>SKEA01000013.1_pt1 | contig 210556 bp, 207 predicted proteins | sample 4826601 | NCBI WGS metagenome assembly SKEA01 (sample SAMN11008821, study PRJNA524170) | human gut metagenome | biome: Human fecal sample; material: Feces; isolation source: fecal sample from pouch patient p13, p53 | host: Homo sapiens | place: Israel: Tel-Aviv | collected 2016-07-06 | reverse complement strand
CTCCCGCCGGGCCTACCGCAACGTCAAGGACGCGACCACCGACATCAACACCTACCTGTCAGAGAATCTGTCCGGCATCAAGGTCACGCAGATCTTTGGCCGCGAGGACGAGAAGATGGCGGAGTTCCGCGAGAAAAGCCAGCGCCTCGCCCGCGCGAACCGGGAGCAGATCTTTGTGTTCGGCGTGTTTCGTCCTCTGGTCTACATGCTGTATATCTGCTCGATCCTGTGTCTTTTTTATCTCGGCGGCATGGGGCATCTGAACGGCGTGACGTTTCTGGGCCAGACCATCACAGGCGGCACCATCGTCACGTTCTACATGTACATTTCCAAATTCTTCACGCCCATCCAGAATCTGGCCGAACAGTTCAATTGGCTGCAGTCGGCGCTGGCCTCGTCGGAGAAGGTGTTCTCCATCATGGACATTGCGCCCAAAATGGTGGACGCCCCCGACGCCATCGAGTTGGACGAGGTAAAGGGCGAAATCGAGTTCCGTGACGTCTGGTTCAGCTATCTTCCGGGCGAGTGGGTGCTGCAGGGCGTGTCCTTCCACATTGACCCGCACCAGACCGTGGCGTTTGTCGGCTCGACGGGTTCGGGCAAGAGCACGATTCTCTCGCTGATCTGCCGCAACTACGAGTTCCAGAAGGGCGAGATCCTGATTGACGGCATCGACATCCGCAAAATCAAAATTTCGTCGCTGCGCCGTCACTTCGGGCAGATGCTGCAGGACGTGTTCCTTTTCTCGGGCACGATCCGCAGCAACATCGTCCTGCGGGAGGAGGGCATCTCCGACGAGGAGATCCTACAGGTCTGCCGCTATGTCAACGCCGACAAGTTCATTGACAAGCTGGACCACGGCCTGGACGAGGAGGTCCGCGAGCGCGGGAACAACTTCTCCGCCGGGCAGCGCCAGCTGTTGAGCTTTGCGCGGACGATCATCCACAAGCCAAGCGTTATGATTCTGGACGAAGCCACGGCGAATATTGACACCGAGACCGAGCTTTTGATTCAGGATTCGCTGGAAAAGATGCGTTCCGTCGGCACGATGCTGATCGTCGCGCACCGGCTGTCCACCATCCAGCACGCGGACAACATTATTGTGCTGTCCCACGGCAAGATCCTCGAGCAGGGGAGCCATCAGGAACTTCTGGCGAAGCACGGCAGATATTACCAGCTGTACACACTGCAATATCATAAGGAGCAGCTGGAGGGGTAAGCGCATGTAGGGCGGCATGCCCTCATGCCGCCGCTGTCTGCGTGGCTACCCCATCCATGGGCTGCTGCGGAAGGCCGCGGCGGGGCGTCGGGGACGCCGCCCCCTACAGCGCGGCCACCCCCACTTGCATTTTTCCCGGTACCCATATATAATAACTACCGCGCAGCTTTCTCTGCGCGGTAGTTTTATTTGAACATAGAGAGGGAATTTCCACATGAAAAAGCTTTCTGCACTGATTTTGTCCCTGGCGCTGTCCGCCGCACTGCTGGCGGGCTGCGGCGCGTCCGCGTCCTCTGCCGCCTCCTCCGAGGCTGTCTCCTCCGAGGTCGTATCCGAGGCGGTTTCCGAGGCGGCCATCTCCACTGCTGAGGCTGCCGACTCTGCCGAGGCCATTCAGTTCACCTTCACGGTGACCGGCGCGGACGGTGAGAGCACCGTGCTGACCCTGGACGCCGCCGACGGTGAAAAGCTGAGTACCGCTCTGGCGGACGCCGGTGTCATCAGCGCCGAGGAGGCCGAGGCCGGCTTTGTAACTGTCGTCAACGGCGAGGCCGCCGACTACAACAAGGACGGCTCCTGGTGGTGCCTGACCGACGCTGCGGGCGAGATGACCTCCGTCGGCGTGGCCGACATTGAGCTGCACAACGGCGACAGCTATGCCTTCACCTACACGAAGTAACCACCGCCGCATTGTCGGTCTGGTGCTTTCCGGGCTGATGGGTGCGCTGCTCGTCGTCAGCAAGCAGGCCATGAGCGGTCTGCCCAACATCGAGCCGGTCACGCCGCTCATCATCCTGTTTGCGCTCGAACTCCCGCGGGAGACGCCCGCTGCCATCACGGTGTTCATCCTTTTGCAGGGTGTGCTCTACGGCTTTGGGCTGTGGTGGGCCATGTACCTGTACATCTGGTATTTGCTGGCACTGCTGGCGTGGTTGTTCCGCCGCATGGATCACGCGCTGTTCTGGGCCGTGTTCAGCGGGCTGTACGGACTGTGCTTCGGTGGGTTATGCGCCGCGGTATATCTCTTTGCCAAGACGCCCGCCTTTGCGTTGAGCTGGTGGCTGAGCGGCTTGAGCTACGACGCCCTGCACGGCGTCGGCAACTTTGCCATTATGCTGGTGCTGTACAGGCCGTTGCGCAAGGCGCTAAAGGCGGCAAAACGGCAGATTGGGATTGGGTACTGATCTATCAAAGCCTTCCCCCGAGGGGGAAGGTGGCCCCGCAGGGCCGGATGAGGGACCGGTTTGCCATTGCAGACCTTTAACAGGCAACTACCGCAGGCCTTGCCCTCATCAGTCAGCGGGCGGGGCCGCTGACAGCTTCCCCCGAGGGGGAAGCCGCTCGTTCCCAAAAGTCTCTCTTTCACACGAAAGGGAGGCTTTTTTATTTACAACCTATGGACGTAACTGCAATTTTATGGTATACTATATCGGTTAAAGTGGGGAGGTATAGGACTATGCGCGTTTTGGGCATCGACCCGGGGTATGCCATTGTGGGCTGGGGCGTTGTAGAGTACATCAGCAACCGCTTTGCACCCATCGGCTACGGGGCGGTCATCACCGAGAAGGACACGCCCTTTGAACAGCGCCTCGTTGAAATTTATGAGAGCGTATTCGACATCTGCAAGCGCTACCAGCCCGAGGCCCTCTCCATCGAAAAGCTGTACTACCAGCACAACCAGACCACCGTCATCGGCGTGGCCGAGGCCCGCGGCGTCATTCTGCTGGCCGCGGCGCAGTGCGGCGTGCCGATCTACGAATACACACCCATGCAGGTCAAGCAGGCCATCACCGGCTACGGCAAGGCCGTGAAGAAGCAGATTCAGGAGATGACCCGCATAATGCTGCACCTCGAGTCCGTCCCCAAGCCCGACGATACCGCCGACGCCCTCGGCATGGCGATTGCCCACTGCCATTGCAGCCGCAGCCGGTTGATGGGGACACCGGTGAGATAATCCCTTGCCTTCCCCCAAGTGGGGGAAGGTGGCCCCGCAGGGCCGGATGAGGGATGAGGTTTCCGCAATCACCCATTTGCGTGCGGTACCCGACAAGCTGCCCCTCATCCGCCCTCGGGCGGGGCCTCGGGCATCCCCCAAGGGGGAAGGCTTTCCACCATACAAAAGAAGGATACACCATGATCTACTGCCTTACCGGAAAAATCATCAAGAAAACGCTGGATTCCGTCGTCATCAGCTGCGGCGGGGTCGGCTATTTTGTCCAGATCCCCGCCACCACCGGCGAGGCCCTGCCCCCCGCCGGGCAGGAGGGGACCGTTTATACGATTATGAACGTCACCGAGAACGACGTCTCGCTCTACGGCTTTGCTGCCGAGGAGCAGCGCGACTGCTTTAAGATGCTGACCGGCGTCACCGGCGTCGGCCCCAAGGCCGCGCTGTCCATCCTGTCCATCATGACGCCGGAAAAAATCGCGCTGGCTGCGTCCAGCGGCGACCACAAAGCGTTCACCAAGGCCGCGGGCGTCGGGCCGAAGCTGGCCCAGCGCATCACGCTGGAATTGAAGGACAAGGTCGGCAAGGGGCTGGCCGCGGGCACGGGCTTCTCCGGCAATGTTGCCGCCCCGGCCCCCAGCTCTGCGCCCGCGCAGGCCGTCGCCGCGCTCGTCAGCCTGGGCTATGCGCCGTCGGACGCTGCCGCCGCCGTGGCCCGCGTCGACGAGACCCTCTCCGTGCAGGAGATCATCACCATCGCGCTGCGCAGTTTGTCGCGCGTGTAACAGAAGGGGAGTGCCGAATTGAACCAGGAATACACCGTGGACCCCAGCCGTCTCGTCAGCCCCGATATGACCCCCGCCGACACGGAGGAAGTCAGCCTGCGCCCGAAAACCCTGGACGATTACGTCGGTCAGGAGAAGGCCAAGGGCAACTTAAAGGTCTATCTGCGGGCGGCGCAGCAGCGCGGCGAGCCGATGGACCACATCCTGCTCTACGGCCCGCCGGGCCTGGGCAAAACCACGCTGGCCGGCATCGTGGCGCAGGAGATGGGCGTACAAATTCGCATCACGTCCGGCCCCGCCATCGAGAAGCCCGGCGACCTGGCCGCCCTGCTGACGAACCTGCAGGAGGGCGACATCCTTTTTATCGACGAGATCCACCGTTTATCGCGTCAGGTCGAAGAAGTCCTGTACCCGGCTCTCGAGGATTTCGCGCTGGACATCATGATCGGCAAGGGGCCGAGTGCCCAGAGCATCCGCATCAATCTGCCGCGGTTCACGCTGGTGGGCGCCACGACCCGCGCGGGCCAGCTGACCGGGCCGCTGCGTGACCGCTTCGGCATCCTGCTCAAATTAGAGCCCTACAGCCCCCGGGAGCTGGGCCGCATCATCCTGCGCAGTGCGGGCATTCTGGGCGTGCCCATCACCGAGGAGGGCGCGTTGGAGCTGGCCCGCTGTGCCCGCGGCACGCCGCGTATCGCCAACCGTATGCTCAAGCGCGTGCGCGACTTTGCCACCGTACAGGGCGACGGCACGATTGACGAGGAGACCGCCATCGCCGCCCGCAAGTGGATGGACATTGACGAGCTGGGTCTGGACGAGCTGGACCGCAGTGTCCTGCGCGCCATCATTGAGATGTACGGCGGCGGCCCCGTCGGTCTGGAAACGCTGGCCGCAGCCCTCGGCGAAGAAAGCGTCACGCTGGAGGACCTCTGCGAGCCGTACCTGATGCAGATGGGCATGCTGACCCGCACGCCCCGTGGCCGCTGCGTGACCCGCCTGGCCTATGAGCACCTGCACATGGCCGTGCCGAAGCGCTTTGACGACGAGGATTCCGGCCAGACGAGTATGTTTTAAATAAGGAAACGTGCGAGCTATAAGCAAACGGGTAGAGCCTTTCCGGGCACTGCCCGCGAGAAAGGCGCCCCACGAAGTGGGGTACTCCCCACAGTGTGGGGAGATGTCGCGGAGCGACAGAGGGGCCCGGGTCCGAAGGTCTGGCCGAGTTTACGAGGCCTGAGGGGCTCTGCCGCTTGGCCTTAACCACAAAATTCATCGAACCAACACATATAGAAAAGGAGAATCGCCTATGCGCCCTGCTGATACCTGGCGGGATTATGAGCTGCTGGACGCTACCAACCACAACCGGTTGGAGCGCTGGGGCCAGACCCTGCTGATCCGTCCCGACCCGCAGGTCATCTGGAAAAATGACGAGACCAGCCCGCTGTGGGCCAAGGCCGACGCTGTCTATTACCGCTCTGCCAAGGGCGGCGGGCAGTGGAATTATCACAAAAAGCTGCCGCAGAAATGGCAGATCCACTGGAACGATTTGACGCTGATCGTCAGCCCCACGGGCTTCAAGCACACCGGCGTTTTCCCGGAGCAGGCCGTGAACTGGGCATGGTACCAGGAAAAGATACGGCAGGCTGGCCGTCCCATCCGCGTGCTGAACCTGTTCGGCTACACGGGCGGCGCAACGCTGGCGTGCCTGGCCGCGGGCGCGTCCGTCACCCATGTGGACGCCAGCAAGGGCATGGTCGCCTGGGCGCGGGAGAACGCTGCCGCCAGCGAGCTGGCAGATCGCCCCTGCCGCTGGATCGTGGACGACTGCGCCAAGTTTGTGCAGCGTGAGATTCGCCGCGGCAGCCGCTATGACGCTGTCATCATGGACCCGCCGAGCTATGGCCGCGGCCCGGGCGGCGAGATCTGGAAGCTCGAGGATAACGTTTACGACCTCATCACGCTGACCGAGCAGGTGCTGAGTGACGACCCGCTGTTCTTTGCCATCAACTCCTACACCGAGGGTCTGAGCCCCGCGGTCATGGAATACATCGTCAAAACGACGCTTTGCCCCGTCAAGGGCGGCCACACCCACTGCGACGAGATCGGTCTGCCGGTCTCTGCCACAGGCGGCGTGGTGCCCTGCGGCGCAACGGCCATCTGGGAGAAATAAGCCATGCCGAATCAGGAACCGATGATCAAAGTACAGGACGTCCGCTTCCGCTACGACCCCGAGCAGCCCAAGTACGCTGTGGACGGCGTGAGCCTGAACATCCGCCGCGGCGAGTTCGTCGCCGTGCTGGGCGCGAACGGCTGCGGCAAGTCCACGCTGGCGAAGCACTTCAACGCCATTCTGCTGCCCGAGGCCGGTACCGTGCTGGTCGAGGGCATGGACACCCGCAACGAGGACCATCTCTACGATGTGCGCCAGAAGGTCGGCATGGTGTTCCAGAACCCCGACAACCAGATCGTGGCGACTATCGTCGAGGAGGACGTGGCCTTTGCGCCGGAGAACCTCGGCGTGCCGCCCGAGGAGATCCGCACCCGCATCGACGAGGCCATGAAGCTGGCGGGCATCTATGAAAAGCGCGAGGCTGCGCCGTACAAGCTGTCCGGCGGCCAGAAGCAGCGCGTCGCGATTGCGGGCGTTATCGCCATGCGGCCCGACTGCCTTGTTATGGACGAGTCCACCGCCATGCTGGACCCCCATGGCCGCGCGCAGGTCATGAAAACCATCCGCCAGCTGCGGGCGGCGGGCATCACGATTGTGTCCATCACCCACTACATGGAGGAGGCCGCCCAGGCAGACCGCGTGCTGGTCATGAGCCGGGGCCGCATCGTCATGGAGGGCACGCCCGAGCAGGTGTTCAGCCAGACCGAGCGGCTGCACGGGTATCACCTCGATGTCCCGCAGGCCGCCGAGCTGCGCGACGAGCTGGTCAAGGCCGGGATCCCGATGCCGGAAAATGTCATTACCCCCGACGCCTGCGCGGAGGAATTATACAAGCTGCTGAAATAAAGGAAGCCTTCCCCCTTGGGGGGAAGGTGGCCGAGGCCCCGCCCGAGGCCAGATGAGGGGCGAGCTTGCCGAGGTATCCCGTTTATGGGAAATCGCCGCGAAGCCGCCCCTCATCAGTCGGCGGGCGGATCCGCCGACAGCTTCCCCCAAGGGGGAAGCCACTCTGACGAAAAACTCCCACGTATGCCGGAACGGCACCGCAACCGGGCTGTATCCGGCGGGAAAGGAACAACTATGTCCGAAATCATTCGTGTTGAAAACCTGAGCTACATCTATAACCAGGGTATGCCCGACGCGACGAAGGCGCTGGATGACGTGTCCTTCACCGTCGAGGAGGGCGACTTTGTCGGTATCATCGGCTCGACGGGCAGCGGAAAATCCACGCTTATCAGCCATTTCAACGGCTTGAACCGCCCGACGTCGGGCCGCGTCCTTGTGGACGGCAGGGACCTGTGGGAGCAGGGCGCAGACCTGCGCAGCTTCCGCTTTCTCGTCGGCCTTGTCATGCAGTACCCCGAGTACCAGCTGTTTGAGGAGACCTGCGCCCGCGACATCGCCTACGGCCCGCGCAACATGGGCCTGGACGAGGCCGAGGTCCAGCGCCGCGTCAGGGAGGCCGCCGCGTTCGTCGGCCTGTCCGATGAGCTGTTGGAAAAAAGCCCGTTTGAGCTTTCGGGCGGGCAGAAGCGCCGCGTTGCGATTGCGGGCGTCATGGCCATGCACCCCCGCGTGCTGGTGCTGGACGAGCCCGCCGCCGGTCTGGACCCCGAGGGCCGCGACACGATCCTGAGCCAGATCAGGGACTACCATGAGAAAACCGGCATCACGGTGCTGCTGGTCAGCCACTCGATGGAGGATATTGCCAAGTACGCCAACCGCGTGCTGGTCATGCACCGCGCCAAAATTGCCATGTATGACACGGTGGAAAACGTCTTTGCCCGCGCGCAGGAGCTGCTGGAGCTGGGGCTTTCGGTGCCGCAGGTCACGCAGATCTTTTTAAAGCTGCGCCAGATGGGGCTGGACATCCCCGCGGACGTCTACACGATCCCCTATGCGGTCAAAACGATTCAAAAGGCGCTGGCCGCCAAACAGGGAGGTGGGGCAAATGCTTAAAGATATTACGATAGGTCAGCATTTTCCCGGGCATTCCATCCTGCACTGCTGCGACCCGCGCCTCAAGCTGGTCGCGACGATTGCCTATATCGTCGTGCTGTTTGTGGCCCCGAACCCGCTGGGGCTGGCGCTGTCCATCCTGCTGCTGGCCGCGCTGTACAAGGTAGCACAGATTCCCGGCAAGATGATTTTGAAAAGCCTAAAGCCCATCGTGCCCATCGTGATTTTTACGGCGGTGCTGAACCTTTTCTTCGTCACGGGGCAGGGGGAGCCGCTTGTACACTTCTGGGTTTTGAACATTTACGTCGAAGGTGTCAAATATGCCATCCTGCTGGCGGTGCGCGTCTGCGCACTGATTGCAGGCACGAGCCTGCTGACCTACACGACCAGTCCCATCGTGCTGACCGACGCCATCGAGAGCCTGCTGCGCCCGCTGGCGAAGCTGCACTTTCCCGTGCATGAGCTGGCCATGATGATGACGATTGCGCTGCGGTTCATCCCGACCCTGATCGAGGAGACGGAAAAGATCATGAACGCCCAGAAGGCCCGCGGCGCGATGCTGGACAGCGGCACATTTACCCAGCGCATCAAGGCGCTGGTGCCGATCCTGATTCCGCTGTTCATCTCGGCGTTCCGCCGCGCCGACGAGTTGGCCATGGCGATGGAATGCCGCTGCTATCACGGCGGCGAGGGCCGCACCCGGCTCAAGCAGCTGAAATTCACCGGCGAGGACTTCAAATGCCTGGCGGTCATTGCCGTGGCGCTGGTGGCCATTGCCTGCACACGGTTCTTTGTGCCGGGGCTGGCGTAAGAATCAGCCGCCTTGTAGGGGCCGGGCATGCCCGGCCCGCAGCCTTCCCGCAAGCATCTGCTTGCCTTACACAACCGGGCCGGGCATGCCCGGCCCCTACCTGGTTCTGACATGAATTATTTACTTTGGATTTCCTACAAGGGCACCCGCTATGCCGGGTTCCAGGTCCAGCCAAATGCGCCCACGGTCTGCGCGGTTTTGCAGGACGCGATGCAGGCGATGTTCGGCTGCCGCCCCGACGTCAAGGGCTGCTCCCGCACCGATGCCGGCGTCCATGCGCGGCGTTTCGCGCTCAGCTTCTGCTATACTGGCAAAGTGCCGATGCAGAAAATCGTGCCCGCGCTCAACGCCCACCTGCCGCCGGACATCCGCGCAGTGGACATCCGGTCCGTGCCGGACGGCTTCCACGCGCGTTACGCCGCCCACGCCAAGACCTACCGCTACTACATTTTGAACGCGCGGGTGGATGATCCGTTCACCTACGACACCTGCCACAGGGTAGGGGCAGCGCTCAATTTGGCCGCCATGCAGGCCGCTGCGGCGCAGTTCATAGGCACGCACGATTTTTCCGCCCTCTGCGCGTCCGGGTCCAGCGCCGCCGCCCACGGGGATACCGTGCGGACGATTACGGATTGTACTGTTGTACAAAGCGGCGATTTGTTTACAATTTCCGTGACCGCTGACGGCTACCTCTATAATATGGTGCGCATTCTGGCGGGCACGCTCGTGGACGCGGGTCTTGGCAAGCGGACGCCGGAGAGCATCCCCACCCTGCTGGAAAGCGGGGACCGACGCCGGGCCGGGCCGACGCTGCCCGCAAAGGGGCTGTTTTTGGAAAAGGTCGATTACCCGGAATTGGATGATGTTTAAACGTGTTCTGTAGGGGCGGGACATGTCCCGCCCGCGGCCTTCCCACAGGATGTCATTTCCGTACAGTGGCGGGCCGGGCATGCCCGGCCCCTACATTTCTACACAAAATACGAAAGGAGGGGGCCCACCTATGAGTAAGGCGGACAGAGATCGGCAGGCATTGCTGCAGCGGCTGGCGCGTGAGCAGAGGCGGGCCCTGAACGCCGCCGCCCGCGACGCAGACCGCGCCCGCACGCCGCGCACCGCTCCCACACCGCGGCGCGATGACAGCCCGCCGTCCCGGACGTCCGAGCAGCCGTCCGCGCAGAGCGCCGCGCGGCTCAAATCGCTGACGCCGCTCTACAAGCAGCGCCAGCAGCGGCGGCTCACCGTCCTGATCGTCATTATCATTGTGCTGGCGCTGGCGCTCACCGTTGTGACCGGCACACTGTCGGCCTCGCTGGCGCTGCTGGGTGATGCCGTGGACAGCGCGTCGCTCTACCTGAACCGCGCCGACGGCGGCTGGCCGACCACCACCGGCATCACCGAGCCGCTGCAAATCGAACCGCTGGCGGACGGCTTCGTCGAGCTGGGCAATGAGGATGTGCTCGTCTACTCGGCCTACGGCTCCAAAATTCTGAGCCTGCAGCCGTCCTACGCGCGGCCCGTGCTGGCTGTGGGCGGCACCCACTTTGTGGTCTACAACCGCGCGGGCAGTGAGCTGACCGTATGCAGCCGCACCCGCACGCTCTACACACAGCGCTTTGACGAGGACATTCTGCTCTGCGCCATGTCAAACAACAACTCGCTGGCCGTCGTGACCGACGCGGACCGTTTTGCCGGCTGGGTACACATCTATGACCCTTCGATGCGGGAGCTGTACAGCTGGCGGATGCCCCAGTCGATGGGCACACCGATCGCGCTGGACTTTGCCCCCGACAACCGCAGGTTTGCCTCGGGCATGATTGCCGCGCGGGACGGGCAGCTGAACTGCTCGGTCTACTTTATGAGCCTCGACTCCGACACCGAGGGGCTTCTCTACACCGCCGACGCGGGCAGCATGCTGCTGCGGCTGGACTGGCAGAGCGAGAACCGCGTCATGGCCGTGTTTGACACCTACATTGCGGTCATCGACCCCCGCACCGCCGCCGAGGTCGCACGCTACGACTACGGCGGCGCCGCGCTGCAAAGCGTTGCACCCGGACGCCGCCAGACCGCGCTGCTTCTGAACGTACACGGCGGCAACAGCCTGGTCACCTTGTCCGAAAGCCTCACCGTTATATCGGAGATTCCCGCACGGCAGGCGTTTGCGGTCTCGGCCACCGACACCGACATTTATCTGCTCTGCCCCGATGCCGTCGAGTGCTACGGCTACGACGGCGTGCAGAACTGGGTGCAGACCGGCCTGCCGTCCCGCCCGCTGGCGGTCCTGCACGGCAAGCAGACGCTGGTCTTTACCGGCAGTCAGGCGGACGTTTTGGCGAAGCCAGCCGAGTAGCTCCGAAGCTTTCCCCCTCGGGGGAAGGTGGCCCCGCAGGGCCGGATGAGGGGCTGCCTTGCCGCAATAACCAATTTGCGGGCAATAATGGCAAGGTTCGCCCTCATCAGTCAGCGGGCGGGGCCGCTGACAGCTTCCCCCTCGGGGGAAGCCTTTCTACCCGCAAGTAATCCAACAGAAAGAAGTACCCACCTATGTCTTTTTCTCCCGCACTTGTCTATGATTTTATTTTTCTGGCCGTATTTTCCTTTGCCGCTGTCAAAAGCTGGCAGAAGGGATTTCTCGCCGGGCTGACCGAGCTGATCGGCGCGGTGCTGGGCGTCGGCATTGCCTCCTGGGGCAGCCGCACGCTGGCCCCGGAAGTCTACCTTAGCTTTTTCAGCGACTCCGTCTCTACCCGGGTCGAGCAGGCCGTCGCACAGTCGGGCGGCGATATTGCCGCTGCGGTGCAGGGGCTCGACTTTCTGCCGGAATCCATCCGTGCCGCGCTGGCCGCGGGTCTGCAGACTGCCGGGGACCAGCTGCCCGAAAAGATCAACGCCCTGCTGGAGCCGCTTTTCCTGCCGCTGGTGCAGGCGGTGCTGTTTGTGCTGCTCTGCATGATTGTGCGCTGGGTGTTCGCCCTGCTGGTGCGGCTGCTGCGCGGCGTCAATCTTATCCCGCTGGTGGGCGGCGCCAACCGGCTGCTGGGTCTGGTGCTGGGCCTTGTGACCGGCGCGTTCGACTGCTGGCTGCTGGCGCTGCTGCTCTGGTTCGCCGCCAGCATCACCACCGGCCAGATCGACTGGCTGACCACCGGCGTTTTGCAGCGCAGCGTCGGGTACAGCCTTTTTGGTGCGTTCAACCCGTTTTTGCTCCATTATTAAACAAATTCTGAACAAGCCCCGCCAAAACTTGCAATTTGGCAGGGTTTGTTTAATAATAGTAGTGTAGCTGCGGTGCGGCGAGTGTCGAGGACACCGCCCCCTATAACAATTTATCGCAATCCCACGTGCCTCTTATCGGGCACTTTTCATAGAGGTGAAGTAAATGCTTTGTGTTAAATGCCAAAAACGCCCCGCTGTCGTGTTTGTGCAGCGACTTGAAAACGGCAAGACCGTGCAGGAGGGCTACTGCCTGACCTGCGCCCGTGCCATGCACATCCAGCCTGTGGATGATCTGATGAAACAGTTCGGCATGTCCGACCAGGATCTGGAAAACATGGAGGAGCGGATGTCCAGCTTTTTGCAGGAGGCCTCCGACTCCGGCATGCTGGCCCCCATGATGAACGGCGACGACACCGACGCCGGTGACGAGCCCGCCCCGCAGGACGATTTTGTCCCGGGCGGCAGCCCCGTGTTCCCGTTTGGCTTTGGTGCGCGCCAGAATAAGGACGATGCCAAGCCCAAAAACGGCAAGAAGGAAAAGGCTCCCCGCCGCAAGTTCCTTGAGACCTACTGCGAGAACCTGACCCAGAAGGCCCGCGACGGCAAGACGGACCGCATCATTGGCCGTGACCGCGAAATTTACCGCACGATCCAGATTTTGTGCCGCCGCCAGAAGAACAACCCCTGCCTGATCGGCGAGGCCGGTGTCGGCAAGACTGCGATTGCCGAGGGTATCGCCCAGCGCATTGCCGAGGGCAAGGTCCCCGCGCGTCTGCAGGACAAGGAAATTTACCTGCTCGACATGACGTCCCTCGTCGCAGGCACCCAGTTCCGCGGCCAGTTTGAGCAGCGTGTCAAGGGCCTCATCAGCGAGGTCAAGGCTGCGGGCAACATCATCCTGTTTATTGATGAGATCCACTCCATCGTCGGTGCGGGCGACTCCGACGGCTCTATGAACGCCGCCAACATCATGAAGCCCGCGCTGTCCCGCGGGCAGATGCAGGTCATCGGCGCAACGACGTTTGCCGAGTATCGCAAGTATATCGAGAAGGATTCCGCGTTGGAGCGCCGTTTCCAGCCCGTCAAGGTCGAGGAACCGTCGCTGCTGGACACCATCGAGGTCATCAAGGGCATCCGCGTCTACTATGAAAAGCACCACTTCGTCCGTGTGTCTGACCCCATCGTGACGAGCATCGTCAAGCTGTCGGAACGCTACATCACGGATCGTTTCCTGCCGGACAAGGCCATTGACCTGCTGGATGAATCCTGCGCCTGCTGCAACCTGCGCCATCCTGAAATTACAGAGCTCATGGAGACCCAGCGCACCGTGGCCGATTTGGAGACCCGCGAGCACGAACTGGAGAACCCCGAGCCGCAGAACGGCCAGGACGCTGCCATCGACTACGAGGCACTGGCCGCGGTCAAGACCGATCTGGCGAAGCAGCGCGAAAAGCTGCCCGCCCTGCAGCTGAAGGTCGCGGAAATTGAAGTGACCATGGACGACGTCGCACAGGTCATTGAGCTTTGGACCGGTGTGCCTGCTGTGAAGATCAAAGAGACCGAGTATGGCCGCCTGCAGGGGCTGGAGGATGCCCTCAAGGCGCACATCATCGGCCAGGACGAGGCTGTCCACGCCGTGGCCGGGGCCATCAAGCGCGCCCGCGCCGACCTGTCCGGCCGTCACCGCCCGGCCAGCTTTATCTTCGTCGGCCCCACCGGCGTCGGCAAGACCGAGCTGGTCAAGCAGCTGGCCAGCCAGCTGTTCGACACCGTTGACCCGCTCATCTCCATCGACATGAGCGAGTACATGGAAAAGTACGCGGTGTCCCGCCTCATCGGCTCGCCCCCGGGCTATGTCGGCTACGACGAGGCCGGGCAGCTGACCGAGAAGGTCCGCCGCCATCCCTACAGCGTCGTGCTGTTCGACGAGATCGAAAAAGCACATCCTGACGTTATGAATATCCTGCTGCAGATTCTGGACGAGGGCAAGATCAACGACGCGCAGGGCCGCACGGTGGACTTCTCGAACACGGTCATCTGCATGACCTCCAACGCGGGCTCCACCGACCAGAGCGGCGCGACGGGCTTCGGCAAAAAGGCCGAGGTCGCCAGCGCGGACCGCAGCATGAAGGCGCTGCAGGAGTTCCTGCGCCCCGAGTTCATCGGCCGTGTGGACGAGATCATTACGTTCAAGCCGCTGAGCGAGGAAGACCTTGAGAAGATCGCCGCGCTCATGCTCGACGAGTACAAGCCCGGCCTGGCCGCGCACGGCATCACGCTGCACTACACGCAGCCCGCGCTGGCGGACATCGTAGCCGAAAGCTCCACCAAATACGGTGCGCGTGAGCTGCGCCGCACGATCCGCAAGACCATTGAGGATCCCGTCTCCGATGCGCTCGTCGATGGCCGCCTGGATGGCCGCGAGGTCACGCTGGAGCTGGCCGACCACGACGGCAGGGCCGTGCTGGAAATTTAAGGGGCGCACCATGTACAGAAAACTGGCTGCCCTGGTGCTGGCCGCGGCGCTGCTGTGCAGCTGCTCGGCCCACGTCACGGTGCAGCGTTATCCCGCAGAGCTGCCCCGGGCAGAAAGCCCCGCCGCCACCCCGACGCCGGAGCCTGTGCCCACCTTTACCGAGGAGCAGAAGTCCTACGGCAGCGCCGCACTGCTGACCGATGCCACCGTGCTCGTCAACGTGTTTTTGAACGACGCCGCCCACGGGCAGACCTGGGATGCCGAGAGCCGCGCTGCCGCCGTGCAGCGCACCCAGCTGGCCGCGGACTGGATCACCGAGCAGGCCGCGGGCTACGAGGCCGCGGTGAATCTGATCTGTGATCGCAGCGCGGACGGCAGCGATTCAACGCTGACACGCAGTTATCTTGTGCAGTCTGCCATGCAGGGCGGCGAAAATTCCGAGGAAAGCTCCGCTTTTCTCGACGAGATGGATACGCTGTGCGCGTCGCTGGCCGCCGACAGCCGTCTGGCTGCCTACGGGGCCCGGCACATCGCGTTTTTGTTCTTCCTGCCCATCAGCGGGACATCCTTCACGATGGCTCACTACGCCGACGACGGCGACAGCTTTTATTATGAATACAGCTGCCTGTACAAAACCGACGCCTACACCGACGGCGAGGCGGAATCCCCGGCGACCTACGCCCACGAGATCCTGCATCTGTTCGGCGCGCCCGACCTGTATGAGGGCAGCAGCGACCCCTACGTCGACGAGGCACTTGTCAGCTATGTGGCCGACACCTACCCCGGGGATATTATGCTGAGCACCTACGAGGACGACGGCTCAAGCCGGTTTGACACCATCACAAAGGAGATCAGTCCGCTGACGGCCTACTGTCTGGGGCTGACCGACACCTGCCCCGAGCTTGCGCAGTTCCCCCTGCTGGCCGACATGACCCCCGGCGTTTTCTCTTACGGAACCGACGGGGAAACGGGGAGCGCGGAGGCCGGCGAGAGCTGGCCGGGCGCGGTAGCGGTGTAAGGAAAGTAAGCACCGCCCGGAAGTTTCTCTCCCCCAGGCGCTGTTGCGCCAGCCCCCTCGCAGAGGGAGGTGGCCCGCAGGGCCGGAGGGCGAGAGCCTTCCCGCAGGCAGCCGGTCGCCATACACATGCGGGCCGGGCATGCCCGGCCCCTACAGCGGTGTCAAGCCGGGGAAGGGAGGTCACACCCATGCTGAACGATACCTTTCCGCTGCGGGTCGAAGCGATCCCGGCGGCACATACGTCGGAGTGGCGCGCGGACGACTCATTCCCGCCCAGCGAGACGCAGGCCTGGCAGCTGATCTTTGTGCGCAGCGGCACCATTGAGGAACGCTGCGATGCCCGCCACGTGCTGCTGCGGGCGGGCGGACTGCTGTTCCACCAGCCGGGGGAGGTCTTTGCTATGACCACCGTCGGCGAGGTCCCGCCCGAGACGCTGCGCATCGACTTTTACTGCACCGGCGCGGCCATGGACCGTTTCCGCGGCGCGATGCTGCACACGGAGCCTGCCGAGCAGCATGACCTGAACTGGCTGGCAAATGCCGCCAACGAGCTGTTCGACGCCGCCCCCGTGCCGGGCGGACGGCCTGTCTTAAAGGAGGAGCTGCCCTTCGGCGCGATGCAGCAGTTCATCATCCATCTGGAAAATCTGCTGATTTTGCTGGCCCGCCGCTGCCGCCGCACCAAGCGCCCCGTGGCCCGCGTCCGGCGGGAGCGCCGCCAGAACGCGCTGGTCGAGGACGCCCGCGCCTATTTTGCCGAAAATCTTGCGCATGAACTGAAGATCGACGACATCTGCACGGCGCTGGGCTGCACGCGGCCCCAGCTGCAGCAGGCGTTCCGCGCGCGGCTCCACCGCACGGCCATGGAGGAATTTTCCGCCATGCGCATTGAGTACGCGGCCCAGTTGCTGGCCCGCGGGGCATCCCCCGGCGAGGTCGCCGCGCAGATGGGTTACTGCTCCGGTGCGTATTTCAGCCAGAAATTCCGCGCTGCCACGGGGCACACGCCGTCCGCCTACCGCCGCATTCAGCAGGGGCTGCCCGCACGGCGGCAAAACAGGCAACAAAAAGGCAAATCAGAATCAAAAACTCCTATTGCAGAAACTCCGCAGAAAGAGTAGAATACAAGCAAAGAGAGGCGAACCGCCCGGTTCGCACGCAACAATATCATATAACATAAGGAGACGACTGTTATGGCAATTCTGGTTAGCGGTGGCGCCGGCTACATCGGCAGCCACACCTGTGTGGAACTTCTGGCCGCAGGGTACGACATCGTTGTAGCCGATAACTACTACAACTCCTGCCCCGAGGCCCTGACCCGCGTCAAGAAGATCGCCGGCAAGGACTTCCGTTTTGTCGAGGCCGACATGACCGACAAGGACGCCGTGGAGAAGATCTTTGCCGAGAACGAGGACATTGACTGTGTCATCCAGTTCGCCGCCTACAAGGCCGTCGGCGAGAGCGTTTCCAAGCCCATCGAGTACTACTCCAACAATCTGGCCTGCACGCTGAACATTCTGGATGTCATGCGCCGCCACAACTGCCACAACATCATCTTCTCCTCCTCCGCCACGGTCTACGGCGACCCCGCCAGCGTGCCCATCCGCGAGGATTTCCCCGTCGGCGGCACCACGAACCCCTACGGCACCACGAAGGTGTTCACCGAGCGCATCCTGACCGACTGCTGCCACGCCGACCCCGAGCTGAACGTTGCGCTGCTGCGTTACTTCAACCCCATCGGTGCGCATCCGTCCGGCCTGATCGGCGAGGACCCCAACGGCATCCCTAACAACCTCGTGCCCTATATCGCCAAGGTCGCTGTCGGCAAGCTGGAGAAGGTCCACGTCTTTGGCAATGACTACCCGACCCCCGACGGCACCGGCGTGCGCGACTACATCCATGTTGTCGACCTGGCCCGCGGCCATGTTGCTGCCATCAAAAAGCTGGAGCAGAAGCCCGGCCTGTTCATCTGCAATCTGGGCACCGGCCACGGCTACAGCGTGCTGGACGTCATCAACGCCTTCAGCAAGGCCTGCGGCAAGGAGATTCCCTATGTCATCGACCCGCGCCGCCCCGGCGACATCGCCGAGTGCTGGTGCGATCCCTCCAAGGCTAAGCGTGAGCTCGGCTGGGAGGCCCAGTACGGCATTGAGGAAATGTGCGCCCACAGCTGGAACTGGCAGAGCCACAACCCGGACGGGTATAAGACTGCGGAATAAAGCTGCATAAAGTTAAGAATGCCCGATGCGGTGACGAGCCGTATCGGGCATTTGTTTTGTATGCCTTCCCCCTCGGGGGAAGGTGGCCGAGGCCCCGACCGAGGCCGGATGATGGACGGGTCTGCCACAGCTGCCCGTAAACGGGTTGCAATGGCAAGGTTGTCCCTCATCAGTCAGCGGGCGGAGCCGCTGACAGCTTTCCCCGAGGGGGAAGCCTTTCTTTTACACATACATCTCCTGACTTCTCGGCGGGAGCTTGGGTACGGCGGGCAGGGGTGCGGCGGCGGTGCGCCAGGCCGCGGGGGAGAGGCCCACCTCCCGCTTAAAGACGCGGCACAGATAATTGGCCCCGGAAAACCCCGTCAGGCCCGCGATCATGTCCAGATTGTACTCATCGGTCAGCAGCAGCGTCTTGACTGCCTCGATGCGCACATTCGTCATGTACTTGCCCGGCGGCACCCCCATCTCCTGCTTAAAGACGCGCACCAGATGGCTTTTTGTCACGCCGAGCTGCTCGCTCAGCTCCTCGACGCCGTAGAGCGCCATATAATTCTGGCGGATGGCCGCCACGGCCTCGGCCACAAGCGGCGGCAGGGGACGGGCGGTCTCGTCGGCCTTGGCTGCGGCGCAGAGCAGCGCGTAGGCCATGGGGGCCGTCTGCGCGCCGCACAGCTGTGCGATCAGCTCCGCCGCGCCGGGGCAGGCAGCGCCGTCCGCCCAGCGCGCCGCCCCCAGTTGCAACAGGTAGGCGTCCGTGCAGTGGCCGGTCAGCCGCACGGCCAGCAGGTGGCAGTCGCTCTGCGGCGTCAGTACCAGGGGGGCAGGGCCCAGCAGAATATCGCCGCTTTGGCCCGGGCGGTCAACGCCGCCCAGCAGGCACGCCCCGCGGGAAAGCACCCCCACCCACAGGCCGTCTCCGGCCAGAGCCAGCGGCGCTGTGCCGTCCAATTCCGCCGTTTCGGCAGCGGTGCAGTAAATTTCCGGGTCAAATATCAATTTCGACACCTCTATATCAATAAAATGCTATTTTCAAATAGATTATAACCTGTTATTATAATCATGTCAACAGAAACAGCCCCCTCTACACGGGCTGAAACCACTGAATACATTTGGAGGATGAGCATTATGGCTTCCATTAGCTGCCGTCACGTTAAGAAAGTTTACCCCGGCAATGTTGTTGCTGTTCCCGATTTCAGCCTTGAGATCGCCGACAAGGAATTTATCGTTTTCGTCGGTCCTTCCGGCTGCGGTAAGTCCACCACCCTGCGCATGATCGCCGGTCTGGAGGAGATCTCCGGCGGCGAGATGTACATCGGTGACCGTCTGATCAACGATGTTCCCCCGAAAGACCGCGATATCGCAATGGTCTTCCAGAACTACGCCCTGTACCCGCACATGACCGTTTACAAGAACATGGCTTTCGGTCTGGAGCTGCGCAAGATGCCCAAGGACGAAATCGACAAGCGCGTCCGCGAGGCTGCCAAGATTCTGGAGATCGAGCACCTGCTCGACCGTAAGCCGAAGGCTCTGTCCGGTGGTCAGCGTCAGCGTGTTGCGCTGGGCCGTGCCATGGTTCGTAACCCGGCCGTCTTCCTGCTCGATGAGCCTCTGTCCAACCTGGATGCTAAGCTGCGTACCAGCATGCGTACCGAGATCATCAAGCTGCACAAGAAGCTGGCTACCACCTTCATCTATGTTACCCACGACCAGACCGAAGCTATGACCATGGGCGATCGTATCGTTGTTATGAAGGACGGCATGATCCAGCAGGTCGATACCCCGCAGAACCTGTACGATTATCCCTGCAACATCTTCGTCGCAGGCTTCATCGGCAGCCCCCAGATGAACTTCCTTGATGGCACCCTGCAGAAGAGCGGCGACCAGTACACTGTCGATCTGGCCGGCACCACCATTCCTCTGCCGAAGGAAAAGACTGCGGACGGCAAGCTGGATGCTTACGTCGGCAAGACCCTAAAGGTCGGCATCCGTCCTGAGGACATCAAGGACGACGAGGAGTTCCTGGAAAAGCATCCCAACAGCCACCTGAACGCCGAGGTCGAAGTCTCCGAGCTGATGGGCGCTGAGATCTACCTGTACCTGACCTATCAGGGCCAGAACCTGATGGCTCGTGTTGCTCCCACCTCCAAGTCCCGCCGTGGTGACAAGATCGTGGTTGCTATGGATACCAACAAGATCCATCTGTTCGATCCCGAGAGCGAGAAGACCCTGCTCAACTAATTCACACGCATTATACAGCGGTTCCGTTGCGGCGGAACCGCTTTTTTACTAATACTGCGCCGCAAAATCCGCGCTGCATCGACAGCTGCCGGAGCACAGCGGCACCAAACGGAGGCTCAAACCATGCGCATCGCCAACTACCTGCGGCCTGACTGCGTCGCACTGCGCCAACGGGCAGACTCGCTCACCGGTGCAGTGCAGCAGATGGTTACACTGCTGAACGGGACTGACAATCTGACTGACACCGCTGTGTTTGCGGCGGACGTCCGCGCCCGGCTGGCGCTGGGCGGCGTCTGTGTGGGCAACGGCCTGGCCATCCCGCACGCCAAAAGCACCGCCGTCAGGCAGCTGCAGCTGGCTGCGCTGACGCTGGACCCGCCGCTGCCTTGCGACACACCGGACGGCAAGCCGCTGGACCTGCTGGTGATGATCGCTGCCCCCGCCGAAGCCAACGACCTGCACGTACAGGTGCTGGCCGAGCTGGCGACGCTCTTTCTGGACACCGATTTCTGCGCCCGCCTGCGGGAGAGTGAGACCCCCGAGGCATTCTGCCGCGCCATCTCCGCGCGGGAGGAGCAGGACGCGCAGGAGCCGCCGTCTGCCCCGTCTGACGCAGCGCCGGGTGCCGCCAAGCCCGGCTATCAGCTGTTGGCCGTGACGGCCTGCCCCACCGGCATCGCGCACACCTATCTGGCGGCGGAGGCGCTCCAGCAGGCCGCGCAGGCCCGCGGCCTGACGCTCAAGGTCGAGACGAACGGCGCTGCCGGTGTCAACGACGAGCTGACCGATGATGAGATCCAGGCCGCAGAGTGCGTGATCGTGGCGGTGGATCGCTCGATCCCGCTGGCGCGGTTCGTTGGCAAGCGGCTGGTCTATGCCTCGGCGGGGGATGCCGTGCGCGACGCGGACAGACTGCTGGAAAAGGCCGTTTCCGGCAAGGCTCCCGTCTACCGCGGCGGGCACGCCTTCCGCACCAGCGACTGGAAGGAGCTGGGCCGCGAATACTACGGCCACCTGATGAGCGGCATCTCCCACATGCTGCCGTTTGTTGTGGCGGGTGGCGTGATGCTGGCGCTTTCCCTGCTGCTGCAGCACCTTTTTGGCCGCAGCGACATCACCACCATGATGACGAACGTCGGCAACGCTGCGTTCAGGATGATGTACCCCGTGCTGGCTGCGTTCATCGCTTACAGCATTGCGGACCGCCCCGGCTTTATGCCCGGCCTGATGGGCGGCTACCTGGCACAGCTCGGCACAACCACCGCCCCCCGGTTGGGCTGGATCTCCAGCGGGTTCTGGGGGGCCATTGTCGCGGGCTTTGCTGCCGGTCTGGCTGTGCGGCTTCTGAATTACCTGTTCCGCCGCATTCCGCAGGAGCTGGATCACATCAAAACCGGGCTGCTGGTCCCGCTGTTGAGTCTGCTGTTTGTCGGTGCCCTGATGGTCATGGCCATCAATCCGCCGCTCGGGCGTTTCAATGCCTGGCTTTCCATCCAGCTGGATGGTATGCAGGGCGGCAGCCGTCTGGTGCTGGGCACGCTGCTGGGCGGCATGATGGCCACCGACTACGGCGGGCCGATCAACAAGGCCGCCTACGTCAGCGGCACGCTGGCACTGGTAGACCAGCAGTATGACCTGATGGCCGCTGTCATGGCGGGCGGCATGATTCCGCCGCTGGGCATTGGGCTGGCCTGCCTGCTGTTCCCGACTCGGTTCACCAGCACCGAGCGCTGCTCTGCGCCGCAGACGCTGCTGATGGGCGCGACCTTCGTGACCGAGGGTGCGCTACCGTTTGCACTGCGCGACCCGCTGCGGGTCAGCCTCGCCTGCATCGCAGGCAGTGCACTGGCCGGGTTCATAACGATTTTGCTGGGCTGCGGGTGTCCCGCGCCGCACGGCGGGTTGTTTTTGCTGCCGGTCATGGAAAACCCGCTGGGCTTTCTGATTGCGCTGGCTGTCGGCACCCTGACCACGACCCTGCTGCTGGGCATGCTGAAAAAGCCGCTGAAGCATTGATTTTTGCTTTACTTTTCGTATTTTCCGGCAGTCTTATACAAATTGCATTTACATAAAACCCCGCTGTGCGTTGCGTACAGCGGGGCTTTATGCTATAATTTAGTATATATGTGATTTTTATGGAGGAGGGCCCCGTCCCTATGGAACAGGTCAAATCATTTTGTCGGCGGTACCGTCGGCTGCTGCTGGCTGCGGCCTATCTGGCTATTTTTGCCGTGGGCGTGCTGTATCTGCGCGTCACGGTCAACATCCCGCCGGAGGGCGACGATAAGCTGACGCTGAACCTCTGGCTGTATGACTTCCAGCGGATGCCGTTCTGGCAGTATGCTCTGCAGGACCTGCAGGGGCGGCTGCGTTACTTTACGCTGCAGGAGGTCCGTTTTTTCCCGTTCCATTACCCGAACGCCGTCGACCTGCTGTTTTACACCAGCCTGACGCACTACCGGCTCTACATCATTGCCTGGACCGGCGCGGCGGCCTTCGCTGTCAGCCGCGTGGCGGCCAGACTGGGCAGCGGGGATGCGCTGGCGCTGGGCGGCTTTGCGCTGGCGCTGGCCGCGGCCCCCATCTGGAACGAGGGCATGTACAGCTACTACGCCGTACCGCAGCGGGCGTTGTTCTGGGCTATGGCGGCCTGGCTCTGCCTGTTTGCGTGGCAGGGGACACGGCACCGCCGCTGGGCTGTGCTGGGCGCGGTGCTGTCCTTTATCGCCTGCGGCACCTATGAGATCGGCTATGTCTTTGCGCTGCTGGCGCTCGTCGTCTGGCTGCTACGCCGACGCAGCGTCAAAAACGCCCTGCTGGACACGGCTCCCGCGCTGGGCGGCATGGGCGCGGCGCTTGTGTTCCACGTTCTGTGCGGGCGCAACGGCGGCACCGGCAACGAGCTTTCTCTGGATATTCCCGCCGTGCTGCGCGTCACCGTGCAGCAGATGGCCGCGTCGCTCCCTGGGCTGAACTCCCGCCTTTTGCAGGAGGATGCCGGGGTCATCACGAACGGGGATCGGCTGTGGCCGCTGGCGCTGGGTGTGCTGGCCGGACTGTTGATCTTCTTCGGCGTGCCGTTTAAAAAGCTGCGCGGCAGAACGCTGGGCGCACTGGCCGGGTTCGGCCTGGCCGTCTGGGCACTGCCCGCGCTGCTGCTGGCTTTGTCCGCCCGCTATCAGCAGCCTGAGGCCATTACCTGGCAGTGGGGCTACATTCCCGCGGCGGCCAGCTCCATCGGCTTTACGCTGCTCGTCGCGGCGCTGCTGGCACTGCTGGCGGGGCTGTGCTGTAAGCTGCCGAAGGTTTTCTCCGTGGTATCACGACTGGCCCTGACGGCGGCGCTGGCGGTGGGTCTCTGCCTGAACGGCGGCTACCTGCGCGGTGTCGTGCGCACCCACCATGCCGAGAACCTCGCTGCCTATCAGTTCTTTGTCCGCACGATTGAGGCCGGTCTTGCCGATACCGTACAATCCGACGACCTGATTCTCTGCAACGAGAACGTCTGGGACAGCAACGCGGAGGCCGAGTCCGCCTTCTTCAGCCGGTTCACCGGGCGCGCCCTGCACGCACAGGTCCTTTGGACCGAGAACTCCGCCACCGACGGCGACGCCTACGCCTACCAGACCTACCGCAATTACGGCGGCTACGATCTGGCGTGGTGCGGCAGACTGCAAAGCGCCGACAGTGACCTGATGGACGGGGTACAGGTCTACGTGCAGAGCGCTTATGTTCCCGACAACGCTGTCATCAAGTACAAGGTCCGTCTGGCCGACGGCACCGAGGAGGCCCGCGCCATCTGCCTGCTGGACTGCACCCAGACCCCGCGGGATCGGAACGGCGACTATCTGGCCACTGTTGAGGACACGTCCATCGTGAACGCCAAGCTCATGATCTGGGACGGCTGATAAACTGTGAGGGAGCCCCGGATGAAACACTTTTTTGCCTTTTGCCGCCGCAACCGGCTGTTTGCGGCGCTGCTGGCCGCCGAGCTGGCCGTTGTCTGCGCACTGGCAGCCGGGCTGTTCGGCGCACCGTATAAGCTGGCGCTGACGCCCGGCGACTTTACAAACCCCCTGCCCGACATTGCCGCCGCGGACGACGACTGCTTAAAAATCTGGAACCAGATCGGCTATCACAGCGACGACCCGATGACCTTCTCGGCAGACAATATTGCTTTGCCTTCCGGTGCGTATGAGGTCACAGTCCGTTATTTTTCCTGCCAGACGCCCGACGCGCCCACCTTTAATATGCTCAACGCTGCCGGGTCGCTGACCTTTGCCAGTGAACGCAGCCCCGCCGCCGTGACCTTTGACGCGCTGCGGCTGGACGACTGCCACCGCAGCCTGACGACCCGGCTTTGGGTCGGCTTCGGTGCGCGGATGCAGGACCTGACCGCCACCGTCACCTACGACCAGGGCCAGCTGTACATTTACAGCATCACCCTGACCGAGCAGCCCATCTACCGCGCGGCGCGGCTGCTCTGCTTCCTTGTGCTGTTTGCCGCTGCGGACGCCGCACTGCTGCTCCTGTTTGCCCATGTGGGGGAGCGGGGCGCTGCCCGCCGCCGTGCGCTGCGTCTGCCGCTGGCGCTGGCGGGCATCACGCTGCTGGCCTGTCTGCCGCTGTTCAGCAACTATCTGTACTTCGGCCATGATTTGGAATTTCACATGCAGCGCATCGCCGCCATGGCTGCGGAGCTGTCCTACGGGCAGTTCCCGGTGCGGCTGACCACGACCACGCTGAACGGCTATGGCTACGCCAGCCCGCTTTGCTACTGTGAGCTGTTTTTGCTGCTGCCCGCGCTGCTCTACAACCTGTGGCTGCCACTGCGCACCTGCTACCAGGTCTACCTCTTTGCGGTCACGCTGGCGACCTGCCTGATTGCCTATTTCAGCTTTGCCAAAATCACGGCCAGCCGTCGGCTGGGTCTGCTGGGGGCACTGCTCTACACGCTGTCCGCCTATCGGCTGACCTGCGTCTACACCCGCGCCGCCGTCGGCGAGTTCACGGCCATGGCGTTTTTCCCGCTTGTGCTGCTGGGTCTGTACGCCATCTACACCAGCGACAGGCCCCGCTTCGGGGATTGGCTGCCGATGGCGCTGGGCATGGCGGCCATGGTGCAGAGCCATCTGCTCTCCTGTGAGCTGACGGCGCTGCTGCTGATTTTGTTTTGTCTTTTGCGCCTGCGGGAGACTCTCCGCCCCGCGCGGCTGCTGGCCTGGGTCAAGGCCGCGCTGTTGGCCGTGGGGCTGAGCGCGTGGTATCTTTTCCCGTTTTTTATTTCCACCCGCTCCATCCCATTCCTTGTCAACCGCAGTGATCTGGTCGGTAAGCTGCAAAAGCACGGCCTGTACGCCGTGCAGCTGTTCAGCTTCTTCGGCACGGCGGGCGGCTCCTCCGCCGAGGGCACGGCCCACGACATGGCGCTGACCCCCGGTCTGCCGCTGCTGCTGGCGCTTGCGCTGGCGTTTTACTGCCTGTGGCGCGCCCAGGCCCGCGGGGACACACGCCCCGCCGCAAAGCACCTGTACACTGCCACCGGCTTTGCCGTGCTGACGCTCGTGCTCTCGCTCCACGCCTTCCCGTGGGATTTTGTCGAGGGCTGGTTCGGCCCCGCCGTCGGCAAGGTCGTGGGAATGTTCCAGTTCCCGTTCCGCTTTCTCTCGCTGGGCACGCTGCTGCTCTGCGCGGCTGCGCTGTTTGCGCTGCAGCTGCTGCCGGAGCGCCGCGCCGCGCTGGCCGCCGCGGGGCTTGTCTGCGCCGCGCTGCTGACCGCCAGCGTCACCGAGACGAACATCATGAGCGCCCAGGGCGAAAGCTCCTACGCGACCTACAACCAGAACGCCACCATCAACTCCGTCGGCACGGCGGAATACCTCATCGACGGCGCCAGCTCCTATGAGGCCATCTGGGCGCAGCCCAAGCCCGCCAGCGACGACCTGCACCTTGTCAGCTATGAAAAGCGTGAGGGCGTCGCCTATGTCAGCGTCGAAAACGACGGCGGCGAGGCGGCCATCTCGCTGCCCATCTACAACTACGGCAATTATTATGCCGCCGACGAGAGCGGCACGCCGTTTGCCATCACCAGCGGCGAGAATATGCGCATCGTACTGACGATCCCCGCGGGCTACACCGGCACGATCCATGTCCGGTACCACGCCCCCGGGTATTGGCGCGCGTTTGAGGCGCTCTCCGCCGTCAGCCTGCTGGGGGTCATCGGCTGCGGCGCTTTTGCCCGCCGCAAGCGCCGCACCCCTGCCACTGTGTAAACGAGGTCACTACCCATGCCCAACCGCATCAACTATCAGCTTGAAATGGAAAAGGTCCTGCGCACGCTGGACGGCACCCGCCCGAAGCTGCTGCTGCACGCCTGCTGTGCGCCGTGCTCGAGCGCAACACTGGAGCGCCTGTCCGCGCACTTTGACCTGACCATTCTTTACTACAATCCCAACATCTACCCGCCGGAGGAATACCACCGCCGCGAGGCCGAGCTGGAACGCTTTGTCGAGCAGGCCGGGTATCACTACCCCGTGGTGGAGCTGCCCTACGACCCGCAGGAGTTCTATACCGCCGTGAAAGGGTTGGAAAACGAGCCGGAGAAGGGCGCGCGCTGCACGGTCTGCTATCGGCTGCGGCTGGAGCAGGCCGCCCGCTATGCCGCCGACCACGGCTTTGACTGGTACTGCACAACGCTCTCGCTCTCCCCGATGAAGGACCCCGTGCGGCTGAACGAGCTTGGCACCGAGCTGGGCAGGCAGTACGGCGTGCCGTTCCTGCCCAGTGAGTTCCGCAAAAAGGACGGCTACAAGCGCAGCTTACAGTTGAGCGCCGAGTACGGACTGTACCGGCAGGATTATTGCGGGTGCGTGTTCAGCAAGCGGGAGAGGGAAGCCACTGCAAAGTAGGGGCCGGGCATGCCCGGCCCTGCACCTCCCACTGTTGTGCTGTAAATTTTATACTGCGGGTCGGACATGTCCGGCCCCTACCGTGTTATGACAGGAGCCCCTTATGACCTTCTATCAAATTGTTTTTCTCTTCTTCGCCTACTCGTTCCTCGGCTGGGTGGGAGAGGTCCTCTTTACCGCCGTCGTACACCGCAAATATCAGGACCGCGGCGTGCTGAGCGGTCCGCTCTGTCTTCTGTACGGCGTCGGCGGGCTGGTCATCACCTTTGCCCTCGGCGACATCCGTGAGGGCTGGTTCTTCCTGCTTGTATTCAGCGCCGTCTATGCCACGGTCATCGAGTGGATCGGCGGGCACATTCTGGAGTACACAACCCATACCCGGTGGTGGGATTACAGCGCCATGCCGTTCAATCTGGACGGCTATGTCTGCCTCGGCGCGTCGCTGACCTGGGGTGCGCTCGGCGTTGTCGTGCTCAAATGGGGCAACCCGCTGCTGCTGGCGCTGTACAGCCTTGTGCCGCGCGGCATCTGGGTTGTTGTGCTGCTGGCCGCGCTCGTCGTGTTCTGCGTCGATCTGGTCGGCACGCTGCTGGCCATGGCCGGTCTGCGCTACCGCTGGCACGCCGCCGCGGCTGTAGAAAACCGTCTGGCAAACCTGACCGTCCGCGGCGGCATGTGGATCCTTGACCACGTCGAGCGCCGTATGGCGAAGGCCCATCCCGCACTGACCTTTGTGCGTCCCAAACGGCAGCAGACCGACACGTTTGCCGCCGGGTGCAGCCCGTATAAAATTATTTTACTGTTCTTCATCGGTGCGTTCCTCGGCGACATCACCGAGACGATCTTCTGCCGCGTCACCGGCGGCGAGTGGATGAGCCGTTCCAGCGTCGTGTGGGGGCCGTTCTCCATCGTGTGGGGCCTGGCCATCGCCATGGTCACCCAGCTGCTCTACCGCTACAAGGACAAGCCCGCCAGCTGGCTGTTCGTCATGGGCACGCTGCTGGGCGGTGCGTATGAGTACCTGTGCAGCGTTTTCACCGAGGTCGTTTTCGGTGCGGTGTTCTGGGACTACAGCGCGATCCCGTTCAACCTGGGCGGGCGCATCAACCTGCTGTACTGCTTCTTCTGGGGCTTTGCGGCGATTGCCTGGTTCAAGGTGCTGTTTCCGCCGATCTCCGCCTGCATCGAGAAGCTGCCGCCCCGCGGCGGCAGAGTGCTGACCTGGGCACTGTGCATCTTTATGGCGGCGGACATTGCCGTCAGCTCCGCCGCGCTTGTGCGGTACAATGACCGCCTGAACGGCGTACCTGCGTCCAACAGCGTCGAGGTCTATCTCGACGGGCACTACGGCAATGACCGGATGTATCAGGTCTACCCCAAGGCCGTGCATACGTCCTAAAGCCTTCCCCCTGGGGGAAAAAAGGTGGCCCCGCAGGGCCGGATGAGGGGCGAGTGTGCCATCATAACCCGTTCATGGGCAATATCGGCAGGTACAGCCCTCATCAGTCACCTTCGGTGACAGCTTCCCCCGATGGGGAAGCCTTTTAAAATTCTTTGTATATTCCGCACAGATGTGCTATAATAATTTTGTAGCTAATGTATAAGTTTTGAGGAGGCGATGGGTCGTGAACCGTGCAGATGGAATCGATTGCTACCAGAAAGCCCTGCGGCAGGGCCAGCGCGATTACCGCGAGAAGATGAACGCTGGGCAGTCGCCGTTTTTGCCCGTATTGGACGATATTCTGCAAAACGTCCCTGTGGAGAACCAGATCCCGCTCGGCCAGGTAGAGATCCCGCTGGAGCTGCTCGTTGGTACCAAGACCTCGGGCCGCACAGCGGCGTTTGCGTCCAACTTTATGCCGCTGCTCGGTCTCAAGACCGAGTTTGCCACCAAGTGGATCAACCTGTGCGTGTCCCATCTGGATGAGGGCATCCGTGACCCCATCACCTGCTATGAGTACATGGGCCGCTTCTACGTGCAGGAGGGCAATAAGCGCGTCAGCGTGCTGAAGTATTTTGACGCCAGCAGCATCACCGGCAATGTCACCCGCGTCGTGCCGCAGTACAGCGACGACCCCGCCGTGCAGATGTACTACGAGTTCATGCACTTTTACCCGGTCATGCAGAACTATCTGCTGACCTTCACCAAGCCCGGCAGCTATGCCCGCCTGCAAAAAATTCTGGGCAAGGCGCCGGACGAAAAGTGGACTGGCGAGGATCGAACCGAGGTCTTATCGCTGTACAACTGGGTCAAGAAGGCTTTTCTGGCCCACGGCGGCGCACGGCTGCAGTGTACCGTCGGCGACGTGCTGCTGCTGCTGTTGCGCGTCTACACCAAGGAGGAGCTGGCCAATTTAAGCCCCAGCGAGCTGAGCGAAAAGCTCGACGCCCTGTGGGACGATGTGCTGGCCCTGCAGAAATCGGACCCCGTGCAGGTCAGCGACAAGCCCGCCGCCCCGAAGCAGACCGGCCTGCTGGATTTTATCCTGCCCGGCAAGCACACCGCGCCCAGCCATTTGAAGGTTGCCTTTGTGCATGAGCGCACCCCCGGCACCAGCTCCTGGACAAGCCAGCATGAGTTTGGCCGTACCCAGCTGGACACTGTGTTTGAGGGCAAGGTCGAGACGGCAGCCTACTTCAACGCCGTCCCGGGCAAGAACGCCGATGCCCTTGTCGAGCAGGCCATCACCGACGGTGCGGATGTCGTCTTTACGACCAGCCCCAAGCTGGTAGGCGCGTCCCTGCGCGCCGCCGTCCGGCACCCGCAGGTACACATCCTGAACTGCTCGATGGAGATGCCCTACGCCAGCATCCGCACCTACTACACCCGCGTGTATGAGGCCAAGTTCATCACCGGCGCGATTGCCGGTGCCATGGCGGGCGGGGACCGCATCGGCTATGTGGCCGACTACCCCAGCTTCGGCGTGCCTGCCAACATCAACGCATTCGCGCTCGGCGCGCGGATGGCGAACCCCAACGTCCGCATCGACCTGCAATGGACCTGTCTGCCCGACCAGATTGACCCGCTGCACGTCTTTACCCAGAAGGGCATCACGGTCATCTCGGGCCGCGACGCACCGATGCCGAACCGCCCGCAGCGGGAGTTCGGCACGTTTCTGGTGCGCCCGGGCGGCGTGCTGCAGGACCTGGCCACGCCGTTCTGGCACTGGGGCCAGTTCTATGAGAACGTCATCCGCACCGTTTTGAACGGCGGCTGGGTGCGGGACAAGTCCGGCACCGATGGCCGCGCCGTCAACTACTGGTGGGGCATGAACAGCGGCGTCATGGACGTGCTGCTCAGCCGCGAGCTGCCGCCCGATGTGACCCATCTGGCGCAGATTTTGCGCACCGGCGTCACCTCCGGCATGATCGACCCGTTCCACTGCCGGATCACCGGGCAGGACGGCAGCGTCAAGAACAGCGGACGCCACGGGCTGGACCTGGAGCAGATCGCCCACATGGACTGGCTGTGCGACGCCGTTGACGGCCACATCCCCGAATATGACGAGCTGGCCGAGGTCTCGAAGCCGATGTACCGGATGCAGGGCATCCACCGCGATCTTCTTCCCGTCGAGAAGGAGGCCGAGCTATGAAGATCCTGGCCGTTGCGGACGAGGAGTGCAAGGCCCTCTGGGACTACTTCACTCCCGACAAGCTCGAGGGCGTCGAACTCATCATTGCCTGCGGCGATTTGAGCCGCCATTATCTGGAATACCTTGCCACCATGGCGCCCGTGCCGCTTTTGTACGTACACGGCAACCATGACGAGAGCTACGACACCCGCCCGCCGCAGGGCGTCATCTGCCTGGATGACGACGTGTACGTACACAACGGCCTGCGCATCGCCGGGCTGGGCGGCAGCTGCCGCTACCGCACCGGCGCCTGGCAGTTTACCGAGGCCGAGATGAAAAAGCGCATCAACCATCTGCGCGGCAAGATTGACCGCCATGGCGGCATTGACATACTGGTCACCCACGCGCCGCTGCACGGCTACGGCGACATGACCGACCTGCCGCACCGCGGCTTCACAGCGTTTTCGGTCCTGCTGGACCGCTACCATCCGCAGCTGATGCTGCACGGGCACATCCATCTGAACTACGGCTGCTCCATCCCGCGGGAGCAACAGTACGGCGCGACCCGCATCGTCAATTGCTATGAGCGGGTGTATCTGGACGTGAACGCCCCCGCCCCCAAGCCCCGCCCGCGGCTGTTTGCTTCGCTGCTGGGACGGAATGCCCTGTAGGGGCGAGGCATGCCTCGTCCTCGGCCTTCCCGTGGGCATTCTTCTGCCTTTCACGCTGAGGGCCGGACACGTCCGGCCCCTACCAAGCGGCACGGCTAACTTCATCAAACAAGGAGAACTATTCCCATGACAAAAATCGCAGTATTCGGTGCAGGCACCTGGGGCATTGCGCTGGCGCGGCTGCTGGCCGCCAACGGGCGCGACGTCACCGTATGGAGCGCCATCCCCGCCGAGCTGAAGTCTTTAAGCACCACGCACCGCCACCCCAACCTACCCGGTATGGAGCTGCCCGCCGCAATGCACTACACCGCCGACATTGCCGAGGCCTGCACGGGCCGCGACATCCTGCTCTTTGCCGTGCCGTCCCCGTTTGTGCGTGCCACCGCAAAAAAGGCCGCGCCGCACATCCCGGAGGGCCAGCTGATCGTTGACGTCGCCAAGGGCGTCGAGGACAAGACCCTGATGACGATGAGCGAGATCATCGAGGATGAGCTTGCCAAGGCCGGGCGCAAAGCGCGCGTTGTGGCACTGTCCGGCCCGACCCACGCCGAGGAGGTTGCCCGCGACATGCCCACCGCCATCGTGGCCGCCAGTGCCGACGAGGACGCCGCCAAAACCGTGCAGAAGGTCTTTACCACACCGACCTTCCGCGTCTACACCAACGATGACCGCCGCGGCACCGAGCTGGGCGGTGCGGTCAAGAACGTCATTGCGCTGGCTGTCGGCATTGCGCTGGGCCTGGGCTACGGTGACAACGCCAAGGCCGCGCTCATCACCCGCGGTAACGCCGAGCTGTCCCGGCTGGGCATCGCCATGGGCTGCAAGGCCGAGACCTTTGCGGGCCTGTCCGGTATGGGCGACCTGATCGTCACCTGCACGAGTATGCACAGCCGCAACCTGCACGCCGGTATGCTGATTGGCCGCGGCAAGTCGGTGGAGGAGGCCAAGACCGAGGTCGGCCAGGTCGTTGAAGGCATCAACGCGCTGCCCGCCGCCTGCCGCCTGGCCAAGCAATATAAGGTCGAAATGCCCATCGTCCAGGCCGTGGAGGCCATTCTGGACGGCAAGCTTGAGGCCCGCAGCGCGCTGATGGCGCTGATGGGCCGCAGCCTCAAGCGCGAATAAGGAACACCGCCATGGCACAAATCAAGGCCGCATTTTTTGATATTGACGGCACGCTGCTTCCGTTCCACGCCAAGGCCCTGCCGGAATCCACCGTGCAGGCGCTGGCCGCATTGCGAAAAAGCGGCGTCAAAACGTTTATTGCCACAGGCCGCCCGCCGGTGCACCTGCCGTACCTGCACGCGCTGGACGGCATCCCGTTTGACGGCTATGTCACGATGAACGGCCAGTACTGCTACCTGGCCGACGGCGAGCTGCTGTACACCAAGTACATCCCGGCGGCATCGCTGCAAACGCTGCTGCCGTACATTGAAAAAGAACAGCTGTCCGTCGGTTTTGTAGGCAAGGACTTCTGCCGGTTCAACCTTATCAACGATTTGAGCCGCGACTTTGCCAAAAAGCTGGAGCTGGGGGCCGGGGATGTTGCCGCGCTGATCCAGCACGAGGATATTTACCAGCTTAGCGCGTTCCTGCCGCCGGAGAAGGAGGCCGAGTTCCTGCGCCGCTGCCCCGGCTGCCTGGCTGTGCGCTGGGAGGATGATTTTTGCGATATCCTACCCGAGGGCGGCGGCAAGCCCAACGGCCTGGCCCACACGCTGGCCCATCTGGGCCTGACGCGGGAGCAGTCCATTGCCTTTGGCGACGGCGGCAACGACGTGACGATGCTGGAATATGCCGGGATCGGCGTCGCCATGGGCAACGCCTGCGATGCCGCCAAGGCCGCCGCGGATTATGTCACCGACGACATTACCGCAGACGGCCTTGCAAAGGCACTGGCGCATTTTGGGCTGATTTGAATAAATTGTCTCTCCCCCCAGAGGGAGACGCCCCGCAGCTGTACGGCAGATGACCTCTTGCGGGAAAGCCGCGGGCCGGGCATGCCCGGCCCTTACCGCTATCTATAAAGCAAGCCCCTGACCATCACTCGGTCAGGGGCTGTTTCTTTTACACCTTTTTCCTCACAAACGCCTTTGCCGCAACCACACACGCGGCGTAGACCACGCCCGCAATGGCCCAGATGAACCAGCTGTACTGCGGCTGGCCGTTGCCGTTGGGGCCGAAGGTATACCACAGGAAGATAGCAACCACCACCAACCAGTAGGCCGCGGTCAGCGCGGTCAGCCGCCCTTTCACGGCCTTGTGCCCGCGGGTAAAGTCCCCGTCCTCCAGCAGCCGATCCATGGCGTCCTGCACCGTGCCCACCCGCACAAAGGCGTACACACCGCAGGCGACCAGCACCAACAGCAGACAGATGGACATCGACATCAAAAACGACATACCGACCATCACAGCCGTAAACAGGGGCACTGCCGCCAGAATGCAGAGCGCCGCACCAATGCGGTTGGCCCGGTCATACTCCGGCGCAAAGGCGGCACGGCGCTCCCGCACCAGCGCTGTCACGCCGTGCTCGGTCTCGATGGGCTCCTTTTCCAGAAACTCATATTCCCGCACCGCCGCGCCGCACTGCATAAACAGCACAACGGCCACAGCCACCAGCACCAGCAGCGCGATCATCCCCAAGCCGCCCGCCAGATCGACGTCCAAACCAAGCAGCCCGAGCTCACTCACCGTACCCAGCGCCAGCAGCGGAATGGGGCTGACGATGCAGAGCGCCGTCGCCAGCGCCATCTGCGGCGCGTTGGTCTATGCCTTGGTCAGGTAATCCTCCGCCTGCGTCAGCGTCACCCGGGGCAGGGGAGAGGGCGTCTGTGCCGCGGCAGGCTGCGGGTCGTCCTGCGTGTCTTTTAAAAGGCAGTCCGTCGTCACACTGAACAAACTGCTCAACTGTAAAATTTTGTCAATGTCGGGCATCGACTGTCCGCTCTCCCACTTGGAGACCGACTGGCGGCTGACGTTCAGCCGCTCGGCCAGCTCCTCCTGCGACCAGCCCGCCTTTTTGCGCAGAGCAATGAGCTTATCGGAAAATGTCATGGTGTGCCTCCTCCTTGGCAGCCTTATGGCAATCGTAGGGGCGCATTCTATATGCGCCCGTCAACGGCTGCCGGCCTTGCGGGCGGATATGGAATCCACCCCTACGGGTTTTCGAAAATTTTCTGACCTTATCTTACCAAATTCCCCGGTTGCGCACCATACAGTTACCCCGTCAATCTGTCAACCGTGGGTTGCGTTTGCGGGCAGACGCCAGTCGATTTCCGCTGCACCGTTGTTTTTTAAAAACGCATTCACCTTGCCGAACGGCGCCGAGCCGAAGAACCCTCGGTAGGCCGACAGCGGGCTGGGGTGGGCGGATTCCAGCACCAGCACCGGGCGATGGGCGGCAGCCCTGTTGAAAATCGGCACGTACTTCTGCGCGGGCTTGCCCCACAGCACGGCGGCCAGCGGGGCGGTGCCGTGGGCGGCGGCGTATTCCAGCGCGGCACGGGTAAACGTCTCCCACCCGCGGCCCGCATGGGCGTTGGCCGCGCCCTGCTCCACGGTCAGCACCGTGTTCAGCAGCAGCACACCCTGTCGCGCCCACAGCGTCAGGTCGGTGTGTGCGGCACAGCCGGGGCCAAGCTCGGCCTCCAGCTCCTTAAAAATGTTGCGCAGGCTCGGCGGAGCCTTGCAGCCGTCCGGCACCGAGAAGGACAGCCCCATGGCCTGACCCGGCTCATGGTAGGGGTCTTGCCCCAGAATGACGACCCGCACCGCCGACACCGGGCAGGCGCGGAACGCGGCGAAGATGTTCTCCGCCGCGGGGTAGACGGTTTTTTCCGCCGCAGCCGCCGTCACAAAAGCATCCAGCTCCGCAAAGTACGGCTTTGCGCGCTCCTGCGCAAAAAACAGCTGCCAGTCGGTGCCGGATAATTTGTCGAGTTCAGTGGTCAAAAGCATAGTGGATCTCCTCGGTAGCTTTGTAGGGCCCGCTCGTGTAAAACAGTCGGCCTTTCACGGGAAAACTGCGGGCCGCATATAGGCGGCCCCTGCATAGGTGCCCACACACATTTTTCACAAGTATATCACACCCCCGCGGGGCTTGCAATAGCTGCAAAAATGCGGTATAATAGCATTTATGCTGCGGCGTTGTGCCGCAAAGCCAATCATAAAGGGGAGAACCAATTCATGCGTTCCATTAAAACCAAACTGTTCAGCCTTGCTATGGCTGTTTCCATGGTGCTGGCGCTGGCTGGCTGTGCCATGTCCGCGCCGTCCACCGTCGGCTCCATCGGCGGGGTCGAGATCCCGGCAGGCATCTATCTGCTGGCCCAGTACAACTCCTACAACACCGCCTCCGGTGTTGCGGAGCTGGCCACCGGCGAGACCGCGTCCGACGTCAAGGCCGTGCTGAAGGCCACCTGCACCGGCACGATCAACGGCGAGGATGTCACCGCCGTCGGCAGTGACTACGTTGCCCAGCTGACGACCCGCGCCATTGAGTACTATGCTGCCGTGGAAAAGCAGTTTGCCGAGCAGAACGGCGTGCTGGACGACACTGCCACCGCCGAGGCCGCCAAAACTGCGGACAGCCTGTGGAGCTCCAACGGTGATCTGTACACCGCCAACGGTATCAGCAAGTCCAGCGTGGAGGCCTACCTGCTCAACGCCCAGAAGGCCAAAGTCCTGCTGAAGATGACTTACGGTCCCGACGGCACAAGCCCCGTGACGGACGCCGAGTACACCGACTACGTCAACAACGACTGCTACTACATCGAGGCCGTCCAGTTCCCTCTGGTCAACTACTCCACCTACTCGATGGCAGATGACGACCAGAAGGCCGCCATCATGGCCACGGCAGAGAGCTGCATGGCCGAGCTGAACGAGACTGCCACTGCCGAGACTGCGTCCAGCAGCGCCCTGTACACCGCCGCCATGACCTACGTGCCCGAGGCAATGGCCGCCATGGGCAGCACGATGGACGCCAGCCAGGCCGTCTACTACGCCGCATCCCAGCTGTACACGCCCAGCGATCTGAGCAGCTACGGCAGCGACGAGTACAACAACCTGACCGACCCGCTGGATGCCGCCGGTATGAACCACTGGACGACCATCGACCTGGGCACGACGGTTCTCGTCGCCCGCAAGATCGACCCGTTCAAGACCTACACCGTCGAGGATCTGGACAGCATGTACGACCTGCTGACCAGCATGAAATCTGACGCCATCCAGGATGAGCTCTACGCCGCCGGTGCCGCGCTGGACCACGACCTGAACAGCGCCGCCATGAACACCTACAGCGCATCCAAGATCAAAAAGAACGTCTGAACCTGAAAATTCAGCCGGGAGCAGCATTGTTTGCTCCCGGCTTTTTTGTTGAGGAGGGTCCCCCATGACGAAAAACAAATACACAAATCTGCTTTTGCAGACCCTGGGTTGCTTCATCTCCGCCGCCGGTATCTACAGCTTTGCCGTGGCCGCCGAAGTCCCGGTCACCGGCGTTGCGGGCATCTGCGCCATCTTATACCGCCTGTTCGGCATCCCCATGGGCCTGAGCAATGTGCTCATCAACATCCCCATCATCCTCTGCACCTATAAATTGCTCGGCAGATCGTTCTTTATTCGCAGTGTCTACTGCATGGTGCTCTTTGCAATCTTTACGGACTATCTGCTGCCGCTGATGCCGGTCTACCAGGGGGACCGCCTGTTGGCGACGATTTGCGGCGGCGTGGTCGGCGGTATCGGCGACGCGCTGATCTACATGAACAACTCGAGCACCGGCGGCCTTGACTTCATCACCATGGCCATCAAGGCACGGCATCCGCACCTGCCGTTCGGCAACATCACGTTTGCGGCGGCGCTGGCGGTCATCCTGCTCAACGGTGCGGTGTTCCAGGATGTTGATTCCATTATTTACGGTATCATGTTTAATTTTATCGTGTCTGCTGTCATCAACAAGATGATGTTCGGCTTCTCGTCCTCGATGCTGGCCATGATCGTGACCGATGACGGCAAGGCCGCCTGCGCGGAAATTGACCGCGTGGCGGACCGCGGCTCGACGATTTTGCAGGGTCACGGGGGCTACGGCGGCCAGCCGAAGGATGTCGTGCTCTGCGCCTGCTCCAACAAGCAGCTCTACGAGATCGAGCACGCCGTGCAGGCCATCGACCCCGGCTGCTTCATCATCATGCTGCAATCCAACGAGGTCCACGGCGAGGGCTTCCGGCAGTTGGAGTTGGGGAAGAGCGAGAACCGGAACGAATAAATTTCAGCGAAAACGCGTTTGTTTTAGCAACTCTATGGAGCATAGGTTGCCAAAATGAGCGCGCTTTCTTTATAATGGGCACAGAACAAAAAGGAGGTTTTAGACATGGATGCCACAAAAATCGGTAGATTCATTGGAGCGGAGCGCCGTGCTAAGGGCTGGACGCAGCGCCAACTGGCAGATAAACTCCAGCTGACCGACAAGGCCATCAGCCGTTGGGAGACAGGTAAGGGGTTGCCGGATGTTTCTCTGCTTTTGCCGTTGGCTAACGTGCTGGATATAACCGTAGGTGAGCTGCTGGCTGGCGAACGCCGCCTACAGCCGCCTGCCATGCAGACGGCTGAAGCTGAGGCCCGCACTACGCGTCAGCTGGTAGACTACACGCGGGAACTTGGCCCCCAATTGCGCCGCCGCCGTTCCTACACCGTATTGGCCGGATTTCTGCTGTTTGCTGCGGCGTTCTTGACGCTGCAATTTTTGCGGCTGGTTCTGACAGGTGGGGCGGGCATCCATGGCTTTAGCATAGAATCTCTGCTATTACTCGTTGCTCTTCCGTTTGTTTTTACAACATCCGCCTTTTGGCTGCTGCGACTGCTTTGCACCGATGCCCTGACCGAGGTACGAGCCTTCCGTCGTGCATCAGCTATGGCCGTGGCTGGGCTGTGGCTGCTCGATTTGTACTTTGCTGGAGCGTTTGCCGGGTGTGTTGCGTTCCCTGTGTTGGATTTCTGGCAAGCCTCATCGTGGCAGGAAAATTTAAATCTCGTACCATTTCGGCAAATCGCACAATATCTGCTCTGTCTCGTTCCAGGTCAAGGGTATCTTAACGGCTCCGGATATGCGTTTCGCGGGCATTTTGTCTTTTGGATGAACTTTTTTGTGTTTTCCTTGCCAGTTCTTCTGCTGCCGCGCATCTCACCCCACTGGCGTGGGGCGGGTGCCGCCGTCTGGCTTGCTGTAGTGGGCGGTTGTGTGATAGAAGTTACACAGCTGTTCGTGCGCACCGATACCGCACCGTTCCGTTTTGATGTGGACGCGGTAATTCTGCGAGTAATCGGGTCCGTTGCTTTTTGGAATATAGGCAGAATACCCGTTGTCAAAAAATTACTGGTTCGTTTATTTTAGTCGTAGGGGAGGGATTCACCCCCTCCCGGGAACGCTGCGGCGGGCGCAAGACTGCCCGGAGCGGTCAAGACCGCTCCCTACAGCCTGTCGTTTACGGGTTCTCCGTAGGGAGGGGTCTTGACCCCTCCGCGGGGCGTCGAGGACGCCGACCACTGCCGGTTTGCCGCGCGGTAGGGGCCACACATGTGCGGCCCGCCACATCCCCATAAAACACCCGCCGACGGGACACCACCGGGCCGGGCATGCCCGGCCCCTACCGCAGCACTATAGCATACAAAAACACCGCCGTTGACGATTTGGCTCGTCAGCGGCGGTGCAGTTTATTTTATGTTGGAATCAGTAGTTCTTAGCCTCTTCCTCGCCGGTCATGACGCGGAGAGCGCCCTGGCAGAGGGCGAGCAGCTCGTCCTCGCCGGGGTAGGTGGTGACAGGGGCGATCCAGCCGAGGTAGTCGGTCAGGGTCTTGGCGGTGAAGGGGTTGTAGGCAATGCCGCCGGTCAGGATGATCTGGTCGACCTTGCCGTGCAGGACAGCGGCCATAGCGCCGGCGTCCTTGGCGATCTGGTAGAAGAAGGCATCCCAGACCTGCTTTGCCAGCGCGTTGCCGGACTCGGCCATCTTGCCGACCTCACGGGCATCGTTCGTGTGCAGATAGCCGTTGAAGCCGCCGTTGCCGCAGATCTTCTTATAAACTTCCTTCTGGGTGTACTTGCCGCTGAAGCACATCTTGACGAGGTCGCCGACGGGCACGGTGCCGCTGCGCTCGGGGCTGAAGCAGCCCTCGCCGTCGAGGATGTTGTTGACATCCACGACCTTGCCGTGGTCATGCGCACCGACGGAGACACCGCCGCCCATGTGGATGACGATGAGGTTCAGATCCTCGTAGCGCTTGCCGTTCTCCTTGGCAAAGCGGCGGGCGACGGCCTTCTGGTTCAGCGCGTGGAAGATGGAGCGACGCGGCAGCTCCGGCATACCGGAAATGCGGGCCTTATCGGTCAGCTCGTCAACAACGACGGGGTCGACAATGTAGCTGGGCACGCCCAGGGAATCACCGATCTCACGGGCCAGAATGCCGCCCAGGTTGGAGGCATGCTGGCCCTGTACACCGGCCTTCAGGTCAGCCAGCAGGGCATCGCTGACGGCGTAGGTGCCGCCGGGGATGGGCTTGAGCAGGCCGCCGCGGCCCACGATGACGTTCAGGGTCTTGGGGTCGCAGTTTTTCTCCTTCAGGAAGTCCAGAATGATCTCCTTGCGGAAGTCCTTCTGGTCGATGACGCTGGCGTACTTGGCGATCTCCTCGGTGGGGTGGCGCAGCGTTTCTTCAAACAGCAGGGTCTCGTCCTCGAACACGCCGACCTTGGTGGAGGTGGAGCCGGGGTTGATGACCAGGGTTTTGATGGACATGGTGAATGTCTCCTTTTTCATATTCTTTTGCGGCAGGGAGGGCAGATGCCTGCATCTGCCCCTACATACCGGGACGCCGCAATGTAGGGGCCGCACATGTGCGGCCCGCGGCCTTCCGCAAGCACCCGTTCGCCTTACACGACCAGGCCGGGCATGCCCGGCCCCTACCGCGCAGTTTTCTTTTTACTGATCCAGCCCCGCTGCGACCACAGCGGCCAGTGCGATGGAGTTGACCTTCGTCTGGAAGGAATCGGAGCGGCTCGTCAGGATAGCGGGGACCTTGGTACCGGTCAGGATGCAGCCGTTCTTGCAGTCGGCAGTGTGGACCAGCGTCTTGTAGACGAGGTTGCCGGCCTGAATGTCGGGGAACAGCAGGATGTCCGCATGGCCTGCAGCCGGGCGGTCCTGGGCACCCTTGTGGTGGGCAGCCTCGGGATCAATGGCAATGTCCATCGAAAGGGGACCGTCAACGACACAGCCGGTGATCTTGCCCTCGGCGTTCATCTTGCGCAGCTCGTCGGCATCGACGGTGCAGGGCATCTTCGGGTTGACGACCTCAACGGCGGCCAGCGGCGCGACCTTGGGGCACTCGACGCCGCAGGCATGGGCAACGGCGACGGTGTTCTCGATGATATGTACCTTATCCTCCAGCGTCGGGTAGGTCATGAAGGCAACGTCGGTCAGGAACAGCAGCTGCTCAATGCCCTTGACCTCAAACACAGCCACATGAGACAGCGTATTGCCGGTGCGCAGACCGACTTCCTTGTCCAGCACGCTCTTGAGGAAGGTCTTGGTGTCCAGCAGGCCCTTCATGTACATGTTGGCCACGCCGTCGTGGGCCAGCTTGACGGCCTTGAGGGAGGCCTGCACCTTGTCAGGCTCGTTGATGATCTCATAGTCGGAGAGGTCGATGTTCAGCTCGGCTGCGATCTTGCGGATGGCAGCCTCATCGCCGACCAAAATGGCGTCGGCAATGCCCTGCTTGTGGGCGGCGTCGACAGCCTCCAGAACAGCGTCATCCTCGGCGGCGGCCACGGCCAGCTTCTGCTTGCCGCAGGTCTTTACTTTCGCGATCAGGTCCTCAAAATTCATTTTACAGCACCTCGTTTTGCTTCTTTCCAAAGGCGGGGCCGCTCTCAAAAAAGCCCCGTATGTTAAAATAATAACACGTTATGCGCCGTGGGTCAAGAGGGGGAAGGGGAGCGCGGCATCAAAAAATATTTTTCGCCTTTTCTGTGTCTGCCTATATTTAAATAGGTAGGAAATCCTCCTGTTTGCGAAATCCTGACCGAATTTTAACAAATTCGTCATTGACAAAACCTTAACAAGATGGTAAAACTATAGTAGCGGTTCGGGAAACACCGGCCCGCAGCGGCACCTTGCCGCCGTATTTCTGACCCAATGGAGAAGCCCCAAAGAGCCAGCGTCGGCGTCGGTGCCTTGCTTTACCCCTTATGTTGTTTATTTTTTAACAAGTAAGGTGCAAATCCAACCGGAAAGGTTCACCACCCATGCCCACCATCGCCATGTATCCCGGCAGCTTCGACCCCGTCACGAACGGGCATCTCGATATTATCAAGCGCTCCAGCCGTATGTTTGACAAGGTGATCGTCGCGGTGCTGGTCAACAGCGCCAAGACCCCGCTTTTTACGGTAGAGGAGCGCGTTGCCATGCTGCGGGAGTCCTGCAAGAACATCCCGAATGTCGAGATCGACTCCTTCAACGGGCTGACGGTCACCTTCGCCAAGCAGAAGGGCGCTACCGTCATGGTGCGCGGTCTGCGTGCGGTCACGGATTTTGAAAATGAAATTCAGCTGGCCCACACGAACTTCGCCATGATGCCCGAGATCGAGACGGTGTTCCTGGCCACGGCCATCAAGTGGAGTTATCTTTCCTCCACCATTGTGCGGGAGGCCGCCCACTACGGGCAGGATGTTTCCCGCTTTGTGCCCCGCAACGTTGAGCGTGCGCTCATTGCCAAGCGCGAGGCAGGGGAGCTGTAAAACCGCATTCAAGCCGCGTTTTCCGTCGGCCTGAAAATAAATTGTTACTCAATAGTCCATCCAAAGAGAGAATTTTTAGGAGGCTACTTATGAAAAAGATCGTCATCGCCAGCGCCTGCCGTACTGCCATTGGCAAGTTCGGCGGCACCCTCGCCAATGTCCCTGCCGCTGAGCTGGGCTCCATCGTCATCAAGGAGGCTCTGAACCGCGCCAACGTCAAGCCGGAGCAGGTCGACCATGTCTACATGGGCTGCGTCATCCAGGCCGGTCTGGGCCAGAACGTCGCTCGTCAGGCTTCTCTGAAGGCCGGCCTGCCCATCGAGACCCCCGCCGTCACCGTCAACGTCGTCTGCGGCTCCGGTCTGAACTGCGTCAACATGGCTGCCCAGATGATCGAGGCCGGCGATGCCGACATCGTCGTTGCAGGCGGCATGGAGAACATGGACATGGCTCCGTTCGCCATGATGAAGGGCCGTTACGGCTACCGCATGGGCTCCCCCATGGGCAAGAGCGAGCTGGTCGACACGATGGTCAACGACGCTCTGTGGGATGCCACCGGCTTCAACATGCACATGGGCATGACCGCCGAGAACGTCTGCACCAACGAGACCTACCAGAAGAAGTACGGCTACAACCCCATCAGCCGTGAGCAGCTGGACGAGTTTGCCTTCCATTCTCAGGAGAAGGCCGCCAAGGCTATTGCCGACGGCGCTTTCAAGGACGAGATCGTTCCCGTTGTCATCAAGGGCAAGAAGGGCGACACCGTGTTTGATACCGATGAAGGCCCCCGCATGAGCTCCATGGAAGTTCTGGGCAAGCTGAAGCCCTGCTTCAAGAAGGACGGCATCGTCACCGCCGCCAACTCCTCCGCCATCAACGACGGCGCTGCTGCTCTGGTCGTCATGAGCGAGGAGAAGGCCAAGGAGCTGGGCGTTGAGCCTCTGGCTACCTGGGTTGCCGGTGCTCTGGCTGGTGTTGAGCCCGAGGTCATGGGCCTGGGCCCCATCGCCGCCACCAAGAAGGTCATGGCCAAAACCGGCCTGACCGTGGACGACATGGATCTGATCGAGGCCAACGAGGCTTTTGCCGCTCAGTCTGTTGCCGTCGGCGAGGCTCTGCACTTCGACCAGAGCAAGCTGAACGTCAACGGCGGCGCTATTGCGCTGGGCCATCCCGTCGGCGCTTCCGGTGCCCGTATCCTCGTCACCCTGCTGTACGCCATGAAGCATCGCGGTGCGCATAAGGGTCTGGCTACCCTGTGCATCGGCGGCGGCATGGGCTGCGCCACCATCGTTGAAATGTAATTACCGGAGGAATACACAATGTCCTTTGTTACTACCGAGATTCAGGACGCCATTGCCGTCCTGACCATTGACCGTCCCAAGGCACTCAACGCCCTGAACCCCGAGGTTCTGGCGGATCTGAAGGCCGCCTTTGAGGCCATCGATCAGAACGCCGTCCGCTGCGTCGTCCTGACCGGTGCCGGTGACAAGAGCTTCGTGGCCGGTGCCGACATTGGCTCTATGTCCACGATGACCAAGGCCGAGGGCGAGGCTTTCGGCAAGCTGGGCAACGACGTTTTCCTGATGATCGAGAGCTTCCCGCTGCCCGTCATCGCTGCTGTCAACGGCTTCGCGCTGGGCGGCGGCAATGAGCTGGCCATGAGCTGCGACATCCGCCTCTGCTCCGACAATGCCGTCTTTGGTCAGCCGGAAGTCGGTCTGGGTATCACCCCGGGCTTCGGCGGCACCCAGCGTCTGGCACGCCTTGTCGGCATGGGCATGGCCAAGCAGCTCGTCTACTCTGCCCTGAACATCAAGGCAGACGAGGCCCTGCGCATTGGTCTGGTCAACGCCGTCTACACGCAGGAGGAGCTGATGCCCGCTGCGCTGAAGCTGGCCGGCAAGATCGCCAAGAATGCTCCCATTGCGGTCCGCAACTGCAAGAAGGCCATCAACGGCGGCATCAGCCTGCCCATTGAGAAGGCTGTTGAGGTCGAGGAAAAGCTGTTCGGCGACTGCTTCGAGACCCACGACCAGGTCGAGGGCATGGGCTGCTTCCTGAGCCGCGAGAAACCGAAACCGAAGCCGGTTTTCACGAATAACTAAATTCAACTACAATCTTGTAGGGGCGGCGTCCCCGACGCCCCGCGGGCGGATGCGCGCACCCGCCCCTACAGCCCCGCAACAACATAATTTGGAGGTACTTACTATGAAGGTAGGCGTTATTGGCGCTGGCACTATGGGCCAGGGCATTGCAAAGGCATTTGCACAGGTTGAGGGCTTCACCGTCGCTCTGTGCGACATCAAGCAGGAGTGGGCCGAGGGCGGCAAGAACAAGATCGCTGCCGGCTACGCCAAGCTCGTTGCCAAGGGCAAGCTGGACCAGGCTGAAGTTGACCGCCGCATGGCTGCCATCACCGCCGGTCTGAAGGAGGATCTGTGCGCTGACTGCGACCTGATCGTCGAGGCTGCTTTCGAGGATATGAAGGTCAAGCAGACCACCTTTGGCGAGCTGGACAAGATCTGCAAGCCCGAGTGCGTTTTCGCTTCCAACACTTCCTCTCTGTCCATCACCGAGATCGGCAAGGGTCTGAGCCGTCCTCTGGTCGGCATGCACTTCTTCAACCCCGCTGACCGCATGAAGCTTATCGAGGTCATCGCCGGTGTGAACACCCCCGCCGAGACCGTCGAGACCATCAAGAAGATCAGCACCGAGATCGGCAAGAGCCCGGTCCAGGTCAACGAGGCTGCCGGCTTCGTCGTCAACCGCATCCTGATCCCGATGATCAATGAGGCTGCCTTCATCAAGATGGAGGGCGTCTCCGACATCGCCGGTATCGACACCGCTATGAAGCTGGGTGCCAACCACCCGATGGGCCCCCTGGAGCTGGGCGACTTTGTTGGTCTGGACATCTGCCTGGCCATCATGGACGTTCTGTACAAGGAGACCGGCGACAGCAAGTACCGCGCCTGCCCGCTGATCCGCAAGATGGTCCGCGGCGGCAACCTGGGCTGCAAGACCGGCAAGGGCTTCTACGTTTACAACGCAGACCGCACCAAGACCCCTGTCGACGCCCTGTAATTCAGTAACTTACGCGCCTGGCGCGGTCAAAACCGTGCCGGGCCGCGTTTGTTTGGTCGGGCAGTATAGCCCGGCCCCAGTATATGGAGGTTTTATCAATGGATTTTACTCTGTCTAAACAGCAGCAAATGGTCCAGAAGATGTACAAGGAGTTTGCTGAAAACGAAGTCAAGCCCCTCGCCAAGAAGGTCGACGCGGAGGAGTACTTCCCCAAGGAGACCGTCGAGAAGATGGCTAAGCTGGGCATGATGGGCATCTACTTCCCGAAGTCCGTCGGCGGTGCAGGCGGCGACGTCCTGTCCTACGTCATGGCTGTCGAGGAGCTGTCCAAGGTCTGCGGCACCACAGGTGTTATCCTGTCCGCCCACACCTCTCTGTGCGCAGCTCCCATCTATGAGAACGGCACCCCCGAGCAGAAGGCCAAGTACCTGCCCAAGCTGTGCAGCGGCGAATGGATCGGCGCGTTCGGCCTGACCGAGCCCGGTGCCGGTACCGACGCTCAGGGCCAGCAGACCTTCGCCGTTGACGAGGGCGACCACTGGAAGCTGAACGGCTCCAAGATCTTCATCACGAACGCAGGCTTTGCCGATGTGTTCATCATCATTGCCGTCACCGGCTTTGTCACCGACAAGCGCGGCCGCAAGCAGAAGGAGATCAGCGCCTTCATCGTTGAGCGCACCGATCCCGGCTTCAAGGTCGGCAAGCCCGAGGACAAGATGGGCATCCGCGGTTCTTCCACCTGCGAGCTCATCATGGAGGACTGCATCATCCCGAAGGATCGTCTGCTGGGCGTGAAGGGCAAGGGCTTCCAGCTGGCCATGGCTACGCTGGACGGCGGCCGTATCGGCATCGCCTCCCAGGCTCTGGGCATTGCCGAGGGCGCCATCGACGAGACCGTCGCCTATGTCAAGGAGCGCAAGCAGTTTGGCCGCTCCATCGCACAGTTCCAGAACACCCAGTTCGAGCTGGCCGAGATGAAGGCCCGCGTTGACGCCGCCAAGTATCTGGTCTACGCAGCTGCCCAGAAGAAGCAGGCTGCCATGAACGGCCAGAAGGTCCGCTACAGCGTTGAGGCTGCCGAGGCCAAGCTCATTGCCGCCCGCACCGCCAGCGACGTGACCCGCCGCTGCCTGCAGCTGTTCGGCGGTTACGGCTACACCCGCGATTACCCCATCGAGCGCATGATGCGTGATGCCAAGATCACCGAGATCTACGAGGGCACCAGCGAAGTCCAGATGATGGTCATCGGCGGCGCGCTGCTGAAGTAAGGAGGACAGACGTAATGAAAGCAATCGTTTGTGTCAAACAGGTTCCCGATACGCAGGGCAAGGTCGCTGTCAAGGCTGACGGCACCATGGATCGCTCTGCCATGGCTACCATCACCAACCCCGACGACCTGAACGCCGTCGAGGCCGCCCTGCAGCTGAAGGACGAGACCGGCTGCGAGGTCGTCGTCGTCACCATGGGCCCGCCGCCGGCAGAGGGTATGCTGCGTGAGTTGATGGCCCGCGGCGCTGACCGCGGCGTGCTGGTCTCCGGCCGCGAGTTCGGCGGTTCCGATACCTTCGCTACCTCCCAGATCCTGGCCGCAGCCGTCAACAAGATCGGCGTCGGCCCCGAGGACATCGTTTTCTGTGGCCGTCAGGCCATCGACGGTGATACCGCTCAGGTCGGCCCCCAGATCGCCGAGAAGCTGCATCTGCCCCAGGTCACCTATGTCACCGACATTCAGAAGGATGGCAACAGCCTGACCGTCAAGCGCCAGCTCGAGGACGGCTACATGGAGCTGAAGGTCCAGACTCCCTGCCTGCTGACCTGCATCAAGGAGCTGAACACCCCGCGTTACATGAGCGTTTCCGGTATCTTCGAGTGCTACGACAAGCCGCTTGAGGTCTTTGATTACAACGCTCTGAAGGACGATCCGCTCATCGAGACCGACACCATCGGTCTGAAGGGCTCCCCGACGAACGTTTACAAGTCCTTTGCTCCTCCGGTCAAGGGCGCCGGCATGAAGGTCGAGGACGCTGCCCAGCTGGTCGGCATCCTGAACGACAAGCACCTGATTTGAGGAAGGAGAAACGAACAATGGCTGAATTCAATGCAATGGACACCGCCGCCTTCAAGGGCGTGTGGGTATTCTGCGAGCAGCGCGAGGGCGAGATCCAGTCCATCAGCTATCAGCTGCTGAGCGAGGGCCGCAAGCTGGCCAATGACCTGGGCGTTGAGCTGGCAGGCGTTGTCATGGGCAGCGGCCTGGCCGAGGCTGACCTCAAGACGCTGGGCGGCTACGGCGCTGACCGCGTTTACAACATCGACAGCCCCCTGCTGAAGGACTACACCACCGATGGCTATGCCAAGGCGCTGTGCGACCTCATCATGGACAAGAAGCCCGAGATCATGCTGATCGGTGCGACCAACCTGGGCCGCGACCTCGGCCCCCGCTGCGCAGCCCGTCTGCACACCGGTCTGACCGCCGACTGCACCCATCTGGACGTCGATGTCGAGAAGTACAAGAACTTCCTGCGCACCACCTCCAACATTGATGTGGACAACACCAAGTTTGAAGAGAACACCAACCTGAAGATGACCCGCCCCGCTTTCGGCGGCCACCTGATGGCTACCATCATCTGCCCGCGCTTCCGCCCGCAGATGTCCACCGTCCGCCCCGGCGTCATGCAGATGCAGGCGTTCGACCAGGCCGGTGCTGACAAGGTCGTCGTCGAGAACGTCGCTCCTGCTCTGACCGCGGACGACATCCATGTTCAGGTGCTCGACATCAAGAAGAGCGCCGAGAAGCTCGTTGACCTGATCGGTGCCGATGTTGTCGTTTCCGTGGGCCGCGGCATCTCCGCCGACCCCGAGAAGGGCATCAAGCTGGCCGAGGAGCTGGCTGAGGCTCTGGGCGGTGTTGTCGGTGCTTCCCGCGCCGTCACCGATGAGGGCTGGCTGTCTGCCGACCATCAGGTCGGTCAGACCGGCAAGACCGTGCATCCCCGCATCTACGTTGCACTGGGCATCTCTGGTGCCATCCAGCACGTTGCCGGTATGCAGGATTCCGAGAACATCATCGCCATCAACAAGAACGAGAACGCCCCCATCTTCGATGTTGCCACCTACGGCATCGTCGGCGATCTGTACAAGGTCGTTCCCGAGCTCATCAAGGAGATCAAGGCCGCCAAGGCTTGATCCCGCCTGTAAACAACAAGAGCCGTGCCCCGCAAAGGGCACGGCTCTTTGTTTATTTGTATCGCTCAGTCTGCTACAGCCGGGGCGGACAGCAGCTCCGGGGGCAGCTCACTTTCGTCCTCATTGACGAGGGAATCATCGACATCAAATGTCGCATCAAAGGCCTTTGCGGCGGCATCCGCCACCAGATCGGCATCGACCAGCTCACTGTCTGCCATGACATACAGCAGCTTATCATCAAAGCTGACCACGCGGGCCTTATCTGCCTCCACGCAGACCCACTTGCGCATACTGATGTTTTCCTCCATCGAATCGGCGATCTCGCGGGCATCGGCCTTGTCCTTGAGGCGCAGCAGCACCAGGCTGTACGCCTGGCTTCCGGTCATCGGCTCGCTGACTACTGCGGCATCCACCTTGTCCACATTGTCCGCGGTCAGCCCCGCCAGATAGCCGTACCAGCTCTCGTCGGTCAGGTCGATGGCCACCGTCTCCATGCCCATCAGGTCAACCGGCTGGACGTTATAAATAGCATCCACCATCTCGCTCAGCTCCGCATCCGGCTGCGGCTCGGCGGTCTCACCGGTATCCTCGTCGTCAACGCTGAACTCCGGGTCCAGCTCCGCGCCTTCCTCGGGTCTTGTGGCAGGTTGGTTTGCAAGATCGTTGCTGTCAGCCTTTTGGCTGCCGCAGGCAGACAGAAACAGGGCGGTCAGCAGGGCTGTTGCAAAAAGCAGCTTTTTCATCGTAAAATTCCTTTCTCGGTCAGAATATTCTCGGGCGCAAAGCGTGCGTCCCAGTCGTCGCAGGGCAGCTCGTCCAGCAGCAGGGCCTCGGGGCAGAGCAGCAGCCCTGCTCCCTTATAGTGTGCCAGAAATCGGTCATAATACCCGCCGCCGCGCCCCAGCCGGACCCCGTCGCGGCTGGCGGCCAGGCAGGGGACAAGGGCCAGCGCCGCGGCGTATCCCGCCGGGTCGGCGGCGGGCAGGTCGGCGGGCGGCTCCTGAATGCCGAACGCCCCGGGCCGCAGCAGGCGCAATGCCGGTATCTCCACCCAGTCCATCGCGGTTTTGCTCCGCACGCGGGGCAGCAGCAGGCGCTTGCCGTCGGCCAGCGCGCGTCTTAGTATTTCCGCCGTGTCCGGCTCATCCGGCATGGCCGCAAAGGCCAGCACTGCCCCGGCACGCTGCCATTGCGGCAGGCTGAACAGCGCCTGCGCCATGCCGCGGCCCACAGCCGCCATATCCAGTTCCGTGCGCCGGGCCTTGGCCCATGCGCGGGCTTCGCGTTTTGTCACTCTGCACACCACCTTCCGGGCTATCATACCATATCTGCCCTCCACTTAACAAGACGGAAAAGCCGTCCTGTTGTTACAGCAGCGACAAAATTTTTCCGCCATCTTGCCCGGCGCAGTGAAATAGAGTATAATATATCCTGTATCGCTATGTATTAGACTTATGAAATATAAAAAGGAGATTCCAAACCATGAGCAAGTTCAATTTCATCAAGACCGATATTCCTGACGTGCAGATCATCGAGCCGACTGTTTTTGGCGATGACCGCGGCTATTTTATGGAGACCTACCAGATCGACGAGTTCGCCGCAGCGGGCATCGACAAACCCTTCGTGCAGGATAACCAGAGCCGCTCCACCAAGGGCGTGCTGCGCGGCCTGCACTTCCAGACCAAGCACACCCAGGGCAAGCTCGTCCGCGTGACCCTGGGCGAGGTGTTCGATGTCGCCGTCGACTGCCGCCCCAACAGCAAGACCTTCGGCAAGTGGGTGGGCGCAACGCTGTCCGCCGACAACAAGAAGATGCTCTGGATCCCCGAGGGCTTCGCCCACGGCTTTGTCGTGCTGTCCGATGTGGCCGAGTTCTGCTACAAGTGCACCGACGTCTACGACCCCACCGCCGAGGGCGGCATTCCCTACGATGACCCGACGGTCAACGTGCAGTGGCCCGACTGCGGCTGCGAGCACAAGACCAGCGCCAAGGACAAGGAGCACACCCCGTTTGCCGCCCAGAAGTTCGAATATTTTGAGAAATATTGAGGGTAAACCGTGCAGAAACTGAAAGACACCTTCGCAGGCTTCTGGAAATACCGTTACCTGCTGCAAAACCTGATTTCCCGTGATTTCAAGCTGAAATACCGCCGCAGCGTGCTGGGCGTGGCGTGGAGCGTGCTGAACCCGCTGCTGACCTGTCTGGTCATGTGGGCCGTGTTCGGTGCGCTGTTCAACCAGCGCGGTCAGGGCATCGAGGACTTTCCTCTGTTCCTTATCATCGGCCAGCTGATGTTCAACTTCTTCCGCGAGAGCACGACCATGGCCATGGAAAGTGTGCTGAAGAACGGCCCGCTGCTGCGCAAGGTCTATATTCCCAAATACATCTTTCCGCTGGAAAAGTGCTGCTTTGCGCTCGTCAACTTCTTTTTCAGTCTCGTGGCGCTGTTTATCGTCGCGCTGCTGACCTGGTCGCACATCTCGATTGGGACTGTGCTGCTGGCCATTTATCCCCTTGTGATGCTGTTTATTTTCAGTCTGGGCATCGGGCTGATTTTGTCCACGCTCTACGTTTTTGTGCGTGACATTATGCATATCTGGGAGGTCTTTTGCACACTGCTTGTCTACGGCAGCGCCATCTTCTACGACCCGCGCCAGATGGAAAGCTGGATGCAGTACGTCATCAACCTGAACCCCATCTACTGGTACATCACCGCCGTGCGTTCCTGCGTCATGTGGGGCGAGGGGCTGACCCCCAACATGGTGCTGATTCCGTTCCTCTGTGCCGCGCTGAGCCTGGGCCTCGGTATCTGGGTGTTCAAAAAGAATCAGGACAAGTTCGTCCTGTACATGTAAGGGGGCATCGAAATGGCAGAGCAGAAACCCATCATCTCCATCGACCATGTTTCGATGCGCTTCAACCTCTCCAAGGAAAAGCACGAAAGCCTGAAAGAGTACTTCGTCGCGCTGCTGCACGGCGGTGTGCGGTTTGACGAGTTCTTCGCACTGGACGATGTATCGTTTGATATTATGCCCGGCGATTTCTACGGCCTCATCGGCCTGAACGGCAGCGGCAAGTCTACGCTGCTGAAAGTGATTTCCGGCGTCTACAAGCCCAGCGCCGGCAAGGTCACGGTCAACGGTACGATTGCGCCGCTGATCGAATTGGGCGCAGGCTTTGACATGGACCTGACCGCACGGGAAAACATTTATTTAAACGGCACCGTGCTGGGCTACACGCCCAAGTACATCGACTCAAAGTTCGACGACATCGTCGAATTCAGCGAATTGCAGGAGTTTCTCGACGTGCCGCTGAAAAACTACTCCTCCGGCATGGTCGCGCGTCTGGCGTTCGCCGTGGCAACGATTACGAAGCCCGACATCCTGATTGCCGACGAGATCCTGTCCGTCGGTGACTTCCTGTTTCAGGAGAAGTGTGAGAAGCGCATGGCCGAGCTGCTGTCCGGCGGCACGACGGTCATTCTGGTCAGCCACTCCATTGACCAGATCGAGCGTATGTGCAACAAGGTAGCCTGGCTCGACCACGGCCATCTGCGCCGCATCGGCGCGACGAAGGAAATTACCGCCGAGTACCGAAGGTTCGAGAAAAAGGACGCCATGCCGGCCAAAGTCACCGAGGAATAAGCTATGTCCGAGAACACGAAACCGAACAACGAGCGCCCTGCCGACCTGGCCGTACAGGACAGCGTCGGCGGCATGGCGCGGCGGCTTTTGAACCCCGCCCACCTGCGGGACATCGCGGGGCGCAGCGTCAAGACCCTGCGGGAGCAGGGGGCCGAGCAGCTCTGGCGCGACGTAAAATTCCGCGTCGGGCTGGCGATGCACCACGATGACTGGCGGCACCGCGCCGACATTCCGCTGCGCCGGGAGCTGAAGGCCCAGCGCGCCGCGCACCTGCAGGGGCCGAAGATCAGCATCATCGTGCCGCTGTACAACACGCCCGCCAAGCTGTTTGACGAGATGCTGCAAAGCGTCGTCAGGCAGACCTACACAAACTGGGAATTGGTGCTGGTGGACGCATCCGACGCCGACAAGCGGCTGGAGCGCCGTCTGCCCAAGGCTGTGCCCGGCACGATTGTGTATGAGCCGATTGAAAACGGCGGCATTGCCCTCAACACGACCCGCGGATTTGCGCTGGCGCACGGCGAGTACATCACGCTGCTGGACCACGACGACGTGCTCTACCCGAACGCGCTGTTCGAGGTTGTGCAGACGATACAAAACACCGGAGCGGATTTTGTCTATAGTGATGAAATCGTTCTCTCCGCCGATTTGAAGGAGCTGGGCGGCTACCACTTCAAGCCCGACTTTGCGCCCGACTACCTGCGTGGGGTCAATTTTATCACGCATCTGGCGGTGTTCAGCCGTCCGCTGCTGGACGCGGCGGGCGCGTATGAGTCGAAGGAGTTTGACGGTGCGCAGGACCATGATTTGATCCTGCGCCTGACAGAAAAAGCACAGCGCATCGAGCATATCAAGAAGGTGCTCTACATCTGGCGTGCCGCGGCCGGCTCCACCGCCGCGGGCATGGAGGCCAAGCCCTACGCCGTCGCGGCGGGGGAGCGCGCCATCGACGCGCAGCTCAAGCGTCTCGGTCTGCCGGGCCACGCCATGGCCGTGCCCGACGCGCCCGGCGCATTTCAGGTGCGGTACGAGCTGACCGGCCACCCGAAGATCAGCGTGCTGATCCCCAGTAAAGACCACATTGACGACCTGGACCGCTGCTTGACGAGCCTGTACAAAAACGCGGGCTACGACAATTTTGAGGTCATCGTCATCGAGAACAACTCCACCGACCCGGCAACGTTTGCCTATTACGAGACACTGCCCAGCCGCTTTGCCGACTGCCGCGTAGTCTACTACAAGGGCGCGTTCAACTTCTCGGCCATCAACAACTTCGGCGCGACGTTTGCCGAGGGTGAGCACCTGCTGCTGCTCAACAACGACATTGAGGTGTTGTCGTCCGACTTCCTGCGCGAGCTGCTCAGCTACAGCCAGCGGCCCGACGTGGGTGCGGTGGGCGCGAAGCTCTACTACCCCGACGACACGATCCAGCACGCGGGCGTGCTGATGGGCATCAACGGCAGCGCGGGCCACAGCCACAAGAGCTACCCCCGCACCGCCGTAGGGGACATGTACCGCTTGGTCACGACCCAGAATTATATGGCCGTGACGGGTGCCTGCCTGATGACAAAAGCGTCGCTCTACCGCGCATTTGGCGGGCTGGACAAGGAAAAGTTTGCCGTCGCCTACAACGATGTGGATTATTGCTTAAAGCTGTGGCAGAAGGGGCTGTTGAACGTTTACACCCCGCGCGCCGAGGCCTATCACTATGAGAGCAAGAGCCGCGGCCTTGATACCTTAAGCGAGAACGCCAAGCGATATGAGCGCGAAAAGGCGAATTTCTACGCGAAATATCAGCAGTATATCGACAATTACGACCCCTATTACAACCCGCATTTCAACAATCTGTTTGAGAATTTCGGGTTGAAGTGATGGAAACCGTATTGCCGAAGCGCAAGTCTCACCATTTACAGGGTTACGATTACAGCCAAAACGGCGCCTATTTTATCACAATATGCACGCACCAACGCAGAATGTTGTTTGGCCCGAACCAGGCTCCCGTAGGGGCGGATTCCATATCCGCCCGCATGGCGGCGCGCGTTTTCCGGGAGATCATCGGCCAATATCCGGCGGTCCATTGCCGTTATTTTGTGGTGATGCCCAATCATTTTCACGCGTTGGTCGAGATTGAACGGGCACGGGCGGATATGGAATCCGCCCCTACGATTATCAGCATCGTGCAGGCGTTCAAACGGTATTCTACCGTCGAGTACATCCGTCTTGTCAAGCGCGGGCTAGCCGCACCGTTCGATAAGCACCTTTGGCAGCGTTCCTTTCACGACCACGTCATCCGCAATGAAACCGATTACCGCATGATTGCGGAATACATTCAATCCAACCCCCGCCTTTGGCACAAAGACTGCTTTTATGAGGAGCCATCCCATGAGCCTTGAAACGAAACGCATCAAAGAACTGTTCGGCTATGCGCGGACGCTGACGAAAGAACAGGGCGTCGGCGTCACGGCCGGGCGGGCCGTCGGCTTTTTTAAGCGGCGGTTCTTCGGCAAACGTGCGCGGTATCTGCCGTCAAAGCATACGCTGGACGCCCAGCGTGCCGACGCAGCCGCCCGCGCCGACGGCTGGCCGACCATCAGCATTCTAACGCCGCTGTACAACACTCCGCCGCAGTTTTTGCAGCAATTTCTGGACAGCGTGCAGGCCCAGACCGCGCCGAACTGGCAGCTGGTTCTGGTGGACGCCTCCGACGATGCGCACGCTGACGTGGGCGAGACAGTCCGCACCCGCGCCGCGCAGGACAAGCGCATCGTCTACGCCAAAATCGAGAACAAGGGCATTGCCGCCAATACGAACGAGGCCGCGAAGCTCGCAGCGGGTGAGTATCTCGCCCTTGCCGACCACGACGACATGCTCGCGCCTCATGCCGTCTATTGCATGAGCAAAGCGCTGGCCGAAAGCGGCGCGGCGTTTGCCTACAGCGACGAGGCCCTGTTTGAGAAAACGCCCGAGCACCCGCGCGTCGGCCACTTCAAGCCCGACTATGCGCCCGAGTACCTGATGGCCGTCAACTACATCTGCCATCTGGCCGTGTTCAAAAAATCGCTGTTTGACGCCGTCGGCGGTGAGCGCCCGGCCTGCGACGGCGCGCAGGATCACGACTTATTCCTGCGTCTCATCGACGAAATGCAGCGCCGTGACCCCGCAGCCAAGCCGCTGCACATCCCGCAGGTGCTGTATTACTGGCGCGTGCACGCAGCGTCCACCAGCGGCGGCACGGCGGCCAAGCCCTATGTGGAAAAGGCTGCGCAAAAGGCCGTGGCCGACCATCTGGCCGCCACAGGGCGGCAGGGCAGGGTGGAGCCGGGCAAATTTCCGGGCACCTGCCATGTGGTGTGGGACATTCCCGAGCCGCAGCCGCTCGTGTCAATTTTGATTCCCAACAAGGACCACACCAACGATTTGGAAAAATGCCTGCACAGCATCTACGCCAAAACGACCTACGAGAATTTCGAGGTCATCGTCATTGAGAACAATTCCACCGACCCGGCCACAGCGGCCTACTACAAAAAACTGCCGGAACGGTATGACCGCGCGCGGGTCGTGACTTACAAGGGCGGCTTCAACTTCAGCCGCATCAACAATTTTGGCCGCAGGTACGCGGCGGGCAAGTACCTGCTGCTGCTCAACAATGACGTCGAGGTCATCAACGGCGACTGGCTCGCCCAGATGGTGGGCGAGTGCAGCCAGCCCGGCGTCGGCCTCTGCGGTGCAATGCTCTACTATCCCGACGACACGATCCAGCACGCCGGCATCATCACGGGGCTGGGCGGCTACGCCGGGCACAGCCACAAGTACCACAAGCGCGGCGGCAGCGGGTATATGTTCCGGCTGGCCACGGTGCAGGATTTCTCCGCCGTGACAGCGGCCTGCCTGCTGGTGCGCACCGCTGTTTACGACGAGCTGCACGGCCTGGATGAGGAGTTCACGGTTGCCTACAACGATGTGGACTTCTGCCTGCGTGTGCGCGACGCGGGCTGGCGCATTGTCTGGACGCCCTACGCCGAGCTCTACCACTACGAAAGCAAGTCCCGCGGCTCCGACGAGAACGATCCCGCCAAAAAAGCACGCTTTGACGCCGAGCATGAACGTCTCTACGCCGTGCACGGGCGGGAGAATATTCTGCACGACCCCTATTACAGCCCGTCGCTGTCGCTGGATTATGAGGATTTCCGCGAGAGCGGGGATTTGCGGAATCTGAAATGAGTTGATTGCCTTCCCCCTCTGGGGAAGCCATACTGACAAAAAATGCACGCCGTAAATTTCACGGCGTGCGTTTTTATTATTCTTTTTTATCCGGCGGGAACTCACCCTGCTTTTCGGCTTCCAGGCGGCTCAGGCGGGCTTCGAGCTCGGAGATGCGCTGGTTGACAATATCCGGCAGATCCTGCTGGTCCAGATCGTCCGCCGGGCAGCACTTGATATTGCCGACGCGGACGATCTCCGCGGGTACGCCGACGGCAGTGGCGTTGGCGGGCAGGTTCTTCAGCACAACGCTGCCCGCGCCGACGCGGACGTTATCACCGATGTAGACCGGGCCCAGCACCTTCGCGCCCGCGCCGATCAGCACATTGTCGCCCAGCGTCGGATGGCGCTTGCCGGTATCCTTGCCGGTACCGCCCAGGGTGACGCCGTGGTAGATCGTGCAGTTGTCGCCGATCTCCGTCGTCTCACCAAAGACGATGCCCATACCGTGGTCGATAAAGAGCTTGCGCCCGATCTTGGCGCCGGGGTGGATCTCGATGCCGGTCAGGTGGCGCGCCAGCTGGCTGACAAAACGGGCCAGGAAGAAACACCGGTGGTTGTACAGAAAATGTGCGATCTTGTGCGTGACCAGCACATGAAAGCCGGGGTACAGGATGATGACCTCCGCCACATTGCGCGCGGCGGGGTCCTTATCGCGGATATTTTTTGCATCTTCCCAAAGGCCCATAGTTCGTTCCTCTTCCTATTTACCATACTTATTATAAATATACCACAAAGCCGGACAAAGTGCAATGCTGTACGCGCCGCACGCGGATTTTTGCGGATTTTGTCAAATCCTCCAAAAGTCAGCGCAAAAATCTATAAAATCCTTACTTTTGCAAAAAGCCCGTTTGCATTGACACCGCCGCCCCTGCATGGTACAATAAGTTAAACTTAGGTAAAGCCATAGGAAGGAGTGTGCCGGGATGATGCGTTTTATTTCTGTCTTTAAAAATCACGGCGCAGTGTTCTTTCCCGTCGCTGCTTTGTGTGTGGCTTTTTGACTTTTCCCTTTTTGGGAAAAGTTTTTTTTTGCAAAAATATCCCTGCGGGATGTTTTTGCATGGGGCTTTGTAGGGGCGAGCATTGCTCGCCCGCAGGCCGTTTGCCTCATGCGCGGCTTTCCCGCAGAAGCTCAACCACGCAAAGTTGACGGGCGAACAATGTTCGCCCCTACACTCTCAGCTATGACAAAGTTTCCTATTTTTAAGGAGGTTCCCACCATGCTGATCCGCAACGCAAAGGACAGCGCGGGCAAGGCCATTGAGGTCTGGCTGCGCGACGGAAAAATTGCCGCTGTCGGTCTGGGGCTGCTTGTCCCGGAAGGGGAGGAGGTGCTCGACGCGAAGGGCCGCACAGTCCTGCCCGCCTTCATCGACACCCACTGCCACTGGCGCACCCCCGGCTTTGAGTACAAGGAGGACATCTCCACCGGCTCCGCCGCGGCTGCCGCGGGCGGGTACACCTTCGTCAACCTGATGCCCAACACGAAGCCGGTCTGCTCCAGTGCCGAGATTGCCCACGCCGTCGAGGCCGAGGCCGCCCGCGTCGGCCTGTGCGACGCAAACCAGACCGTCTCCATCACGAAGGATTTCGACGGCAAAACGCTGGATCATCTGCTGACCCTGCCCGAGGGCATCAAGTTCATCACCGAGGACGGCAACGGCGTCATGAACAACGCCGTCATGGCCCGCGCGTTCGCGATTGCCACCGAGCGCGGCCTGACCATCATGTCCCACGCCGAGGACCGCGAGATCAGCCCCTGGGACTACCGCCTGGCCGAGAACATCGAGACCGTGCGCAACTGCCATCTGGCCGAGTACTACGGCACCCGGCTGCACATGTGCCACGTCTCCACCAGGGAATCCGTCGATGCCGTCCGCATGAGCCGGATGCGCGGTGCGCGGGTCAGCTGCGAGGTCACGCCGCACCACCTGTGGTTTGACGACAGCCGCCTGACCTACCGCGTCAACCCGCCCATCCGCAAGGCGGACGACGTGACCGCGCTGATCGACGCCATCAAGGACGGCACCGTGACCTGCATCGGCACCGACCACGCCCCCCACACCGCCGAGGAGAAGGAGAAGGGCGCTGCCGGTATGGTGGGTCTGGAAACGGCCTTCGGCGTCTGCTACACCAAGCTCTGCCGTGAGCAGCGTCTGCCGCTGGAAATGCTCAGCTTCCTGATGAGCGCCGGTCCCGCCGCCGTGCTGGGCCTGGCCGACCGCAAGGGCATGCTGGAGCCGGGCTACGACGCCGACATCGTGCTGGTGGACCTTGACCACATGTACGAGGTCCACGCCGACGAGCTGCACAGCAAGAGCAAGAACTGTCCCTACGACGGCGCACTGCTGTACGGAAAAGTGGTAACCACGATCAAAGGCGGGAAGGTTACGTTCCAGATTGAAGAATAACATCCCTTCACGCGCAAAACACCCGTAGGGGCGCATTCTATGTGCGCCCGTGCAGGGCTGCCGCTGGCACAGTCCCGCGGGCGGATATGGAATCCGCCCCTACGATTCCCAACATTATATAATAGAGCCGCAATTTATATACATCAAACGGAGGAATCAGCATGCTTACCAACATGGACAAGCTCTACGAGAGCGTCGCAGCAAACGGCCCGGTCTGCGTGGGCCTGGACACCGAGATCAGCTACCTGCCCACAACCGACACCGCCAAGACGGCAGGGGAGAACGTCGTCGCGTTCAACCGTGCGCTGATCGACGCCACCAAGGGCGTCGCGGGCTGCTACAAGGTGCAGATCGCCTATTATGAGTCCCTGGGCCTGGACGGCATGCGCGCCTACGCCGAAACGCTGAAGCTGGCCCGCGCCACCGGCCTGCCCGTCATTGCCGACATCAAGCGCGGCGACATTGCCAAGACCGCCGAAATGTACGCCAAGGCGCACTTTACCGGTGATTTCGAGGCCGACATCATCACGCTGGCCCCCTACATGGGCCTTGACTCCATCAGCCCGTATCTGCCGTACTGCGCCGAGCAGGGCAAGGGCGTGTTCGTGCTCTGCCGCACCTCCAACCCCGGCGCGAAGGACTTTGAGTACAAAAAGCTCGACGATGGCCGCCATGTGTACGACCTCGTCGGCGACAGCCTGACCGCCCTCGGCAAGGACTACATGGGCGAGCACGGCTATTCCAGCATCGGTCTGGTCATCGGCGGCACCCACACCGAGGAGGCCACCGCCATCCGCGCGGCCTACAAGGACACCTTCTTCCTGATTCCCGGCTACGGCGCACAGGGCGGCAAGGCGGCGGACATCGCGCAGTACCTGACCAAGGGCAACGGCGGCGTTGTCAACTCCAGCCGCGGCATCCTGCTGGCTTACAAGAAGCAGCCCGGCGTTGCCTTTGACGAGGCTGCCTACAACGAGTGCGTGCGTATGCGGGAGGATATTCAGGGTGAATGCAACAAGCTGTAATCTGACGGTCTTGCGTCAGGAAACCGTCGCAGAGGATATTATGCGCCTTACGGTCCAGTGGCAGGACCGCAGCCGCGAGCCCCACGCCGGGCAGTTTTACATGCTGCGCGCCTGGGCCGCAGACGCCACGCCGATTCTTTCCCGCCCCATCAGCGTTGACGACTTTGACAACCAGACCGGCGCCTTGACCTTCCTGTATCAGGTCAAGGGCCAGGGCACCCACAAGCTGGCCGCGCTGAAAAAGGACGATACGCTGACCATGACCGGCCCCTGCGGCAACGGCTTTGACACTGCCGCACTGGCCGGGCAGTACAAGCGCATTGCCGTGGTCGGCGGCGGCATCGGCACCGCGCCGCTGCTGCTGCTCTGCAAGGAGCTCTGCCGCGCGGGCGTGCGCCCCGACCTGTTCGTGGGCTTCCGCGACACGACCTACGGCATGGACCGCTTTGTGCCCTGGTGCCGCGACATCTACGCCGCAACCGACTCCGGCAAGGAGGGACACCACGGCCTGGTCACCGACCTGCTGGACGTGAGCAAGTACGACATTGTGCTGACCTGCGGCCCCATGGTCATGATGCGCGGCGTGGCTAAGCTCTGCGCCGCCGCTGGCGTGCCCTGCCTGGCCAGCCTTGAAAAGAAGATGGCCTGCGGTCTGGGCGCGTGCCTGGGCTGCACCTGCCATACGAAAATCGGCCCGGTCACCGTCTGCAAGGACGGCCCGGTCTTTAACGCACAGGAGGTGTTTGACTGATGGCAGACCTGCATGTTGATTTTCTCGGCAAGCGGCTGGCCGGGCCAGTCATCGCGGCCAGCGGCACCTTCGGCTTCGGTCCCGAGTACGCGGGCATTGAGGATCTGCGCGTGCTGGGCGGCATCTCCGGCAAGGGGCTGACCCTGAACGGCCAGCCCGGCAACGAGGGTGAGCGCCTCTACGAGACGCCGTCGGGCCTGATGAACTCCATCGGCCTGCAGAACCCCGGCGTGCAGCACTTTATCGACCACGAGCTGCCTGCCATGCGCCGGTGCGGCACCACCGTCTGGGCGAACCTCGGCGGCCACACGATTGAAGAAAACGTCGAGGGCGTGCAGATGCTCTGCGCCGCAGGCGTGGATTTTATTGAGCTGAACATCAGCTGCCCCAACGTCAAGCAGGGCGGTCTCGCGTTCGGCATCCGCGCGGCAGACGCCGGCGAGGTCGTCAGCGCGGTGCGCAAGGTCTGCACCGTGCCGCTCATCGTTAAATTGAGCCCGCAGGCCGAAAGCATCCCCGAGATGTGCAAGGCCGTTGAGGCTGCCGGCGCGGACGCCATCAGCCTGTGCAACACCTTCCAGGCGTGCGCGATCGATCTGGAAAAGCGCCGTCCCGTGTTCAACAACACGTTTGCGGGCCTGTCCGGCCCGGCGGTGCGTCCCATCGCCCTGCGCATGGTCTGGCAGGCCGTGGGGGCCGTCAGCATCCCCGTCGTGGGACTGGGCGGCATTCTGACGGGTAAGGACGCCCTGGAGTTCATCATGGCCGGTGCAGCGGCGGTACAGGTCGGCACCGCGAACTTCCTGGACCCGAAGGCCTGCACCCGCATCACGAACGAGATCGGCCAGTGGATGGACGCCCACGGCGTCAAGACGCTGGATGAGATCAGAGGGTGCGCACGGTAAATCACCGGTTGCCTTCCCCTCAACCGCCCGTTCACGGGCTATAACGGCAAGCCCGGCCCTCATCAGTCGGCGGGCGGGCCGCCGACAGCTTCCCCTCAGGGGGGAAGCCGCCCCACCATATACGTTTTGCTTGCATTTTTATACAAAATATGCTACTATAAGTTGAATAACATACAGGAGGAACAAATTATGGCACGCGAAGCACTTGAAGTTTTAAAGGAATGTGAAGCATTTTTAGAGGGGCACTTCCTGCTTTCCTCCGGGCGCCACTCCGGCGCTTACTGCCAGATGGCATTTCTGCAGCAGTACCCCGACAAGGCCGCCGAGGTCATGGCCCCGGTTGCCGAGAAGCTCAAGGAGCTGAACATTGACGTCGTGGTCGGCCCTGCCATGGGCGGCATCGTCTACGCCTACGAGCTGGGCCGCCAGATGGGCAAGCGCGCCATCTTCACCGAGCGCGTCGACAACGTCATGACCCTCAAGCGCTTCAGGATCAACCCGGGTGAGCGCTGCATCATCGCGGAGGACGTCGTCACCACCGGTGTTTCCAGCCTCGAGACCAAGCGCGTCATCGAGGAAAACGGCGGCATCTGCGTGGGCATTGCCTGCGTTGTGGACCGCACCCGCGCCGAGGCCCCGTCCCCGATTCCCATCGTCGCCAGCGCCCTCAAGCTCGACCTGCCCAACTACGCCCCTGAGGAATGCCCCATCTGCAGGGAGGGCAAGCTCCCGCTGGTGCACCTGGGCAGCCGCAAAATGAAGGAAGCTGCGAAGCAAACCCTGTAAAAGATAGGAGATAGGAGATGGGTACCGTTTGCCTTTTCTCCTCTCTCCTCACTCCATATCTTAAATGTAAAGTGAGAGGCTACCAACTATGCAGGCATATCTGATATTGGCCAATGGCCGGGTGTTCCGCGGCGTCAGCGTAGGCTGCCCCGGTACCACCATCGGTGAGGTCGTCTTTGCAACCGGTATGGTCGGCTTTGAGGAAACCCTGACCGACCCCAGCTACTACGGCCAGATCATCACCCAGACCTATCCGCTCATCGGCAACTACGGCATGAACAGTGAGGATGTCGAGAGCACGAAGATTTGGGCCAGGGGCTACATTGTGCGTGAGGCGTGCAAGACCCCGTCCAACTTCCGCAGTGAGGAAACGCTGGATGCCTTCCTGAAAAAGAACGGCATCATCGGCATTGAGGGCATCGACACCCGCAGCCTGACCCGCACCCTGCGGGAGAGCGGTGTTATGAACGGCGCGATCACCACCGAGTTCGACCCCGACGCCGAGCCCGAGAAAAAGGCCGCGCTGCTGCCCGAGATCGCCGCCTACGCCGTTGTCGACGCCGTCAAGGCCGTCACCTGCCGCGAGGCCGTGACCTATGAGCCGACGGCTGCCGGTGCATGGGGTGACACGCCGCTGCACGTGGCGCTGCTCGACCTGGGCTGCAAGAACAACATTGTGCGCTGCCTGCAGAAGCGTGGCTGCCGCGTGACCGTGGTGCCCGGCACGACCACCGCCGCCGAGCTGGCCGCCCTCAACCCCGACGGCCTCATGCTCTCCAACGGCCCCGGCGACCCGGCAGAGAACGTGGAAATTATCGCGAACATCCGTGAAATGCTGAGCACCGGCATCCCGACCTTCGGCATCTGCCTGGGCCACCAGCTGACCGCCCTGGCCGCCGGTGCCAAGACCTGCAAGCTGAAATACGGCCACCGCGGCGCCAACCAGCCCGTCACCAGCCCGGCCAAGCAGCGCACCTTTATCACCAGCCAGAACCACGGCTACGCCGTTATGGCGGACACCCTGCCCGAATCCGTCGGCCAGATGAGCTACTTCAACGCCAACGACGGCACCTGTGAGGGCGTCGACTACTTGAAATGGAACTGCTTCACCGTGCAGTTCCACCCCGAGGCCAACGGCGGCCCCAAGGACACCGAATTTCTGTTTGACCAGTTCGTCAGCCGTATGCTGGCCGCGAAAGGAGTAATCAACAATGCCTAAAGACCCGCGTATCAAAAAGGTACTGGTCATCGGCTCCGGCCCCATCATCATCGGTCAGGCGGCAGAGTTTGACTACTCCGGCACGCAGGCCTGCCGTGCGCTGAAATCCGAGGGCGTCGAGACCGTCCTCGTCAACTCCAACCCCGCCACCATCATGACCGACCCCGACATTGCCGATCATGTTTACATTGAGCCGCTGACCGCCGAGGTCATCGAGCGCATCATCGAGAAGGAGAAGCCCGACGCCATCCTGCCGAACCTGGGCGGCCAGATGGGCCTGAACCTGTCGATGGAACTGGCCCGCAACGGATTTTTGGACCGCAGCGGCGTCCGCCTGCTGGCCTGCAAGCCCGACACGATTGACCGCGCCGAGGACCGCCAGCTGTTCAAGGACACGATGGAGAAGCTGCACCAGCCCATCATCCCTTCTAAGGTTGTGGAAGATCTGGACGACGCGCTGGACTTTGCCGAGGTCATCGGCTACCCCGTCATCGTCCGCCCCGCCTTCACGATGGGCGGAACCGGCGGCGGCATCTGCGAGGACCGCGAGAAGCTGCACGAAATTGCCACGAACGGTCTGCGCCTGTCCCCGATCCATCAGATCCTCGTTGAGAAGTGCATTTCCGGCTGGAAGGAAATCGAGTACGAGGTCATGCGTGACTCCAAGGGCAACGTCATCACGGTCTGCAACATGGAGAACCTTGACCCCGTCGGCATCCACACCGGCGACTCCATCGTCGTCGCGCCCAGCCAGACCCTGTCCGATAAAGAGTACCAGATGCTCCGCACCGCCGCGCTGGACATCATCACCGAGCTGGGCATCGAGGGCGGCTGCAACTGCCAGTTTGCCCTGAAGCCCGACAGCTTTGAGTACGCGGTCATTGAGGTCAACCCCCGTGTGTCCCGCTCCTCCGCGCTGGCCTCCAAGGCGACGGGCTACCCGATTGCCAAGGTCGCGACCAAGATCGCGCTCGGCTACACGCTGGACGAGATCACGAACGATGTCACGGGCGAGACCTGCGCCTGCTTTGAGCCGGCCCTCGACTATGTCGTCGTCAAATACCCGAAGTGGCCGTTCGACAAGTTCGTCTACGCCGACAAGTCTCTGGGCACCCAGATGATGGCCACCGGCGAGGTCATGGCCATCGGCAACAACTTTGAGCACGCCATGATGAAGGCCGTTTCCTCCACCGAGCTCGGCCTGGACACGATGACGCTGCCCGATTTCGAGAAGCTGACGACGGAAGAAGTCATCGAGCACCTGCATGTGCAGGACTCCGAGCGCGCGTTCTGCGTCTACGAGGCTCTCAAGCGCGACGTGGCGCACGACGTCATTTACGACATCACCAAGATCGACTGGTGGTTCCTCGACAAGCTGCAGCATCTGGCCGACATTGAGATGGGCCTGAAAAACGGCGAGTTGACGACGGAAAAGTACCTGAATGCCAAGAGGTTCGGTTTCCTCGACAAAACGATCAAGCGTCTGGCGGGCGTGGACACCCTGCCCGAGGCCCCGAAGGCCGCATTCAAGATGGTCGATACCTGCGCCGCAGAATTTGCCGCCAAGACGCCGTATTTCTACTCCACCTACGACGAGGACAACGAAGCGAAGCCGTTCATTGCCGAGCGCAGCGACCCCGACAAGAAGAAGGTCCTTGTTTTCGGCTCCGGCCCCATCCGCATCGGTCAGGGCATTGAGTTTGACTATTGCTCGGTCCACGCGGTCTGGACGCTGAAGCAGCACGGCTGCGAGGCCATCCTTGTCAACAACAACCCCGAGACGGTCTCCACCGACTTTGACACCGGTGACCGCCTGTACTTTGACCCGCTGAACCCCGAGAGCGTCGACCACATCATCGAGACCGAAAAACCGGACGGCTGCCTTGTGCAGTTCGGCGGCCAGACCGCCATCAAGCTAGCCAAGCACATGGACGACATCGGCCTGCCGATTTTGGGCACGCCCGCCGACGCCATCGACGAGGCCGAGGACCGCGAGCGCTTTGACGAGCTGCTGGAGCGCTGCGGCATCCCCCGCCCGGAGGGCCGCACCGTCTTTACGCTGGACGAGGCCCTGCAGGCCGCGCAGGAGGTCGGCTATCCCGTCCTGATGCGCCCGTCCTACGTTCTGGGTGGCCAGAACATGATCGTCGCCTACAACTCCGCCGATGTCATCGAGTACATGGGCGTTATCACGAAGCACGTTGACATGAGCCATCCCGTGCTGATGGACAAGTATATTCTGGGTACCGAGTGCGAGGTCGACGCCATCTGCGACGGCACCGATTATCTGGTGCCCGGCATCATGCAGCAGGTCGAGCGCACGGGCGTGCACTCCGGCGACTCCATCTGCGTCTACCCGCCGTACACCTTCAGCCAGAAGGTCATTGACACGCTGGTCGATTACACGGGCCGCTTTGCCCGCGAGCTGAAGGTCGTGGGCCTGGTCAACGTGCAGTATGCCGTCCAGAATGATCGTGTCTACGTCATCGAGGTCAACCCCCGTTCGTCCCGTACCGTGCCGTACATCTCCAAGGTCACCGGTGTGCCGATGGTCGACCTGGCCGTGCGCTGCACGCTGGGCGAGAAGCTCAAGGACATGGGCTACGGCACCGGCCTGTGGCGCAACGGCAAGAGCCCGTACTACGCCGTCAAGGTGCCCGTCTACAGTTTCTTAAAGCTGCACGGCGTTGACACGATGCTCGGCCCCGAGATGAAGTCCACCGGTGAGGTCCTGGGCATTGCGCCCTCCTTCCACGAAGCGATGATGAAGGGTCTGGTCGCGGCTGGCTACCAGTTCAAGACGCCCGGCCCCGGCTCCTGCGTCATCATCTCGGTCAAGGACAGCGACAAGGCCGAGGCCGCCGAGCTTGCCTGGAAGCTGCACGACTACGGCTACAAAATCTACGGCACGCCCGGCACCGCCAAGTTCCTGAACAGCGAGATGGTGCCCTGCAGCGTTGTGCGCCAGATGAGCGGCGCGCGCCCCAACGTCATCGACCTGCTGGAGAGCGGTCTGGTGGATTACATCATCTCGACGAGCCCGCATGGCCGCGACCCGCACCGTGACTCCGTCAAGTTCCGCCGCAAGGCAACGGAGCTGTCCATCCCGACCATCACGGCCATGGACACTGCCCGCGTCCTCGTCGACGCCCTGCGCGGTGACCATGACATCAGCCAGATGGAGCTGGTGGACATTGCGAACCTGCACCGCGAAGCGGCGAAAGGGGAATAAGTAAGCAGCAAACAAACCGCGTCCGCAAGGATGCGGTTTTTGTTTTTTCTTGGCCCCCTCTGCGAGGGGCCTCCGCCCGCAGGCGGTGGGGGAGAGAACCTTTTCCCCGGTGACTATGACTACATCAGGCAGGGCCGTGGGCACAACGTCTGCCTGGCCGTCAGCCGCGACGGCGCAGAGCAGGCCGTGGACGTCTGCTTTGACCTGACTGCCGCCCCGGCAGGCGACTTCTCGCTGACCTTTGACGGCGGGCTGACGCTGGCTTATGCCGATGCAGACCGCACCTGCTGCCTGACCTTCACCGACGACGCCATGTCCGGGGGCCGCACCAGCCGGTACGTCAAGCTGGATGCGCCTGCCGCCGCCTGCATGGGGCTGTAAGACTTTGCCCGTCCAGAATATTTTTGCACGGAACGTGCATTTTTTGCCAAATGTCACTTTTTGACGAGATGATCGCGAAAATTTTATAGTTTTTGCCGAAAAACGTTTGGTTTCTGAAAAAACTCTTGATTCTGCGCACAATTTTCTCTATAATAATAGCGTAATAATACAGGGCAATTGTGTGCCTATAAGGATAGGAGTTAAAAATATTATGACGAGATCCCAGTTGATTACCAAGGTTGCCAACGACACCAACATGACCGCTGCTGAAGTTGAGAAGGTTATGGACGGCATCTTCGGCACCATCGGCGATGTCCTCAAGAGCGGCGACAAGGTCACCATCGCAGGCTTTGGCCGCTTCGAGATGCGTGAGCGCCAGACCAAGAACTTCACCAACCCCAAGACCAAGGTCACCAGCAAGCTGGAGCCGACGGCCATCCCCGGCTTCAAGGCCAGCGGCCGCCTGAAGGAAAAGGTCTCCGGCTGATTTCGTCTGTATTGATATGATTTGGAAGGACCCGCGGAAATGCGGGTCCTTTTTGCGTCTAAGCCTCCCTTGTCAAAGGGAGGTGGCCCGCAGGGCCGGAGGGATTCCGACGGGCTCTCCGGGTAACCTCAACACCCCCGCGGCGGCATGAGGGCATGCCGCCCTACGTCTGTCCGCGGAGTATACGTAGGGCGGGGTGCCCTCACCCCGTCGGGTCGTGTGCGGCCACCGCAAGCCTCCCGGGTCGTCGAGGACGCCGACCCCTACAGCAACAAAAAACGGAGCACCGCATTTTCATACGGTGCTCCGTTTTTATTTTTACAAAATTACAGATGAATATGCCGCGGCACGCCGTTGATGTAGATCGGCGACAGCTCGGCCTGGATGAGCGGGCGGGCGTAGCGCTCGAACTTCTCGTTGACGTGCATCCCGTCCTCGCTGATCCAGTCGGCGGGGACCTTCTTCTCAAAGTTCGCGACCTTCGTCACATCGACCATCTCGGTCTCTACGCGGTAGGGCTGGTCGCTCAGGCGCTTGATGGCGGCCATCTTGGCGGTCTCACCGCGCATGGCGGCCTCCACCGCTGCGCCGCCGACCTGATAGGCCTCGGTCACGTCGGTGCGGCTGGCCAGATGGCTGGCACAGCGCTGCAGCGTAGAAAACTCGATAGCGCGGGTCTTGCAGCCCAGTCGGACGCGGATCAGGTCCGCCAGATAGCGGCTCGTGCCGCTCAGGATGGCCTTGTGGCCGAAGGCATCCAGCTGACCTGCCGTGGAGACCAGGTCGCACAGGAAAACGCCGTCCTTGTTCTTGACGCCCTCGCTGACCGCGATAATAACATTGTGGCGCTCTTTTTCCAGCTCGGCCACGCGCTTGAGGAACGCCTCCTCGTCAAAGGGGCACTCGGGCAGCAGGATCAGGTCTGGGCCGTTGCAGTCCGGACCGGCAGCCAAACTGGCGGCAGCAGCCAGCCAGCCGGTGTGGCGGCCCATGATCTCTGCCACCGTCACGCTGCGCAGGTCGTAGACGCTGGAATCGCAGATGACCTCCTTCAGGATCGTGGCGATGTACTTCGCCGCGCTGCCGTAGCCGGGGGTGTGGTCGGTCAGCATCAGGTCATTATCAATGGTCTTGGGCACGCCGATAAAGCGGATCTCGCTGTTGACGGTCTTGCCGTAGGCGCTCAGCTTGGAGATCGTGTCCATCGAGTCGTTGCCGCCGATGTAAAACACCGCGCCGATGTCGTTCTGCCGGAAGAGCTCAAACAGCTGCACAAACGGCTTCTCGTCAACGGCGGGGTCGGGCAGCTTGTGGCGGCAGCTGCCCAGAAAGCTGGACGGCGTGCGCTTGAGCAGCTCAATGTCCATCTTGTCGCCCAGCACGGTGTCCAGATCGATGAGCTTGCCCTCAAGCACGCCCTCGATGCCGTACTGCATCCCGTAGACATGGGGTGCGCCGCAAGCCTTGGCGGTCTCATAGACGCCCGCCAGACTGGAGTTGATGACGGCAGTCGGGCCGCCCGACTGACCAACCAGAACGTTTTTCATAAATTTACCTCTCGTATATTTTATTGTAATTTTACAATACGTATTTTTCTATAGCCGCTGCCACACCGTCATGATTGTTGTCATCCGTCGTGACATCGGCAATTTTCCTGATGTCGTCGGTGGCGTTGCCCATGGCCACACCCAGACCCGCCGCTTCGATCATCGCGCGGTCATTGCCGGAGTCACCCACGGCCATCGTCTGTGCGCGGGTCAGGCCCAGGTGTGCCGCCAGCGCCAGCAGACCGCTGCCCTTCGTCACGCCGGGGGCGTTGACCTCCATGTTGCGGGGCAGGCTGGACGTCAGCTCCACGCCGGGGCAGGCGGCCTCGATGGCACGCCAGGCGGCGTCGCGCTCGGCCTCGTCGTGGTAGATCATGCTGTACTTTTCGATCTCGTGCGCGTGGGTGCGCAGCGTCGCGTGCATGTCGTCTACCTCAATGCGGGTCGTGCGGAAGTAGCTTTTCAGGTTTTCGGGCACCACGTCCATGTGGTTCTCGGCGTTTGCGCGGGTCGTGTAGCTTTTGCCACCGATGAAAATGCTCATCATGCCGCCGCCCTGCTCAAGAAGATCGTAAATTTTCAATACCTGCTCGGTCCCAAACGGCTGGTTCACCAGCTGCTCGCCCGTTGTCAGGTCAACGACGCTGGCCCCGTTGGCGGTCAGCGCGTACCGCACGCCGGGGATGGACGTGAACGCCGCGGGGATGCCGCTGGCTGTACGCCCGGTGGCGGGCAGCACCGCCACGCCGCGTGCACAGGCTGCGCGGATAGCCGCCAGCGTGCGCGGGGTGATCTCTTTTTTATCGTTGAAAACTGTCCCGTCGAGGTCCAACGCCACAAGGCGGATGTCCTTCATACCTTCACACTCCCTTATCTGGTTTATTGTACCGCAAAACCCGCGCGATTGCAAGCCGCGCGCGGGTGTGCTAGAATAGTGTTACAGTAAATCTTTGGGAAAGAGGCGGTAAAATGCCCGTACTGCGCACCAAAACCAGCCGTATGTGGCTGCCCGACGCCCTGCGCGGGCTGGCGCTGCTGAACATGCTGGCCTACCATGCCATGTACGACTGGGTGTATGTGTTCGGCCACGAAAGCAGCTGGTACAACATCTGGGCCCCCGGCTGCCATGTGTGGCAGCAATATATTTGTTGGAGCTTTATTCTGCTGTCGGGGTTCAGCTTCCCGCTGGCAAAGCGGCCCGCAAAGAACGGGCTGATTGTTGCGGGCTGCGCGGCTGTGCTGACCTTTGTGACCGCGGTGTTCATGCCGTCGGAGGCGATCTGGTTCGGCGTTCTGCACCTGAACGCTGCCGCCGTGCTGCTGACCTGCCTGGTCTATCCGCTTTTGCAGCGCCTGCCCGCGGGCGCGGGCCTGGCGGCGTCTGCGGCGCTGTTTGCGCTGACGAACCAGCTGCCAGAAGGGTATTTGGGCTTCGAGAATTGGCGGCTCTGTGCGGTGCCTGCGGGGCTGTACCGGGCCAACCTGTTCTGGCTGGGCCTGCCCGACCTGACAAGGTTCACGTCGGCGGATTATTTTCCCGTAGTTCCGTGGGTGTTTTTGTTCTGGTGCGGTGTGTTTCTGGCGCGGCTGTGGCGCCCCGGCAGGGGAGAGCCGCCCGCCGCGCTGCGTCCTCTGTGTGCCATCGGGCGCAATACGCTGCTGGTCTACATGCTGCATCAGCCCGTAATCTACGGTGCATTGTGGGTGTGGCACACGGTGCTGGGGTAAAGGGTCCTAAAAATGAACAATATAAAAATTTTCATTTTAGCGAAAATTGTTGTTGACAGACAGGGGGTCAATATAGTATAATCTTTTTTACTGGTTAATAGTATTTGACCGGCAAACTCCTGTCTCAGGTCAAGGGAGGGAAGAAGATGTCGGAGATCCGTGTCAAAGAGGGCGAGTCCCTCGAGAGCGCTCTGCGCCGTTTTAAGCGCAGCACTGCTCGCAGCGGCGTGTTAGCTGAGGTCCGCAAGCGCGAGGCTTATGAGAAGCCTTCCGTTAAGCGCAAGAAGAAGTCCGAGGCTGCCCGCAAGCGCAAGTTTAAGTAAGGTATCTTACAACGAACGACTGTGCAGGTTCGCGTTACGCGCGGGCCTGCACTTTTATTTTACGTGCAGGCGTCGGTGCGGCGGGGTGAGGGCACCCCGCCCTACGTCCTGCGGAATTGTGCATCGTAGGGCGGCATGCCCTCATGCCGCCGCTGGCCGCTGCCGTAACCACTCATTACCCTTATAAAGGTCACCACCATGATTCTAACCCCTGAATACATCTTCAAAACCATCGAGTGTATCCGCCCGGATTTTCTCGCGGCACACGGCATCAAAGCCCTCGTGCTCGACGTGGATAACACCCTGACCGCTGATAACAGTCAGGTGCTGGAGCCCACCGTGCAGGCGTGGCTGGACGAGATGCGCGCAGCCGGCATACGCCTGACCATCGTGTCCAACAATACGGCCAAGCGCGTGCGCCCCTTTGCCGAGCGCATCGGCCTGGACTGGGTGCCGCTGGCCTGCAAGCCGTTCACCATCGGCCTGCGGGTGGCGCGCCGCCGCCTGGGCTGCAAAAAGAGCGAAATGGCCATGGTCGGCGACCAGATCTTTGCGGACCGGATGGCCGCCGGGCTGTACGGTTGCCCGTGTCTCTACCTGATGCCCCGCACGAACCACGACAAGAACAAATTTGTGCTGTTAAAGCGCAAGTTTGAGCCGTACTGGATCGACAAATACTATCAGAAGGGCGGCAAGCTGTATGAATGATACCCCGCGCTTCGGCACAGCCGGTCTGGCCGACAGCTACACAGTCAAAAAGTTTGACCCCGCCGCCATCGCCGCCTACACGGCGGGCTTTGGCCTGACGGCATTTGAGTACCAGTGCGGGCGCGGCGTGCGGCTGGCCCACGACAAGGCCGCCGCGCTCGGTGCCGCCTGTGCCGAGCGGGACATTGCCCTGTCTGTCCACGCGCCGTACTACATCAGTATGTCGAGCCTCGAGGAGGACAAGCGGCTGCACAGCATCGACTACCTGCTGCAAAGCTGCGCCCTCGTCAAGGCGCTGGGCGGGCGGCGCGTCATCTTCCATTCCGGCTCCTGCGGCAAGCAGAGCCGGGAGGAGGCGCTGGAAAAGGCGCTGGATACGATGGCCCGCGCTGTCAAAGCCTGCGACGAGGCCGGGTTTGAGGACTGCATCCTCTGCCCCGAGACGATGGGCAAGGTCAACCAGCTCGGCACGCTGGACGAGGTGCTGGCTCTATGCGAGGTCGACCCGCGCATTACGCCCTGCATCGACTTTGGGCACCTGTACGCCCGCAGCTGCGGCGTGCAGTTTGCCGACGCCACCGCCGCCGCGGACTACGCCGCCCTGCTGGACACGCTGGCCGCGCGGCTGGGGGATGACCGCGCCGTGCATTTCCACGCGCATTTTTCCCGCATTGCCTACACCAAGGGCGGCGAGAAGTGCCATCTGACCTTTGCGGATACAGCGTTCGGCCCGCCCCACGCACCGCTGCTGGCGCTGCTCAAGGAGCGTCATTTGGCCCCGACGATCATCTGTGAATCCGCCGGGACCCAGGCCGAGGACGCCGCCGCGCTGGCCCAGGGGTACGCAGCGCTGTAAATTGGACAAAAAATATCAATTTTCCCGCAAAAAAGTCCGAACAGGACTTGCAAAATTGCTTTTCATCCTGTAAAATATAAACAGGTATGTATAATTTATTTATGGAGGAATTTCTATATGATTTCTGCAGGCGAATTCCGTAACGGTGTCACCTTCGAGCAGGACGGCCAGGTCCTTCAGGTCGTTGAGTTCCAGCACGTCAAGCCGGGCAAGGGCGCTGCCTTCGTCCGTACCAAGACCAAGAACGTCATCACCGGCTCTGTTGTTGAGACCAGCTACAACCCGACCGCCAAGTTCCCGCAGGCTTTCATCGAGCGCCGTGAGGTCACCTACTCCTACGAGGATGGCGATCTGTACCACTTCATGGATGTTGAGACCTACGACGACATTCCTGTCGGCGCGGCTGACGTGCCCGATAACTTCAAGTTCTGCAAGGAGAACGACACCTGCAAGCTGCTGAGCTACAAGGGCAAGGTTTTCAGCGTTGAGATCCCCAACTTCGTTGAGCTGGAGGTCACCGCTACCGAGCCGGGTGTCAAGGGCAACACCGCCACCAACACCCTGAAGCCCGCCACCGTTGAGACCGGTGCCGAGATCCGCGTCCCCCTGTTCATCAACGAGGGCGACAAGATCCGCATCGATACCCGCACCGGCGAGTATATGGAGCGCGTGAACTGATTAGGTTCTCTTTGCCGGGCATGGCCGTACCGCCGCGCCCGGCATTTTTTAACATTAGGGAGGATTTTGACTATGGCTATGGATCTGAATGCAAAGGCCGCCTACATCCGCGGCCTGATGACCGGCATGGATTTTGACGCAGACTCCAAGAACGGCAAGGTCATTGCCGCCATGATGGACCTGCTGGAGGAGATGGCCGCCCAGGTCACCGAGCACGACAACGCCCTGGATCAGGTGTACGACGAGCTGGAGACCCTCGACCAGGATCTGGACGACGTCGTCAGCGACATCTACGCCGATGAGGACGAGGATGACGAGGAGGACGCCGAGGACGACAGCACCATGTATGAGGTGACCTGCCCGAACTGCGGCCAGATCTCCACGTTGGACGAGGAGACCCTGATGGACCCCGAGGGCGATCTGGTCTGCCCGCACTGCGGCGCGACCTTCGACATCGAGCTTGAAGGCACCGAGGACGACTCTGCCGAGGAGACCGACAAGCAGGACCACTAAGCAGTAAATCTCCGTTCTGTAGGGGCGGATGCCCGTCATCCGCCCGCCCCGTTTTGACAGCAAGTGCAAAAGCCCCGCAGCCGTTTGGCTGCGGGGCTTTGTGTTTTGTGCGGGGCAGGGGAGACGCTTACTTCTTCCGCAGCGCGCCCTGCAGCATGATGTCGCCGAAGGACAGCGCGTTGTACAGGCCGACTTTGTTGGCCTGGCGGGCAATGCGCTCCGGCAGGGACTTGCTCTCGTCAGTGGAAAGCAGCACGATGTGGACCTTGTCGGCCACGTCGACGCCGTTTTCCTTCTTGGTCGAGAGCACCTGCAGGTAGACAACGAACGGGTCCTTCATCGAGCCGTAGTAAATATCGTTGCCGCAGCGCACCAGCGGGCGGCCCTTATAGGTCAGTTTCGGGGTATAAGCCATATCTGAAACCTTCTTTCTCTTTAGTCAATACTTTATTATACCATAGTTTTGGGGGGAATACAAATTTTAATTTTGCGCACCCCCAAAGCCTTCCCCCAAGGGGGGAAGGTGGCCCATAGGGCCGGATGAGGGGCAGCCTTGCCGCAATTGCCCATGAGCGGCCTGCCATGGCGCACTCGCCCCTCATCAGTCAGCGGTCGGGGCCGCTGACAGCTTCCCCCAAGGGGGAAGCCTTTTTCACAGGTCCAGCTTATCCCGCTCCGCCTTTTCCTCGTTCAGGGCGACCTGCTCGGTCAGGATACGGACCTTGCTGTCGAGCTGGCTCAATTTGATGGACATAAAGAACTGCTTGGCCAGCAGCAAAAAGATGATGACAACATAGACAAAGTTGATGGGACTCATGAAGCCCAGCAGGTTTGCGGCCCAATAGGCGATGCCGGGGAAGATGGCCAGGATCAGCAGCGCCGCACTGAACATCAGCCAGAAGATCGTATCCTCGATCTGGACCTTTGCGTGCCGCACGCGCCGCAGGATGTACCCCGCCGTGATGAAGCTGCCCAGGATCAGGCAGACACGAATCAGCGTTTGATCGAACATTTCACAGGCTCCTTTCGGGGTAGGGCGTCTCGGTGTCGCGCTTGCGGAACCACTGGATCAACAGAATCGAGATGGACATTTTGACCATATACTGCACGCTGCGCCAGAAGGTCAGGTAGCTCTGGCCCGCCAGACGTTCGCCCATTTCGACCTGCACCTCCTTGACCGTCGCGCCGTTTTTGATCAGGTAGCTGATCGTGTCGGGCTCGGGGCCGTAGTTCAGGTTCTGGGCAAACTCCTCGACCATGGCGCGGTTGAACATCCGCATGCCGCTGGTCGGGTCGCAGATGGCGCGGCCCGTCGTCAGGCGGATGGACCAGCTGATGATGTAGCTGCCCAGCATCCGCAGCGTCTTGGGCTTCTTCACGGTCAGGAAGCGGCTGCCGATGACAATGTCGTTGCCCTCCTCCAGCGCGGCCAGCATCGGGGCGATATACTCCGGCTTGTGCTGACCGTCGGCGTCCATCTGCATGGCGCAGTCGTAGCCGTTCTCCGCGGCAAAGCGCAGCCCGGTCTGGAACGCGCCCGCCAGCCCCAGGTTGACCGGCAGGTCAATGAGCCGATAGCCGTGGGCACGGCAAAGCGCCGCGGTTTTGTCGCGGCTGCCGTCGTTGACGACCACGTAATCATACTGTGGATAACTGCGGGTCAGCTCCTCGACGACCTGCACGATGTTGGCTTCCTCGTTGTGCGCGGGGATGACGATGAGTAATTTTGACATCTTAGCTCCTTTTGGCAGACGTTACGGCTTCCATCATTGTAGCAAAGACAGCCTGCCATGTAAAGTGGCTGCAAAGGTTTTGGCGGGTGTTTTCGGCGCGGGTGCGGGCCGCAGCGGGGTCCGCCAGCAGCGTTTCCAGCCCTGCGCGGATGGTCTCGGGCGCGGCGTTTGCCAAAAACACCGCGTAGTCGTCCCCGGGCAGCAGCTCGTCGGTGCCCGCCGTGCGGGTCGTCACGATGGGGCAGCGGCAGGCCGCCGCCTCGAGCAGCGTCGTGGGGAAGCCCTCGGCGTACTCGGTGGGCAGACAGTAGGCGTCCGCCTGTGTCAGCAGCTGGACGATCTGCTCATGCGGCAGCGCCCCCAGCGCATGGATACCGCCGCCCAGCGCGGCCAGAGTGGCCTCCTCGGGGCCGGTGCCAGCCACGGCCAGCGTACAGCCCGGAATGCCCTGCACGGCCTGAGCCAGCCGCAGCGCGCCCTTCTCCGGGATGAGCCGCCCGACAAAGGCGACAAGCCTGCCGCCCGCGGGCACGTTCAGCCTCCTGCGCCAGTCAACCGCGTTGTCTGCGTGGGCCAGCCGTTCCAGCTCGGCAGGGTCCACGGCGTTGGGCAGTCGGCCCGCCGCCTGGATGCCGAACGTTTTCAGCCAGCGGCAGACATCCCCGGAGACACCGTAGAACGGGAACCCGCAGCGGCGGATGCTGCCGCAGGCCGCGTGCTCATACGCCTTGCCCAGCGCCCCGGCCAGCCCGCCGTGCAGCATATAGCCGGTGGAGTGGTCGATGACCAGCGCCGGGATGCCGCGCCGCTTACACTGCCGCGCGGCCCAGACGCTTTGCGTATACATCCGGGTCTGGATGACCGCAAAGTCGATGCCCTGTGCCCAGAGGTCGTCTGCATCGGCAAAAGGCTTTAACACGGGGAACCGCCCGCCCATGACAGGCCAGGACGGCAGACGGTAGATTTCAATACCGTCGGCATCACGCTCCCGCGCGGGCAGGCCCGGCAGCGACGCCGTGACGACAAGGGCGCGATGCCCTGCCGCCACACACCGCCGCGCCAGATTCCAGGTATACCGCTCGACCCCGCCGGGGGTGGGGAGGTATTGCGTTGAGAAGAAACAGATAACCATAGTACAGCCTTTTTTAGTATCTATTATCTTTTATCTATTATCTTATTTTTATCTTGCAATAATCGCCAGCATAATATTCACGACCATCCCCGCCTGTACCAGTGCAAGCGCGGCCACAAGGCGGGTCTGGGCGGTGTCCTCGTCGGGCACGGCAGCCAGATGGCGGGGCAGGCAGGTCAGCAGAAGCAGCGGCAGCACGGGCAGGAAGTACCGCCCCTGCAGGCCGTACAGCGTGTCGTAATGGGTGGGTGTCCACAAAAGGCACCCGGCCACGGCCAGCAGGCAGCAGAGCGCCGCCGCTGCGCAGCACCAGCCGCGCGCCTTACCGGCGGGCTTCATCACCGCGCCCTGCACGGGCAGCGCCGCGTAGGCCAGCAGCAGGTACAGCACCGCGACCCAGCCCCAGGCCAGATCAACGGTGTAGTAGCTCAGGCTGCCGCCCACCAGTGTGCGGATGTAATGGTCGCCGTTTTCCACGGCGCTGCGCACAAACAGCAGCACCGTGTCCACGGGATGGCGCAGGATGTAGCCCGGCGTGTAGGTGGCTTTGTCGGCCTCGTCCGCCGTGCTCTGGGTGCTGCGGGTCGCGCGGGCGGCCTCGACCTCCTGCGCCAGCACCGTGCGGTCCAGCGGGATGCGGTCATCCATCGTGCCGACGTCCACACCCAGCGCAGCGAAGCTTTCGACACAGCTGGTCAGGTTGAACAGCTGCTTGTAGGCCTGCACCGCGCCGCCCTCGGCAAAATAGGGCAGATAGGCGTCCGCGTTGCCGTCGGTCACGTCGGTGCCCAGCAGCGCATAGGAGGCCATCGTGTAAAATGCCTGGCCGTCGGTGTAACTGTTGGCCCTGTCGGGCGAAAAGAGGAAACTCTGCCCCAGCACCGCCGGGCTGACGTCGCCCTCCTGCATGGCCTGCACCCAGAATGCGACCTCGCGGGCCGCGGGGCTGCGGTTGTCGTCCACGTAATAATACAGCCGCTTGACGTAGTTTTCCAGCGTACTCTCGCCGCAGATCTCGGCCTCGTAGGCTTCGTCCGGCTCTGCGGGGCGGCTCTTGACCTCGCGGTCTGCGTCCTCCGCCGCCGTGGTCTGCACCGCGGTCTGCCCGCTGCGCAGCGTATCGGTCAGAAGGCCCGTATTCAGCAGCAGCGCCAGCGCCAGACAAGCGGCCAGATAGGCGCACTTCTTCGCCCTGGCGTGGTGCCCCAGCCGCGCAGCGGGCACCAGCAGCAGCAGTGCCGCCAGCGGCAGATAGACGAGCTTGCCCGGGGCCAGCAACACGCCGCAGAACAGCAGCGCCGTCAGCCGGGCGGGGGAGAGCGCCTTTTTCTGCTTCTGGCCGAACGCCGCGTCCATCAGCAGCGCCGTGAACACAAAGCACAGCCCCAGCAGCGGCGCGTCCCGGCTGAAGCTGGCCGCCAGGTGCAGCGTCATAGGCAGCAGCGCGGCCACGGTAAAGACCCGCTTGCCGAACGGCGCGGTTTTGACCGCCATCGCCGCCAGCGCCGCAAAGAGCAGCAGATTTGCAAGCCGCCCCAAAAACAGCGCGGGCGCAAAGCCAAAATGCAGCACATAGGCCAGAAATACCGCCGCCGCACTGACGACGTACAGAAGCGGGTTCTGGTCGGTCTGCAATTCATTATATTCCTGATGGCTGTCAAAGGGCTGGTCTGTGGTGGTGAACAGCTGGGAGGTGAACGCCTCCCACGTAAAGACCGTCGTGTTCTCGTTTTGCAGGTCGGCGTCCTCGTCACCGACGCGGCGGAAACTCGTCGTCGTGGGCACCTTACCCATCCGCCACTCGTCGTGGGACAGGTCGTTGGCCCAGCGGCAGGCCAGCGTAAAGCTCTGGTTGATGTGGTATTTCTCGTCGGGCGCGGCATAAGGCGGCAGCACAAAGCTGTACAGCAGTCCAAAGCCGAGCACCAGCATAAAAACAAGACGGTGCAGTGCCAGTTTTTTGCTAAGCACCGCCCACACGGCCAGCGCGGCCAGCACGGCGGCCAGCCCGCCCACAAGCAGGAAGAACCGCGTCAGGTAGCCGCCGATGCGCTGGTAGGTGATCTGCATCGCCATCGTGCCGTCAATCACACGGTCATCCACGGCCATCTGCTCCTTCCAGAGCGCGACACCGTCGCTGTGGCCTATGGCCAAAATCGCGTCCGTCGCGTAGTGCGGCGTGACGGCCAGCTTGTAGCGGCGGCCCTCCTGCCCGGTCACAACGGGGTCCATTCCCAGGGTCGTGTACTGGTCGGGCACGATGTAGTCCATCGTGCCGACGGAGCGGGACAGCTCCTCGCCGGTGTCGGCGTCGTAGAGCACAACGTCCAGCGCACCGCAGGGCTGGTCACCCGGCAGGTAAAATTCAAGACCTATCGTCAAAATATCCTTGTCGTAGGTAAAGACCTGCGTTGCGGTCTGGCCGTCCTGCAAAAGCTCGGCCCGCAGGAAGTCGGTGACGATCTCACTGCGGCCCTTGCCCACATCGGGCCGGACCTTCGCCAGCCAGATCAGCACCACGCCCGCCAGCAGCACGACAAGCGTTGCCAGTGCCGCCAGCAGGGGGGTATGTTTTTTGTTTTTCATGAAATCTCCTTCCGTTAGGCCGTAGGGGCGGATGCTCGCATCCGCCCGCGGGTCGATGCAAGCATCGACCCCTACAGCCGCCCGCAAGTTTAGCGTTACAATTCCACCTGAAACGCCTTTTTCACAGCGTCGTTCCAGCGTCCGTCCCCGCGCAGGATCTTCTCCACAGCTCCGCGGACGGCACCCTCGCCGCCGCGCTGGGGGCAGATATAGTCGGCGCGCGCCCGCACCTCCGGCGCGGCATCCGCCGGGCAGGCCACAAAGCCGCACAGCGCCATGGCCGCCAGATCGTTCAGGTCGTCGCCGCAGTAGGCGACATCGTCCCGCGCGTAGCCGTTTTCAGCCATGAAATCACGCAGGAACGCGGCTTTTTTGCCAACATTCTGGTAGATGTCGGTGATTTTCAAATCTGCGGCGCGGCGGCGCACGGCCTCGCACTCGCGCCCGGTGCAGATCATCACGCGGATGCCCGCCGTGCGCGCCAGCACCAGCCCGGCGCCGTCCTTGATGGCAAATTTCTTCAGCTCATTGCCGGTGGCGTCGTAGTAGACGCCGCCGTCGGTCATCGTGCCGTCCACGTCCAGCACCAGCAGTCGTATCATCGTCAGACCCTCTCGTACTCGCTGGGGGTGATAAATTCCACGGGCAGGCCCGCCGCGCGGATGGCCCCCGCCATCTGGGCATTGTAGGCCGCACCGCGCCCGGTGTGGGTGTGCAGGCCCTCGTCCGCGTAGGCGGCAGTGCCCGGCCTGTAGCCGTCGGCACCGGCCAGCAGCACCCGCGCCGCGCCGCACTGGCGCAGCAGACGCAGCAGCATCAGCACGCTGTTGCCGCCCTGCGCGTCGGTGGCGGACAGCCGGTCATAGTTGACCACCGCCGCGTCCTTGTCGGCGCGCAGGTTGCTGGTCAGGATCAGCGGGCAGGGGTAGGCGGCATCCACGTCAAAGCGTTTTGCGTTCGTGAAAAACGCATAGTCGGGCGTCACAAAATCCGGCACAAAGTTGGCCGAGACTGTCACGTCGGCCTGCGCGGCTGCTACAGCGGCACGGCCAGCCTCGGCAGCCAGGCTGCCGCCGGGGGCCAGCACCAGCACGGTCTTGCCCGCAAAGGCCTTCTGCAGGGCGGCCAATGCGCCTGCGTCGTCGATGCGGCGGTTCTTGTACTCGGTGTAGAGCGTGTCGGCGTAGGCGGCATCAAACACAGTCTTTTTGTTCGGCGCGATGGCCGCCAGAATATGGTTGATGTCGCGGTTCGTCAGATCGCCCTTGCCAAGGTAATGCTCGGCATAGTTGCGGTGCAGATTGAACTTGGCCGACAGGAAGTACGCCGGGGTGTAGCCCCACGCGCAGTTGCCCTTGATGGGCGCAATGTGGTCCTGAATGGCATCCATGAGGTCGTCAATGTTGTAGTGGCCGCCGAAGTACTCGTTCATATAGTCGGCGATCAGCTCAATCGGCAGGTTGCCGGGGATGCGGCCCATGCCCATCAGGCTGCCGTCCACAGCCAGGTCGCGGCGCAGATGCTTGTCGAGAAATTCCTGCGCCAGGCAGAAGCTCAGCGCCATGTTCTCATGCAGGTGCAGCGCCAGACGGATGTCCGGGGCTAAATTATGGTCAGCCATGCTGACGATGCGCTCGAGATCGCGGCGGCGCATGCTGCCGAAGGTATCCACAATGGAGAACTGCCACGGATGAATTTCGTTGACCTGCTCAAAGATCCAGAGCAGGTCCTTGTCGCTGTAGCCCATGATGTTGATGGGGTTGATGGAGACCTTGTAGCCCAATTCTTTGATGCGGCGGGCAAAGTCCATGCCGTCCTTAATGTCGTAATCATGGGCGGTGATACGGATGATTTCAATGCCGTGGCCGTCGTAGGGGGACAGCTTGGCAATGTCGTAGTTGGAGCGCATCGCCATGCCGGAGTACATCGTGTGGCCGCGCTGGCCCTCGTCGGGCAGCAGGCGGTTCAGCTCCTCAATCGTGTTGCAGACCGTCACGTCGGGGTCGTAGCCGTCCACATTGCGCAGAAAGCCGACCTCAACGATGTCCACGCCCGCGCGGGTCAGCGTCTGGATGATGCGGCGCGCCGAGCCGAAGCCCCACTGCCAGTTGTTCACATAGCCGCCGTCGCGCAGGGTGCAGTCCAGCAGTTTAATATCAGCCATGCTGCTTCTCCTTCAAAATTTCATTGACCAGCGCCAGATCCTTCGGCGTGTCCACGCTGACCGTCTTGTACGGGCTGACGATGGCGTGTACCTTGTGGCCATTCTCGATAAAGCGCATCATGTCGTTTTCCTCGGCCTTTTCGAGGATGGATTTCGGCGTATCATGGTAGAATTTCAGCGCCTGCTTGCTGTACAGCTGAATGCCGGTGACCTTCTCGTACTCGAAATCCAGCGTGCCCTTCGGGTAGGGGATGGGGCTGCGGGAGATCAGCAGGATCTCCCGTGCGGCGTTCGTCACGACCTTTTGGTTCGAGAAGTCGATGACGTCGGCGGGGTGCTCCATAACGTTCGTCAGCACTGCGACGTAATAGGGGTCATCGGGCAGCGTGTCAGGCAGGATCAGGTCGAACGCCGCGGGGTTGACCAGCGGCTCGTCGCCCATGAGCTGCAGGTAGAGGTCGGCGTCCTCGACGGTGCTGACCTCCCAGATGCGCCCGGTGGGGGTGTCGTGGTCGGGGCTGGTCATAATATACCGCATATCGTAGGATTTGCAGGCGTCGGCAATGCGCTCGTCGTCGGTGGCGATGAGCACATCGTCCAGCTTCGGGCAGGCCCTGGCGGCCTTGTAGACCCAGTAGATCATCGGTTTGCCCAGCACATCGGCCAGCGGCTTGCCCGGCATCCGGGTACTGGCGTAGCGCGCCGGAATCACAGCGATTGTTTTCATGAGTGTACCTCGCTTACACGGCGGCCTGAACAGCCGCCTCTATCGTTTGGCATACGCCGTCAAAGCGGCGGTCTATGTCCAAATTGGTGAACCGCAGAACCCTGATATGGTTCTGTGCGAAAAACTCTGTGCGCAGACTGTCGGTCTGCTGTTGCTCGGGCGTGTAATGCTGTGCCCCGTCCAGCTCGATGACAAGCCTTGCTTTTGCGCAGTAGAAATCAGCGATATAGCCGCCGATGGGCTTTTGGCGCTGGAAGCGCGGGGTGAAGGTGCGGAGAAACTGATACCACAGCTTATTTTCCCACGGTGTCATGTTCTTGCGGAGCTGCCGCGCCAACGGGACATTCTTTTTGTCATAGTAGAGCATAGTGGCTTTCCCTTTTTACATTGTGGCTGCGGAAGATTCTCTCCCCCACCGCCTGCGGGCGGAGCCCCCTCGCAGAGGGGGCTAAAGAACCTCCCTCTGCGAGGGAGGTGGCGCGAAGCGCCGGAGGGAGAGAACCTCCCGGCCGGATGCCGTTTTCCCCGCGCATCAGACCAGTTTCCTCGCCTCCTCCAGCGTCAGCAGGATCTTCTCATCCGCCGCGGTGAAGCCGCGCAGGACGAAGCTCTGCACGGTGACGGCACGGGCGAAATGGAAGGGGAGGCAGAAGTTCAGCACCTCGCTGGGCATCGTGCGCTCCAAAATGACTGCATCGGGGAACAGGGCGGCGTAATCCGTCGTGTCCCGCGGGTGTGTCTTGATAAAAAGCGGCCCAACGGCGTATTTTTCCGCCACCGCTTTGAACATCGCGTCCTGCTCCGCTTGGGTCATCAGCCCGTCGGCCACAAAGCTGCGGGGCAGCAAAAGCGTCGCGCCGTCTGCCTTCCCGGGCAGGGGCTGCGTCAAAAATACGCGGCGCACCATCGCTTTTTCGTCGTCGGTCAGGCTCTCTAACAGTTTGGCCTTGCTGTCCGTCACCATGCGGTCCGCCGGGAACAGCGTACACCGCGCGGCGTCCTCACTCTCGACGCGGACGCACCACGGGCTGTCGCCCCAGTACAGGTAGCCTTTGCCGCGCTGCTTCGCGGAAAAATCCGCCGCGGCGCGCTGGTCGGTCACAAGATGCTGGTCAGGGCCGAGCGTGCTGCCGAACGTGTCCTCGCACAAAATATACCCGGCGCGGCAATCCTGCAAATAGCGGCCCAGCACACTCCAATCGTTGTGGATATAGACATTTTCAAACGCTGCACGGTTCAATTTCCAGCCGCACAGCTTCTCAAAGGCGCGGGCCGTGCGCCGGTGGGCAAACAGCCCCGTCACGGTCCCGGGCCAGCGCGTCTCGTCCACAAGGACAGTCTTGACCACGCCCGTCGCGTCCAGACGTGCCGCCAGCGCGGCGGTGTCGGGCACGGAGGCGGAGAGCACCATCGTGTGGGGCTTGCCGGCGCAGCGCCCGGCCCGCAGCAGGTCGACCAAAACCTGATACGCGGTGTGGCAGATGTACAAATTCGGTTTCATGCGTTACTCCTGCACGAGCTTGACGGGCGGGAAGTGGATGCGGCCCCAGCCGGACGCCCACTCGGGCATCGTCAGGTCGCTGTTCGTCACCTCAAAGGCGAACTCGGTCACGGGCTTATCCAGGCAGACCGCGTGGGCCAGCGCGCCGTCAAAAATGTCGAGATAGAAGAAATACTGTCCCTCGCCCAGCAGACTCGGGTCAAATTCAAACACAGAGGTGTAGATTTTGCCCGGCTCGGCGGGGCCGAGGTCGACGGGATGGGTGATGCCGACGGGCGTCGAATCTCGCGCGTGGAGGTTCATCTTCATGTGGATGCCCGCGAACGGCTCCGAAACGCGCCAGGTGATTTTTACCCGCATCTTTTCGGTATCGGCAAACACGCTCGACTCCTTGCCGACGAAATCCAGCGTTTCCAGCCGGAACCGCTTGCCCGCGCTGCCCGTCATGCGGGCGACGTCGGCCAGGTCGTAGTGGACAACGTTGACGTCGGTGGTGTCCATGTAGACCGCGATGGCCTGCTCCACGTCGCCGTCAAAGATGACCCTGCCCTTGTCCAGCACGACGCAGCGGGTGCAAAGCTGACGAATGGTCGACATATTATGGCTGACATACAGCACCGTGCGCCCGTCCTGATTGGCGACGTCGCTCATTTTCCCTAAGCATTTCTGCTGGAATTTCATATCGCCGACGGCCAGAACTTCATCCATGACCATGATCTCGCTGTCGAGATGCGCGGCCACGGCGAAGGCCAGCTTGACGAACATGCCGCTGGAATAGCGCTTGACGGGCGTGTCGATGAAGTCGCCGCACTCGGAAAATTCAATGATCTGCGGCAGCTTTGCGTCGATCTCGGCGCGGGTCATGCCCAGAATCGCGCCGTTCATATAAATGTTCTCGCGGCCCGTCATCTCGTTGTTGAAGCCGGTGCCTACCTCGAGCATCGAGGCCACGCGGCCACGGATCTTGATTTCGCCCTCGGTGGGGGCGGTGATGCGGGAGAGCAGCTTGAGCAGCGTGGATTTGCCCGCGCCGTTGCGGCCAATGATGCCCAGTGCCTCACCCTGATAGACGGTCAGATCAACGCCGTTCAGCGCCATAAAAGTCTGGCCGAACAGCCGCTGGTCGGTGCCGATGACGGTGTTCGGGTCCTCCTTGCCGCGCACACGGGCCCACCAGCTTTGCAGGTCGTGGGTCAGCGTGCCGCCGCCGATCTGGCCGAGCTTGTATTGCTTTTTCAGCCCCGTGACCTCGATGACAGGGCGTTTTTCATTTGCAGACATAGTTACGCGCCCCTTTCTTACACGGTATCCATGAAGGTCTTTTCAATGCGGCTGAACAGCACGACGCCCAAAACCAGCGCCGCAGCGGTAAAAATCAGGCTGTACACGATGCCGAACGTCGTGACCGTGCCGGTGCCCAAGGTAGCCATGCGGAAAATCTCAATCGGCGACGTCATGGGGTTGAGCTGGACGAGCACCCGCAGGCGCGGGGAGTTGTCCAGCATCGACAGCGGATAGACGACGGGGGAGGCGTACATCCAGAGCTGCACGCCGAAGCCGACGGCAATCGCCAGATCGCGGTACTTCGTCGTTAAGGACGACACGATGATGCCGACGCCGAGGCCCAGCAGCATGACCTCCAGCACGACGAACGGCACAGCCAGCACCCACAGCGTAAAGGTGACGCCGCTGCCCGTGGCAAAGAAGTACACCCAGAAGATCAGGTACATGACCGCCTGAATGCCGAAGTTGATTAGGCTTGTCAGCACCTGGCTGACCGGCATCGTCAGGCGCGGGAAGTACACCTTGCCAAAAATCTGTGAGTTTGTCACAAACGTATTGGCTGTATTGTTGACGCAGTTGGCAAAGAAGGTCCACACCGTATTGCCGGCCATGTAGAACAAAAAGCCTGGCACGCCGTCGGTGGGCATGTTGGCCATGCCGCCGAACACAACGTTGAAAATCACGGTGGTGATGAGCGGGTTCAGAATGATCCACGCGGGGCCCAGGATCGTCTGCTTGTACAGCACGGTAAAGTTGCGCTTGACGAACATCATAATTAAGTCGCGGTAGCGCCAGAGCTCCTGCAGGTCGATGTCGAACCAGCCGGTCTTGGGCCGGATGACCGTAGTCCAGCCCTCGTCAGCCGGGCGGGTGGTTTGCAGATTTTCAGCCATAAAAATACCTGTTCCTTATGTGTAAAATCGTGGTTGCATAGTTATCCATAGTAATAGTGCTATTTTACCACATTTTGCGCAAAGAATCAACTTGCCGGGGCGTATATAATAGCAGCAGAATATCGTGCGCGGTGAAAGCGTATGGGCGGATTCCATATCCGCCCGGGGGCGTTTCCGCAGGCAAAAAAGCGGTCTGCCGAAAATCCATCGGCAGACCGCTTTCTATACAAATTTACAGCACCTTTGACAAAAATGCCTTCAAACGCTCATTTTCGGGGTTGGCGAAGAACTCCTTCGGCGGCTTATCGACCTTGACGATGCCCTCATCGATGAAGATGATGCGGTTTGCGACCTCGCGGGCAAAGCCCATCTCGTGGGTGACGCAGACCATCGTCATGCCACCGCGGGCCAGCTCCTTCATCAGCTCCAAAACCTCTCCGACCATCTCGGGGTCAAGGGCGGAGGTCGGCTCGTCAAACAGCAGCACGTCGGGGTTCATGGCCAGCGCGCGCACAATCGCAATGCGCTGCTTCTGCCCGCCGGACAGCATATTGGGGTAGGTGTCGGCCTTGTCGGCCAGACCGATGCGCTCCAGCAGCTCCATGGCTTTCTTGTCGGCCTCGGGCTGCTTCATCAGGCCCAGACGCACGGGGGCCAGCGTGATGTTCTTCTTTACCGTCAGGTGGGGGAACAGATTGAAATGCTGGAACACCATGCCCATCTTCTGGCGCACATGGTCAATGTCGTGGTCGGTGACTTCCTTGCCGTTGAAGATGACATGGCCGCCGTCCGGCTCCTCCAGACGGTTCAGGCAGCGCAGGAACGTGGATTTTCCGCAGCCCGAGGGGCCGACCAGCACAACGCAGTCGCCCTTGTTGATGGTCAGGTCCACGCCCTTGAGCACCTGCAGGTCGCCGTAGTTCTTCTGCAGTCCTTTAACGTCTATCACTTTGCGCCAGCCTCCTCTCAAATTTTGCAAGCAGTGCGCTGAACAGCATGACCAGCACCAGATAGGTCGCGGCCACGCCGAGCAGCGGGAACATAGGCTCATAGGTACGGTTCATGATGCCCTGCGCGGCATACAGCAGCTCCTTGCCGCCGATGACCGTGATCAGCGAGGAATCCTTCAAAAGCATGATGAACTCATTGCCCAGCGCAGGCAGGATGGAGCGGATGGCCTGGGGGATGATGATCTCGAACATCGTGGTCATGTAGTTGAGTCCGAGGCTGCGTCCTGCCTCCATCTGGCCCGGGTCAACGGCCATGAGACCGCCGCGGATGATCTCCGACACATAGGCGCCCGAGTTGATGCCCAGCGCCAGCGCACCGACCATCGTGAAGTTGCGGCTGCTGGCGAAGATGACCATGCTCATGATGAGCAGCTGGACCATCATAGGCGTGCCGCGGATGACTGTGACATACACCTGCGCCACTGCGTTGAAGATGCCCAGGATCGGGTTGCGGTGGTGGGGCTTCTGCTGCGCGTAACCCACGCGGACCATAGCGACGATGGCACCCAGCACAACGCCCAGCACCAGTGCAATGGCCGTGACCAGCAGGGTCGTGCCCACGCCCTTGATGTACTGCTGCCAGCGGTCCGAGTAGAGAAATGCCTGGTAAAATTTTACGAAGAAGTCCTGCCCGAAGTTCAGCTTCTGGCCGTTCTTGACCAGCTCCGAAAGCGCTTCAAACTGTGCTTCCATCCGCAACACAACCTTTCTTTCTGTTTGAATTCAGCACACCTGTAGAGGCCGGGCATGCCCGGCCCGCGGCTTTCCGGCAAACTCTTGCCTGCGGGAAGGTTGCGGGCCGCATATATGCGGCCCCTACAGCGCGATATTTGTATTATACCATATTTTCGGGTAAAATCACACTAAATAAAAGAAAAGCGCGCCGGGATACCGGCGTGCCTTTCCGCTTGCTGCAAAGCGCTTATTCAGCGGTGATGTACTTGTCCACGATGGCCTGCAGGGTGCCGTCGGCCTGCAGCTCCTCCAGAGCGCCGTTGATGGCGTCCAGCAGCTGGGTGTTGCCCTTGGCAACGCCGATGGCGTAATCTTCCTGGGCGTAAGCGGTGTCAAGGATCTTCAGGCCGGGGTTGGCCGCAACGAACTCCTGGGCGGGGGCGTTGTCGATGACGACGGCATCGACCTGGCCGTTGTTCAGGGCCTGCACAGCAGTCAGACCGTCGTCGTAGGCGATGACGTTGTCCTCACCGAAGTCGTCGGTGCAGTAAATGTAACCGGTAGTGCCGCGCTGGGTGCCGATGGCCTTGCCGGACAGGTCGTCAGCGGTGGCAATGTCGGAGCCCTCAGGCACGATGATGGACTGGATGCCCTCGGCGTAGGTGTCGGAGAAGTCCATGACCTTCAGGCGCTCGTCGGTGACGGTGACACCGGCCATGACCATGTCGCTCTTGCCGTTCTGGGCGGCCAGCAGGGCGGCGTCAAAGTCCATGTCGTCGACCTGCAGCTCCAGGCCGAGCTTCTTGGCGATGGCACCCGCAACCTCAATGTCGATGCCCTCGAAATCACCGGTGTCGGTGGTCATCTCATACGGGGGGAAGGCGGCGTTGGTGGACATCGTCAGCTTGCCGGCGTTGACGGTGGTCACCGCGGCAGCGTCGGCAGAAGCGGCCTCCTCGGTGGAAACGGCCTCGGAGGATGCAGCCTCAGAAGAAGCAGCCTCGCTGGAAACAGTCTCGGTGGAAGCGGAACCGCCGCAGGCGGCCAGGCTCAGCATCATAGCGGAGCTGAGCATCAGAGCAGTGATTTTTTTCATGATGATCTCCTCGATTCAATGTATCTCAAATGTTTGTACCTTCCCAAGCCCTCACTTGGTTGATGTATACAGTATAACTGCATAAATATGTAAAGTCAATGTATATTTAATAACTTCGGCGTTTTACATGGGCAGGGCAGGGGAGTGGAAAGTTTTTTGTGCAAACTGGCGGAGGTATAAATGTAGGGGCCGGGCATGCCCGGCCCGCAGCTTTACAACAGACGTCTGCTTGCCTTTACGTTGCGGGCCGCACATGTGCGGCCCCTACAACCTCAACATTCCAAATATTTCTACTTGACTTAAAGCCGCACTTGTGCTATAAATAACTTAACTTCATCCTGTACAAAGCCATGAGGCAGACAAACGGGATGCGAGGTCCTGCACAAGAGAGAACCGCCGCGGTACGCCGCGTGGTGCAAGCGGTTTTGCAGCGGCCCGCAGCCTTACCACTGCCGAGCGCGGGGGCGAACCTCCGCCGGGTACGGCCCGTTACAGCCGGTACGAGCGGCGCTTACCTTTTATATAAGATGTAAGCGCAATTTGGGTGGAACCGTGGAGCTATATGCTTCATCCCTTTTGTAAGCGAGGGATGGAGCATTTTTTATTTGCATTTTTGTGCAATTGCAAAAGGAGCGTACAATTATGAAGATCATCTACAAGGACGGTACCGTCGCCGAGTGCCCGCAGGAGGAAGAACTGCACGTTCTGCGCCACACGGCTGCCCATATCATGGCGCAGGCCATCAAGCGCCTCTACCCGCAGGCGGACTTTGCCTTCGGCCCTGCCACCGAGAACGGCTTCTACTATGACGTCGACCTCGGCGACACCAAGCTGACCGACGAGGACCTGGCCGCCATCGAAAAAGAGATGAAGAAGATCTGCAAGGAGAATCTTCCCATCAAGCCGTTCATCCTGCCCCGTGACGAGGCCGTCAAGCTGATGGAGGAGCGTCAGGAGCACTACAAGATCGAGCACATGGCGGATCTGGCCGACGAGACCGAGTTCAGCTTCTACCAGCAGGGCGAGTACGTCGACATGTGCATCGGACCCCACCTGTGCTACACCAAGGCGCTGAAGGCGTTCAAGATCACCCAGCAGTCCGGCGCTTACTGGAAGAACGACAAAGAGAACAAGATGCTGACCCGCATCAACGGTGTTGCCTTCCACAATCAGGAGGAGCTGGACGCCTGGGAGAAGCAGCAGCAGGAGGCCCGTGAGCGCGACCACCGCAAGATCGGCAAGGAGATGCGCCTGTTCATGACCGACGACCTTGTCGGCCGCGGCCTGCCGATGTTCCTGCCCAACGGCTACACCGTCTGGCAGCAGCTGGAGGATTATATCAAGGGCAAAGAGCGCGAGCGCGGCTACCTGCACGTCATGACCCCCTGCATCGGCACCGTGAACCTGTACAAGACCTCCGGCCACTGGGATCACTACCGCGAGAACATGTTCCCCGCCATGGAGATGGAGGGCGAGAGCTATGTTCTGCGCCCGATGAACTGCCCCCACCACATGATGATCTACGCCAACCAGCCCCACAGCTATCGTCAGCTGCCCATCCGCATCGGCGAGATTGCCCACGACTTCCGCTATGAGTCCTCCGGCACGCTGAAGGGCATCGAGCGTGGCCGCCACTTCTGCCAGAACGACGCGCACCTGTTCTGCACGCCCGAGCAGATCAAGAGCGAGGTCGCCGACGTCTGCGCGCTGATTTTCGACGTCTACAAGGACTTCAACATCACGGATTACCGCTGCGTGCTGTCCCTGCGCGACCCCGCCGACAAGAAGAAGTACCATGACGACGACGCCATGTGGAACCATGCCGAGAACGCCCTGCGCGAGGTCCTGACCGAGCTGGGCATCCACTTCACCGAGGAGATCGGCGAGGCTGCGTTCTACGGCCCGAAGCTGGACGTCAACGTCAAGCCCGCCGTCGGCGCCGAGTACACGCTGTCCACCTGCCAGCTGGACTTCTGCCTGCCCGCCAAGTTCCACCTGACCTACGTGGACAAGGACGGCAGCGAAAAGACCCCCGTCGTGCTGCACCGCGCGATTTTGGGCTCTCTGGACCGCTTCATGGCTTACCTGATCGAGGAGACGAAGGGCCGCTTCCCGACCTGGCTGGCCCCGACGCAGGTCAAGGTCCTGCCCGTCAGCGAAAAGACGCTGGACTACGCGAAGGACGTCACCGCCAAGCTGCAGGCCGCCGGTGTCCGCGTTGTGCTGGATGAGTCCAACGAGAAGATCGGCTACAAGATCCGCCAGGCCCAGCAGGTTGACCGCGTGCCCTATATGCTGGTTCTGGGCGCAAAAGAGGTCGAGTCCAACAACATCAGCGTCCGTGACCGCAAGGGCGAGACCACCACGATGGATCTGGATGCTTTCATCAACCAGGTCGTGGACGAGATCAAGACCCGCAAGAATAACGGTTAATTCCCGATAAAATAACTACCGCCGTCAGGGAACTGACGGCGGTAGTTTTATTTTTCCCTTCGTGCTTTTCTGCGATACTCCGTCGGGCCGCAGCCGTAGACCTGGCGGAAGGCGCGGGCAAAGTAGCTCGCGTCCTGAAAACCGCACTGCATCGCGATTTCCGTCACCCGCAGTCCCGTGCCGCACAGCAGCTCCGCCGCGCGCTGGGCGCGTTGGTCGCGCAGATACTGATTCGGTGTCGTGCCGATCATATCGTGGAAGCACCGCAGACACTCGCTGGGGCTGATGGACGCGCTGGACGCGACCTGCTCGACCGAGATGTCCTCGGCGTAATGCTCTTGAATAAATTGCAGCATCGTCTTGATGCGGTCGGCGTTGCGCAGTGCCTTTTTCGGCATGGCCTGCACCGCCGGAGCGTGGCTGACCAGCTGGAAGATCATCTCCGACAGCGCCGCGCGGGTCTTGAACTCGTAGCCGGGGATTTCGTTCACCACCGCGCGGAACGCCCGCTCCATGTCCTCGATGGCCTCGTGCTGCCAGTCCACCGTGGGGCGCAGCACGGCGCAGGGACGGCTGGGGTCGGTCAGCAGCGGCTGCAGATATTTCTGCCAGAACACGCTGTCCGGGTTGCCGCCCACCAGCCGTGGGTGGAACACCATGCTGTGCAGGCGGCAGCTGCCCGCATTCAGCGGCCAGTCGCCGTGCAGCACCCCTGCGTTGATGAACAGCCCCTCGCCATTTTCCAAGCGGAATTTCTCGCCGCCTGCCGTCGCCAAGATCATGCCCTCGCTGACGACCAGTACCTCCAATTCCTCGTGCCAGTGCCACGGCACGGGCTCGGCCTGCAAATCGTCGTGATAACAGGCGATGGGGAAGGCGGCGGTGCCATGCTCCATCAGCTCCCGCGCCGAATCGTCCACGGTCGTTCTGCACAGCGACAGTGCCATTTCTTGTTCGCCTCCGTTTTTGGTGAAATTGTACCGAGATTTTGCGGAATTAGTGCCTGTATATTCCGCAATTTGATGATATAATCATAATATCACAACTACAGAAAGTCAAGAGGTTTTTCGTATGGTATCTTTGCTTTTGCCGGTCATCTATCTGGCGTTCATCAGCCTGGGCCTGCCGGACGCGCTGCTGGGCGCGGCGTGGCCCAGCATGTATCCGCAGCTCGGCGCGGGCGTGTCCTGGGCGGGCGGCGTGTCCATGATCATCTCCGTCGGGACCATCGTGTCCAGCCTGGCCAGCGACTGGCTCAACAATAAGCTCGGCACCGGCAGGGTCACAGCGCTCAGCGTTGCCACCACCGCCGTGGCGCTGTTTGGGTTTTCGACCTGCACGCAGTTCTGGCAGCTCTGCCTGTGGGCTGTGCCGTATGGCCTGGGTGCCGGCAGTGTGGACGCCGCGCTGAACAATTATGTGGCCCTGCATTATGAAAGCCGCCACATGAGCTGGCTGCACTGCATGTGGGGCATCGGCGCGGCGGGCGGCCCGGTCATCATGGGCTGGGCGCTGGCGGGCAGCACCTGGCAGAACGGCTACCGCATAGTGTCCGTTCTGCAGTTTGTGCTGACGGCGTTGCTGCTGTTCAGCCTGCCGCTGTGGCAGACCCCTGCCGACGCCGGAGCGGGGGAGGAGTTTACCCCGGAACACCGGACGATTTCCGAACTGCTGAAAGTTCCCGGTGTGCCGGAGGTAATGCTCTGTTTTGCGTTTTACAGCGGTGTTGAGGGGATCGCCGGTATGTGGGCCGCCAGTTACTGCACCCTGACCCGCGGTCTGGACGCAATGACCGCCGCCAGCTGGGCGAGCCTGTTTTACGTAGGCATCACAGTCGGACGGTTTTTCAGCGGCTTTTTGACGATGAAATTCAACGATCAGCAGATGATCCGCATGGGACAGCTTCTGAATGCCGTGGGTATTGTGCTGATCCTGCTGCCCTTCGGCAATGCGCTGCTGCCGGTTGGCCTTGTGGTCGCCGGACTGGGCTGCGCACCGATCTACCCCAGCATCATTCACGAGACGCCGTCCAACTTCGGCAAGAATCTCAGCATGTCAATGACCGGCCTGCAGATGGCCGCCGCCTACACCGGCAGCACGCTCCTTTCACCGTTTTTCGGCGTTCTGGCGCAGAATATCACGATGAAGCTCTATCCCTTTGTCCTGCTGCTGATGCTGGTATTGATGACGGTTTTTTCCGAGCAGCTGCACAGAAAGACGGCTGCAAAACGGGCAGCGAATGCCTGAAGCTGAGCCTCCCTTTGACAAGGGAGGCTTTTTTATTTTCCCGCCCCTCTAGCTATTTCCTACGCTATCCTGTATAATAAAGGCAAAAGAGGAGGTGTCCCTATGCAAAAATGCAGCCTGTGTGGCGGACGGGTCGTCAATGGCCGGTGTGAGGACTGTGGTCTGCCCATCCCGCCGGAGCACAGCTACACCCTGCGGGGCGAGAGTGCCCACTATCACCGCGTCAACGGCGAGGATGTTCTCCACCGCGTGCGGCCCGCGGGCAACCGCCCCAAGGTGGAAGGCTACGACGACGAGGAACGCACTGCCCATGTACATGAGAGCGGCACAGACCGCCACAATGCACCGCGCCCCGCGGTGCGCACGGCCCGGGTGGAGCACCACATCGAGGCCCCCTCCAGACGCAGCCGCAGTGCCAATGTCGCGTGGCTTATCATCGTTGTGGCGCTGTTTTTGATTTTGCCCATGCTGCAGCTCCTGCTGCATCGTGAAATCGGTTCCTCGGTTTCCGAGCCCGTTCCCGAATTTTCCGAAGAACAGGCCATAGAGGCCGACAGCAATGCCTACGACGACCTGCGCCCGCTCGTATCCGCCGGGGGCACCGACTGGGACGGCGACCTACCCGCCGGGCTGTACGTCGTGGGGCAGGACCTGCCCGCGGGCACCTACACGATCAAGTGCGCCGAGAACGGCACATCCATGGAGATGCACCTTGTCAACGATGCCTGCGGTGTGGAAATTTATGAGGATCTGTCCGCCTACGACGCTGCGGATTCGGGGCTGGACGATGTCCCGCTGCCCGCGGGTACGGTGCTGTTCCTGAGCGGGTACAATGCGCTCTATTTCCACAGCAGCAACGCGCAGGTCGATGACCTGTCCACCGATACTGCCCCCAACCCGGTGACCGGCGATATTTCGTATACCCTCAGTGACACCGAGGACAGCCTGTATCTGCTTGTGGGTGAGGACATCGAACCCGGCGTCTACGACGTGACCTGCACGGCGGGCAGCGGCTACTTTGCCTTTGACCTGCCGATGGAGAACACCCGCACGATGTATTGCAGCGCCTGGCTCTACGGCGACGACACCTATCAGGACACTCTGCACCACATCATTCTGGCCGAGGGCACCGAGCTCATCCTCTCCAATTATAACGATATGGGGTATACCGTGATGTTCCAACCGAGCGAGACGGTGTACGCTTATAAGTAAAACAAATCCGGCCTCCTGAGAAAATTTCGGGAGCCCGGATTTATTTTTATCGCACGGTAGGGGCCGCATATATGCGGCCCGGCGGTGTAAGGCAGACAGGCGTTTTGGGGAAGGCTGCGGGCCGGACATGTCCGGCCCCTACAGCACAATACCTGTAAGGCACACCGCCCTGCGCACAACGCTTTATATAGGGTCGTAGGGCGGCATGCCCCCATGCCGCCGCGGGCTGCCGTTTACCTTGTGCGCAGCCGTTCCACTTCCGCCGCCGTCAGCTCACGCCACTGGCCGGGCGCTAACGCGGGGTCCAGCGCCACGCCGCCGATGCTCTCACGGTGCAGGGCGTTCACACCCGCATCAAACACGCCGAACATTCTTTTTATCTGATGATAGACGCCCTGCCGCAGCGTGACCTGCACGGTCAGGCCGTCGCCGGTCAGCGGCTCGACGCCCGCGGGAGCCATCGTCTCGCCGTCGGTCAGCGTGACGCCCGCGGCAAAGCCCCGGCGCATCGCGTCGCTCAGCGGCGTGTCCAGCGTGACTACGTACTGCTTCTCGACGTGGTGGGCAGGGGAGAGGATGTCATGCGCCAGTGCGCCGTCGTCAGTCAGCAGCACAAAGCCGGTGCTCGTCTTGTCCAGCCGCCCCGCGGGGAACAGTTCCCGCCGCGGAAAGTCCGCCGCGACCAGATCGACCACCGTCGTGTCCTTTTTGTCGCGGCTGGCACTGACGACGCCCTCGGGCTTGTTGAGCATGATATACACAAATTTCCGGTACGCGCCCGCCAGCGGCACGCCGTCCAGCGCCACGGCGGCGGTGTGCTCGTCCAACTGGGTGTCGGCCTTGCGGCAGACTGCGCCGTCGATGCTGACGCGGCCCTTCGTTACGGCCTTGCGGCTCTCGCTGCGGGTCATGCCGGTGCGCTCGGCCAGGTATTTATCCAGCCGCATCATGCCTCGTGCTCCTGTGTGATGGCCGCCGTCCTGCCGCGCGTGACCTTGATGAGGTCCGCCGGGGCGCATTCGATCTGCGTGCCGATGCGCCCTCCCGAGACGAGCATCGTTTGCTGCGCAAGGCAGCTCTCATCGTAGACGGTCACGAACTGCTTTTTCATGCCCACAGGGCTGCACCCGCCGCGGATGTAGCCCGTGACCTTGTTGATGTCGGCAACGTGGATCATGGCCACGCTCTTGACGCCCGCAGCCTTAGCGGCCTTTTTCAGGTCCAGCTCGGCCAGCACCGGCACGACAAACACATAGTAGTTTCGGTCCGCGCCCTGCGTGACGAGCGTCTTGAACACCCGCGCCGGGTCCTGCCCGGTCAGCCGCGCCACGTTTGCGCCGTCCACGGCCTGGCCCTCCTCGTGGGGGTATTCGTGGGATGTGTAGGCGACCTTTGCACGCTCCAGCATCCGCATTGCGTTGGTTTTTGCTTCTTTTGCCATATTGTTACCCTTCTCGATTGTTAATAGCGCTGTAGGGGCCGGGCATGCCCGGCCCGGCCGTCCCGCTTTGCCTTCCCCAAAGGGGGAAGGTGGCCCCGCAGGGCCGGATGAGGGGCAGAGCTTCCGTGATTGCCCGTGAACGGGTTGCATTGGCAAGGCCGCCCCTCATCAGTCCGCTTCGCGGACAGCTTCCCCCAAGGGGGAAACCCTTTTTCTATTATAAATCCCCCCAACAATTTTCGCAAGGGGGCTTGACTTTAGCGCTTTAAAGTGTTAGAATACCGTCATTGAGAAAATTTCACGGTTGTAATAGATAGGAGAACACATCATGATCATCGTTTTAAAACAGCACGCCCCCGCTGACAAGGTGCAGGCCTTCTGCAATGAGCTGAACAGCATGGGCTTCCAGATCAACGATTCCGTCGGCAGCGACACCCACATTCTCGGCCTGATCGGCGACACCAAGGCCCTGGCCGAAAGCTGGGTGCTGGCAAACCCCGTCGTCGAGACCTGCCGCCGCGTGTCCGAGCCGTACAAAAAGGCCAACCGTAAGTTCCACCCCGACGACACCGTCGTCGATGTGGGCGGGCACAAGATCGGCGGCGGTTACTTTGCCGTCATGAGCGGCCCCTGCAGCGTCGAGAGCAAGGAGCAGATCACCTACGTGGCCCAGCGCGTGCAGGCCGCCGGGGCCAGCATCCTGCGCGGCGGCGCGTTCAAGCCCCGCACCAGCCCGTACAGCTTCCAGGGTCTGCGTGCTGAGGGTCTGGAGCTTTTGCAGGAGGCCCGCAAGGTCACGGGCCAGCCCATCGTGACCGAGCTGATGAACAACGAGCACATCCCGCTGTTCCTTGACGCCAAGGTCGATATGATCCAGATCGGTGCGCGCAACATGCAGAATTTTGAGCTGCTCAAGGCTGTCGGCAAGCTGAACGTGCCGGTGCTGCTCAAGCGCGGCCTGTCCTCGACGCTGGAGGAGCTCGTCATGAGCGCCGAGTACATCATGGCAGAGGGCAACCCCAACGTCGTTTTGTGCGAGCGCGGCATCCGTACCTTTGAGACGAGCATGCGCAACACGCTGGATATTTCCGCCGTTCCTATGTTGAAAAAGATGACCCATCTGCCCGTTGTCATCGACCCGAGCCACGCGGCAGGCATCGCCTTCATGGTGCCCGCGCTGGCCCAGGCGGCAGTGGCCGTCGGTGCCGACGGTCTGATGATCGAGACCCACAATGACCCGGCCAAGGCCAAGAGCGACGGTGCCCAGAGCCTGACCCCCGACCAGTTCGACGCCCTGATGAATACCATCAAGCCGGAGCTGGAGTTCTTCGGGAAAACGCTGAACTAAAGGCAAACGGCCACGGGCGCATATAGAATGCGCCCCTACGAATGACCGAGAACGCAGACTTTTCAGGTCGATGACAAGCATCCCACCTCACACGTAGGGACGGATTCCATATCCGCCCGGGAAGGCTTGCGGCTGCCGCACACAACCATGGGTGGGCAACACCCTCCCCCTACAAAGAATCCCGCTGTCTGGTACAGACAGCGGGCATTTTTTATCTCTTATACAGCTTTTTCCGCTGCTGGTGCGCAGCGATTTTGATATACACGGGCCGCGGCAGAAAGCGCCCCAGCGTCATGCCGGCGGCAACCACGGGGTTCGGCACAATGACCGTTTTGCGGCGGGCCATGCCGTCCAGCGCACAGCGCACGCAGTATTCCGGCGTGATGCCCCGCAGCGCAAACTCCACGTTCGCCACAGCGTTGAACTCGGTGTTGACCGGGCCGGGGCAGAGACAGCCGACATACACGGGGCTGCGGGCCTCGCGCAGCTCCTGCGCCAGCGCACTCGTCAGGCTGACAACGTAGGCCTTGGTGGCGTAGTAGGTCGCCATGTAGGGGCCTGCGGGCATCAGCCCTGCGCAGGAGCCGATGTTCAGCAGTGCGCCGAAGCCCTGCTTATAGAGCTGCTGCCCGATTTTCTTCGTCAGGATGTGCAGCGCCCGGATGTTGACCGACAGCATGTCGAGGTCCTTATCCAGTTCCGTCTGCAAAAACGGCCCGCAGTCGCCAAAGCCCGCGTTGTTGATGAAGAGATCCACGCGGCGGCTCTCCAACGCCTTGACCAGGCGAAGGCACTCACTCTTTTTGGACAGATCCGCAGTGAAGATCTCGCAGACCGTCGTCAGCTGGTCGGACAGCTTTTCCAGCCGGTCCGCGCGGCGGGCCACCAGCAGCAGGTTATATCCGCGGGCGGAAAGCTGGCGTGCGAACTCGGCCCCGATCCCGGAGCTTGCACCGGTGATAACTGCAAATTTTGGCATAGCTGCCTCCTTTTCTGCTATAAAAAAGTACAAAAAAGGCTTTCCCCGAGGGGCTGCGCCCGCAGGCGCGTGTCGAAGCGCAACCGCCGGAGGCGGCTCTTGGCGCGGAGACTGAAGCTGTCGCCGATAGGCAACTGATGAGGGGGAACTTACCGTAATGACCCGTTTACGGGCAATATGGGCAAGCTCGCCCCTCATCCGGCCCTGCGGGCCACCTTCCCCCGAGGGGGAAGGCTTTTTGCTTTAGTGGTGCCGTCCTACGCCGCCGCCGCGGGTGGAGCCGCCGCCGGAACGGAACCCGCCGCCGGAGGGGCGCGCCCCGCCAAAGCCGCCGGACGGACGGCTGCGGCCTGCACCGCCGCCGCTGCTAAAGCCGCCGCCGGGACGGAACCCGCCGCCGGGACGCGGACCACCGCCGGGTCTGGGGCCGCCGCCAAAGCCGGGGCCGCCGAAACCGGGGCCGCGCGGCGGGGGAGGAGGCGGCGGGCGGCGCGGGCGCCGGGACGCACGGCCCATGCTGTACCAGAACATATTGTTGCCGAAGCTGCTGCCGCCGCCACCGCCGCGCGGGGGGCGCGGGCCGCGGGGGCGCATCAGGTAGGTGATGAGCCAGATGACCAGCAGCACCGCCACAACCAGCAGAACAAAGCCCATAACATTGGGCCCTCCTCTATCGGGGGCGCCGGTATCGGTATAGCTGCTGTTCAGCGTTACGCCGTAGATGCTGCACAGCCGGTTGGCCAGCGCCTGCACGGTCTTTTGGGTGCCGGTGTCGTAATCACCGTTGACCCAATAGGGTTCCATGTACTCGTCCAGCAGCGACCCCAGCGTGCTGAACGACAGCTGGCTTTCCAGCCCGTCGCCGCGCATGATGTAGTAGTCGCCGCCGTCGGCCTCGTTGGGGGCCAGCAGCAGCAGCACGCCGTTGTCCAGGTCGTCTGAGCCCAGCCCCCAGGCGTTAAAAACGTCGTAGGCAAAGCCCTCCATCGTCGTGCTGCCCAGCAGTTCATCCAGCGTGTAGACGCCGATCTGCGCACCGCAGGCATCGGACAGCTTGATTGAAACGTCATTGACATACTGTTCTGTCTCGTCGGACAGGATGTCCGCATGGTCGGCCACGGCGTTTGTCGTGCTGACCTGCACCTTGGGCGAGGCCAGCGCGGGAAGCGCCGCCAGCGTCAGTGCGGCCAGCACCGCACCGGCAGCCGCCGCGCGTCTGGCAAATGTTTTCAGTTTCATAATTTCCCCTTGTTATCGTGGTTTATTTGGTAGCAAAGCGTTCCGGTGCCTGCGCACCCCACAAACCGGAGATTAGATTGGCCGGGAACTGCGAGACAGTTTTCTCGTAGTCCTCCACCGAGAGATTGTATTCATTGGCGGCGCGTTCTATCGTCGCCTGCGCCGAAACAAACGCATTGTACTGGTCATCCAGCGCCCGCTGGGTGCTGTCATCGACCTTGTTGTTCAGCGACGCATACAGCGTATCCACCGCATTGTACAGCCGACGGTTGGCCGCGTACTGCATCGCAGGGGAATCGTCCGTATCATTCCACGTGGCCAGCGCGTCCTCGGCTTCCTGTAAAGCAGCCGCCGGGGTGCTGTCCACATAGCCCGCCTGTTTGATGAGGTTCGCCGCCGCGTCAGCCTGCGCCTCAAAATCTCCCTGAATGCTGTGGCCGTACTCGTCCTGCGCGGAGGTGTAAATTTCCGCCGTTTCCCTGTACACGCCCTTCAGCTTTGCCCCGCCGATGCCCAGCACCGACACCAACGCCAGTGCGACGAGTACAATCGACGCTGTGCCGCGCTTTTTGGCAGGTGCGGGCAGCTTTGTTTCGACCTCGCCGAGGATTTCCAGCTGCGGGCCATGAATGGTAAAGTTTTCCTGTTGTTCAAGCTGCATAGCAAATACCTATATTGTGCTGTAGGGGCGGATGCAAGCATCGACCCCTGCAATCCACCCGGAAAGCTGGTGCCAATTTGCGGGGCGTCGAGGACGCCGCCCCCTACAACGGCAATCAGTTGTTGATCTCCAGCATCTTCTGGCGGAGCTCGCCCTCGATGCGGCCCAGCTCCTGCTCGGCGTTGGCGCGCTTGGCCTTGCCGTCGGCGCGGATCTTATTCAGCTCATCCAGCGTCTCGATCAGCTGCTTGTTCGTCTGCTGCAGCGTCTCGATGTCCACAATGCCGCGCTCGGACTCCTTTGCAATTTCAATCGTGCCCTGCTTTAGCGTAGCAGCGTTCTTTTTCAGCAGCTCGTTCGTGGCGTCGGTCACGGCGCGTTCGGCCTGCATAGCCTGCTGGCTGTGGGCGATGCCCAGCGCCAGCACCATCTGGTTCTTCCACAGCGGGATCGTGTTCACGATGGTCGTCTGGATCTTCTCGGCCATCATCGTGTCGTTGGACTGGATCAGGCGGATCTGCGGGCCCATCTGGATGGACACATTGCGGGTCAGCTCCAGATCGTAGAGCTTCTTCTCAAAGCGGTCACACAGGTCGGCCAGGTCGCGGGCGGCCTGGGCATCCTCGGGCAGCTGGGTGCGCTGGGCCTTCTCCTGCGCGGCCTTCAGGTCGTTGGCGCGGACCTCAGCCAGCTTCTTCTTGCCGGCCAGGATGTACATCGTCAGCTCCTTGAAGTAGACAAGGTTCAGCTCATACATCTTATCCAGCATCGTGATGTCCTTCATCAGGGTGACCTGGTGGTCCTCCAGCTGGGCCTTGATGCGCTCGACGTTCTTGTCGGCGCTGTCGTAGCGGGTCTTGAGCTGCTCAATGCTGTTGGACGTCTTTTTGAAGAAGCCGAAGATGCCCTTTGGCTGCTCGGTGGTGGCGTCAAAGCCCTGCAATTCAGAAATCAGGTTCGTGATGAGCTCGCCGGTCTCGCCCATGTCCTTGGTCTTGACGCGGGAGAGCGCGGTCTCGGAGAAGTCGCTCAGTTTCTTCTGGCTGGCAGCGCCGTACTGCAAGACCATCTGGGAGTTCGTGATGTCGATTTTCTCGGCAAAGTCGTTGACCATCTTCTGCTCCTCGGGGGAGAGGGGCGTGTCCTCGACCTGCACGGGGGTCGCTTTTTTGCTTTCCGCGATGACTTTCTCATCGGCGGCGGGGTCCAGGGTCAGCGTCGGGGCCGCGGGGGCGGCATCCAGCGTCAGAGAGGGGGCGGCGGGTACGTTCAGGTCCAGTTCGTTGCTCAGGTCAGCCATAGTGATCTTCCTTTCTTGTATCCTCTATTTACTTGGCAAGGTTCTGGCTTTTCAGGATACTGTCCAGCACCTCAATATCGGTAGAAATATCCATTGCCTCGGCGCTGTAGAGCGCATCCAGCTGGTTTTCAAAGGCTGTCGCCGTCGTCTCGGCGTTGCGGCGCAGCTCGGCCTCGATCTGGGCGGCGTTCTCGCCCCTGACGCCGTTCTGCTCCAGCGCCGCGTAGGTGCCCATCAGCTTGACGACCTCGGGCAGGTAGTATCGGGCAAAGCGGTCCACGCTGCGTGCCTTGTCGGGGGTTTTCTCCACAACGGCGGCAATGCTGCGGCCTGCCTTCTCCATGCGGTCCATGGCCCGGGAAAGCTGCGGGTCGGGGATGGCCTCGTTCAGCTTATGCAGTGCATCGAGGTTTGCGGCAATGCCGTTCAGCATGGCGTCCACGTCCTCACTGCCTGTGGCATAGGGCACGTAGGTGCGCACAACGCGGGTGGGGCAGAGCTTTGTGCCTGCAAAGTAGGCACCCGCGCTGACCGCGGCGGTCAGCACCAGCCCGCCCAGCGTGTAGATGGGCACCAGCAGGGCCATAATAGGCCACACCAGCGCCGCCATATAGACCGGCAGCACCGGGCGTTTGGTTTTTTCCTGCCATTTGCTCATGCAGGCACCTCCCTGTTTTTCTTGCTCTGTAGGGGCCGGACATGTCCGGCCCGCGGCCTTACGGTCAACCGCCTTCCATGGGAAGGCTGCGGGCGGGGCATGCCCCGCCCCTACCGGCAGACAATATTAGAATTATACCTTTTTATTATAGAACAAAATCCGTTCACTTGCAACCATCCGCGCGCAAAAACGGTGCTAAAGCAGCGCCCCATGCCGCCTGCAGCCGCGCGGGGGACCAGGCGGCGTTGGCGGGGCTGGTGCTGGGCAGCACGGCGGCGGGCAGGTGGGTCAGGGGTTCTGCATATTTCGCGTAGATACGCCCCGACGCCGCGCCGTTGCAGAACACGGCCTGCACGCCCAGCTTTTGTATCAGCGCGGCCACATCGTTCGGCACGGCGTTGCGGATCGACGCATCCGACGCGCCTTTGATGTCGCACGCGCCGATCGTGTCCCACACGGCCAGCCCGTGCTTTAAAATTATGGCCTTTTTCGCCTCGATGTCGGCCCAATCGGGTACCGGCTCACCGGTCACGGCGGCGATCATCGGCCAGAAGCGGTTCTGCTTGTGGCCGTAGAAAAAGCCCTGCTCCCGGCTCTTGGGGCTGGGAAAGCTGCCTAAGATCAGCGCGTTGGCCCGCGCACCGTGCAGCGGCGGCAGACCGGGGCCGACATGGGTGTACTCGGCCATTTAAAACGCCTCCGGCCAGAGCGCACGGCAGAGCTCGGCAATGCCGTGGGGCTCGGCGTCAGGGCCGATGCGGTCCGCGGCAGCCTTGGCGGCAGCGCTGCCGCTGCCCATGGCAATGCCGAGGCCCGCCGCCTTCAGCATCGCAACGTCGTTATCGCCGTCACCCACGGCCACGCAGTCCGCCGGGTCGATGCCCGCCAGCTTCGCCAGTTCCCGCAGACCTGCACCCTTGTCAACGCCCTGCTGCAAAATATCGCAGCCGTCGCTGCCGGGGTAGGAGAACAGGAAATTCAGCCCCAGATAGCCATATTTTTCCTGAAATCTGTCGGCCATCTCCTGCGAGAGAAAGCCGAACGCGCCGAAGGGCATCTCCTCCAGATGCTTGTCCTGATCCTCGCCGTCCACGATGTTCAGCGCCAAATTTTTCTCCCGCTCGCGGCGGGCGAATTCCTCATAGCCAAGGTAGGCGTAGTTCGCGTCGTGGTAGGTAAAGCGCAGCGGCAGGTCGTAATCCTCAAAAAAGTCCACCAGCGCGTACATTTCCTCGGTGGTCAGGCGGTGCAGGGCCAGGTCTGCGCCCTTGTAGTCCACCAGCTGCGCACCGCCCGCGCAGACCCAGTAGTCGGGCCGGATGCTGCGCAGCAGGCCCTTGCCCACGCCGATGCGCCCGCGGCCCGTGGCAATCGCGATCTTGACGCCGGCCTTCTGCACGGCGCAGACGGCCTCGGCGTTTTCCTTCGGCACACGCTCACAGCTGCCGGGCCGTAGCGTGCCGTCTATATCGAGTAACAGGAGCTTGTATTTCATAAAAGTTGACCTTTCTTAATTTGTAGGGGCGAACATAGTTCGCACGCGGTCACGCTGTAGGGGTCGATGCTCGTCATCGACCCGGGAACTTTGCGGCTGCCACTGCGTTCCGCGGGCGAGCAATGCTCGCCCCTACATGCGCTGTATTCTTTCTGTATTATACCAAAGTCTAACCCCGTCCCGCAAGGCATATTCTGCCTTGGGGTGATGTTTGTGCAGCTGGATCTTTCTTGCCGCCGCAGGCGGCGTTGGCGCTGGGCCGTGCCGCTGGTGCTGGCCGCGCTTTTGCTGGCCCTGCCGCAGCTGGCGGCACTCCGGCCCGCCGCGCTGGCTCGGGTAGACCGCATTGTCGGCGAGTACTACATGACCCGGCTGGACGCCCTGCAGCAGGAAAATTTCACGCTGCATCAACAGCTGGCGCAGTCTGCCGACGCGCTGGCCGAGAACGCCGCCCTGCGGCAGCTTGTCGGCTGCGGGCGGGGCATCACCGGCGTCACCCCGGCGCGGGTCGTGGCCCGGGGCGTCGGCGGCTTCACGCTGGCCTGCCCGGACGCCGCGCCGGGGAATGCCGTCCTCGACGCGGGCGGGCGGTACGCGGGGGTCGTTACCCGCACGGACGGCGACACCTGCACTGTGGAATTTTCCGCCGTTGCCGGGCTTTGCGGCAGCTATGCCGGGTTAGTCACACCGGGGCAGTGGGTCCTGACCGGCCTGCCCGCCGACTGCGCACTGACGGCAGGGGACATCGTGACCACCGCGGGCGGGGACTGGCTGGGCACACTGGCCGCCGCGCCCGCCCCCGGCGCCGACGGCCTGACCGCGCAGGTCCCGCTGACCGACACCGCCGATTTGTGGGGCACGGTCTATTTCGTGAAAAAGTAATTGCTTTTTCGTCGAATTTTGGGTACAATAAATAGGCAGCGCGGTTTGTAGGGGTCGATGCCCGCCATCGGCCTGCGCAGTGAATAGCTGCCGCGCCCCTACATATCCCATTTCCTGACAAACAAATCCATTTTTTACCGAGGTGATCCCATGGCCAACCGCAAAAACTCCCACCGCCGCCGCGTCCGCGTGGCGGTGCTGATGGTGCTGTGCGGCGCGGTGTTTGCGGCGTTCTTCGCGCGGCTGGCCTGGATGCAGTTCGTCCGCGCCGACTACTACGCCGACAAGGCCGCCGAGGCCAGCTCCGCCAGCTACACCGTGACCCAGCACGCCGCGCGCGGGGCCATCGTGGACAGCGCCGGGGTCGTTCTGGCCCGCGACACCACCGTGTATGACGTCTACCTGCGCATCCCGGCGCCGCCGGGCACCGACCTGCGCGAGACCGTAAAAGCCATAGAGAGCCTGACAGGCAGCAAGGATGTGGAAACACAGCTTGCTGCCTTTTTTGCTGCCGCGTCGGCGGGGGAGCTGCCCGTGATGCAGGGCGTCGGCAGTGACGTTCTGACGTCGTTTTACAAGGCCGATCTTGTGCAGAGCGGCGCAGTGCGGGCCGCCGCCCGTGGCGTGCGCACCTGGCCGAACGGCACGCTGCTGCCCCATGCGCTGGGCTTCACCGGGCCGATCACGGCAGAGCAGTGGCCCACTGCCCGGCGGCGCGGCCTTGCGATGGATGCTGTCATCGGGCAGAGCGGGTTGGAGACCGCCTATGACGACCTGCTCCGCGGGCAGGACGGGCGGGTGCTCGTGAACACCGGCTTTGACGGCGCTGTGCGCCGCACCGTGCCCCTGCGGGAGGCTGCGCCCGGGGCCACGCTGGTGCTGACCGTGGACAGCGCCCTGCAAAAAGAACTGCAAAACGCGCTTTTATCCCAAATCGAGGTTCTGCGCACCACCAAGGCTGCCGGGGCCGGGCGGGAGTGCCGTGCCGGGGCGGCGGTGGTCGTGGATGTGCAGACCGGCGGCATCCTGGCCGCCGCCAGCGTACCGGGCTTTGATCTGAACCGCTACCGCGCAGACTACGCGGCGCTCTCCGCCGATGCTGCTGCGCCGCTGCTGGACCGCGTCTGCCAGGGGCTGTACGCGCCGGGGTCGGCCTTCAAGCCCGCCGTGGCCGCGGCGGCGCTGACCGCGGGCATCGACCCCGCCGCCACGGTCAACTGCACCGGGCGGTATGGGTTTTACAGCGGCTACCAGCCGGGCTGCCTGCAATACGGCCACGGCGGGCCGGTAGACCTGCGCACGGCGCTGGAGTACAGCTGCAACATCTTCTTTTACGATGTCGGGCGGCGGCTGGGCGTGGATGTGTTTTCCGCGATGGCACGCCAGTTGGGACTGGCCACGCCCACCGGCGTTGAAATCACCGAGGCACAGGGCCGCCTGACGTGGAGCAGCGACGAAAACTACCAGGCCGGGCTGACTCTGATGGTCGCCATCGGGCAGGGCAACACCACCGTGACGCCGCTGCAGCTGGCTGCCTACGCGGCTGCGCTGGCCAACTGCGGGCAGCGGCCCGCCCTGCATTTTGCGGACCACGCCGTGAACGCCGCCACCGGCGAGACCGTCTGGCAGTACGCCCCGACATTCACCACGGTTCCGGGCGGCGAGGGCGTGTTCGGCCCCATCCGCGACGGCATGAAGCGGATGGCCCGGACGACCCGCGTCCTGCGCGAGGCCCCCGTGGCCTGCGCGGCCAAGACCGGCAGTCCCCAGCTGGCGGACACCCTGCCCGGCGGCGGGCACTATGTCAACTCGGTGCTGATCGGCTATGCGCCCGCGGACGACCCGCAAATCGCCATGGCCGTCGTACTGGAATACGGCGGTGGAGGGTCCAACGCCGCGCCCATCCTGCGCGCTGTGCTGGATGCCGTCTTTGGCGGATGATTGCGGAGCGCCGCTCAACCCCCATCGGGTGCGCTTGGGCATTCTGCCGATTTAGTGCATCAAAAAGTTTCCCTTATCGTGATTTTCTTCAAAAAGAACATGTCACATTTTGACAAAAAGCCAGTTGCAGTCCAGCCGGAAGTGTGATAGAATATATGCGAGATAGTGTTAATGCAACTGTGGAGAGGAGCCGACATGAACGCACAGTGTATCATGGTCTGCTCCGGCAAGGGCGGTACCGGAAAAAGTACCGTCTCGGTACTGCTGGGGGCCTGTCTGGCACGGCTGGGCCGCAAGACCCTGCTGGTGGAGCTGGACTCCGGTCTGCGCAGCGTGGACATTATCGCAGGCGTCTATGGCCGCACCGTTTACGACATCGAGGATGTTTTGTGCGGCAGATGCGAGGGGGCCAAGGCCGTTGTGCCCAGCCCGCTGTACCCCGGGCTGTCCGTCATCAGCGCCCCGTATGAGGGCGGCGCGGTGGAGGCGGCCCCGCTGGGACGTCTGCTGACCGCTATGCGGCCCTATTTTGATTTTATCCTGCTGGACACCGCTGCCGGCATGGGCGCGCCGTTCACAGCGGCCTCCACCGTGGCGGACAAGGCCCTGCTGGTGCTGACGCCCGACCCCGTGGCTCTGCGCGACGGCAAGATCGTGGCGGACCGGTTGCTGGCGGGTGGCCGCCCGCAGAGCGCCGTGCGCCTGGTGATGAACCGCGTCCGGCGCGAGAGCTTCGGCAAAAACGCTGCCGTGGCTGATCTGGACGAGTGCATCGACACCGTCGGCGTGCAGCTTTTGGCGGTCATCCCCGAAAGCCGCGTTCTGCAGCTGGCCGGGGCCAACGGCATGGTACCGCCCGCTGCGGACCCCGCCGTCGTGGCCGGACAGGCCATGGCAAAGCGTTTGTGCGGGCAGCGCGTCCCGCTTACCTTTTAATATATTGTACTCTGCTGCGAAGGATGGTGGCATTTACCTATGACGATTGCATTGATAGCCCATGACTCCAAAAAGGAGTTGATGGTGCAGTTTTGTATGGCGTATCGCCATATTTTGGAGCAGCACCGTCTGCTGGCAACCGACACGACCGGCCGCTTGGTGGAGGAAAACGCCGGGCTGAAGGTCACAAAGTTCCTGCCCGGCGGCCACGGCGGTGCCGAGCAGATCGTGGCGCGCATCGCCTGTGAGGAAGTGGACATGCTGCTCTTCTTCCGCGACCCCATCAGCGCCAAGCCCAGCGAGCCGAACGAGATGAACCTGCTGCGCATCTGTGACGTGCACAACGTTCCCGTTGCCACAAACATCGCCACCGCCGAGGTCCTCATCCACGGCCTGGAGCACGGCGACCTCGATTGGCGCACGATCATCAATCCGCAGCGGTGAGAATTGTACAGTTTGTATAAATTTACAGCAAATATATAACCCCCGATTTCAGGCAATCGGGGGTTGTTTTTATTGCGGCCAGTCTGCGCTCTGGCTCGTGGTCTCGTCAGGGTGCATCCAGAGGACAGCATAGTGGTTTTGCGCGGCCAAGGCCTGGCCGGTCTCCTCGGGCAGACAGAACAGCCCGGTGGAAAGCGCGTCGGCCAGACCTCCGGTGTCGGCGCGGGCCAGCACGGCCACGCTGCTGACGTAGCGGGCAGGGTAGCCCGTCGTCAGATCGATCAGGTGGGCGTACCGCACGCCGTCGTACTCAAAGTAGCGCTGGTAGTCGCCGCTGATGACCAGGCTGTCGCCGTCGGCCAGCTCGACGGCCTGTATGTACGCGGGGTCATCGCCCCAGGGATTCTCGACACCCGCGGTCCAGGGCTTGCCGCCGGGCTTTGTGCCGATAGCGCGCACGTTGCCGCCGATGTTCAGCAGGGCGCTGGTCAGCCCGCGGGCCTGTGCGGCCCGGGCGGTCTGCTCCACAGCGTAGCCCTTGCCCACCGCACCGACGTCGAGCGCCATATCCGGGTCAGCAAAATAGACGGTTTGTGCTGCATCGTCCAGAACCAGATCTTCTATGTCGATATGCGCCAGCGCCGCCGCGATGGCGTCCGCGTCGGGCGGGGCAGGGGAGTCGCTCTCCCGCGCATCGTGCCACAGGCGCAGCACCGCACCTGCGGCGATGTTCGTCGCGCCGTTGGCGGCAGGGTAAGCGGTGTCTTTGCACCAGCGCAAAAATGCGTACAGCTCGTCGCTGACCTGCACCGGCGCAGCGGCAGCCCGGGCGTTGACATCATACAGGTTGATGACGCCATCATAGTGGTGGTAGATGTCAAACAATTCGTTATAGCGCTGTAAATCGCTGTACACGGCCTGTGTCTGGGCGTTCCAGCTGTCCTGGCTGTCGGCATAGCCCTGCACGATGGCGACAGTGTCAAACAGGTCGAACCAGGTGGCACTGTACAAATTTTGCTGCTTTTGGCAGGCAGTCAGCGGCAGACAAAGCAGTACCAGCAGCAGCGCGGTCAGGCGGCGCTTCATGCGTTGCCGCCCTGCACGGTCTCGTGCTCGGTGTTTAATTCCAGCAGCAGGTTTGCCAGCGTCCAGCCCTTGCTGGTGGGCGTGACCATGCTGCGCACCGGAATGGACGCGCCGCCCATTTTGATAAGGTCAAGGAACGCGCCCAACTCGCCGTTGTCATGGCGCAGTCCGCTGACGATGATGGCCGGGCGGTCCGGCACCGCGATAAGCGGCGCAAACGCCGGGGCCGGCCTGCCCGCGCAGAGGTCCCCGACGATGCCGCCAAGGTCGCCGTCCGCGACGGGGCGGAGCTTGACGTCATAGCGCCTGGCTGCGCGAGCGATGGCGGCATAGTTGGGGTAGCTTTCGTCAATGCGCCAGAGTAAGGCGCAGCGGGGTTCGCGGATGATTCGGGCTTTCATGATGTTACCTCGTTAAAAGGGAAGGTGGTGAACGGGCGGGCGAACCATGTTCGCCCCTACAGAGACGCTGCCACCGTAGGGGCCGGGCATGCCCGGCCCGCGGCATAAAAATAAGCGGTCGTTTGCGGGAAAGCTGCGGGCCGCACATGTGCGGCCCCTACAACTCTACCCATTCAAAAAAGCATTGCAGGGAGGGGTCTTGACCCCTCCGCAGGCGGATATGGAATTCGCCCCTACGGAGAGAGCGGTCCTGTAAGGGCCGGGCATACCCGGCCCGCAGCATGGCCGCAAGCGGACGTTTGCGGGGCGTCTAAGACGCCCCCTACAACAAAGGCGCCGCCTTATCCCGGGCAGCGCCTTTTGTATTGCTTACAGGTCGGGGTGGTACTCCTTGCAGGTGCACTTTTTCCACTTCAGGCCGCTGCCGCAGGGGCAGGGATCGTTGCGGCCGATCTTCGTCACGCGGACAGGGGCCGGGGCCTTGGCACCGGTATCACCGGGCGCATTATCGCCGGTGGGCTTGGCGATCTGCTCACGCTTCGGCTCGGCGTTCTGCTGGCGAATCTCAATCGTCAGCAGCATGTGGACGGCATCCTCGCGGATCGACGCGATCATCTCATCGAACATCGCGAAGCCCTCGATGCGGTACTCGACCACGGGGTCATGCTGGCCGTAGCCGCGCAGGCCCATGCCCTGCTTGAGCTGGTCCATGTTGTCGATGTGCTCCATCCACTTGCTGTCAACATTGCGCAGCAGGCAGATGCGCTCAAGCTCGCGCATCGTCTTGGCACCGTAGCGCTTCTCCTTGGCGGTCAGGATGTCCATGCCGCGCTTGTACAGCTCGTCGGCAATGCCCTCCTTCGTCAGGTCGCCCAACTGCTCGGTGGTGTAGTTGAAGTCGGTGGGCAGGCACAGCCAGTTCATGAAGTGGCGGCGCAGCCCGGCAAAATCCCAGTCGTCGGCGGTCTCGCCGTTCAGGTAGTTCGTGCAGGCATCGTCGATGGCCTGGCGCATCATCTCGTGCAGCTTGCCGGAGATGTCCTCGCCGTCCAGCACCATCTGGCGCTGCTTGTAGATGATCTCGCGCTGCTGGTTCATGACGTCGTCATACTGCAGCACCTGCTTACGAATTGCAAAGTTCGACGCCTCAAGCTTTTTCTGGGCGCTTTCGATGGTGTTGGTGATGAGCTTGTTCTCGATGGGCACATCCTCGTCGAGGCCCAGGGAATCCATGAGGTTCTGGACGCGGTCACCGCCGAAAATGCGCATCAGATCATCCTCCAGGCTCAGGAAGAAGCGGGATGCACCCGGGTCACCCTGACGGCCTGCACGGCCGCGCAGCTGGTTGTCGATACGGCGGCTCTCGTGGCGCTCGGTGCCGATGATGAACAGGCCGCCCGCATTGCGGACAACCTCCGCCTCGCGCTTGACCTCGGGGGCAAATTCCTCGCACAATTCCTCAAAACGCTTGCGGGCATGGAGAATTTCGGCGTCCTCGGTCTCGGCGTGGCCGTCGCACTCGGTCATCAGCATCTCGAGTTTGGCATCAATACCGGCCTCCGGCGGGGTAGGCAGCTCGGTGCCGCTGGCCTTGGCGCGGGCCTTCTCATGCTCGTAGGCATCCTTCAGCTCGGCCAGGTTGGCGGTCAGCTCCTTGGACAGCTCCTTTCTAAGGGCCGCCTTGGCCATGTAGGTCACGTTGCCGCCCAGCATAATATCGGTACCGCGGCCCGCCATGTTGGTGGCGATGGTGACCGCGCCCTGCTTACCGGCCTGCGCGACGATCTCGGCCTCTCGCTCATGCTGCTTCGCGTTCAGGACGTTGTGCTCGATGCCTTTCTTTTTCAGCAGCTTGGACAGCGCCTCGCTCTTTTCGACGCTGACGGTGCCGACCAGGACAGGCTGACCCTTGGCATGGCACTCGGCGACCTGCTCAATGACGGCGTTGTACTTGCCGTTGACGGTCTTGTAGACGCTGTCGGGCAGGTCCTTGCGGGCGCGGGGCTTGTTGGTGGGGATGCTGACGATGTTCAGGCCGTAAATCTCGCTGAACTCGTCGGCCTCGGTGGAGGCTGTACCGGTCATGCCGGACAGCTTTTTGTACATGCGGAAGTAGTTCTGGAAGGTGACAGTGGCCAGCGTCTTGCTCTCGGCGGCAACGGTCACGCCTTCTTTGGCCTCGATGGCCTGATGCAGGCCGTCGTTGAAGCGGCGGCCATACATCAGACGGCCCGTGAACTCGTCAACGATGATGACCTCACCGTCTTTGACGATATAGTCGGTATCGCGGTGCATAACGCCGCGGGCCTTGATTGCACCGTCAATGTAATGGCGCAGCGACATATTGTCGGCGTCGGCCAGGTTCTCGACGTGGAAGAACGCCTCGGCCTTTTTGACGCCGGACTCGGTCAGGGTAGCGGTCTTGCGCTTTTCGTCCACGACGTAATCGCCGTCTACCTGCTCCTCGGCCTCGACCTTGTCGTCCAGCTCGACGATAACACTCTTTTTCAGCGTCTTGGCAAAGTCGTCCGCGCGCTTGTACATCACGCTGGAATCCTCGCCCTTGCCGCTGATGATCAGCGGGGTACGGGCCTCGTCGATCAGGATGGAGTCGACCTCGTCCACGATGGCAAACGCATGGCCGCGCTGCACCATGTTGGCCTTGTAGACGACCATGTTGTCGCGCAGGTAGTCAAAGCCGAACTCGTTGTTCGTGCCGTAGGTGACGTCGGCCTCGTAGGCCTTCTTGCGGTCCCCGGCCTCGACGCCGTGGACGACCAGACCGACGGTCAGACCCAGGAAGCGGTAGACCTTGCCCATCCACTCGGAGTCACGGCGGGCCAGGTAATCGTTGACAGTGACAACATGCACGCCCTCGCCGGTCAGGGCGTTCAGGTAGGTGGGCATGGTAGCGACCAGCGTCTTGCCTTCACCGGTCTGCATCTCGGCGATGCAGGCGCGGTGCAGCACGATGCCGCCGATGATCTGCACGGGGTAGGGTTTCATGCCAAGCACGCGCCAGTCAGCCTCACGGCATACGGCGAACGCCTCGGGCAGCAGGTCGTCGAGGGTCTCGCCTTTGGCGAGGCGCTCTTTGAACTCGGTGGTTTTTGCCTGCAGTTCCTCGTCGGTCAGCTTGGCCATCTCCGGCTCCAGGGCAAGGACCTTGTCCTTGAGCGGGTTGATGCGCTTGAGTTCCTTGTCCGAGAAAGAGCCGAACAGTTTTTCAAAAAAAGACATAACAGTTCCCCTGTATTTTCCGCCGCGTGTAGAGGTGCGGCTAATAGTGGTTTTATATAGTTTTACACATGATACTATAATACACCCGCACAGGGGTTCGTGTCAAACCTGCGCGGGTGTATTTCGTAATATATTTAATTTTTCTGTTTTGCGGGCAGGCTCAGCAGCACCAGCATCAAAAAGATACAGCCGAAGCCCAGCGCATCCCACAGCGTAAAGGGCGAGCCCAGCACCAGCGTGCTGATGATGGCCGCCGTGACCGGCTCGGCAAAGCTGTAGAGGCTCGCCTTCTGGGGGCCGATGAGCGGCACACCCGACATGTACAGACTGAACGCCAGCACATTGCCCAGCACAACCACCGTGAAGATGCCGAACGCGCCCATCGCCGTCGGCACATAGTCGATCTGCCACGGGCGGAAGATGAGCGAAAACATGATGCCGCCCATCAAAAACGCCCAGCCCTGCAGCATCGGGGTGGGGTACTGCTCCTGCAATTTTTTCGGCCACATCGTGTAGATGGCGACGCAGCAGGCACTGACGATGCCGGAGACCAGCGCCGCCGGGCTGACGGCCAGCCCGGTCAGGCTGCCGTGGGTCGTGATCAGGAACACGCCGACCAGCGCCAGCAAGATCGAACAGACCTCAAACACGCGGGGGCCGCGCTTTTGCTGGATGCAGACGACCAGCAGGATGATGACGGGGGAGACGTCCTGTAAAATCGTGCCCATGCCTGCGCTGGACAGCTGGATCGTCAGAAAGTAGGTGAACTGGCAGCAGCTGACGCCCGCCAGACCGTAGACCAGCAGGTCAATGGCGTTGCGCGGATTTTTTCTGACGTTCCACGGGTCAAAAAGCGTTTTGCGGTCCTTTATAAAAAAGAATCCGCACAGGATCAGCCCCGCCAGAAACAGCCGGATGGGCACGAGCCAGGTCGAATCCATCCCCTCGCGGGTGAACAGGTACTGCCCCATGCAGCCCGAAACGCCCCAGCACGCCGCGCCGCCCATCGTCAAGGCGGAGCCTTTTATGCGGTCAGACATTGTGTTGCTCCTCTGTTGTTGGGGTCGATGCTCGCATCGACCCGCATCATAACGGCGGGCCGTTGTTTGCAGGGGGCGGCGTCCTCGACGCCCCTACAGCCTCCCGTAAGCTCTTATTCCAAAATCAGCGCCGCGGCTTCGCGCAATCCCTTTACAACCGGTGCGCCCGTTTCCCTCAATTTTTCCGGCGGCTGGTGGCCGCCGGACTGCAAAACGCAGCGTACGCCCAGCGCCTGTGCAACCTCATAGTCGTGGACGGAATCGCCGATCATGACGGCGCGTGCCGGGTCAAAGCCGTTTTCCTTTAAATAGGCCAGTCCGATCTCGACCTTGCTCTTGGCGTAGATGTCGCCCAGACCCAGCAGACGGTCAAAATAGCCCGTCACGCCGCGCTCGTCGGTCTGACGCCGCAGCGTGTCCAGATTGCTGGCCGACAGAATGACCTGCCGCAGCCCCGCGGCCTTAAACGCCTCCAGCGCGTCAATGGCGCCGTCTGCCAGCGGGCAGGCCGCACTGGCGGGGACGTAGTCCTCCATGTATTTTTCGGCCAGCTCTGCAAAGCTGTGCTTTGTAAAGTCAAACCCCGCGCGGACGTAATATTCCTCGATGGGAAAGCCAAAAATAGCCCGGTACCGCTCGTGGTCATACCGCTGCGGGTAGCCGAATCCTGCCAGCAGACGGTTGAGCGCGTCCACGCAGAGATCGACATCATCGAGCAGGGTACCGTTCCAATCCCACAAAATCAGTTCCGGGCACATAGATGTTACCTCTCACGGCAGCACCGCACAATTCCCGCCCTACGGGCTTAAGCACCGCTCCGGCGGCTGCGGCACGTCACCTGCGTCGCAAAAATGCTCGGTAATACACAAAGTATTGCCTGCGCTTTTTGCTTAGCATCTGACGTGCCTCGCTCGCCGTATCGGCACTTAGAATTGTGCGGTGTTGCCTTATTCTTCTGTAAAAATTTTGTTCAGACCCGCGTTGCTTTCGATCAGCTTGACGAGCGCCACACCCAGAATCGTGCAGCTGATGAGCTCGCCAATGCCGACAGTAACGGCATTGAACACCGCCAGCATCGCCGTGGGTGCGCCGTCCGAGAAGAAGAAGGTGATCTCGAACGCGCCGACAATGATCATATTAAAGACAACGGGCGGCAGGGATGCCGGAATGGCCAGCCCTTTCACGCGGATGTCGCGCAGCTTGTAGGTCACAAGGCAGGCCAGCAGGGTCGCCAGCGTGCCGAACACCACGTCAACGACGGTAGAGCCGAGCAGATTTGCCAAAAAGCAGCCCAGCGTGACGCCGACGATATACTCGGCGCCGAACACCGGCAGCAGGCAGAGGGCCTCGGCCACGCGGACCTGCACCGCGCCGTAGCTGAACGGGGCCAGCACAAGGCAGACGACCACATAGACAGCCGCAATGACAGCGCAGCGCACAAGGCGACGGACGGACAGGTTTTTCATATTCATACAATACTCCGGCGGATAGATTTTGACCACACGCAAGACCGCCAGCCTTGCGGGGTTTGCGCTGCCGACCAGCAGCCGGCAGCGGAGCCTAAAATCCTAAGTTGCTCAACAAACCTAAATTATAACAAAACCCGCAGGCCGTTGCAAGACCTGCGGGGAAAATTTCTTTACTTTAGCAATCACCGCCGTGCCAGACGCTGCCCTGCAGGGCGGACGGTCTCTTACGAGAATGCTGAGGGCCTGGCATACCCGGCCCTTACGGTGCAATCGTATTGTAGGGGGCGGTATCCTCGACGCCCCGCGGGCGGATGCAAGCATCCGCCCCTACAACACCGTTACGGCAGCTCCGGCGCATAAGCCTCGAGATTGCGGGGCTTGCCCTCATAGACGATGGCGATGCCGTCGGGGCCGGTGTTGGCGCTGACAACGCCGCCGAGCTGGAACACGATCAGCGGTGCATGGCCAAACGCCTTTTTGCACAGCTTGACCAGCTCGTCACGCTTGGCGGTGCTGGACGTGTAGGCCACCATGTAGGGCGTGTCCTTCATCGAATCGACGCGGCTCTCCACCCATTTGATCATGGCTGCGGGCACGGCGGCGTCGCCGCGGACCTTGCTCTCGACCTTGGAGACGCCCGCATTCAGGCTGATGATGGGGCGGATGCCCAGCAGGTCGCCGACCACAGCGGCGGCGGCGCTGACGCGGCCCGACTTCTTCATCTGCTTCAGGCTGTAGGCGGCCAGACAGATCTCAACGCAGTCCAGCTTCTGCTTCAGCTCGGCCACACAGGCGGCCAGCTCACCGCCGTTGCGCACCTTGCGGGCGCACTCACAGAAATACCAGCCGTAGGGCATCGAGTAGGTGTGGCTGTCGATGACCTGAATCTTCATCGTGTAGCCGGGGCGCTCCTCCTCCAACAGCTCCATGGCCTTGACGGCGTTGTTGTAGGTGCTGGAGCCGCCCGCGTTGATGCTCAGGTACACCAGGTCGGTGTAGCCCTCGTCCGCATAGCGGGCGTAAATATCGCAGAACTGCAGCTGGGTGATGGCGGCGGTGGTGGGCACGCCCTGGGCGTCGCGCATCATCTGGTAAAACTGGTCGTTGGTAAAGTCCTTGCGCTCCATGTACTCCACACCGTCAAGGTTGATGGGGAAGCCCACGACCTCGATGCCGTACTTATCCGCAAGCTCCTGCGGAATGTCGGAACAGGAATCTGTCAGAAAACCTATCTTGCTCATTTTACATCCTCACTCCATTCGTATCGGGTCAACTGCCCGTGGGTCTCCAAACCGGCAAAATCCCATTGACGCAATGCTTCGTACACGCCCACTGCCACCGCGTTGGACAGGTTCAGGCATCGCTCGCCCCTGCGCATCGGCATACGCACGCAGTCGGCCTCATGCGCGGCCAGCAGCTCCTCGGGCAGGCCGGCATCCTCGCGCCCAAAGACGAGATACGCGCCGTCGGGGTAGGTCACATCCACATGGCGGCGCGGGCCCTTGGACGTGAAGTAGAAAAACGGACCACTGTTTTTGGCAAAAAAGTCCGCCTGATCTTGATAATATGTTATATCAAGCTGGTGCCAATAGTCAAGCCCGGCACGCTTTAATTTTTTGTCATCGATGGTAAAGCCCATCGGGCCGACTATATGCAGCCGCGCTCCCGTCACCGCGCAGGTCCGCGCGATGTTGCCGGAGTTCTGCGGGATCTGTGGCTCGACCAGTACAATGTTTAAGGTTGGCATAAATTTACAAGTCCTCGTTCTATAACTTTAGCCCTCCCTTGGGGGAGGGTGGCGCCGCAGCGCCGGGTGAGGGGCCGGGCGGCACGCCGTTCATGGGTCGGCTCCCGGCCACCCCTCCGGCCTTCGGCCACCTCCCCTCTAGGGGAGGCTTTTCACGGCGTTATCAATCACACGGCATACGCCCTCAAAATGCTGCATCACATCCAGATTGGAAAACCGCAACACTCTGATTCCGAAGCCCTCCAGATATTCCGTGCGCTGTGCATCGTGCAGCTGTCTCGCCGCTTCATAATGCTGGCTGCCGTCCAGCTCTATCGCCAGACCTGCCGCATCGCAATAAAAATCCAGAATATACCGTCCTACAACCTTCTGCCGCACAAAGCGCGGCGAATATCCGCGCAGAAAATCATACCACAGATGGCGTTCCTCCCGCGTCATGCTTTTTCGCAGCGCTCGGGCGTTTTCAAGGACATCCTTGTCTCGCGGCAGTCTCATGGTCTTACTCCTGCCGCAGTTTCGGCAGGGCGTTCTCCAGCCAGACGCCCAGCCGCTCGTCGGCTCCCTCGGGCGTCTGCCTGATGCACTCGGCTACGAAGGCGGCAGCTGCCTGTACGGCAGCCTGGGGGACGTTGCCCCGCAAAATGCGCCCGACGAGCACGGCGGCAAAAATATCGCCCGTGCCGTGGAACATCCGCGGCTGCAGCGGCGTTTTTACGGCATAGCCCTCGCCGCCGCGGGCCGCGCCCACACAGCCTATGTAGCGTCCGCCGCCGATGCCCGTCACGCCGGTCACAACGACCTGCGGCGCCACACGGGTCAGCCGGGCCGCCTGTGCGGCGGCCTGCTCGGCACTGCCCACACCGGGCAGCGGGTCGCCCAGCAGCAGCGCAGCCTCGGTCACATTGGGGACGATCAGATCCGCCTTGCTGCACAGACTATACATAGCGGGCACCATGTCGGCACCCAGGCCGCTGTACAGCCGTCCTCCGTCGCCCAGCACCGGGTCCACGACCTTGAACGCGCGGGGCCACAGCTCAAACGCCTGCTCGACGAGCTTTGCCTGCGCGGCGTCCGCCAGATAGCCCGAGTAGATACAGTCAAATTTCACGCCCAGCCGATGATAATGTTCCAGTGCCGCGGGACCGTAGCCGGGGTTGGCCAGCTTAGCCGGGGTGCCTAAGCCCCCCGTGTGGGTGGACAGCACCGCCGTAGGCAGTGCCACGGTCTGCACGCCCAGCGTCGAGAGCACCGGCACGATGACCGACAGCGCCGCCCGGCCAAAGCCCGGCAGGTCATGGATGGCTAATACGGTTTTCGGCGCGTTGGTCATGCTGCGGCCCTCCCCCTGCATTTTTTGAGTTCTCATTGATTCTACCATAAAACCCACCGCAAAAAAAGCCGTATTCGGGCGATTGTTCCGTTTTGTTTGGTTTTTGGGCAAAGAGAACAAAAACCGCCCGCGTCTCCGCGAGCGATTCATTCTATTTCATGGTTATCATCCACAAAAAAGCCCCTGCTGATTGGTTCAGCAGGGGAGATTTCGCAAAGTTGTTGCTTTTACAGCACGCGCACGCGGATGGCGGGTTCAATTGCACCCAGCTTGACGGCGAGGTCGTCGGTGACATTGCCCGTCACGTCCAGCAGGGTATAGGCGACATCCTTTTTGCCCTTGTTCACCATGTTCTCAATGTTCAGGTGCGCTTCGGTCAAAATGCTCGTGATGGCCGAGATCGCGCCCGGAGCGTTCTTGTGGATGATGCAGATGCGGCGGCCTCCCACACGCGGCTGGCTGACATCCGGCAGGTTGACGCTGTGGGCGATGTTGCCGTTTTTCAGGTAGTCGCTCAGCTCGGCGGCGGCCATCACGGCGCAGTTCGTCTCGCTTTCCGGCGTGCTGGCACCCAGATGCGGCGTGCAGCAGACGCCCTTGACGCCCAGCAGCTCCTCGGTGGGGAAGTCGCAGAAATACTGCGCGACCTTGCCGCTGTTCAGTGCGTCGAGCAGTGCGGCGTTGTCCACCAGCTCACCGCGGGCAAAGTTCAGCACGCGCACGCCGTCCTTGCACATCGCCAGCGTCTGGGCGTTGATGGTGTGGCGGGTCGTAGGCAGGTAGGGGACATGGATGGTCAGGTAGTCGCAGCGGGGCAGCATATCGCCCAGCGTGACACAGTGCTGCACACTGCGGGACAGGCTCCACGCAGCATCGATGGAAATATACGGGTCATAGCCCAAAACCTCCATGCCCAGCGCGACGGCGGCGTTGGCCACGCGCGCACCGATGGCACCCAACCCGATGACGCCCAGCGTCTTACCGCGCAGCTCGGGACCGACGAAGGCCTTTTTGCCCTTCTCCACGTCCTTGGCAATCGTGTCGCGGCCCTTGAGGGTCTGCGCCCAGTTCACGGCGTCCACCAGATTGCGGCTGCCCGCGACCAGCGCACCGACGACGAGCTCGGCCACGGCGTTGGCGTTGGCGCCCGGCGTGTTGAACACGACGATGCCCTTGTTCGTGCAGTCCTCCACGGGAATGTTGTTCGTACCGGCACCTGCACGGGCGATGGCCAGCAGGCTGTCGGGCAGCGGGGCATCGTGCATATCGGCGCTGCGCACCAGAATGCCCTGCGGTGCAGCGGCCTCGTTGTCGATCTCAAACTGGTTGGCGGGCAGCTTGGCCAGACCCACCGGCGAAATGGCGTTCAATGTTTTGATGGTATACATATATCGTTACTCCCTGTTCCCCTTATTTTGCGCCGTAGGGGCCGGGCATGCCCGGCCCTCAGCCTTACGCAGTGACCCTCTCACGGGTGGCTGCCACAGTGCCGCGGGCCGGACACACCCGACCCCTACTGTGCAGCAGCTCAATGCTCCCTGCGGAACTTCTCCATAAAGTCGACCAGCTTGTCGATGCCCTCGGCAGGCATGGCGTTGTAGATGGACGCGCGCATACCGCCCACCAGACGGTGACCCTTCAGGTTGACGAAGCCTGCCTCGGTGGCCGCGGCACAGAACGCCTTGTCGGTGTCGGCGTCGGGGCTGGTGAAGGTCACATTCATCATGCTGCGGTACTTTTTCTCAACGGGATTCTTGTAGAAGTCCTGCCCGTCGAGGTAATCGTACAGCACCTTGGCCTTGGCAGCGTTGCGCTTCTGCATATTCTCCAGGCCGCCGATCTCGTTCTCAAGGTAGTTCATGACGAGGCCGGTCATGTAGATGCACCAGCACGGCGGGGTATTGTACATGCTGTCGGCGTTCAGCAGGGTCGTGTAGTTCATCATCGTGGGGATCTTGTCGGGGGTCAGGCCCTTGGCGGCCTTGCCCAGCAGGTCGTCACGCACGATGGCCACAGCCATACCGGCAGGGGCAATGTTCTTCTGCACGCCGAAGTAGATGACGCCGTACTTGCTTACGTCCACCGGCTCGGAGCAGATCATCGAGCTCATATCTGCCACCAGCGGGATGCCGTCCACCTGCGGTACATCGACATATTTTGTGCCGAAAATCGTGTTGTTCTGGCAGATGTGGATATAGCTGGCGTTCGGGTCATAGTCGATGGCCGCGACGTCGGGGATGTAGGTAAAGTTCTTGTCCTTGCTGCTGGCGGCAATGCGGGCCGTGCCGAACTTGGCGGCCTCCTCAGCTGCCTTCTTGCTGAAGTTGCCGGTCACAAGATAATCCGCCGTGCCGGTGGTCATAAAGTTCAGCGGTACCATCGCAAACTGCTGGGTCGCGCCGCCCTGGAAAAAGCCCACCTTATAATTGTCGGGAATGTTCAGTACCCGGCGCATGGCGGCCTCGGTGTTGGTGATGATCTCGTCAAACCATTTACTGCGGTGGCTCATCTCCATCACGCTCATGCCGGAGCCGTGGTAGTCCAGCAGCTCTGCCTGTGCGGTTTTCAGAACAGCCTCCGGCAGCATCGAAGGGCCGGCGCTGAAATTGTAAACTCTAGCCATCTTTATTTCCTCCTACAGTAAATCAAATGCGACCCGCCGGCGGCGGATCGCATCTGCCGCGCCGTTGCGGTATGCCAATATTATAGGAGCTTTGCCCCCCTGCGGGCAAGCGGACAAAATACCGAAAAAAGCCGAAAATCGGGGATGTGTTTTTGTATTGTGACTAATTGTTTTTGTACCGGAAACGCTTTATGAGACATTTGTAAAATATATTTGCCGCTATTGTCAAATTCCGGGCACAAAATTTGTGCAATATTTTGTCTTGCATTTATATCTACCACAGATGTAAAATATATTCAGTTCTTATTACCACATTTGTAAAACATCGAGCTTATTTCTTCCTCGCTCTGTAGTCGCTCTGTAGGGGCCGCACATGTGCGGCCCGCAGCCTTCCCACAGACTACCGTCTGCCTTGCACCTGCAGGCCGGGCATGCCCGGCCCCTACAGGCACTACATATTATAAAAGGAGTTCATCATGGAACAGCTTTCCCGCAGTGAAGAACAAGTCATGGCCGCGCTCTGGGCCTGCAGCCGCGCCGCCACCAGGCGCGAGATCGCGTCACACCTGCCGCCCGAATGCCGCTGGGCAGACTCGACGCTGCTCAATTTCCTGCTACGGCTCGAGAAGAAAAACTTCGTCCGCACCGAGAAGCAGGGCAATAAGAATCTGTACACGCCGCTGGTCCGCCGCCTGACCTACTGCGGCGCGGTCAGCCAGGCGCATCTGCAGACGCTCTACGGCGGTGACATCCGCGCCATGGTGTGCGCCCTGGCCGACACAGGCCGCATGACCTATGCCGACACCGAGCGTCTGCTCCGCTGGCTGACCGAGTACCAGGCCGCGAACCCGGAGTATGACTATGAGTAGCTCCAAGCCTTCCCCCTCGGGGGAAGGTGGCCCCGCAGGGCCGGATGAGGGCCAGCCCACCGCAATTACCCGTAAACGGTCTGCAGCGATTCACTCCGCCCTCATCAGTCCGCTTTGCGGACAGCTTCCCCCTCGGGGGAAGCCCTATAGTAAATCTGCCTGCATCTCGCACATATCCTGCCAGAACCGTTTGGGCACATGGTTCATCTGGGCCTTTTCGTCGCGGCGCTGCTCGATGGTCAACGCCTTAAAGAACCGTTTCCACATCCGCTGCCAGTCGAGCTCTGTCTCGTCGGTGCCGGGAATATAGCGCTCCATCGCCAGATAGCGCACCTGGCCGTCCCGGTGCAGCAGGGCCGTGCCGTGGGCCGCGTCATAAATCAGGAAGTTCTCATCGGGCAGGCGGCTGCAAAAATGTCCGCGCAGCAGCGGCAAAATCCGGTGCTTCGGGTGGATGACCGCGCCGAGCATCCCGTCCCGCTCCTCAAAGCGGATGAACTCGATCAGCCTGCAGGCCTCGTTGTCAACAGCCCGCTCCAGGGCAAACGCCGCGGCGGCGTCCGGGGCGCCAAGCATCTGTGCGGCGCGCGGCCCCTGCGCAAAGCAGAGCCGCACAAACCGCAGCAGTGTCAGGTCCTTGCCGGGGTCGGTGCAGAGAAAGCCCGTCGTCACGCGGTCCTTCACCTCGCGGCCAAGCCGGTCCAGCTCTGCCGCGACCCGCCGCGCGTGCTGCTCGTCGGTAAAAATCTGCCGCGTGCCGAAGAAATTCAGCTGTCCCTCCTCGGGCGGGCAGACCTCGGCGGGGATCTCCTTCCGGGCGTAGCTCTCGAACACGCAGCACAAAAAACCCGCAAAGCTGCCGTCATAGCAGTAGGCTGTGTCGGTCACATGCGCTTCGTAAGACATTGCAGTGCCTCCTGCCGCACCGTCCGGGCGGCCACGTCCGCCGCCATGCCGCGCGCCTCCAGCCTTTGCACAGCCGGGGCAGCGTCGGGCAGGGCCTTGGGTACAAAATCGTCCAGCGAAAGCTGCTGCATCCCCACGCTGAACGCCTTGGGGTCAAGCAGCGCCCCCGCGATCTCCGCGCGGCTGCCGCGGGCCGCTGCCTTGCCCTTGCAGGTAATGAAATACTGTGCCCGCTTAAGCACGACTCCAATGCGCTTGAGCTCTGCCATGCCGAGGCTTTGCACCCGGCGCGCCTCGACAATGCGCAGCGCGCTCTTGGGGCCGATGCCCGGCACCCGCAGCAGCTCGGCACGGCTGGCCGTGTTGACCTCCACGGGGAAAAACTCCGGGTGGCGCACGGCCCAGGTGCACTTGGGGTCCAGATAGGGGTCAAAATTCGGCTCGTCCTCGGTCAGCAGCTCCCGCGCCGAAAAATGGTAGTACCGCAGCAGCCAGTCCGCCTGATACAGACGGTGCTCCCGCAGCAGGGGAGGGGCCGTGTGCAGTGCGGGCAGGCGGCGATCCTCCACCACCGGCAGATAGGCCGAGTAAAACACGCGCTTCAGCGAGTATTTCCTGTAGAGTCCCTCGGTCAGGTCCATGATATGGCGGTCTGTCTCCGGCGTCGCCCCGATGATCATTTGGGTGCTCTGCCCAGCCGGCGCAAACGGCTTGGCCCCGCGGTAGAGCACCATCTCCTTTTTGCTCTGCGCACTCTGCACTGCGATCTGCCCCATAGGGCGCAGGATCGCAGTTTTCTTTTTGTCGGGGGCCAGCGTGGTCAGGCTCGTCTCGCTGGGCAGCTCGATATTGACCGACAGGCGGTCCGCCAGCCGCCCGATCTTTTCGACCAGCATCGGGTCCGCGCCGGGGATCGTCTTGGCGTGGATGTAGCCGTTAAAATGGTACTCCTCCCGCAGGATGCGCAGAGCCTCGATCATCAGCTCCATCGTGCGGTCCGGCGTGCCCAGCACAGCGCTGGACAGAAACAGCCCTTCAATATAATTGCGGCGGTAAAAGCCGATGGTCAGCTCCGCCAGCTCACGCGGAGTGAAGGTCGCGCGGGGTCTGTCGTTGGAGCGGCGGTTGACGCAGTAGCTGCAATCGTAGCTGCACACGTTGGAGTAGAGCACCTTCAGGAGGGAGACGCACCGCCCGTCCGCCGTGAAGGCGTGGCAGATGCCCGCCGCCGCACTGCTGCCCAGTGCACCGTGCCGTCCGGGGCGATCCACCCCGCTGGAGGTACAGGCTACATCATATTTGGCGCTGTCCGCCAGGATTTCCAGTTTTTCCGCAAGGTCCATCGCACCTGCCTCCTGAAAAAAGGGTATAAAAAATACAGCCCGCCGCATATCCTTGTTCTGCAAGGTGTGCCGCGGGCAGCATTTTTGTAAATTTCTTCTGTTTTAGGGTTGAAAGTCCAAATTATGGGACTTACAGTATGCTATAATTGAACTTGTAAGGCAGCCTTACCACTTGGCCTTGGTCTCCACGACCTTGCCGGCAATATACAGGTGGTCGAGCTCCTCGCCCTTGATGACCATCTCCTCATAGGCCGGGTTGAAGGGGTGCAGGATGACCGAGTTGCCGCGCTGGATGTACTTTTTCAGCGTGCCCTCGCCGTCTGCCCCATAGACCAGAACGCCGAGATCGCCGTTGTCCAGCGTGTTCTGGCGGTGTACAAGCGCCAGGTCACCGTCAGAGATGCGCGGTTCCATGCTGTCGCCCTTGACGACGAGGAAGAAGTAGTTTTCCGGGTCCTTGACACAGGCATACTCCTTGCCGTAGTCCTCCTCAAACGCGAGGGCCCCGTATCCGGCGCGCACCGTGCCCACGACGGGGATCTGGGACTCCGTATAGCGGCTGAAGGCGTTGCGGCCCACAGCGGACGCCGCGCCCGACTCCTTGCGCAGACCCAGCAGAACGTCGGTGGGGGTATCCAGTATCTCCGCCAGACGCGCCACGGTCTGCGGATCCGGGGTGGAACGCCCGGTCTCCCACTTGCCAACAGCCTGCTGCGTTACCCCCAGCATCCTGGACACCTCGGCCTGGCTGTATCGTTTGGCCTTGCGGGCCTCTTTCAAGCGCTCTGCAAACATCGGGAAAACTCCTTTATATAAAGTAGGGTAAAACCACATCTTGTAGACGATCCCATTTCTTTAGCTTCATTATACAACCGTCTGTGGTTTTTGTAAAGAGTTTTTTGCAATTATTTTCAAAAATAAGTTGTAAAAACATATTGACAACAACCTACAGATGTATTATAGTTAAGACAACAAACGGAACGCTGTTATCCGTTGTTGAATTTGCGGCAGTCGGCCATTGCGGGGCCGGCTCCTTTGGAGGTAACGGTATGAACTGGGAACTCATCAAGCACAAATTTTGCAGGCTCGTGGTAACGGCGTCCCTCCTGCTGGGCGGCGTTATGGTGAGCGCCGCGGCCTCCGGCACCATGCCGCTGTGGGCTGCACTGCTGGGACTTTTTGCTGCGGTTGTCATGCTCAACGCAGCCTGCGGCATCCTGCTGGGCACCCCGGCAGCGGAGCCGCGCAGGGCCGTACCTGCCCGCACCAGCCGCCCCGCCGTACAACTGTGCGTTGTGCGCGGCGGGCACGCTGCCTGAATATGCCTACCCCTATTTGTTGTGAACCTTATAACTGCGGCAAGCCCCGCGCAGCCCTGGCCGCGCGGGGCTTGCCGTATCCCAAAGCCTATGTTACAATGGGGAAAAAGCAAAAGGATGTGACCTGACATGAAGCTGTTGGAAGTCTGCGTTGACAGCCTCGCCTCCGCCCGCGCCGCAAAGCAGGGGGGAGCGGACCGGCTGGAATTTTGCAGCGCACTGGCCGTGGGCGGCCTTACGCCCTACGCCGACCTGCTGCGGCAGATCAAGGCCGAGTTGGACCTGCCCGTGCGCTGCCTGATGCGCCCGCGGGCGGGGGATTTCCTGTACACCCGCGACGAGCTCGAACTGCTCTGCCGCCAGATCGAGACGCTGCGCAGTGCCGGGGCGGATGGCTTCGTCATCGGCGCACTGACGCCGGAGGGTGCGCTTGATCTGCCCGCCATGCGCACGCTGCTGGACGCCTGCGGCGGTGCGCCCGTCACGCTGCATCGCTGCATCGACGTTTCCCGCGATCTGTGCGCTACCTACCGCACTGCGGCGGCACTCGGCATCGACACGGTGCTGACGAGCGGCGGTGCCGGGAGCTGCCGCAAGGGCATTTCCCAACTGGCCGCGCTGCTGCGCCTGCGGGACGAGCTGGACGGCCCCGAGGTGCTGATCGGTGCCGGTGTGAACGCCGCTGTCATCGACGAGCTGCGCGCGGCCCTGCCCGGGGCGCGGGCGTTCCATGCCAGCTGCAAAACGCTGCTGGAAAGCGGTATGACCTTCCGCCGCGAGGGTGTCCCCATGGGCCTGCCCGGGTTGGACGAATGGCATATCCAGCAGACCGACGCCGACGCCGTGCGCGCCGCCAAGGCCGCCGTAATGCGGTAAGCGCGGGCAGACAGAATATCTGCCCTGCATCTCTGCATAGCAGCAAAACAAAAGCGCCTGCCGTTTTTTGAACCGGCAGGCGCTTTTTCATTTGTCGTCATAGGGGTCATCAAACAGACCAAACATCGATGTTTTTTCCAAATCCGATTCCGGGTAGGCACGCACCGGGCGGATGGGCCGGAATTCGTCGGTTGTCTCCGGCCGTTCTCGCCCGTGGCGGCTGCGGGGGCGGCTTTCTGCGGCCACCGCGGTCTGTAGTTCCTCGTAAGGCAACTCATCTTCTTCCGGTTCCAGTCCGGGCGTCAGCTCCATCTCCTCCAGCAGGCTCTGGATGGCCGCGCAGTCCTCGGGTACGTCCGTCAGGCTCGCGCCGTAATGGCAAAACAGCACCGTGCCGTCCCGGTCCAGGATCAGCGTCAGCGGCAGCTGCTGCTCGGCCCCCTTGACGGGCTGGTAGCCCTGCTTTTTGGCTTCGCGCAGGATGCGCCAGCCCTCGAGCGAGTAGCTCATCAGCGTGCTTTTGCTCGTGGGGATGCTCAAGTGCTCATACAGAACGCCCGCCGCGTCGCACAGCAGGGGATAGGGCAGCGTGTCCGGGCCGATGCTGCGGGCCAGCTTGTCCGCGCGGGAGCGCACGACCAGCGCAAAGCCGCCGTCGTGCAGCGACGTGTATGTATCGGCGTAGCGGCTGGCAAACGTGCGGGTGATGGGATGGCCGAAGTTCGCCATGAACACCAGCACCAGCGGGGCCTGCGCGTCCAGCAGGTCGCGGAAGCGGTTGCCCGCGCTGTAGGGCGTATCATACAAAAAGAAGGGGAGCCTGTCCCCGACGCGGATCCTTTCCGCCATTGAACAAACACCCCTTTCCCCGCAAAGTATAACCCAAAAACCCGGACAGGTAAAGCCCTGCCCGGGATGTGTGCTGTAAAAACCCCGCACAGCCGTCTGCAACCAATCAAAACCTACCGGTACAGGCAGGTGGGTACCCTACGAGGATGTTCATGCTCCCCTCTTCAGCCAAACGGCGGGAGGGCCTGCAATCCGGTCCCCGACCCGGATTCCCAATATTTGATTAGTAGGATTCTATAAGGCCGCAACAAATCGAACCGCGCAGGGTGAAGAAGCCTCGCGGCCTCTTACTGCAATTCAGAATCGTCGATGTCGTACATCGCGCGCAGGCGCTCCTCGAACACCTTGCCGACGGTGATGAGTTCCTCATCGTCGTCCACGATGTCCATATACTCGCCTTCGTCGTCGGTGCCAATGCGCATCAGGATCAGCTCGGCGTCCTCCTGCAGGCTCTCCGGATCCTCCTGATAGGGGATGACAGCCAGATAGCGGGTGCCGTTGACTTCCGTAGCGTCGATCACCTCAAAGGTGACCTCCTTGCCGTCCTCATCCTCCAGCGTCAGCAGGTCAGGGGCAGCCTCTTCCAGCATTTCCGGGCTCAGTTCGTCAGACATAAGTGACCTCCTGTGGTCGTTCGTATTTGATAGCTATAGTGTACCCTTTTTTTTCGCAAACGTCAAGGGTGTTCAAGCGGGAAGTTCTGTGGTATAATAGAATAAATATGGGTGGGAAATGTCGTTATTACGATGTTTCCCACCTTTTTTGTTACTAATGTGTTATTAGTTCAATATTTTCCTTTAATTCTTGTATGGTTTTGTGGGTGTAAACTCGTTCACCGGTTTCTTTGGACTTATGTCCCATCATCAAATCAATGCACACCTTGTTTGCACCGGCAGAATCAAGCCGGGAACGGAAAGTGTGTCTGCATTCATGCGGTGTATGCCGCACATCCAGCGTCTGCATCAGACCTTCCCATATAATGCGATATGTACCAATGCCAAACTTCTTTCCATCATTGGTTATGAGATACTTATTATTCACATCATAGTATTTCTGTACAATCGGCATAATCTTTGAATGAATGGGAACAATGCGGTTCTTACCAGCAGCGGTCTTCACACCGGCCATGATGGTTCCTTGCTGAAGGTCTACATTTGCCGTTTCGATAGTAAGAAATTCGCTGATTCTAAATCCAGTGTATAGAAGAATTAGCACCGTATCCATCCAAGGGACTTGCTGGTTATCCCAAACCCGCTGAACTTCTTCATCCGTGAAAGGTTTCTTTTTACTTTCAGGAATGGGGTCAGATGTCAGCAGGATTGAATTTGCCTTACTGATGATGTCCAATTCCAAAGCAAATCTGTCAAGATGACCCCAAAGATTCTTGATTATAGCTTGCGTGGAATAGCTTTTACCACAGCCATCAATGGTGTCCTGCATCTGATAAGACTTGATTTGATTGTAAGGAATCTTCCCTAAAGGTTTCAAGTAATTCCATGCACAACGCATATTTTGCCCATTGGACTTTCCGAGTTTTGGAAGGCGCTTTTCTGTCCATAAGTCATACAGTTCATTCAGCGTGATTTTGTTGGTTTCGATGTTCCATGGATTTTTATTGAACTGTGCCAACAGGATAAGGGCTTCTTCCCGTGTCTTGGCATATCCAATGTTGATGTATACCGGATGTCCCTTTTCATTGAAGCCTTTTGTCTTTCTGGCCGCGTATGGGTTGCGCCGATTGCCTGACAGCTTCACAACTGTCCCATAGCCATTCGGATTTTTCATAGCATTTCACCTTTGACGCTTGTAAATCCACTGGTAAAATGGTACACTGATTATAGCATTCCATTTCACCTGATGGATTGCTTGTTACCTTTCTTTGTCCCTTGGCCTGTTGCAGAGGTCAAGGGGCTTTTTCTTTTTCTGTGCCTTATGTGTCTTGTGACGCATTACTTCTATTACTATATATTTTTATATTTTCATTGCAATTTGATGATTATTTAGATAAAAACATAAGAACATTGAAGTTTTGCGTCACAAGCGTCATTCTGTTGATATATCGTTAAAACTTGCGTCACAGTATGCGTCACGCATAAGACACAGAAGCGTCACAGCGCTTCATTGGATTGGTTTTCTTTTGTCTTAGATAGCTTATTCCACAAGCTAAATAGATAAAGACAGAACATGGCAAACAGGATGAAGGCAATGCCGATGGGTGGAAGTATAAAAGCCATCATCAAGCCCATCAATCCTGTCAGGATGCCAAGAATCAGCATGATAATTGCACAAACCTTATAAGTCATCTTTGAAGGGGTCTTCTTCTGAACCGTCACAGGTTTGGAAGAAGGCTTCTTTTTGCTTTCAGTGGCAGTATATGAAATGCCCGTTCCCGGTATGCCCACACTGGCCGTCTTCCTGCCGGTGCTGCTGACTGTGTATCTTGCACCCTTACCGCCAAAACTGATGCTGGTACTTTTCTTACCAATGTTGACCCTGACACCCGGTGCAATCTTGATACTTTTCCTGAACCTGAACCTCATTTCAATCATCCTTTCTAAAATCTAAGTAAACCAATCGGCCTGTCAAGTGACAATTTATGCCAACTTCTGTTTTGCCCCCTCTCTCCCTTCTGTGTATTTGGCGTTGTCTGCCAAGTCAGAAAGGTATTCAATGGCCTTTGCTTGGCCAACATCATTCAATTTCAAAAAGGTTTGAACTAATTTATACGCATCCTTTCCAAAGCAAGCATCAATCAGGTCACAGTCTATTTCATGGTTTTCTTGTTTCGTTTCAGGCTGATTATCTTGTTCTTCATCAAAACCCATCAGCCAAGTTGGACTTACCTTGAAGAACTTTGACAAAGCTGCTATCTTATTTCTTTTCATGTTCATGGTTTGCCCTGATTCGTATTTTTGAATAGCAGCCTTATTTACACCAATAACTTTTCCGAGTTCTTCTTGTGTCATGTGTGCCTGAAGACGAAGTTGCTTGATTCTCATACCCATTGTGTTTTCCATTTTTATACGCTCCCTTGTCTTTTGGTATCTTAATAGTAGCATAAACACAACCATTCATCAAGTTTTTTTATAAAAGTATCGAAAATATTTTACAATAAGTATTGACAAAGTATCTGAAAGCGATATAATAATAGTATCGGATTTAGATACCATGTTTACACAAGGCGGCTGCAACCCGCCAATCAGGTGAAAGGAACGATACATTATGACAACGGCAATCTTCAATAAGTGGTATGCAAAGGCTGCATCTTGCAATATAGAAACAAGTGACCTGTTCAACTGTGCAGCTTTCTTTTGGGTAAACTTGACTGATAAGCAGCTTGCCAAGATGAGCAAACTTCTTAAGATGCAGCATTGCAAGGTGGTTGATTTTCGTGGTGAAGAATGGTTTGAACTTAGAAACGGTAATAAAATCAAGGTAATTTGATTGCTAAACACTGACACCCTGAAAGGCCGCACAGTTCAAAGCGGCCTTATCCCATTTGAATTTTTGAAAAGAGAGGTAATAGACAGTGAAGCAGACTATTGAAAACTTCCAGCTTCTGAAAAGCGAAATCAGAAAGGTTGAGAAAGAGGCCAAACTCCGCACCGGTAAGACTTGCTTCCTTGCCGGTATGTCCTTCAGTGTTGACCCCAAGACCCCTGATTGGGTAGATGCGGTCTGTGAAATGGATAATGTCCATGATGGTTCATTCTGCTGTGATGTTTCCATTTGCTGTTATATGCTTGACAGACGGCGTTCATTTATTCTTAAAACCGCTGCCGAACTCTACTAAGCCGAAACACCCTGCAAAGGGTGTCCACCGGGAACAGCCGCCCGGTGCTGATGATGGCAGGCTATGAAAGAGGGGAAGAATTCATGTTGAATGAAAAACCGAAAGTTGGTGACATCCTTTGGGGTGTTTGGGAACATCGTTACTACAACGAAAAGCATCTTATTGAACTGGAATATGTTGTGTATCCTGTCAAGATTACGCACTTTTTCACCGGAAGTTATGTGGATGCGCATTGTGTCGGCATTGACGCCGATGGTCACACCGCCGTTCACTGGATTGCGGTAAAGAACATAGGTAAAACAGCTTTCACCAATCCTGTTGATGCCGCCAAACGCGCTGAAATCATGTCGAACTTCTACGATAAGCATTACACTTTTGATGGAAAACCAATCAGGCGCACCCAATGGGAACATTATCTTAAAAAGCATGATGCGAAAGAAGGTGGTACTGTATGATTAGGTTCGTGGTGGACGAACACCCTAAATCTTGTGGCAAATGCCCATTCATCTATTTTGATTGTCCACTTTCCCACAAGTGGACAAAAGCAGAGGACTGTTGTCTTTTTGTGACCCCTGAAGAACTTGCTGAAGAAAGGAAGTGTGAGGATGAATAAGAATCTATTTAGAAGCAAGATGGTTCTGTTTGGTGATACCAATGAAACCTTGGCAGCTGCATTGGGTATCAGTGCGCAGCGCCTGTCTGCCAAAATCAATACCACAGGTGGTGCAGAATTCACGCAAGGTGAAATTCACGCCATCAAGGCGCGATATAATTTGACGCTTCAGGAACTGGACGATATTTTTTTTGCCGAATAAGTATCGGATTTCGATACTTTAGAAAGAAGGTAACATCATGTTCAATGATTTATTGAAACAGGCCATGTCTGATGCGGGCATGAACCTGACAGCCCTTTCCGCTGCAACCGGAATCGGCAAGTCCTCTATCAGTCAGTATCTGTCCGGGAAGAACGAACCCACGGACAAGCGCAAAGCGGTCATTGCAAAGGCGCTGGGTCTTGCACCTAACCACTTCATGGTTTCTGAAGTCCACATGGATTTCAAGCCGGGCAGATTCACTCCTGAACAGGCCGCAAAGTTGATGGGCAAGGGTAAAGAGTTTGTCAGGCAGGGTTTGCGTGATGGGGTCTTCCCTTGGGGATATGCCGTTAAGATGGGTTCCCGCTGGTCTTACTACATCAGCCCTATGAAGTTCACCGAATACACCGGTATTGCCGTTTAAGAAAGGAAGGTAACAAATGGAACAATTAACTGCACCCGTGAAGGGTTTCAAGGTCTTCAACCCTGACTGGACTTGCCGCGATAAACAGTACACTTGCCCCGGCGAGTTCAAAGAAGATGTCAAGCCGATGACTTGCAGTGCCGGTATGCACTTCTGTCCTGACCTGAAGGATTGCTTTGAATATTATCAGAACAATCCGAACAACCACTGTGCTGAAGTCATCGCCTTTGGTGAAGTTGTGCAGGACGACAACAAATGTGCAACCAATCACCTTCAGATTATCCGCGAAATTCCGTGGGATGAAGTTCTGAAGCGTGTCAATCAGGGAAAGGGTTGTACAGGTATCTGCAACACCGGCAACCGGAACACCGGCAACCGGAACACCGGCGACTGCAACACCGGCGACTGGAACACCGGCGACTGGAACACCGGCGACTGCAACACCGGCGACTGGAACACCGGCGACTGGAACACCGGCGACTGGAACAGTGCTTCCTTCTCCAATGGTGTGTTCTGCACTGAAGAACCTGAAATCCTGATTTTCAATAAACCTTCCGGCATGACCTTCAGACAGTGGCGCAATAGTGCCGCTTGCCATCTGCTGAATCAGATTCAGTTCATGCCCAATGTTTGGGTGTGGGATGATGACATGACCGATGAAGAAAAGGAAGCCCATCCCGAATATAAGACCACGGGTGGTTTCTTGAAGGTTCTGGACACTTCTGACTGCTGTGTCCGTTGGTGGGAAAACCTTGATGAATATCAGCGCAGAATTATCCGCTCTATTCCCAACTTTGATGCGGCCATTTTCAAGCAGATTACAGGCATTGACGCATGATGTACGGCATTTGGAACAGCGTTGAAAAACGCTTTGTTTTTGGGATTTCAGAACCTACATCAAACGCAGCATGGAAATCCTTCAAGATGAAGGTTCCACAAGCGATTTGGCGCAAGTGGCGCTATGATGTGAAGCCAATTCCTGAAGGGTTCAGAAATGCCAAAAATCCGCGCTATGGAAGGCGGTGAAGGTATGACCCAAGTAAAGTTATTCCCGCATCAGGAACGCGCCCTGAAGGCCACAGAAGGGCTTCAGAGAGTGGCCTATTACTTAGACATGGGACTTGGCAAGACCTTTGTTGGTTCGGAAAAAGCGGTCACTTTCCAGCAGAAGATTCTTCTGGTTTGCCAACATAGCAAAATTCAAGACTGGATTGAACACTTCAATGACCACTATTCCTTGCCGGTCTTCAACTTGACTGTGAAGGAACAGCTTGCAGGGTTCGTGGCCGGTGATGGTCAGGCCGTGGGTGTCATCAACTATGAACTGATTTTCAGGCGCAATGCCCTGAAGCAGATGCAGGATTTCACCCTGATGCTGGATGAATCTTCCCTGATTCAGAATGAAACCGCCAAGCGGTCAAAGTTCATTCTTTCCTTGAAACCATCCAATGTGATTCTTCTTTCCGGTACGCCAACTGACGGTAAATATGAACGCTTATGGTCACAGCTTCACCTTTTGGGGTGGCACATCACCAAAGAAACCTTTTGGCAGCACTACATTGAAACCGAATGGATTGACACCGGTGATGACAGCGGATTCAAGCGCAGGATTGTGACCGGCTATAAGAACACTGACCGTTTGAAAGCCAAAATGGCGCAATATGGTTGTGTTTTTATGAAGTCAGATGAAGCTTTCACTTTACCGCAACAGCAGGAAATTCCCATCATGGTTCCCACATCCAAAGAGTACAGAACATTCATGCACAGTCACCTTATCACAGTCAATGTGCTGGATGTTGCTGTAACAGGCTGGAAAACCGGAATCCTGAAAGAATTGGTTGGCGATACATCATTGACTTCAAGGCTTTATGCGCGGCAGTTGTGCGGTATGTACAGCATTGCCAAATTGGAAGCCTTCAGGGATTTGATTGAAAGCACCAATGACCGCTTGATTGTTTTTTACAATTTCACCGGCGAACTGAAAGCGATGCTTCCTATCGCCCTTCAAAAGACATCGCACATTTCTTTTGTAAATGGCAGCACCAAAGACCTTCAGGATTACTTTCTGTATGAAGATTCAATCACTTTTGTTCAGTATCAAGCCGGTGCAATGGGTTTGAATCTTCAGAAGGCAAACAAGATAGTTTATTACACCCTTCCTGAAAAATCTGAATATCTGGAACAATCTAAAAAGCGTATTCACCGAATCGGCCAAGAAAAGACCTGTTTTTACTATTACTTACTGTGTCGGAACAGTGTTGAACTTGACATCTTGGAAAATCTGAAAATGAGAAAGGACTATACTGATGAACTTTTCAAGAAAAAGTATCAGCCGCAAGGTTAAAGTGGCAAGATTCAGCGGCCTGTTTTGGGGCTTCCTGTTTGGCCTGACCTTTGGTTTGATGCCTTGGCTTTCCAGTGTTGCTACTGCGCAGCGCGGGTATCACGCCATTGGCGGTGAAGCCCTGATTTTGGTCTTCCCGCTGCTGGCCTACTGGGTGTGGGACAGCATCAAGACTTTTCTGAAGGGGGTGAAATCTGATGAAGAAATGTTCTGATGTGACCCCGGAATATACCACTTGTGGAAAGGACATCTGTTGCCGCTTCTGCGCAGACCGTGCGAACTGTACAGATGCCTGTGATGCCACAGATGACCCCTGTTCTTCCTGTTATGACGATGAAGCACCAACGGAAGGCCTTGCCCCGCTGGACGCTTTCAAAGTCACTACCGGCAACGCAATCAAAAAGATTGCCGACTTGGAACTTGCCAAGAAGAACATCGAGAACGATGAATCCGCTTTGCGTGAACAGCTGCTTCAGGCCATGGAAAAGTACGGTGTCAAGAAGTTTGAAACCGATGCAGTCACTTTCACTTATGTTGCACCTACTACGCGCAACACCATTGACAGCAAAGCCCTGAAGGCTGAACAGCCTGACATTGCCGCCATGTACACCAAAACTTCCAATGTGAAGGCTTCTGTCAAAATCACGGTAAAGGACGGTGGTAAAAAATGACGCTTGCGGTGGTTGTCATCATGGATATTATTGCCGCACAGGCTGGCTTTCCACTTTGGGTCATCGTCAGTCTGTCTATCTTGTGCGTGTGCATTGGGAATTGAGGTGATGTGATGACAAAGAATGAGCGTGAAGCCAATCCGGGTGAATCCTTTGATGGCGGTTATCACCTTTACGCGCAGGAAAAACACAAGGAGCGCGTTGCGAAAAACTCTGAGCGCATCGCCTATGCAATCAAACAGTTTGAGTTGAACAACATTGAATTTACTTTGAAAAATGAACAAAGCGGCCATTTTCATTGTAGACGAAAATCGGATGACAAGCTGTTTCAGTTTTGGGCTGGAACTGGGAAAATTCTTGGTTATGACCATTTGAGAGGGATACACGCCCTTATCAAGCTATTGGTGAGGTGACAGGATGGCAGCAGAAAAGAACTTTGAAAACCGTGTCAAGCGGTATCTTCAAAGCGTTGGCATCTACCCTTTAGGGTGTGCCGCTGACCGGGTGACCATTCAGCCCATTGGATACTATGAAAAGCGTTGGGGCGGTGGTTACAGCAAGGCCGGTCTTCCTGACCTTCATATTGTCTGCAACGCAATCAGCCTTGATGTGGAACTGAAAGCCCCGACAGGGAGACCATCAGACCTTCAGAAGCACACTATCAGCCAAATCAATCACGCTGGTTCAATCGGAATCATTCTTTGGCCTGATGGATTTGATGAATTTCAACAGATTATGGAAGGAGTGATTGAATGCAGTTCTCACATTCCCGCGTTGAATGCTTTGAAGCGTGTCCACGGAAATACCAAATGCAGTATGTGGACAGGCTGAAAGCCCTGCACCCTGCCGAAGCAGATGACCCGCTTATCCTTGGCACAGCCCTTCATACAGGCCTTGAAAAGGGCTTGTCTGCCGCACTGGACTACTATTATTCCGCGTTCCCAATCGCCACGGACAGGCACATTGAAGAAGCCCTGAAGCTGTCTGGACTGATTACCAAAGCTGGTGCCTTGATTCCTAAGGGACAAGATGAAGTTTTGGTATCAACTTCAAACTTCATCGGATACCTTGACCGCATTGTTCCTGTTGAACTGTGTCTGACAGAACGCGACTTCATTTGTGAGCATTGTACCCGGTACGAACAGTGCAGGTCATCAGGGTCAGGCCGTTGCCCCCTTGGCAAATATTCAGGCTGGTATGACCTGTATGACTTTAAGTATTCAAGTCACCCTGACCGCTACAAAACATCAAAACAGCTGCACCTTTACAAATATTACTTTGAAAAGGCAAACCCCAAAAAGCACATCCGCAATATGTTTTATTTGGTTGTTCCAAAGGTTGCATCCAAATACAAAACAGACCAATGCTGGCCTGTCTACATTGAACAACTTGAACAGAAAATTGAACAAGCTGTTCCACAACTAATTCCCATAGACTATGACCCCGGAAAAGTCATTGACTATTTGGAAAAGACACAGGATGTTTTACAAGCAACCGAATATCCCAAGAATGAAGGTTTCTTGTGCAACTACTGTGACTATAAAGAACTTTGTTTGAAAGGACTTGATTACATGATTCTTCCGAAGAATGAGCGTCACACACCCCATGTGACCACCAACCCCGCAATGTGGATTTATGCCCAAAGCTATGTTGGCAAGACCACCTTCATTGACAGCTTTGATGATGTGCTGTTCCTGAACACCGATGGCAACACCGATGCCCTTCAGAATCCGTTCATCCCCATCAAGACCGTCATCACCAAAGAAGGCCGCATGACCAAACGGCAGATGGCATGGGAAGTCTTTCTTGATGTTCTGGATGAACTGGAAAAGAAAGACAACACCTTCAAGATTGTCTGCCTTGACCTGATTGAAGACCTGTATGAAGACTGCCGCCTGTTCGTCTATGAGAAGAACGGTTGGAAGCATGAATCTGATGCCGGTTATGGCAAGGGATGGGACATCGTGAAAACTGAATTCCTGTCCAGCATCAAGCGTCTGAAGGCCATGGGTTATCAGGTCATCTACATCAGCAAGGAAATCAGCGGCGAGGTCAAAACCAAAGGTGGCGGCAGCGTGACCACCTACCGCCCCAACATCCCTGACAAGGTGGCGAATGTGCTTTCCGGCACTGTGAGTCTGACCGCCCGTGCCTTCAGTGATGAGAAAGGCCGCTGGTTGTCCTTCAAGTCCAATGAATACATTTTCGGCGGTTCCCGCTTCAACTTTGAAGATGATGTGATTCCGCTGGACAAGGGTGCTTTCCTGAAGGCGCTGACAGCCGCACAGAAGGGGCTTGCAAAGCCTGAAGCACCCAAGCAGGAAGTTACACCGGTGAAGGATGAAAGCCCTGCACAGGACGCATCGCAGGGGGATTGGACACCGGGTGGCGGTAAGGTGTCCGAGGATGTGCCGCCGTCCGATGATGAACCGCCTTTTGATGTTCCTGAAGCGCCCAAGCAGGAAGAAACCCCTGCACCGGCACAACCTGAAGCACCTAAGCGCCGCACCCGCCGCGCTCGTAACTAACACATAACAGAAAGGAAAAACAGCAATGGCTAATGTATGGGATGAATTCGATAAGGCTTATGACCTTGATGGTCTGAACAAAGACCTCAAAGACAACGAGAACAACAGCGGCAATTACCGCGAAGTTCCCCACGGCACTTATGAGGTTGCCGTCAACAAAATGGAGCTGGCCAAATCCAAGAAAGGAAAGCCGATGGTTTCCATCTGGTTCAAAATCGCTGCTGGCGAGTTCGCCGGTTCCCTGATTTTTTACAATCAGGTCATCGACAACAGCTTTGGCATCCACAGCAACAATGAGCTGTTGCGGTCTATGGACTTGGATTGCGTCAACAGCCTTGGCGAACATGACCACGATGTTTTCCAGTCGTTCGGTCAGTACGGCAACCTTCTGATGGATGCCAAGGAAGAAATTGATGACGCTGGCCTGACCTTCCAGCTGGCCTATACGGAAGGAAAGAACGGCTTCCACAAGTACAAGATTGAAGAAGTCTTTGAAGCCTGATTTCTTCTGATTTTCACAGCGGGTGGGTTGGTGGGAAATTTTATAGAAAGGATGGTGAAGGCAATGCTTTTTTATGACTTTGAAGTATTCAAATACAACTGGCTTGTGGTTGTCATGGATATGGCAGCGCGAAAGAAACATGTCATCATTGATGACCCTGATGCCCTTGAAAAGCTATACAAGGAAAAAATCAATGACATTTGGGTTGGCTACAACAGCCGGTCTTACGACCAATGGATTCTGAAGGCCATTCTGGCCGGATTCAATCCTAAGAAAATGAATGACCACATCATCCTGAAAGGTCGTTCTGGTTATTCTTTCAGTTCGCTGTTGCGTTCTTTCCCATTGAACAACTTTGATGTGATGCCAAATCCCCCTATTGGCTTGAAGACCTTGGAAGGGTTCATGGGTTCCAACATCAAGGAAACGGATGTTCCATTTAACATTGATAGACCGCTTACCAAAGAAGAAATTGAACAAACAGTTTTCTATTGCACCCATGATGTGGAAGAAATCATCAAGGTTTTTATCCAGCGGAAAAGTCAGTTTGATGCAATGCTTACACTGGTAAAACAGTTCAAACTTCCCATTTCTGATATTGGTAAAACGGAAGCCGGTATCACTGCTAAAATTCTTGAATGCGAAATGACCAAGCGTGATGATGAATTTGATTTCATCATTGAAGATTATCAGCAAATCAGGAAATATACACAGGTTATGGACTGGTTCAAAGCACAGCAGGGCAACCCCGATTACTACAGCAACAAACTTGAAGTGATGATTGCCAATGTGCCACATAAGTTCGGTGCTGGCGGCATTCATGGTGCAAGACCTAAATACAGGTTCATGCCCGGTCAGGGAAGGCAGTGTTGGCACATTGATGTTACTTCCTATTATCCGTCTTACCTGATAGCACATGGCCGCATTACGCGCAGCGCAAAACATCCTGAACGCTATTCATGGGCTTACTTTCATCAGATTGAATTGAAGCGCCAAGGTCGCAAGCCTGAACGCCTTCCCTATAAGAAGATGCTGAATGCCCTGTCAGGCGCTATGAAGGACAAGTATAATCCAGCTTATGACCCCTGCATGAATAACACAATGGTGGTCAACTGCCAAATCAGCGCCTTGATGCTGATTGAAATGTTGGAAGTCATTCCCGGCTTTGAACTGATTCAATCAAACACCGATGGCCTGATTGTTTCCATTCCTGATACAGATGAAGCCTTCAATCAGATGGATGACATTTGCTATGAATGGGAAACCCGGTGCAGTACAGAAAAGGCATCAATCAAGCTGGACTTTGATGAAATCGAATGGCTTTATCAGAAAGATGTAAACAACTACATTTTCAAGTTTGGCCATTCCAGCAAGATTGAACGGAAGGGCGCATGGTTGAAGGAACTGTCAAAGATTGATTTTGATATGCCTATCCTGAACACCGCCTTGACAGAATATTTTGTCCATGGGACACCGGTGGAAGATACCATCAATAATACCAAAGACCTGATTCAGTTTCAGAAGCTGGTTAAGCTGTCCAGCAAATTTGAATGGGTTGAACACAATGACCACAAGTATCTAATGAAGTGCTATCGGGTATTTGCTTCAACCAATGTGTCTGATGGTCGAATCAATGCTTGCCGCATCAAAGGTGGTAAGACCGAAATCAAGAAATTCGGCAACACGCCTGAACATTGTTTCTTTGTGAATGACGATGTCACCACAGCCAAGACACCGCCCACACTTGACCGGCAGTGGTACATCAACGAAGCCAAAAAGCGTCTGGCCGAATTCGGGGAAGGAAGTGCAGCATGACAGACGATAACATTATTACCATTGAATGGTGGTATCACGATATTCACGGAAGGATTTTGAACACTTCCCGTCATGGGGTTATGGACATTGATTGCAATTTCTTCTTTCCGAATACTAAAGCCAATGTCACCAAACTGCTGACAATGAACGGCAGGGATTTTGACTTCAGCAAGCCCAACATTGAAAAAATGTTGAACTGCATTGAACAGCGCATCAACAGCCTGAATGGCGATATTGAAGCCGCCAAGGTTACATACGCCAAATTGTATGATGAATGGTGCAACCTTCATCCGCAAGCGGAAAGCGGCAAAGCCCCTTCTGGAATCCGGTTGACGAAGGAGCAGCTGAAGGATGCCAAAAAACGCACCAAGGAACTGAAGGTCACAATGAATGGGCTGGTTCGTAGTGTGCAGGATTGCCAACGCAAAGTTCACCGGTGTCAAGAAAATATGAAGCAAATTGAAAGTTGGGAAACCCATGAATGAACTGTACAAAGGTTATGTGGAAACCAAAGACAAAAAGTGCATAGAAAAATTCAAAGGGCGCACTGATTTCAAAACCTATGAACAGGTTGAATCCCTTCCTGAATTTGCTGGTATCTTGGCTGAAAACGCCATTCTGGTTGACCTTGACGATGGTAAACAGGCTGAAATCCTGATGAACATTGTTGAAAATCTTCAGCTTGATTGCAAGGTCATTGATACCACACGCGGCAAACACTTCCTGTTTCACAATACCAAAATCAAAAGCTGTTCAACCCATAGCACCCTTGCCGTGGGTCTTACTGCTGACATCAAGGTTGGATTCAAGTCATCCTATGAAGTTCTGAAGGTCAATGGTGAAGAACGCTTCATTGAATGGGATGCTGAAGAAGGCCACGACTATCAAGAAATTCCAAAGTGGTTGTTTCCGGTCAAGACCAAAGCGGACTTCCTGACAATGGATGCCGGTGATGGCCGCAATCAGGCATTGTTCAACTACATCCTGACCCTGCAAAGCAGCGGTTTCACCGTGGAAGAATGCCGCGAATGTATCACGCTGCTGAATCGCTATGTTCTGAAAGAACCCCTGTCTGATTCTGAACTTGAAGTGATTTTGCGTGATGATGCCTTCAAGAAGCCCATTTTCTTTGATGGAAACACGCTACTGCATGAAAAGTTTGCCGAATACCTGAAGAATGCCAAGCACATTGTGAAAATCAACAATCAGCTTCACATCTTCAAGGATGGCATCTATGTTCCCGGTTATCGTGCCATAGAAGGCGAAATGATTCAGCTGATTCCCCATCTGCGTGATGCGCAGCGGAAGGAAGTTCTGAAGTATCTGGAACTGATTGCGGAACCCGCAAAGGCAGCAGATGCCAATTTCATTGCTTTTAAGAATGGCGTTTACGATGTAGCACATGAAACCATGGTTCCCCCAAGCCCTGACCTGATTCTAACCAACAGGATTGAACACAACTTCAATCCGGCAGCTTATTCAGAATTGATGGATTCCACCCTGAACAAGCTGGCCTGTCAGGATAAAGACATTAGGGCATTGTTGGAAGAATGTGTTGGATATTGCTTTTATCGGCGTAATGAACTTGGTAAAGCCTTCATCCTGACCGGTGATAAGTCTAACGGCAAATCCACCTTCCTTGATGTTGTAGCAGCCATTCTAGGTGAAGACAACATCAGCACCCTTGACATCAAGGAACTTGGTGACAGATTCAGCACATCAATGATGTTCGGAAAGCTGGCCAACATTGCTGATGATATTGGTGATGATTTTCTTCAGGGGACACAGGTTTCAGTTTTTAAGAAGGTTGTGACCGGCAACCGCATCAAGGCAGAGCACAAAGGCCAAGACCCCTTTGAATTTTCCCCTTATGTGAAGATTCTTGCTTCTGCCAATGAGATTCCGCGAATGAAGGATAAGACAGGCGCAGTTCTGCGCAGATTGGTCATTATTCCATTCAACGCAACCTTCAGCAAAGATGACCCCGATTATCGCCCCTTCATCAAGTATGACCTGATGCAGCCTGAAGCACTGGAATACATGATTGCACTTGGCATGGAAGGTCTGAAGCGTGTCATTTCCAATCGTGCTTTTACTGTTCCCACGCTGGTTCAGGAACAGCTTGACGAATACGAAGAATCCAACAATCCCATTATCGCTTTTCTGAAGGATGTTGAACTGTCTGAACTGGAAAATGAACCCACATCGGATGTATACCGGCGATACAACTTATTCTGCACAGAGAACAGTCTTCAGGCCATGTCTGCCATTGCTTTTACAAAGCAGCTGTGCAGACGCTGTGGATTTACATTGACCCGCAAGCGTGTTGATGGAGAAATCAAGCGTGTATATGAGAAAGAATAAGAGGTTTTGAACGATGATTGAAAATAGCCGCAAACTGAAATTTATGAGCATCATGACCCAAGAAATTAGTGATGAATGGATTCCTGTCTGGATAGACCGATTGGATAAGATGGGTTTCTTCACCGCACCTGCTTCTATCCATCATCACAGTGCTTATGAAGGTGGGCTGTTTGACCATTCCTATCAGGTGACTTTGAACTTACTTAACCTTACAAGATGGTTGCACCTGACTTGGCAGCGCCCTGAAAGCCCCTATATTGTGGGTATGTTCCATGACCTGTGTAAGTGTGACAACTATAAGTGCAAAAAGCCTGATGGGATGCACCCTGAAGCATGGGTCTATTCTGATGGGCAGCTTCTGGCCGGCCATGGTGAAAAATCTGTGATGATGCTTCAACAGTTCGTGTGCCTGACTGAAGAAGAAATGCTGTGTATTCGTTGGCACATGGGCGCTTTTGATTCTGAAAAGAACTGGAATGCCTATGGTCAGAGCATTACAGCCTATCCAAATGTTCTGTGGACACACACAGCGGATATGATGGCTGCACGAATTCAGGGGGTGTGAGTATGAAGGCGCGAATCCCGCCCAAGCACCGCCTGACCAAAGAAATTCTTGATGTAGCGGTTCGTGAAGCCAAACGCCAAGCAGACGAACAGATTGATGATGTCTGCAAGCGCTGCACCAATGAATTTTATGTGGCAATGCACCAAGCCGGTCTTTCACCGAAAACCATCAAGAAAGTCAGCACTGTTCTGAAAGAAGTTGTCATTCCGCATTGCGATGAACTGCGCGAACAGAGCGTCAAAGACCGTGCAAGACTTCATGTTAGTTATATCCATGACGGTGATGATTTTCTTGAAATGTACTGTACCGAGCATGGCCTGCCGTATGAGCAGACAGAAAGGAAGATTTGAATGGATGCTGTAAATCATCCTGCACACTACAACCGCCCCGGTCAGAAAGAATGTATTGTGCAGATGGAAGAAAAGTTTGGCATTGAAGCCACAAGTTGGTTTTGTCTGCTGAACTGGTTCAAATACATGTACCGTTATGACCTGAAAAACGGTGTTCAGGACTTGCAGAAGGCCACATGGTACAAACACAAGTTTCTATCTTACGGCGGCAATCCTGACCTTCTGAAGAACATTCCTGATGATATGAAAAGCGAGGTGGAAGCATGATTAAAATTGAACAGGTTGAAATCAGCGGCTTTGGTGCTGCTATCCGTGGTATGCGGAATCCAATGAATAGTTGGGATAAGATAGACAGCCATGTTTGCAACTATGATAAATGTGACTGTGATTGTGCAATGGTTGATTTGTGTGATGAACCCGGTGAAGATTGCAATGACGGCAGGTGGGGCTTCTGTGTGGGCAAAAATGATTTCGCCTTGATGAAGCGTCTGGCCGATGGCGGTTCATGTCATGCTAAATACCGCCGCATGATGCTTGTTTCCTGCGACATCACCGCGCCCCTGTATTGGTGGAAGGAATTTGACACTTATAAGGTTGGTACGGTGGCCAACAGTTGTTCCACCATGCACAAGATTCACACCAAAGAATTCACGCTGGATGACTTCAGCCATGAACATCTAACCCCTGCGGCGGCTGCAACCCTTTCCACGGTGGTCGAAAGATTAAATTTTGCCCGAAGACAATTTCTGAATGGTAGAAATAATTCTGATATTGGAATGCCGTCTGCAAAAGAATACTGGTGGGATATGATTCAGCTTCTTCCTTCCAGCTACAATCAGAAGCGGACTGTGCTGCTGAATTATGAGGTGCTGGCCAACATCTACAAGTGGCGCAAAGACCACAAGTTGGATGAATGGCGTGACTTCTGCCGCTTCATTGAACAGCTTCCGTATTCTGATGTGATTATCTGCAAAGAAGGTGAAAAATAACATGAATACAGTAATTGATAAAGATGACAGCGGAAGGGTTCGCTATGCCGATTTGAACTTAAGCGATATGTTTCAATATGGTAAGATGGGCGACTATTACATGAAAACATCTGAAGGCCGTCTTAACCTTATGACTGGAATCATTGAGGACATGGATAATTGCATTTTGGTGATGCCTAAAAAGGCTTTACTGATAAGAAAAGACTAAGAAAGGTGATGGACATGGCGCGTAAGCTTTATAAAGTCAGTTTCACAGGATTTTCTTTGGTCTATGCTGACGATGCCAAGGAAGCTGCTGAAATAGCTGAAGATGGTTCTGAAATAACCTATTCCGAAGTTCAAAGGGATGCCCCGGAACCGATGGAAGATGGATGCACCGTTGATGACAATGGTTTCTGTGTATTCTTTGATGGTGAAGAATATGAATAACGAACATCGTTGCCGTTTGTGTGGTCGGGTGATTGTCCGGCGTCATCACAATGCCCGGTATTGCCGGGAATGTGCAACTAACATGGTTGGAATGTCGGCATACGAAAGGGCAGCGTATAAAGAGAATGTCCGCAAGAATGCCATTGAAAGAAAGCCCAAGCGGTCTGATGGGTACACGATTGAACAGATTGTGGCGCTGGCCGCTGAAGCAAACATGACATACGGTGAGTATGTCCAAAAGATGGAAGAAGGTCTTGTATGATGTACATTGCAGTGTTTGCCATATCTGTCTTGATTGGATGTGGCGTGTCTGTTTTCATACTGGCGCTGTTCAACGCTGATGCACCCACGCGGGAAGACTATAACGCTTTGAAGTTGGAGTGTGAGAGTTGGCACAGGTTGGCAGTGAAGTATCACGGTGAAATGTTGCGGGCACAGCAGCTTCAGGAAGTGTGGAAGTCCAGTGCTATGAAACGAGGTGAAACAGATGCAGAAGAACCCCCTGAACCCCAAGAATAATTCTGAAGGGTACGCTGACCCTACCGCTTACAATGGCACAAAACCCCTGATTGATGCCGAAGCAGCCACAATGAAAAGCATTGGTGAACTGGTTCACATCATCAAATGGATGTGTGACTTATCCGGTTTTGAAATTGTGGGCAGAATCGTTCTGAAAGACAAAACCACCGGCAAAATCTATCGTTGACCGCCTTCCAAGGGCTGGTTGGTGGTCGTTGTGACGCAAGTGTGACGCAAGTGTGACGCATAATTTAATATATGCGTCACGCCTTTTCAATCGTTACAGCGTGTAAAAAGTTGCGCTGTGTCTTATGTGACGCAAAACTTCAATGTTCTTATGTTTTTATCTAAATAATCATCAAATTGCAATGAAAATATAAAAATATATAGTAATAGAAGTAATGCGTCACAAGACACAAGCGTCACACTTGTACAATTATTTTCGATATATCGTTACATTTGCTGTGACGCATAAAAAATATCACGAAAGAATGTGATTTTATTGAATGATGTAAACCCCAAGGAATATCTGTTGAAATTGCAGCGCCTGAACACCAATATCAATCAGAAAATTGCTGAACTTGATAGCCTGCGCCTGATGTGTACAAGCATCAAATCACCGTCTTTTGATTCTGATAAGGTGCAGACAGGCGGTTCAGGTGATGCCCCCTTTGTCAGGCAGATTGAAAAAATTATGCTGCTGCAATCTGAAATCAATGCAGAAATTGACCGCTTTGTTGACGAGAAGCACACCATCATCAATCAGATTCAGCAGCTATCTGACAGCAGATACATTGAAATCCTGCACAAGCGCTATGTTGAGTTCAAACGGCTTGAGGTTGTGGCCGTTGAAATGAACTATTCCTATCAGTACACCATTGAGCTGCACGGCCACGCCCTAAAGGCTTTCAAAAACATCCTATTGAAAACCTATATGGAACAGATGTAAAATGGTATGGTAGAAATCATGCACAGAGGATAAAACCCCTGTGCATTTTTATTTGCTGAAAGGAAGTGTGGCAGGATGACCGATAAACAGAAAAAGTTCGTGGATGAATATCTAATTGATTTGAACGCCACACAGGCGGCAATTCGGGCAGGATATTCCCCTAAGACGGCCAATGAACAGGGTGCAAGGCTGTTGACAAATGTTAGTGTTCAAACCTATCTTGAACAAAAACAGGCCGTCATTGCCCGGCGCACTGGTATCAACCAAGACCGCGTTGTTCGTGAGCTGGCAAAGATTGCTTTTGTCAATATTACCGATGTCTGCACATCCAATGGCCGCATCAGAGAGGATGCCACGGATGATGACCTGTCCTGTATCGAATCCATTAAGGTCAAGCAGTCCGAAACGGACACCGGCAGTTCTGAAGAACGGGAAGTCAAGCTGTGTTCCAAATTGAAAGCGCTTGAACTGCTGGGCAAACACCTCGGTATGTGGAATGACAAGGTTGATTTGAACCTGAATGTTCCTGTTGTCTTCCAAGGGGAAGATGATTTGGAATGACAGATTCCGTCAATGTCTACCTTCCCGCCATTGTGGGCAAGGGATATGCTGAATTTTGGAAGTTCAAAGGCAGATACCGTGCTGTAAAGGGTTCCCGTGCATCTAAGAAATCCAAAACAACTGCATTGTGGTACATTTACAACATGATGAAGTATCCCGATGCAAACACGCTGGTTGTTCGTAAGACCTTCAGAACACTGAAGGATTCCTGCTTCACAGACCTGATGTGGGCGGCAAAACGCCTGAATGTATCACGATATTGGAAGTTCACAGAATCGCCCCTTGAAGCCGAATACACGCCTACAGGGCAGAAGATTTACTTCCGTGGACTGGATGACCCCTTAAAAATCACATCAATTACAGTGGCCGTGGGCTGTCTGTGCTGGATGTGGCTTGAAGAAGCCTATGAAATCACCAAAGAATCAGACTTTGACACGCTGGATGAAACTATTCGTGGTGAAGTTCCTGAAGGGTTGTTCAAACAGGTAACAATCACATTCAACCCATGGAATGAAAAGATTTGGCTGAAGAAGCGGTTTTTTGATAATGCTGACCCTGATGTACTGGCGATAACAACCAACTACACCTGCAATGAATGGCTGGATGCTGCTGATAAGCGCCTGTTTGACCGCATGAAGGTGAACAACCCACGCCGTTACAAGGTTGCCGGTCTCGGTGAATGGGGCATTTCTGAAGGTCTGGTATATGAGAACTGGACAGAACAGGAATTCACCCTTGCCGATGTGCAGCAGCGTTATCATCTGGAAAGCGGTTTTGGCCTTGACTTTGGTTATACCAATGACCCAACTGCACTGTGGGTGGGCTTCATTGACCGTGATGCCCGCAAAATCTTTGTTTGGGATGAACTGTACAAGAAAGGTCTGACCAACAGAGCCATTGCGGATGAAGTTCAGCGCATGGGATACCTGAAGGAAAGAATCACCGGTGATTCAGCCGAACCAAAAAGCATTGATGAACTGAAGGGCTTTGGACTGCGCATCACAGGCGCGGCCAAAGGCAAAGACAGCATCAACAGCGGTATCCAGTTCATTCAGGATTTTGAAATAATCATTCATCCGCGCTGTGTGAATTTTCTGACAGAAATCAGTAATTACACATGGGATAAAGATAAATTTGGCAATGCCTTGAATCGCCCCATTGATGACTTCAACCATTTGATGGACGCGATGCGGTACGGCCTTGAAAAATACATCAACAAAGGTGGAAGGTGGGTCTTCTGATATGGAAATTGAAATCAAGGTAAATGATTTGAAGTTTAAGGTCTTCACAGCAGACCCGGAAACGCCTGAATTAACGCTTGATTCCCCGGATGGGAAAATATATTGCTTTGGGGTTACGAACCTTCAGAAGCAGACAATTTGCCTGTGCAAGCGTGGTCAGAAAGAAGCCTTCCGCAAAACGGCAGCGCACGAACTGACACACGCTTTTATTTTTGCCTTTGGCGCACACATTCCGATGGACTACGCTGAAGCAGAAGAATTCATCTGTGACTTCATCGGAGTTCACGGACAGACCATCAACACGCTTGCCGCGTGTATCACCGAAAGGCTGTGGGAAAATGCTGAAAATTGAAGAAATCACACAGCTTATGGAAGCAGACGCATCCAGTGAAAAGAAGCTGTTTGCCCGGAAGGGCTTGAAATACTATGAGGGTGAACACGACATCTTGAACACCCGCTTGTATTACTATGATTCTGATGGGCAGATTCAGGAAGACCATTTCAGAAGCAACATCAAAATCAGTCATCCGTTCTTCACAGAATTGGTTGACCAAGAAGCACAGTATATGCTTTCGGGGGATGAATCCCTGATTTGTTCTGACATTCCTGAACTTCAAACCCGCCTTGATGAATACTTTGGGGACGACTTCAAGTCTGAACTGCTTGAACTTCTGACCGGCACGGTTGCCAAGGGCTTTGAATACATGAACGCCTACACTAACGCGGAAGGTCGCACAGCCTTCAAATGCGCTGATTCTATTGGCGTGATTGAGGTCAGAGCCAAAGACACAGATGATGGCTGTGAATATGTCATCTTCTGGTATATTGACCGCATCGACAAAGGTCACAAGACCATCAAACGGATTCAGGTTTGGGACAAGGAAAACATTTACTTCTATGTTCAGGTTCAGGATGGCAAAATTGAACTTGACACATCTGTTGAACTGAATCCGCGTCCCCACACCATTTACATTGACCCCCACGGCAAAAAATTCGGTAAAGGCCTTGGCTATATTCCGTTTTGGAGATTGGACAACAATCTGAAGCAGTTCAGCGGTCTGAAGACCATCAAAAGTCTGATTGATGACTATGACCTGATGGCCTGTTCACTGTCCAACAATCTTCAGGACTTCACTGATGCCCTGTATGTGGTTTCTGGTTTCCAAGGTGACAATCTGGATGAAATGATTCAGAACATCAAGGCCAAGAAACACATTGGTGTTGGCGATGGCGGCGGTGTAGACATCAAGACCATTGACATTCCATATCAGGCACGACAGGCCAAGCTTGACCTTGATGAAAAGAACATTTACCGGTTTGGTATGGGCTTCAATTCTGCACAGTTAGGGGATGGCAACATCACCAACATTGTCATCAAGTCACGCTATGCCTTACTTGACCTGAAGTGTAACAAGCTGGAAATCCGTCTGAAGCAGTTCCTGCGCAAGCTGGTTGGTGTGGTGCTGGATGAAATCAACAGCACCGATGACACCGATTATCAGCAGAAAGATGTTTATTTCAACTTTGTGCGTGAGGTCATGACCAATGCGCAGGATAACGCGCAAATCGCCCTGACTGATGCGCAACGGCAACAGGTACAAATCACCACCCTTCAAAATCTGATGGGTACACTGGATGATGAAACTATCATCCAAAACATCTGTGAAGTGATGGATATTGACTTTGAAGAAATCAAGGGTAAACTTCCTAAGCCTGATGACGGTGACGGGGTGGATGATGCGCAAGCCGCCCTGAATGGAGTGAAGACCAATGAACAGCAGACAGAAGGAAGTTCTTCAGGCACAGCTTGACGATGAAAAGACAGTCATCCGCAAGCTGAAAGTGGCTTATGGCCGCGCAATGGCTGAAACTGAAGTAAAGATTCAGACTTTCACCGCTGATATTCAGTTGAAGAAAGAAGCCCTTCAGAGCGTCACAGACGCTTCACAAAGGGTGCTTCTTGAATCTGAAATACAATCCAAGGTATATCAGAAACAGTATCAGGAAGCCTTAAAAGGGCAGATTTCAGCTATATTTGACAACCTTCAGTCAAAACAGTATGATACAATCAAAGAATACCTTGATGACAGCTATACGAAGGGCTTCACCGGCACGATGTATGACCTTCATGGGCAGGGAATACCGCTGATTCTTCCCATTGACCAAACGCAGGTTGTAGATGCTTTGACCATGAAAACAAAGCTGTCAAAGCCCCTGTATCAGCGTTTGGGTGTGGACATCGACAGTCTGAAGAAGGTTGTCAACAGCGAGATTTCACGCGGCATAGCGACTGGCCGCACATGGGCAGAGATTGCCCAAATCATTGACCGGCGCAAAAACATCAACCTATATCGTGCTTCCCGCATCGCACGAACTGAAGGGCATAGGGTGCAGCAGACTGCCGCATTTGATGCCATGAAGAAGGCCAAGGGCAAGGGTGCTGATTTGGTCAAACAGTGGGATGCTACGCTTGATGACAGAACCCGCCCTGACCATGCCTTACTTGATGGGCAGATTCGGGAAGTAGATGAACCCTTTGAGGTATCAGGCTATCAAGCCATGATGCCCGGTCAGTTCGGTATTGCGAGTGAAGATATTCATTGTCGGTGCGTTGCCTTGCAGCGTGCGCGGTGGGCGCTGGATGATGAAGAACTTCAAACCCTGAAAGACCGTGCCGCATACTTTGGATTGGATAAGTCCAAGGATTTTGACGATTTCACAGCAAAATACTTGAAAGCCGCAGAAACTGAAAAAGCGCTTCAAGAAGCCAAAAACGCTTTAGACGCTTGTAAAACCGTCAAAGATGTTGAAGATTTAATAAAATCTAAACGCTGGTTTCAATCTACCACCATACGCGGTACAGTTTATGACACCAACGATGGTGTGAAATTGCCCGGTAATGATGTGAACATTGCCAAGGGTATTTATAATGCGCTGGATAATCTGTATACAAAATATCCACAACTAATCGGAAAACTAAATTCCATTACATCAAAGCCGCTTGACCCCGGTACTTATGCACAATGCCATGTCGGCCTTGGTGCTGGCGGTGTCGATATAAATACCAATCTATTCACATCACTGGACAAAGTTACACGGTCTTATGAGCGTGACCTTCAAGCCAATTTCCACCCGGCAAATACCGATTGGAAGTCTATCATTACACATGAATTTGGCCATGCGGTAGATGACTACCTGACCAACAATTTACACCTGTTTGATACGCAACAGACATGGAAACACAAATATGCGTCTGCTGCAATGCGGCCAAAGGTTATGAGGGCTTGCGGGTTGAAAGTGTCTGATGTTGCAACAGCGGTTAGCGGATATGCGTCAAAGAATCATTTTGAATGGTTTGCTGAATGTTTCGCTGAATACCTTGATTCGGAAAATCCGCGTCAAGTTGCAGCGGAGTTTGGAAAACAACTAGAAGAAATTATGAAGGGGGTCACATGATGATTTTATCCTCTATTGAAATGCCGTCTTTTTTCACAAGTCCTTATTTTGTGCCTGAACCGGACAACTGGCATTTGAAACCTGATGCCCCTGAAGACCTGAAGGCTGAATTTGCCGAATGGCAGAAGCGGCAGAAGGAACTTGATGAAGAAGATATTATGGATTGAACAAGTTCAAAACCGCCTGAAATATGGCGGTTTTTCTATTGCCATTTTCTTTTCCTCTCTTTTCATATTTCTCCTATTCATAGCTGACAGCCGGGAAAGACCGGCATTTTTATATGCTTTTGTGGCGCAATAGGTAGCGCAGCGGTTTTGTAATCCGAAGGTTGCAGGTTCGATTCCTGTCAGAAGCACCACATCAGGGATGATGGAAAACATCTAAATCCACAACATGACCGCAACCATGTAAAAAGCGTAAGAAAGGATTTGACCGAAATGACACTTTCCGAAATCTTGAAAGCGAAGGGCATTGCAGATGATGTGGCGCAGAGTGTGCTTGATGACATGAAGGCCAACAAAATCTTCACTGCATCTGAAGAAAACCTTGACATCCGGTATGGCAAACTGAAAACTGACCACGACAGCCTGACAAGCCAATATCAGGAAGCAACTTCCCTGATTGAGCAGCTGAAAAAGGGCACAAAGGGTCAGGAAGACCTTCAGGGTAAAATCACCACCTATGAAGGCAAAATTGCCGAACTGGAAAAGCAGCTGAATCAGGAACGCCTTGACAACGCTGTGAAGCTGGGTCTGCTTTCGGAGAACGCGCAGGATGTTGATTACCTTGCCTACAAACTGCGTGAGAAAGGCGAACTGGAACTTGATGATTCCGGCAACATCAAGGGCTGGGATGATAAAGTTGCAGGGCTGAAGACACAGTTCCCGCAGCAGTTCGGCGGTAACGGTAAAAACGGTAAGGGCGCTTATGATGGTTACAAGCCCATTGACGATGACACCCATCATCCCAATGATGGCTTGACCAAAGAAAGCATCTTAAAGATGCCCTATGCACAGCGTGCGCAGCTTATGCAGGACAATCCTGAAGGCTACAATGCCGCTATGCACGGGTAAACCTGTAAAGGAGTAAAGTTCTATGTCTGAAGTAACTAAGAAGGCTAATATCATCATCCCTGAAGTCATGGGTGATATGATTAACGCCAAAATCGACAAACTGTGCAAGATTACACCTTATGCCAAGGTGGACACCACCCTTCAGGGCGTTCCCGGTGACACCAAGACCGTTCCTTGCTGGAACTTCATTGGCAATGCCGTTGATGTTGCCGAGGGTGGCGAGGTTGGCACCACAAAGCTGACCGCTTCCACCGTCAAGTTCGGCATCAAGAAGGCCATGAAGTCTGTTGGTATCACAGAGGAGAGCATCAACAGCGGCCTTGGCAACCCCGTTGGTCAGGCCGAGACACAGTTGGCCAAGGCCATTGCTGGCAAGGTTGATGATGACCTGATGGATGCCGCGCTGGGTTGTGTCAATGTCTTTGACGGTTCTGCCGCTGTCATCGGCTACAAGCCCATTGTCGATGCTGTCACCAAGTTTGAGGATGAGGAAGACGGCATTGATAAGGTCATGTTTATCCATCCGAAGCAGGAAGCAACCCTGCTGAAGGATGCTGATTTCCTGTCTGCTGACAAGTTCACCGGTGGTGTGGCCGTCAATGGCGCTATCGGCAAGATTGCCGGTTGCTGGGTGAAGAAGTCCAAGAAGGTTCAGCTGGTTTCCTATGCCAAGGACAACAGCGCCGGTACGATTGACATCGTGGTTGATTCCACCAATGAGACTTCCACCAAGAAGCACCTGTCCACCGTTCAGCCGAATTGTGCCGATGTTCTGGCCGTTGGCGATAAGGTCAAGGCCGTTGATGCCTTCTATCGCTGCCCCATCATCAAGATGGAGCCTGACAGCCCTGAAACCGAGTACACCGAGGATGAACTGCCCGCCCTGACCATCTTCCTGAAGGCTGATACCAAGGTTGATGCCGAGTGGTTCCCCAAGAAGCAGCAGCACGATGTCACCGCCTGCAAGTATTACGGTGTTGCCCTGACAAACGCTGCCAAGGTCATCGTTGCAAGCTTCAAGGCCTGATTTTGGGAAGGGGTGTTCTGAATGATTGTCGATGTCATGCAGCTGATGAAGCTGCCTGAATTTCAGAACACCGATGAAGGTGTTGTGAAGCAGCGCCTTGAAGGGCTGGAAAACCTTATCAGGGCATACACGAACAACAATTTTCAGAATCGTGCCATTCGCTTTGAAGCATCATCCTTGGATGACCGCTTGTTTGGGGCTTGCCCCTACATCAAGGTTGGTGACACGGTGGAAATCACCAAATCCCAAGTCAATGATGGTCTGTATGTAGTCAAAGAGTTGGACACCAACATTGTTCGGCTTGATAGACCCATGTTTCAGGCCACATATAACCTTGTGACAAAGGTTCAATATCCTGCTGATATTGTTCAGGGCATCATCAATCTGATGAAATGGGAACAGACCAACAGGGATAAGGTGGGAATCAAGTCAGAGACACTTTCCCGCTATTCTGTAGCCTACTTTGACCAAGACGCAAGCAATCAGGTTATGGGCTATCCTGTGTCCCTGATGGGCTTCCTAAAGCCCTATATGAAGGCGAGGTTTTAAGCATGATTGGCGGCAACACTTATGCGTTGCTTCAGGTCAAGGATGCTGGAACCACCAACGCGATTGGTGAGCGTGAACACATCTGGACAGATGTGACTTCCCTGAAAGGATGGCTTGACCTGTCCACAGGTGAAGCAACCTATCTGAACAATGCGAAAATGCAGGAATCCACCCACATTTTTCTTGCAGACTTCACTTCCCTGAAGTCACTGTCTGCCCGGTGGGTCTGGAATCCCTTCAATTTTCTTTCGGGTGCAATCAAGCAGGATGCAGAAAATCCCGAAATCGTAGATTTCACCGGTGAAAATGGCCGCATGGTCATCAATGGCGAGGTCTACAACATCCTTCTGATTGATAATCCCATGGGGATGAATCGTCAGTTGGAAATCTATCTGAAGTATCTTGGTGGGCAAAATGGCTGAAATTCAATTTGAAGATTACAGCATGAAGGCCAAAGATGCTTTGCAGTCTGCCGCAATCGCTTTTTTGCATGAAGCTGGGGGCGAAATCAAAAGCCAAACCCAACGAAATACCAAAAAGGATACTGGACAGACTGCCGGTTCTTGGAAGTGTGAAGTTGATGAATCTGCATTGACCGCCACAATCGGTTCAAATGAGATGAACGCAATTTATGAAGAATTTGGCACTGGCGAATATGCCCTTCACGGGGATGGCAGAAAGACATCTTGGAAGTACAAAGACCGAAAAGGTGTATGGCACACCACTAAGGGCAAACGCGCAAGGCGCCCATTCTTCAACGCTTTCAACGCCAACAAAGAGAAAATCCAGCGGGTATTTCAAGAAAAATTGGGGGCATTGGGAAAATGATTGAAACACTGAACTTTATTCAGCAAGAATTGAACAATGCTTCAATTCCTTATGAGTTTGAACGCTGGACAGCGCCGGTCACATATCCTTATTTTGTGGGTGAGACTTCCACAGTCGAACCTATGAACGAAGATGGACAGGAAGAAATGACTGTCATCTTGACCGGCTGGAACAGACCGAATCTGTATCCTTTGTATCTGATGGCCGAAAAGGTCAGAAAAATATTCCCGCCCATCGGTGGAAAAACCGCAATCCTTGAATCTGGTTCAGGGGTTGCGGTTTTCTATTCCGATGCTTTCCCGATTGATTCAGGGGAAGAAGATTTAAGAAAAATCCAAATCAATCTTACAGTGAAAACATGGAAGGTGAACTAAATGTCTAAAACTGAAGGTCTGGTTCACAGCGGTATTACCGAGAAAACCCCCGGTAATATCCTGCTGGGCGCTGGTACTATCCACAAAGGTCTGAAGTTCAGCGGTGGCAAGTGGAACTTTGCTGAATCCCTTGTTGGTGCGACTTCTGGCGGTAACAGCCTGAAGATTATCCCTGAACTGAAGGACATCGAAGTTGATGGTGCGCTTGTCAAGATGAAGGGTCTGACCGTCAAGCAGGGCGAGACTGCAAGCCTTGAAGTCAACCTGATTGAGACAACCCCCGACATCATCAAGTCCGCGCTGATTGCGCAGGATGGCAACCCTGCTGCTGATATGACCGGTTATTCCGTCATCGAATCCAAGTCGCAGATTGCCGAGGGTGACTATTGGGAGAACATCGCCTATGTTGGTACTACCATCAACGGCACACCCATCATCGCCATTCTGGACAACGCGCTTTGCACATCCGGTCTGTCCCTTGATGGCAAAAACAAGGATGGCACGGTTGGTAAGTACACCTTTGAGAGTTCTCAGGCGCTTACTGGTGATTCCACCATCCTGCCTTACCACATCTACTATCCCACGGCTGGTTGATTCCTGCCGAATCTGTCAAATGAAAGGATGAAATAGAACAATGTCTGAAGCAACTTACACTCTGCGCAGCCTTCAGGGCGCGGACATTTTTCCCATGTCCGCAATCATCAAGAAAATTGGCGTGAAAGAGTTCAAAAACGCCTTTCAGGATGAAGAAATCAAAGACCTTGTGAAAAGCATCAACAGTGGTGAGATTTCCAAGGATGCCGCCGCCAATCAGGCTGGTATGGCCGTCATCCTGAACATCGTGGATGTTGTGCTGGGCAATCTGCCCCGCGCTGAAAAAGACATCTACAAGTTTCTTTCAAGCCTGTCCGGCATGAAGCCTGATGAGGTTGCAGCCCTTCCGATGGCAACATTCACCGGCATGGTGATTGATGTGATTCAGAAGGATGAATTCAAGGATTTTATCAAGGTTGTTTCAAGATTGTTCAAATCGGCCAACTAAGGGTTTTTGATGACCTGTTTAAACGGTATTCTGACCCTTTACGGTTGATTGACAACCTGATTTTGACAGAGGATTTTTCCCATTTCATTTCCTTCTTCAGCGAACAGCAAGAAAAGGACATGGAATGGGAATATTTTTTGCATAAGGTCTTTGATATGTCCTTCAACGAATTTAAGGAAAGTATCACGATAGATGCAAAAACTGTTGGAATGTCAAAGTCTGACCTTGAAACAACCATTCAAAATTCAATGTCCATGACTATGAATTTCATTCCACCTGATTCAAAGGAGTGAAATCAACTTGGAACTTTTCAAATTGTTTGGCACAATCGCAATCCACAACGATGAAGCCAATCAGGCTATTGATGACACGGTTGGAAAGGCCAAAACTTCTGAAAGTTCGTTATCGTCCACCTTCAAAAAGGTTGGAACTGCTGTTGCCGCTGCATTTTCTGCACAGAAAATCATTGACTTTGGTGTTCAGTCTGTCAACACCCTTCAGGGTTTTGAAGATTCGATGCTGAAGGTTCAGTCGCTGTCCGGTGCAACTGCTGACCAATATCAGCAGCTGTCTGATGCGGCGTTGCATTACGGCAGCACAACAGCATGGACTTCACAGAATGTGGCAGACGCTATGGGGTATATGGCGCTTGCTGGATTTGACACAAATGAAATCCTGTCAGCAACCCCCGGTGTTCTGTCTTTGGCTTCTGCTTCCGGTGAAGATTTAGCCACGGTTTCTGACATCCTGACAGATGCCATGACCGGTTTCGGTGATAGCGCTTCTGATGCCACACGGTATGCGGATGTGCTTGCCACAACACAGGCAAAGTCCAACACCACAGTTGGTATGTTGGGTGAAGCCTTCACTTATGTTTCTTCTTTGGCTGGAACTTATTCTTACAGCCTTGAAGATGTTTCAACTGCCCTTGGTGTCATGGCGAATGCCGGTGTCAAGGGTTCCATGGCTGGTACATCGCTTTCCAGCGTGATTACCCGCCTTGGTACAAATACATCCGGTGCGCGGGATGCCATAGAAGCGCTGGGTGTCCAGTTCTATAATACCGATGGCACAGCCCGCCCCCTTGGTGATGTGATTGTTGATTTGTGCGATGCCACAGCCAACATGACCACGGAACAGAAAGCAAGTCTTGCTTCCACCGTTGCCGGTGCTGAAGCACAGAAGGGCTTGCTTGCCATTCTGAATCAGGGTTCTTCCGCTTACACTGACTTGAATCAGAAGCTGAAGGAATCCAGCGGCAACGCTGATGAAATGGCCGGCACACTGGAAAGTGGTCTTGGTGGTGCTATTCGTTCGTTGTCTTCCGCGTGGGAAGGCTTCAAAATCAAGTTGGCACAAAAGTTTGAAGTACCTTTGTCTGACCTGATTCACAAATTCGCTAATTTCATTACAGATTCTGCCATTCCTGCCCTTGATAATTTTGTCAGCGCTATCACACCGGTTGTGACCGCCCTTGGCAACTTTGGGAAGTGGATGCGGGAAGGCAGTGCCGGTGCGGAACTGCTGAAGGGTATTATTGTAGCAGTCACAGCAGCGTTCACAGCGTGGCACACCGTGGCCGCAGCGCAGTCTATTTGGACTAAGCTGGTAAATGGTCTTAAAGGTGCAAAAGCCGCTTTCATGGCCTTAAATGCGGCTATGGCGGCAAACCCTATCGGCGTTGTCATTGCGGTTATCACTGCACTGGTTGCCGCGTTCGTTTATCTTTGGAACACAAGCGAAGGTTTCCGCAACTTCTGGATTGGGCTTTGGGAAACAATCAAGACATTTGCAAGCAATGCGGTTGGAGCTGTGACCACCGGTATTCAAAACTTCATCGCAAGTGTTGAAGACTTTATCAGTAATCTGAAGCAGGGAATCCAAGATAAGCTTGATGAAATTCATCAAGGTTGGGATGATGCGTGGAATGCCGTTCAGACCACCGCACAGACCGTTTTTGACGGCATTTCCCAAACAGTAAGTAACTTTGTCGCTGGCGTTCAGGGCTTCTTTCAGAGCCTGTATGAGGGCGCACAGGCGGCATGGGATACTATCTGCAATGTGGTTCAGGTTGGCATCTTGTTTGTGCAGGAATTGTTGAACGCTGCTGTTGAAATCCTGATGATTCCTTGGAACTTCATTTGGACGAACTTTGGCGAGGCTATCACATCCGCATGGGAAGGCTTCAAACAGATTATCAGCAATGCACTTGATGCCATTTCCAGCGCCATTCAAAACATCTGGAACGCCATTGTAGCATTCCTGACACCTATCCTTCAGGGCATTGCAGACACCTTCACAAGCATTTGGAACAGCATCCTGACAGCGGTACAAACTGCCACAAACACCATTTCCAATGCGCTTCAGACGGTGTGGAACGCCATTGTAGGATTCTTGACACCGATTCTTCAAGGGATTCGTGACACCTTTACAAATAGCTGGAACGCGATTCAGAACACCGTTAAAACCATTGTGACGGCTATTCAGACCTTCCTTCAGACAACATGGAACACCATCACAAGTCTGATTCGGACGGCCATGAACACCATCCACAATGTGATTCAGACAGTTTGGAACACTATTAAATCTGTTGTTCAATCTGTATTGAACACAATTCAATCTATTGTTTCCAGTGTTTGGAACACCGTTAAGGGTGTGACAACATCTGTTTGGAATGGTATCAGTTCGGCAGTATCCAACGCAATCAACACTGTGAAGAATGTCATTTCCAGTGGCTTAAACGCTGCACATAGCACAGTCAGCAACATCTTCAACAGCATTCGCAACACCATTTCCAACATCATGAACGGTGCGGCCAATGTGGTCAGTGGCGCAATCAACAGAATCAAGGGATTCTTCAACTTCAGTTGGAGCTTGCCGCATCTTGCCATGCCGCATCCCTACATCAGCGGTTCCTTCAGCCTGAACCCGCCTTCTGTACCGTCTTTTGGTATTAACTGGTATGCAAAGGGTGGTATTCTGACTGAACCCACGCTGTTCAGCCTGAATCCCAAGACAGGACGCGCTTCTGTTGGCGGTGAAGCCGGTGATGAAGCTGTTGCCCCCATTGACACACTTCTGACCTACATCCGCACAGCGGTTGGTGAACAGAATGGTGACCTTGCCGGGAAGCTGGATGCCCTGATTGAACTGCTTCAGCAGTATTTCAGCGCCATGCTGGACAATATGCAGCGCGGCATTGTGCTTGATTCCGGTGCGCTTGTGGGTGAACTTGCCCCGGCAATGGATGAAGCCCTTGGCGAAATTTATTACAGGAAAGGAAGGGAATAAATGATTGGCGTAAGATTTGGCACAAAACACAGCTATGATGATTTTGGGCTGATTCTTTCCAAGAAAGAAATCACCCTTCCTGACCCCAAAACGGAAACGGTAAATGTGTTTGGCCGTGATGGCTTGCTTGACCTGTCTGAAGGTCTGACCGATGACATCAAGTTCAAAAATAGAAAGCTGACCTTCACATTCACTGTTCCCAACGGCCTTACCTACTGGACATCAGCCCTGTCCAGCATTTCCAACTATCTGCATGGGCGCAAGATGCAGATAATTCTTGACGCTGATAAAACATTCTATTATTACGGCAGATGCATCATTGACCAATTCAAATCGGACAAACGCCTTGCAACCATCGTGGTTGTTTGTGATGTCGAACCGTACAAAACTGAAGTCAATGGCGCCGGTATGCCGTGGATGTGGGACACCTTCAGTTTTGTCAATGGTATCATTCATGTGAATACCGTCACACTGAAGAACAATGAAAGCGTCACACTGAACCTGATTAACCTGAAGAAAAAGGTTTCCCCCACGGTGACAACCACCGGGAAAATCAAGTTCACATTCAATGATTTTTCGGAAACCTTCACCGGGAAGAAAACCTTGGTGGATGTTCGTCTGACAGAGGGTGACAACAATGTAACAATTACTTGTTTAGATGCCAATGGCGCAAGCGTGAATATCGCTTATAAAGGGGGTTCGTTGTAATGTACCAAGTATTTTGCGATGATACCTTGATTTACGATTTGCGCGATGAAGAATTGACCCTGCTTGAACCGAAGGTCACGCTTGAAATGAATAAGGCAGGGTCTTTTTCTTTTAAGTTCCCGCCTGACCATCCGCACATTGACCTTCCGCAAAAGATGAAATCCCTGATTGTTGTGAAACAGGATGGGGAAGAAATCTTCAGCGGCAGACCAACAAAGTCTTATACTGACTTCTATAAACGCCGGTATGTTTACTGTGAAGGGGAGCTGGCCTATCTGAATGATAGTATCCAGCGCCCGGCAGAGTATCACAACATGACCGTTCGTGGATACCTTGAAGCATTGATTCAGGCACACAATGAACAGGTCACTGAAGATAAGCGTTTTGAAGTTGGCATTGTCACGGTCACTGACCCCAATGATTCCCTGTACCGCTACACCAATTACAACAGTACCATGAAGGAACTGAAGGAAGATTTGGTGGATGACCTTGGTGGTTATTTGCGTGTCAGAAACCATCTTGGACACAAGTATCTTGATTATGTGACAGACTTTGGGAACACCTGCACACAGGTCATCGAATTCGGTGAAAATCTTCTGGATTTTACACAGAACTTTGATGCCACAAACATCGCCACAGCAATCATTCCACTTGGTGCAAAGCTGGAAACAAGCCAATTCACAGCCATTGACGAACGGCAGACCATCAAGGAAGTCAACGATGGTAAAGATTATGTCTATTCTGAAGATGCTGTAAAGCAGTATGGTTGGATATTCAAAACCATGACATGGGATGCGGTAAACAACCCCAAAATCTTAATGTCTAAGGGAAAGAAGTATCTGACAGACACACAGTTTGAAAATGTCACGATTGAAGCGAAAGCCATTGACCTTCACTTGACTGATGCTGAAATTGAACAGTTCAAACTTGGTGATTCTGTCAGGGTTCTTTCTTCACCACATGGACTTGACCGTTATTTTCCGTTGACCAAAATGACAGTGAATTTGGACAAACCGGCCAACAACACTGTCACGCTGGGCATCACTGAAAAGAAGTCTTTGACTGCCGTTTCCAGTACCATCAACGACAAAACCAACAACGCTGCAAACAACATCCTGAATAAGTCCGCTATCCTGAAGGAAGCACAAGACCAAGCAACCGCCCTGATTACTGCTGCCACGCACGGTCATGTTGTCACGACTGCCAATGAACAGTTGATTATGGACACAGACGATGTAAAGACAGCAACCAAGGTTTGGCGCTGGAACCTGAATGGCCTTGGATACTCTAAAACCGGCTATAACGGCACTTATGAGACAGCAATCACAATGGACGGCAGTATTGCTGGCGAACGCTTAACGGCTGGTTCTGTGGCCGCTGATAAGCTGTCAGTGGCATATAAGCAGAGTGTGGAAAAGTCCATCAGTGACAGCGCCACAAAGGCCACAAATGCTGCCAATGAAAACACCGCCAACAGCTTGAAATTCTACTACACCAAGCAGGAAACCGAAACAGTCATTCAGAATAGTGCGCAACAAATTCTTCTTGCTGCACAGAAAAATTCTGAAAATTATGTTGATAATCAGCTTACCAACTACACCACATCGGCACAGTTGAGCGTGGCAGCAAACAACATCCTGCTTCAGGTTTCCGAAAAATATGCCACACAAGATTCCCTTGGCAACTACACCAAAACTTCTGAAATCCGTTCCAAATTTGCGCTTGACCCTTCCAGCGTTACCATTGAAAGCGGTCTGGTAACCTTTAAGTCTGATACACTGGTTATTGACAGCACCAACTTCAAACTGTCTAAAGGCGGTGCAGTTAGTGCGACAGGGAAGTTCAGAAGTGAACAAAATCGAACAGATGGCTTGGTTCTTTACAGTGTCCTTGAAGGTCGTGGGTTTTTTAACTATTCACGATTAGCAAGTGACCCTGAAGGAAGCGAAGTTTGTTGCGTTGACATCAATACCACTAAAGGTGAAGCTTCTGGCTGGGTCGGGATTTATGACAAGGGGAATCTTGGAGTTTTATTAAATGCTGGCGCTGGCCGTGGAGTTCGTATTTTTAATGCCGCAAACGCAGAGCGTAAAGTGGTCTTCTATGCGAACCATGACAGCGCGGGTAATGGTAGTACAGGTGTTCTTACAAGTGAAGGTCAATTACGATTTTCCGCATCTATTGATGACAAGAAGAATGGTATGCTTAGAATATGGGGGAACACCAACCATCAAACTTTTTCTTTTTGGTCAACTAACGATGGAAATCCGGCATTCAGAATGTACAACACAAGTAACCAAGAGCAGGTTTCTATCAATGGTTCATCGAATGGTGGTAACATTTGGCTTGGTGATGGTGCAGGAAGTTCTAAAGTAATTCTTCAAATGATAGACGGTAGCAGAACCGGTTATTTTGAGAAACTAGCGATTGGTAACGGTTATCCACAAGATGTCAAATGGGTTTGGTCTGCTACATTGGGCGGTTGGCTTCTTACAACTTCCGCAAGCTTAAAGTGAGGTAACACAATGAATAAAGGTATCAATTTTGCAAGCGCTGAACTGAAGGAAACTTTAGTTCAGAAAATCAATGAAAGTGGGGTTCCTGCTGTGAATGTGCGCGGCATCCTGTGTGAGCTGCTGGAACAGGTTACTGATGCCGAAAAGCGTCTGATTGCACAGGAACGCGCTGAATATGAAGCAGCCGTTAAGGCTGAAGCAGAAGCAAAGAAAGAAGGTTCTAAAGATGGCAAACATTGACCCGTATATTGAACAGATTCAGAATGCGGTCTATGGTGAAGAAGTCCGTTCTTCCATCATCAATTCCTTGAAAAAGGTCAATGATGATAATGAAAGTTATGCCGCCTTGAAGAAGGATGTCATTGCCGCCAAAGATACCGTGGTTGAACAGGTATCTGAATTTGATGCCAAAGTATCTGCCGCCAAGGCCACTATCACAGCGCTGGAACAGGCTACATCCACAGCAAATACGGCAAAGACAAATCTGGCCAATGCGACTGATACGGCCAACACAGCAAAAGACAATTTGGTCAAAGCCGCATCCACCGCAAACACAACCAAGACGAATCTTGAAGCTGCTACAAAGAAGGCAGACACGGCAATCACCGATGCCGGTACAGCAAAGACCAATCTTGAAAAGACAATCACCGACGCTGGTACGGCGAAAACACAGCTTCAGAATGTGATTGACAGCGCAAACACCCTGAAAACCGCCCTGTCTAACACGATTGGCACGGCCAACACCACAAAGACCAACCTTGACACGGCAATTAAAAACGCCACTACCGCGAAAAGTCAGCTTCAGACCGTCATCGACAATGCCGGTACTGTTAAAGAATCGCTTTCCGGTGTGATTGCACAGGCCGCAACGGCCAAACAGAATCTTGATAATTCTGTTGCCACGGCCAACGCAATTCTTCAGAGTTTGACAGCAGAAAACACTTCCGCAAAGTCGAATCTGTCTGAACTGCGCAGCGAAAACTTCAACAGTCAGGAGATTCTTGCCGGTGTTGCTGACCTGCGTGCTTACCTTGGCTTGTCTGATGCCGACATTCTTGGTCTTCAGGTAGACTACAAGAATAAGACATTTACCCGCATCGCCGGTGCAACCAACCTGACTGCCGGTGCAGACTTTGACGCTTTCCCGATGTACGGTGGTCGCAAGCGCTGCAATGTTGCTGATGATGGCGCAATCACCGCTTGGTTTGGCGATGACGGTTACACAGAGGATGGCAGCAATGGTCAGGTCATGGTTTATCAGCCCAAGTTCTATTATTTGGTCTGTCCGGTGGTCTATGACCCCATCACCACGACTGGTATTGGCTATCATCTGCGCAAAGCCAACTACTATGTGAGCGCCAAACCCCGCCCCGGCTTCCGTCTGCACCCGGCCTTCTATGATGCCAACGGCAATGAAGTTGAATATGTCATGGAATCTGCCTTTGAAGGCAGCATCTTTGATGCGTCTGCTTCTGCCTATCTGCTGGACAATGAACAGGTGATGGATGCCAACGCAGACAAGTTCTGTTCCATTGCTGGCGCAAGACCGGCAACAGGCCACAGTCAGAACCTGACCCGCGATATGGTCGAAAAGCTGGCCGCAAACCGTGGCACTGGTTGGCACGGTGACACCATCAAGGTCGAATCTGCATCACAGCTTCTGATGATTATCGAACTTGGCCTGATGAACGCACAGAACGCCATTGGGCAGGGTGTTGTCAGTCTGCCTTGGACTACAGGCAGCGACACCACAGCGCCTTATGCGGCAAAAACCGGCAGCACATCCGCGCTGGGCAACGGCACTGGCCGCGCAACATCTACAACCACCTATCCCGGCAATGTTGAAACCACTGACACCGCCAATGGTAAAACTTCCGTTTCTTGGCGCGGCAAAGAAAACCCTTGGGGCAACCTTTGGAAGTTTGTCGGCGGCATGAACATCTATGGCAATGGTAAAATGGATGGTGGTCAGCCTTACATCTGCAATGATTTCAACTTCAACGAATCGAAGCATGATGACAACTATGAAGCCGCTGGCTTCACCGTCACCCCCAAAGAAGGTTACATTTCCGCAATGGGCTATTCCACTGCCTGTGATTGGCTGTTTGTTGCTTCTGAAACAAACGGCAACAGCAACCTTCCTGTTGGTGATTATACCTATGTCACACAGAACCTGAACGGTTCCCGGATTGCTCTCTTGGGCGGTTATTGGAATTATGGTACTATTGCTGGGCCTTTCGATTGGAGTCTGGGTAGCGGCGTGGGTTCTCGGAGTCGGGATATCGGCGGTCGACTCGTGTATGTTCCCAATGCTGAAAATCAGCAGACTGTGACCATCTAAGCACCGTCTGCATCATGGGTTAAGTAAGGCTGATATTGTTTCACACACTGTTTACAGCATCAGACCAAGCCACAAAATTGAGGAAAAAAAAAAGATTACTCAATTAGGCAGTAATTGGAATAATGGCACTAATGCTGAGCCTTTCTATTGGAATCTGAATAACAGCGTAGGTAATCGGAATCGGAATATCAGCGGTCAACTCGAATATGCAATAAAATTAGTTGATTATCAGCCTTGAAAGCAAAACTTCAAGGCTGATTTTCATATAAATCTTTGACCTGCTTGACCCCGCCCCTTGGCGAAACACAGAAAACAATCTGCAAGATTGACCCACCCCGACAAAGCCGGGTTGGGAAAAAAGGCTGTGCCGGTAGGTGGATAGCATAACACCGTTTGAAGGCTTGGCTGATTGCATACAAAAACAAACAGTATGAAAAGATACGGCGATTTATACGAAAAAATCTGTTCACTTGACAATTTGAGACTTGCCCACCAAAACGCCAAGAAAGGCAAGGGCTGGTATCAAGAAGTTAAGATGATAGACAAAGACCCTGACCGATGGCTGAAGGAAGTGCAGGCAATGCTTGTACTACACACCTTCAGAACATCGGAATATCAGGTGTTTTACAAGCGTGAAGGCAAGAAAAACCGCAAAATCTACAAACTGCCATATTTCCCTGACAGAATTGTTCAATGGGCCGTCCTTCAGGTAATTGATGAATACCTTATCAAGAATCTGACAGATGACACCTATTCAGCAATTCCCGGTAGGGGAATCAACCTAGCATTGACCCGGCTTCAAAATGCCATGTGGTACGATGTGGAAAATTGCCAATTCTGCCTGAAGATTGATGCACGGCATTATTACCAAAGCATTGACCACGATATTCTGAAGCAAAAATACAGGCACTTGTTCAAAGATGCTGAACTGCTGTCTGTGCTGGATGAAATCATTGACAGCATTGATACCGCTGACCTTGATGATTTGCTGAGATTGGAAGCAACACCCATTGACCACAAAGGTCTTCCAATCGGTAACTATCATTCACAGTATGGCGGCAACTTCTATTTTTCCAGCTTTGACCACTGGATTAAGGAAGTCAAGCACATCAAGCACTATTTCAGGTACATGGATGATATAGTCATCTTTGCCAAAACCAAAGAAGAACTTCACGACTTGTTCAAAGAAGTTCAGGAATATTTCAAAGTGAACCTGAAATTGACCATCAAAGACAACTGGCAGATTTTTCCTTCCTATGAACGCGGCATAGATTTTCTTGGGTACAGAACCTTTCTTGGCTATTCCATCCTTAGAAAATCAACTTGTGAAGAAATGAAGCGCAAAATGACCCACATCCGCAAAAAGTGCGAATCCGGTCAAATGATGAACTATTCTGAATACTGCGCTGTCAATTCCTATTCTGGATGGATGAAACCTTGCAGCAGCTTCAGACTGAAACAGAAGTATATTGAACCGTTACTTCCATACTGTGAAAGATACTATGAAACCAATATCAAACGAAAGGCGGCTTGACCATGACTGACTTTGGAAAAACAAGAAGCACCGTGAAGCCTGAAGAACTGGAAATCACTGAATCTTTGGTTTTTGTTGCTTCCAGCATCCAGCCCATCAAAGAAGATGGAACGGATGAAAATCCCGGCTTTGAAGGCTATGAATATGACCTGACTTCTTATGACAAGGATGAATATATCAGACTTCAGGCTGAAGCAAACGCATCCTTGTCTGAACAGATTACACAGACACAGCTTGCCCTGTGTGATGTGTATGAAATGATGGTGTAAGGGGGTGAACCATTATGGCTGCTATCTATGCAAACCTTATTCACAAAGGTCTGAAAACGCTGGACGATGTACCGGACAAGCTGAAGGACAGCGTGAAAGCGCTGCTTGATGCTGCATGATTCGGCGCATCTTCAAATTTATCAGAAAGGAAGTGTTTTACATGGCTGTCATCTATGCAACCCTGATTGTGAAGGGTAAGAAGACCATCAACGATGTCCCGGCAACGCTGGTGGAACAGGTGAAGGAAATTCTGGTTGACCTTGAACTTCCTGAACTGGCGCAGTAAGCGCCTGAAAGAAGCCCTGTAAGGGGCTTGTATCCGCAAGAAACAAGTTATCCGCAAATAGTAAATAAACCCGCTGGACAGCCTGAATGAAGGGCTGACAGCGGGTTTTGTATTTGCCAAAGAAAGGACAACTACAATGAACGAAACTAAGACTGCTATCTGTTCCATCATCGGTGTGATTGGCGGCATGATTGCTTCTGCTTTTGGGGGTTGGGATGCTGCTTTGACCACGCTGGTTCTTTTCATGGTGATTGACTACATTTCCGGTCTGACTGTGGCCGGTGTCTTTCACGCATCCCGAAAAACCGAAAGCGGCACACTGGAAAGCCGTGCCGGTTGGAAGGGGCTGTACCGCAAGGGGATGACCCTGTTATTCGTATTGATTGCACACCGGCTTGACCTTGCCATTGGGGTCAGCTATATCCGCGATACCGTCATTATTGGCTTCATTGCAAATGAATTGATTTCCATTGTTGAAAACGCCGGTCTGATGGGTATTCCGCTTCCGTCTGTAATTACTAAGGCTATTGATGTTCTGACCAAGAAGGGGGATGAGCTGAATGGCGGCAATAACTAACGGCATCTTCAAGGGACGGTCTGAAGTCCGTTACAATTATGGGCGGTATGGTAAAGTTCGTGGCCTTGGCACGGTCTGGCACTATGGCCTTGACATTGTGGGTCTTGATGATGATGTCATCTATATGCCCGGTTACAATGGCAAGGGCATCATGGGCAAGGTCACACGCGCCCGCATCGTAACAAATCGCTCAAACAGAACATGGGAATGGGGCTGGTACATCTGTGTACAGCTTCTGTCCAATCAGACCCCCGACAACATCAACTTCCTGTATTTCTGCCATTGCAAGTCGCTGTTGGTGAAGGTTGGCCAGATTGTGAAGACAGGCGATGCGCTGGCTGTCATGGGCAACACCGGCAATGCTGCACTGAATGACCCGCCTTATTGCCACTGCCATTTTGAGGTGCGCGCAACGGCAACAGGTAAGGGGCTTGACCCCACAGCTTATGCCGGTATCCCGAACCGCATCGGTATTTACGGTGTAGAGCCTTCCAGCACGACACAGACCCCCACCAAAGCACCGGTGGCAGGAACAAAAGAAGATTGGACAACTGCCAAATCCAAAGATGATTCTGCCAAGTATGGTGTGCGGTACAGGGTGTATCCCTATGCGCTGCATCTGCGCAAGGGTGCTGGTACAGACCAGCCCATTGTAAAGACCCTGAGGGCAGGAACAACGCTGGCCTACTATGGTTTGTACACTGTGCGTGATGGCGTGAAGTGGATGTATGTAATGTTGTCCGATAAGACAACAGGTTTCGTGTCGGAACAGTACATTAAAAAGGCCTGATGTGTTACTAACTTGTTACTAACCGAACAAGTTTAGTCAGGCTTTTACACGCCGCAAATATTGAACTATCGCAAAAATAGCGTAGTGACAGCCATTAAAATTTATGGTATAATGAATTTAATTGGATTTTTCACGGAGGACCCGTTATGCGTAAACGATTCTGCCTGCTGCCCGCGCTGGCGCTGGCCCTGCTGTGCGCCTGCAGCAAGGGCGCGGCAAAGACCCCGCCCACCCGGCCCGCGGACTTCACCAGCACCGAGCGGCAGTTCAACACCCCTGCGGACGGCGACACGATTGCGATCTTTGACACCTCCTTAGGCGAGGTGCGCGCCGTGCTCTACCCGGATGCCGCGCCGATGGCTGTCTACAACTTTGTGGGCCTGGCCCGCAGCGGTTATTACGATAATACGACGATCTGGCGCAGCGAGTACGGCTTTGCCGTGCAGGGCGGCGATGCCACCGGCACAGGCACAGGCGGTTCGACGATCTGGAGCAACAACCCGTATCCGCCGGAGGCGAGCGCGGATCTGAAGCATTACGCCGGGGCGCTCTGCGCCGCGTTTGCCACGGGCGGCGACGTGACCGGCGGCAACAGTCAGTTTTACTTTGTGACGGCCCTGCCGGACAGCGTGAGCAGCAGTGACCGGCAGGCCGAGCTGACCGCCAACGGCTACACCGACGCGCAGATCGCGGCCTACGCCGCTGTGGGCGGGCTGCCGTACCTTGACAACACCGACACAGTGTTCGGGCAGGTCTATCAGGGCATGGACGTTGTGGACGCCATGGCCTGCGTGGACACGGTGAAGGACGATGACGGCAACGACACCTACCGTCCCACCGAGGAGGCCGCCATCACGATCAACAGCGTAACGATCACGACCTACAGCAGTGCCGAGGACAACGGCCTGGACACTGTGGGCTGATATAAGACAGTATATGCAGACCCGCCCCCGCAAATTTTTGGCCGATATGCCAAAGTTTGCGGGGGCGGGTTGTGTATTATGCTATTTTCAAAGGCTTCCCCCTCGGGTGAAGCTGTCACCGAAGGTGACTGATGAGGGCAGAGCTGACCAAGCTGACCCGTTTACGGGCAACCGTAGCAAACCCGCCCCTCATCCGGCCTCGGGCGGGGCCTTGGCCACCTTCCCCCAAGGGGGAAGGCTTTTGGGGGTCACTTCTTTGTATTCCCGCCCATGCGTCTGTCGCGGCGGGCATACTCGGCCAGTGCCTTATCAAAGCACTCCTTGGTAAAATCGGGGAAAAGCGTCGGCGTGAAGTAGAACTCCGCGTAGGCGCACTGCCACAGCAGGAAGTTGGAGAGCCGCTCCTCGCCGCTGGTGCGGATCATCAGGTCCACGGGCGGCAGGTCGCGGTAGAGGTGCTTCTCAATGACCTTCTCGTCGATGGCCTCGGGCTCGAGCGTACCGGCCTTGACCTCGGCGGCAATGGCGCGGGTCGCATCGGTCAGCTCCGCGTGGCTGCCGTAGTTCAGACAGAAGTTGACAATGCCCTTTTCGTTGTCCTTTGTCAGGTCCATCATGTAGTCCATGGCGTCCAGCACGCGCTGCTGCAGACCCTCGCGGCGGCCACTGAACAGGACCTTGCAGCCGCGCTCGTTCATCTCGTCGGCAATCGTGCGGAAGTTATTGGCAAAGAGGTCCATCAGGTAGCCGACCTCCTTGGCGTCGCGGCTGAAATTCTCGGTGGAGAAAACATAGAGCGACAGCACAAAGACGCCACGGTCACCGACGGCATAGCGGGTGATCTCGCGCAAGCGGTCAAAGCCGGCCTTGTGGCCCATGCTGACGGGCAGCATACGCTGCTTGGCCCAGCGGCGGTTGCCGTCCACGATGATGGCGACATGAGTAGGGAAGCGGGGTTCATTTGCGTTCGGCATGTTCGTACTCCTTTTTATGCTTCGGGGCGGACCAGCTCGGGCGGCTCCTCGTCCGGGTGGTGGGCGCGCCAGTTCAGAAAGCTCTCCAGAATGACGGCAGCGGACACCGAGTCCAGCCGCTCCTTGCGCTTGGCACCAAACGTATCGTTGTCGGCCAGGATAGCGGCGGCGGACACGGTGGTGCGGCGCTCATCCCACAGCACAACGGGCACACCCGCGGTGTTGGCCAAGCGCTGGGCAAAGCGGCGGCTCTTGTTGGCACGGCTGCCCTCGGTGCCGTCCATGTTTTTGGGCAAACCGCAGACGAGGCCCTCGGCTCCGCGGGCGGCAAAGACCTCGGTCACGGCGGCGGCGACCTTGTTCATGCTTTTTTCTTCGATCTGCGGCGTGATGGGGGAGGTAATGGTCTCCCCGGCGTCGCACCCGGCAAGCCCGGTGCGGGAATCGCCATAGTCAACGGCAAGCCATTTCATGGGCAGGCTCCTTTACTTTGTTATATACAGGTATTATAGCATAAAAAAACCGCCCTGACCAGCAGGGCGGGAGATTTTGTTTGTTGCATGGTAGGGGCCGCACATGTGCGGCCCGCGGCCTACCCGTAAGCAGGCGTTCGCCGTTCGGCTGCGGGCCGGGCATGCCCGGCCCCTACGAGTGTGTTGCGGTAAAGATGCTCTGTAGGGGTCGATGCTTGCATCGATCCCTACAGCCTCAGACCAGCGAGCGCTTCAGCCGCTTGTCCAGCTGCATGGTCAGCACGGCGGCAAGGACGATTTTTACGGCGTCGCCGGGCAGGTAGGGCAGGACGCACCAGCCAAGGGCGCTGACGAGGTCAGCCCCGGTCAGGATCATGAACCAGATCGTGCCCAGCACGTAGCAGGCGGCACAGCCCACGACCATCGCCACGCAGAGCGACCAGAACTTGCGGCCCAGCGCCTTCGTCAGCAGGGCCGTCAGCAGCGCGGTCAGAATGTAGCCGATGGCGTAGCCGCCGGTCTTGCCGAAGATGGCAGACGGGCCGCCCTGGAAGTTGGCCAACACCGGCACACCAATGGCCGCCAGCGCAATGAACACGACCTGACTGGCCGTGCCCCAGACAGGGCCAAGCATCGTGCCCGCCATGTAGACGGCGAACAGTGCCAGATTGATCGGCACACCCCACGGCATCGGGACGGCGATCTGGCTGCACACGGCGACCAGCGCGGTGAACATGGCGCACAGCACCATGCGGCGGACGTTTTCAGAAGATTTTGTCATACGGATAACCCCTCTTTTTTATAATAATCGCACACTTACCTCGCCGCTGTTCAACGCAGCGGGACGGCTCTCGCCGTCAAAGCGCACGACCAGTTTACATTCGTCGTCGATGCCCTGCACCTGCGCGGCGCGTGGCGTGCCCCGGCGCGGCGTGACCAGCACCCGCTGGCCGGTCAGAGCCTGGCGGCGGCGGTATTCGTCCAGATAGCCGCTGCGCGGCCCTGCGCGGTAGAGCGGCCAGAAGGCGTTCAGGAACGCCGCCGCCAGCGCGGCCCGCGCGCCCGGGGCAGGGGAGCCGTCGTACAGCGCCCCCGCCACGTCCCGCAGGTCCTCCGGCCAGTCGTCCGCCGGGGCTGCAACGTTGAAGCCCAGCCCCAGCACGGCGTAATCCAGCATACCGGATTCCAGGTCCAGCGCGGCCTCGGTCAGGATGCCGCAGACCTTTTTGCCGTTCTTCCACAGGTCGTTGACCCATTTGATCGTGATCGGCACGCCGCACAGCCTTTCCGCCGCGCGGGCGGCGGCCACAGCGGCCATGGCGGTCAGGCCCACTGCCTGCCGCGCGCCGATCTCGGGCCGCAGCAGGATACTCATGTACAGCCCACCGGGCGGGGAGTAAAAGCTGTGCCCGCCGCGCCCGCGGCCCGCCGACTGTGCCTGCGCGATCAGCACAAGCCCCTCCCGTGCCCCGGCGTCGGCCCTGCTGCGCAGGGCGGCGTTGGTGCCGGGCAGACGGTCCACGACCTCGATTTGCAGGGCTTTCACCGTGGCCTCATCCAGCTGAGCGGCCACGGCGGCAGCATTCAGAACATCGACACTCTGCGCCAGCGTATAGCCGCGGTTCGTGACGGCCTTGATCGGGATACCGTCCCGGCGCAGGGCAGCCACGGCCTTCCATACGGCGGTGCGGCTCACGCCGAGCTGAGCGGCCAGTTCCTGCCCGGAGATATACCGCCCGCGCGCAGCATCCAGCGCCGCCAGCACCTCCTGCTTGACCATTTTTGCCGCCCCCCCATAAACCCGACTGTAGGCCAGTATACCGCACCGTCGGCCGGAATGTCAACGCCTTCCACGCGTTATGGTTGACAATCAGGGCAAAAAATATCCCGCCGGGCAGGCGGGAACGACAAAAGCCCCGCAGGCTCTCGCCTGCGGGGCTTTTGCTATGATGCAAACAGATTTAGTAGGAAAAGTCTAAACTTAGCGCTGGATACGGCCGGAACCGTCGCCGCCAGCCAGCTTCTCGACCTCGGAGACAGTGACCATGTTGTAGTCGCCCTCGATGGAGTGCTTCAGAGCGGAAGCAGCAACAGCGAACTCAACAGCGTCCTGGGTGCTCTTGCCGTTCAGCAGGGCGTAGATCAGGCCGCCGCCGAAGGAGTCACCGCCGCCGACGCGGTCGATGATGTGCAGGTCGTACTTCTTGGAGAAGCAGTACTCGTTGGAGGCAACGTCGTACAGCATGGCGCTCCAGCCGTTGTCGAAGGCAGAGTGGCTCTCACGCAGGGTGATGGCGACCTTCTCAAAGCCGAACTTGTCAGCCAGCTGCTTGGCAACGCTCTTGTAGCCCTCGCGGTTGATCTCGCCGGCGTAGATGTCGGTAGCCTCAGCCTCGATGCCAAAGACGTCCTTCGCATCCTCCTCGTTGGAGATGCAGACGTCAACGTACTGGCACAGGTCGGTCATGGCAGCGCGGGCCTGCTCACGGGTCCACAGCTTGCCGCGGTAGTTCAGGTCGCAGCTGATCTTGACGCCATGAGCCTTGGCAGCCTTGCAGGCCTCGCGGCAGATCTCAACAACGTTCTCGCCCAGGGCCGGGGTGATGCCGGTGAAGTGGAACCAGTCCACGCCCTCGAAGATGGCATCCCAGTCGAAGTCGGCGGTGGAGGCCAGCTGGATGGCGGAGTTGGCGCGGTCATAGATGCAGACAGAGCCACGCTGAGAAGCGCCCTTCTCGTTGAAGTAGATGCCGACACGGTCACCGCCGCGGGTGATCTTGCTGGTGTCAACGCCGTAGCGGCGCAGGCTGTTCACAGCGGCCTGACCGATGGCATGAGCGGGCAGCTTGGTAACGAAGGCTGCGTCGATGCCGTAGTTAGCCAGAGAAACAGCAACGTTGGCCTCGCCGCCGCCGAAGCTGAACTCCAGGTTGTTGGCCTGAACGAAGCGCTCATAGTTGAACGGCTGCAGACGGATCATCAATTCGCCAAAAGTAACGACTTTCATGGTGAACTCCTTTTACTTTAATAATTTTATAAAATAGGGGAGCGGGGCGTCCGGGACGCCGCCCCCTACAGATTTACGGGTGGTTTTACGCCAAAATCAGCGCTGGACCAGATGGAAGGCAAAGCCGGCGATCTCGTCAGCAAAGTAGATGGCGACGGTCTTGCCGTCCTTGACGTTCTTGCTGTCCATGTCGAACTTGATGCCGCGCTGGCCCAGGTGGTAGATGGCGCGGTCAACGTTGTTGGTCAGGATGGCGATGTGGCCGTTGGTGCCGCGGCCCGGCTTCTTCATGATCTCGAATTCCTTCTTGCCCACGAAGATGCTGCTGTTGCCGACCTTGACGGCCATGCTCAGCAGGTTGGCGATGGTCTCGGCAGTCTTGGCAGCCTCGGCCTCGTCAGCGCAGTTGATGCCGATGTGGCCCAGCTCCAGGCCCAGCATAACGTCAACGGCCTCACGGCTCATAGCGGTGATCTCGTCCCAGGCACCGGCCTTGATTTTGTCGCTCTTGCACATCCAGGTGCCGCCGACGGCGATGATCTGGTTGTAGCCCAGGTAGTTGTTGACATTCTTGGCGTTGACGCCGCCGGTGCACATCCACTTGCAGGTCTTGAGGGCAGCGCCGATGTTCTTCAGCTTGTCCACGCCGCCGTTGGCCTCGGCAGGGAAGAACTTGACGACCTCGCAGCCCATGTTCATGGCCTGCTGCATCTCGCCTGCGGTGGCGGTGCCGGGCATCATGATGCCGCCCTTGTCGATGACGTGCTGGCAGACCTCGGGGTCAAAGCCGGGGGCAACGATGAAGGAAGCACCGGCAGCCATAGCGCGGTCAGCCTGATCCTTGGTCAGGACAGTGCCGGCGCCCAGCAGCATATCGGGCAGCTCCTCATGGATCTTCTTGATGCAATCCTCGGCGCAGGCGGTGCGGAAGGTGACCTCCGCAGCCGGCAGGCCGCCGGCCATCAGGGCCTTGCACAGGGGCAGGGCCTCATCCACGCTGTTGAAAGCAATGACCGGAATAATGCCGATCTCGTAAACACGCTGCAAAACAGAATTCATAGCAATTCTCCTTCACTGATTGTGTGCGGCAGTCCGGCGCAGTATGCGCAGTGATGCCCGCACTTGGTTACTTTTATTATAAACGCAGCGGCGGCGGGCGTCAATCGGGCAAAAATGTGAAAGAAAGCGCACGATTTTTGTCGCATCCGCCTAGGATTCCGCTATTCGGAAAAGAGCTTGAAAAATCGGGCAAACTCTGCTATAATCGTTCCATAATGCGGAACGGCAGGCACAGTTTGTCTGCCGTGCAAAATTATGAAATTTTTGTTAAATTTCATCAGGAGGCCGGGATCATGGCAGAAAAAAGCGGCGTACAAAGCGTGGAGCGCATCTTTCAGCTCATTGAGCATCTGGCGGCGCACCCCACGGGGGTCAGTCTGCAAAGGCTGGCAGAGGAGACCGCGCTGGCCAAAAGCACGGTCCACCGTCTGCTGGCCAGTCTGGTCGCGCTTGGCTACGTCGTGCAGGACGAGGAAAACGGCCACTACCGGCTGACCTTAAAAATGTTTGAGCTGTCCAGCGGCATTGTGGACAGCATGGACATCATGGGCGTGGCGAAGGCGCACTTAGAGCGGCTGTCCCAGCGCACCGGCGAGGCCGTGCATCTCGTCATCCGCGACGGGCGAGACATCGTATACATTTATAAGACCGAGAGCGGCCCGATGCGGATGTCGAGCCGTGTCGGTCTGCGCAGTCCGCTGTACTGCACGGGCGTCGGCAAGGCGATTCTGGCGACGCTGCCCGGCGACGAGCTCGAGGACATCTGGACGCACAGCAATGTGCAGAAGCTGACGGACAAGACCATCACCGATCTGGAGGAGCTGCGCAGCCAGCTTGTGGAGGTCCGCGCGAACGGCTACGCCATCGACGACGAGGAGAACGAGCTGGGCGTGCGCTGTGTGGCGGTTGCGATTCCCGGGGCGGACGGGCGCGCGGAAAGTGCGTTTTCCATCAGCGGTCTGGCACCCTATATGACGCCCGAGCGGATCCGCCGCATCGCCACGCTGGCGCTGGATGCACGAACGGATATTCTGGCGGATTTAGGTTTGAGGTGAACCGGGGACGGCTGCCTCCCGGAAGGTTGTTCTTTCTTTTGCCAACAAAAGAAAGAACCAAAGAAAATTGCCGCTGTTTCGACGCAGCGGACCCGCGACTTGGGGGCTGCACGCCCCCAAGACCCCCAAAGCGGAAGTCGGAAGGCCCGACGGCTAAACGGACGCAGTATTACTGTCCGTTCTTAACGCCGTCGGGCCTTCCTCCACTTTTGAGTCGGGTGTTCCCCCGAACCCCCGCTTCCGATAACAGCTGCTCTGTAGGGGCGGCATATATGCCGCCCGCAACCTACCGCAGCAACCCGTTTCCGGGCAACCTCCGCACACTACAAAGGGGCGGGCTGCCGCCCTCCCTTGTCCCTCTCGTGCACAACCCATTCACGCCATCTCGTAGGGGCCGGGCATGCCCGGCCCGCAGCCTTGCCGTTACCGCCCCTTTATCTTTAGCATCGCAGGGAGGGTCCTCTCCCCTCCGCGGCGGCCAGAGGGCTGGCCGCCCTACGTCCTACCCGTTGACTGCTGCTTATCTGCGGGGCGTCGGGGACGCCGCCCCCTACAGGCATCACCGCAAGCCTTCCGGCTATTTGTAGGGGAGGGATTCATCTCTCCCGCGACGCCTCGCCATTAGCTCCCGTTCACCAATCCGCCTCATCACTCCGCCTTGTTCTCCACACCCCTCAGCAGATCCTCCGCCTTCACTCCGTACAGCTTCGCCAGAGCCAGCAGATTCGTTGTGCTCGGGTCGGCGCTGCCGTTTTCCCATTTGGATACGGTCTGGCGGCTCACGCCAAGCGCCTCAGCCTCGAACTCCTGCGTCATCTGGCAGCGGGTGCGGTGGGCCTTCAGCGTCTCGCCCAGGGTGCGCTTCACGGCCTGCTTTTCCTCCCGCATCTCCTTGCTGCCGATGTACTTCTTCAGCGCCCGCACGATCAGCACAAACAGATAAATCACCGCGGCCACCAGCGCCGCAAAAACCAAAATATTGAGCGCCGTCACCCATGTTGCAAACAGCATTTTTCTTTCCTCCTTCACGGATTTTTCTGTTCCCAGTATACCAAACCCCGCTGCTTTACGCCATCAACTATCGTGTACATTTTCGCTTACATCACAAAAAACGGCCTGTCTGCGTCATTCCCGCAGACAGGCCGCCTTATTTAATCCGCTTAAAACTGTTCCAGTATTGCCAGCAGCTTGTCAAGGCTGCGCTCGTTGAACTCCAAGATCAGAATGTCGCACCCCGGGTGCTCGGCCACATCCATCGTAAAAGTGTCGATATGCTCGCGCCAGCTGTTCGTGAAGCGCGCCTGCAGGTACGGCATGTAGTACTCGCTGAACGAATCCCCGATGACCCGCACGGCGCGGCTGTCCTTCTCAAACATCCGGTCATAGCCCGGCACTACGTAGGTCTCCTCGGCGGGCAGACTGGCGTAGAGCGCCGCCACGTTTGCCATGTCACCGGTGGTCGTGCCGCCGGCCTCGACGGGGTAACTGTCCGCCGGGCGCGTCGGCATGTCCAGCGCCTCAAAAATGCCGTCCAGCCCGATGAGCGCGCCGACGGCGTTCCAGTGGGTGTCCGTTTTGTAGTACAGCAGCCGGTCAGCGTTCTGCCGCGCCTGGCTGCGCAGCATGTCATACCGCCAGACCACCGGCACTGTCGTGTGGCTCTGCAGATAGGCCGCCAGCAGGTCGGTGCGGTTTTCCTCGTTCACAATGGGGTAGCCGTCGGGCATGTACTCGCGGTAGATGCGGTCCTTGCTGGGCGTCAGATCCAGCACCAGCGTGCAGCCGTTTTCGGCCAGCTTATCACTCAAGATCTGCAAGCCCGCGCTGGCCTCGGCCAGTGTGTCGGCGCTGTCGTTCAGCTCGGCCAGCCCCTGATAGTTTGCCATCGGCTGCGCGGCGTTGGGGCCGTCCTTGTAGAACAGCCAGCCGTCCTTGCCGGGCAGCACCTGGTCGCTCTGGCTCGTGCCGAACAGCGCGTAGTCCAGCCCGGCGTTCACCAGCACAAACTGATAGCGGAACGGCGAGTTATCGACCAGAAAGTTGTCGAGATTGCGCGGCAGCTCCCGCAGCGGGCTTTGCAGCACCTGCGGCAGGCCGGTCATCAGGCGGTTTTCGTGACTGTCCATCGACAGCTGTTTGGAAAAAATGTTGAACACCGGGAACGCCAGCCCGATGACGGCGCAGAACACGCCGATAAAGCCAATTTTGACCGCTTTACGCATAGCTCAGCACCTCCCTTAAAATTGAAAATAAATAAACGCGCTGTAGGTGCCTGCCGTGACGCGCATAAGTCCCAGAAACAGCAGCACGAGCAGCCCCGCCATCCCGGCAGGGGACGGCGCCTTTTTCGCGTACAAAGCCGCCTTCAGCTTGGGGCACAGCGCCTGCACGGGGCCGCACAGCAGGAAGGACGCCGCTAAAATCAGCAGCAGCTTGGTGTCCGCAAAGGCCGCCAGCGTATAGCCCTTGGCCCCGCTCTGCCATGTAAAAATGCCCTTGAGCACGGCCAGCCCCTCGGACAGGCCCGGCGCACCGAAGATCACCAGCGTCAGCCAGAGCAGCACCACCGTGTACAGGTGCCGGAACAGTCGCGGCAGCTGCTCCAGCGCCCGGCGCAGGCCCAGGCGCTCCATGCACAAAATTATGCCGTGCAGCAGACCAAACACCACATACTGCCACGCCGCGCCGTGCCACAGGCCGGTCAGCGCAAAGACGATGAGCAGGTTCAGGCAGGTGCGGCGCAGGCGGCAGCGGCTGCCGCCCAGTGGAATGTAGACGTAGTCGCGGAACCAGCTCGACAGCGAGATATGCCAGCGCCGCCAGTATTCGCCGACGGAGCAGGCAAGATACGGATACTCAAAGTTTTCCGGCAGCGTGATGCCGAAGAACTCACCGATGCCGATGGCCATATCGCTGTAGCCGGAAAAGTCAAAATACAGCTGCATCATGTAGGCCGTGTAGCCCAACACGAGGATCGGCGCGGGCAGCGTGGCCGCCGGGACCGACGCGACTTTGGCGTAAATCAAAGCGAGCTGGTCGGCGATGATGGCCTTTTTTGCCAGGCCCAGCACGAGCCGCTTGATGCCGTAGCAGAAGCGGTCTGCCGAGACGCGGCGCGTCTCGCTGCCGGGGTCCAACTGCGGGGCCTGCTGGCCGTACCGCACAATGGGCCCGGACGGCCCGTGGCCGAAGAACGCGAGGAACACCGCAAAACGGATAGGGTTCTTTTCCGATTCCACCTTGCCCGCGGCCACATCGGCACAGTAGCCGATGGCCGTGAACACGTAAAAGCTCAGCCCCAGCGGCAGGGCGGGGGAGAGCACCGGCAGCAGACCCGGCACAAGGGCGTTGACCGTCTCCGCCGCAAAGCCCGCATATTTAAAGCCCCCCAGCACCGCCAGATCCAGCAAGATCAACAAAATCAGCAGCGGCCTTTTGTGGGCCAGCCGCCCCAGCGAAAGCCCGCCCAGCCAGTTGATACCGGCCAGCAGCACCAGGATGGCCGCGCCCTTTAAGCCCGCCCACGCAAAAAACAGCAGACTGAACGCAGCCAGCACGGCATTGCGCAGCCACTTGGGGCACAGCCAGTAGACCGCCAGCGACAGCGGCAGAAAAACGAACAGAAATTGCACCGAAGAAAACGCCATAAAAAACACTGCTCCGCGCGGCACAGCCTGTGGCGATGCCGCTTCATAAAAATTTTACATCTGTAAACATTATAAAGGGTATGACAAAATTCGGCAAGGTCTGCACACAAAAAAGTTATTTTTCCGTCGCTCCCGCGCATTTTGCAGGGGATGGCCATAGACATCTACCCCCAAAATGACTATAATAAAGATGTATTTGTGTGTAACGGAGGGGTCTGCCCATGGAAAATCTGATTTTCGGCGCATTCGCCACGCTGGACGGCTACCGCGAGGGGGACGCCGCCAATCTGGGCCGCACGGTCTATGACCGCTGCACCGTCGTGGCGCTGTGCAGCGCCAAAGCGCAGAACCCTGCCTGCACAGTGGCCCTGCTGACGAATGCTCCCGTGCCGGAGCCGCTCCGCAGCCAGCTGACGCAGGGCGGCGTCGAGATCTGGGACTGCCCGTTTACCACCTACCGCGTGCCCGCCGACACCAATTGGGCACTGGCCTACTACAAGCTCTGCGCCATGGCGTGGGTGCTGGAAAACCGCAACTTTGCCCGCGCGGCGATGCTCGACCTCGACACCTTCACCCAGCGCCCGCTGGATGATCTGTGGCGGGAATGCGACGAGGCCGTGCTGCTGTATCAGGTCCCCCACGCCGCCAGCCAGACGATGACCGCCGCCATCAGCCGCTGCTTTGATGCGGTGGAGCCGGACGGCGCACCGCACGCGCTGACGCACTTCGGCGGCGAGCTGGTCGCGGGCAGCAGGGCGCGGCTTACCGATTTTATGTCGCTGTGCCGTGACTATTTTGAAGAACTGCAGGCAAAGGGCATCACCCCGAGAGAGGGTGACGAGGCCGTCTGGTGCGGTGCCGCCTACCGCAGTCTGCTGGCCGGTAAACCCGTGCGCGCTGCAAATGCCTATATCTTCCGCTACTGGCTTGGCGGGCATTTCTACTATGTATCAACAAATTATACACTCGACCCCGTCTGCATCCTGCATCTGCCGGGTGCGGCGAAGGACCGCCAGCTGAAGCTGATTTACAATGGCTATGCCAAGCGTGGGGTTTTCCCGCCGCTGAACAAAATCTACCGCCTGTGCGGCCTGCCCGCCGCACATCCGCCGCTGCTGCGCACCGTATGGACGCGGCTGCTGGCCAAGCTGTAAGGAGCTGCCATGTCCAGAAGGAAAAATGATTTGAGCCAGCGGCTCGAGGCTGTCATCAAAACGCTGGTGCCCCAGCAGGAGCAGAACCCCGACGACCTCGGCCCGATGATGCGGGCCATCAAGGCCGTGCACAGCATCAGCGACCACACCTCGACGACGCCCGAGGATCTGGAGCGCCAGCGCGCCGCGGAGGAGCTGTTTGCGCGGCTCGTCACGCCGGGCATCGGCATCCGCAGCGACAGCCTGACAGTGGGGAGCATCCCCGCCGAGTGGGTCAGCCTGGAGCACGGCCATGACCGCCGCCACGCCGTTTTGTACTGCCACGGCGGCGGCTACACCTGCGGCCAGCTGGGGTACGCCCGCATTCTGGCCAGCAAGCTGGCGCTGGCTACCGGGTTTGACGTGCTCTCGTTTGAGTACCGCCTTGCGCCGGAGCACCCGTTCCCTGCGGCCATTGAGGATGCCGTGGCGATGTGGGATTATTTAATGTATATGGGCTACGGTGCGCGGGACGTTATCGTCGCGGGCGACTCCGCCGGGGGCAACCTGGCGCTGGAGCTGGCTTTAAAGCTGAAGGAGCAGGGCCGCGCCCAGCCGCGCGGGCTGGTGCTGTTCAGCCCATGGACCGATATGACGGCCAGCGGAAAGAGCTACCGCACCTGCAAGACACTGGACCCGATGCTGACGATGGAGTACATCGCCGCCGTGCGCGAGGCCTACACCGGCCCCGATGCCGACTGGTCGCGCCCGTGCTACAGCCCGCTCTTTGCCGACCTGCGCGGTCTGCCCCCGACGCTGGTACAGGTAGGCACAAACGAAATTCTGAAGTCCGACAGTGAGCGCCTTGTGGAGAACCTGCAGAAGGCCGGGGTGTACGCCCAGCTGGAGGTCTACCCCGAGTGCTGGCATGTATTCCAGCAGATGCCGATCCGCAGAGCCGCCGTCGCAATGGAGAGCGCGGGGCGATTTGTGCAGAGGATCATTTGAGCGGGCTATAACCCGTCAGAGAGCGATAGCCGCAAGGCCCGTCAAAGCCCTTCCGGCCTGCTTCGCGGCCACCTCCCCTGTAAGGGGAGGCTTTTGCGGGCTGCGCCCGAGATGGAGAGCAGCCGTTAAAAACCGCGGGGGTTCGGGGGAACTCCCGAATTTAAGGTGGAGGAAGGCTCGGCGGCGTTAAGAACGGACAGTAATACTGCGTCCGTTTAGCCGCCGAGACTTCCGACTTCCACTTTGGGGTTCTTAGGGGCGTGTAGCCTCTAAGTCGCGGGTCCGCTGCGTCGAAACAGCGGCAGTTTTCTTTGGTTCTTTCTTTTGCTGCCAAAAGAAAGAACAACCTTCCGGGAGGCAGCCGCTCCCGTACAGCCACAAAAGAAAGGACCATGCTCATGTCCGATTCCTGGTATAAAGTCGATAACGTCGCCAAGGTGTTTCTGGCTACGGCGTCCCAGCGCGACCCGCGGGTCTTTCGTATCTCCTGCACGCTGAACGAGGAGATCGACCCCGATACGCTGAATGAGGCCCTGCGCAGCACCGCACAGGAATGGCCGCAGTTTCAGGTCACGCTGCACCGCGGTCTGTTCTGGCATTATTTTGAGTCCACCGACCAGCTGCCCACCGCCCAGCCGGAAACCAAAGCCCCCTGCGCACCTCTGTACACGCCGGAGCGCCGCAATAAGCTGATCTACCGCGTAACGTATTTCGGGGCGCGGATCAACCTGGAAATGTTCCACGCCATTACGGACGGCAACGGCGGTCTGCTCTACTTAAAATCCATCGTGCGCAACTATCTGGCGCTGCGCCATCCCGGTGAAATGGAGAACGTTCCCTCGCCCAACAGCGCCTCTGCCGGGGATATGGCACAGGACAGCTTCCGCAATTTTTATGAGGGCACCAAGCGGAAGAAATCCGCTAAAAAGCCCAAGGTGTACCGCCCGCACGGTTTTCTGCCTTACAGCCAGCTGCAGTTTTTTGAGGGACATTTAAGCTCTAAAGAGGTGCTGGAACGCTCCCACGCGCTGGGCGTTTCGATGACAAGCTACCTGGGCGCGTCTTTCATGCTGGCCATCTACCACGATATGCCCGCACTGGAACGCAAAAAGCCAATCTGCATCAGCCTGCCCGTCAACCTGCGCAACTACTATCCCAGCGAGACCGCGCGCAACTTCTTCAACTCGGTCTGCATCGCCCATACGCTGACGCCCGAGGACACGCTGGAAACCGTCGCCCCGGTCTTTGATGCCAAGCTGAAAGAGGTTTTAAAGCCCGAGAACATTCGCGCCCAGATGGATGCGTATGAACAACTGGAACACATACCCGGCATCCGCCCGGTTCCGCTGCTCATCAAAAACGCGGCGGTCAAGTTTTTCACCAAGCTGGAGGACCGGCATGTCTCCGCCGTTGTCTCCAACATGGGCCGGGTCAGCATCCCGGAGGGTATGAAGCCCTATATCCACAATTTTGCAGCGTTTTCCAGCTGTAAGACACTGTTCACTGTGGTCTGCTCCTACGGGGACGACCTTGTGCTGGGCACTGCTTCTGCCCTGCGCAGCACCGCCATTTTGCAGCGCCTTTACCGGGAGTTTGCCAAGGATGGGCTGGATGTTACCCTGTACGCTACGGAGGTGGAAAGATGAATACCTGCCCGCATTGCCATATCAGGGTCGGCGGGGACACTGCCTACTGCCCGCTGTGCCAGAACCGCCTGTCCGGCCCCGCCGGAGAGCCGTATTTTCCGGCAACGGCCCCGCGCATCCACCGCGCATCCCTGCTGTATAAGATCGTGGCGTTCGTACTGTCAGCGCTCATCGTCGTAGCCGGTGCCTTTGATTTCCTGCTGATGGAAGGCACGCCCCACCGTCATTTCAGCATTTTGATGGCTGTCTGGGCCGTGGCGGTCCTGCGGGTGGTGCGCGCCGTGCTGCGCCGCCGCTTCAACGGCCCGCGGCAGATCTTCAATCTGCTGCTGCTCGTCTCGGCGCTGCTCGTCTTTACCGACTGGTTCAACGGCTACACGGGGTACAGCTTGGACCTCGTCGTGCCGATTTTGTGCTGTACAGCGCTGGTCTGCAACTTTATTTTTGCCTTCCTGCGCAGCCGCTTTACAGCAAACGCGCTCGTGTATCTGCTCATGAACATCGGCATCGGCGTCCTGCCGTACATTCTGCTGTTCTTCCGCATTGACTATTCCGGCAGGCTGGACGCCCACAGTCTGCCGTGGGTCATCTGCCTGATCATAAGCGTCATCACGTTTCTGGGCCTTGTCATCTTCCGCGGCAGAGCCCTGAAAAACGAAATCGTAAAGCGTCTGCACATGTAACCATACTCCACCTCTGCACGCGAGCCAAATAAAAAAGCTGCTGTCCGCTTGAGACAGCAGCATTTTTTATTTCTTGTCAAACGCTTCCCGGCGCTTTGTGGACAGGCGGAACATTTCCTCCAGCCCCTCGCGGTCATCGCGGACGAGCTTTTCCCGCATATCCTGCAGGGCGCTCTCAAACATATCGATCTCGGAAATCAGGTTGTCCTTGTTCCACAGGAACAGCTCTGCCCACATTTTGTCGTTGATATGGGCAATTCTCGTCAAATCGCGGAAGGAGTCGCCCGTGTAGTTCGCCAGCTCCGAGTTATCGGACGCGCACATCAGGCTGACGGCAATGGCATGGCAGAGCTGGCTGACGTAGCCGATCATGTGGTCGTGCTCGGCGGGGGTCAGCACGCTGATGCGCTTGAAGCCCAGCTCCACGGCCAGGTCGCGGCACCAGTCGATGCCCGCCTGGCTGTTCTTTTCCGTCGGGGTGATGATGAAGTTTGCGGGGGCAAAGTTGACCTCGGCGCTGTGGGCGATGCCGCTCGTCTCGCGGCCCGCCATCGGGTGGCTGGCGATAAATTCCACCCCCTCCGGCAGGGTGGCCTGCACCGGCTCGACCACACCGCGCTTGACGCCGGACACATCCGTGACCATCGTGCCGGGGCGGATGAGTTGACCGTACTGTTTGACCCAGTCCAGCAGCACGGTGGGGTAGAGGCCGAAGATGATGCAGTCGGCCTCCCTTACCAGATCCTCAAAATCCGCATTTTTACCGGCGCGGATGTAGCCATGCTGCAAGGCATAGTCCAGCGTCGACTGGCTGTGGGTGATGCCGGTCACATTGTAGCCCTTCTGGCTCAGCACCTGCGCGTACTTGCCGCCCAGCAGGCCCAGACCGACGATCAGGTAGGTTTTGCTTTTATCCAGCATAGGAAATCACGCCTTTATGTCAAATTCTTCTTGTTTGTCGGTGTTCAGCTCCACCTTGGCGCCAAGACCGCGCAGCACGCTCCAGAACGCGGGCCAGCTCTTGTCCACGGCCTCGGCCCCGCAGAGCAGGGCGGGCAGGCCGCTGGCAATCGCCGCCACAGCCAGCGCCATGACGATGCGGTGGTCGTTGTGGCCGGACAGCGGTGCATTCGGCGCGTGGAGCGCCACGCCCTGGATGTGCACGGTGTCACCGTCCACCTCGATGCGCGCGCCCATCTTCCGCAGCTCGGTCTGCATGGCCTCGATGCGGTCCGATTCCTTCAGGCGCAGGCGGCCCGCATTGCGGATGACCGTCTCACCGCTGCAAAAGCAGCCGAGCGTGAACAAAATCGGCCCTAAATCAGGGCAGTCCGCCAGGTCGATCTCCGTCGCCTTCAGCAGGCTGCGGTCAAAGTGCAGCCCGCCCTCGATGGGCTTGAATTTGCCGCCGCATCGCTTTAAAATGTCCAGAATGACCTTGTCGCCCTGCTGGCTGTCGGGGTTCAGCCCCGTGACCGTGATGCCGCCGATGACGCAGCCCAGCACGGCCAGGAACGCGGCCTGGCTGTAGTCGCCCTCGACGGCAAAGTCGCTGGCCGTATACCGCTGCGGCGCGGCCACGCGGTACATCACACTGCCGTTTTTGCGTGCGCGGCTCGTGACCTTAACGCCGAACTGCTGCATGGCGTCAACCGTCATATCCACGTAGGAGCGGCTCTCGTAGGGGGCCAGTACCTCGATGCTGCTCTCGGACTCCATCAGCGGCGCGGCAAACAGCAGACCGCTGATGAACTGGCTGGACACGTCGCCGGGCAGGGTAAACCCGCCGGGACGCAGCCGTCCAAAGATCGTGATGCCCTCGGGCGTCTGCTCAAATTGCAGGCCCTGGCGCTCAAACAGCATCTGGTAGATGGCCTGCGGGCGGTCAAACAGCCGCCCCGCGCCGGTAAAGCGCACCTTCTGGGCCGTCAGGCTGAACAGCGGGATCATGAACCGCAGTGTTGAACCGCTCTCGTTGCAGAAAACCGGGCGTGTCACCGTCACAAAGCCGCCCGCCGTCCCATGCCCCTTGATGGTCACGGAGTGGGCCTCCTCGGTGATTTTTGCGCCCAGCTGGGCCGCCGCGCCAAGCGTGGCGCGGATGTCCTTGCTGTACTCGATATTCGTGATATGACTGGTGCCCTCCGCCAATGCGGCGCACAGCACCGCACGGTGCGCTGCGCTTTTACTGGGGGGCACCGTGGCCGTTCCGCCTAAGCGGCTGACATGAATTTTCGCGTCCAATTTACATCTCCCGGCCGATGGCGGCAGCGACCTTGCGGCACTTGGCAATCACATCGGCGAACTTATCCGGCTTCAGGCACTGGGCGCCGTCGCTCCAGGCGTGCGGCGGGTCGTTGTGGACCTCGATCTCCAGACCGTCGGCACCGGCGGCCACAGCAGCCAGAGCCATGCTCTCGATGTACTTATAATCACCGGTAGCGTGGCTGGGGTCAACGATAATGGGCAGGTGCGTTTTTTCCTTGATGACCGGTACGGCGGACAGATCCAGCGTGTTGCGGGTCGCGCGCTCAAACGTGCGGATGCCGCGCTCACAGAGGATAACATTCTCATTGCCGCCGGCCATGATGTACTCGGCGGACATGATCCACTCCTCAATGGTATTCGCCAGGCCGCGCTTGAGCAGAACGGGCTTGTGCATCTTGCCGACGGCCTTGAGCAGCTGGAAGTTCTGCATATTGCGCGCGCCGATCTGCACAACGTCCACATACTCCTCGAACTCGGGGATGTGGACCTCGTCCATCAGCTCACTGACGATAGGCAGGCCGGTGATCTCGCGGGCCTTGACCATATCCAGGATGCCCTCGGTGCCCAGACCCTGGAAGGAGTAGGGGCTCGTGCGGGGCTTGTACGCGCCGCCGCGCAGGAAGTTGGCACCGCCCGCCTTGACAGCCTTGGCCATCTTGATGGTGTGCTCCTCGCCCTCAATGCTGCACGGACCGGCCATAACGGCGATGGGCGCATTGCCGCCGACCCTGACGCCGTTGATGTCCACGACGGTATCCTCCGGGTGAAACAGGCGGTTGGCGCGCTTATAAGGGGCAGACACACGGGTCACGTTCTCGACCCAGGGGTTTGCCAGCACGTCCTTCTCGGCAATTTTCGTCGTATCACCGACAAGTCCAAAGACGTTGTAGTCGGTACCGCGGATCAGCGTGACGGACAGGCCCTGCTTCTCGAAGTTATCGACAATGCGGTCCAGCTCGACCTGGGGCGTACCTTTTTTAGTGGAAATAATCATGGGAGCCTCTTTCTTATATACTTTATATACTTTTTATGCTCTATAGAATATTGCGTTGCAGGGACCGATGCCAAGCATCGGCCCGCCGCCTGAAGGCTTCCCCCCTCGGGGGAAGCTGTCCGCCTCAGCGGACTGATGAGGGCAAACCTTGCGGGCACTGCTCCTTCTCGGCGGGCCTCGGAAGCTCTGCCCTCATCCGGCGCTTTGCGCCACCTTCCCCCGAGGGGGAAGGCTTTTACAGTCTCTCGTCCGCCTCAAACAGCTGTACCGCTTTATCCACTGCCGCGGTCAGCGAGCCGTTATTTTCCAGCACGACGGTGGAGGCGGCCTCATACAGCGGCGTGCGCTCGGCTTCAAGCTGCTTTAAAGCCGCGCCGCCCTTGGAGAGCGGGCGTCCGCCGGTAGCCAACGCCTCCAGCGGGCGGCGCACCCACAGCACGGGGCCGTTCTGACGCAGCGCGCGGGTGTTGGCCGGGCTCTTGATGACCCCGCCGCCGCAGGCGATGACCTGACTGTTGCTCTTAGCGACCTCGGCCAGCACGTCCGTCTCATAGCGGCGGAACGCGGCTTCGCCCTCCTGGGCAAAGATGTCGGGGATATTATGCCCGGTGCGGCGCTCAATTTCAGCGTCCAGATCCACAAATTTCTTGTCAAGGCGCTTTGCCAGCGCCGCGCCGACGGTGGATTTTCCGCAGCCCGGCATCCCGATGATCGAGACATTCGCCAGCTGGTGCCGCAGCTCGCGGCTGACCGCCGGGATGATGGCTGCCGTGTCCAGCTGTCTGCCGGTAAAGTGCTCCGCGGCAAACACAGCCTGCGCCACCAGCATCTCAAAGCCGCCCGCCGCGGTCACGCCGCAGTCCTCGGCCCGCAGCAAAAGCTCGGTGCGGAAGGGATTGTACACCACATCCAGCACGGCCTCCAGCGCGGGGAACGCCTTCGGGTCGATAAGGCACTGCCCCACGTTCGGGAACATGCCGCAAGGCGTCGTGTTGACGATGATCTGCACGTCCGGGCGGTGCATGGCCTCGCTGTACAGCAGGGCATCGCCCTTGCCGGTGCGGCTGGCGGTCAGAATCTCCTTAGCCCCGCCGTCGCGGCAGACCGCCGTGACCGTCGAGTGCGTACCGCCCGTGCCCAGGATCAGCACGGTCTTGCCCGCAAAATCTACGCCGTGGGCCCCGGCCAGATAGGCAAAGCCCGCGTAGTCGGTGTTATACCCATACAATTTCCCGTCACGGTTCACAATCGTGTTCACCGCGCCGATGGCCTGCGCCTTCGGGTCAACGACGTCGCAGTAGGGGATGACAAACTGCTTGTAGGGGATCGTCACGTTGATGGCCGCAAAGGCGCGCCTTTCCATAAAGGTGCGGGCCTCGGCCTCGGTGGGCAGGGGCAGCAGCTCATAGGTGTAATCTGCAATTTTTTCATGGATGATTTTGGAGTAGCTGTGGCCCAACTTGCCGCCGATCAATCCGTACAGCGGTTGCTGCATAGTTCTTCACTTCCTGTTTTTACACTTTGGGGAATCCGTGCTTCTGGGCCAGCGTGCCGTAGCGCACGGTCAGAAGGTCCAGCAGTCCGAACGCCGTCAGGCTGTTCTGCACGACGGCGGCGCGGGGCACGATGCAGGGGTCATGGCGGCCCTTGATCTGCAGCTCCGCATCGGTCCTGCCGATATAATCCACGGTATGCTGTTGCTTATAGATGCTGGGCGTGGGCTTGAGCACCGTGCGGAACACGATGGGCATACCGTTGGTGATGCCGCCGTTGATGCCGCCGTTCTTGTTCGTGGCGGTGGCGATTTTGCCGTCCCGCATCGTGAACGGGTCGTTGGCCTCGCTGCCGTGCATTGCGGCAAAGCCGAAGCCCGCGCCGAACTCAATGCCCTTGCAGGCCGGGATGGCGAACATCAGGTGGGCCAGCTCGCTCTCAACGCTGTCGAACCACGGCTCGCCGATGCCCGCGGGCAGACCGGTCACAATCGTTTCCAGAATGCCGCCGACGCTGTCGCCCTCGCTGCCCGCAGCGCGGATAGCCGCCTGCATGGCCTCCTCCTTCGACGCATCCAGCAGCGCAAAGTGCCCGGGCTGCGGGTCGGGCATGACCAGCCCCGCAGCGCTGGAAAGCGGTGCGTCCTGCACGCCTGCACACTCGGCAATATGGGTGTAGACCTTTACGCCCAGGCCGTTCAGCACCGTCTCGCAGATCGTGCCCGCCGCAACGCTTGCCGCCGTAATGCGGCCCGAGAAGTGCCCGCCGCCGCGCGCGTCCTGAAAGCCCTCGTACTTGGCGTAGGCCGTGTAGTCGGCGTGGCCGGGGCGCAGCAGGTCGGCGGTTTTGGCGTAGTCGCCGCTGCGGGTATTCAGGTTGCGGATCATCAGGGTGATGGCCGTGCCGGTGGTGCGGCCCTCATACACACCGGAGAGGAACTCCACGGCGTCGGCCTCGGTGCGGGCGGTGGAAAGCCCATCCCCGCGGGCGCGGCGGCGGTCCATGGCCGCGGCAATCGCGGCCTCATCCACCGGCAGGCCTGCGGCCAGCCCGTCGAGCACCGCCCCCACGGCAGGTCCATGGCTCTCACCAAAAATCGTCATACTGACGGCATTTCCAAAGGTGTTTTTCATATATCCTTCCCGATTTTTCTATGAATGGAAAAATGGCGATCCCGGCAAGCTCTCTCCCTCGCAGAGGGAGGCAAGGCTCTCGGCCCGCAGGCCGGTGGGGGAGAGAGCCATGCCGCCAGATGCCGTTTCCCTCATTCCATACCTAACAAAGCCGGCAACTCAGTCATGGGCAGACTGTCGGCGCGCCAGCAGCCGAGGCCGGGGCACTTGATGACCGTGATATGGTCGCCGCGGGCCTTTTTGTCATGCTGCATGTAGGCCAGGACCTTCTCTTTGTTGGCCCCGGCGCGGGTGGGCAGACCCAGCGCGCGGTAAATCGCCCGGGTGCGCTTGAGCAGGGCCGTGTCCTCGATCATCGGCAGCATACCCAGCGCGACGCATTCGCCGTGGTACAGGCCCGTGGTACGGCGGCCCCGCACACCGCGCACGGCTTCGATGCCGTGGCCGATGGTGTGGCCGAAGTTCAGGCAAGCGCGGACGCTGCCCTCGCGCTCGTCCTGCTCGACGATCTTCTTCTTAAATTTCAGACTTCTGTAAACAATTTGTTCAATGTTATCCTCGGGGTGCTCGCACTCAAACAGTGCAAACAGCTGCGGGTCTCCGATGATGCCGGTCTTGAGCGCCTCGGCCAGGCCGTTGACGACCTGACGGCGGGGCAGGGTCTTGAGCGTGTCAAAATCGACAAGCACGACCTTGGGCTGCCAGAATGCGCCGACGATGTTCTTCGTCTCGCCCAAATCAATCGCCGTCTTGCCGCCGATGGAGGAATCCACCTGCGAAAGCACCGTCGTGGGGCAGTTGACAAAGTCAATGCCGCGCATGTAGCTGGCCGCGCAGAAGCCGCCCAGATCGCCCACAACGCCGCCGCCGACGGACACCAGCAGATCCTTGCGGTCCATGCCGAACGCCAGCATAGCCTGCAAAACCTGACCGTAGACCTTCAGGCATTTGCTGCCCTCGCCCCGGGGGATCGTGTAGACGGTGGAATCGGGGCACTGGGCCGCCACGGTCTGCGCGTACTCGGCGGGTACGCCGGAGTCGGTCAGCACAAAGACCTTGCGGTTTGCCACGTTCGTGAACTGATGGAGGTTGGCAAGGCATCCAGCCTTCAAAATAATATCGTAGCTGCGGCTTTTAAGCTGCATCGTCAGTTTCATGCTTCGCACATCCTTTATCTTCATGGCTTATTTCTCCGTACTGTCAAGGGTGAAGGCACCCAGCAGCCGCAGGGTGCTGCAAACAGAAGTCAGGGTGTCCAGCAGGGTCTGACACCCTGCGCCCGTGCTGCCCGCCGGGCAGACGATCTGTACATAGAAATAGTATTCAAACGGAACATGGGGCAGGGGACGGCTCTTGATGCACTCCATGTTAAAGCCCCGCGCACCGATCTGATCCAGCGCTGCGGCCAGCTGGCCGGGCTTATGGCGTGCCGTGAACAGCAGCGCCAGCCGCTGGCCCTCTCCGGTCATGGCGGGGGCGGCGGCGGCACGCTCGATCACGATGAACCGCGTTGTGTTGTCGCCGTCGGCGTTGATGCCCGCGGACAAAATCTGCAGGCCGTACAGCCCGGCGGTCTCGGCGCTGGCAATGGCCGCAACGCTCGGGTCGTTCAGCTCGGCCACATGGCGGGCCGCGTCGGCGGTGTTGCCCCAGGTGGACGTTTTAAAGCCGTGCTGCTGTACAAAAACGCTGCTCTGGGCCAGCGCCTGCGGGTGGCTGATGACGGTCCTGACCGTCTCCAGCGTCGCGCCCGGCACGCCCAGCAGGTCTTGCCGGATCGGCAGGTCGCACATCCGGGCAATGATAATATCGGGGTGGGTGTACAGCAGGTCGAGCACGGTGGAGACATCGCCCGCGTTGGAGTTTTCAAACGGCAGAACGCCGAATTGTGCATCCCCGTTCTGCACAGCGTCAAAGACCTCGCCCCAGGTGGTGCAGGCCGTCTCCCTCGCAAAGGGGAAAAGGCGGCGCAGCGCAATGTGGCTCCACGCGCCGGGCACGCCTTGGTAGGCGGCGGTATCGCGGCCCAGCCGGGCGCGCTGGTATGCGCGGGAAATGCTCATGGCATCGCTGAGAAAAGCGCGGTAGTAGGGGCGCAGCGCCTCGTCGGTGATGCGGGCCGTGTTTTTGTCAAGCACGGCGGCCTCCCGCGCGGCATCAAAAACCGGCTTGCCGGTCTCGGCCTTGTAGCGCACCACATCGGCCACCGCGCGCATACGCCGCTCAAACAGAGCGGCCATCTCGGCATCAACGGTGTCGATCTCGGCACGGGCTTGCTGTAAAAGGTCCATGGGTCGGCTCCTTTTCGGAATTTTTCAGGAATATCTCCGCTGCCCCTTTTGGGCATGGATGTGGGGCGGGGTGGGGGCAGGCTGCCCTACGAATCACCCGCAGGCGCAGTGTTGTTTATTTATACATACTCAAAGTCAGTATACCATAAATAAAGCGCCGTCACAAGAGTGACGGCGCGAAATTTGTCTTTTCTTGGCCACCTCCCCCGCAGAGGGAGGCAAGCGCAGTTTTACCCGTGCAGCGCACTTCTCAGGGCGGCCAGGAGCTCGGCCTGGTAGGCGGGGCTGAAGGTGCCGTGCAGCAGCTTGGGCAGGGCCTCCTCCTGCAGGCGGCGCCAGCTGTCGGCCTCGCGGCCCGGCAGGATCGGCACAAAGGCCACACCGTTGGCAGCGGCGGCCTGGGCGTCGCCCATGGCGTCGCCGACCATCATGACCTTGCGGCTCTCATACCCGCAGGCCAGCATTGTGGCGATGGAGTTTGCCTTGCTGCCGACCTCCTGCCCGAAGATGACATCCGCATGACGGGCCAGCCCGTAGCGCTTCCACTCGCTGGCAATGGCGCTCTCGTTCGCGGCACTGACGACGGCCACATCGGCCACGGCGTGCAGCTGGCGCAGGCTTTCCTCCACGCCGGGGAACGGCTCAAACGTCGGCTCCAGCGCCTGAATACGGCGGTTGCAGGCGTTGTTCCACTCCTGCAGCTTGCGCAGGGCCAGGCTGCCGGTCTTTTGCAGCTCCCGCTGCAGGCTGGCCGTGGAAAGCTCCGTCGCGGTATCGACCCAGGCGGCAATATCCTCGCTGCCCGGGATCTCGATGCCGCGGTTTTTCAACCGGTCAAACACCAGCCGGACGCTCTCAAACCGTGAGATGCCGCGGGTGATCGTGTGCAGGTTGATCTCATCCCACGCGGCAGTGATGAAATCCGCGTGGTCATCCAGCGCAAACACGCGGATGAGCTCGGGGCACATGACGGTGGAATGCTTGATGCGCACCGTGTCCATCACGCAGCCGTCGGAATCCATGCAAATCAGAAATTCACGTTTCTTGGTAAAATCCGTCAGTGCATTTGCCATAAAAACCGTCTCCCTCTATCAACTCTGCCTATAAACTCAATATGAATCTATCATAACAAAATTCCACGGCGTTTTGCAATGCCTTTTTTAAAAAAAGCATGGATTTTTGTGTAATTTCTACATTTCAACGGGGGCATCGGGGTCCAGAGTGCGGCCAATCGGAGCGTGGATCAGCAGATTGGCCATTGCGTCCGCCGGGGTGGGCTGCTTGTTGATGACAACAAGGTTCTCCCCGCGGAAGTAGCGCAGCAGACCCGCCGCCGGGTAGACGGCCAGGCTTGTGCCGCCGACGATGAGGGTATCGGCCCCGCGGATGGCGTGCACGGCGTTTTCCATTGTCTCCTCGTCCAGCCCCTCCTCGTAGAGCACAACATCGGGCTTGACGATGCCGCCGCACTCGTCGCAGCGGGGCACGCCGTCGCCGACGCCCGCCGCATCCTCAATGAACTGCACCGGGAAGAATTTGCCGCACCGCGTACAGTAGTTGCGCAGGGTCGAGCCGTGCAGCTCATACACGGTCTTGCTGCCCGCGGCCTGGTGCAGGCCGTCGATGTTCTGGGTCACGACGGCCCTGCATTTGCCCTCGCGCTCCAACGCTGCCAGACGCAGGTGGGCCGCGTTGGGCTTTGCCCCGTGGACGATGAGCTTCTGGCGGTAGAAGTCAAAAAACTCCGCGGTGTGGGTCTCGTAGAAGGTGTGGGAGAGCATCGTCTCGGGCGGGTACTTGAATTTTTGGTGGTACAGCCCGTCCACCGAGCGGAAATCGGGGATGCCGCTCTCGGTCGAGACGCCCGCCCCGCCGAAAAAGACCATGCTTTTTGTTGCTGCCAGAATTTCCTCTAATGCCGGAACCATGCAAACTGCCCCTTTCGCTTTTGGCTTTTATGTCTTATAATATACCTATTATAATCTATTTTCGGAGGGATGCAAGATGCAGCGCGAAATCACACGGGAGCTGGTGCGCCGGCTGCTGCCCGGGCGCATGGCGGAGAGCAACAAGGGGAGCTACGGCAGTGTGCTGACCGCGGCGGGCAGCATGGCCTACCGCGGGGCGGCGGCGCTCTGCACAGAGGGCGCTTTGCGCGGCGGGGCCGGGCTGGTGTATCTGGCCAGCGTCGAGCCTGTTATCCAGCTGGTGCTTTCCCGCACGCCGGAATGCTGCGCCTGCGGCTGCCGCACGGCGGCCAACGGGGGCATCCACCCGCAGGACGCCGACGCGCTGCGCCGCTGGTTCGCGGACAGGCACGCCGTTTTGCTGGCCGGGCCCGGGTTGGGGGAGAGCGCCGCCGATGTCTGTAAGGCTCTGCTCGGCAGGAACGCCCCGTGGGCCGGTGCCGTGCTGGATGCCGACGCACTGAACGCACTGGCAGCGGGGAAGTACAGGGGGGATCTGCCCGCAAACACGATCCTGACGCCCCACCCCGGCGAGGCCGCGCGGCTGCTGGGCCTGACTGTGCCCGAGGTGCAGGCGGACCGCGAGGGTGCCGCCGTATCGCTGGCCGAAAAATATCACTGCGTCGCCGTTTTGAAAGGGCATCACACACTGGTTGCCGCGCCGGACGGCACGGTCTGGCGCAATGAGACCGGCAATGCCGGGTTAGCCAAGGGCGGCAGCGGGGATATTTTAGCCGGTCTGACCGCCGGGCTGCTGGCAGCGGGTCTAAAGCAGGGCCGCACGCCCGAGGACGCCGCGGTCTGCGCGGTATGGCTCCACGGCGCCGCTGCAGACCGCTGCGCCAAGCGCCGCAGCATGACCGCCATGCTGCCAGGGGATCTGTTTGAAGATCTAGGGTGGATTTTGGGGGAGCTGGGGCGGTAAGGCTGCGGGCCGAAAGAAAGCAGGCACCTCCCGTGAGGCAGCCGTTCCCGGTCTTGCCACCCGCCCCTATAGGGTGTATAATAGGACTATATCTGCCAGACTCAGGAAAGGAGCCGCTGTTATGTCGCGCAAAGAAGGCCAGAAACGCAAACTGCTTGTTCTTTTGGAGATCCTCGCCCGGGAAACCGACGAGAAGCACCCCTTGAGTGTTCCCCAGCTGGTGGAAAAATTGCAGGAGCACGGCGTCGTCGCCGAGCGCAAAAGCGTCTACGATGACCTGAACACCTTAAACAACCTGCCCGACACCAAATATGAGATCGTGCAGCAGCGCGGGCGCGGCGGCGGCTACTATATGACCGATGCTCCGTTTGAGCTTGCCGAGCTCAAGCTGCTCGTCGATGCCGTCTACGCCAGCAAATTCATCACGGCGCGCAAATCCAAGATCCTGATCGACAAGCTCGGCCAGTTCACCTCCACATACCGGCAGGAGGAGCTGGACCGTAAGGTACTGGTCAGCGGGCGTATCAAGAGCACCGACGAGAAAATTCTGTACACCGTCGATGCGCTGCACGCCGCCATCACGGCAGGGGAGCAGGTCACCTTCAAATACTGCGACTGGAACCTGCAAAAGCGGATGGCCCCGCGCCACGACGGCCAGCTCTACCGCGTCAGCCCGTGGGTGCTCGTGTGGGAGAACGGCAACTATTATCTGATCGCCTACACCGAGGGGCGGCTCAAGCACTACCGCGTCGACAAGATGCAGAACGTTCACCAGCTGCCCGACACGACCCGCGAGGGTGCCGGGGAATATGCCAATTTCGACGTAAATACGTATATGCAGCAGATGTTCGGCATGTTCAACGGCCCGCTCAAGCGGGTAACGCTGCAATGCGAGAACCGCTTTGCCGGGGCGATGATCGACCGGTTCGGCACCGCGCCGATCCTGACGCCCTGCGCCGACGGCGAGCACTTTACGATGACCGCCGAGATTCAGGTCAGCCCGCAGTTCTTCGGCTGGGTGGCCGGGTTCGGCACCGGCGTCGTCGTCTCCGGCCCGCCGGAGGTCCGCGCCGAAATGAAGAAAACGCTGGATCAGCTGCAGGAGCTTTACCGCTGATTTGCAATACCGGCGTAAATATGGTAAAATAGATTGTTTAAATCTATCACCGTAGGGAGGACATCACCTCTTGCTGGAAAAGAACCAACGCTTCAAAAGCCTTTTGTATGTGCTGGCGGACGCGGCACTGCTTTTCATCGGCTTTTTGCTTGCCAACTATATCCGTTTCAATTACGTCCGCTACTTTGAGCCGGGCGGCGCAGGGCCTGCGCTGGCCGTGGCCCGGGACCCACGCAACATCATTGCCGGGCTGGCCACGTCGCTGGTGCTCGTGCTCATCTACTGGGTCGCCGGTATCTACAGCACCACGCGGCTGCGCGGCCTGGCCGAGCGCTGCACCAAGATTGCCGTCATCAACGCGGCAGGACTGTTGATCTTCATTGGTGCTTTGTATCTGATGCACCTGGACGACTACTCCCGTATCGTACTGGCGCTGTTCTACATCCTCGGCACGGCAGGCGTCGTGATCGAGCGTATGGTCCTGCGCTGGGTAGACCGCGCCCGCCGCCGCAAGGGGCTGGGTCTGCGCCATATCCTGCTGGTGGGCGGCGGTAAATCCGCCGCGCTCTATCTGCGCGCGCTCGAGCACAACCCCTACTACGGCTTTGTCGTGGACGGCTATCTGGCCGGAATCGAAGAGCCGGGTCTTGGTGTGCGCTACATGGGCAGCTATGATGCGCTGTCCGCCCGGCTCGACGAGGTTGCCGTTGATGAGGTCGTCGTAGCGCTGGAGGCTGACGAGATCGAATTGCTGCCCCACGTTTTTGCCGCCTGCGACAAAAACGGCGTGCGCATCACGATGGTACCGTTCTACAGCGACTATCTGCCCGCCCGGCCCACCATTGACGTGCTGGACGAGTGCAAGCTCATCAATGTGCGGCAGACGCCGTTTGACAATCTGCTCAACGCCGCTGTCAAGCGCGGGCTTGATATTATCGGCAGCCTGATTCTGATCATTCTGACCAGTCCTGTCATGCTGGTCACGGCCATCGGCGTCAAGCTGTCCAGCCCCGGGCCGGTCATCTTCAGGCAGGAGCGCATCGGCCTGAACAAAAAGCCCTTCATGATGTACAAGTTCCGCTCGATGCGGGTCAATGTGCAGCAGGAGACCGGCTGGTCCACCGACTGCGACCCGCGCAAGACCCACTTCGGCAGCTTTATCCGCAAGTTCAGCCTGGACGAGCTGCCCCAGTTCTTCAACGTGCTGAAAGGGGATATGTCCCTCGTCGGGCCGCGGCCCGAGGTGCCCTACCATGTGGAGCATTTTAAAGAGGAGATCCCGCGCTACCTTGTGCGCCAGCAGGTCCGTCCCGGCTGCACGGGCTGGGCGCAGATCCACGGCCTGCGCGGCGACACCGACATTGCCGAGCGCATCCGCTACGACATCTGGTACATCGAAAACTGGACCGTGGCGCTGGACATCAAGATCATCTTCCGCACCGTGTTCGGCGGCAAGATGGTCAACGACGAAAAACTACAATAACGCCCTGTGCGTTACCGGACGGGAGTGTCTGTAATGAGCAAAAAGGAGCCCAAGGTCGCCATCGTTCACGACTGGCTTGTCGGCTACGCCGGCGGGGACCGCGTTGTGGACGCCATGAAGCGCGTTTTCCCCGATGCCGTCATCTACACCCTTGTGTACGACCCCAAAAACATGCCCGAGCACTTTAAAAGCTATGACATCCGCACAAGCTGGTTCCAGAAGGTGCCCTTCTCCAACAGGCTGTACAAGGCCATGCTGCCGCTGATGCCCCGCGCGTTTGAGGCGTTCGACCTGACCGAGTACGATCTGGTGCTGTCGTCGTCCTCCTCCTGTTCCAAAGGCGTCATCACCCGCCCGGATGCCGTACACATCTGCTACTGCCACACGCCGATCCGTTATGTGTGGGATTTTTACTACACCTACCGCGCCAACGCCAACTGGCTGGCGAAGCTCGTCATGCCCGGCCAGATGCACAAAATGCGCATCTGGGACAAGTGCGCCGCGGACCGTGTGGATTATTTCATCGCCAACTCGCATTATATCGCCCAGCGCATCAAAAAATATTACCGGCGTGACAGCGATGTCATTTACCCCTGCTGCCACATCAACGAGTCGCCTTTTGTCGAAAAGGAGGACTTCTACCTGACCGTGGGCCGTCTGACCTGGTACAAGCGCGTGGATCTGGCCGTGCAGGCCTGCACGCGCCTTAACAAGCGCCTCGTCGTCATCGGCGGCGGGGGAGAGCTGGACAAGCTCAGGACCATGGCCGGGCCGACCATCGAGTTCAAGGGCGGCGGTCTGTCCGACGAAGAAGTGCGCAGCTACTACCTGCGCGCGAAGGGCTTTCTTTTCCCGGGTGAAGAGGACTTTGGCATCACCCCCGTCGAGGCCCAGAGCGCGGGCACGCCGGTGCTGGCCTATGGCCGCGGCGGCGCGTGCGAGAGCGTGCTGCCCGGCAGGACCGGCTACTGGTTTAAAGAGCAGACCGTCGAGAGCCTGGCCGACTGCATCGAACGGTTTGAGCGCGACGGCGTGGCCTGTTCCAAAGAGGAAATCCGTGAGCACAGCCGCTCCTTCAGCGAGGAACGCTTTGAGCGCGAGCTGAAGGAATACTGCCTGCGCCGCATGGCCGACTGGCAGCAGGAGCTGCTCGACTGCTCCCACTGGGAGAAGGAGGAACTGGATTGAACCCTATCGTCATCAACGGCACGGTACTGTGTGACAATATCACCGGCATCCCGCGCTATGTCTATGAGAATGTCGTCCGGCTGGACAAGCTGATCGAGGGCACCGGCCTGGACGTCCGCATTGTCTACCGCGACGACGGGCGGCCCATCCATCTGCCGGAGCTGAAAAACATCCGGCTGGTGCCGCTCAAGTCCATCCCGTATTTTTACAATCTGGCCGTGCTGCCCGCCTACCTGCGCCGCACCCATGCGTTTTACGTGGGCCTTGCCAGCGATATGCTGCTGACCCGCCGCAGCGTCGTGGTGCTGCACGACATCCGCCCGCTGGTCATGGATACCGACAAGGGCTTTTTCCGCTTCAAGTTCTGGGTACACTGCCTGTCCACCAAATGGTTCGCCCAGCGGGTGTTCACGGTCAGCGACAACCAGCGCCACCTCATCAGCGAGAAGCTCGGCATCCCGCTGGACAAGATCGGCATCACCTACAACGGCTGGGAGCACATGAAGAACGTCACCCCCGACGAGAGCATTTTTGACAAGATGCCCGGCGTCAAAAAAGGGGAGTACTTCTACGCCCTCGGCAGTCTGGCAAAGCATAAAAACTTCAAGTGGATCCGAGAGGTCGCCCGCCGCAGCCCCGACAAGACGTTTGTCGTCGCGGGCGGCAAGGACCTGCGTGCCTTTGGCGACGACGCCGAGGCGAAGGACACCCACAATGTGTTCTACCCGGGCTATGTGTCCGATGCCGAGAACGCCGCGCTGATGAAGCACTGCAAGCTGTTTTTGCACCCCGCCGTGTTCGAGGGCTTTGGCATCCCGCCGCTGGAGGCGCTGGCCCTGGGCGCGCCGGTCGCGCTGGCCAACGCCACCTGCCTGCCCGAGCTGTACGGCGATACGGCGCGGTATTTTGACCCGTATGATTATGATGTGGATCTTGACGCGCTGGCCGCCCAGCCCGTGGCCGCGCCCGACGAGGTCCTGAAAAAGTACAGCTGGGACAAGACCGCCGAGTTCTGGCTGCACGAGATGGAGAAGTATGCAAATCAGTAACAGCATAAACCATAAACTAGGAGAACTTCTATGAAATTTATTTCTCCCCCATCCAAAGGGACTTCACTTACATTCAAGTGCAAAGTCGGTACCACTGTTATTTGGCTGCTTTTGGGGGCTGTTTTAGGCTATTTGTTCTTAGTTATTGCGTTCTGCCTGCCCACTAATCGTATGCGCAGTCACTTAGAGAGCACACCTGATGTTTTTTATAACGGTTCTGTTGCCCTCGTAAAGGATGATTTAGCTACGCATTTGGATTACTTAACAGAAGCAACTATTTTATCCGAAGCTATCTATGATGGAAATGAAAGTCCTTTTGTGAAGGCTGCCGCCATTTATTCCGTCCTTCCACCAGAGGGAGATGAAAATTGGTCTTATCGAAAGCTAATTTCTTCACTCAGTGCAACCAACGAATCTGCCCACGGCCCATATGATCGTTATTGGCAGGGTCAGTTGGCCATTTTGAGACCACTTCTTCTGTTGCTGGATTACAAAGATATCTTACGCTTGAATACGCTTGTTCAGCTTTTCTTAATGTTATGGATTGCTCATCTGTTATCCTGTCATTCATTAACTCACCTTCTTTTTCCTCTGGCACTAATGTTCTGCTCTTTAACCCCGATAGCTACAGGCATCTGCCTTCAATATACTCCGTGTTTTCTCATTATGGCTATTGGCTGTGTTGTTCTTCTACGCCATACAAATATAATAAATAAATTTAATTGGTTGTTTTTCTTATCACTTGGCATGGCAACAAGTTATTTTGATTTTCTGACATATCCGCTTGTTACCTTAGGAATCCCCCTCATTCTGTATTTACAGTTAGAGACAAGTTCTCCTTCTCAACGTTTTTTCCAAATTACAACTTGCTCTTTATCGTGGGGCATTGGTTATATTGGATTCTGGGCAGAAAAATGGTTGCTTGGTTCTGTCATCTTGCAGGAAAACCTCTTTTCTGAAGCATATAACAGCATTATTCTCCGTTCTTCTCATGAAACACTGGGGCAAACCATAACCTATATGGCTACCCTAAAAAACAATCTTCAGGCATACGATTTACGTACGTGGAAAATTCTGTGGCTTCTTCTTTTCTTAGTTACTATCGTATTGGCTTTACACCGCCATTGTTTGACTTTGCATAATATTTTAGCTTTCTCCCCTTTATGTTTAGTTGCTTGTATGCCTTTTGTGTGGTACTATTTTACACAGAATCACTCCTATATTCACTTCGGTTTCACACATCGTGAACTCTCTATTACATTTTTCGCACTTAGCTGTTTTCTGGTTCAGCTTTGTAATTCAGCTCATATCGAACTTAAACAAAAAATATAGACTCTGTAACAACTTCACCGATGGAACCGCTGCACTAGCCATATAGCCTGTTGCCACCCTTGATGCAGTGCTGGAAAAGTACAGCTGGAACCGCACCACCAATTTCTGGCTGCACGAGATGGAGAAGTATGCAAAGCAGTGAAGCGGCAGCTCCCGCAGGGTAAGGCCCCTCAGGCCTCGCAAACTCAGCCAGCTCCCCACCCTGTGGGGCGCCTTTCACGGGCGTACGCCCGAAAAAAGCCTCCCTTTTCAGGGGAGGTGGTCGAGCGCCAGCGATGACCGGAAGGGCTCTGGCCATTTCCCGCTGCCACATCACCTATCCCACAAAAGGAGGAGCATTATTCTTATGTTTATTATAATCACCCTGCTCCTCACCGTGCTCGTCTCCGGCATCTTCGGTGCGGTTCCTGCGGTAGTATCCCACCGCAGGGTTTCCCGCCGCGACGCTGCCTGGGCCGCCGGGCTCTGGCTGGCCGTCTGGGTGTTCGCTCTGTGCGCCTACCACCGCCCCGGGCTGACCGTCGGCTTCCACGCGTTCCGGCTCGTCGCCCTCACCGCCATGACCGGCTGGGCGGGGCTTGTCACCGCCGGGCTGCGCAGCCTCGGGCGCAAAGGGTTAAAGGCCGTCGTCCCGCTGCTGGCCGTCACGGCGCTGGGGCTGGAGGTGTTCGTCGGCAATGTGGCCTACTTCAACACCCACAGCTACACGCCGTTTCAGCTCGTCGATTACCTTGACGACAACATCAACGTCGGGCGCGGCGTCGGCACGATCTCGCTCGACGAGGGCCGCACCTATCTGCGGTTCCTCGACATTGACCAGCCCATCTACAACCTGCGGTTTGACGGTCTGGTCAGCGACGACACCGAGCCGCTCCACGCCGACAGCGCCGTGATCTTCACCATTGAGGGCACCGACGCCGCCAACACCGAGCTGACCCGCTTCGGCAGCTGGCAGGTGGGGCTGCAGGCCCCGCGCACCCAGGTCATCAGCCTGGATCTGACCGGCTCCGTCGGGATGCTGACGCTGACCGCTGCCGGGTACAGCTCCACCTACGCGCAGTTCCCGGTGGCGCTGACCTTCCGCGGCATCACGGCCAACGCGCCGCGCGCGCTGGATTTCTCGATTTTGCGCTTCTGCGCGATATTTCTGGCGCTGCTGGCCGTCTACGGCCTGCGCCCGGCCAGCGGGCTGTGGCACCGCCGCTGGCTGGCGGGCAACGTCTGTGACCGTGCCGCAGCCGCCGTGCTGGGTCTTGTGCTGGCTGCCTTCGTCGTGGTCATCCCGTTCTGGGAGCCGAGCAACACCGGCCTTGCCACAAAAGATTACAATACCGCGTTCTGGGACGGGGAGAGCACGGTCAGCTTCGTCTACCAGCAGTACGGCGCGCTGGCGCACAGCCTGCTGAACGGGCGCCTTGACCTGGAGGCCGACCCGCCCGCCGAGCTGCTGGCGCTGGACAACCCCTATGATGCCGGGGCGCGCGACGCCGCGCAAATCAACGACATCCACTGGGACCACGCCTTTTACAATGGGCGCTACTACGTCTATTTTGGCATTGTACCGTGTCTTTTGTTCCAGCTGCCGTTTGAGGCACTGACCGGCATCCAGAACCTGGCTTATGCGCCCTGCATGGTCCTGCTGGGGCTGATCTTCCTCGCCGCCTGCTTCGGCGTCGTCGGGCAGGCCGTGCGCCGGTGGTTCCCGCAGGCGTCCACCGCAGCGTACCTGCTGGCCGTGGCCGCCGTAGCGCTGGGCAGTCAGTTCTACTATCTGTTGCTGCGCCCCTACATTTATGAATATGCCATCCTCTGCGGTGCGGCGCTGCTGATGCTGGGGCTTTGGCTCTGGCTCTCCGCCGCCAGCACGCCGGTGGAAAAGCGCGGTGCGCTGGTCGTCAAGCTCGTCTTCGGCAGCCTCTGCGTGGCGCTCGTCGCCGGGTGCCGCCCCCAGATGGAGCTGTTTGCGTTTTTGGCCGTGCCCATCTTCTGGCCGCGGTACATCGGGCAGAAGCGGCTGCGCAGCCGCGCCGGGGCAGGGGAGGCCGCCGCGTTCCTGCTGCCGGTGGTGCTGGTCGCTGCCGGGCTCATGTGGTACAACGCTGCGCGGTTCGGCTCGCCCTTTGACTTTGGCGCCAACTACAACCTGACCGGCAACGATATGACCCAGCGCGGCTTCAACGCCGTGCGCATCGGCCCGGCTGTGTTCACAAGTCTGTTCGAGCTGCCCAGCTGGCAGGGTGTTTTCCCGTTCCTGCGGGAGACCGACGTCCAGACGAACGCCGTCATCCGCACGATCAGCGAGAAGTTCACGGGCGGCATTCTGGCCGCCACGCCGTACCTGTGGGTGCTGGCGCTGCCGCTGCTTCCCGCGTTCCGCCACTGTCTGCACCGCCGCCGTGTCACCGCCTGTGTGGTCTACGGCAGCCTGGCCGCCATGGTCGTCATGACCGTCGTTGACTGCGAGATGGCCGGGGTGCTCTACCGTTATCTAATGGATTACAGCCCCGTGCTGCTGCTTGGTGCGGCGCTGTGCTGGTTCTGCGCCGAGGGCGCACTCTCCCGCCGCGCAGCTCTGGGGGAGGGCACCGCCGCCGCAGCGCTGCCCGCACTGCACACCGTCATGGCCGCCGCTGTGGCATATACCGCCGTCTACCGCTTCTGCACACTCTTCGCCATGGAGCCGTATCTGCAGGGCATGAATCCTTCCCTTTACTACACCGTCAGCCGTCTTGTTCAATTCTGGATGTAAAATCCGCCCGGAGGTCCTGTTATTATGGATAAAATCGCCGTTCTGATCCCCTGCTACAACGAGTCCAAGACTGTCGAGAAGGTCGTCTCGGATTTCCGCCGCGTCCTGCCCGACGCCACCGTCTACGTCTACGACAACAATTCCACCGACGGCACTGCCGAGCTGGCCGCCAGAGCTGGGGCCGTTGTCCGCCACGAATACCAGCAGGGCAAGGGCAATGTCATGCGCCGCATGTTCCGCGAGATCGACGCAGAGGCGTACATTCTTGTGGACGGCGACGACACCTACCCTGCGGAGGCCGCGCCCGAGATGGTCGCTGCCGTGACCGGGCGCCAGGCCGACATGGTCGTCGGTGACCGCCTGTCCAGCACCTACTACACCCAGAACAAGCGCCCGTTCCACAACTTCGGCAACGATCTGGTGCGGTTCTGCACAAATCATTTGTTTGGCGGCAAGATCAAGGACATTATGACCGGCTACCGCGCGTTCAGCTACCAGTTCGTCAAGACCTATCCCGTGCTGTCCCGCGGGTTTGAGATCGAGACCGAGATGACGATCCACGCCCTTCAGCGCAACATGCAGGTCGAGAACGTTGTCATTGACTACCGTGACCGTCCGGAAGGGTCGGAGAGCAAGCTGAACACCTACTCCGACGGCTTTAAAGTATTGGGCACGATTGCGCGGCTGTTCAAGAACTACCGCCCGTTCAGCTTTTTCGGCATTCTGGCCGCGATCCTGGCCGTGTTCGGCATCGGCTTTATGATCCCGGTGCTGGGCGAGTATTTCCGGACCGGCCTTGTGCCGCGCTTCCCGACTTTGATCGTCTGCTGCTTTGTGCTGGTGGCGGCGCTGCTGCTGTTTATCTCGGGCATCATCCTCTCAAGCCAGCTTGCCAAGGATGCCCGCGACTTTGAGTTCCAGCTGCAGACCGTGCATCATTGGCACAGTGAAAAGAAATAAGCCTTCCCCCGAGGGGGAAGGTGGCCGAGGCCCCGCCCGAGGCCGGATGAGGGGCAAGCCTGCGGCAGCCGCCCGTTTACGGGCTTTCTCCGTAAGCTCTCCCCTCATCAGTCACCTGCGGTGACAGCTTCCCCCACAGGGGAAGCCCTTTTGCCCCAGCCCGCAAACCGGGACACCCGGTCTGCGGGCTTCTTGCTTTTTGGGGCGCAATGGGCTATAATAGTTTTATATGTGCGCACTGCACATACTACGTACAACAAAGAGGGACTAACAAGGGAGTATATACATTATGACGAAAATTGCCGCATCGATCCTGTCGGCTGATTTTGCCAACCTGAAGCATGACTGCACCCGCCTGTTGGAGGCCGGTGTCGACCTGATGCACTTTGACGTGATGGACGGGCACTTTGTACCCAATATCAGCTACGGCGCGCCGGTGCTGAAATGCCTGCATGCCGCTATGCCCGACGTCTACTACGACGTCCACCTGATGATCAGTGACCCGGCCCGCTACGCCGCCGACTTTGCCAAGGCAGGGGCCAGCCTCATCACCTTCCACCTCGAAGCTGTGCCGGACACGGCAGAGGAGGTCATCGCCGCTATCCGCGCTGCGGGCTGCCAGGTCGGCATCAGCATCCGCCCCGGCACGCCGGTGGAAGCTGTTTTCCCGTATCTGGGCGTTGTCGATCTGATCTTGGTCATGAGCGTGGAGCCCGGTTTCGGCGGGCAGAAGTTCCTCCCCACCACCCCCACGCGCATTGCCGCCATCTGTGCCGAGCGCACCCGCCGCGGCTGTGATACCCTGATCGAGGTGGACGGCGGCATCAACACCGAGACCGGCCCCCTGTGCATCGCTGCCGGGGTCGACTGGCTCGTGGCCGGAAGCTCGCTGTTCCATGCCATGGATCCTGCCGCTGTGGTAAACGTCCTGCACAGCAAGTAAAGGAGCTTTTTCCCTATGCCCAATCATAAAAAAGTTGAACGCAGCGCGAACTACAGCTACTACAGTGACCTGCTGTGGTGCACAGTCCCGCTGATCGGCATGTCGTGGTATTACTACGGTGCGCGCCCGGTGCTTTTGCTGCTGGCCGCACTGCTGACCGCCTACCTGTGCGACTGTGCCCTGGCCCCGCTGCACGGCACGGGCTACCAGTCCCATGAGCCGTCCAGTGAGTGCTTTGCCGCGCTCATCGTGCTGCTGATGCCTGCCAGCATCTCGTATCCCATCGTCATTTCCGCCGTCATCGTCGCCGTGCTCGTCAAGGAGGCGTTCGGCGGCGAGGGCCACTATCCGTTCCATCCCGCCGCCGTCGGCGTCGTCGTGGCCGGTATCTCGTGGCCGCAGGACGTCTTTTCGTACCCCATTCCCGGCACGCAGCTGCCGCTGTTCGGCAGCGTGAACACCACTCTCGTCGAGGGCATGAACGCCACTCTGCGGGATGGCGGTCTGCCCAGTGCCAGCACGATGAACCTGCTGACCGGCAACGTCTCCGCCGCCATGGGCACCAGCGCAGCGCTGGTCGTGATGGCCTGCGGGCTGTTCCTGCTTGTGCGCGGGCACATCAAGCTTTCTGTCGTTATTCCGTTCTTTATCTTTGTCATCGGCCTGCCGTGGTTCTTCCCGAATCTGAACGAGCTGCCGACCTTCAGCCTGCCGTGGGAATATATCCGCCAGCGCTTCTATCTGGAAAAATATGTCGTCCTGTCCGGCACGGCACTGTTCACCGGCCTGTTCCTGATCTGTGAGCCGGTCACGATGCCGGACCGCCGCATGAGCCGCATCATCTACGGCGCGGCGCTGGGCATCATGACCTATGTGTTCCGCGTGTTCAGCCCGTATGAGTGCGCGGCCTGCTGTGCGCTGCTGATCGTCAGCTCCATCCCTGAATGGCTCGACCTCATCAGCCACCGCACCGAACGCATCCGCTTTATGAGAGAGGAGGAGCAGCGCCTTGCCAATTCAACAAAACCCGAATAAGCGCCGGGGCGAGGAGCGCTCCGAGACCTTAATTATCCCGCACATCACCAGGGAGATGCTCGAGGTCGCCCGCGCCATGGCGGAGAAGGGCGCCTCCCGCGCCGAGATCGAGGCCGCCCTTGCCGCTATGCAGACCGGCAAGGCGCCCGCCGCCCCGGCGGCCCCTGCACCGGAAAAGCAGCCCGGCGCACCGCAGCAGCCCGCGCCCGGGCGCAGTGATGCCGCCCGCAGCGGCGGTATCATCCCGACGAGCCGCCCGCGGTACACCGCCGCGGAGCGCCGCGCCATGCTGGAGGAGGTCCAGCGCCGCCAGGCTGAGCGCGAGGCCGCCCGCCAGGCGGAAGCCCAGGCCGAGGAGGATCGGTTCCGCAGCTACCGGGACCGGGAGTACGGCAGGAGCCCCGCGGTCACACCGTCCGCAGCACCCCAGCCCACTCCCGCTGCCCACAGCGGCCAGACGCCCGCAGCAGCTGACGAGACCCGCACGATCTCGATCCCGAAGCGCAGAACTGCCGAGCCTGCCGAGCCTGCCGCCCATGCCGTGCAGCCCCCTGCACCCGCGGTACAGCCCGCCCAGCAGCCCACGCAGGTCATGCCGCCGGTACAAAAGGCGGCCCCTGCGGCACCGGCTGCGCCCGCCCCGGCAGAGCACACCGCCCACCCGGAGCCGACCCCTGCGCCGAAGTCCAAAAAAGCCAGCGCCTCGCGTTCCTACGCCGCGGCGGAGGCTGCCCTGAACGAGCGCATCCGCGCCGACCATATCTGGCTGTCCAACCCCGTGCTTGTGCGCGGCCTCGGCATGGCCCCGGTCATCGGTGCCGCGCTGGACGGCCGGCGGGCGCTCATGCTCTGTATCGCCTCGCTGATTTTGGTCACCTTCACCCGTGTGCTGGCCGTGGCCATCTGCCACCTGACAAAGAACCGCTTCCGCCCCGTGGTGTACTGCTACTCTGCGGCGCTTCTCTACATCCCTACGTATGTTTTGCTCTACGCACTGTTCGGCTCTGACCTGACGCTGCTGGGCATCTACCTGCCGATCATGGTCGTGGAGCCCGCCATCGTCAAACGCATGGAGTTCTCCGACCTTGAACCCGTGAGGGATGCGTTCCGCCACGGCTTCAACAACGCACTCGGCATGTGTGTTGTGCTGCTCATCGTGGGCTGCCTGCGTGAGCTGCTGGCCACGGGCGCGGTCTTTGGCAACGTCATCCTGCACAATGCGCTGCTGCCGCTGGCTGCACTGCCCGCGGGCGGCTTTGTCATCGTGGGTATCCTGGCCGCCATCTGGTGCGCCGCTGCCAACCTGTACACCGATTATAAACATGAGGAGGTGCGCCGCCTGTATGCTGACCGTAAGCACTGAGCTGCAGCCGATTTTAAACGGTATTGTGCAGTTTATCAGCTATATGGTGCTGGCCGTCTTTGCGGAGAATGTCATCCTAGCCCGCGCGCTGGGCGTCACCCGCCTGATGAAGCTCGTGCCCGACCACCGCGCGCAGGTCTGGGATTTCTGCCTGCCGCTGCTGCTGGTCATCACGCTGTCCGCACCTGCCGGCTGGGCCGCGCACGGCCTGTTTTTCCCGTGGCTGCGTGATTATCTTCCCGCATGGCTGCCCATCTCGGCCCTGCGGCCCATCGTCTACCTGACCTGCGGCATCGCGGCCATGGCCGTGGCCTGGCTGCTGCTGGGCGTGCTGCCCCGCAAGCTGCGCGCCAGCTGCCGCAGCCAGCTCAGCCTTGCCACCTGCAGCACCGCCGTGCTGGGCACGATGCTCATCTGCGCGAACCAGAACTATACGATTTTGCAAAGCATCGCGTTCGCTCTGGGCAGCGGGCTGGGCTATGTCTTTGCCGTCTTTATCGTTCGGGAGGGCCGCCGCCGTCTGCGCAGCAAGGCCATCTCCTCGATCTTCCAGGGTCTGCCCAGCTCGATGATCTACGTCGGCGTTCTGTCGCTGGCGATCTACGCTCTGGTTGGCCACACTGTTGTTCTGTAACTGTTAGGGGGTCGTTGTTATGTCCGAAGCCTGCTTTACCGCAGCCGATATTTTACTGCCCACCGCCGGGGTCCCACTGGACCCGTGGGCCTGCATCGCCGTTGACCAGTTTACCTCCCAGCCGGAGTACTGGCAGCGCGCCGAGCACCTGGCCGACGGCAAGCCCAGCACCCTGCACATCGTTCTGCCGGAGGCGTACTTAGGCACCCCGCAGGAGGCCGAGCGCTTAGAGAGCATCCGCCGCACGATGGAGGAGTACCGCAAGTCCGTTCTGACCCGGAAAGTACATGGCTACGTTTATGTTGAGCGTACCCAGATGGACGGCACGGTCCGGCAGGGCCTTGTCGGCGCTGTCGATCTTGATGCCTACGACTACGCGAAGGGCTCCAAGCCCGCTATCCGCCCGAGCGAAAGCACCGTCGTGGAGCGCATCCCGCCGCGCCTCAAGGTCCGCCGCGGGGCGACGCTGGAAACGCCCCACGTCATGATGCTGGCCGACGACGCCGACTGCACGCTGATCGAGCCCATCGGACTGATGAAGAACCAGCTGCCGCCGCTCTACGACGGTGAGCTGATGCTGGGCGGCGGACATCTGCGCGGCTGGGCCGTCGAGGACCCCGCGCTGATCGCCGGGATCGACGCCGCGCTGGCGGCGCTGGCCGACCCTGCCGCCTTTGCCCGCCGCTGGCCCGCTGCCAAAGGGCAGCAGCCGATGGTACTGGCCGTCGGTGACGGCAATCACAGCCTGGCCACCGCCAAGGCCTACTGGGAGGAGCTGAAGCCCACCCTGAGCGAGGAGCAGCGCAGGACCCATCCGGCGCGCTGGTGCCTGGCCGAGGTCTGCAACGTCCACAGCCCCGCCATTGAGATCGAGCCGATCCACCGCGTCGTGTTCGGCGTCGGTGCCAAAGAGCTGTATGCCGCGCTCGACGCCTGGGACCAGCAGCAGGGGAGCAGTACGACGATGTCCGACCAGCGTCTGCGCCTGGCCGATGCCCACGGCGAGAGTGCCGTTGCGCTGGCCAACCCGCCCGCGCCGCTGACCGTCGGCAGTGTGGAGGCATTTCTGGCGGACTTCCTGCCCGCCCATCCCGGCGTGACCGTGGACTACATCCACGGCGAAAGCACGGCGCTGGCGCTGGCCTCCGACCCGGCCAAACCAGCCACGGCCATTCTGCTGCCCGACTTTGCGAAGGCTGACCTGTTCAAGGGCGTTGTGCTGGGCGGCGTGCTGCCCCGCAAGACCTTCAGCATGGGCCATGCCGAGGAAAAACGATATTACAATGAATGCCGTGTCATCGGCGTATAACAGGATTCAGGTGAATTATGGAAAAAGCTGCACAAACCCCGAACGGTGCACCGCACCGTCGCCGCCGCCGTCGCCCTGCTGGCAATGGCAGCGCCCCGCAGGCGCAGCAGCCCGCGCGTGAGGGGAAAGCCCCCGCACAGCCGCGCAAGCCGGCCCCGCAGGCCGCTGCGCCCACAGCCCCCAAGGCACCGCGCAGCGAGAATGCGCCCCGCGCCAATGGCAGCCACCCCCGCCGCGGGCAGGGCAGACCCGCCCAACCGCAGAGCCAGCAGGCACCGCGCCAGAATGCCCCGGCCCAGCGCCCGGCTGCACCCCAGAATGCGCCCCAGAGCGCACGCCCTGCCGCGCCC
>SKEA01000012.1_pt1 | contig 218131 bp, 195 predicted proteins | sample 4826601 | NCBI WGS metagenome assembly SKEA01 (sample SAMN11008821, study PRJNA524170) | human gut metagenome | biome: Human fecal sample; material: Feces; isolation source: fecal sample from pouch patient p13, p53 | host: Homo sapiens | place: Israel: Tel-Aviv | collected 2016-07-06 | reverse complement strand
CGTCGGGGACGCCGCCCCCTACAACAATCCGCAGGGCTTCTCATTACCGCAAACGTCCGCGGCGGCCTGGGGGCAGGCCGCCCTACATCCCACTTTACCACATTCCGTGAGGCGGGCCTTCGCCCGCAACTCATTCACGCCACCCCGTAGGGGCCGGGCATGCCCGGCCCGCAGCCTTGCCATTGCATCCCCTTTATCTTTTGCATCGTAGGGAGGGGGCTTGACCCCTCCGGGGGCGTCGGGGACGCCGCCCCCTACAACATTTGCCGCAAACCTTCCGCCAACCGTAGGGGGATTCATCTCTCCCGTTTCCTCGCTCGCTGTATCGGCACTTAGAATTATGCGGTATTGCCTTAACTTTCTTCTTTACATTCCCCGCAAAATACGCTACAATATAAATGTATATTTATAAAAACAAAGAGAAGGAGAGATCGCTTTGTTTACTATCATCAAACGGCGGGAGCTGAACCCCACCGTAACCGAACTTTGCATCCATGCGCCGCTCATTGCCAAGAAGGCAAAGGCCGGCCAGTTTATCATTGTCCGCGCAAAGGAGGACTCCGAGCGCATCCCCCTGACCATCGCCGGGTTTGACCGTGAAGCCGGCACCGTTTCCATCATTTTCCAGGTTGTCGGCGCAGGTACCATGCAGCTCAACTCCCTCAAAGAGGGTGAGGCCGTGCACGACTTCGTCGGCCCCCTGGGCAAGGCCACCGAAATTGATGGCCTGAAGAACGTCTGCGTCGTCGGCGGCGGCGTGGGCTGCGCCATTGCGCTGCCCATTGCCCAGGCACTGCACGAGCAGGGCACCAAGGTCACCGGCATTGTCGGTTTCCGCAACAAGGATTTGGTCATTCTGGAGGACGAGTTCCGCGCCTGCTGCGATGAGTTTATCATTATGACCGATGACGGCTCCTACGGCGAGAAGGGCGTTGTCACCGCGCCGCTGGAGCAGCGCATTGTGGGCGGTGCGAACTTTGACGAGGTCATTACCATCGGACCCCTGATCATGATGAAATTTGTCGTCAAGACGACGAAGCCCCACAACGTCAAGACCGTTGTGTCGATGAACCCCATCATGGTCGACGGCACCGGTATGTGCGGCGGCTGCCGCCTGACCGTGGGCGGGCAGACCAAGTTCGCCTGCGTGGACGGTCCCGACTTTGACGGCTTTGAGGTCGATTTTGACGAGGCTATGCACCGTGGTACGATGTACAAGCCCTTTGAGGCACACGCCCGCGAGGCCGAGTGCAATTTGCTGAAGCAGGAGGTGCAGTAATTATGCCGAACATGGACCCGAAAAAGTGCCCCATGCCCAGCCAGGAGCCGAACGTCCGCAACAAAAACTTTAAAGAGGTCGCCCTCGGCTACACCGAGGAGATGGCCGTGAACGAGGCCAAGCGTTGCCTGCAGTGCAAGAACCACCCCTGCCGCAGCGGCTGCCCCGTTGAAATTGATATTCCCGGCTTCATCAAGCACGTTGCCGAGGGCGACTTTGAGGCCGCCTACAACGTGATTGCCCAGTCCAGCGCGCTGCCCGCCGTCTGCGGCCGTGTCTGCCCGCAGGAGCACCAGTGCGAAGGCAAGTGCGTCCGCGGCATCAAGGGAGAGGCCGTCGGCATTGGCCGCTTGGAGCGCTTTGTCGCCGACTGGTACCGCAACAACGTACATACCAAGCCCACCGCCCCCGCGCCCAATGGCCACAAGGTCGCTGTCATCGGCGCAGGTCCGTCCGGCCTGACCGTCGCGGGCGATCTGGCCAAGCTGGGCTACAAGGTCACCGTCTACGAAGCCCTGCACGTTGCGGGCGGCGTGTTGATGTACGGCATCCCCGAGTTCCGTCTGCCCAAGGACATCGTCCAGCACGAGGTCGAGGGTCTGAAGGAGCTGGGCGTGGACATCGAGACCAACATGGTCATCGGCAAGGTGCTGACCATTGACGAGCTGATGAACGACTACGGCTTCGAGGCTGTCTATGTCGCGTCCGGCGCCGGTCTGCCCCGCTTTATGGGCATCCCCGGCGAGAGCCTGAACGGCGTCTACTCCGCCAACGAGTACCTGACCCGCGTCAACCTGATGAAGGCGTACAAGGAGGATTCCCGCACGCCCATCATGAAGAGCAAGTCTGTCGCCGTCGTCGGCGGCGGCAACGTCGCCATGGACGCTGCCCGCTGCGCCAAGCGTCTGGGTGCCGAGAATGTCTACATCGTCTACCGCCGCGGCATGGCCGAGCTGCCTGCCCGTAAAGAGGAGGTCGAGCACGCCGAGGAGGAGGGCATCGTCTTTAAGACGCTGACGAACCCGACGGAAGTGCTGGGTGACGAGAACGGCTGGGTCAAGGGTATGACCTGCGTTGAGATGGAGCTGGGCGAGCCGGATGCTTCCGGACGCCGCCGCCCCATCGTCAAGGAGGGCAGCGAGTTCGTTCTGAACGTTGATACGATGATCATGGCGCTGGGCACCAGCCCCAACCCGCTGATCCGCTCCACCACGCCGGGTCTGGACGCCGACAAGCACGGCTGCCTGATCACGAACGGCCCCGACGGCCTGACGAGCCGCCCGATGGTCTACGCCGGCGGCGACGCCGTCACCGGTGCCGCCACGGTCATTCTGGCCATGGGCGCCGGCAAGGAAGCCGCCCGCGCGATTGACGCGGCCATCAAGGCGAAGGAACAGTAAAAATTAAATTTCAGCCCCCGTGCCGCGAGGTGCGGGGGTGTTTTTGTTAAAAGGCTTCCCCTGAGGGGGAAGCTGGCCGCGAAGCGGACTGATGAGGGGCGAACTTTGCCATACTATCCCCTGTATGGGTAATCACGGTATCTCCGCCCCTCATCCGTCTGCGGGCAGGGCCGCAGACACCTTCCCCCAAGGGGGAAGGCACTCTTACCGAACAAAGGCATCAACCATGTATCATCCTTTCTTCCAATTCGTTCTTCCGCGCCTCGGGCAGGTGGCGCTGGATGCTTTGCTGTACCTGAACTTTTTGCAGCTGCCGCCCTTACAGCTGGTGGCCCGGTGGCCGGTGCTGTATTACGGACTGCCGCTTGTGCTGATGGGTGTGCTGGCGTATATCAGCCGCGACCCGCTCGGGCTGGGCATCGTGTTTGCCGGACATCTTGTGACATTCTACTGCATCGGTACCGCCATCGGGCTGGCGCTGCGGCGCATCGGCGGTACACAGCTGGCTGTTTGGCATATTATCTGGCTGGACGGCATAACGCCGTGGCTGTTGACAGGCCTTATCATGTGGTGGGGGCGGCGGCGTGCACTGCGGCTCTGTACGACAAAATACAGCATGACAACGCGGAAAAATCTGCCGAACGGCAGGCTGACCATCGTGCAGGTCAGTGATGTCCACCCGCGCGCCTGTGCGGCAATGGATCACACCCGCATCCCGGAGCTGAAAGCAAAAATCGAGGCGTGCCGTCCCGACCTGCTTGTGCTGACCGGCGATATTTTCGACGAGTTCACTGAGCCGGAGGAGCTGGACGCCTTCTGCAAGCTGTTTGGCGAGCTGGACGCGCCGCTGGGCAAGTATTACGTCCTCGGCAACCACGACCTGTTCCACCACTGGCGGGAGCCGAGCTTTGGCCGCGCGGATCTGGAGCGCGGGTTCGCCGCCGCGGGCGTGCGCATCCTGGAGGACACGTCCGTCCTGCTGCCCTGCGGTGTGCGCGTCGTGGGCCGCAAGGATTATCTGTACACGAACGGCAGCCGCTTCACGGCGGCACAGCTTATGCCCGGCGGCCCCGACGACCACTACACGGTCTGGCTCGACCATGAGCCGCGGGACTTTAAGAACGCCGCCGCGGCAGGGGCGGACCTGATTTTGAGCGGCCACACCCACGGCGGGCAGGTCTGGCCTGCGGGTGCGGTGGGCATGGTTGCCAAAAATGAGCGCAACTACGGCAGAAAGCACATTGCAGACCATTGCGATGCCATCGTCAGCGGTGGCACGGGCACCTGGGGCTACAAGTTCCGCACCCAGGGCCGCACGGAAATTGTCTGCGCGGAAATCACTACCGAAAGGGAAAACTGATTTATGAACGAACGCGAACGCCTGAGCAGCCGCCTGGGCTTTATCATGCTGTCGGCGGGGTGCGCCATCGGCTGCGGCAACGTCTGGAAATTCCCCTGGATGTGCGGCCAGAATGGCGGCGGCAGCTTTATGCTGCTCTACATCCTCTGCCTGCTGGTGCTGGGCCTGCCCGTCATGATCATGGAGTTTGCCGTGGGCCGCGCCGCCCAGGCCAGCCCCGTTACCATGTACCAGCGCCTGGAAAAGCCCGGCCATAAGTGGGGCGTATTCGGTGTCGTCAGCCTCATCGGCAACATTGCCATCATGGCGTTCTACACGGTGGTAACGGGTTGGATCTTGTACTATTTTGTCAAGTTCCTGACCGGGCAGCATGCGGATTTCGGCTTTGCGCAGATGATCGCCGACCCCGGGCTGAACGTGACCTACCTGCTTGTGGTAGTTATAGCGGCGTTTGTGCTGCTGAGCTTTAATTTGCAGGGCGGGCTGGAGCGCGTGACCAAATACATGATGAGCGCGCTGCTGGTGCTGATGCTGGTGCTGGCCGTGCACAGCCTGACGTTTGCCGGTGCGGCGGAGGGGCTGCGGTTCTACCTTGTGCCGGATTTCTCGGCCATTGACGGCGGGGTCATCGTGGCGGCCATGAACCAGGCGTTTTTCTCGCTGTCCGTCGGCATGGGCGGCATGGCGATCTTCGGCAGCTACATCGGCAAGGATCACGCGCTCATGGGCGAGTCACTGCGGGTCATTTTTCTGGACACGTTCGTGGCCGTGCTGGCGGGCATCGTCATCTTCCCGGCGTGCTTCACCTACGGGCTGGAGGTCACGGCAGGCCCCAGTCTGCTGTTTGACACGATGGCGGGGGTGTTCGGCAATATGGCCGGGGGCCGCTGGTGGGGCGCGCTGTTCTTCCTGTTCATGGTGTTTGCGGCGCTGTCCACCGTGCTGGGCGTCTGCGAGAATATCCTTGCCATGGTGCGTGAGCTGACCGGGTGGAGCCGCCCGAAGGGCTGTGTGGTCTGCGGCGTCGGTATCTTTCTGCTGGCGCTGACGACGGCGCTGGGCTACAGCGTGCTGCACTTCCAGCCGTTTGCGCCGGGCAGCGCGTGGCTGGACTTCTGGGACTTCATCGTCAGCAACAATGTGCTGCCGCTGGGGTCACTGGTGCTGGCGCTGTTCTGCTGCAATCGCTTTGGCTGGGGCTGGGACAATTTTGTGGCCGAAGCCAACACCGGCAGGGGCCTGAAGGTCCGCCCCTGGATGAAGCCGATTTTTAAGTATTTTGTGCCGGGTGCGATTTTGTTTATTTATATTTACGGCATGGTTACGTTTCACTGGCGGTAAAAAGGAAAAAGTCCTGTCTCCGGGAAAGGGAGGCAGGACTTTTCGGTTTTACGCTGGGATGCGCGGGCAGAGCCCCTCCGGCCTCGTTCCACTCGGCCACCTTCCCACTTCGTGAGGAGGCTTTCTCGCGGGCTCTGCCCGCGCAAAGAGCCTCCCCTTACAGGGGAGGTGGGCAAGCGCAGCGATGGCCGGAGGGGCTCTGCCCGTTTGCGGGTGCTACGACACCTTGCGGAAGTAATTTATCAAAATACTCTTGATATAATTATACCGCCGCGCGTAGCTGTTTTCGACGCGGATCAGCTCAAAGCCGTGCTCGCGGCAGATCTGGTCCTTCTTGCGGTCACGGCGCCGGACGGCGGGGTCGTCGCGGTGCTCGCGGCCATCCAGCTCGATGGCTAAAATCGGCATCAGGCGGCGGCCCTCCCGCTGGTAGACGACGAAGTCGAACCGCCCGGTGTAGAACAGGTCGGCGCAGCCGGGGTTATCCTCAAACACCTGGGCGATGGGCACCTCCTTGCGGACCGTGCAGCGGCTGCCGTCGAGGAAGGCGTTGTCCAGCGCGTGGTTCAGATTTTCCAAAAAGGCATCCTCGGTCTTGGTGCTGTAGGGCTTGATGCCCAGCGCACGGCTGGCGGCGGGCTTCTCGGTCACCTCGGACTGGCCGTTTTTGCGCACGTACTGCACCAGCTCGTAAATATCGTCGTCGGTGCTGTCGGCGTGCAGGCGGTCCAGCGCGGCCTGGTTCGAGAGGATGACCAGCTGCTCCCGCGCGCGGGAGGTCGCCACGTTGATGAGCTCCTTGTTCGTTTTCAGCCAGTCGTAGGTGCGCGGGCGGGTCTGGTCGGTCAGCGCCAGGGAGAAGATGACCACGTCTTTCTCGTCGCCCTGAAAGGCATGCACCGTGCCGCAGGCGGCGTTCTCAAAGTGCTTCGCACGCAGCATGGCCTCGATGGCGGCGCGCTGCTTCGCAAACGGCGTGATGATGCCCACCTGCTTGTCCGGGTGCGCGGTCAGGTATGCCTCGATGCGGCGCACCTCCTGCGGGGCGGTGTTTTTCTCGTCGGTGGTGTCGTTGGGCACGTCCACATAGACGAGCGGCGTGGGGTCGGTCTCGCGGCTGGCAATGTGCAGCTTGTGGTTGTAGTATTTGCGATTGTTGAACTCGATGATCTTGGGGCTGCACCGGTAGTGGTAGCTCAACAGCGTCTCGTCGCTGACGGCGTCGCAGGCCAGAAAGCATTTGTAGATCGAGTTTTCGATGTAATCGTACTCCTGCGTGACACCGTAGCGGCGGCGCAGCGTGCGGTTGTCGGCGGGGTCCAGCAGAATGACAGGCGAGAGCTGCTGCGGGTCGCCCACAAGCATCAGCGACGCCCCGCGCAGGATGGGCACCAGCGACATGGCCGTGCTGCACTGGCTGGCCTCGTCCATGATGACCATGTCAAAGCTCGGCTCCGGGTCGCCCAGGCGGTGGGCGGAGATGCAGGTCGTGGCCACAATGGGAAAGACGCGCAGCAGCTTTTTCAGGTTCTCCGGCTCCGAGATGTACTTGTTGAACTGCGTGACCCGCTCCTTGTCGGTGTCGGGGCTGTGGACGATGCTCATTAAATCGTTGTATTTCGGCTCCTCCAACCGGCGGATGCAGCGGGCCGAGGTGTAGTAGAGGTAGCGCAGCAGCTCGTCCTCGTTGCGGTCCATCAGAGCTAGCGCGTCGGCAGAGTCGATGCTGCCGTAGGCGGCCAGCTCACGGTCCACCTGCGGCAGCTGCCCGGCCTGCAGCTCGTACTGGAAGTTCATCTGGCCGCGGGCGTCCAGCAGGCGCCGGATGGTCTCCCGCCGCTCCCGCAGATCAAGAATGCGCTCATACCGTTCCAGCAGGGCGGTCAGCTGTTTGGCGCGGGCCGTGCGGTCCGCGTGGTTTTTGTCCAGCAGCCGCTCCGGCACGGGGATCTTTTTGCACTGCTCAAACAGCTGATCGATGGTGCGCAGGGCCTCGGCGGTTTTCTCGTTGTTGCCAAGGCGCAGGATCGGGAACGGCACGGTCTGGCCGTGGTAGGTGACGGCCTGCAGCTTTTCCACAACGCCGTCAATGGGATGGTTGTTGTAGCTGGAAAAAAGCACCGTGCGCTCGTTGAAAAACGCCGTCGTCAGCGTGTTGACGATGGTGTTGGTCTTGCCGGTGCCCGGCGGGCCCTGCACGTAGGCCAGCGGGTAGCGCATGGCGTTGTTGATGGCCAGCAGCTGGTCCAGATTGACCTTGTTGTTCAGCAGCGCCAGCGGGTAGGACTTGCGGCGGCGCGGCTTGGCGGTCATCTCGCCGAAGAAGGCCCGCAGCGGGGCGGTGGCTGTCTCGCCGGATGGGTCCTCGAACATAGTAAGGATGCCGCGGTACTCATGCTCCAAGTCCACGGGGCAGTCGCGGCTGATGGCGACGAGGTAGGGCAGGTCATCGACCCGCACCCGCGGATTGCTGCGGGTGATGCGGTCCTTGATGGTCTCGGCGTGCTTCGTGAACTCGTCCAGCAGCGTATAGTCGTCGGCATCCAGAAATTGATGGATGCTCAGCTTGCTGCCGTTGACGGTGAACTCCCGGCAGATGACCGGCTCCGGCTCGGCCCGCAGGGCACGCTTTTTCACGTCGAGCCGCAGCGGGCGGTAGGCCAGCACGTACAGCCCCTGCCGGGTGTCAATACTGATAAGGTTCAGCCCCAGCGTGGGCAGGCTGGGGCGGGCGGCGTTCTGACGGCGGTCCTCGACCCGGCGCTGGAACCGGCCCACCAGCTCACGGAACTGGTCGTCGGTCAGCTCCAGCGTGTCCTCCTTATAATCGGCAAAGCAGTCGGCGTCAATTTGATGGATCAGGCTGTAGTTGGACTGGTAGGGCGTGGCGTCCAGCCGGTTGCAGGCGGCCAGATAGTCCAGCACCCGCAGGTTTGCGGCGTTGTCAAACAGCGCCGCGTACCGCCCGGGGTTGTCGCGGATGTCGTCGATGAGCGTCTGGTTGACGGGGCACCACGAGCCGTCCACGACCTCGGCGGTCTGGATGCGGTCAATGCTGATATGGTCGAGCGCCTGCACGCTAAGTTTGCCCAGATGCAGCCCGTCAACGTTCAGGGTGCGGGTCCTGGGGTTCAGCCCGCGGATAGCGACCCAGTATTTGGTCTGCTGGGTCTGTTGGTTTTTGTATTCAATGCTCAACCACCGCCCCTCATGAATGGCACGGAAAATCGAGCGCGTGATGTTGTTCAATTTTCCGCTCCTTTCGGGTCGTGGCTTTCTTGCCTCCCTCTGCGAGGGAGGTGGCTAAGGACATTTTACTTCGACAAGCGCCGGTATTCCAGCGGGGTCAGGCGGAACTGGTCGTAGAACGCCTGGGCAAAGCGGCCCTGGCTCTCGTAGCCGACCCGGGCGGCGATGTCCTGCACCCGCTGGGGGGTCGTGCGCAACAGCTCGGCGGCTCTTTCAAGCCGGCGGCGGCGGAAGTAGGCGAGATACCCCTCGCCCAGCACGTTCTGGCAGTACAGCTTGAAGCCGCTCTCGCTCAAACCAAAATGGTCGGCCAGCTCCCGGGCCGGGCGGCGGACCGAGAGGTCCTGCAGAACCAGCGTCTCGGCCTCGCGCACGCATTCGACCTGCCGCGCGGGGCAGCGGGCCGTGTCGGCCTCGTCGGGCAGGCGCAGCAGCTCATACAGCAGCCGCACGGCGGCATAGCGCAGCTCGCCGGGGGCGGCGTAGGCGGCGTCGTCCCAGACCTCGTCCACAATGGCCGTGATGGCGTCGCTCATCGGGCAGCAGTGAACGCCGCCGCGGCAGAAATAATCCGCGATGCCGCCTATTTCCAGCCCCATCAGCGTCAAAAAGCTGTCCGCCTGCACGGCGTCGGGGTCAATGAAAAGCTGCAGCGCCTCGTACTGGCTGCCGGGCAGGTAGAAGTCTGCACCGGGCACAGCAAAGCTGACGGCGGCATGACCCTCCGTCACGATGGCATATTGTGCGCCGTCCGGGATGGCGCGTCGTCCGCTGCGGCAGAAATCAAAGACGAGCAGCCGCGGCCAGTCCAGCGGGGGCGGGCAGAGCGGCGCGTCCAGCCGGGTGAAGCAGAGCTGCACGCCGGGTGCAAGCTCCCGCCGGTCAAGCGGGGCTGCGGGGATGAGGTTGTCTGTTTTCATGTTTGGTTATACAGTAACTAAATATTTTGAATTCTCAAAAAACTGTGCGCAAAATTCCGATACTGAAATGCACTGAAACGGCCATATATGCCGAAAATGTGCGGATAGAAAACTGCTAAAAAGGCAAAATGTGCGAAATCGGAAAATTGGCAAAATAAGGGAAATACGTGCCCAAAAACCAAAAAAAATCAGTCTGTGACCGGCACATCCAGCCCGAACTCCTGCGGGCGGAACCGCGGGCAGACATTCTCCGAGATGCAGATGACCGACGCGGCCAGGCGGCTGCCGATCTCGCAGGCCTCGGCCAGCGTCTTGCCGTAGGTCAGACCGATGACCGTCCCGGCGAAGAAAGCATCCCCCGCGCCGGTGGTGTCGATGACATCGACCTTCTTGGCGGGCACCATGCCGCTCTCGCCGTCGGTGCGGGCGTAAACGGCGCCCTGCTCGCCCATCGTCACGACCATGCAGGAAATGTTGGCGCTGCGCACGTTGGCGGCCAGCGTGGCGCACATCTCGTCCGGCGTCAGGTGGCCGTAATCGTCGGAGAACATCAGCCCGGCCTCCTGCTGGTTGCAGACAAAGCAGTCGACCTCCTGCAGGAGGCTGCGGCGCTCCATGGCAATGCTCATGTTGGAGACCGCGGCGTAGACCTTTTTGCGGTACTTTTTGGCGTAGTGCAAAATCTGCTTGACGGTCTCCTTCTCCAGATCAAACTCGATGGCGATGCCGTCGCAGTCGGCAAAGATCTCGTCGCCCTTTTCCTTTAATAATGCGGTCAGCGGCGTCGTGTCGGGCCGCTTCGAGATGGCGGCGCAGACATCGCCGTCGTTGTTGAACACGGCCAGCCAGGTGCCCATGCCGTCCGGCATGCGCTGAATGTAGCGGGTGTTGACCTTGTGCCGGGCCAGCTTGTCAATGACGTCCTGGCCGGAGCCGGTGTCGTCCACCAGACTGACGAAGGTGGGGCGCAGCTCAACATTGGCAATGTCCTCCGCCACGTTGCGGCAGACGCCGCCGTGTACCTGCTCGACCCGGCCCGCGTTGCGCCCGCCCGGGATATAGGTGGACAGCGGATACCCCTTGATGTCCACAAAAACCGCACCGATGACTACAATGCCCATAAGATGACCCCCAAAAAGCTGATTTTACCTGTATTTTACCATACATTCGACATTTGCGCAAACCCCGCCCGAACGGGCAAAATGCGTACAAAAATCCGCCCCGGATGCTGAAAGATTCGGCATCCGGGGCGGTGGTTGTTTTTGTGCTTTTTAGGGCAATACCGCATAATTCTAAGTGCCGATACGGCGAGCGAGGTGCGGCAGCTGCTAAGCCAAAAGCGCAGGCAATACTTTGTGTATTGGCGAGCATTTTGGAAACGCAGATGCCGTGCCGCAGCCGCCGGAGCGGTGCTTAAGCCGTCAGGCGGGAATTATGCGGTGTTGCCTTAGGGCAGCGGGAGGATCGTATCATCCTTCTCGGTGTAGCTGCCTCCATCCATGCGGGCGCGCACGAAGGGCACGCCGTCACGCAGATAGAACGTGTTGTGCTCCAGCAGAATCATTCCTTACTTTAGAAATCTCGGCGTTACGCTGGGCAACCTGAAAGCGGTTCATATCCAAGCATTTTATCAGGAACAGTTTTATGCCGTCCTTCCAAGGCACGGTCACCTGATTTCGTTGAGTTCGATTAGACAGACGATTAAAGGGAACTTTAGGAATTGAAGTACAGACTATCGTACTGAAAGAATGATAGAATGTATATAGGGAATGGAAATAAGATCATCATAACGAATCGTGAAGCATTTCGCGAAATATGTTAAATAACAGATGACATATTTATTAAAATTTGCTATACTTGCAATAGTATAATTAACTGACGAAGAATTAAATAACAGCTCTGGTAATTGATTATAGGCAGTATGAATCATAAGTATTTATGATGGAGCGAGGAGAAAAGAGATATGAAGGATTTTGAAAATGATTTGATTTATTATCCTAATCCGGACCCGGTCAAGGAACCGAGATTTATTTTAAAATCTGTAGATGAATTGGAAAAATCAACAAAATACAGTGTTACCTGCAATGGAACAGAGCGTGTGGTATACCATACAGATTCGTTTGACTATGTTGTAGTAGTAGATAACGAAGCGTATGATCTGGAGATTTCAATCCATACACCATATGAAAAACTTGAAATCCGTCCGTCCAGCTTTGGCATAGTTCCTTCTGTAAAAGGAGAAACAGTCCATATCCATCTTGATGAACCGAGAAAGTTTACTGTAGAGACAGATGGTGGTCTTCATGATGCATTGTTTGTGCTTTGCTCGCACAGGATTGAGAAGCCGGCAGATACCACCATCTGCTTTGAAAAGGGCAAGGTATATAATGTAGGAGTTCTTACCTTAAAGTCCAATGATACGGTTTACATAGAGGAAGGTGCTGTTGTATCAGGTTGTGTATACGCAGACCATTGTGACAATATTTCCATTGTAGGAAACGGAATTATCAACGGAGCCTGCTGGCATCTGCCGGACAGTAATGCACACCGTTTCTTTATCTATGCCAAGTGGTGTAATAATGTACTCTTAAAAGGCTTTACTGCTGTAGACGGTCCTTCCTGGCATGTAGTTCCTGCGGCGTGTGACCATGTTGTGATTGATGATATGAATATTTGTTTATGTGCGATAAAGAAGTAATAGAAGTGTAAAAAATTTTGCCGTTCCTATCCGGCACTTGGCCATTGTGTCGGATAGGTCGGGCGGTTATTCTGGCAAGTCAATCTTGCCGACAAAGCTGTAATAAATCTCAATGTCCTGTCTGCGGGTGCCGTTCTCGTCATAGCTGCACTCATGCACGACGATTTTCTCAATCATTTCCCGCAAGAGGGTGGGGGTCAATTCCTCAAAGGCAAGGTGCTTTCGGACGATACCCATAAACTTTTCCGCGTTGACGGTGGCGGCCTGCGACTTGTCCAGTTCGGCCTGCAAAGCGGCGGCGCGGTCTTTCAGTTCCCGCTGTTCCTGCTCATAGTCTGCCGACAGTTCCATGAAACGCTCGTCGCTGATTTTGCCGTTCACATTGTCCTCATACAGCCGCTTGATAATGCGGCTCACTTCGGAAATACGCTCCTGCGCCTGTTCAAGCTGCTTGGTGGCTGCGGCGGTCTTTCTCTTGCCGCCGATCTCGTTCTGCTGGATAAGCAGCTTCACAAAGCGGCTCTCATGCTTGGCGGCATATTCCGTCACCTGCCGGAGATTGGAGAGGACACCGGCGGTCAACAGGTCGGTACGGATAAAGTGCGCCGTACAGTCGCGGGTGCGCTTCTTGTAGCTGCCGCAGATGTAACAGTCCTGCTTGCGGTTCTTGTTCTGATACCGCTGCTGGTACATCACATGGCCGCAGTCGGCGCAGAACAGCATACCGGAGAACAGCCCCACTTCATCATAGCGGTTCGGGCGTTTACGCTGCTTGCGTAACTCCTGCACGCGCTCCCATGTTTCCCGGTCTATGATAGGCTCATGGTGGTTCTCAAAAACAGCCTGCTTCTCGATGGGATTCTCTACACTGTGCTTGACCTTGTAAGAGGGCTTCTCCGTCTTGAAGTTTACCAGACAGCCGGTGTACTCCCGGTTTTCGAGGATATGAACAACGGTGTTCGTCGCCCATTTGCACTCATAGCCGGGGTGGTAGCGGCGGGTGCTGCCCGTCCTGCGGTATTCCAGCGTCCCCGGCGTAGGGATTTGCTGCTCCGTAAGCATACGGGCAATCTTGGTCGGGCCATTCCCGGCAAGGCAAAGCTGGTATATCTGCTGGACAACCGGCGCAGTTTCCTCGTCAACGATATAGTTCTCGTCCTCGTCCATGAGGTAGCCATAGACCGGCTTGCTGGTAACGGGCTTGCCGCTCATGCCTTTTGCTCGTTTTACTGCCTTGATTTTCTTGCTCGTATCTCTCACCAGCCATTCGTTGAACAGATTTCGCAGAGGGGTAAAATCGTTGTCCATGCCGCCGTTTGCACTGTCCACATTGTCGTTGACAGCGATAAAACGCACGCCCTTTCGGGGGAACAGCATTTCCGTGTAAAATCCCACCTGCAAGTAGTTTCGCCCTAACCGGCTCATGTCCTTGACAATGACCGTACCCACTTTCCCGGCTTCAATGTCTGCAAGCATGGCTTGAAAACCGGGCCTTTGAAAGTTCGCGCCGGAATAGCCGTCGTCGGTGTACCAGCGCAGGTTGGTAAAGCCATTTTGTTTTGCAAAGGTTTCGAGTATCCGTTTTTGGTTCGATATGGAATTACTCTCGCCTTGCAATTCGTCCTCATGGGACAATCTCGGATAAAGGGCGGTAATGAGGTTTTGGGTGGCTTGTCTTAACATAAAATCCTCCGTTTCCGACAACCAGCCCCACTATTCCGTGGTTTCATTGTACCACGGAACAGGGCTGGTTGTATAGCGGCAAAAGTGTCAAATCTGCTTCTTTACAGCTTATCAAATCGCCGGTTTTTGTGTAGCGTCTTGTTGTGCCGGTTTCAGTAGAAAAGTTCATCTTCCTGTGATATACTCATATCAGCTTCAAAATCCAAACATAAGGGAGAGGTACTCTTGGATAACAACAACAATAAGCGGGAAAAAATAATCATATTCATTTTGGGGGCTGTTCTAATCATCGCCGTCTTGTCCATAATCGCCATATTCAGCAGTGCAATCATGCGTCTGCTCGGCTTTGAGTATGAGAGTGTCGGCGGCTTTATCCTGTATTTCATAATCGCGTCGATTGTTTCATATCCCATGAATTTAGTCGCAGGCGCATTTCCAAAAGCATTGCTTAACCTTGACAGAATAACAAGGGAAATGGCCGTCTGTATGTATGTGCTGTTAGATACTATCACTACATTTTTCGGCTTTTATATCGTCGATTATTTCATGCCCTCTGTATCTGCAAATACGATTTCGCTGATTGTTTTGGCTCTGGTGTTTGCACTCTTTGGGATTAGTGATGTAAAGAAAAAAGAGTCCTGATTTCAGCTTTTCCAGTTCCAGCGGCCACGCTCCCCGGCATGGCCGCTTTTTCCATTCCCCGGTTCACGCCGGATAGGTCGGCTCCTGTGTAGCAGCGGCTTCCGCTTCCAGTACCCGCGCCATTTTGTCGGCGGCGGTGGTCGTGGTGTCTTTCTTGAAATAGCCGGACACGACAAGGACGGAATTGCCCATGCGGATTTCCGTCACGCAGTCGGGGCGGCGGGCGGTGCGGGTGTCGTGCTGCTTGTTATCTGCCATAGGCAATACTCCTTTCAGTCGGTAATCAGTTTCTTCATGCTCTCCATTTTCCGCTGCGCGGTTTCCTGCCGGAAATTCTCGCCGGTAAAACGTACCGGGACGCACATGGAAAGCAGCCGGTCATAAATCCGGGAATGGGCGGTGTCCTCCGGGTTCCGCAGGTCGTCCAGCGTGAGGTTGGTCGTGACGATCAGCGGCTTGCCGCTGCGGTAACGGCTGTCAATCACATTGAAAACCTGCTCCAGCCCGTATTCCGTTCCGCGCTCCATGCCGAAATCGTCAAGGATAAGCAGCGGATAGCGGCAAAGGCGGGAAATGTACTCGTTGCGGTTCTCAAAGCTGGCGGCAAGGTCATTGAGGATAAGGGCAAAGTTCGTCATGTGGACGGGGATTTCTTTCTCCATGAGGGCGTTTGCGATACAGCCTGCAAGGTAGCTTTTCCCGGTTCCCACGCCGCCCCAGAACAGGCAGCCGATATTGTCGGCTCGCATATCCTCCCAGTGTTCCACATACCGTCGGGCAATCCCGGCCTGCGGGTTCCTGCCGTTGTCGTTCTCAAAAGTCCAGTCCCGCATGGTGGGGTCGGTAAAGCCCCGGCGTTTCAGTTCCTCCACGGTGTCAAGGTGCCTGCGCCGCTTCTCGGCGGCCTCCCGTTCCTCGCGGGCGGCTCTCTGGCAGTCGCACTCTGCCGGGTGGCGGTCACGGCCAAAGATAGCGGCCTTATCCGGCGCAAAATAGGCTTCTTTCGGTTTGCGGCACTTGCCGCAGTACAGTAAACCGTCCTCGCCGGTGTAGTCCTCCGGCTCCGGGGTGGCAGTCGTCATATTCTCCAAAACAGCGTTGATTTCGTTCTTCATAAACTCTCGCCCTCCTTGCATGAGTAGTCTGGTATGCCCTTTTTCGGGGCTTTCTTGGCTGCGTCCTCCTGCGCCCATTTGTAGATTGTGGCGGCATGGCTGCGGTATCGCTTGCCGCTGGACGCGATATGGCAGGATAGCCGGTCAATGTAGTAGTTCCATTTGCCGGGCAGGTCTGCTTTCAGCCCGTCCAGTTCTGATTGCGAAAGAAAGACATTTTCATACCGGCCATAGGCGGCGCGGGCGGGTTGTCCCGTATCTAACTCTCGCTCTCTCTCTTTTTCTATCTCTATCTCTTTCTCTATCTCTATCTCTGGTGGACAAATGTCCGCTTGATATGGTGGACATTTGTCCGCCCCGGCCTTTGGCAAGGCTTTTTGCTCCTGCAAAGCCAGCCTTGCCCGCCGTTTCCGCTCCCCCTCGGTAGAGGATTGGCCGATAAGCAGTTCAATGTTGCTCATATACAGCGCGCCGTTCTGTAACGGCTCCACAAGCCCCAGCTTCATAAAAATCTGCAAGGCTCGTTCTACGGTGCCGACTTGCTGGCGGGTAATGGTGGCAATCATCTGCGCGGTGTAGGGGATATTTTCATCAAGCTGCAACTTCCCGCCGTTTTTCAGCGATTTCAGGTACAGTTTCAAGAGAATGTTGGAATAGAGGATGCCGTCCTGCATACTTTCCAGCAGTACGATAGCGTCCTCGTCAAAGTAATTCTCTTTCAGCTTGAGGTAATAGTATTTTCGGTTGTCTGACATGGTTCCTCCTTTGGGTGGATTTGGGGCGTTTGTACGCATTTAGAACGCCGTTTACGGGGGAAAAGGATAAATGTATCGCGTACCCTTTGACACCCACGAAAAAAGCCTTGATTTATGCGGGTTTGAAAGGCTCTAAAGCGTGACATCTCTGCCTTTGTTTCCGCTTTCTCTCGGCGGCTTTGAGTTTCTTCATGCGTCCGGCGCAGTCGGGGCAGTATTTTCCTCGGTTGGATTTGGGGACAAATGCCGCCCCGCAGACCTCACACCGTTTCCGGCTCCCCCTGTACAAAAGGGCTGCGGCCAGCTCCCCGTCAAGGGGCAGGACAGCCACACGGAACCAGCGGCACATGAGAGAAAGGGAAATGCTCTGGACGCACACGCAAGGCTCCCCGTCGTCCAGCAGCAGGCAGTTCCCCTCGTTGTAGTTACAGCACTCATGCACCAGCCGCCGCGCCCGCCGGTGCTGGCGGTAGTCCATGCGGGGCAGCTTATCGCTCATGGCTCTGCTCCTTTCTGCGGCGGGGTTCCTCCCGGCGCAAAATCTGGTCGATATTCCGCTTGACGGTCTGCAACTCCACATACCGCTGCTTCTGTTCGTGGTAGGTGTTATACAGGCCGGATTTCTTGGAAACAAGCTGCTCGATCTCGGCCTGCAACGCTTTCCGGGCGGGCAGCTTGGTAATGCCATGCGCCTTGAAATACCGGGCAGCGGCTTCGGCTATGATAAAATCGCTCTCGTTTGCCTGCCGGTATGCGGCGCGGGCTTTCTCGGATTTCTGCGCTTTCAGCCCGTCGCGGGCGGGCTTGGTCTTGGCGTAAGCAAGTACCTGTTGCTGCAACTCCTTTTTCCCTTGTAGCTTCGTTTCCAGTGCTTTCAGTTCGCCGCTGGTTTGGCGCATTTCCTGATAGGCGGTATCAACGGCGGCTTCTAACTGCTCCGGGGAAGTGAAACCGTATTCCTGATACACATTCAGCGTCGCGGCCATTTGTTTGAGGTTGTGCATGGTCGCCCAGCGTTCATAGCCCCGGCCTTTGCCCTCGGCTTTCTTCTGCTCAATGTCCACAAGCCGCTGCACATTCGGGGCGGTTCGGGCGGCTCTGTCTGCCCGCAGTTGGTCTTTGATAGACAGGGCTGCGGCCTTTTCTGCGGCTCTGGCGGCGTTCTGCTCCAAAACGGCAAGGACGGCGGCGCGTTCAAAATCGTCGCCCAGCTTGCGGGCGGTAATGGGCTTTGTCCTGTCCGGCGTGAGGTAACTAAGCCGCCCCCGGCTCTCCTTAACGGCCACACCCTCCCGCAGCAGCAGAGAGGAAAACTCGTCAAAGCTGGCGGCGGTGGCAAGGGCTTTCCGTATGGTCTGCCGCAGCTTCTCCTTGTTCGTTTCAAACTTGGTCTGCCGGGGCGTGATACCGCCTGCAATCATGGGGGCGTTCTGCTTGTCCAGCGCGGCCTGTCCCTTTTTCTGCGCCCAATACTCCCGGTCGGTCACGCGGTTCTTGCTGCCGTTCAAGAGGTCGATTTGGTAAAGCCCCTCCCGGTGGCACATCTCCATGACTTCGGACTTGAAGTAGCGCAAGGCCGCGTCGGTACAGCGGTGCTTGCAACCGGCTTTCGTGTCGGCTGGCCTGTCCATGTAGGGCAGGAACGGGACTTCCTCTATCCGCAGCGAATTGATAACGATATGCACATGGATATTGCCGCTGTGGTTATGGCCGTCCGGGTGGGTGCATACAAGGGCTTGGTGGCCGGGGAAATGCTCGGCGCAAAACTTCTCGCCTAATTCCTGCGCCCGGTCTACGGTCAAGCCGTTGTCCGGCCCGTCCCGTGGGTCAAAGCTGATGATATAGTGGTGGCTTTTCACATCTTCCCGCCGCTGGTTCTTCTCATAGCGGAGATTTGCCCGCATACACGCAACGGCAAAATCTTCCCCGCCGCAGTTCATCGTGGACAGCCGGTAGTCCTCGCGGGGGATAAGCCTGCCGGTTTCATCAAGGACGGGCTTCATGGTAAACTCGTCATGCTCAAACAGCAGGTATTGTTCGGCAGCTCCGTAGTCGGCGTTTTTAGAGTTGATATGCTTGAGTGTTGCCAACCACATCACCTACTTTCTTGAGGACTTCATACTTGAGGGCGGCAAGGTCGGCTATGGCGGCGCGTACCTCGCCGGAAAGGGCGTTGTAGGGTGCGCCGTACTCGTTCAGATACCGGGCAATCTGGTTGAGGTTGCCGCCGATCCTGCCGTACTCGGCTGTGAGTTTCCCGACAGCGGAAAGCAGTTCGTCATTGACCGCCGACACATGGATAATGGGGCGTATGGCGGTGCGCCGTATCGCCTGCCGGAGAAATTCGGACTGGCTGATACCATAGGGCGCAAGCCGCGCTGTGAAGTCGGCGTATTCATCTTCGGACAGCCGGGTTTTCACAACGCGGCTGCGGTGGGGTGTGTTGTATTTCTTTCGCATGGTCGTGACCTCCTTTCTTGCCGCATGAGCGCGGCGGGGATAAGCGGCGCAAGCCGCATAGCAGGGTTTGGGGAAGGCACTCCCCAACAAGTTTCCCGCGAGGGGCAAAACCGCAGAATTGCGGATTTTGGCACCGTGGTAGAAACTTGCTCTAAAAAACTACCGCTTTCCTCGGCGGCTCTGGTTTGCGGATATACTGGCTTGCTCCACCAATATAGCGATTGCGGCGGCGTGTTCTGCCCGCTGTTCACCACTACAACGGTGAAAATGGGGCGTTTTGGCAAACGCAGCGGAAATTTTTTTGTTTTCCCTGTCTGCTCCCTACAACAATCCGGCGGTGTGGTTTGCCAAAGATTTTTGAAAATGGGCGCAAAAAAAGCAGTAAACCTTTTCAAGATTTACTGCTTATCTGCCGCTGTGATGGGCGGCGGTATTAAATTGTCAGCCGTTTTTCAAATGGAACTTATCTGCAATCGCTTTCTTTCTGCTTTCCAATTCCTTTTCTGTAATCTTCCATAATCCTAACGCAATGATCTGCTATCTTTTGCATTCCGAGTTCTTCAAAAAAGGCAATTTGTATTTTCATCAGTTCTTCACAAACAGTCAACTTCTGCTCATCCATATTGCTAATAGCAAGCCATGGGAACGCTTTATATTTCTTAGTGTCCCCAATGAGAAAATTGTACCCTATCAACTCATTTTCACGGAAAACGAAATAGAATTGTGGGCCTGAACCTGGAACTGACTTTTCCATAATTTGCTGCATTGTTTTCACGCCGCCGTATGCCGGAAAAAAACCTATTCGCTCAAGAGCATTTAATATGTCAATCCTTTTATCTGTGGGTATGTCTCTATAATTGATAATCTGTTCCATTTGCTCTACCCTCATTGAAGTTTAATTTGTCAGGCTCTAATTATACAACTTATACAACTTTTCTGTTTAGCGGTCAAAGCGGAACTTCAACAGGCTTTCTATCAGTTGCCTGACGATATGCTCCTGCATATCCGTGTTAATCTGTCCGTCCATTTTCGCACAAGAGCGGATATATCCTGCATAATGGGATAGGACGGCGGCAACAGCTTCCGGGTCGCCCTCGCTTGCCTTAACGATTGTCTCATAGGGAAGTAGCTGGCTCATAGGACAAACCCTCCAACTCTGCCCGTAGCCGCCGTAAAATCATCTGAATACGCCGCCCGGTTGTGTTGCCTGCTCGTCCATATCTCCGTCCAATCTCCCTATGCGTCAATCGTTGGAAGTAGTACAAGAAAATGATTTCCTGTTCCATCTGTGATAGTGCGGACAGGGCTGCGGCAAGCTCTGGACTTTCCAAAAGCACCATCTGACCACAGACGAAAAGCGGATAGCTGGTCATGCCGGATTGCTCCGCAAAGTATTTATCTGTGGTACTGAATGGATAGTGTTTTTCTTCTATCAGATATTCAAGCGAGATTTCCCGCTTGCGGTGGCTCCGTATGCTCCGGGCTGCGTCTATGGCAGCGTGGCGAATGACGGTCTTGCAAAAGGCATCGTGCGTATGCCGGATATGCTCTTGATACTTTTCGTGTTCGGTCATGGAAAATCCCCCTTTCTGAATAATGGCAGAGGGCGGCAGCATTTTGTGCTGTCGCCCTCTTGATTACCGAACAGCAAAGACGGGCGGGGCTGTCAACGGCGGCGCATTTGCGCCGTTCATCTTGACCGTTGACAGGCTCGGCTGGGTTTGCTATCTGCTCACGGCAATTCACTCTCATTGATAGGAATTGCCTCAAGTTCCGTATTCAAATTGTTCCAATAAGAGCCGATATCCGCACTTGTGAAATACTTAAAACCGCCTGCTGCTGACTTCAATTCGCCGTTTTTAACCCCATAGCAGGCGTAAATCAAATCGTAGCTTGTTCCATTTGAGAGGTTAAATCTAAAGCTGGTCACATCTGCTCCGGCAGTTTCCTCAGTCGTTTTGTCTTTTAGGGATAAGCCCTTGAACTTATCATACAGGGTCTTTATATCATTTTCAGCAACAACTACTTTCTTTTCTGCTGATGCAGGCACTCCGTCATAGTGGTACATTTCAACGTTTTCGACATCTTCAACCTCAAATGGGAAGTCGATTTTGACAGGCTCATAAGCAATGTTTATAGGTAACAGAAAGAGAGCTGTAAAAATTGCAATGATACAAAGAGCGATGGAAACGAGAACAGCAATCGTTATCTTTTTTCTGCCTCTCTGCTTTTCTTTTGCCTCATGGCGCATAATAACGCTTTCGCTTTCTTCGTGAAGAACATCTTCGCTCGTGTGAGAAAGCAATTTCTGATAAATTGCGTTACAGTCAGCACAGGCGTTCAAATGCTCTTTTACCATCTCTGCGCTTGCTTCGCTGCAAGCACCGTCAACATACAGCGGAAGAATATCTCGAACAATATCGCATTGTTTACTCATGCTTTTCATCCATCCTTTCTTGAATTTTTAGCTTTGCACGATGATAAGTAACTCTCGCCCATGATTCTGTTTTTCCAAAAATTGCAGCGATTTGTGAAAAAGATAGTTCCCCGAATACGCGAAGCTGAAAGACTTCTTTGTATGGTTCTTCCAAACGGTGAAGAACGAGGTGTATGCGGAACGCCATGTCAGAATCTGCAACTGAGTTCTCAACATTTTCATTTGATGGCAAGTCATTGATTTCACTCACATCAGCTACTCGCTGACGGCTTCGCATTTCATCATGGTAAAGGTTTTTTGCTATGGAGCAGAGCCATGTCAATTCATCTGACTTACCTTTGAATTGTGATGTTGTAGAGACAGCCTTATAGAATGTGTTCTGCGTGATTTCCTCTGCTATCTCACGATTTTTGGCAAGAGAAATAGTATACGAGTATACCTGTAAATAGTAGGCTTTATAGAGCTTTTCATAGTCCATACTTGTCATCACCTCCTTCAGCTTCATAGGTTAGACGGAGAAATCGGAATTTCGTTACAAAGAAGTTTGAAATTTTTATACCTTTACGCTACTCTTGCTTTGTGCGGACTATTGGTAGACGCGCATTAACGGCAAGTAAAGAGATTGCTGTGTCAGCTTGATATGTTCAAATGCTAATTAAGTATAGCATACAGCTATGAATTTTTCTATTGCGTTCCCCTGACTTCGGAATAGTGGCAGGGCTGGCTATCCTTGTTTTGCTTTGTGCTTCTCTACCGTACATGAGCATTATGTCGAGGATTGTAACGGGAGACGGTATTGATATTACGAGCAGCCAGGACGTAGAGGTAAAAAATTGCTTTATCCGTTCCACAGACGACAGTATCTGCATCAAATCCCAAAGATTGTTTGAAGATCCGTCAACGGTACGTGACGTAACAAAAGTGCGTGTTCACAATAACGTGATCTGGAATGCAGAACCCGGTAATGCCATAGAGCTTGGTTATGCCCTCCAGAGCGAAATCCACGACCTAGTATTTGAGGATTGTGATATTATACACTGCCAGTATGAAGGAAACATGGGTGGTGCGGCGATTTCCATCCATCAGGCAGATGGCGGCCATGTTCATGATATACATTATAAAAATATCAGAGTAGAGCAGGCAGAACAGAAACTGTTCGATATTAAGGTTCTGCTTTGCAGATATACGGAACAGCTTGCCAAAGGAGAGATTAATGATATCTATTTTGATAATATCCAGGTGCTGAACGGAGATATCCCGGTCTCCATGATCCGGGGGTATCAGACACCGACAGAAGAAGTACGTGTCCATGATGTCCATTTTGATAACATTACTTTTATGGGGAATAAGTGTGAAACCTGGCAGGATATGCGGCTTGTTACAGAACTGGCAAATGACATTTATGTCAATGGTGCCAGACTATGCAGACAGATGAAATTCTGAGAATATCACCATATAGAGATGGTTTTATTACTTGCAGCAAGGAGGGTATTTATGGAACAAAGCAGCGATAACTGCTGAAGCATTTCTTGGCTTTGCAAAAGGCCATCGGGTTTTATTCTGATGATGCTAAATGATGTCGCGGAAAACAAATACTCTGGAAAGAGACACACCAGCTGTGATTGGAAGAACTACAAGATGCTTTTGAAGTGTTTTAGAACGCCGCCAATGGTGATTTGTTATCTAAAAACTTGGGAGCAGCATAGAATAACGCAATCTACCGCCTTATCGTGAGATAGGGCGGTATTTTTTGAAAAATATGTAGGCGGCACGGGCGACAGCACCTGCATTTTGAGGTAATGCAGGGTGGGGTTCAGATTGATCCGTTACGTTTGGTGCCCTAAAAGAAGAAAGTCCTGATGCCGAAATTCGGCATCAGGACTCTTTACTGTTGCGTTTTACTTTCTGTAAACCACCGCTTCAAACAGTCGCAGGCTTCCGGGGTTTCCGGGGGTGTTGTAGTTGCTGATAAGCAGCTCTGTGTTCTGCCAATCGTTCAGCAACGGGCAGGGCACGTCATGGTCGGTAAAGTTGCAGACCACGAGTATCTGCTCGTCGTTCAATGTGCGGGTGTAGGCGTAAATCTCTTCATCGCCGGGCAACAGCAGGGCGTAGTGACCGTAGACGAAGGTCTTGTCCGACTTTCGCAGCGCCAGCAGGCGGCGGTAGAAGCTGTACACCGAGTCCGGGTCGCCCACCTGTTTGGCTGCGTTGATCTGCGGGTAGTTGGGGTTCAGGGGTATCCACGGTGTGCCGGTGGTAAAGCCTGCATTGGCGGTATCATCCCAGTGCATGGGGGTGCGGGTGTGCTCGCGGCTGATGTAGTTGGCCGCCTTCATGAAATCCGCTACGCTCTCGCCGCAGCGCTGGGTCTTTTCAAAGTAGGCATTGCGAGTCATAACATCGTTAATGGGGTCGATGCTGTCGAAATGCTTGTTCGTCATGCCCAGTTCCTCACCCTGATAAATGTAGGGCGTTCCCTGCATCAGGTAGAGGCAGACAGCCAGCATTTTGGCCGACCGCACACGGGATTCTTCGTCCTTGGTGCAGCCGAAGCGCGACACCACGCGGGGTTGGTCGTGGTTGTTCCAGTACAGGCTGTTCCACGCCGTGCCGTCCAAACCGGTCTGCCAGCGGGTCTGTATTTTTTTAATATCCGTCAACTTCCACGGGTGTTCGGGTTCCCACTTGCGGCTCTCACCGCCGTCAACATCCATCAGTTCAAACTGGAACACCATGTTCAGCTCATGGCGATCCTCGCCCGCGTACAGGCAGGCCAGCTCCGGGTTGACGTTGGCGTTTTCGCCCACTGTTATGCAGTCGTAGTGGCTCAGCACACGGCGGTTCATCTCCTGCAGGTATTCATGCACACGGGGACCGTTGGTACACTGGTCGGTATAGTCGCCGTACAGACCATCGGCGCAAAGTGGCCCGTCTGCATATCCGGCCTTGGAGATCATACTGATGACGTCCATGCGAAAGCCGTCGATGCCCTTTTGGAACCAGAAATTCATCATGTCAAAGACCTGATCGCGAACCTCCGGGTTCTCCCAGTTCAAATCGGGCTGTCCTTCAGCAAAAAGGTGCAGGTAATACTGACCGGTTTTCTCGTCGTACTTCCACGCCGAGCCGCTGAAGCAGCTGCGCCAGTTGTTGGGGGCACCGCCGTCCGGGGCGGGGTCTTTCCAGATATAATAATCGCGTTTGGGGTTGTCGCGGCTGGAACGGCTCTCAATAAACCACGGGTGCTGGTCCGACGAGTGGTTGACCACCAAGTCCATGATGAGCTTTAACCCGTGGGCATGGACATCCGCCAGCAGGGCGTCAAAGTCGGCCATCGTGCCGAAGTCTGTCATGATATCGCGGTAATCGCTGATGTCATAGCCGTTGTCCACATTAGGTGATTGATAGATCGGGTTCAGCCACAGCACATCGACGCCAAGGTCTTTTAAGTAGTCCAGCTTTTCACGGATGCCGTTCAGATCACCGATACCGTCACCGTTGGAGTCCTTGAAGCTGCGGGGGTAGATTTGGTAGACGACGGCCTCTTTCCACCACGCGGGGTGAATGCTTTCCATAAGTATACCTTTTACAAAATCGTTCCCGGTAGTTTGGTCACGTCCTGCATATGGTAGGTGGGTTCAAACGGCATCGGGGCCGTGCCGACGATGGCACAGTCCATGCCGCCCGCGCGGGCAGCCTCCAGCCCGGCGGCAGCGTCCTCCACAACCAGGCAGTCTGCCGGGGCAAGCCCCACCATGGCGGCAGCCTTGGTAAAGACCTCCGGGTCGGGCTTGGAGTGGGCAATCATCGTGCCGTCACACACAGCATCAAAGTAGCGGTTCGCGTCGAGCCGTTCCAAGATGTAGGCCGCGTTCTTGCTGGACGAACCAACAGCCAGCTTCAGCCCCGCGTTGTGCAGCGCCGTCAGGGCGTCGCGCACGGCGGCGGGCATATCGGCGGGCGACATCTGCGCCAGCAGCTTGCGGTAGCGGTCATTTTTCTCGGTGGCAAGGCGTTCTTTTTCCGCATCGGTAAAGGTCTTGCTGCTGCCTGAAAGGATGATTTCCAGACTCTCCATCCGGCTGACGCCGCGCAGCTTCATGTTGATGGTTTCGTCAAATGGTGCGCCGACTTCCTCAGCCGTCTGTTTCCACGCTTCAAAGTGAAAACGGTCTGTGGAGCAGAGCACTCCATCCAAGTCGAAAATAATACCCTTGTATTTCATAGAAAGTTCCTCATAGTTACTCGGCGGCCAGCTTTACCGGGTGACCGTCCACGGTAATTTCCACAGCGGAACCGCCGCGGTGGGTGACAGTGATGCCTGCATGGGTGACTTCCACATGGAGCTTTGCACCGCGCCAGACAATGTTGAACGCCGCGCGCTGCCAGCTTGCGGGCAGATGACTGCGCAGGGAAAGCCCGCCCTCGTGCCATTCCAGCCCGGCAAAGCCGCAGACAACACACTGCCAGACGTTACCCATCGATGCACTGTGGATGCCTAAGTCGGACGACTTCATATTCGGGCCGAGGTCAATGGCAATGGCGTGGCGGTACATATCCAGCGCCATATCGTCCAGTCCCTCCCACGCGGCCAACACACAGTGCTGACCATGGCTCAGGGAGGAATCATGCAGTGTGCGGGACTCATAGAACATAAAGTTCTTGCGGCGGGTCTCAGCATCGAACAAGTCGGGCATAATGCGCATGAGCATGACCAAGTCAGCCTGCTTCGAGACCATAAGTTGGTTCATCTGGGCGGGACTGTAATCCTCGTAAATCGAGGACACGCCCTGCTGGTTTTTGTATTTGCTCAGGTCGATCGCATCCAGCCCCAGATATTGGGCGTTCTGCGGCACGATGCCATCGGCGTTGGGCTGCGGCAGGTAGACTTTTGCCTTTTTGTCCTGCAATTCAGCCGCCAGAGCATTCAGGTCATAGCTGTCGCTCAGCTTGGCGTAGGCATCCGGCCACTGGGTGGGCATATCCTTGATGCAGCGTTCGGCCTGCTCCATGGCAAAGACGGTCAGATAGTTTGTAAAGGCGTTGTTATCAACGTGGTCTTTGTACTCATCCGGACCGATGACGTTTTTGATTTCATAGCGCTGCGTATCATCCTGCCACTCTACGCGGCTTGCCCAGAAACGGGCAATTTCAATCAAAAGCTCACAACCGCGGCGGTTCATGAAATCATCATCGCCGGTGGCTTGGTAGTACAGCCAGACACCCCAGGCAATATCCGCAGAGATATGCTGCTCGATCATACCTGTCAAAACCGGGCTGCTCTTGCCGGTGACGATATCCGCACCGCAGTAAAGCGGCGTTACTTCGCCGTCGTCCAGCCATGCACTCTCCCAGGGGAACATAGCACCCTGATAGCCATTCTCGCTGGCCTTTTTGAACGCGCCGGGCAGGCTGCGCCAGCGGTAGCCCAGCAAGGTCTTGGCGGCGGCGGGGTCAGTCAACAGGTAGTAAGGCATCAGGAACATCTCGGTATCCCAGAAAGAATGACCTTTGTAGCCCTCGCCTGTCATGCCCTTGGCACCGATGCCAACGCGGTCATCATCGCGCTTGATCATAATGTTCAGGTGATACAGCGCAAACCGCATACCCAGCTGGTCAAAGCTGTCATCGCTTTCGATCTGCACATCCTGCTCTGCCCAGTAAGCTGCCCACTTTTTGGCGGAGGCTGCAAGCAGAGCGTCATAACCGGTATCCGCAAACTTTGCCGCCAGCGCATCACCGGCAGCGGCAACGATGTCCGGGTTCGTTGTGCCGCGCTGCTGACCGTAGACCGTAAACGGCAGGTCACGGCCTGTGTGGTAGCAGGTCAGCTTTTCGATGCGCAGCGTCTGCCCTTTTGCCAGCCGGAACGTGTAGCGCCCCACAAAGCGGCGGCGCTCAATGACCGGCAGCGACTCGGAGGGTTCTGCGCTGAATTTGTGCAGGCAGTGTACACCGATCGGCACATTGCTCTCATTCGTATGGGTCATCAGGCGCAGGATGCCACCGGGCAGCATCCGCATTTCGCCCTCCACACAGTGCTGAGAGCCGGTATTGCTGTTGCGGGTCGAGATACCGCTATGGACGACCAGCTCGATATCCTGATTCGTCGGTGTGACTTCCACCGAGAACGCGGCAATATGCTCATTATCCAGCGAAACAAAGCGACGGAAGGTCAGTTCCAGCGCTGCCCCGGCAGGGCTTTTCCACTGCACGGTGCGCGTTGCTTCGCCGGTGTGCAGATTCAGTGTGCGCAGGTAGCTTTGCAGCGTACCCTGATCCATGGCGAAGCGTTCACCGTTGACGATAAACTCCATAGCAGTCACGTCAGGCAGGTTGGGCAGCTCGGTCACTTCATCGGGCATAGCCTTATTGAATGTGCCCGTGATAAAAGCGCCGCGGTAGGTATCAAGGTAGCCCTCCTCCAGCGCGCAGCGGATGTTGATATAGCCGTTGCCCTGGGCAAAGATGGATTCACATTTGGCAGTGCGGCACGGGTCAAAGGTTTCCTCTGCCACGATCCAGCCGCGGGGTTCGAGATCATATTTCATAGGCGGGTTTCCTTTCCATCAGCCCTTGACACCGGAAGCGGCCACGCTGGCCTGCACCTGATCCTGTGCAAGCGCATACAGGATGATGCCGGGCAGAATGACAATGGTAAGCGCGGCAAACAGCTGGGTGTAGTTGTAGGAAAATTCGCTGGTGAAGAACGCCAGCGCGATGGGCAGTGTGCGCTGCGAGTCCGAAACGGTCAGCAGCGAGGCAAAGTAGTACTCGTTCCAGTTGCCGAGGAACATCAGGATGCCGGCAGTCGCCAGTGCGCTTTTTGCCAGCGGCAGGTTGATGGTCCAGAACGTGCGGAAGAAGCTTGCGCCGTCCAGTGTCGCAGCCTCGTCCAGGCTTTTGGGAATCGCCATAAAGCCGGCTTTCAGCACAAAGATGGACATAGCCATACCGGCAGACAGGTAAACAAGGGTGACGCCCCAGATGCTGTCATAAAGGTTCAGTTTCATGATGAGCGAGAAGATGGGCTGGGTCTTGCTGTGGCTGGGCACAAGCAGCGTGATGGTGAACAGCGCAAACAGCAGCTTGCGACCGGGAAACTCAAACTTGGCAATGACATACGCGCCCATGGCATAAAACAGCAGCGAAACCAACGTCGAGACGCCCGCCGCCAGCAGCGAGTTGAAAAAGTAGGTGGGGAAGCTGTACTTCTGGAAAATGTCAATGAAGGTATCCAGCGAGAAGTGGGCGGGCAGTGCCAGCGGTGAGCTTAAAATCTCGCCGTTCGTCTTGAAGGACGACATAACGACCCACAGAATGGGAAACACAGAGAGGATAATGACGACAGCCTCCACAAGGTACATCAAACCCTTTGCCCAAGGCTTGTATTTGATTTTCATGGTGTGCCTCCTTCTCAGTAATTAGCTTCGTCCATGCGGAACAGCTTGTTTACGACGCCCAGCACGATCAGACCGATGATAAACATGACCACGCCTACCGCGTTGGCGTAACCGTAACGGTAGTCCATGATGCCCTTGACCAGAATGATGGGCAGGCTCATCGTGTCGTCGCCCGGACCGCCGGACGTCGTCAGGGCAATCTGCTCATACATGGCAATACGGGATGTCAGCGAGGCAATGACGCTGGTGCCGATGGATGCACGGCACAGCGGCAGCTGGATATAGCGGATCAGCTGCCAGCCGGTAGCGCCGTCGATGAGGGCGGCTTCATTCAGTTCCTTCGGAATGTTCATCAAATCACCCAGCACGACCAACGTGACGATGACTGCATAGAACAGCCAGGTGAACGTAACAGCCCAGAACGCCCACGGCGATTTGTAGAACCACTGGACGTTGAAATTCGGGTTAAAAACGCGGATGACCGAATTCAGGATGCCGAAATCATTGTTGAAAATGAATTTGTAGATCATCGCCCAGGCCGCCGCACTGATGACGTTGGGGATCATGAACACTGTACGGGTGAACTTCCAGCCGTGGGGGCGCTGGTACAGTACAAAAGCGACCAATGTGCCGAAGCCGACGTGCAGCGTCAGGGCAATCACGCACCACCAGAGCAGGTTTTTCAACGCAATGAGGAACGAACTGTTGGTAAACAGATTGATATAGTTTGTCAGACCGTTGAACTTTGGTGCGTTGAAGCCATCCCATTTCGTGAACGACGTCACAAATACCTGCGCAATGGGCATCAAATAGAACATCGCAAAGATCACGATGGTGGGAAGCAGGAACAGATAGATCCATTTGTAGTTTGCACGCTGGATGCGGCCCGCCTTGATGCGCGTTGCTTTTTTCGGGGCGGTTTTCATGGCTTTGCAGCTCCTTCCTTTTCAAAAAATGCGTGCCGCCGCCGTATGCAACGGGACGGCGACACGCCTTGAATTACATATTGTTCTTGCGCGGATTGCGCGGATTACTCGGCGCTGGCTTCCGCGGCCTTGTCACTCATCCACTGGGCAAACTGCTCCGGGGTGCAGGTGCCGTCGGCCAGGCTGGGCAGCAGCTTACCAAACTCGGTGTTGGCAACGGAGGCAGGGATCACATCGAGGATGCGGGGGACAAACACGGTATCAGTAGTGGTGTCGGCTGCCAGATCAGCAAGCACCTGGGTTTCGCCCTGCTTTGCCTTGAAGTCGTCGGAGTAGGTCAGCTTCGGTGCGTCGCCACCCTCGGCCAGCATGTAGGCTTCCAGCTCAGCGGGGCTGTAAATGAACTCAAGGAAAGCCTTTGCAAGAGCAATTTCATCCTCAGAGGCAGAAGCAGAGATCCACCACTCACCGAGAGAGGCGGTGTCGGCAATGCCGACGTCGCCCGGGAACAGGGAGGCACGGACCTTCGCGCCGTCAAAGCCGTTGGACCACTTGTCGGAGTTGGAGCTCTCGAAGTCAGAGGACATCCAAGGACCGTTGGCAATGATGGAGGCCTGCTCGCTCATGAAAGCGTTGGCGGCATCCGCGTAGGCTGCGCCTACCGAGTTGGAGGCTGCGTTGTTCTGCAGCAGATTCTGCAGCTTGGCCACAGCGTTGATGAAGCAGGGCTGGTTGAAGTCGGTGATCTTGGTCTCGGTGCCACTCTTCAGCCATTCTACGCCACCGTCTTCCTGGGCCACCAGCGCAGTCAGGAACAAGGCGGAAACCCAGCCGTTCTCGGCGGTGGAGAAGGCGATCTTCTGGTCGCCCAGCGCGGAAACAAATTCATCCATGCTCATAGCGCTGATGTCAGCATCGGTGCTCCACATAGCAGAGTTGTAGAAGAAGCCGATGGGACGTACCGTTGCCAGAGGCATAACCATGACTCTGCCATCCTCATTGGAGCAGTATTCACGACTGTCGTCAATCAGGACATCCTTGATGGCGGGGGTCGAGTCGATCCAGTCGGTCAAGTCGTAGGCAAGGCCGTTGGGGATAACGACGTTCTTGACCCAGTCCGGGTCACCGCCCTCCACCAGCACCGGCAGCTTGTTCTGCTGTGCCAGCTGCTTTATGCGGTCATTGAAAATACTATCCTGGGGTACGCTCTCCAGATTGATTTTGTACTTCCCGGCGTACTTCTCGTTAAAACGCTCGACCTGCGGCTCAAAGAAGACCGCACCGACGTTCTCACCGGTTTTGAAGGAGGGAATGGTGACTTCCACCACGCCGCTGTTGGTATCAGCGGATGCCGTGCTACCGGCAGTATCGCCGCCGGTTGTGGAAGTTGCAGCAGAGGATGCAGCGCCACCGCAGCCGGCCAGGCTGGCGGTCATCATGGCAGCGGCCAGAGCGCCTGCGAACAGTTGCTTCTTTTTCATAGTGTTTCTCCTTTACTTTTGTGCTTTTTTGTTTTATTAACACGGTGCGGTTGCACCAAATGTTCCAAAAGTTATTGCAAAAACGTTTTTGCTTTGCGGTTGAAAATTATTTGCAGCGAAATTTGGCTTAAGAAGTTACTGCAAAAACGTTTTTGTATCTCTGTCTGAAAAAAGCGGCCTTAACCGCTGATTTCGGTTTTATAGGGGGCGGACGCTGTCGCGCACCGTCAGGGTGTGGGGCAATACCAGCCGCTGTGCCTTGCGCTTTCCGCGGATCATATCGCACAGTAGGCGGGTAGCCTCGTAGCCTTTTTGCTGGATGTTCTGGTCAATGGTGGTAATAGCCGGGTCGGTGTAGTTGGTGACTTCCAACCCATCGAAGCCCACGACCGAGTAGTCTTTTGGCACTTTATAGCCCAGTTCTTTCAGCCCCTCGATCGTGCCAATGGCCAGCATATCGCTCATGCAGAGGAACGCCGTGGCGCTGTCCGGGCTGTGGGTTCGGAAGTATTCCTTCACACCGTCGCGGGCTTCCTCCCGCCCGAAGTTGGTGTAGATGATGTTGTCGCGGGGCAGCTCCAAACCATTGCGCTGCATAGCTTGGTACGCACCCACAAGGCGCTGCATACTGACCATAGCCAGCTTGCGGCCATGTACCACCACGATCTTGCGGTGTCCCATGTCGATGAGGTATTGGGTCAGCTCGTCAAACGCTTTGATGTCGTCCATCATCACACAGCTGACATTCGGACCGGGAACCTCAATATCAATGGTCACGCAGGGGTATTTGCTTTTCGCCAGCAGTTCGCAGTAAGGGTCGTTGGTTCTCAAACCCATCAGGATCGCGCCGGCGATGTTGTGCTCATAGCAGAGCTGTTCAAAACTTTTTTCGGTCTGGATCTTGGTGTTGATAACCTGAATGGACATTTCCACATCGTTGTTGACTGTGTAGTGGAAGCAGCCTTTCATCAGCAGTGCATCAAAATCGTTGATAAGCTCTTCTTCCAGAAAGCCGGAAAGCACCAGCGCGATATTGTGATTGTGCTTGGAGGAAAGGTTGCGCGCCATCTGGTTGGGGCGATACCCCAGCCGCTGCGCGGTCTCCACGATGCGCTCCCGTGTGGTAGGGCTGACATCTGGGTAGTTGTTGAGTGCGCGGGAAACCGTACCGACCGTGACTCCGGCTTCCCGTGCAATGTCGCGGATCGAAACTGCCATGCCTGCTCACTCCCGATTCTCTTTTCAACCAAAACCGTTTTCGGTACCGTGTATACTGCTGTGTTCCAAAAACGTTTTTGTTGTGATTTCTTTATACTCTAATTCCCCTGTTTTGTCAACACTCTCCGCCCACTTTCTACATCTTGCAAAAGAAACAGGTTGTGGTTTTGTGTGACTTGCACAAGTGCAAAAGGCAGGAGAGGGGGCGGTATTTTTTTTGGGGAAAAATTGCAGATTTTTCTCCAACATCGAGCAGATGTGCGATGCCCTGCGAATCAGCACCAAAACGGGGTACAAGCTGCTGCACGAAGGCAAAATCCCGGCGATGAAAATCGGGCGCTCGTATCGCATCCCCAAAGCCCACCTGTTTACCTAACTTCAGATTTGCGGTCAACACTGTCGAGCAGAGAATCGACAGTGTTGATTGTTTTGCGCCGATGCGGTATGTATTTGTGGATGCAATGGGAAATCTGATCCAGCCGGATTCCGTGACGACAGGCTTTCCGCAGCTGCTGAAAGAGAATGGTCTGCGCAGGATTCGATTTCATGATTTGCGCCACTCCTGTGCCAGCCTATTGCTGAAAGAGGGCGTACCGATGAAGCAGATTCAAGAGTGGCTGGGTCACAGCGATATTTCCACCACAGCCAACATTTACGCGCATCTGGATTCGCAGTCCAAGAACCTAAGCGCCCGGACGATGGCAAACACGCTGACACTGCCCGAAGCGCAGCCCATAAAGAAGTGGTAATTTGAACAGCGGCGGCACCTGAGAAATCAGGTGCCGCCTTTTTGCTGTCAATTTGTACCCAAGCTGCGGGAAGAATCTTGTGTAGTTCTGTGAATAGCTATTTGCCGCGATTATTGGTATGATTTGTACCGAACCCGAAAATCACTACTTGAAAATAAAGGGGAGATGCCTATAAAAATAGCTTCGGAATTTTGCAAAGCAATAAAAAATCACTACCCAATGTAGAATTGAGTAGTGATACTTGGCGCAGACGGTGGGATTCGAACCCACGTGGCATTGCTGCCAAATTGATTTCGAGTTAATCTTTGAAAAGGCAATATGGTGATAACCAAGGCTGATACAGGCTGTTTTGTCCGCTGATTTTGGGCGATGTTTGTGGAGAAAGCACGGATAAACTGGCAAAAAACAATGTAGGTACGAAAAGAAACAAAAACGCCCGTTTTGGGGCAAAAATGGCAACTTTTTGGGAGAAATGCAAGATAAGATGCAAGATAAGCCCTGCCCCAAAAGCCGGATAATGGTGCAGGTTTGCGGACACGAATGAGAAAAAATGCAAGAAGCAAAAAATTGAAGTAGTGATTTTTCGGGTTCCACTTTAGAAACAAGGAGAACCCGAAATGAAGAAAGAAACTGTAAGCAACGACTCTTTGAAAGAAAAAATCGAAGAAATCCTAACGCCCTATCCGGACCCGATGAGCCGCAACGATTTCCGCATCGTATGCCATATCGGAACACGAACCTCGCTTTATCTCCTGCAAAGCGGACTTGTTCCCTGCAAAAACAACGGAAAGAAAACGCGCTGCTATAAAATCGCCAAGAAAGATGTTGCCGAGTATCTCTACCGCCGAGAGTCCGACCCGATGCGCTACACCCCGCCCAGCGGGTGGTATTACAACTACCCCAAACACAAGAAACCTGCCGCATCGTTAGAGCGCAAGCTGAACTACAAAGGCGAAGAACGATTGCTGGCCAAGAAATGGTACGAGCAGCAGTTAGCAAATTACCCGGATGTACTGACCGTTGCGCAAGTCTGCGAGGTGACAGGCTATCAACGCCACACCATTCTGAAATGGTGCAGCAAGGGCTTGCTGAAAACCATCTTGCAGACACCCAAGTACATGATTCCCAAAGTATGGCTGCTGGAATTTGTGACATCCGATTTTTTCAACGAGATTAGCCGAAAATGTGGAAAACACTACACCGCAATCAGAGAAATTAGCAACTCACGCAAAGCCAGATGACGCGCTTAGTCACCCTCGTGGGAGTGCCAGCGCTTTAAGACTTCTTCCACCTGCTTGATAAGCTGCTCCTTGTTCGGCATATACAGGACATACCGAGAAGCAAAAATCTGGTTTGATAACCCGCCCAAGGCATATTCAGCCGCTACACTGTCCTTATCGGTGCAGAGGATGATGCCGATGGGCGGATTGTCTTCCGGGTCGTTGACCTCCGCAACATAATAATTCAGATACATATTAATTTGCCCGGCAGCTTCGGGCGTGAGTTTGGTGGTTTTCAACTCGATCAGCACATAGGCGTGCAAAATCTTGTTGTAGAACACCATGTCCACATAGTAGTGGGTGTTGTTCACAGTGACCCGCTGCTGCGTGCCGACAAACATAAAGCCCCGACTAAGTTCCAGCAGGAAATCTTCGATTTGCCGCACCAGTGCCGCTTCCCAGTCGCTTTCAAGGAACGGCTTCTCCTCCGGCAGACCTAAAAATTCAAACACATACGGGTCTTTGATGATGTCCTCCGGCTTGGCGTAGTCTACGCCCTTTTCAGCCAGCGCCAAAACCTGCTCCTTGTTGGCATCACCGCGGGACAGAAGCAGACGCTCAAACAGAGAACTATCAATCTGCCGCTTCATCTCACGGACAGACCATCCGGCGTTGACTGCTTCCTTTTCGTAGAAACTGCGTTTATCCTTATCAGAGATGGACAGCAGTTCGCAGTAGTGCGACCAATTCAATTTTCCAGACACTGTCTGGAAAATTGGATAGCTGAGATAGAACCGTATAAAAAGCTGATATTTTAAATTTTATTCTCGATTTTTGAAAAACATCTGCAAATATTTAAATTAAGATTTGACTTTCCGCCTAGAATAGAGTACACTGGATTCAGAAAATCATCTGGGAGGAATTGCGATGCTGCTTCAATTTTCAGTCACCAACCACCGTTCCATCAAGGATACAGCCATCATCAGCTTGAAAGCATCTACAGATAAAAGTCTGGTCGACTGCCTGATTTCACCGGACGAGAAGAAACAGCTTGTTCCAGTGCTGGCACTGTACGGCGCAAATGCAGCGGGAAAGAGCAATGTCCTCCATGCACTCCTGCTCATGCGGGAAATGGTCTGTGGCCGATATGCCAAGTTGCTGAAGGGCGAACCGCTTCCGCAGGAACCGTTTGCTTTCACAGACCAACCTACACAGCCGACCAGCTTTGAAGCTATCTATTTCTATGGCGGCATCAAGTATGCCTATGGGTTCTCGTTTGACAAGTCCAGAATCTTGACCGAATATCTCTATCACTGGCCTAATGGCCGGGAAGCACTGATTTTTTCCAGAGAAAACAATGACTATCAGTTCCGCGAGAATATTCAAGAGCAGTTCACGCTTGCTGGACGAACTGCCGAAAATCGTCTGTATCTGTCCAGCTCGAACGAGTGGAACTGTCCGCAAACCGAAAAAGCGTACCTGTGGTTCTTTGAAAAGCTGACAGGTTTCATGGGAACAGAAATGCGGCTGGATGCCGCTCTGTCTGCCATCCGGCTGGGCGGCTCTGAAAAGAGCCGTATCCTGCATGAAATGCTGTATGCCGATCTAGGCATCAAAGACATCCGCATCACTGGTTCCAAGGAAGAACCTATCATTTCTGCACTACACACTCTCGACACTGAAGATGGCACATCCAAGGGCTTCTGGCTTCCGTTGGGGCAGGAATCCGTTGGAACACAGCGATTTTTTTCTCGCATCGGTATGTGGCTCGCTGCTCTGGAATCTGGGGCTGTTCTGGTGGTAGACGAGATTGAATCCAGTATGCACCCACTCCTGACCCGGCACTTGATCGAAATGATGCAGGATGCCGCCATCAATACGAACCATACACAACTCATCTTCACGACACACGACACCGGGCTTCTCGACTTGACTTTGCTTCGGCGTGATCAGATCTGGTTTGCAGAGAAAGATGAAAAGACCATGCAGACCGATATTTACGCTCTGACTGAGTTTTCTCCCCGGAAAGGTGAGAACATCTCCAAAGGGTATCTGCAAGGCCGCTACGGCGCGATTCCGTTCATTGGAGGGAATGCAGCATGGGCAGAATAAAAGAGATCAGCCGCAAGTCTGCCCACACCAGAAAGCGCAATCCGGTGGTGTATCTCATCTGCGAGGGCAGTGAAACCGAGATTCGCTATTTCAAGCGTTTCCGCAGCCGAGGATGCAATATTGACATTATCCCGATTTCTTCGCAGTATAAGTCCGCTGACAGGCTTGTGCAGAAGGCCAAGGCAACGATGGGCAATAATCCATACTACCCGGAAGATGGCGATTCCATCTGGTGCGTATTTGACCGAGACGATAATTCCAACGAGGTTCTTCTACGCGCCAAACAATCCGCCCAAAAGGAGGGCTACCATCTGGCCTACTCCAATCCATCCTTCGAACTATGGCTCTTGTTACACTTTATAAATCAGCAGGCAGAGGTCGAAGATTGCCAGGCACTGATTCGCTTGCTGAAACAGCCAAAGAGAATCCCCGATTATGAGAAGAACAAGGATTGCTTTGACGTTTTGAAGCCTTTGCAGGCCGTTGCAATTCAGAGAGCGAAAGCTCGTGCCAAACAAATTCAGAACCAAGGCATCGAGCCGATTTCACGGCAGAGCAACCCGCTGACAACGGTTTGGGAACTTGTGGAGTATTTGAGCTCCAAGATTTGAACTGCATCAATTTGAAAATATAGCAAAGCCCCCAGGCTGGATACAAAATCCGGCCTGGGGGCTTTGCTTATTTCTTTGTTTTATATGAGTGCATTTCTTACCATTTCAATAAAGTAATTAGAAGCATCTTGTCCCAAGCACTGTTTGCACCACTCCTCGACTAATATGCCCCATACGACGTCTTTGCTTTTTCGTACTTGATCACCTACATATTCTGTCCACTTATGGTGATCCGGTTCATAATAGTGCGGCAGCCACTTTTCTTTTAAAAAAACAAGGCTACCCCAAAAACTCCGAGGGTCTTCCATAGCTGGTAATATAAACACCCTTTTAAGAGAGCGATTCGGGTTGAAAGATTCCTCGGCAGGAAGCATTTCAAGACTTATCAAAGAAGCCGTTTCAATGAAACTTATTAAACCACTTGATTCGTCAACAGCACCTCGCTATATGAAGTATATCCCTATCTGGGCTTGATTTAACTTGCTGGCAACTTGCTTGAAGCGCCTAATGATTGAAGTTTCTGAAAAGTTTCTTCTGATAATCGACGGCAATTCGATAAATTTTGTGGAGGCTTCAAAGAGGCTTTATATACTTTTAACTTGCCTACAATTTGCTGTGCGCTTGCATGACGGAAAATCATATCATTGCTGAGCACCAGCACCTATTTAACCTAAATAAGCACTTGCCTTGACTCGCGTGGAGTAAGGTAAGTGCTTATCTTTTTATATAAGTGAAGCGCCAAATTGCTGAATTACTTCATCAGAATCCTTGCCGGAGATCGTTCTTCCTGTATTCGGGATTGGGTTCTTAGTCAGAGAAGCTTTTGAAATCGAAAATTTAATAATCGTCAATCGTTTTTCTGTTTCAGGTAAATAAAAGACTGTGGCACATGTGTGATGCCATAATCTTTTAATGCTTTGGGTGTTTTATAAGCCTTAACATTTGTGAGCTTATATGCAACTGCCACTTCTCTGTTTTTGTAGTATTCCTTAAAAAAAGATGCCGGGATACCTGATCCGCACTTGGTTTTCTTCCAAATTTCAGTGGGTTTTCCAACCAAAACACATTCTATTTCAGCTTCACCTACCACTTGACTTTTGGGGGCAGTGGCATAAAATATAATTTTTTTTATATCATTACGGCATTTTCGAGTCCGAAATTCATACTTGTTCCTTCTTCTTGACATAATAAAGCCCCCTTAGTGTAGACTTGAAAATTTTTGCTTCTTTAGATGTCTACTCTAAGGGAACTATATCAGTTCATCCTTTGAACTGCCGGGACGTTGTTCATTCTTTTCGTCGCTGATACTCCGTAGGGGTCAGGCCGTACTGCTGCTTGAACTGCCGGGCGAAGGCGCTCGGGCTGGGGAACGCCAACAGATTGGCCAGCGTGGCGATGGTCGGAGAATAGTTGTCCAAAATATAGCGGGCGTAGTTCAGTTTTTGTGCGCGGATGTACTCGGTGGGGCGAAAGCTGGTTTCCTTAAGAAACAGTGCGGACAGATGATTGGGAGAAAGATTGACCAGCTCGGCCAGTTCCGTCAGGCTGATGGGCTCGTGGATGTGCATCAGGATATACTCGCAGCACTGCTTGATCTCCTTGCGGCAGGATTGCAGCCGCCAGTCCTGCATGACCTGGCAGTATTCCCGGAACGCGCTGAGGGATAAGAACTGGATCTCCTCAATGCTTTCGGTCTCGTCTAAGTGCAGCAAATAGGAATCGCTGATGCTGTAGGCGAGATTCTCCGGCAAGCCGTTGTCGATGGCCGTGCGGCAAAACAGCGTGACCGAAGCCACGGTGGCGTATCGCGCCTGCTGGATCGACGAGGTGCTCATCACCCCAAAGCGAAACGATTCCTGCTTGTTGTAAGCACGAGCCAGAAACTCATCGGCCAGCACGGCGTTGCCCAGTGCGATGAACGACAGAAAGCGTTTTTCCTTGACGCGATTCGAGTCTCCACTTGCCGTTTCCTCCAACTGTGCGTAGGTGCTCGCCTGATAACGCTCACGAATCTTGACCGTGACTTCCTTCAAGTGGTTGTTGGATTTTTCCTCAAAGATACCGGGCCGCATAAAAAATCACCTTTTCGTTGAAATCGTGTTGAGATAGTTTATACCATATAGTCATTATACGTCTTGCTGTGTAAAATAGCAAGTAAGGAATGCGCGGTACAATGCCGTTGCCAAATAACAGACAAGGAGAATAGAATATGAAGCGCGATTTGAAAGCATTGATCGGCCAAATGACATTGGAAGAAAAAGCCAGCCTTTGCTCCGGCTCGGATTTCTGGCACACGCAGGGGATCGAGCGGCTGGGCATCCCGGCCGTGATGGTGACCGACGGCCCGCACGGTCTGCGCAAGCAGGCAGGTGAAGCGGACCACCTCGGCCTGAACGACAGCATCGAGGCTGTCTGCTTCCCGGCCGGGTGCGCCACCGGTTCCAGCTTTGACCCCGACCTTTTGGAGCACATGGGTCAGGTTTTGGGCGACGAGTGCCAGGCCGAGGATGTCAGCATCCTGTTGGGACCCGCCGTCAACATCAAGCGCAGCCCGCTGTGCGGCCGCAATTTCGAGTACATTTCTGAGGACCCGTATCTGGCCGGTAAGCTGTCCGCTGCGTACATTCGCGGCGTACAAAGCCGGGGCGTGGGGACCTCCATCAAGCACTTTGCCGCCAACAATCAGGAGACCCGCCGCCTGACCATCTCCTCGGACCTCTCGGAGCGTGCGCTGCATGAGATCTACCTGCCCGCCTTTGAGGAAGCCGTCAAGGCCGCCCAGCCCAAAACGGTGATGTGCAGCTACAACAAGATCAACGGCGTGTATGCTTCCGAAAACAAGATGCTGCTCACCGACATCCTGCGGGACCAATGGGGCTTTGAGGGGTACGTCGTCAGTGACTGGGGTGCCGCCAATGACCGTGTGAAAGGCTTGGAAGCGGGTCTTGACCTGGAGATGCCTTCCTCCAACGGTTACAACGATGCCAAGATCGTCGCGGCCGTACAGAACGGCTCGCTGGACGAGGCGGTACTGGACCGCGCGGTGGAGCGCATCCTGAAGGTCGTGTTCTCCTATGTGGATGCCCGCCGCCCCGACACCGTGTTCGACCGCGCCAAAGACCACGCCGAGGCCGTTGCCGTCGAGACGCAGTGCGCGGTACTGCTGACCAATCAGGGTGTTTTGCCGCTGGGCACGGATCAGAAGATCGCCTACATCGGCGAGTTTGCCGCGGCACCGCGCTATCAGGGCGGCGGCTCCAGCCACATCCATCCCAGCCGCGTGACCTCCGCGTGGGAGGTTGCGCAGCAAAAGGGCCGCAACGTCTGCTACGCCAAGGGCTTCTCGGCGATGCGGGACGAGATGACCGACGCAGAGTTGGCCGAGGCCATTCAGGCGGCACAAAACGCCGATGTCGCCGTTGTCTTTGCCGGTTTGCCCGAATCGTTTGAGTCTGAAGGGTATGACCGCACTTCGATGGAACTGCCCGCCTGCCAGAATCGCCTGATCGACGAGATCGCAAAGGTCCAGCCCCATGTGGTCGTGGTCCTGCACAACGGCAGCGCGGTCGAGCTGCCGTGGGCCGACCGCGTCTCGGCCATTCTGGAACTGTATCTCGGCGGCGAGGGTGTCGGTGAGGCCGCCGACCAACTGCTGTACGGCGAGGCCAACCCCAGCGGACATCTGGCTGAGACCTTCCCGCTCCGTTTGCAGGACAACCCCAGCTATTTGCACTTTCCGGGCAATGACAAGCGTGTTGCCTATGGCGAGGATGTCTTTGTCGGCTACCGCTACTACGATACCAAGCAGGTCCCTGTCCGCTTTGCGTTCGGTCACGGCTTGTCCTACACCGAGTTCGCTTACAGCAATTTGCAGCTTTCCGCGCCCGCATTGCAGGATGGCCAGACTGTCACCGTCAGTGTGGATGTGACCAACACCGGCAAGGTGGCCGGGCGCGAGGTCGTCCAGCTTTACGTCCGCGACAAAAACGGCACACCGGAGCGTCCCAGCAAAGAGCTGCGCGGCTTTGCCAAGGTACTGCTGGAACCGGGCGAGTGCAAGACGGTGACCCTGACGCTGGCGGCACGCGACTTGAGCTACTATGAGGAACGCCTGCACGACTGGTTTGCCCCCAGCGGCGTGTATGAGGTCATGGTGGGTCGCGCCAGCGACGACATCCGCCTGACGGCCGAGTTGTCCTTTACCACCGAAAAACAAATTCCCTTTGTCGTAACACTGACCACCACACTGGGCGAGTTGCTGACCTGCCCCAAGACCGCGCCGACCATCATGCAGTTGTTGGCCCCGCTTGCGCAAAGCGCCGGTACCGACGGGTTGGATGAAGGGTTGATGAACATGATGAAAAAGATGATCATGGAAATGCCGCTGAAATCTCTGGTCAGCGTGATGCCCGGTGATCAGATCGAGCTGCTGATCCAGCAGATGAACCTGCTGCTGGCGCAGTAAAGGGCTTTGTATCTGGAGTTCTCTCGTGATCCCCTGTTACACGGCGCGGGACATCCGGAAACTCAAGTGAAGAAAGAAGATAGTTTGTATGAAAAAAGTAGGAAAAGTCCTTTTGATCATTGCTCTGATCCTGGTCCTGCTATTAGCGCTGGCTTATGGTGCTCTGCAAGGTCTTTTGGGCCATGGGCCGTTCCGCTTCCTGAACACGATGTACCTCAAAGGCTTGCCCGGCAACGCCGAGATCTACCGCCCCGAAAACGTGGCGCCGGTGGAGAACAGCCCGTTGAGCGGTATGAACCTGTGCTTTTTGGGGTCCTCGGTGACCGAGGGGGCTGCCTCGCTGGAAACCTCCTTTGCGGAGTACATTGCCGTTCGCAACAACTGCACCTATGTCAAAGAGGCTGTCGGCGGCACCACATTGGCCGACAACGACAAGACCTCCTACATCCAGCGGATGCTGCACAATATCGACCCCAACGCACAGTTTGATGCGTTCATCTGCCAGCTTTCCACCAACGATGCAAGCAACGCGATCCCGCTGGGGGAAATCAGCAGTTCCCGCAATTTGGAGGACTTTGACACCAAAACCGTCCTTGGCGCGCTCGAATACATCATCGTATATGCCGACACCACATGGCATTGCCCGGTGGTGTTCTATACGGGCACCCAGTACGACAGCCCCGCCTACGGCAAGATGGTGGAGCAGCTGCTGAAGTTGCAGGAAAAGTATGAGATCGGGGTCATCGACCTGTGGAATGATGCCGAGATGAATCAAGTTTCTGAGGAAGATTACAAGCTCTATATGTTCGACGGCATCCATCCCACGCAGGCGGGCTACCTGAACTGGTGGACCCCCAAGATGGAGGCGTACCTGTACGATTATCTGGGTCAATAAAGGGCCGCGTTTTCCTTCTTGACACAACAGGAGGCACCCGAAATGGGTGCCTCCTGTCAGCTTGTAGAAAAAGCCTGTTACCGGAAGATTTGTAGGGATGGGTCTCGACCCATCCGCACATCTGGCCGCGCGCAGCGCATAAAATCGCGCCGAATGGCGCGCAGTTTTCTCGTTACGTCGTGCTTTTGGCAAGGCAGCACGGAACGGTCAAGACCGTTCCCTACAAAACAATCGATAGGTTGTAAATGCAAGATAAAGCCAAAGAAGGTTTTTCGACAGTCTGACAGGAGGCACCCGAAATGGGTGCCTCCTGTTGCATTTTGAAACTATAAAAGCGGTGGTCTTGGCGCGGATCGCACCAAGACCACCGTTTGCTATGGCATACACCGGCGGGTGCGCCCAGAGCCACGCCTACCCGGATACAAGCCGTTGGTGTTCCCTTGCGGGATGTACTCCGCTTTCCCGGAACTGCGGAGAAAGCCGTTGAAATCATACAGGATTAGTTGTTTCCGTGTGGTGGCAGCACGTGGAGCGTGCTATAATAATGGCGAGAACCAACCCAACAGCGTAAAAAAGTCGGCATCAAAGCCGATGACTGACCATGGACGGCACGCTCTTTGGTTTCCGTTGGGGTAAAGCAGATTTCCCGTAAGATATTCGTAAAAGGGAGGACGAAACGGGTATGAAAATCGTTTGTGGGGCATTGGCCGCTCTTTTGTTCTGTGTGGCAGGCGCGATTTGGTATGTGTATCAAAAAAAGGCGGTGTTTCTGCCAGCACTTTTCGGCTTATGCGGCTTCCCCAAAATAAAGGAAAGCTGTTATTATGATGAAAGCGGACACTTCCGACCGGCAACCAAGGAGGACAAGGTCGGTTTTTTTATGCAGCATCCAATCTTTGGCGGCTTTAATCATATGTTCTTCAATCTGGAGGATAACGCGCTAAAAGCCATTGCCCCTGCAAAGTACAAGGATTTCATGCAGGCACAGGGCCGTGCGGAACAGACCGACACCGCGCTGGATGCGTTCAATTATCTGACGGGCCTTGTGGAGAAGGGACAAGCCAAATTGGTGTCCGGCCTGTACCCGCAGGAAGCCATGAAGGACCATCCCTATCGAAGCCATCTGACGGGAATGTTTTACTACGGGCAGCCGGGCAAGCCACTTGCCATTGTGGTTCCCGGGGGCGGTTTCATTTCTAATGTGACGGATTGCGAGGGATACCCCATCGCGATGGAACTGCATAAAATGGGATATTCCGTCTTTGTCCTCAGCTATCCGATCGGCAAGCAACTGGGCGAAACAGAGCCGTTGAAGCAGGGGCAGGCAGCTGCTAAGGAACTGACACAGGCGATCCGTTATCTGACGAACCATCAAAAGGAACTTGCGATCTGTATGGATGATTATGCCATCTTCGGGTTCTCGGCCGGGGGACTTATGACGACAGCCTATTCTTTTGCAAGCTATGCCGATTGCTGCCACAATCATCACCTGCCAAGGCCGAAGGCGATTTTTCCTATGTACGGACTGGATTGGAATATCAAAGCACTCCCGGAGGATCAAGGTTTGGCCGTGTTTTCCATCGCAGGGCGTCAGGATGAGTTCGGCTTTGCCAACGTAGAAGCACAGCTTCCGGCGTTGGAAAAAACACTGGGCAAAGAAAATGTAAGCGTCAAAATCATTGACGGTCTGGGGCATGGCTTTGGCATTGGGTCAGAAACCAAAGTGAAAAACTGGCTTCAGGAAGCAGTTGTCTTTTGGGAAGCGCACAGATAACAGAGAAGCGAGGAAAACCGTATGGGCGAGATTTATGCTGCAAAAACCAATCACATCACAAACCCTGTAGGCTATGCTCTGAAGCCGCTGGTGTTTTCGTGGAAGGTAAAAGGGTGCAAAGGGCAGGAACAGCGCCACGCAAGGATCGTGATCAGCAAAGAGCCGACCTTTACCACGCTTTGCTTCGATACGGGAGAGGCCGCACTTGACAGCCGCGCCGCAAGGGTAGAATTTGATCCACAACCCTGCACAAGATATTACTGGAAAGTCCTTGTGGCAACGGATGCCGCAGAAACGATCGAGTCCGACGTGCAGTTTTTTGAGACCGCCAAAATGGAGGAGCCATGGACAGCCCAGTGGATCACCTGTGACAGCAGCCAGCAACGTCATCCGATTTTTTCCAAGCGGATCAGCCCGACCCGGGCAGTTGCACGCGCAAGGCTGTATATTTGCGGTCTGGGATTGTACGAAGCATATTTTCTGGGGGAAACCAGCAAAGTATCGAGCAAAATCGGCGACGAGTATTTAACGCCGTACTGTAACAATTATGCACAGTGGATTCAGTACCAGACTTATGATGTTACGGAGCAGGTATCAGAAGGTGGTATGCTGTCAATCCTGCTGGGAAACGGCTGGTACAAAGGGCGGTTCGGATTCAGCGATCCTGAGCGGAAAGAATACTATGGAAGTGAATGGAAGCTGATCGCGGAGATTCACATTGCGTACCAAGATGGCACAAACGAGGTGGTCGGCACCGATGAGACTTGGTCGGTAAAACGAAGCAACCTGTGGTTCTCCAACATTTATGACGGCGAACGGCGGGATGATACCTTGCCGCCTACCCCGGAATGCTGCGCACGGATCGCACAGGCACCGAAGGGGCGGCTTATGGAACGGCTGTCTATCCCGGTCAAGGCACAAATGCTGCGGAAGCCGGTGGCGTTGATCCATACGCCGCGCGGTGAAGAAGTATTCGATTTGGGGCAGGAAATCACAGGAATTTTCCAACTGCGTGTGCGGGAACCGGCGGGGACAACGATTCGCATCCAAACCGGCGAGGTGCTTCAAGATGGGTGTTTCTATAACGAAAACCTGAGAACGGCACTTTCGGAATATATCTATGTCTCAGATGGAAAAGAAAAAACCATTGTTCCCCATTTTACATACTATGGCTACCGTTATGTAAAGGTCAGCGGTGTTTCCAACCTGTCATGCGAGGATTTTACAGCCATCGTGCTGCACAGCGATTACGAGAGCATCGGCAACGTGAAAACGGGCAATGCGCTGGTAAATCAACTGATCTCTAATGTAGAATGGGGCATGAGGGGAAACTTTCTCGATGTGCCAACCGATTGCCCGCAACGCGATGAGCGAATGGGCTGGACCGGCGATACGCAGGTCTTTTCCGCAACGGCAAGCTATCTGGCCGATTCGTTTGCCTTCTATCGGAAATATTTATACGATCTGTATCAGGAACAGCTCTTGGCTGGCGGTATGGTCCCCGAGGTCGTCCCCACATTCGGGCCGAGCAAGTGTTCCTGCGCATGGGGCGATGCTGCGTGTATCATTCCGTGGAATGTATATTTGTTCAGCGGTGACAAAACGATCCTTGAAAACCAGATCGAGAGCATGAAAGCATGGGTCGATTATATCCGCAAGATCGACGGCGATCACCATGGATGGAGACAGGTTTTTCATTACGGAGACTGGCTGGCGCTTGACCGTGCCGGGGCCGTTGCAAACAGCGTTTACGGGGCGACGGACGAAGCCTACATCGCTGACATCTACTATGCGGCAAGTGCCCAGATCGTTGCCAAAGCGGCCGCAGTTCTCGGTCTGGAAGAAACAAGACAGAACTACCAGGCCATCGCCGACCGCCAGTGGCAGGTGGTGAAGGAAGAATATTTTACCGCTACCGGCAGATGTGCCGTGAAAACGCAGACAGGGCTCGTCCTTGCACTGAAATACCATTTGTCGGACAATGAACGCCTGACCGAGCAGATGCTCCGAAAACTCCTTCGGGACAACAAAAATAAGCTGAACACCGGCTTTGTGGGGACCCCGCTGCTGTGTAACGTCCTGACCGAGCATGGCATGACGGATTTGGCTTATCGGCTGCTCCTGAACGAGGAGTACCCGGGCTGGCTCCACGAAGTAAAGTTAGGGGCCACAACGGTGTGGGAGCGCTGGAACTCGCTGGATGAAAACGGTCGCATTTCCAGCACCGGGATGAACAGCCTGAATCATTATTCCTATGGCGCTGTATTGGAGTGGATCTTCCGCCATGTAGCCGGGATCGATGTGACGGAGCAAGGCCCGGGCGGCAAGATGATGCGCATCAGCCCCAAGGTGGATTACAAGTTGGGCTCGGCAAGCGCGGTTTACGATTCGGCCAGCGGGTGCTATCGCTGTGGGTGGCAGATCGCAAACGGCGACCAAATCACAGTCACCGTCACCGTTCCGTTCGGTGCAAAGGCGCAGGTGATCCTTCCGTATGCGCCGGACTCCGTATACCACGATACGGATAACCCTTTGTTTGAAACGGTGGAAAACGGGATCTGCTGCGTAAAGGCCGGGCAATATACGGTCACCTACAAGGCCGCAAGCCCCTTGAAAAAAAGCTACAGCGTAGACTCCACGCTGGAAGACTTGTTGGCTGAGCCGGCGATCAGGGCGTTCCTTTCCAATATGATGGAGGTGGATATGATCCCGGATCTTGCGTATGGGCTTACGCTGCGGCAGGCCGCAGAAGCTTTCGCGGGCGGGGTGAGCGCAGAGCAAGCACAACGTCTCAACGTATTGCTGGAAGAATTTTGAACGTTTCAGGAACACGTTTCCGACGAAGGAACGCTAATTTCTACAAGCACAGGAGACCATTATGGAGCTTACAAGACTTAAAGCAAACAGTCAATACAGACCATGCGTGGACGAAAAGCCATATTTTTCATGGGTTCTAACCAGTGAAAAAAAAGAATGTGATGCAGACTTCCTATCATATCACAGTGACAGGCCCCGAAGAAGTCGTGTGGGATTCCGGAATCGTGGAAAGCGACAAGAGCATTTTTGTGGAGTACGCCGGTTCCCCTCTGAAAAGTCTCTGCGAGTACCGCTGGACGGTGACTATGACAGACAATACCGGCGACTCTGCGGTTGCTTCTTCCTCCTTTGAAACGGGATTTATGCAGAAAGAATGGTCGGCGCAATACGTTTGATTGCGATGTAAAGCAGTAATTCCGGGCAAAAACGTCAGATCAGCGGGCGGCACCGCGATGGAACGCCCCATTTTCCAACACACGGAAAGGAAGGATAACATAATGGAAAACACTGTTACCAAAAGGGAAAAATTCAGCTACGGTATGTATTTTATGGGCCAGAACGTATTCTACGGCCTGATTGGATACATGACCACTTATTTCACGGATGTCGGCATCACGGCGGCTTGGGTTGCGGTCGTGGCACTGATCACAAAAGTATGGGATGCCATCAACGATCCCATCTTCGGCATGATCATGGATAAGGTGCATTTTAAGAAAGGAAAATTTCTCCCCTGGCTCCGAATGTCTGTCATCGCGATCCCGGTCTCTACCATTCTTCTTTTCGTGATCCCTACGGGCATCCCGTTGGTGGCCAAACTCATCTGGGCGACCCTTGCCTATATGCTGTGGGATACAGCCTATACGCTTTGCGATGTGCCGATTTTTGGCATTGTCACTACAATGACGCTTGACCAGAAAGAGCGCGTGTCCCTGAACAGCATCGGAAGAATTTTTGCAATTTTTGCCGGCATTGTGACCGGCATCCTTTTGCCGCTGGTCCGACAGAGTTTGGGCGGCTGGGCTACGACTGTGATCGTGTTGTCCATTTTGTCCGCTGCCATGATGATCCCGATGTGTCTGTTTGCAAAAGAGCGCGTGATCGAAAGAGAAAAAGCACGGGATGGAGGAGCCGAGGAAAACTATACGCTGCGCGATATGGTCGAATGCCTGCGTTCCAATAAATACCTGTTGATTTTCTTTGCTGCTCCTCTTATCAACAGTCTGCTCAATGTTGGTGCCACCTGGGGGTTATACATTGCCCGGTATTGCCTCGGCGGCGAAGAAATTGCTTCCTTTGTCTCGATGGCGGTGATCGTTCCGACACTGATCGGTGCGGCGATTGCTGTACAACTATGCAAGAAATATGACAAATTCAAAATTTTCTATTTCTCCTATATGTTTGCTTTGATTTTGGGCATCGTTCGCTACATAGCCGGATATGAGAACATGATGGTCTATGTGATCCTAAACGCACTGGGTGGATTTCCTCTGGGCATCGCCGCGATCCTGCAATACCAATTCACCCCCGATTGTTATGAGTACGGGCAGTACAAAACCGGGCTGAAAATGCGTGGCGTTACTTTTGCGGCGCAGACGTTCTTTACCAAACTGAACGGTGCGATCGCAACCGCCGTCAGCGTTTTTGCCCTGACTCTGATCGGTTTCAAAGAAGGTGAGGGCGTCATTCAGGCGGCAGGATTTGCCGATAAATTGTGGACCTTCAGCTGCCTTGGCAGCATCATTGGGGGGATCGGCACGCTGCTCATCCTGCGCCTGTACAAACTCAACGACCATGATGTTCAGCTCATGTCCAAGTGCAACAATGGTGAGATCACCCGCGAGGAAGCGGAAGCACAGATGATCAATCGGTACTAAGTCATCTCTACGTCAATCCCTTGCGGCTGAGAAGCACTTTTTCCTGCATCCCTCCCAAAAATCCAATCGGCATCAGAATCCCGGATTTTTTGGGGGGATTTTGCCGCATGATCCCGTTGGACGATCTGATCGGCTGTTTCTCGTTTGTACGGGAGAACAGCATAAAATCATTTGTTTTGCTAAACTTTGGAGGCAAGCTGCAACACATGAATGGATAGGAGCGTATTAAAATGAAGGCGAAAAGTCAGAAAATCGGCGCGCTGGAAAAGGTCAGTTTCTTCTTGGCCAATGTCGGCAATATTCCTTTGATGTCTCTGCTCTCGTCGTTTTTCACACTGTTTTATACCACGATCGTTGGTCTTGATCCGGCAGCGCTGGGCACTCTGTTCCTGATTTCCAAGGTAGCGGACGGCATCAGCGACCCAATCATGGGCTAGTTTCTTGACAAATTTCCCGTGACCAAAATGGGAAAATTCCGACCTATGTTGATCCTTGGCACGGTGATTTGCGTAATCAATTACATTTTCCTGTGGTTTGGTGCGGTATGGAGTCCCGTTGGAAAATATGTGATCGTATACATCACATACCTCCTGCTTGGGTGGACCTTTGACATCATGGACATTTCCCTGAACAGCCTCTTGCCGGTCATGACAGCCGAAAACAAGGAGCGAAATTCCCTGTCCCTCATCAAGGCACTCGGATACGGCCTTGGCGGCGCGGCGATTTCTATTCTCGCTCCCATCATCGTTGCGTCGGGCACACTGGAAAGCTACTATATCCTGATTTTCGGCTCCATGGCTGTCACCTTAGTGTTCTCCATCCTTGGCGCTTTGGGGGTCAAGGAGCGCGTAACGCCCAAAGGCACCGACGACGAACGGTATAGCCTGCGGGAATTGTTTCAGTTCCTTCGCTTCAAGCCGGTCTGGACGCACTTCCTCACGATTCTGCTATCCACGGTCGGCACCTCCCTTAGCAGTGGCACCGGCACCTTTTTCTACACTTATATTATGAAGGATCTCAAACTGATGTCAGGTGTTTCGGTTGTTTCCCTTGTGATTACTCTGCTCGGCATGGCTGTGGCACCTGTTTTGGCAAACAAACTCGGAAAGAAAAACGTTTTTCTCGCGGGAATCATCGTTGCCGTAGGTGGGTCACTGATCCGGTTTATAGATGTCCGGTCTCTGCTGCTGATCTATTTGGGCGCTGTTTTCGCCGGGATCGGTGGGGGCTTTATCGGACCCCTTGCCTACGGCATTCAGGCCGACAACACGATGTATGTGCAATATAAAACCGGCAAACGAGCCGAAGCCGCCGTCGCATCCCTGTCCTCTTTTGTCTCCAAAGCCGCCCAAGGCGTTGCGGGGGCAATCCCTGGATATATGTTGGCGGTAACAGGATTTATTGGAGGAGCAGCGCAACAACCGCAGAGCGTCGAAGGCGGCATCATCTTCTGTTCCATCACGCTTCCGCTGATCCTGTGCGCTGCTGCCGGGCTGGTTTTTGGGACCTTGTACCCTCTTGGAAAAAAAGAAGTCGATGAAATAACTCTGGCGATTGAACAGGGTGTCTCCACAAAATGACACCCCCAAACACTTTTTCTTACACGCCATCCACCAGAAAATCCAATCGGCATCGGAATGTCGGGATTTATTACGGAAGCAACGCAGCAACCACAGAGCAATGAAGCATAATGCTGCTCAAGAATGCCAGCGCAGAGGAAAAACGGGAGTTCGCGCGGACCTTTTCTGTTGTCTTTCTACCCTTGGTCATATAAATCTCCGTTCCGGCTGCTCGCCTCTCCTTGATTTCTTTATGACCATTATACCACTTTATCCGGTTCCGCAGCTGCTTTTTGTCTTTGATCCCGTGTTTTTTGCAAATAGTCCGTAAACTGCCACCGCCTCCAAAATAATCCTGCACTGCTTGCAGCTTTAGCTTCCTGTCGTAGTACTTGTTCCTTCTTCTTGACATAATAAAGCCCCCTTAGTGTAGACTTGAAAATTTTTGCTTTTTTAGATGTCTACTCTAAGGGGACTATATCAATTGTCAGCGCATTATCAGTGAATACAACTATTCAAAAATGAGCATTTTGATATATATCATAGGAGATTACGGTTCAATTCCCCAAATTCTTTGTCACCCCCGCTGTATCACCCGATACAGCGGTATTTTTTTATCAAAAAGGAGTTTTCTACCTGATAAACGAGAACAAAATCCGAATTCTGTATATTCAGCCGGGCAAGCATCCGGAAGAACGGTTCGCTATCTGTGGTAAATTCTGCTGATGGAATTTGTACAGGCTGTACGCAAGTTCAGAATCTAACCCATATAAAGAGAAGTTTTTTGTCTCTCCTTGCCTACCGCAAAAGTTGCTGCGGTCATTCTACTAAAAAGGAAAGTCCAGCCCCAAAGTGTAGCCCTGCAATACCATAAAATCACAAAATTCCTCGCCGAAAAAGGCGGGGAATTTTGTTTTACTATAATGCCCTTTATTTTGTTTTTCTCCATTGCTTTTCCGGTTCGCGTTTTCCTGCCATGTCGGCGGAAGCGGGCCATTGAATCAGCCACTCAAAGTACTCTGATTTTGTGATAGCGCGGGAGGCAAGTTCCTGTTTTCTGGTAAGCCATTCCTGCATGAGAACATTGGCAAGTGGCGCGTTCATCCACAGTACAGTTGCGGGGTCGACAACATCCCCTAAAACAGTACAGGCGTTGCCATGTAGTTCGGGTGTTTTACTTTCTGTTGAGGCAATCGAGGAATCAAGTGTCACCGTAGCCAATTCGAAAGTCCCTCCGTGTTCAAAATCGTACCACATAATTGTGCGCAGGATATCAAAAAGATATTGGTCTCTCAAGAAAAATGTATCCTCCTGCACATCCAAAACTCTTGCGATTTCTTTCAGCAAAAGTGCTTTGGGAACACGATACCCCATTTCATACTGTGCAATCCGATTTGCACCGCCGTCTCCAAGATTGAGAAGGTCGCCAAGCTGCTTTTGTGTCAGCCCTCTATGAAGACGTATTAGTTTGATTTTTTGACCTACATCCACGAATATTTCCTCCAAATTGTTTTTTTCTATTTTAGCATACCATAACATAAAAGCGCAAGAAAAAAGTAACAATTTTGCGAAAACTATTGACATTCGCATAAAAGCGCAGTATCCTATATTTACATCGCAAATATGCGAAAGCTGACTATAAGGATGGTGATCGAATGGATTGTAAAGAAATCAGAGAAATGTACAAGCTCATGTTTGCGGAGTATCCGGACATTGTAACGGTTAAGGACCTGCAAACAATGCTGGGCATCAGCCGCCACGCGGCGTATGACCTGCTGGGGGAGGGCGAAATCAGCTGCATCCGGCTGGCAAACGCTTACAAAATCCCCAAAATCAATGTCATTGACTATGTTCTGAAGCGTCCGTGCGGTCAGACCCGCTTGAGCGCGTAGGAGAAAGCCTTGCTTTTGGCAAGAGGCCCGCCCGGAGAGTGAATCAGATTTGATTCACTTTCCAGAGCGTAAGACATAAAAGTGAATCAGTTCTGATTCACTCGCAGTAACCGCCCAAATCCGCCCCGTGTAGGGCAGATGCCACACGCAGCACCACGGATACGAAACAGCCAACGCGCCCGCCGTTTGGCGCGTTTGTGGGGCTGTGGGGCGGCGTGAGCCGTACAACTTAACACTGGAGAATAAAACTTACTACACACAAAACGACGATAGTATGAGATAATAGATATATACCAAAACAGAAAGGACGATGCGAATGAATTATGAAAAACTTCCAAAAACGATCTCCGCCGAAGAACTCCTCTCCACGCCGCTGCCGCCGGTCAAGTGGATCATCCCTGATTTGCTTCCGGCAGGGCTGGCACTGTTTGCAGGTCCCAGCAAGGCGGGCAAAAGCTGGCTGACCTTGTGGCTGTGCTTGCAGGTAGCGCAGGGAAAGCCTATGTGGGGGCGCGAAATAGAGCCGCACACCGTGCTTTATCTATCGCTGGAGGACACCTTCAACCGCCTGCAAAAGCGCCTTCTCCAGCTTGTGGGCAGCGAAGAAGCCCCCGAACGGCTGGTCATGCAGACGGAATGCAGCAGCATCGGGCAGGGGCTGGAGGAACAGCTTGTCAGCTTTATCTACCAGCACCCAGATACCGGGCTGATCGTCATTGACACCTTGCAAAAGGTGCGTTCCAGCGACCAGAACAACAGTATGTATGCCAGCGATTACAAGGAAATCAGCGCATTGAAGGCACTGGCTGATAAGTACAATGTCTGCATTTTGCTGATCCACCATCTGCGCAAACAAGCCGCAGACGATCCGTTCCAGCAGATTGCAGGCTCCAACGGTCTGATGGGCGCGTCTGATACCAGTTGGGTCATGCAGCGCAAACGCATGAGCCAGACCGCCAGCATCTTGGTGACCGGGCGCGATATGGATAACAAAACGCTGCGTCTGCACGAAGAAAACTGCGTTTGGATTCTGGACGAGGAAGAAAGCACCGAGCAAATTGCGGCGAAGGCGGTTCCCGGATATATTTGGAAGGTGGCTGACTACATCGATAGTGTCGGAACATGGCAAGGCACGGCTACCGAATTGCTTTCTGCAGCCGATATTGAGGGCGTTTTGCCCCACCAGCTGACCCGGAAAATCGTGGAGCATTACGATACCGTATTCACCCCAAGAGGTATCCGCTATGAAACTCACCGCACCTCGCAGGCGCGGCAGATGAAGTTCTCTCATGACGGAAATGACGCAGATGACGCTAATGACGCTGAAATTGACATAACCCAGCTTTTCAAATGGGATATCTCACAAACAGCGTCATCAGCGTCATTAGCGTCACAAAGGTCGCGTAAGGAGAGCAAGCATGGGCGAAGTGTTGCCACAGGGCAACCCGCCGAAAAGCCTACGGGGACAGCCCCGAACCCCTGTGAGGCTGCTGGCGCATGAGAAAGCGCAGCGTTGGAATCAATGTCCGCGTCAGCGTCACAGAAAAACGAAAAATGACGCTGATGGCTAAACGTTGCGGGCTGTCTCTCTCGGAATACTTACGCCAGCGGGCGCTGGGATATGAACCGGGTGGACACCCGCCCAAGGAGGTATTTGATGTATTGGATAGACTCGATGAAATCGCAGAAAGCTGTTCACCTACAACGAGTGCTGAAATCGGTACTTGTGCCGACCGTATGAGGGACCTGCTCATTGGCAGTAACTAAGATCTGGGCAATCAAGGACAGCTTACAGCGCGTTCTTGATTATGCGGCCAACCCGGACAAAACCGAATACGATGCTCTTGCCCAAACGCTGCACTATGCGGAAAACGATGCCAAGACAAAGCTGAACGAGAGCGCCCAGCTCGTCACCGGCATCCATTGTAGGGCAGACCATGCGTGGGAAGATATGCGGGCTGTACAGGAACGCTTTGGTAAAACAGACGGCGTGGTGGCGCTCCACGCCTACCAGAGCTTCCGCGAGGGGGAAGTCACCCCGGAGCAATGCCATGAGATCGGCGTGGCACTGGCCCGCAAGGTCTGGGGCAAGCGGTTTCAGGTGCTGGTTGCTACACACATGAACACGGATAATTTACATAATCATTTCGTGATAAATTCCGTGTCCTATGTGGACGGCAAGAAATACGAGCAACGCCGCAGTCAGTATGCCGAGTTCCGGGCGGCATCTGACAAGCTGTGCCGTGAGTACGGCTTGTCGGTAGTGGAACAACCAAGGAAAAAAGAACCTGCACGGTACGCCCGGATGCGGGAGGCCATCGACCAAGCCTGTGAGGATGCTAGTACCGCCGAGGATTTTCACAGAGCGCTGTATCGGCAAGGATATATTTTCGGCAGTGACCCTAACCGCAGGTACGCGACCATCCGGGCACGGGATGGTGGACGAGCCGTGCGGCTTTATAGGCTGGGAGAAGAATACGATTTACCTGCCATAGATGACCGACTGCGCGGAAATTACCTGTTGTATGGACCAAGGCTGTATGAGTTGAAACACCCGCCCCGGCAGTATACGCCGAAACGATATCGCCCCAAGAACCATTACACAGGAAAAGGCATCCTCCAAATTTTCTTCGAGGTATTCTTCGGGGAATCCCAGATGCACCGCTTATATCTGTACTACTGTTACCAACTGGGCATCCTGCCCAAGAAACAGCAGCCCCGCATCAACCGCCCTGAATTAGAGCGCATCTGGAAAGATACCGAGAAAATTCTTGCAGAACACGCTTTTGTCCGTGACCACAAGTTTCCCTCTTTGCAGGCAATCACAGATTACCGTATGGTCTTATCCAGGCAGATAGAAACCCTCGCCGCGCAGCGGGCAGAAATCGTCAAGCAGATGCGCCGAAGGGATGCACCGCCGGAGTTGGCTGACCAACGCATGGCGTTGACCTGCAAGATTGCGGAACTCCGCAAAGAGGACAAGATTGCAGAGGGAGCCATCAAGCGTATTCAACGCACGCGCGAATCCAACCGTATTGACCGGGAAAACAGGATGCCGCAACATCCCAGACCACGCCGCCGCAGACGGGAACAGGAGCGCGAATGATGTCAGTTTGCACCCAATGTGCAGGACGGTTCTTGTGCAATTCTGTGAATAGCTTTCCGGCGGGATTGCTGGTATCGTTGTACCGAACCCAAAATGCAGCAACTTGAAAAAAAGGAGAGATGCCTATGGTAGCAGGACGCTTACAGGAGAAAAACGGATTTTATTACATCGTGCTGAGTTACACCGACTCGGCGGGCAAACGCCGTCAGCCGTGGATCGGCACAGGGCTGCCCGTCAAGGGCAACAAAAAACGCGCCGAAAAAATGCTGGCAGAAACGCGAAAGGACTTCACGATTCCCAAGGGTCAGGTGTCCGAACTCAGCCCCGATATGGCATTCAGCGACTATATGCGGTACTGGCTGAAAATGATGCGGACCGCTGTAACAGAAACGACCTACTCGTCCTATTGCTTCAATGTAGAGAAACATATTATTCCCTACTTTGAACCGCTGGGCGTAACGCTGGCAGGGTTACAGCCGCGCCAGATTCAGAGCTTCTATCTGCACGAAGCGGAAACGCTGAAAAACACCTCTATCCTACGATTCCATGCCAATCTGCACAAGGCGCTGAAATACGCCGTGCGCATCGACCTGATTGCCAGCAACCCGGTGGATAAGGTGGACCGCCCCAAGCCGCAGGCGTTCATGGCAAGCTATTACAGCGCCGAGGAAATGGAAAAGCTCTTTGAAGTCGCCCAAGGGCATAAGCTGGAACTGATTATCCAGCTTGCAGCCTTTTACGGCCTGCGCCGTGCCGAGGTGATGGGCTTGCGGTGGGAGGCCATCGACTTTGAGGCCAAGACGCTGACCATCCGGCATATCGTGACCAGCACCCGCATCGACGGCAAGAAGATTTTGGTGGAGGCTGACCGCGCCAAAACAAAATCCAGTCTGCGCACCCTGCCGCTGGTAGACCCGATTGCGGAGCGCCTAAAGGCCGTCAAGGCGCAGCAGGAATACAACCAGAAAATCTGCGGCAACTGCTATAACCAAGAGTACCTTGGCTATGTATTTGTGGATGCAATGGGAAACTTGATCCAGCCGGATTCCGTGACGACAGGCTTTCCGCAGTTGTTGAAAGAGAACGGTCTGCGCAGGATCCGATTCCACGATTTGCGCCACTCCTGCGCCAGCCTGTTGCTGAAAGAGGGAGTACCGATGAAGCAAATCCAAGAGTGGTTAGGCCACAGCGATATTTCCACCACGGCCAACATTTACGCGCATCTGGATTCGCAATCCAAGAACCTGAGCGCCCGGACGATGGCAAACACGCTGACGCTGCCGAAAGCGCAGCCCATAAAGAAGTGGTAATTTGAACAGCGGCGGCATCTGAGAAATCAGGTGCCGTCTTTTTGCTGTCAATTTGTACCCAAGCTGCGGGAAGAATCTTGTGTAGTTCTGTGAATAGCTATTTGCCGCGATTGCTGGTATGATTTGTACCGAACCCGAAAATCACTACTTGAAAATAAAGGGGAGATGTTTATAAGAAAAGTACGGGAATTTTACAAAGCGGCAACAAAAAATCACTACCCAATGTAGAATTGAGTAGTGATACTTGGCGCAGACGGTGGGAGTCTCCCGCGCCCTAAAAATGCCCCACTGGGGCGTTTCTGCCCGGCGGGACGCAAAGCGCCGGGCACGGGCTGTTCGAATCCCACCTTGCAGCCCTTGCATAGTTTGCCGCAAAAATAAAAAGCAGCGCCCCGTAGGGTGCTGCTTTTGGCGCAGACGGTGGGATTCTCCCGCGCCCTTGCAACAGTCCGCAGGACTGTTGCAGCCCGGCGGGACGCAAAGCGCCGGGCACGGGCTGTTCGAATCCCACCTTGCAACCCTTGCATAGTTTGCCGCAAAAATAAAAGACAGCGCCCCGCAGGGTGCTGTCTTTGGCGCAGACGGTGGGATTCGAACCCACGTGGCATTGCTGCCAAATTGATTTCGAGTCAATCTCGTTACGACCGCTTCGATACGTCTGCTTATTTAGTTTTTATCGCACCGCCCCGCATAGCGTTTGGAAAAATGCGAGATTTCGATGCAAGATAACGATGAAAAGTTGGGTACGCGACACCCGATAAAGCCCGCCGTTATGGGATTTCCTGCGGACAAGGTGACCTGCCGGATGCAAACTTTCGAGTGCTCCCTCTTACGACCACTTGAGTAATGCTCCACAGCATAAATTTTGTACAGCTTATTATAACAGCTTGCGGGGCAAATGTCAATTCTTTGCAGGTGGGAAAATGTCGGGTGGGAAAATGTCAGTGGGGTGTATCTGCAATGAACGTCTGCGTTTTCTGCATGACGTCCTGCAGGGTCGCCAGGTCGTGCAAAACGTCGCCGGTTTCCAGGGAATGATTGGCGTTCTCATAAAGACAGAGCGGCGTGCCGTTGGCGCGGGCTGCGGCGGCGACGGAGGAAGCATCGCTCCAGGGGTCGGCGGTGCCTAAAAAGGCAAGGGCATTCTGCGGGGCAAGCGCAAACGTCAAGGAGAGCGGCGTGTAGAGAATCTGGCGGCAGGGGATGCCGTGGAGCTGGGCGAAGGCGGCGGAGACAGCGGTGCCGATGCTCTTGGAAAGGAACAGTACATCGTCGTATTGCGGCCAATCTACGGCGGACAGCTGGGCCTCGGCCTGGGCGTACAGGGTGTCAAATGCCTCGCGCAGGGCGGCGGGGCTGCCGCGCAGGCCGTCCTTGTGGTAGGTGTATTGCAGCAAAAGGGTGTGGTCGTACCCGGCGCAGGCCGCCAGCTTACGGCTGTAGTAGAGCAGCGGCTTATCACAGTGGTAGCCAATCCCGGGAAAACAGACGACGAGCTTCATGGGAAAAACCTCTTTGTTGGATGATAGCAGGCGCAAAACGCCCTGACTACAAGTATACCACGCCGACACCGCAATGACAAGAAACCGCCGTGCAGCTCCGGGCCGCACGGCGGTTGGGTACTTTATGCCTTTTTCAGAATGCAGAAGGCGGCAGCCACGAGGGCCAGGGGCAGCAGCAGAGGCAGCAGCGCGCCGACGACGGCGAAAACCACCAGCAGCGGCAGGGCGATCACGAACAGCAGTGTGGCGACAAATTTCGCCAGGCCCCAGGTCACATGGAAGGCCAAACCGACAGACTTGACGAACAGCCAGGCAAAAACAAAAAGAACAAACAGCGTAAACATCCTCTATAACTCCTTTGTGCAGGTACGCGGTCAGGCGAGGGCGTGTTCCCTCAACCTGTAATACGATTTTAGCACGGGAATTGTTGCAGAAACAGGAGAAAAAGAGAAAAATAGAGGGAAATTTTTGCTGGTGGGGGAGAGATAGAAGGTTATTCCTCCAGCTTCCTTTTATACGTCTCCGCGTCGATCTGGCCGTTGGCCAGCATGCGCTCGGTCCAGAGCTGGAGGGTCTCCACGGTGAGGGAGATGCGCTCAAGCTCCTGACGGATATGGATGAAATCGTCGATTTCGTCGTTGGAAATTTTGCCGTCCGCGGCGATCTCAATCAGGCGCTCCTTCTTGCTGTTCATTGCGTTCAGCGAGGCCAGCATCTCAAGGATGATGGCCGGCAGCTCGCGCCGCGTGACAAACGGTACGTACCGCTGGCCGATAGGGCACTGCTGCGAGCAGTAGCAGTTGCACAGCGACGGGCGCTTGTACTTTTCGGCCATCGTCAGCACCTCGTCCGGGCGGGGTACGGTGCGTTCGTTCTCAATTTTTTCAATACGCTCGGGGGCTATCGTTTCCAGCAGTTCACTGGCTTTTTCGCGGGTCAGGCCCAGCTCCTCGCGGGCAAGCTGGTAGCTGTTTTTGTTTTCTTTGGTGGATGTACGTCCCATGTTCGGCCTCGTTTCCTTATTATAGATAAAAGCGTAGCACATTTTCCGGTTTGCCGCAAGGGATTCGACAGGGAATTGTTGCACTTTGCGCGCGGAATTGCTATAATATATTCTGTAAATTTGTATGCAACGGAGGGTTTCTCCCATGAACTGGATCGATAAACTCGAACGCCGCTACGGCAACCTCGGCATCCCGAACCTCATCAACGGGCTGCTGATCGGACAGCTGGCGGCAGGCATCATCATGCTGTTCTTCAACCGCGATTTCGGCAGTCTGCTGATGCTGAGCCGCACCTATGTGCTGCACGGACAGATTTGGCGCCTTATCACGTTTTTGTTTGTGCCAATCTGGCTGGGCGGCGTCTTTGGCGTGCTGAACCTGCTGTTCTACTACTGGCTGGGCAACGCGCTGGCCCGCGTCTGGGGCGATTTCCGCACGACGCTGTTTCTGGCGCTGGGCATGCTGGGTGCGTGGGTCAGCTGCTTTCTGACAGGCTACGCCGGGCCGAGCGCCATCTTCCAGAGCATGCTGTTCGCCTACACCTGGCTGTGGCCGGATCAGATGGTGCTGCTGTTTGGCATCATTCCGTTCAAGATGAAATACCTGGGCTGGATCGAGCTGGCGTTTTGGGCCTTCAGCTTTTTGACGGGCAGCTTCGCCATCAAGGTCAGCCTCGTGCTGGGGCTGGCGGGTTTTCTGGCGTTTTATGGCCGCGAGGTCTTTGACTGGTGCGTTGACGCCGTGAAGGACTGGAAGCGCCGCCGCGACTGGGAAAACCGCAACCGCTGAAAAATTCGATGTATCAATAGAAAGGCTGGATAACCATGAAGCTTATCACTGCAATCGTCAATAAAGAGGATTCCAAGAATGTCTGCAACGAGCTGCTGAAAAGCAAGTTCTACGTCACCCGTCTGGCCACCACCGGCGGCTTCCTGATGGCAGGCAACATGACGCTGCTGATCTGCACCGATGACGAGCGCGTCGATGACTGCATCGGCATCATCTCCAAGTGCTGCAAGCAGCGCACCGAGATCGTGCCCGGCACGGCCACGCTGGGCCTGGGCATTGAGAGCACGATGCCGATGGAGGTCACGGTCGGCGGCGCTACCGTCATGGTCACGAACGTCGAGCGCTTCGAGAAGCTGTGATGCTGGAGCGCCTGGCGGGCAATGACGCGCTGAAAGCCGAGCTTGGCACGGCCCTGCGCGGCGGGCGGCTGCCCCATGCGGTTTTGCTGGTGGGGGAGCCGGGCTGCGGCGCGGGCTTTGCTGCGCGCTGTCTTGCTGCCGATTACCTGTACCCTGCCGGCGGCCCCCACGCCGAGGCCGTGCTGAAAAAAGAGGACACCGAATGCCTGGTTCTGCAGGGCGAGGGTGCAAGCGGGCAGATCCCCGTTAAAAAGGTGCGCGAGGCGCGGGAGGCGATCCAGCGCTCGGCGCTGTCAACCGACGCGGCGGGCCGCGTGCTGTTCATCTACGGCGCGCAGAACCTGAACGGGTCATCCGCCAACGCGATGCTGAAGATCATCGAGGAGCCGCCCGAGGGGGTGCTGTTCCTGCTGACGGCGACGAGCGCGGCCACCGTGCTGCCGACGATCCGCAGCCGGTGCGCGGCCTACACGATTGCGCCGGTGCCCGCGGCAGACTGTGCCGCCCGCTTAAAGGCCGAGCGTCTGCCCGCCAAGGCGGCGGAGGAGCTGGCGTTTTTGTATGAGGGGCACATCGGCACCGCGCTGAAAAGCTGGAACGACCCGACGGCTAAAGCCGCGCTGGGCATGGCCAAAACGCTGTGCGGCTACGCGGCGCAGGGCGACACCTACCGCGCACTGGCGCTGCTGACGAAGTACGAGCGCGACAAGGACGGCTTTGCGGCCCTGCTGTGGACGCTGGACCAGCTGTGCAGCGCCGTGCTGCGCCGCCCCGCCTATGGGCAGGAGCAGTGCGGCGGGCTGACCCCGGCGGGCGCGGCGAAGATTTTGAACGCCGACGCCCGGGCAAGGAAAAGCCTGACCGGAAACGGAAATCTGCGGTTAAACGTGGCCGTGCTGGCGGGGGAAATTGCGTGAAAAAGCTTTCCCCCGAGGGGAAGGTGGCCCGCAGGGCCGGATGAGGGGAAACCTACCGGCAGCAACCCATTAACGGGCGACTGCGGAAACTCCGCCCTCATCAGTCAGCGGTCAGGGCCGCTGACAGCTTCCCCCGAGGGGGAAGCCGCCCTACATGCGTCGGGGGTGCCGCCCCCTACAACAATGCTAAAATGACAATGACCATATAAAAGGACCGAACCAATGAAAGTAGTATCCGTTAAATTTAAAGAGAACGGCCGGGCGTATTATTTTGACCCGGGCGAGTTCAAGATCAAGGAGGGCGACTTTGTCGTCGTCACGACGGCCCGCGGCACCGAATGCGGCGAGGTCGTCCGCGCCGCGCATGAGGTGCCGGGCTTCTCCCGCGAGGTCAAGCCGGTCATCCGCGTGGCGGATGCCGTGGACGTGCGCCGTATGCGCCAGAACCGCGCCGATGTGCAGCAGGCGTACCACATCTGTGAGCAGCGCATTGCCGCCCATAACCTGAAAATGAAGCTGGTCGATGCCGAGTACACGCTGGACCGCAGCAAGCTGGTGTTCTACTTCACGGCCGACAACCGCGTGGACTTCCGCGAGCTGGTCAAGGACCTGGCGTCCCAGTTCCACACCCGCATCGAGCTGCGCCAGATCGGCGTGCGCGATGAGAGCAAGATGCTGGGCGGCCTGGGGCTTTGCGGTCAGCCGTTCTGCTGCAGCCGGTTTTTGAAAAACTTCCAGCCCGTGTCCATCAAGATGGCGAAGGAGCAGGGGCTGAGCCTGAACCCCGCCAAGATCAGTGGGTCGTGCGGACGCCTGATGTGCTGTTTGGCTTATGAACAAAAGAGCTATGAATACCTGAACTCGATCACGCCGCAGGTGGGCAGCATCGTCCGCACGCCGGACGGCGAGGGCACGGTCATTGAAGTGAACGTGGTGGCGGGCACACTGAAGGTGCGCTCCAACGTGGAAATCCTGGCACCGCGCATCTATAAGCGCGACGAATGCGTCTATGTCCGCGGCGGCAAGCGCACACCGCTCCCCGCTGATAAAGAGGACAAATAACGGACTACAGCGGTAGTTAGTTGCGGCTTACCGTCGAAAAAATTCAAGATATGGCACTTGCCAAATCAGTCGTAATGTGATACACTAAATACAACGCAGTAGGCAGAGCAAACCGACTGTGTGCCATCCCGGGGAGCAGCCGTGCAGGGCCGGGAGGGTACAAACTATAGATTCAGCACGGAGATAAGGAGTTCACGATGGCTCATACCGTTTCCAGCGAGTGCGTTGCTTGCGGTGCATGTGTTGACACCTGCCCCGTTGGCGCAATCACCATGGAGGACAAGGCTGTTGTCGATGCAGCTTCCTGCGTTGACTGCGGCGCTTGCGAGGGCGTTTGCCCCACCGGTGCTATCCAGGCTGAGTAAGCTACATTAGCACATTCCGCGCGGCCCCCAGGCAAAGGGGGCCGCGCGTTTTTTGTTTTGAGAACAGGAAAACGCCTGTCTGCCATTACTTTGTAGGGAGCGGTCTTGACCGCTCCGGGGGCCATCCCGGGAAATCGTATTTCCGGGAGGCGGCGCGGTGGGGTCAAGACCCCACCCTACGATGCAAAGGGCAAACAGGCGTTTTTATTGCAGCAGTGCCGTAGGGGCCGGGCATGCCCGGCCCGGCGGTGTACGGCGGACAGGCGCTTGCGGGAAGGCCGCGGGCCGGACATGTCCGGCCCCTACAGAGGCGCATTACAGGCGCATTACAGGTGTGTTACAGGGGCGCGGTTATCAGCTTCGCCTTCAGTACATCCGCGGGCGGCTGGCCGGGGGCGCTGGCGGAGGTGCCGGAGGTCACACCGAAGGTCGCGCAGCTACCGAAGGCACCGCCGCAGAAGCGGGTGACGGCACCCAGCGGGCCCATGCTCATTGTGATGAGCGGCGTGTCCGGGCGGGCGTCGGCGGTGCGGGCTGTGGCCTCCAGCAGGCGGGCGGCGTCGGCGGCACAGCGGGGCATGACGGCCAGCTTGGCAATGTCGGCTCCGGCGTCGGCCATGCCGGTCAGGGTGTCCGCCATGGCATCCGTGGCGGGCGTGCCGTCAAAGTGATGCTCGCTGAAAAGCGCTGCGGCCCCGGCGGCGTGGGCGGCGTCGCGCAGCTCGGCGCGGAACGCGCCGCAGGCCCGCCACTCAATGTCCAGCACGTCCACGCCGCCGCGTGCCAGCAGGGCACGGCAGTGCGCGGCGTAGGCGTCGGGCGTCAGGGCAAGCTCACCGCCCTCGGCCCGGGTGCGGATCGTGACGACCAGCGGCTTGTCCACGATGCCGCGCACAAGCGCCAGCGCGTTCAGAAATTCATCCGCGGGCAGCGGGTCCAGACGCAGCTCGACCAGCTCGGCGGCGGGGTCGGCGCTGGCGGCTTTCGCCAAAGGGCAGAGCGCTGCCGGATCGCGGGCAAACAGCGGCACAATGATGCGCGGCCGGGCGGCGGTCAGTGTGAGACCGCGAAGGGATACCATAGCAATCATCCTCTCGGAGCGTTTTTTCTATTTTAGCACAATTTGCCCGATGTGTAAAACTGCGGCGCTTTTTTGCTTGCACCTGCGGATTTTATACGGTAAAATAGCTAAATAGGGGGTGCTGTTTATGAGCAAAATCACGATACCGGACAATTCGATCCTGCTGTTGGAGGGCGGCTCGCTGCGCGGGTTGTTCACGGCGGGCGTGCTGGATACCTTTATGGAGAACGACGTCTATTTTCCGGCGGTGGCCGGAGTCTCTGCCGGGTCACTGAACGCACTGAACTATGCGTCCCACCAGCCGGGGCGGTCCGCCAGCATCAACCTGCGCTACCGCCACGACAGCCGGTACTTCGGCCCCAAGGCGGCGCTGCGCGGCGGCAGCCTGTTTGGCCTGAAATTTATGCTGAACGACGTCAAAAAGGAAGTGCCCTTCGACGAGGAGACCTTCGCCCACGGCGGTATGCGGGTCTTTGCGGTGGCGACGAACGTCGAGACCGGCAAGCCCGCCTACTTTGAGAAGGGAAAGACGGATTTTCCGTTCGACGAGGCCGTGCGCGCGTCGGCCAGCCTGCCGCTGGCATCCGTGCCTGTCGTGCTGGATGGTCAGCCGTACCTCGACGGCGGATGCTCCTGCCCAATCGCGCTGAACTGGGCGCTGAACGAGGGCTTTGAAAAGATCGTTGTCATCACGACGCGGCAGAAGGGCTTCCGCAAGGCGATGCCCGGCCAGAAGATGGTGGACCTGTACGACGACTTTTACAGCGATAAGCCGCTGTTTCTGGCCGATATGCTGACCCAGGAGCTGCGCTACAACACCCTGATGGATCAGCTGGATGAGCTGGAGGCGGACGGGCGCATCTGCTGCGTGCGCCCGCAGGAGCCGGTCACGATAGGCCGGTTTGAGGGCGACGAGAACAAGCTGCTGGACCTGTACAACCGCGGCCACCGCGAGGGCCGCGAGGCGCTGGACGCGGTGTGTGCGTATTTGGAAAAGTGAAATGCCTTCCCCTGCGGGGGAAGCCCAGACTGTCAAAAAAGCGCATTGTAGGGGCGAGCATTGCTCGCCCGTGACCGTTCGCCCTGTGAGAAGCTTTCCGAAAAGATCGTTGCTTCGCCAAGTTGGCGGGCGAACAATGTTCGCCCCTACATTCTCTATAAGGCAAAGTAGATGTTTTTTGACATACTGAGCTTCCCCCGAGGGGAAGCCTTTTTTCTTGCATCATGTCCGAAACTGCGGTACAATAGAGAAAATTATGTTTCGCGAAAGGATGACACCGATGGTAAAAGGCGTTATTTTTGATATGGACGGGCTGATGTTTGACACCGAGCGCCTGTGGGATACCCTGTGGGAACCCGCGTGCGCCGCGCTGGGTCTGCCGCTGCCCGCGGATATGGAGAAATTTAAGGCCGGGGGACGCGGCCTGGCGGGGGACAACCTGCGCCGCCATGTGGCCGAGTACATCCCCGGCGACCCGCAGAAGGTGCTGGACAAGATCTGGCAGCTGGCGGACGAGCGCTTTGCCCGGGGCGTACCCTGCAAAAAGGGTCTGAAGGAGCTGCTGGCCGCGTTGGAGGACATGGGCCTGCCGCGCATTGTGGCAAGCTCGAGCCCGCGGAATATGATCGAGATGAATTTGCAGACCACCGGCACGGCGCGGTATTTCCACGATGTTGTCTCCGGTACGGAGGTCGCCCACAGCAAGCCCGCACCCGACACCTTTTTGGTCGCGGCGAAAAAGCTGCACCTTGACCCGCATGACTGCCTGGTGCTGGAGGACAGCTTTAACGGTGTGCGCGCGGGCCGCGCCGCGGGCTGTGTGACCGTGATGGTGCCGGATCTGATGCAGCCGACGGAGGAGATCGCGCAGCTGTATGACAGAAAATGTGAGGATCTGCTGGAAGTCAGAGACTTGCTGATCGAGGGGAAGCTGTAATTTATACGCCTTCCCCCGTGGGGGGAAGCCTTTTGGCAGCCGATTTTTTGCTTGCGTTTTCCTGCTGTTTGCTGTATACTTGGTTTCGGCGGTCCGATAGGACCGTACATTTGCGCTGTACTCCCGATTTGTAGGAGACGGCAGCAGGAGGAAAATTGAATATGAAAAACCGTACCAACGTCCGTTGGCTCACCCAGCTTGCGCTGCTGGTGGCCATTCTGCTTGTGTTGAACTACACGCCGCTGGGCTATCTGCAGATCGGCCCGCTGTCGGCGTCGCTGCTCACCGTGCCCGTGGCCATCGGCGCTATGACGATGAACCCTATGGCAGGTGCTATTCTGGGCGGTGTCTTTGGCGCAACCAGCTTTATTCAGGCTGTTGAGGGCAAGTCCGCCATGGGCGCAGCCCTGTTCCAGGTCAGCCCTGCGGGCACCTTTGTGGTCTGCTTTGTGGCCCGTGTGCTGATGGGACTGTGCACCGCGCTGATCTTCAACGCGCTGCGCAAGGCTATGCCCAAGAATGAGAAGCTGGCCTGTTTCCTGGGCGGCTTGTCCGCGCCGGTGCTGAACACCGTGTTCTTCATGGGCTTTCTGGTACTGATCTTCTATAACTGTGACTATGTGCAGAACCTGGCCAACACGCTGGGCGCACAGAATGCGTTTATGTTCATTGTGCTGCTGGTCGGCGTGCAGGCTATTTTTGAGTGGGTCCTCTGCTGCGTCGTTGCCGGTGCCGTGTCGCTGCCGGTACGGAAATATCTGAAGATGAATTAAAAAAACAGAGCGTTCTTCCCGGGATGGGAGGGACGCTCTGTGTTTTTTATAGAGCAGTAGGGGCCGCACATGTGCGGCCCGGAGGTGCACAGTGGGCGGATGCCGGCGGGAAAGCTGCGGGCCGGGCATGCCCGGCCCCTACGGGGCGGCAATGATTACACCGCCCCGTAAATTCCCTTTACGCTGACCTCGCCGGTAAAGACGCGGGTGTCGCCGGTCTCGTCGCGGACGATGAGACGGCCCTCGTCGTCCACGTCAACGGCGGTTCCGGCGCCGCCGTCGTAGGTGACGCGGCGGCCCAGATTGACGCAGAGCGCCTTGTAGCGCTCGCGGTAGGGGGCGAAGCCCTCGGCCTCGTAGGTGTAGAGCGCGCGGTCAAAGCCGAAGTCGGTCATGTATTGAGCCAGCCACTCCGGGTCGGCGTCCATGTCCACGGGCACGCCCTGCAGGGCCAGGCTGGTGCCGTGGGGCAGACCCGCGGCGTCGAAGTACTCCTGCGGCTGGGCTAGATTGATGCCGATGCCCACCACGATGCTGTGGCCGTCGGGGCCGACCTCGCACAGGATGCCGACGATTTTTTTGCCGTTCAGCAAAAGGTCGTTCGGCCACTTGATCTGGCAGTCGATGCGGTAGCGCTCGCGCAGGGCGTCGCAGACGGCCAGACTGGCAAACAGCGGCAGCGTGGCGGGCTGGACCAGATCGGTCCTGATGACGGCGGTGTAGTACAGGCCCTTGTGGGGCGCATCAAGCCAGCTGCGGCCAAGGCGGCCCCGCCCGGCGGTCTGGTGGGTGGTGTAAACCGCGCCGATGGGACCGAACTTGTCCAGATTGTGCTTGGCCCAAAGGTTGGTGCTGTCTACCTCGGGCAGGTAAATAACGCTCTCGTTCAAAATTCAGGCACCCTCTTCCAGGTAAAGCTGCATTTGCCGTTTTCAATCGTAATGACGCCGTAGCTGCCGCCGTCGCGCAGACTGCCGGGGTTGAACACCGTGGCCGCCGTGCCGACGCCGCGCACCAGCTCGCGCCGGTGGGTGTGGCCGAACAGCGCCACATCTGCGCCGCGCTCACCGGCACACTCGGCCAGGCGTTCACTGCTCATCTTGACGCCGTAGTGATGCCCGTGGGTGTAGAAGAAAAGCACCCCGCCGAAGGGGGCGAGCCCCTCGGACGGCTCGCTGTAGTTGACGTCGCAGTTGCCGGCCACGCGGTAGATGGGATAGGGCACCGGCTCCCTGCGCAGCTCCAGCGCGGCGTTCAGGTCGTACAGACCGTCACCGAGGTAGAACATGGCGTCGGCGGTCTCGTTTTGCAGCACCCACCGCAGGTCGCGCAGGCGGCCATGAACGTCGGAAATGACTAGAATTTTACACATAGAAATAGACTCCTGTTGAAAAAGGCTTCTCCCCTGGGGGAGAAGCTGCCGCCGCAGGCGGCTGATGAGGGGAGAGCTTGCGGAGGTATGGCCGTGAATGGGCGATGACGCAGGGCTGCCCCTCATCCGGCCTCGGGCGAGGCCTCGGCCACCTTCAGTCTCCGCGCTAAGGGCCGCCTACGGCGGTTGCGCTCCGACACGCGCCTGCGGGCGCAGCCCCAAGGGGGAAGGCTTTTTATTTTATAAGCTCTTTATATATTTCACCCTTACTAAACGGTGTCCCGGCGGCAGCCTGTTTGGCGGCGGCGGCGGGGGGCAGACCGCCCGCTTGCAGGGCGCGGGCGGCGGCGACGGCTTCTTCCAGGGTCGGCGCGGCGGCCTGCTCGACGGCGGCAGGGTCGGTACCGGCCAGAACCAGCACATACTCGCCGCGGGGGTCGTTGTCCTTATAAAAGGCCACGGCCTCGCCGAGAGTCGTCTTTTTGATCTCCTCGTGCAGTTTGGTCAGCTCACGGCAGAGCGAGACCGAGCGATCCGAACCAAAGGCAGCGGCCAGGTCGTCCAGCGTGCCGCGCAGCTTGTGCGGGGCCTCGTAGAAGATCATCGTGCGGGTCTCGTTCTGCAAAAATGCCAGCCGTTCGCGGCGGTCCCGCTTGGGGACGGGCAGAAAGCCCTCGAACACAAAGCGGGCCGTGGGCTGGCCGCTGGCCGCCAGCGCTGTGACGCAGGCCGATGCCGCTGGGATGGGCACGACCCTGATGCCGCGCTCATGGGCCTCGCGGACGATCTGCTCGCCGGGGTCGCTGATGCAGGGCATACCGGCGTCGCTGCACAGGGCGCAATTCTCCCCGGCCTCAATGCGGTTCAGGATGGCCTCGCCGTGGTGGAGCGCGTGCTCATAGTAGCTGACCATCGGCTTTTTGAGGCCCAGATGGTTGAGCAGCCGCAGCGTGACGCGGGTGTCCTCAGCCGCGACGAAGTCCGCCAGGCCGAAGGTAGCCGCCACACGCGGCGGCATGTCATCCAGATTGCCGATAGGCGTGGCGACAAGATATAAAGTACCGGGCAATGTGAAAACCCCTTTTGATGTTGATATAATAGTATTATACCTGCAATAACAGACAAGTGCAAGCCAAAAAGAGAGGAGATAGGAGTGAGAAGATAGGAGATTTTCCCACAGCAGGGTTCTCTCCTTTCTCCTAACTCCTATCTCCTCTCTGAAAATTACTCTCCGCTCCGCTCCTCAAACCCGTATTCGTGCTCCTTTACGGGCAGGGGGGTGACTTCAACGTTCTCGATGCGGGCCCAGCGGTTGCTGCGCTCGATGAGGGGGACAAGGGCGTCGAGGGCGGCACGCTCGCCCTGGGCCTCCAGCGTGACGCTGCCGTCCCAGTTGTTGGCGACCCAGCCGGTCAGGCCCAGATGCAGGGCTGCGGCGCGGGCATAATAGCGGAAGCCTACGCCCTGCACTGTGCCGGTGAAACGCCAGCGGCGGCGGATGGCGCTCATGCGTCGATGCCAGTGACGGTGTAATCCCTGGCCTCGACAGCGGTCTTGAGGTCGGCGTCGGCCACATCGTGGGTCAGGGACACAACGGCAGTGCCCTTCTCGTGGCTGACCTCGGCGCTCTGCACGCCGTCCAGGGCCTCCAATGCCTTCTTCACGGTGGCCTCGCAGTGGCCGCACATCATGCCTTCAATGTGAATCGTCTTTTTCATGGCAGTTCCCTCCGTTTGGGTGGTTTTATTTTCCGGGGCAGGCTGCACGGGGCAGCTGCCGGTGGGGCAGGGGATCTCGGGCGCAGACGCGCGGACCGGGGCTTTGCGCTTCGGCGGGGCATCGTGGGCGGCGCTGCGCGGGTCAAAGGTGTTCAGCCGCAGGGCGTTCGTGACGACGCAGACGCTGGACAGGCTCATGGCCGCGGAGGCAATCATCGGGTTCAGCGTGATGCCGAAGCCCGTGAACACGCCCGCCGCCAGCGGGATGCAGATGGCGTTGTAGAAGAACGCCCAGAACAGGTTCTGATGGATGTTGCGCACCACCGCGCGGGACAGGCGCACCGCGGCGGGCACATCGGCCAGGTCGCTGCGCACCAGCACAACGTCGGCGGCGTCCAGTGCGACGTCCGCACCGGCACCGATGGCAATGCCGGTCTCGGCGCGGGTCAGGGCGGGGGCGTCGTTGATGCCGTCACCGACCATGGCGACGCGGCCCTGTTTTTGCAGTGCGCGGACCTCGGCTTCCTTGCCCGCGGGCAGGACGCCCGCAATGACATGGTCGGCGTCGAGGCCGACAGCCGCGCCGATGTGGCGGGCCGTGGCGGCGTTGTCGCCGGTCAGCATCACGACCTGCAGGCCGAGCGTTTGCATCTGGGCGATGGCGGCGGCGGAGGACTCCTTCACGACGTCGGACACGCCGATGACGCCTGCGGCCTTACCGGCCAGCGAGAAGTAGAGCGGCGTGATGCCGTCGGCGCTCATCTCGTCGCCCGCCTGCTGCAGGTCGTCGGGCAGGGCGCAGGTCTCGCGGATGAAATCGGCATTGCCGCCCGCAATGACCTTGCCCGCGACCTTGCCGCGCAGACCCTTGCCGGGCACGGCCTCAAAGTCGGTCACAGTGGCGTAGGACAGATGGTCCTTCTCGGCGCGCTGCAGGATGGCGCGGGCCAGCGGGTGCTCACTGCGAAGCTCCAGACCGGCGGCCATGCTGAGCAGGAATTTCTCGGGCACGTTGCGGGTGCCGAAGATTTTTACAACGTTGGGCTCACCGGTGGTGACGGTGCCGGTCTTATCCAGCAGCACGGCGTCGGTGTAGCCGGTGGTTTCGAGGCTGGCGGCGGTCTTGAACAGGATGCCGTTTTTGGCACCCACGCCGCTGCCGACCATGATGGCGACGGGCGTCGCCAGGCCCAGGGCGCAGGGGCAGCTGATGACCAGCACGCTGATGCCGCGGGCCAGCGCAAATGTAAAGGTCTGGCCCAGCAGCAGCCAGATGACAAACGTGGCCGCGGCGATACAGATGACGGTGGGCACGAAGATGCCGGAGACCCTGTCCGCGGTCTTGGCCAGCGGGGCTTTCGTCGCGGCGGCGTCGCGCACCAGGCGGATGACCTGGGACAGCGTCGTGTCCTGGCCTACGCGCTCGGCACGGCAGGTCAGCGCACCGTTCTGGTTGATGGTCGCGGCGCTGACGGGGGAGCCGGGGAACTTGTCCACCGGCATGCTCTCGCCGGTCAGGGCGGCCTCGTTCACGGTGGAGATGCCCTCGGTGACGGTGCCGTCCACGGGGATGCTCTCACCGGGGCGGACTAAAAAGAGGTCGCCGACGTTGACCTCACTGACCGGGATTGTGACCTGCTCGCCGCCGCGCAGGACGCAGGCGGTCTGGGGGGCCAGCTTCATTAGGCTTTTCAGTGCGTCGGTGGTTTTGCCCTTGCTGTAGGCTTCCAGCGTTTTGCCGACGGTGATGAGCGTTAAAATCATGGCCGCCGACTCAAAATAGAGGTCGTGGCGGTACTGCATGACTAGGTCGTCGTTGCCGGTGGACAGGCCGATGCAGATCATGACGATGGCGAAGACGCCGTAGGCCAGCGACGCGCCGGCGCCGAGGGCGACGAGGGTATCCATGCCGGGCGCACGGGTCTTGATGCCCTTCCAGCCCGAGAGGAAAAACGCGCGGTTGATCCAGCAGACGGGCAGGGTCAGCACCAGCTGAGTGCCCGCGTACAGGATGGCGTGCCAGCCGCCGCCGTGGAACACACTGCCCAGCGGCAGGCCGATCATGTGGCCCATCGAGACGTACATAAGCGGGACAAGGAAGCAGAGGCTGGCAATCAGCCGCTTTTTGAGCTTGGGAGTCTCGGTGTCCTCGAGCTCGGCGCTTTCGCTCTCGGCGGAGGCGAGGGACGCGCCGTACCCGGCGGCGTCCACGGCGCGGAGGATGCGCCGGGCGGTGGCATCAGGGTCGGCGTCGGGGGCGTAGTCTACCTGCATCGAGTTGGTCAGCAGGCTTACGGCGACGGATGCCACACCAGGCACCGCCGCAACGGCTTTTTCCACATGGCTTGCGCAGGCCGCGCAGCTCATGCCGGTGATTTCGTAGCGTTGCATGGGGAAGGACTCCTTTTTAGAGAATAGATAAAAGATAATAGATAATAAAAACGGTGGAGTTTTTGCCCAAGTGCAAAAACAAAATCGTAGGGGCGGATTCTATATCCGCCCGTGGCACTGTGCGGAGAGGGCAACTGTCCGGGCGCATATAGAATGCGCCCCTACGGGACACCTTTTAGCGGAGCGAAAGCGACGCGGTCCACCTGTTTTATTATCTTTTATCTATTATCTTTTATCTTATTAAAACAGATTTTCCGGCAGAACGATGTCGTTTTTCGGGACCTGGGACCAATCGAAGGTGCGGGCCAGGGCCTGGGGCGTTGTAGGGGCGGGGGAGGCTTGCAGGCCGCAGGCAAAGGCCAGCTTGCCGATGATCTCCTCGGGGGTGTATTTCTCCCGCAGGTTCTCGAGACTCTGGTCGCCGTCGCGCTTTGAGAGGCGGCGGCCATCGGAGGCCAAAAGCAGCGGCAGATGGTAAAATTTCGGCGGGGTCAGGCCCAGCTCCCGGTAAAGCCAGAGTTGGCGCGGTGTGCTGGACAAGAGGTCGCTGCCGCGCACGACCTCATCGACGCCCATCAGCGCGTCGTCCACAACGACGGCCAGCTGGTAGGCAAACACACCGTCGGCCCGCCGCAGGAAAAAATCCCCGCAGTCGCGGGCGAGGTTCTCTTCATAGTGCCCCATGTGGCCGTCCTCAAAGGCGATGACCTCGTCGGGTACCTGCACGCGCCAGGCGGGGGCGCGGGTCTTGGAGCGCTCGGCAATTTCGGCGGGCGTCAGGCCGCGGCAGGTCCCGGCGTAGATGACCTGCCCGTCGCTGCGGTGGGGCGCACTGGCCGCGTGCAGCTGACTGCGGCTGCAAAAGCAGGGGTAGACCAGCCCACGGCGGGACAATTCGTCGAAGTACCGCTGATAAATTTCGCTGCGGTCACTCTGGTAGACCGGCGGCGTCGGGCCGTCGGCGGCAAGGCCGAGCCACGCCAAATCGTCCACAATGGCGTCCGCATAGCTGCGGGGGCAGCGCTGGGTGTCCAGATCCTCAATGCGCAGCAGCACCTGCCCGCCCTTGCTTTTGGCGCTCAGCCAGGCCAGCAGGCAGCACATCAGGTTGCCCAGGTGCATCCGCCCGCTGGGGCTGGGCGCGTAGCGTCCTGTGCTCATTCCAGCGTGTAGGTGCCGTCGCCAAGGGCACGCAGATGGACACGGTAGAAGGCGGCCACGGCCTTTGTCATGGCCTCGGCGTCGGCGACGCTGGCCGTCTCGACGGCACTGTGCATCGCGAACTGGGCGCAGCCGATGTCTGCCATCGGGATGGGCAGCGTGTGGCTCTGCAAATTGCCCAGCGTGCTGCCGCCGGCCTCGTCGGCGCGGTTCGTGAACACCTGCACCGGCACGCCGGCCTTCTGGCAGATGGCGCGGAAGATCGCGCCGCTGACGGCGTTCGTCGTGTACTTCTGGCTGGCGTTGTACTTGAGCACCACGCCGCCGCCCAGCCGCACGGGCGCGCAGGGGTCGGACTTCTGCGGGAAGTTCGGGTGGGTCGCGTGGGCGTTGTCGGCGCTCAGCATAAAGCTGTTGGCCATGGCGCGGTGGCTGGCCTGTGCGCTGTGGGGCACGGCTTCAAGGATGCGGTCCAGCACGTCGCGCAGGTAGCTGCTCGCGGCACCCATCCGGCTCGAGGAGCCGACCTCCTCGTTGTCGAACATCGCCCAGACCGGGGCGCAGGCGCTGTCGGTCTCCCCGGACGCATCCAGAAAGCCCAGCAGCGTCGTGGCGGCGCATTCCAGATCGTCAATGCGCGGGGCCATGAAAAATTCACCGTCGGGGCCGATCTGGGTCGGGGCCTGGCGGGTGACGAGCTGCAGATCGCTGTCCAGAATGTCGGCGGCCTCCACGCCGAGGGACTCGGCGACGAGGTCGGTCAGGGTGCGGCTGCCCGCGGGACCCCACAGCGGCTGCATATCGACCTGCGGGTTGAAGGTGTGGCCCTTGTTGATGTCCCGCTGAAAGTGGATGGCCAGCGACGGGATGACGAGCAGGTCGCGGTCAAGGTACACAAGGCGGCTTTCGATGCCGTCCTCGGTCTTGACGAGGGCGCGCCCGCCGACGGTCAGCGGGCGGTCCAGCCAGGTGGACATAATCATCCCGCCGTAGCCCTCGACGCTCAGGCGGCGGCAGCCGTCGTTTTCAACGGTGTCGGCCTTGATTTTCCACGACGGGGAGTCGCTGTGGCTGGCCACGATGCGCCAGCCGCCGATGGCGTGCTGCGGCACGCGCCACGCCACAACGGACGAGCCGTTGCGGGTCGTGTAGTAGCCCTTGCCCGGCTCAAGGTTCCAGTAGTCGGCCTCCTCCAGGCGGGTGAAGCCGGCGGCGCACAGCCAGCTTTCGGCGGTGGCAGCGGCGTGGAACGGGGTGACGGACTCCTGCAGAAACTCTACTAAATCATCATACATAGGTTGTTTTCTCCTCTTGGGTGATTTTCCGCACATTTGGCGGTGAATATTGTAGGGCGGGGTGACCACACCCCGCCGCGGCGGCCTGAGGTCAGGCTGCCCTACATTATAAACATACACAACTATATTACCGCAAACATTCCCAAGAAACAAGTTGCAAACGCGGGGAAAATACCCTATACTTAGTATATTCAAATAGGCACTTTTGACAAGTACGCACTTTTTAGAAACCGCTACCCAAAAGGAGAGTGTGAGCAATGCACCCGAACGAACACTGTAACTGCCGCTATGCGGATGTGGGCTGTGACAGGATGGAGCAGGTCATGGACCAGATCAGCGGCAAGTGGAAGATGCGCATTTTATTCATGGTGGGCGCACACGGTACGCTGCGCTACGGTGAGCTGCGCAAGCTGCTGGACGGCGTGACCCACAAGATGCTGTCGAACCAGTTGAAGGAGCTGGCCGCGGACGGGCTGGTGCAGCGCATCGACTACAACGAGGTCCCGCCCCGGGTCGAGTACCGCCTGACCGAAAACGGCGAGGCGCTGATGCCGATTTTTGACGACATTCAAAAATATATCCGCCGCCAGAGCTGCGGCGACTGCTGCAAGCAGGAAACACGCCACACCTGCTGTGAATAGTATAAGGTAGGATGGGGGGGTATGCGTAGGTTAGCGATTCTCTTAGCGGGGGCCGCCCTGCTGGCCGGGTGCGCGGCCCCGGCGGTGCCGGAGGCGGCGTCCGCGGTGCAGGCGGTATCGTCCGAAGCGGGCACTGGGCACGCAGGCAGCCGGACCGAGCAGCTTGCCGTGCTGGATGGGCTGGTGGATTTCGGCGCGGACACGGCAGGCTGCAGCCTGAAAACGGCCCGGGCCGCGGCGGTGCTGGTGGAGTACCTGAGCGCGTCAGAGTTTGAGGATGGTACAGCGGATACCTGGCGGGCCGGGCTGAGCGGCGACGCGCAGGAGCGGCTGGCGCTGAACTGGCCGGGCATCCTGGCCGAAGCACAGGCGATTTGTGCCGACCCCGCGGCCTGTGCCGATGAGCTGGCGTCCGCGGGCGTGGAGACGGATTTCCCCGGTATGGAGCTGGGCGGTGTGCCGGATAAGCTGACGGCGCTGGACGCAGTGCTGTGCGCACAGGGGCAGCCCGTAAAATGATAAAAAAAGACAGCAGGCACGCGGTTTTTGCGTGCCTGCTGTTTTTTCGACAGCGGAAAACAGCTGTCCCTAAAATAAAACGGCGTTCGGTCTTATAATGCGGCAGGATTCGACAAACGGTTATGGTAAGATGAGGGTGTTCCGAGAAACGGACACCATAAATGATACAAAACGAAAGGCCTACAAGCTATGAAAAAACAAAGTCTGAACGCACTCGCTGCCTCCTACCGCGCTGACCTGCTCTACTACATTGAGCGTGCCAAGCTGGGCAAGTGCCCGCCCCACTGGCAGGCCTACTGCTTTGGGGAAATCGCTGCTGCCAAGGGCACGGATGCCTACCCTGAGGACGGCGACGCACTGCTGGACGAGCTGCACCGGCTGGTGGACACCGTGCCCCAGATCACGAACCGCGAGGAAAGCGCGGCGGAGATCGCCGCCTACCGCGGGCAGATGCTCTTTTACTTTGACCGCGACTACTACACGCTGGCCGAGCTGGTGCGCCTGCCGGACCGGAAAAAGTACGGCGCCTGTGTTTACATTGACGCCGACGGCAGCAGGCAGGACCGCCCGGGCTATGCCAATGACATAGCACTGCGGGTGGACGAATGGCGCAGGGAGAACGGCATCCCGTTTGACAAGTCGACCATCGCCGCCAGCCCCAGCGAGGTAGACGGCGGCGAGTTTGACACGATGGACGAGGCACTGCGGTACCTGTACACCTGCCTGAATTTCCCGGACAGCGTATTATGCTGAAAAAATCCCGCCGGAAAGGGCATCCGACGGGATTTTTTGTGGGGTATAGCGGAGAACGGAGGCGGGGTGGGGGCACCCCGCCCTACGCATGGCCCGGAAGGGGGGAGGCAGGGCGGACGGCAACGGGCGGATATGGAATCCGCCCCTACGGTGTAGGGGTCGATGCTTGCATCGACCCGGGAAGCTGACGGCTTTACAGCTCGTACAGCTCGGTGTATTTCTTCTTTAAATAATCGGTGAAGTGGTGCGGGTCGAACTTGCCGCCGCAGAGGCTCTCGACGAGCCAGGCGGGTTCCTTCATGCTGCCCCACTGCCAGACGCGCTCCTTTAAGGCGGCCTTCAGCGGCTCCACGTCGCCGTTGGCCCACTGGGCGTCAAAGTCGTTTGTTTTGCGCAGGTCGTCGAGGGCCTGTGCGCCGTAGGCACTGCCGAGGGCATAGCTCGGGAAATAGCCGATGTCGCCCATGGACCAGTGGATGTCCTGCAAACAGCCGTGGGCATCGTCGGGCACATCGACGCCGAGGTACTCTTTATACTTGGCGTTCCAGGCGGCGGGCAGGTCGGCCACGGCCAGTGTGCCCTGCATCAGGGCCTTTTCCAGCTCATAGCGCACCATGATATGCAGGGCGTAGGTCAGCTCGTCGGCCTCGGTGCGGATCAGGCCCGGTTCGGCGCGGTTGACGGCGCGCCAGATCTCCTCGGCGGAGACGTCGGCCAGCTGCGCGGGGAACAGCTCCTTCAGCGTCGGGTACAGGTAGTGGACAAAGGCGCGGGAACGGCCCACCAGGTTCTCAAACAGGCGGGACTGGCTCTCGTGAATGCCCATCGTCGCGCCGTGGGTGACGACGGTGTAGTCGTAGTCGGGGTTGATGTTCAGCTCATACAGCGCGTGGCCGCCCTCGTGGGCGACGCTGTAGAGGTTCGAGAAGATGTCCCGGGGCATGTAGTGGGTCGTGATGCGCACATCGCCGCGCCAGAACTCGGTGGTGAAGGGGTGCTCGCTCTCGGCCAGATAGCAGTGGGCCGGGTCAAGGCCCCACAGCTCCATGATCTTTTTGCTGACCCGGCGCTGGGCGTCGATGGGCCACTCCTGGTCGAGGAAGTCAGTGCGCACGGCCTTGCCGCGGGTCTGGATGTCCGCCAGCAGCGGGACGATGGTTTCGCGCAGCGTCGCGAAAAATTCATCGCACTGGGCAATGGTCAGGCCCTTCTCGTAGCGGTCCAGCAGGACCTCATAGGGGTCGCGGTCCGGCGCAAAATAGCGGGCCTGGGCGCGGCGGGCGGCGATGAGCTTTTCCAGATACGGCGCAAACAGGCTGAAATCGTTCGTGCGCTTGGCCTTGGTCCAGGCGGGCACGCTCTGGCTGCACAGCTTGGTGAAGGCGGCGTACTCGTCGGCGGGGATCCGGGCAATCTCGTCGTACTGGCGCTGCAAATTGCGGACCTCGGCGCGCTCCTGCTCGGTCTCGGCATCGGCAGCGGCCTCCTTCAAAAGGGCGGCGGTGCCGTCGTTGACCAGCAGGTCAAAGCTGGCGCGGCTCAAAACCTCGGTGGCCTCGGCGCGGCCATCGGCGCTGCCCTCGGGCGCGACGGTCTCGGCGTCAAAGTCGATGACGGTCATAGCATACAGGTAGGCGTACAGCTGCTTTTCCAGCGCACGCAGGCGGATGATGGAAGGCTTCATGGTGGTGACCTCGTTTCATAGTGATGCCTTCCCCCTTGGGGGGGAAGGTGGCCGAAGGCCGGATGAGGGGCAGGCCTTCGGGGGCAGCCCATGAACAGGCTGCGGCGGAAGGCTAGCCCTCATCAGTCCGCTTTGCGGACAGCTTCCCCCGATGGGGAAGCCCTTATAAGCATCATACCACACCTCGCGCACTTTTTCCATTGCCAACCGGGCAAAAGTGTGGTATTGTGGATATACTACTACAAAAAGGAGGTCACCTGCCATGTCGGAGCAGCCGCTTGTCAGTATTATCGTGCCGATTTATAATGCCCAGGATCATATCGCCCGCTGTGTGGAGAGTATCCGCCGCCAGACCTACCGGAACCTTGAAATTCTGCTGCTGAACGACGGCAGCCAGGACGTCAGCCTGGAGGTCTGCAAGATGTATGCCAACGTCGATCCGCGCATCGTGCTCATCGACAAGGCCAACAGCGGCGTGGCTGCGACCCGCAACATGGGCCTGCGGGAGGCCAGGGGCAAGTATCTGCAGTTCGTCGATGCCGACGACACGATCCAGCCCTACGCCACAGAGCTGCTGGTGCAGCGGGCCGAGGAGAGCGGCGCAGATTTGGTCATTGCGCACTACAACCGCATTACGCCGCCCCGCCCCCGTGCCGAGGATGACCCCCGCCCCGAGCGGCCCACCAAGGTGCAGACCTACGGCTTCCTGATGGAGGGCCCGATGACGAAGGAGGAATTCGCCGCTGGCCTGATGCAGGAACCGGCCAGCTTTTACTACGGTGTGATGTGGAATAAGCTCTACCGCGCCGACATTGTCCGCGCACACGATGACATTATATGCGCCGAGGACATGGACTGGTCGGAGGACCTGTATTTCAATTTGAGCTATATCCGTTATGCGGAAAAGTTCTACGCGCTGTCGACGCCGATCTACAACTATTTCAACACGCCCGGCAGCGCGGTGCACACGGCGCTGAACCCGGTGAACATCGTGGCGACCCGTGCGACCCTGTTTGCATATTATAAGGAGCTGTATGAGCATCTGGGCCTGTATGAGGAATACAAGCCGCAGATCTACAAGTATCTGGTGGCGGTGGCAGAGGCGTGAGCGCGGCGAATAGTACGCGGTAGGGGCCGGGCAGACGGTGGAAAACGGGCAATAAAAATAGCGTAGGGGAGGGTTTTTAACCCTCCCCTACGCTATTTTCTGTTTTACACCCAATGCCCGAAGCGGTAGACCGGCTTCGTCGGCTCGGGGGGACGCAGGTCGTCGCCAAGATAGATGTCGATGGCGTTGCGCTGCATGCGGCGAGCGACCTTGTCAGGCAGATGGGCAAAGCCCTCAGCCAGATTGGGCGGGCGCTTGACCGGGTGGTGGCAGTCGCTGCACAGAATGTGCACAAGGTTCCACTCGATCAGCTTATGCAGCCACTTGGCGGTGTGTCCGTCCCGGATCAGGCCGGTGGCGTTGATCTGCGCCAAACACCCGTCGCAGACCCAGTTGTAGAGCAGCGTCGGGTCCTCGGTCACAAAGGGATAGCGCTCCACGTGGGCCAGAATCGGCGTGTACCCCTGCGCACGGATGGCGTAGAGCGTCTCGTCGATGCCCGGCGGGTGCATCGTGGTGGGGAACTCGATCAAAATATAGTTGCTCCCCGCAAAGGCCAGCTGGCGCAGGTCAAGGCTGGGCAGCGCGGTGGAGTAAAACACCTCGGCACCCATCTTACCGGCCAGCCGCAGGCCCTCGGCCTTGCAGGCTGCGGACACCTGCAGGAACGCTGCCTTGCGCCGCGCGGTAAACTGCTCCACGGAAATGCGCTCATAATGGAAGTGCGGCGTGAACACAATGCCCGCCGCACCATCCTGTAATTCCTTGCGAATGAGCGACATTGACATATCCAGATCTTTGGCACCGTCATCAATGCCAGGCAGGATGTGGCAGTGCAGCTCTACAAGGGCATTACTCATGCATCGTTTCCCTTTTTATCTTCGTCGTAATAGCTGTAGGAGTAAGCGTAGGAGTAGCCGTCGCGGCGGCCGCTCTGCGTGCCATTGTAGCCGTTCATGACAACACCCAGGATGTGGGCGTTGACGGCCTCCAGGTTCTTTTTGCTGAGCTGGGCGCTCTGAATGGTGGTGACGCCGGGGCGCACGACCAGCAGCACGCCGTCTGCAATGCCGCAGAGGACCGCAGCGTCGGTGACAACGCTGACAGGCGGGGTGTCGATGATGACATAATCAAATGCCTTCTGCAGGGAAGCGAAAATCTTCTCGGTCATAGGGGTGGAGAGCAGCTCGGTGGGGTTCGGCGGGATCGTACCGGCGGTCAGGACCGTGATGCCGGAATCCTTGACGCGGACAAGCGCCGCGGCCAGTGCGCCTTCATCCTTGGAGGTGATGACGTTCGTCAGACCGGTATGGTTGCGGGGGATGCGCAGATAGCGGGAGATCGTTGCCTTGCGCAGGTCACAGTCCACCAGAACAACACGATTGCCGGAGGCGGTCAGTGTCATGGCCAGGTTGAGGGCTACGTTACTCTTGCCCTCCTCCGGGACAGAGGAGGTAATCAGGATGGTCTTGCAGTTGCCGGCAGAGGAAAGAAATTCCAGGTTGGTACGCAGAGATTTGTAGGCTTCCACAAACTGGAACGGGGCGTCGCCGCCGACGGTATACAGTTTGCGATGGCTGGTGTTTTTGCTTGCCTTGCTCATTTCTTTTTACCTCCCTGATATTCCGGAATGACGCCCACAACGGCGAGGTCAAGATACTTGGCCACGTCGTCCTCGGTATGGATCTTGTTGTCCAGCAGGACGGTCAGCAGGATGATGCCGACGCTGATGACCAGGCCCAGCACGCCGCCCAGCATGGTGTTGCGGCCTACGTTGGGGGAGACAGGGGCCGGGTTAATAGCAGCGTTAGAAATGACCTTTACAGAGCCGGCCTCGACGGACTCGAGGATGACGTCGGGGGAGATTACAGTGATCTGCTCGCAGACCTGACGCGCCCACTCGGGGTTGTCGCTCTTGACTGTGACCTTCATGACCTGAGTGTCATCCACGGCGCTGACTGTGACGCGGCTTGCCAGCTGCTGATAGGTCAGGGACAGACCCAGGTTGTCAATGACCTGCTGCAGCACGGTGTCGCTCTTGATGATGATGCTGTAGGTGGAAACCAGCTTGGTGGCGGAGTTGATCTGGTCGCTGGTGACGTTGGAGGTGATGTCCTGACGGGTGTTGACGATCATCAGGGCGGAAGCCTCGTATTGCGGGGTGATAAGGAACTTGGAGACGCCGAACCCGGCAGCGGCCAGGATCACGGTAGCGAGAATGACGGCCAGCAGGTGCTGCCGGACGGCGTTCAGGACCTCCAAGAGGTCAATCGTTTCGTAACCTTCGTTTTCCATGTGTGGGTCCTCCTGTTAAATGTTCTGGCGGCGTTTCATGCGGCTTCTGGCGGTGATGGTCAGGGCCAGAAGGATCACGGCGACTGCGCCGTAGATGATAGCAAACAGGCCGAAGCGGCCAAAAAGATTCTGCACATAGGTGACGATCAGCTGCTTGACCGAAGCGGGATTGATGCTCAGCGTCTCCATGTGGATCGCAGGGAAAATAATGGTGGCGGCCAGCGCGCAGAGCGCCGCAGCCGCGGTGAAAGCGAACGTCAGGCAGCGCACGCCGTAGCGGGAACTGCCGACTAAGCGCAGCATCACAAAGAGGCTGACTGCGCAGAGCACCGCCATGATGGCGACGGCCACCGGCACAACACGGCTGCACTTTTCAATAAAAGTGTACAGCTGGCTGGCCAGGGGTACCGTGACATAGTTGGCGTAGTCCAGACGGCAGGCGTCGGCGACGACGACGACGGCGGATTCCACATCGGATGTGACCTCGACGCTGCGGCTGTTCAAATCGTTGATCAGGTTGTCGTACGTCGTATTCAGAATCGCGTTGCGGGTATCAATGGCGGTGTCGCCCTGGTACAGACGGGTGATGGAATCCGCCATGTCTGCCGTGATCTGGTCGCGGGAGAGGGCGGCGGTCATCACGTCGGCGGAGAAGCCGGACGATGCGCCGTAGCTGATGAAGTTGTCATACAGATAGCTGTAGGCGGCCTCACTGAAATCACTGCGGTTGACCTGCTCCTTCATGTAGGAGGCGCTGCAGATCGTTGTCATCAGGACAAGGCAGAGCGCCAGCAGTGCCAGCAGCAGACTGGACAGCCAGCTTAAAACCGTGGCCCACACAACGCTGCCCTTGCGGCGGGGGTGCGGAGCTTGTTTTTGTGCCATACCTACACCCCCTTAGCTGTTGGCGTCCAGCAGAGGACCGGACACGTATTTGGCATAGACGAAGAAACGGTTCGGCGTGAAGCCGAGCGCATCGAAGGGATAGCAGGTGTACAGGATCAGATTCTCGTCGGTGCGGGTGAAGTCGTAGGCGGTCTCGTCCTGATAGTCGAGGATCTCGGTGCCGGTGACCTCATAGGTGTAGACGCCGTAGTGGGTCGTGATCGTGACCGTCGCGCCGGCCTCAGCGTGCTGCAGGTCATTGAAGAAGGTGTTGTTGTGCCCGGCCAGCAGGATGGTCTTGCCCTCGCCGGGAATGCCGACGCGGGCGTCGTCCTTGTAGGTGCCGACACCGGCGTTTAAGATTTTGCTCGTGTCGCCGTAGTAGACCGGGGCGTCCACGTTGGTGCCGGAGATCGTGATCGTCGCGTAGCGGTCCCCCTCGGACGGGTAGGTGACGGAGCTCAGCGGCAGCCTGTCCGGCTGGGCGTCCGGCTCATCCACCGTACCGCCGTTGATGACAGTGGCGGCATTGTCCAGCAGATCCCTGGGCTGCGCGACCTCCGTTGTGCTGAAGAACCAGCCCAGCAGGGCCTGGTACGGGGCCAGTACGGTGTGGCCCACGATAAAGACCAGCGCGGTGCTGACCAGAACAAAGGCCAGCGGGACCACTACATAAGCCAGTGGACTGCGGCGCAGAAAAGAGTGGTTCTTGCTTGCCTGCATGGTGATATGCTTCCCCCCCTGATATGATTGATAATTACGGCATCCTACATTATAAACTATTTTCTATATAAAAGGAAGGTCTAAAACAAGAATAAATTGACCAATTCCGTGTAAACAACGAAAAACGGGCAGAGCCAGAGGTTCTGCCCGCTGCCGGTCAAAAACCGGACTTATGCAGCTGGATTACAGTGCACGCTCCTTGCGGACGGCCATGCCGAGCATGCCGACAACAGCCAGAGCAGCGACAGCAAAGACAACGGCGGTGTTATCGCCGGTGGCCTTGATGACAGCGCCGGAAGAAGCGGTGATGGGGTTCGCAGCGGAAGAAACGGTCTTGACGCTGGAAGCGGCGGCACTGTTCTGGGCGGCGTTGCTGACAGCGTCGCTGGCAGAGGTGTTGTTGTCAGTGGTGGTGGTAGACAGAGGCCGGGCGATAGCACAAAAGTCAGTCGTACCGTTGACGGTGACGTTAACACTGACAACGAACTGGGAAGAGTCACTGGTATCGAGCGTCGGGTTGGAGATGACGATACCGGCAGCACTCAGCATGCTGTTCATGGAGGCCACAGCGTCGTTGGCAGCCTTGAGGGCGACGTTAGCGTCAGTGGTGCCCTTGATGGTGTTGGCGGCGTTAGCGGCAACAGCCTTCAGGGAATCCATGTTGGCATAGATGACGTTCAGCTGGTCAGCGGTCAGCTTGTTGACCGTGTTGTCGATGGTGGTGACGCCGTAGCTGGCAGCGAAAGACAGGATTTCATCTTTCGCACGCTTTGCATTATTGGACTTGTTGAAATCAGCAGCAAAAGCGGAGGTAGCGAAGACGCAAGCCATCACAACGCCCAGCAGAACGGCAACGAACTTCTTGAAGTTGTTCATTGGTGGTATCCTCCTTTCTTCTAAAGATATATGGGTGTATTGCCCATATACCATACTGCAGGAAATTCATACTTTCCCCTTTTAATATGGTTCTCAAATTATAGCACAATGCCGGGAAAAATTCCAGCACATATCCGTAAAATGATATGAATTTTTCGGAATTTAGAAAATTGAACAAAGAAAAAAGTGTCAAAACGGTAAAAACTGACGTGCGCCATACAAATGTGTACCAGCGTTATAAAGTAATGTGCGAAGGACCTAACGAAACGGCAAAAAATGTGCGTTTCTCCCCGCGCGGTTGAAAGCCGTCCGGCAGTGTGATACAATAAAAGCCAAACAGGAAAGTGAGGAGAAGCGGCATGCAGACCTGCAATATTATGGGCGTGAACATCGCCGTCACCGACATGGACAAAACGCTGCGCCTGGTGGAGGACAACTGCGAGGCATGGCGCGGGAAATATATCTGCGTGGCGAACGTCCACACCACCGTGACGGCCCACGACGACCCGACCTATCTGCGGGTGCAGAACGGCGCGGTCATGGCCCTGCCGGACGGCGGGCCGCTGTCCAGATACAGCCGCAAGAAGGGCTTTGCCGACGCCGCCCGCGTGACCGGCCCCGACCTGATGCGCGAGCTTTTGAAGGAGAGCGGGACAAAGCACTACCGGCACTATTTCTACGGCTCCACGCAGGAGACGCTGGACATTCTGCGCGAAAAAATTACGGAAAAGTACCCCGGCGCGGTCATCGCGGGGATGTATTCTCCGCCGTTCCGCTCGCTGACGGCGGACGAGGATGCGGAGATCGTGGAGAAGATCAACGCGGCAAAGCCGGATTTTGTCTGGGTGGGCCTGGGCGCGCCGAAGCAGGAACGCTGGATGGCCGCCCATGAAAACCGCGTGCAGGCGCTGATGCTGGGTGTGGGTGCGGCCTTTGACTACGAGGCCGGCAACATCCGCCGCGCCCCGGCCTGGATGCAGCGCTGCAATCTGGAATGGCTGTACCGCCTGATGCAGGACCCGAAGCGGCTTTTCAAACGCTATTTCGTGACGAACACCAAGTTTTTGTGGTGGAGCTGGAGACACTAAGGGAGGCTTGCCCGGGGGGCGGTATGTCAAAGAACTCCCATTCTGCCATGTAGAGACTGTAGGGGCGAACATTGTTCGCCCGCCAACCTGACGCAGCAGCACTTCTTCGGAGAGGTCTTTCACATGGCACACGGGCAGGGGCGAGCAATGCTCGCCCCTACAAAGCAATTATTTGACGGTCAGAGCTTCCCCCCCCCTCGGGAAAAGCCTTTTGCGAGCATCGCCCCTTTTTATGGGTGGCGGTGCTCTTTTTTGTTTGTTTATACGCTCTTTTCGGTTTTCCACGCTCTGCGGCAAAAAACAGCGTGCGGGGATGGTATAGTGCAAAGCGTCCGAGACATATACTGTACATTTACGGAGGGCTTGCACGATGGCTGTACTGAACGGGGAACGTATGCACGACACAATGGAAAGGCTGCTGCCCGGGGCGCGCAGTGCGGCGCTGCTGTGGCAGGGCGCGGCAGTGCTGGGCGGCGCGGCGCTGGGGGCCGGGCAGGTCTACGGCGGGGCTGCGCCGTTTGGGCTGGCGCTGGTCATCGGCTGCCCGCCGTCCTACTGCCTGGCCGCGGCGCTGGGCACGCTGGCGGCGGGGCTGGCGTTCCAGCCGATGCTGCTGGGCGTCAAGCTGGCCGTGGCTGCCGTGGCGGCCGCGGCGGTGCGGCGGCTCATCGACGGCCGCCCCGGGGCCGGGGCGCTGGCGGGATGCCTGACGCTGACGGCGGCGCAGGTGCTGCAAATCGTACTGGCGGGGGGACTTTTCAACCCGGGGCAGACCGTCACGGTGGGGTGTACGGCGCTGCTGGCCGCGGTTTTTGGCTGGGCGTTCGCGCATTTTCCGGCGCGGGAGCCGCGCGGCGTCTGCCTGTGGCTGGCTGTGGCTACGGCATGCCTGCAGCGCTGTGCCGTCGGGCCCTTGGCTCCGGGCCTGGCGCTGGCCGCGGGGGCCGGGCTGTGCGCGGCCATCGGCGGCACGCTGGAGCAGACCGCCGTGCTGAGCATTGCGCTGGCGGCGGCCATCACGGCGTCGGGGCCGACACTGGCCTACGCCGCGCTGGCTGTGGCGCTGGGGAGTCTGGCGGCGTCCTGTCTCTGCCCGGGGGAGCGGGGCCGCTGCGCCGGGGTGTTTGCGGCGGGCTGCACCGCGGGGGCACTGGCCGCGCCCGACGCTGTCAGTGTGCTGCCGCTGGCGGTCAGTGCCGGGGTGGGCGTTGTGGCTGCGCTGGCTGTGCCGGGGAGCGTGCTGCACAAAATTTTCCCGCCGCCCACGCCGCCCGTGCAGACGCAGGGCCTGGGCGGGGCGGCGCGCAAGCTCTCCGCCGTGGCGGACACGCTGAGCGACATTGCCGACACGGTCAACGCGGTCTGCCAGCGGCAGCTGCCGCCCAAGGGCGAGACCTTTGACTTTGTGGTGGAGCAGGTCGCCCGCACGACCTGCCAGAGCTGCACCCGCCGCAGCCGGTGCTGGGTGCGCGGCTACGCCACGGCCATGGACGGGCTGTACCATTTGAAGCCGACGCTCGAGAGCAAGGGCCGCGTGGAGGTCGAGGACCTGCCGGGGCAGCTGGCGGGGTGCATCCACCCGGCAGACCTCTGCACAGCGGCCAACCACGGCTACCGGCTGTGGCGCAGCCGCCGCCAGACCCGTGCCCGGGCTGTGACGCTGCGCGCCGCCCTGACCGAGCAGTACAGCGCACTGGCCGGGGCGCTGGCTCAGCTGGCGGGCAAGCTGGGCCAGGCCGGTCTGCCCGACCCGCGGCGCGAGGCCCGCGTGGCGCAGCTGTTTGCCGAGCTGGGGCTGGACGCGCTGGAATGCAGTGTGACCGCTGATTTGGCCGGGCGGCTGACCGCGAATGTGACGATCTGCCGCACGCGGTTCACCCCCGACGAGGTCGCGGGCCTGACCGACGAGATGACCCGCATCTGCCGCCGCGACATGGATACGCCCGAAATCACCCACTGCCGCACGGTCACAATGCTGTGCTTTGGAGAAAAACCGCTGTTTACCGTTGAATTTGGCGCGGCGGCGCACGCGGCCGGCGGGCAGAGCGTCAGCGGCGACGCGCTGGACCAGTTCTGCGACACGAGCGGGCGGGCGCAGATGCTTTTGTGTGACGGTATGGGCACGGGCCGCGCCGCCGCCGTGGACGGTCAGATGGCGGCCAAGCTGACGGCACAGCTGCTGCGCGCCGGGTTTGCAGCGGAGAGCGCTGCCCGGCTGGTGAACGTGGCGCTCGGCCTGAAGGGAGCCGAGCAGGAGGCCGGGGCGACGCTGGATCTGCTGACGGTGGACCTGTACACCGGGCGGGCCGGGTTGTTCAAAGCGGGCGCCGCACCGAGCTTTCTGGTGCGCGGCGGCGTGCCGCGGATGCTGGACGGTGCAAGCCTGCCCATGGGGGTGCTGGACAGTCTGGTGGGACGGAGCACGACGTTTGCGCTGGACGCCGGGGACTGGGTCGTGCTGGTCAGCGACGGTGCGCTGACCGACGGGAGCGACTGGCTGATGCAGCAATTGCAGCTCTGCGCCAAATTGGGCCATACGCCGAAGCAGGCCGCCGAGACCGTGGCTGACGCCGCCGCCCGCCGCGCCGGGGCCAAGCAGGATGACATAACGGTGGCGGTGCTGGCGATGGGGAGAGCAGGGTAAACAGGAGGGAACCCTGTAGGGGCGGGCACTGCCCGCCCGCGCCGTTTGCGGCAGTGGAACAGCGCCCGGGCGGATATGGAATCCGCCCCTACGGCTGTAGGGGGCGATGCTCGTCATCGACCCGGAGGACTTCCGCTGACGCACACCTCCTGCGGGCGAGCAATGCTCGCCCCTACAGAATGTAAAACACGCCCCGCGGTTCAAAATGAACTGCGGGGCGTGTTTTGGGTTTAAAACAGCTTTTGCTTTTTGGTGGGCTGGGGGTCGAAGGGGGTGTCCTCGTGGTGGCGCTTGATAAAGACCTGGCGGGTCTTTTCGGTCACGCTGCGTCCGTTGTGCTTGGGGACAGAGTAGAATGTCCGGGTGATGTTGTAGTACCCCAGTAGGTGCTGCACCAGATATTGTGCTACGGCGGGCAGACAATCGGTGTCGTCGATGGTTTCGTAATTGTAGTCGCCGTAGAGGAACGGCACCTCGTCGCTGCCGGCAAACAGCGTGATGGAGGCCTCGTCCAGGACGATTTCCCGGATGACGCTCTGCTGCAATCCCGCGGTGCCGCACTCGGCGGCGCGCTTCGATGCAAGTGGGCGCTGATCCAGCGGCACGCTCTGGGGGTCGAGCTTCTCGGTGCCGCGCTGGCCGATCTCCAGCAGGATGTCGCGCATCATGCGGCTCTCCAGTAGCGGGCGGATACGTTCCTTTGCGCGGGCTTGTTCGGTTTTGTTCTGGATGGTGGTAATCAGGCCCATGGGGGCGCCTCCTTGCAAAGTATGACGATTTGATAACAGTATACCACATCCGAAAGCAGGATGACAACCGTTCCCGGTTGTAAAATTCCGCAAAATTACCCGACGACGAGCACCTGCAGACTGGCCGTGCCGTGCTGCACGGTGTGGCGGTCTGTGATGGTAAAGTGCTGCTCGATCCAGGCGTGGAATTCGGCCATATCGCGGACCTCGGCATCATCGTAGAGGATGACGTCGGGCTGCTTTTCCGGCAAAAGCGCATAGTACTGTTCAAAACGCGGGTCGCTGTCGGTGCCCGAGATGACGGACGCCTGCGCGACGGTCAGCGTGCCGTCTGCCATCAGAAAGCCTAGGCCGTGCTGCTCACCGATGGCCTGGAGCACGCTCTTGCCCGCATAGGGGGCGAGGGCTTCATACAGGCATTCCTGCATGTCGGCGGCCTTGGTGTCGGCCCAGGTCCCGGCGGCGGGGCCGCGGGTGATCCTTTCGGGCTGGATGGCCGTGATCGGCTCACAGTGCCAGCCGGTCTCCAGCACAAGGCAGAGCCTCGGCACGGCACAGGCCAGCAGGAGCCCGGCTGCCAGCAATGCCGCCGCGGCGCGGTGCCGCCGGGTCGGGCGGGGCTTCAGCAGCAGCGCTGCCGTTCCGCAGACCGCGGGCCAGAACAGGTACATAAAGGTCGTTGGCAGCGCGATCAGCGTGGAGCGCAGGATAAACAGGTACGCCGCTATGCCGGGCAGCCAGCCCAGCCAGAACAGCAGGCGGCGCAGGGGGCGGTGGTCGGCCTCGCGCCGGTCACACCAGAACGTCCAGCCGCCGGCCAGCGCGAACGCCGGGCACATGTAGCGGAAATCCAGCTCCTGCGCGCGCAGGCAGTAGGCCGTGCACCAGAGAGAGAGGAAGAACGCTGTGTACCAAAGCGCCTTTTCAAGGCTGCGGGCAAAGCCGCGGCGTTCGCCAAAGAGCATCCCGGCGGCGGCCAGCGCCACACCGGCCAGGGCCGACAGCCAGCAGTTGCCGATGACGGCGGAAAGCTGGGTGCGGAGCATGGCAAGACGGTCCGCTGTGGTAAAATCATACTGTGGGTCGTGTAAAATCAGGTCGGCGCGTGCGAGCAGGGCGGCAAAATCAAAGCCCATGCCCTGCAAAACATACACGACAAACGCACCGCCGCAGACGGCACAGGTCAGCACAAATACCCAGAGACCGCGGCATTTGTCGGCACTGCCGCGGCCCAGCAGGAGCAGCGCCAGCATCAGCACCGGCGCGGCAGCGAGGGTCTGCGGGTAGGCGAGGAAGCTCAGACAGGCGCAGACGCCGCCCGCCGCGACCCGCCACAGACCGCGGTACTGCCGCGGGCCGGGCGCGTAGTAGCCGTACAAAAATAGGAACGCCGCCAGCGTAAAGTGGAACTGCTGGCTGACGTAGTCCGGCCCCAAAAACCACTTGGGCGTGAAGGCCAGCACGGCCAGCGCCAGCAGATAGGCGCAGCGCCCCCCGAGGGCCACGCGCAGGCTGCGGTAAAACCAGACGGCCAGCGCGAGCTTGACAGCCAGCACAGCGCCGCGCACAAACAGCAGTACGCCGGTGGTTGTGCCCGCGACGGCGGTAAACAGGCCGATGAGCAAAGCGGGCGGCAGGGCGGCCAGCTGGTGCGGCTCCCACATCGAGTAAAAGAGCCGGTCCCCGCGCACAAGGCGGAAGCCGAGGGACAGGGCGTACTCCTCGTCGATCTCCAGCCCCAGGAACATTGTGCGGACGAGCGCGGCCAGCGCCAGCAGGCCCAGCAGGGCAAGGATGATTTTTTCAATTGTCGGTTTTTTGGTATGGCTCATAAATCGTTTTTAAAATCAATACGGCGGCGCAGCAGCGTGTCGCGCGCCAGCCAGAGATAGGGCAGCCAGTTCAGGCGGAACGCCTCCCACTTGCGCTGGACAAAATTCTGCGGCTTGGCAGCGGCCTTGACGCTTTCCACGTTGATGCAGCGGCTTTTTTGCAGTACAAGAATGGCCTCATGCCCGGTGGGCGTTTCCTCCGGCGTGCAGTAGTCGGGCGGCAGGATGCGGAATTTTCCGGGCGTCTCGGCGACCAGGCGGTTGAGCTGGCTTTCATCGTGAAAGCGCGCAATGACGTTGTTTTGCAGATCCTCGTCCGTGCGCTTTTTCAGCTCGCGGCACAGGGCCAGATAGGCCGCCGCCGTGCCGCCGTTCAGCCCGCCTGCCACGTAAAACTGCCCGCAGTTGTACGGGATGGACGCCCGGCTTTTGCCGCTGCGGTCATAGGGGTGGAAAATCGGATTTTTGCCATAGTAGGGCAGGTGGCAGACCACGGTCAGGCTCTGCCCGGCGGCGGGGTCGGGCAGCAGCTCGTCGGCGCGGATGACGCGGGTGCAGTGCAGGTTGGCGTTGGCAAAGAACAGGTAGTCATAGCCTTGCAGCGCGTCGGCCTGGCCGAGGAAGGCGTCAAAGCGCAGCATCGTGCTCTGCGGCCAGGGCAGGGCCTTCTGATAAATGCGGTGCACGTCGGGGGCGTCCTCATAGTCAATATGCGCTGCATCGGTAAAAACGTAGAAGGTGCGGTCACAGTCAGGCAGGAAATTTGTCTTGAAGTTGGGGTAAAAATCATGCCAGAACACCGCGTAGGGGCCGGTGCAGATATACAGGATGGCGAGAGTTTTCATAAGATCACCACGTTATTTGCCTCCCTCGCATGCGAGGGAGGTGGCCCGGAGGGCCGGAGGGAGGGCGGCAGGCGGAAGGCTCCCCCACCGCCTGCGGCGAAGCCCCCTCCCAGAGGGGGCCAAGAAGGGGAGTCACTTTTTCAGCAGCTTCTTGGCCACCTTGCCCGCGTACTGGCGCAGGTAGGCGGCGTCCCTGCCCCAGCCGTAGACGGCGAGGTTCAGGGCGTTGGGCACGACGAGGACGACGAGAATCCGCGGCACAAGGCCGAGCCAGCCGCCGGGCATCCGGGCGCAGAGCGCGTAGCTGCCGCCCATGCAGACGGCCAGCGTAGCCAGATGCAGCGCCTGCACGCCGAGATAATGCCCGAGCCTGCCGCGCATATACTGGCGGAATACGACCCGGATACGCCCGGCCCACATGATGCAGTGGGCGACGACGGTGGCGATCAGCGCGCCGGTGATGTCGAACAGCGGGAACAGGATAAAGCTGAGCGCCAGATTGACCGTGGCCGACGCGACCATGAACCACTGGTCGTCCTCAAAATGGCCGAGGACGGCGCGGTAACTGCCGAGCATCCGGTGGTTCCAGCCGACGTACTCATTTAAGCAGAACACAAGCACGAAGCCCAGCGGCAGCAGCCATTTTTCGCCCATCCAGGACGCCATGAACGGCTGGAACAGGCAGAAATACGCCGTAGCTACGAAGCTGGCAAACAGGTAGCTGAACAGGTCCATGCCCCAGAACACCTGCTTGTCGTGGTCGTTGGCGGCGGCGGACTTGTCGTAGACGATGCTGCCGATGGCCGCGGCGAAGCTGTCCATGACCTTGTTGCCGAGGTCTGTGGCGGAGGTGGAGATCGTGTTGTAGTTGCCTAAAAACGTCGTCTGGGTCGAGCCGCCCAGGCGGGAGGTCACGATGGTGTCGGACGAACCGTAGATGGTGTTGGACAGGCGGTGCACCAGAAAGTACCGCAGGTCGTGGAAAATGCCGAGGTCTTTAAAGTCGTTGACCGTGACCTTAACGTCGTGTACGTAGGGAAAATCCTTCCTGAAGCGGCGGGCAATCAGCAGGTTGGCCGTGACGTTGAAGAAGATCGTCACGCTGAAATAGAGCACGTAGTTGGGGAACCACAGTGACACGGCAATTTTGGCAAGGCTCGTCAGCACGTTGCAGCAGAAGTCGATCTGGGTGCAGCGGTAGCCCTGTTGGGTGCAGGTGTACATCAGGCGGCGGGTTATCAGAAAATAACTGCACAGCGTTGAAATGACGTTCAATCCGTAGACCGTGTATGCCGTGGCGGCGGGCACATCGGGCATGATCCACCGCAGGGCCGCCGCGCCGATGAGCGCCAGCCCCGCAATGACCAGGCCGACGACGCGGTAGGCCCACTTGTACATCGACATATACTTGCTGATCTTTTCTTCGTTTTTGGCGGCGATTTGCTCGTAGAGACGATAACTTATGACGCTGCCAACGCCGAACTCGGCGATGGAGAAAAAGTTGAAAAGCTGGCTGACGACCTGCGATGCCGTGGTGATCTGCGGGCCGAAGTTATCGACGAGCAGACGCCGCGTGACGAGGCCCAGCAGCAGAAGCAGCAGACTGGACCCGAGGGCGTAGGCCATATTCAGTAAGGTACGTTTGGTACGCACGGTTAAATCTCCGTTTTTAAATAATAAATAAAAAATAATAAATGTGGTGCGGCGCCGCGCGCCGCGATTTAAAATAGTGGACGGAAAGCAGAGAAATGGGCTGTGCAGGCAGGGCGCGGGGCGTCGGGGACGCCGCCCCCTACAGCGGAGGTACACACGCAATTTAAATCACGCCGCCGCGGGCGGCGTACATGATTTTTTATTTATTATTTATTATTTTTTATTTGCGTTGAAGGCTTGCCGCCCAAAGCGTGAACCGCGGCCCGAAGGTCTGCATCATCCACTGGAACAGCCGCCAGTCGCGGCGGGTGCGGACCTCGGTGCCGTGGGGGTAGAGCGGGCGCAGCTGCTCGATATAGGGCAGGCAGGCCTTGCGGATGGCGGCGTCCCTGACCGCTGCCGTGCGGGCCTGCGGCCAGAAAACGTCTGCAGCGGCATCCTGCATGGCGGCGTAGGCCGCGGACTCCGCCGTGCCGTTGGCGGAGAGCCTGGCCAGGCGGCGCTGTGCGGCGGCAAGGCCCCGAAAGCGTTTGGGCAGATTTTTGGCATCTGTCAAAAGACTGCCCTGCCGTCCGACGCGGTAGTGGGTGAAAACCGTGTCCAGAAAGTAGAGCCTGTCGCAGTGCAGCAGCAGCTCAAGGTCAAAGGGCCAGTCCTCGGCCCAGACGCAGTCCGGCAGGAAGCGGACGCGGGCCTGCTCCAAAAAGGAGCGCCGGATGCAGTATTTCCAGACCGACCAGTGCCCGGCAGTGTACAGGGCCTTCAGCCGCGCGGCGTAGTCGCTGCTGGCAAACGGGCCGGGCACCAGATGCAGACCGTCGTGCGGGATCAGCGTGCCGTCGGGCTGCCATTCGAGATGTTTGCCGATGAACCAGTCGCAGTCCGGGTGGGCGGCCAGCGCACCGCGCAGCTGTGCCAGCAGACCGGGGGCCATGGCGTCGTCACTGTCGAGAAACAGCAGCCAGTCGCCTGTGGCGGCCTTGAGGCCGGTGTTGCGCGCCGCGGCAAGGCCGCCGTTTTCCCGGTGAATGACCTGCAGGCCGGGCAGCTCGGCGGCGAGGGCGTCGCACATCGCGCCGCTTTGGTCGGTGGAGCCGTCGTCCACAAGGATGCACTCCCAGTCGCGCGGGCCGGGCTGCTCGACCACGCTTTTGACGCAGGCGGACAGGTAGTTTTGCACGTTGTAGACGGGGATGATGATGGAAAAGAGAGGCATAAGTGTCTCCTTGCTATAAAGCCTTCCCCCGAGGGGGAAGGTGGCCCGAAGGGCCGGATGAGGGGAGAGTGTGCGCTGCAAGCTGTTAGCGGGTGATGATGGCGAGGTTTGCCCTCATCAGTCGCCTGCGGCGACAGCTTCAGTCTCCGCGTCAAGAGCCGCCTACGGCGGTTACGCTTCGACACGCGCCTGCGGGCGCAGCCCCTTGGGGGAAGTCTTTATAAGCTGCCATCCGTCCTGATACAAGGCCGTTTTCTTTGTGTGCGCATACCATTTATCCGGCGCCCAGGTTTGTTTATCGGGGGCGGGGGCAAGGTACTGCGCCCACCAGCTGTAGGTGGAGTTGCTCAGGACAAAGCCGCGGCAGAGCTGCATGAAGGCCAGGTCGGCGACGGCCTCGCCGCGGGGCAGGAACACGGCGGGCAGACCCGCGGTGTCCAGATGCTCCCGCGCCCAGTCGATGTCGTCGGAAAAGACAAACAGCGCGGCGTCGGGGTGTTCGTCCCTGACCGCTGCGACAGCGCGGGCGTAGTAGTCCGGCGTGCAGACCTGTAAGATTGCGTTCTCGGGCTTCTGGTAGTCGCCGCGGCGCAGATGGACGCAGACAGGGTACGCGGCGGCGGTGATCTGCGCCGCATAGGGCCCGGCGGGGGCGGCTTTTGCACGCAGCTCTTCCTTTATAATAGGGGCAAAATCCGCAAAGTAGCGCTCGCTCTGGAAGTATCCCCACGCGAGAAAATCGCGGGCGTGGCCGCGGCGGGCGGGGGTGTAGCCGTCGGTGGCAAAGTGCAGGCCGACGGCGTTCAGCAGCGGGGCAGCGGCAGCCTCAAAGCTGTGCCAGTCGCGGGCCATCAGGCCGCGGCGCTGCTCGTACTTGATCATCAGCGCCTTGGCGGCGTTCCGGCGCGGCAGGTGTGCCTTGGCAAAGCCCGCGTCGGCAATGATTTTGACGTCCGGCGAGATGTTCAGTGCGTCCAGCGCGCAGACCGTGTGCGCCGGGGCACCGTCGCGCCAGTCCTGCCGGTCCAGCAGGGTGACGGGCTCACCGCAGCGCAGACCCAGCGCCCGCGCGAAGGCGTAGATGAACATCTGGTTGCCGAGGCCCCCGGCCAGTTCGGCGTAGATCATGCGTGTCCTCCCAGTTTGTCGTACAGCTGCTCCATGCGGCGGGCAGCGGTTTTCAGCTCGTACCCGGCGGCGGAGAGCGCGGCCCAGTGGTCGTCGTGGTCGCCGTGGGCGGCGATGGCCTCGGCCTTGGCGGCCCAGTCGGTCAGCGGCGCGGTCAGCGGCAGAAAATGCACAAGGTCGGTCACCGAGCCGTCGTCGGGCACGTTGGTGGACGCCAGGCACGGTACGCCGCAGCCCTGCGCCTCCACCAGGGTGACGGGGCTGCCCTCAAAGTTGCTGGGCAGCAGAAACAGGTCAAAGGCGTTCATGAAGGCGGGCACATCGCTCTGCACGCCCGCAAAGATGACGCGGTCTGTCAGGCCGCGGCGGGCCGCGGCGGTGCGCATTTCAGGCTCCATCTCGCCGGTGCCGACGAGCAGCAGCTTCCAATGCGGGTCCTGCGCGGCCATCGCGGCAAAGACCTCCATCAGGAAAAGCGGATTTTTCTGGTGGTTCAGCCGCCCGACGAACCCGGCCAGCCGGTCCGTGTCGGTAATGCCCCAGGCGGCGCGGGTCGCGGCGCGGGCGGCGGCATCCGGGTGAAAGCGCCCGGCATCCACGGCGTTGCAGGCCACGGAAAAGTTCGGCTTAGCGTCGATATGGTCACCGAACACGAACCGTCCCGCCGCGACGCCGCAGCCGAGGAAGTAGTCCGCGAACAGCTGGTACACCAGATGGGCGGCGCGCCAGGTCAGCGTCATGGGCGGGTAGACGATGTGGCTGTGCACCACGATTTTAGCCCGGGGGCAGAGTACGCGCATCATGCCGCAGACCGGGGCACCGATCTTGCTGGCCGTGTGATAGTGGATGATGTCGTAGTCCTTATGGGTGCGCAGATGGGCGGCCAGGGCGCGGATGCGGTCCTTTTTGTTGTCCGGCACGGCGAGGATCTCGACGCCGTGCGCCTCGAGCGCCGGGGCCGTGCTGGCCTGGTCCGGCGGGCACTGACCGACGAAAAGGGTGACGCGGTATTTGGCGGTATCGAGGTGCAGGAGCAGGTTCTGGACATACCGCTGTACGCCGCTCTGCACGCCGAGGTGGTTGCTGATCATTAAGATTTTCATGGTGGTCTCCGAAAGGAAAAAGGAGGTGGGCAAATAAAAAATAATAAATAATAAATAAAAAATATGGTGCGGCGCCGCGCACCGCGATTTAAAAGAAAGGGCAGCGAACAGGCAAACGGGCTATACAGGCAGGGTGCGGGGCGTCGAGGACGCCGCCCCCTACAGCGGGGGCAGACACGCATTTCAAATCACGCCGCCGCGGGCGGCGTACCTGATTTATTATTTATTATTTTTTATCTATTATTTATTTACCAGTAGCTCCCGCCCTCGACCTTTTCTTTATTGCTGATGCCCTCGGTCTCGTCGGGACGGACCCAGGCGGGGTTGTAGAGCTTGGAAATGACGGGGTGGTCGTCCCAGCGCTTGCCCTTGATGCCAAACAAAAGCTGCGTGGCACCGCTCATTTGTATGGCGGCGTGGCCGGTGTCGCGGGCGTGGGCGGCCAGCGGCAGGCTGTAGGCCCCTGCGCCGACGATGGCGACGTCGTAGTCGGCGGCGTCCATCCGGTGCTCCATCTCGGTCAGGGCGTCAAACCAGTCGGCGTAGCCGGTATCCTGCCCGCCCAAACCCTGCACGGCCTGAATGACCGTCAGGCAGGCAAGCTCCGGCAGCACGTCTTTGCCGGGAAACAGCTGGGTGCGCTTTTCATACTGGGCTAAAATCGTGCGGCGGAACGGATGCACGACAAGCACCCGTTTGCCTGCGAGGGCGGCGCTCCACGGGCGGGCGTGGTAGTAGGGCTCCAAGGCGCGCAGCTCGGTAAAGCGGGTCGCGTCACAGCCGCGGATGACCTCCCGCTCGGCCCCGACGTTCCAGAGGGCGAGCAGCTCGGCGCTCTGCGCAGTCTTGACGTAGAGGCGGCAGAATTTGTCCAGCGTGGCATCGTCGGTGGGAAAGACGCCCGACAGATTCCGAATGTCCGCCCGCGTGCGGTCCGTGAAATTGTGCCCGCCGTTTTGCAGCCAGTCGGCCACGGTGCGCATCTCGGTGGCACCGCAGCGGCCAAACAGGAACGGCTGACCGCTCTCGAGCAGGTCGCGCGCCAGGTCGTTGCCGGCAGCGGCGGGCAGGATGTCCACGCCGCGGTATTTCATTGTAAAGCGCAGACCGCGGTAGAGGTCGGCGGCCTTCTGCAAAAGAGGATTGTCGTTATCCATTGGCTTTTCCCTTTTTGGGCAGCAGGGTCAGGGCCAGCTCGGCACTGTTCTGCCACAGAAAGTTTTCGTTCACGCGGCTCTGGGCGGCGTGGCCCATGGCGGCGGTGGTTTTGTCCAGCGCTGCGGCCAGCTCGGGCACGGTGCCGCACAGCAGGCCGCTGATGCCGTTCTCAATGATAAGGTCGGGGCCGGGGGCGTGGCGCGCCACCGGCGGGCAGCCCGCGTACATGGCCTCCAGCAGGCTCATGCCGAAAATCTCATTCGGGTTCAGGTTCACAAAAGCGTCGCAGGCATGATAATAAACATGCACCTGCTCGTTGGGCAGCTGCGGGATCAGGCGGCAGCGGTCCAGCAAGCCCGCGTCGGTCAGGCGGCGGGTCAGTTCATCGCCCAGTGAGCCCCGGCCAATGATGATGGCGTACCAGTCCGGCGCGGCCTGCAAAAGCGGCACAAGGTCGAGCGGCTGCTTGTAGGGGTCAAGGCGGCCCACAAAGATGAACACCCGCGCGTGCTCGTCGATTTTGAGCGCGCGGCGGATCTCGGTGCGGTTGTTGGGGATGGACGGGATGATGGCGGTGTCCAGCCCGACGGGCATCAGCCCCGCGCAGGGCACGCCGAGGCTTTCCAGCTCGGCGGCGACGGCGGGGGTTTTGGCGTAGGTGGGCGTTTTGCGGTATACCGCCAGATTGCGGCGCAGCAGCAGATCCATGACCCTGCGCACGGCGGCGTGGTTGGAGGTGCTTTTCAGCGCACCGAGCTGGCTGTAAAACAGGATGCCGTGTTTTTGGCAGAAACGGTACAGCCCCGGCACGCCGAGGGAGTTGTCGCCCATGACGTGGACGGCGTCGGCATGCTCGTCGAGCAGGATCTGCCAGCTTTTATAGAATGCCTGCACGCCGAAGGCGACGGCGGGCATATAGCAGATTTTTACGTTTGGCTCCGGGGTCTCGATCCGGGGGGCTTTAGCGCCCGGCTCCGGGTAGAGCACGACGGCGCGGCAGCCCAGCGCGGAAAAGGCGCGGGCCAGGCCGACCTCCTGCCGGTTATACAGGCCCTTCTGGCCCGACGGCCCGCGGTAAAATTGCGGAATGACGATGGTTTTCATGTGCGTGGGAATACCTCATTGTGGGAGTAAAATTTCCTTGGCCCCCTCTGGGAGGGGGCTCCGCCCGCAGGCGGTGGGGGAGAGAGGTTGATGGTTGTCCGGAAGATTTCGGGTTATGGCGAGGTTCTCTCCCTCCGGCCCTGCGGGGCCACCGCTCCCCCTCTGGCGCGAGCGCCACCTCCCCCGTATCGGGGGAGTCTGTCTCGCAGAGGGAGGCAAGGGGGACGGGGCGTCGGGGACGCCGCCCCCTACATTACTCGGCGGCGGGTGTGGAAACTTCCGGCTTTTCGATTTTTGGGATGCGGGTCAGATACCTTGCGTCGATGATCTCTAAAACGTCATCGCGGCAGTAGGTGTGGATGCCGATGATATCCGCGGGGGCAAGGCCGGTGATCTCGACGTTCTGCGGCGTGGCGGCGCAGAGAGGCACCTCCGAGCTGCCGCGGCGGGCGAGAAACTGCAGATAGACCCCGTAGTCCACGGTGGTGCTGACCTGGGTGGGGTGGATGATCTGCTCACCCAGCAGGAAAAACGGCCCGGCGTTGCGGCTGACAAGGTCAAAGTCGCGGTGCTGCAGATTGTAGGCTTCATCGGGCAGCAGTTCAAACGGGCCGGGCGCGGCGGGCAGGGTGTCCTCGGCAGGCAGCGGGACGGCGGCGGTCTCCTGTACGGCGTGGCGCAGCGTGTAGCGGCGGTAGCGCACATAGAGCTGGTTGTCGGGGCGGGTCTCGCTGCAAAGCAGGGTCAGGGCCTCGGCGCGGCGGTCCAGCAAAATCGTGTCGCAGAGCTCCTCGTCCGTGGGAAAGCGCTGCACCAGCTCCCATTGGGTGGGGAAGGTCTTGCAGCGGTAGAGCCGCAGGCTGTGGTCGCTGCCGGTCTCGGGGATCATCCAGACCTCACCGTTCCAGTCAAAGACCATCGGGAACGACAGGTGGAAATCTTCTTCCAGCGCGACGCGCCAGTCGTCGGCGGTGCCGTCGTCGTGCAGCTCGCAGACCTCGAGACGGCCCTTGCCGGTGGAGAGGTCCATCGCCTCGGCAAACAGCCAGCGCTTGCCGCGCCGGTGGTAGAGCAGTGGGTCGGCAAACCACCAGCCCTCCCGCCGGGGCAGCAGGGTGTAGGGGCCGCCTTCCAGAGCGGGCAGCGGCTCGGTGCCCTCGGCAGTGGGGCGGGGGCGCACGGCGATGGTGTAGATTTCTTTTTCGCCCATGACTTTGCGCAGCAGCCGCTTGGGCGGCATGTGCAGGGCGCGGTAAAACTGGTTCATGATACTTCCTCGGCGGCGCGGCGGCCGTATAGTTTTAGCAGGGTCTTGTAGTTTTCCTCGGCGCTGAAGCGGCGGCGGGTGGCGTTGGCGATGGCCGTGCAGTCAAACTGCATGGCGCTCATGGCGCGGACAGCCCCGGCCAGCGCGGCGGGGTCGCCGGGGGCAAAGCACAGCCCGTCAAACCCGGGCCGCACCGACGCCCCGACATTGCCGATGCCGCTGGCCAGCACCGGCGTGCCCAGCGCGTGAGCCTCCGCCGGGACAAGGGCAAAGCTCTCATAGCAGAGACTGGCGGCGACGACGGCGCGGCTCTCGGCCATCAGGCGGTGCAGTGCGTCCCGCGGAAGCTGGCCGACGAATTGCACCTTGGGCAGATTCTGCGCTTTGGCCCAGTCGGCCAGCGGGCCGTCCCCGGCCACAAGCAGCAGCGGTGCGTCCTTGCCCAGAATGCGCCATGCCTCAATGACGGTGCGCAGACCCTTTAGTTCCTCCAAGCGGCCCGCAAAGACGAACTGACGCTTGCGCTCCTCCCAGGGGGTGACGGGGCCGTTGGGCACGGTCACGGGGTTCGGCTTGACGACAAGGCGATTTTCGTCGAAGGTGGGATGGATCTTATTGAATTCCAGCAGCTTTTCCCGGTCAAACTCGGTGGGGGTGGTGATGGCAATGCCGCGCCATGTGCCCAGCACCCGATGCAGCCAGTAGGCGGCCACGACGACGAGCGTCTGCGCCCGGCTGCCGCGGTAGCAGCGGTGCCGCAGTGCGCAGTGCAGGCCGTGGTGCGGGCAGTCCTCACAGACCCGTCCGTCCCGCAGTAAGATGCCGTTCGGGCAGAACAGGCGGAAGTTGTGGAGCGTCAGCACCACCGGCACGCCGCACTTTTTGGCGGCGCGCACGACGGCAGGGCTGAGGAGCAGCAGCGTGTTGTGGATGTGGACGGCGTCGATGTGCTGCTGTTCCATGATATTCCGCACGTCGCGGGCGGCCCGGCGGTTCCAGACGGCGCGAAAGGGCAGCAGCGCCTTGGCCGCGCCGTGGGCGGCCTCCTCATTGCTGCGCTCATAGACGACGACGGTGTGGCCGTGCTGCTCCAGCAGGGCGCGCTCCGCGGCAAAGACGGCATCCTCGCCGCCGGGCAGCCGGTAATGACAGTGTATCAGCAGAATTTTCACGCAGCCGCCTCCTCTTGCAGACAATAAACCTATTATGACATTATACCCTTTTTGCGGCGCTTTCGCAACAAAAAAAGAGGAACGCAGTGCGTCCCTCGCGGTAAAATTACTGGTCGTCGTCACCGTGGAGCTGGGCCTCACGGATGGCCTTGATTTTTTTCTCGATGTCAAAGCTCTTTTCCAGTGCGGGGTAAATGGCCATCAGGCTCAGCAGGCAGGGCAGCCACAGGCTGGTTAAAATCAGCACAAAGCTGGAAATCGGCCAGAACAGCGCCACAGCGCCCCAGTACAGCAGCTGCCACAGCAGGCCCAGGCCGCTGCGGGGCAGGTAGCCCAGGAACAGCATGAGGGAGTTCTTCAACAGTCCGGCGAAGGACAGGTCAAGCAGCGCGACCTGCACGTAGAGGTACTGGGCAATGCCGGCCAGCAGGATGATGGCGACCAGCACGGCGATCACGGCCACGTGCCCGCCGGCAATGTTGATGTGGCAGAGTGAGAAAAGCTCCATGGCCAGCAGCAGGCCGCAAACGGCGCCGGGCAGCAGGGATTCCTTCAGGTTGCGCTTCCAGGTGCGGCGGTAGGTCTCCCACCAGTAGCCGGGCTCGTCGCGCAGCGTGCGCAGGATCGTGTCGTTCAGGCCGACGATCTGCGGCGCGGCGATCATGCCGCCCAGCACGCCCGCGATGACGAGCGGGACCAAAGAGTGGGTCTCGACGGCGAACCAGACACCGGCGGCAAACGGCAGACCGCCGAGCATCGCCAGTATGCCGGCCAGCCAGATGGTGGAGAAGTCGCGGCCCAAAATCTCAAAAAAGCGGGCAGCGCCCTTTTTGCGGGGGGCGTCGGGCGATACGCCCGGGCCGGGTTTATCAAAATTGCGGGTGAAAAGTCCCATGATACAATAGCTCCTTATTGAATGATGTTGGGGGAAAGGGGGGGCGCGGCGGCCTTTCGGGTCGATGCAAGCATCGACCCCTGCGCCGTAGGGGCGGATTCCATATCCGCCCGGGGTGTTTGCCGCTGCCGCAAACGAGCACGGGCGAGCATTGTTCGCCCCTACAAAGTAGTTGGCCCGTAGAGGGCGGCACCGGATTGGATCAGAATGTCCGGCTCGACGCGCAGGCCGGTTTTGCGGCCCTTCTGGGCTTCGACGAGGAAAAGCCAGGGCGCGGCGTCGGGGCGGTTCTTGACAAAAGCCAGACGCTTCGGCTCAAGGCGCGCGGCGCGTAAGGCGGCCAGAATTTCCGCCAACTGCTCCGGGCGCTGGCAGAGCAGGAACCGCCCGCCGTCCCGCAGGGCGCGGCGCGCGCAGTCCACGGCGTCGGCGGTGGTGCAACTGCCGGTGTGGCGGGCCTCGGCCCGGCGCGGGTCCGGGCTGCGGGGACCGGCTGTGAAGTACGGCGGGTTGCAGGCGGCAAAATCGTACTGCCCCTGCTCCGGCCCGGCAGTGCAGAGCTGCCGCAGGTCGCCGCAGACCGGCGCGATGTGCGCGGCGTCGGCGTTTTCGGTCAGGGCCGCGGCGCAGAGGGCGGACGCGGCGGGGTCGATCTCCAGCGCGGTGCAGGGGCCGCGGTGCCCGGCGTCGTGCCAAACGAGTGAGACGATGCCGCACCCGCTGCACAGGTCGAGCGCGCGCTCGTTTCTGCGGGGCTGCGCGAAGCGGGCCAGCAGCAGCGCGTCGGTGCCGAACGTCGCGCCCGGCGCGGTCAGCACGCGGGTGCCGTTGTCCAGAATTTCAACGCCCATTCAGACTTTTGCGCGCAGCTGCGCGTATTTCAGCAGCGCGACCTGGGTCTTGCTGTCCTTGATCGTGCCGTCCATCACAAGGCCGAGGGCCTCGTCGAACGGCATTTTGACGACGTCAAGGAACTCGCCCGCGTCGAGGTGCTGCGCTGTGCTGTGCAGGCCGGTGGCGGCCCACAGATAGATTTTCTCGCTGTCGTAGCCGACGGTGGCATAGACGACGCCGAGGTCGATAAAATTGTCGGCGGTCAGGCCGCACTCCTCGCTCAGCTCGCGCTTGGCGGCTTCAAACGGGTCCTCGTCCGCTTCGAGCTTACCGGCGGGCAGCTCCCAGATCTCCTCGCCGAAGGCGTAGCGGAACTGACGTACCATCGTCACGCTGCCGTCGGCGTCCACAGGCAGGATGCAGGCGCCGCCGTGGTGGTGGACGATCTCCCGCGTCGAGGTCGTGCCGTCCTCAAGCTGTACCTTGTCCACGGTCACGCGGATGACGCGGCCATTGAAGATTTCCTTGCTTTCCAGCATGGTCTCGGTATGTGCCATTGCTTTTCTCCTTTGCAGAAAAGGCCCCGCCGTACAGGCAGGACCGATACTGCTTCTATTTTACAGCAGACGCAGACAATAATCAATAAAGTCGAGCGTATATTTTTGGCTGCGCAGCCAATCAGAGGCGTGGCCGTCATCGAGGTAGGCCAGCAGGGCTTCGGTCAGGATGGGGTCCTGCATCAGATACTCGCGGCAGTACTGCCCGTCCGGCTCTTGGATAGCCTGGCAGAACACAACGCCGCGGCCCTGAAAAACATTGACGCTCATCGACGGAGTCGGCGCCAGCCGGGCAGAGTCCACGATGCGCAGGGTGCGGCGGTCAGACTCCGCAGCGCGGCGCAGCCGCAGGAGCAGCTCCCGGCGGGTGGGAATGTCCGGCGCATCGCACAGATCCGGCGGAATGTCGAACATTTTCCCGGTGCGTACAAACTGCAAAAGACCTTCCTCACAGAAATAGAGGTCCGGGGCCTGGGCGCTCCACATCTGCAGGTGTTCGAGCAGGGCGGGCAGGGACTGCAGCGCGGCGCCGGGCCGGACAAGCTGCAGGGCCATTTTCTCGTCGGCAAACAGGGCGAACGGCGGCTGGTAGCGGATCATGGAGCAGCGGTGCTTTTCCGAAAAGAGGTCGTTGTACAGCGCTATGGATTCCGAAAAGTCGTGGGCATCGGTGGCCAGCTTCAGCACCGATGCGGCGTTGAGATATTTGCGGCTGAACGCAAGGCGCAGATTTTCGACGGCCTGGCGGTCCATGATGATGTAGGCCTTCTGGCCCTGGATGTCCATCATGACGGCGGCCTTGGGCAGCAGCAGATAGACAGGCATCAGCGTGCCGGGGCTGGGCTCGGTCATGACGTGGCGCACGACGCGGGCCTCGTAATTCAGCTTGGGCAGGAAAAGGAACGGCAGTGTGCGGGTCAGGATGGACACGCCGGACACCCATTCCCGGGGAATGTCGCGGTTCTCGGCATAAACCAGCAGCTGGGACAGTGTGACGGGTGCGCCGTCCGCTGCCGAAAAGCGTTCCACCAGCACATGGTCCAGCGTGGGGTTTGTGAACGGCGAGAGGAGCAGCGGGCGGGTATCGCCGGACAGAATGTGGTTGGCCACCAGCGATGCCACGGCGGCGGCGACTGCGCGGCTGCCCTCTATGTACTGCTCGCTGCAGCGCAGCTGGCTGGCGGCTTCGTTGGAGATAAGGCCCTCGCGGTGGGTGAAATCCTCCACCCGGAAAGAGACCTCCAGCAGGTGGTGCAGCTCGGCGCGCAGCCTGGGATCGGGGCCGCGGCCACGCTGCTTGTATTGCAGCAGCAGGGCGGATTTCTCTTCCTCGCTCAATTCCAGCGCGTCGGCCAGGTGCTCCAGCTGGAACTCCCGCGGGGTACGCTGACCGCTTACAATTTTGTACAGCGTGGAGCGGTCGATCGACGCTTTGCGGGCCAGCTCGGCCATTGTGCCGGGGTAGCGGGTGACGAATATCTTCAGGGTCTGGGTCAGTTCGCTCATGGGGGCGGCCTCCATTTATGGAATGCTATTACTATACCGCGAAAGTGCCGCGCTGGCAAGTGTAAACTTTTTTGGTACATCGTTGCGATATGCCGGGAAATTTGTTATAATCTGGGAAAGTGAAAACGAGGTGACCGTTATGAAAAAGCATCCTCTTTTGGCGGCAGGGGCCGCGGCGGGCACGGCGGTGCTGGGCGCGGCGTATGCTGTCTACCGCGTTGCCTTTTACCAGAAGCCGACGACGAAGGTGCCCTCCCCGGCGGATATGCCCACGCGGGAGTGTTACCGCAAGGCCATGGGCCCCGACGCCGACGCGCTGGCGCGGGATATGTTCAAGGCCGTGCACATCCCGGCGCAGGACGGTACGCCGCTGGCCGCACGCTACTACCACCACGCCGACGGCGCGCCGCTGGCAATCATCTTCCACGGCTACCGCGGTTATGCGGAGCGGGACGGCCTGGGCGGCTATACGCTGTGTACGGCGCTGGGCTACAATGTGCTGCTGCCCGACCAGCGCGCCCACGGCTACAGCGGCGGCCATACGATTACGATGGGCGTGAAGGAGCGCTACGACGCCCGCGACTGGACGGTCTGGGCGCGGAGCCGCTTCGGCCCCGAGGTGCCGATCTTTTTGATGGGCGTCTCGATGGGTGCGGCCACCGTGCTGCTGGCCGCCGGGCTGAACCTGCCGGACAACGTCTGCGGCATTGTGGCGGACTGCGGCTACACCAGCCCGCGGGAGATCACCCGCAAGTGCCTGCCGGAGTATCTGCCCGGCATGCCGCTGGAGCTGACCTATGCGGTTGGACGGCTGGGCGCGATCCTGTTCGGCCACTTTGACCCCGAGGACGCCGACTGCGAGGCCGCCGCAGCGCAGAGCAAGGTGCCGATTTTGTTTGTCCACGGCGACGCGGACGGCTTTGTACCCTATGATATGGGGAAGCGCAACTATGAAGCCTGCCGTGCGAAAGGCAAGAAATTTTTGACGGTACACGGCGCAGAACACGCCGTGAGCTACTACCACGACAACGACGCCTACACGAAGCAGGCAACGGAGTTTTTGCAGGATTGTCTGGCCCGGCGCGGCTTTGTATGGCCGCCCGAGACCGACGAGCCTGAAAAATGATATAGAGGAGTGTTTATTATTATGAAGCGTATTGCTACCACGAACGCACCCGCCGCCCTGGGCCCCTATGCCCAGGCTGTTGACACCGGTGACACCGTCTATTGCAGCGGCCAGCTCGGCCTGGACCCCGCCACCGGTGCATTGGCCGAGGGCGTGCAGGCCCAGACGCACCAGGCGCTCAAGAATCTGCAGGCTGTGCTGCAGGAGGCCGGTCTGACGCTGGACAATGTCGTCAAGACGACAGTATTTGTGCAGGATCTGGGGGATTTCGGCACCGTGAATGAAATTTACGGCAGCTACTTCCACGGCGGCTTCCCCGCGCGCAGCTGCGTGCAGATCGCCGCGCTGCCGAAGGGAGCGCTCGTCGAGATCGAGTGCATTGCGGTGCGGTAATAGCGCATTGACGCGAAAAAATGCTTTGCAGAGGCGGATTTCCTATCCGCCCGGGGAGGCTTCCGCCGCCGCGGACGGCGCGGGCGCATATAGAATGCGCCCCTACGGAGGCTCCGTGAGGGGAAATCACAAATAGAAAACGCGGATTTGTAGGGAACGGTCTTGACCGTTCCGGGCCGTGAGTGCCGATCGCAAAGCGCCGCGGAGGGGTCAAGACCCCTCCCTACAGAAAAAGATAACCGGCAGGCCGTTGAATCGAACGGTCTGCCGGTTTCGGTTATTTCCCGTAGCTTGCCAAAAACTGCCGGGTGCGTTCCTCTTTGGGGTGGTCGATGAGCTCCTTGGCGTCGCCCTGCTCGACGACGACACCGCCGTCCATGAAGAGGATGCGGTCCGCAGCGTCGCGGGCAAACTTCATCTCGTGCGTGACGATGATCATCGTCGTCTTGTGCTCGGCCAGCTCGCGCAGGACGCGAAGCACCTCGCCGGTCAGCTCGGGGTCAAGGGCCGAGGTCGGCTCATCAAAGCAGAGGATGTCCGGGTGCAGCGCCAGTGCGCGGGCAATCGCCACGCGCTGCTGCTGCCCGCCGGAAAGCTGGTGCGGGTAGTGGTTCTCCCGGTCAGAAAGCCCCATCTGCGCCAGCAGGGCCTTTGCCTGCGTTTCAATGTCGGCCAGAATCTGCCGCCGGTTCTGCTTGTAGTTGGGGCGCTCCTTCGCCAGGAGCTGGCCCGCCAGCATGACGTTCTGCAGCGCCGTGTACTGGGGAAACAGGTTGAAGCTCTGGAACACAAGGCCGAAGTGCAGCCGCTTTTTGCGGATGGCTTCTTCGCTCTGCGTTTTGCTGTCGGCGGCGCTCCACAGCGTTTCACCCGCTACCGTAATGCTGCCGGTGTCGGCGGTCTCCAGAAAGTTCAGACAGCGCAGCAGCGTTGTTTTGCCGGAGCCGGACGAGCCGATGATGGCGAGAGCCTCGCCTTCGGCCAGATCAAACGAGATGTCGCGCAGCACCTTTGTGGCACCAAAGCTCTTGCCGATGCCGTTTACTTCCAACAATGCCATAGCCGCGCCCCCTTACTTGAAATAGTCCAGCCGCTTTTCCAGCCAGCCGAACAGCAGCGTCAGCGCACCGACGAACACGAGGAAGAACACCGCTGTGGAGAACAGCGGCCAGATCAGGCCCTTGGCGCTGTACTCTTTCGCCATCATGATGATGTCCTTGTTGGCGATGACGTTCGCCAGCGAGGTATCCTTGACCAGCGTGATGATCTCATTGCCCATGGGCGGCAGGATGCGCTTGATGACCTGCAGGAGCGTGACGCGGAAGAAAATCTGGGTCTTTGTCATGCCCAGCACCTGCCCGGCCTCGGTCTGGCCCCTGGGCACAGCCTCGATGCCGCCGCGGTAAATTTCCGAGAAATAGCAGGCGTAGTTGATGGCGAACGCCACGACGGCGGCGACCAGACGCCCGCTGCCGCCGGACGGCCACGGGCTGGTGAAGCCCAGCAGGCCGGGCCCTAAGTAGATGACCAGGATCTGCAGCATCAGCGGCGTGCCGCGGATGACCCAGACAAACGTTTTGACGACGCCGCGCAGCGGGGCAAGCCTGCTCATGGAGCCGAACGACACCACCAGCCCCAGCGGCAGTGCGAACAATAGAGTCAGACCGAACAGCTGGCAGTTGAGCCAGAACGCCTCGGTCAGGCGGCCCCAGATGACTGCTGCCTCGCCCATCAGTCGGCCAGCGTCAGGCTGTACTTGTCGGCCAGGGCCTGCATCGTGTCGTCGGCCTTCAGCTCGTCAAAGGCGGCGTTCACGGCGTCGGCGGCATCGCTGCCCTTGCGGAAGGCGACGCCGTACTCCTCGGCGTTCAGTTCGTCCTTGATGGCGAGGTTTGCGTAGTCGGTGCCCTCACCGATCATGGCGGTGGCCAGCGTCAGATCCAGCACGGCGGCGTCAGCCGTACCGGCGGCGACCTCCATCAGGCAGTCAGTCTGGACGGACTTGCTGACGTAGTCGGCCTGGGAGAGGCTCTCGTCCTCGCTGATGGCGCTCTCACCGGCGGAACCGGCCTCGGCCACGATGGTCTTGCCGACAAGGTCGGCGGTGGAGCTGTAATCGGCATCGGCCTTCATGACGACGACCTGCGCGTTCTTGGCATAGGCCTTCGTGCAGGCGGTGTTGGCCATGATGTCATCGGTCAGGGTCATGCCGTTCCAGATGCAGTCGATGCTCTTGGCGTCCAGCTCGACAATTTTGGTGTCCCAGTTGATCTCAACAAAGTCTGGCTCCACGCCCAGCTTTTCGCAGACGGCAGTGGCAAGCTCGGTGTCAAAGCCGGTGAAATTGCCGTCGGCGTCAGTGTAGTTCATCGGCTCATAGACGGTGTAGCCGATGGTCATTTTGCCCTTGTTTTTGATGTAGGCAAGGTCGCTGTCGGCAGTGGCGTCAGCGGCGGAAGCTGCGGTGCTTTCCGTAGAAGCTGCCGTGGATGCGCTGCCGCCGCAGGCGGCCAGGCTCGCGGCCATGCCGAGTGCCAGAACGGTGCTGATGAATTTTTTCATGATACTTCCTCCTATACTTCGCACAGATCCCTCACACTGCCGGTTTAAAGCGGCGGTATGCTTTAATAGTAATGCAAAACCGCGGGTTATGCAAGAGGTTTGGGGGATTTTTGCGGAAAAAAGAATATTTATGCAGGGAAGAGGCGGCAGGCTGCGGCTTGACAAAGGGACAGCGCAGCGTTATAATAAGTATAGAAAAAGGCACTGCGACAAGCGGTTGGTCTCTTTCAAATTGGGTTGATAGGTAAGAACCTAAGAACCGTCACTTGCCAGAGTGGCGGTTCTTGCTTTTTACAACGATGCTCAATGTAATAGTCTTGCGACCAACATAAAACGTGAATGTAAAACGCATGATCTCACCTCCTTTCGGAGGGTAGAGACCAACCGCCTGCCGTATGTGCAGTGCCCGCCGCATAAAGCGGCATAAAAAGAATACCATGTTTCGACGGTTTTTGCAACCGGGAAACATGGTATTTTTTATTGTGTTTTTTACTTGATGACCCGTACCATATCGCGGGTGATGGCGTCCAGCGTGGGCGCACCGCACAGGCGCATCGTGTCGGCCAGCTCATTGCCGAGCTGGGCTGTGTAGGCGGCGACGCCGTCGGCACCGGCACCGTAGACGGCGGTGACGAAGGGCCGCGCGATCAGCACGGCGTCTGCGCCGAGGGCCAGCGCCTTGAACACGTCGCTGCCGGTGCGGATGCCGCCGTCCACCAGAATTTTGGCGCGGCCATCCACGGCGGCGACGATGTCGGCCAGCACCTCCTGCGTGGCGGGACAGTCGTCCAGCACGCGCCCGCCGTGGTTCGAGACAACAATGCCCGCGGCACCGGCCTCGATGGCCTTTTCCGCGCCCTTGACGGTCATGATGCCCTTTAAGATAAACGGCACGCCCGCGGCCAGGGCGATTTCTTTTAACTGCTCCACGGTCTTGCTGCCCGCGGGCGGGTCAAGGTGCTGTAAAAACGGCAGGCCCGCCGCGTCGATGTCCATGGCCATGGCAAAGCAGCCGGAGCTGCGCGCCAGCGCTATTTTCCGGGCCACCGTGGCGTTGTCCCACGGCTTGACGGTGGGGATGCCCGCGCCGCCGCAGGCCGTGATGGCAGCAGCCGCGCCCTCCATGACCTTGTGGTTCGTGCCGTCGCCGGTGAAGGCAGCAATGCCAGCCGTCGCGCAGGCGGGGACAAGGATATTGTTGTAGTCCAGATCGTTGTACTTGTCGCCGTAGTGCAGCGTCATGGCGCCGACAGGCCCGGCAAAGAACGGATATTTGAAGCTACGGCCAAACAGCGTCAGGGAGGTGTCCGGCTCAAAATTTTCATGGATGGTATCCATGTTCAGCCGTACATTGCGCCAGGCGTCAAAGTTGCGGACGGCCACCGTGCCGCTGCCCTTGGCACCGGGGCCGGGGATCGTGCCGCCGCAGGCGCGGCCGTTGCAGACCGGGCAGGCGCGGCAGGGGCCCATCTGACCCTGGGCAGCCTGTAAAACTTCTTTATATGTCATCTGGATTTTGCCTCCTGTGCTGCGAGCCGATGCGAGCATCGGCCCCTACAAAAATCGGGTAATTATGCTCCGCGCCCATTATAGCGCGTTTTGCCAGCTGCCGCAAGGCCGCTGACGACGACAAGTGCGCACAGTACACAGAGCCCTGCGCCCGCCTGGCCGGTCAGGTCGCCCACAAGGCCCACAAGCGGGCTGGCGGGGATCATCAGCAGACTGTAGGCCATGCTGTCCACGCTGATGAGCGTTGCGCGGCGGTCACTGGGGATCGCGTCGTTGAGCCGCTGCATACTGTGCAGGAACCAGACGGAGAGTGCCCCCTGTACGAGTACCGGCCCAGCGGCGCAGAGCAGCGCCGGGGCCGCGCCCGCCAGAAGCGTGCCTGTGCCGACGAGCAGCGCACAGCCGAAATAGAGCGCGCGCAGCCGTTTGGGGTGCAGGCGGCGGCCCAGCGATGCGCCCGCCATGCCCGCGGCCCCAGCCAGCAGACCCGGCAGGAACAGCCATTCCATGGCCCAGCCCTGCTGGGTCAGCCGCTGCTGGACGAACATCGAGGTCAGGTAGGACGGCAGCGAGATGACCGCGTCGGCCATGATAATGCGCCGCGCCGGCGTGCTGCTGCACAGGCAGTCGAGACTGTCCAAAATGTGCACACGCAGCCGGGCGGGCAATTCCTGTAAGATGTGCTTCTCGCGGGCGGCCTGTTCGTCGGTGACGACAGGTTCGGTCAGGTTGGCCGCGGCCAAGGCGGAGACGGCGCTGACCGCGGCGTCCGCAAGGTAGTAGCCCGCCGAGGTCAGCACCCCGGCCAGCAGGCTGGCCAGTGCGCCGAGGGCGGAGGCTAGCTTCATGAAGATTGACGATTTGGCGTCAACTTTAATGTAGTCGCGCTCCCGTCCGGCGGTTTTCAGGCTGTCGTAGGTCAGGGCTTCCGTGGTGCCGGAGAGCAGGTTGTAGCCCAGCGCTTTCAGCCCCATGCCCGCGCAGATGAACGCGAGACTGGGCGCAAACGCCATGGTGGCGGCGGAGACAACGCCCAGCGCACCGCCGAAGATCAGCGTGCGCCGCCGCCCCAGCAAATCGGCGGCCATGCCGCTGGGAACCTCACACAGCAGGCTGACGCCGTGGAAAACGCCCTCGGCCAGGCCGATTTGCGCCAGCGTAAAGCCGCGGGCCGCCAGCAATGCGACCCAGACGGCGTCGGTGAAGCGCAGGGTAGAGGTAAATGCGTGCAGATACACGCAGCGAAGCTGTTTTTGTAAATTCATGGGGGAACACCCTTTCGTGATAGTATACGAAAACGTGCCCTTAAATTTATGTAAAAAGGCAGCAAAAAGCGCCCCGCGGCAAAGCCACAGGGCGCAAAAACTGCACACTTACAGCGTTACCGAGGTGAAAAAGGGCACACTTACAGCGTCAGTAGGTCAGGGGTTTCCTTTTTTCTGGAACACAACACCAAACTGCCAACGCATAAGGGGGTGCTCTCCTTCCTCGGTGGATTTGGGATAAGTATAGCACGGCGTTTGCCAAATGTCAAGAAAAATTGTACAATAGGGGCATGATTTTTGAAAGCTAAGGGGAACGGGTATGAAACGTCTGGTCGTCGGGCTGCTGGCACATGTGGACAGCGGCAAAACTACATTGGCCGAAGGGCTGCTTTACCGCGCGGGGGTGCTGCGCAAGCTGGGGCGCGTGGACCACAGGGACGCCTTTCTTGACACCGACAGCCAGGAGCGGGCGCGGGGCATCACGATCTTTGCCAAGCAGGCCGTGCTGACGCTGCCCGCCGCGGACGGCGCCGACGAGACCGAGCTGACGCTGCTGGATACGCCCGGCCACGTGGATTTTTCCGCCGAGGCCGAGCGCGCTTTGCAGGTGTTGGATTACGCGGTGCTGGTCGTCTCCGGCACCGACGGCGTGCAGGCCCACACCGAGACATTGTGGAAGCTGCTGGCACGTTACCGCGTACCTACGTTTGTATTTGTCAACAAGATGGACCTGCCCGGCGCGGACGCCGCCGTGCGCCTGCGGGAGCTGCGCGGGCGGTTCGGGGACGGGTGCGTGGATTTTTCCGCCGCGCCCGACCCGGAGGCGCTGGCTCTGTGCAGCGAGCCGCTGATGAACGAGGTGCTTGAGACCGGCGCAGCAGCGGCAGAAACGATACAGACCGCTATTGCGCGGCGGCAGGTGTTTCCGGTGTTTTTCGGCGCGGCGCTGCGGCTGGACGGGCTGGACGGGCTGCTGCGCGGCCTGCAGACGCTGACCCGCACCCCGCCCCGGTGGCCGGAATTCGGCGCGCGTGTGTTCAAAATCAGTGAGGATGCGGGCACGCGGCTGACCTGGCTGAAGGTCACGGGCGGCGTGCTGCATGTAAAAGATGTGCTGCCCGGCGGCGAGAAGGCCGACGCGCTGCGGCTGTACAACGGCGGCAAATTCCGGCTGGTCAGCGAGGCGCTGCCCGGCATGGTCGTGGCCGCAGCGGGGCCGGTCAGTACGCGGCCCGGGCAGGGGCTTGGCGCGGAATCCGACGCCGAGACGCCGCTTTTGGAGCCGGTGCTCAACTACCGCGTGGACTGTGACGCCGACCCCCATACCTTATTAAAGGCGCTGCAAACGCTGGAGGGCGAGGACCCGCAGCTGCACGTCAACTGGCGGGATGATCTGGGCGAGGTACACGTTCAGCTGATGGGCGAGGTGCAGCTGGAAATTTTGCAGACGATCTTGCAGGAGCGGTTCGGGCTGACCGTGGCGTTCAGCGAGGGCGGCATTTTGTATAAAGAGACGCTGACAAGGGCGGTGGAGGGCATCGGCCACTATGAGCCGCTGCGCCATTATGCCGAGGTACATCTGCTGTTGGAGCCGGGGGCGCGGGGCAGCGGTGTGCAGCTGGCGGCGGACTGCCCGCCCGACACGCTGGCCGAAAACTGGCAGCGGCTGATCTTAACGCATCTGGCCGAGCGCACCCATCCGGGCGTGCTGATCGGTGCGCCGCTGACCGATGTGAAGATCACGCTGGCGGCGGGCCGTGCCCACCAGAAGCATACCGAAGGCGGGGACTTCCGCCAGGCGACCTACCGCGCCGTGCGGCAGGGCCTGCGGATGGCCGAGGCGAAGGACGGCGTGCAGCTGTTGGAGCCGTGGTATGATTTTACGTTGGAGCTGCCCGCCGACGCGCTGGGCCGCGCCATGGCCGATGTGCAGAGGATGTGCGGCAGCTTTGAGGCACCGGAGACGTCAGGCGGCACGGTGCGGCTGACGGGCCGTCTGCCTGTGGCGACGGCGCGGGGCTATGCGCGGGAGGTCGCGGCCTACACCCACGGGCTGGGCCGCTGGGCTGTGCTGCCTGCCGGGTACGACGCCTGCCATAACGCCGACGAGATCGTCTCCGCCGCGGGATATGACCCCGACGCGGATGTGGAAAACCCGGCGGATTCGGTGTTCTGCGCCCACGGGGCCGGGTATCTGGTCAAATGGGACGAGGTGCCCGCCCGGGCACATCTGTCCACCGGGCTGGAACGGCGGCTGAACGGCGAGACGGCGACAGAAGAAGCCGACGCTGAGGACGATGCCAACGCGCGCCGCCGCCGTGCCGACGCCTACCGCGGCACGCTGGAGCAGGACAAGGAACTGTTGGCAATTTTTGAACGAACCTACGGAAAAATAAAGCGCCGCGGCGAGACGGGCGACACGAAAAAGGCGGCCCGCGCGGCCCTGCACACGGCCCCCGCGGCGGCGTCCGTGCCCGCAAAGCCCGTGCCCGCCGGGCCGGACTACCTGCTGGTGGATGGGTACAACGTCATTTTTGCGTGGGATGATTTAAGGAAACTGGCCGACGGCAATCTGGACGCCGCGCGGCGCAGGCTGATGGATATTCTGTGCAACTACGCGGGCTACCGCCGCTGTGTGCCGATCCTGGTTTTTGACGCCTACAAGGTGCGCGGCGGCGCGCGGGAGGTAGAGCAGTACCACAATTTGTATGTTGTCTACACCCGCGAGGCCGAGACGGCGGATATGTACATTGAGCGCGCGACCCACGAGCTGGCGAAGGAGCACCGCACCCGCGTTGTCAGCAGTGACGGCGCGGAGCAGATCATCGTCATGGGGCACGGTGCGCTGCGCGTGAGCGCCCGGGCGTTTGAGGAGGAAGTCAGGGCCGTGGAGAAGGAGATACGGGAGTTTTTGGGGGAGTAAAACGAAGGGGAGGGGCGAGGCATACCTCACCCGCAGCTTACCCATGAGATGGAGCTGATGGGAAAGCTGCGGGCCGGGCATGCCCGGCCCCTACTTTTTGTGCAGCGGAAAACTTTCAGAAACCCTGCCGTGCTATACTGGCCTCAACGAAAGGGGGAAAACGCGATGCTTCCGATTTTGATCGTGGATGATGAGCCGCATATTGCCAGGCTCATTGAGATGACGCTGGAGCCGCTGGGGCAGCCGCTTGTGCTGGCCTGCGACGGCGAGCAGGCCGCCGACCTGCTGGAAAAGCAGCAGTTTGATCTGGTGCTGCTGGACGTCATGCTGCCGGGCGTGGACGGCTTTGCACTGATGGACTACATTGCGCCAACCGGCACGCCGGTCATCTTTCTGACGGCGAAAAACGCCGTGGCGGACCGGGTGCGCGGGTTGAAGCTGGGCGCGTATGACTACATCGTCAAGCCGTTTGCCCCGGCGGAGCTGCTGGCCCGGGTCGAGGGACTTCTGCGCCACACCGGGCGGCGGGCGGCGACGCTGCGGGTGTTCGATGCCGAGGTAGACCCGGACAACCGCACCGTGACCCAAAACGGGCGCGCGGTGGAGCTGACCCCGCGGGAGTTTACGCTGCTGTTGGTTCTGGTGCGGGCGCGGGGACAGGCGCTCTACCGTGATATTTTGTATGAGCGGGTCTGGGGCCCCGACGCGGAGCCGAACCCGCGGGCGCTGGATCTGCACATCCACCGGCTGCGCAAAAAGCTGGACTGGGCGGACAAGATCGTGACCGTGCCGAAGGTGGGGTATAAGCTGCTGGCAGAACGGTAGGGGCCGGGCATGCCCGGCCAGCGGGCTGCAAGACGGCAGACCGTGAAGGGGTCATGGCGGAAGGCTGCCGGACCGGACATGTCCGGCCCCTACATGGCGGTAAATCAAAATGGATCATACAACCGGGAAACCGCAGGAGGTGACTTTATGAAGCGTACATCCATGTATACGGCTGTCCTTGCACTCTCGCTGGCAATGGCGCTGGCGGGCGGCGGGCTGGCGTGCAGGACGTTCCGGGAACGGCTGGACGCGCTGGAGGAACAGGCGGTTTTGCAGCACCAGCGCAATGTCTGTGGGCTGGAGGACGCCTTTGCCGCCGAGTACGATACCCGGAGCGGCGCGGGCTATCTGAGCAGCGGGGCCGACTCGGTCTGCGCCCGGGTAGGGCAGGCGTACACCCGCGGCCAGTGGCTGATCCTGGGCAGCAGCACTGCCGCGTTTGCGCTGATGCGGGAGGGCGACGTCGCCTACAGCGCTCTGCCGGAGAGCGTGGCCGCCGCCGATGTGCAGCAGGCCGCCGCGGCCACGGACGGCATCCTGCTGCGCGGGGAGACGCTGCTGCTGGGCGGGGTGTTGAACACGCCCTACTCCTACCCCGTGGCCGTTGTCACGGCGGCGGATGCGTCCGAGGCATTCGCCGCGCGGAATCGGCTTTTGTACAGCTGGCTGGCCGTGCAGGCGATCATCACGCTGGCGGCGCTGGTCGCGGCGTACCACTATGAGCGTCTACAGGAGCTGAACGCCCGCCAGAGCCGCTTTGTGGCCGACCTGACCCACGAGCTGAAAACGCCGCTGACCAGCCTGATCGGCTACGCCGACCTGCTGCGCGGTGGCACGTTGGATGCGGAACGACGGCGCACGGCGGCGCAGGCCCTCTACCATGAGTCCGCACGGCTGGAGAGTTTGAGCCAGCAGCTTTTGGCGCTGAACGGCTTGCAGGCGGACGGCGTGGTGCTGCACCCTGTGCGGGTGGCCGCGGCCTTTGCCGATGCCGTGCGCAGTCTGCCGGATGTGGTGCTGGACTGCGACGCGCCCGCGGAGGCCGTTGTGCTGGCGGACCGGATGCTGCTGGCGGACCTTGTGCGCAATCTGGCGCTGAATGCATGGCACGCCGGGCCGCAGGACGGCGCGGTCCACCTGCGCTGCACCGACGCGGGCGAATGCTGGCGGCTGACCGTGCAGGACACGGGCTGCGGTATCCCGGCGGAGGCGCTGCCCCACCTGACCGAGCCGTTCTACCGCGTGGACAAGGCCCGCGCCCGGGCCAACGGCGGCAGCGGCGTGGGGCTGGCGCTCTGCGCACAAATTGCAGAGGCATTCGGCACGCAGATGACCTTTGCAAGCCGTGTGGGCGAGGGCACGACAGTGACGATTTTGTTGCAGAAGGAGGCAGAGCATGAAGAAGCAGCGCAGCAACAATAAATTTTTAAAAATTGCCGCGGTAAGCCTGGCTCTGCTGGCACTGCCGCCGCTGGCCGTGTACGGGCAGACGGTGCGCTGCCGTGCGGCCCAGCCGCGGCCCGCTCTGCCCGGCGTGATGAGCGACGAGATACGCTTGGACCCCGTGGCCGGGGCGCTCTACCGTTACGGCGTGCAGGGCGGCATCAATCGGGCGGACAGCTATTGGTCCGACAATGTCTTTACCGTACTGCGCGGCAAGCTGAAGCAGGCCGCCGCGCGGGGCCTTCTCAGCCGGGAGCAGCTTGACTACCTGCTGGACCGCGTGGCCGAGGGCAAGGCCCACGCCGGGCCGGTGCAGCCGGAAAACGGCAGCGTGCAGGTCCAGTGCTACGGGTGCAGCTACACGGGCAATATCCAGACTGTGAGCTTTCGGATGTACACGGTGAACGCATACAAAGTGACGGAAAGCGGCGAGATGTACAGTATCGACGATGAGACGAGCATCGAGCTGATGTATTTGCCCGGCAACGGCGCGTTTTTGCAGGTCGGCGTCCTTGACAACCGACTGCCCACGGCAGAAAGTACACCGGAGGAGCAGGTGCAGGCGTTTTTGACCCAGCTGGACACAACGCTGGACGGCAGCTGGGAGCAGACCACCACGGAGGACGGGCTGGAATATAAGCATACCTCCGGTGTGCTGCGGGTCGTGCGCTATGCCCCGGACGAGGTCGATTTCGCCCTGTGTGTCACGCTGGACCCGGACGTCTACGGCGGGCTGGACACGCTGAGCAATGTGGTCATCGGCCCCGATGGGACGATCTACACGCCGAGCGGAGAATATGGGACTTTTTGAAAAGGAAGAAAAGCGCCCTGCACGGTAAAAAAGTGCAGGGCGCTTTGCGGTTTCAGTTGGCGCTGTTCAGGCGGTAGCCGACCTTGTAGACGGTCTGGATGTCGTTTTGCAGGCCGAGCTTGCGGCGCAGGCGGTTGATATGTACGTCCACGGTGCGGCTCTCGCCGATAAAGGCGTAGCCCCAGGCGGCCTCGAGCAGCTGGCTGCGGCTTAAAGCTGTGTCGCAGTGGGTCACGAGCACGGCCAGCAGGGCGAACTCCCGCGGGGTCAGCAGCAGCTCATGCCCGGCGCGGGATACGCGGTGGGCGATAAGGTCAACGGCAAGGTCTTTATACAGAATATCCTGTTTGCGGTTTATGATGGGATTCATAGCGGGGCCTCCTTCCGGCAGGATGTTTTTTGAAAGGGTGTACTGTCTATTATAACGACAAATGTTTCCGAGTTGTTACAAAATGCGGGAAAATTTGGACGGAATTTTGACATTTGTTTAAAAATAGACGGAAAAGTTGGTGACTGGGGCGAACGGGCTGGACCCTTCCGGCCATTGCTGCGCTCGGCCACCTCCCCTGAAAGGGGAGGCTTAGCCGCCGGTTTTCCACATTTCAACAAACCCTGTCTATCGTGCTATTTTGTGGGTTTGCACGGGGTTTTCCACAGTTTCAACATGGTTTTCCACATTTCCACAGTGGAAAGATGTCGAAAACCTGTGCAAAATGTGGAGAAAGCCCGCAGAAGCCCGCCGCGGCGGGATTTTTTGCGGTTCGTTCAAAGTTGTTTCACACGTTGTTCATTTTTTGGGAGCATGCTATAATAGTTACAAAAGATAAGGAGGAGGCATTCCCTATGAAAGAGACGACACAGCCGCCGAAGGACCCCAAAAAGAAGCTTTGGATCGGCTATGCGATCATTCTGGCCATCGTTATTTTAAGCAATGTTTTCCTGTTCCCGGCTTTGATGCAGGCGAGCGTGAAAAGCGTGAACTACAGCACCTTCCTGCAAATGCTGGAGAGCAAGGAGCTGGCCACCGTCCAGATCGAAGATCAGCAGATCTACTTTGTGGACAAGAACGACAATTCCTACAAAACCAACGCCATTGCGCAGGACAACAACCTCGTCACCCGGCTGGAGGATGCGGGGGTGGAGTTCGGCACGGTTTATCAGTCGCCCACGATCTGGGATTCGCTGCTGAACCTGCTGATCTCGTTCCTGCCGATGATCATCCTGTTCTGGTTCGTCAACCGCTGGGCGTCCAAAAAGATGCAGGAGATGGGCGGTCCCGGCGGCAACGCCATGCTGTTCGGCGGCAAGTCCGGCGCGAAGCAGTACGTAGTGGACGATGAGACCGGCATCAAATTCAACGATGTAGCGGGCGAGGACGAGGCCAAGGAGAGCTTGCAGGAAATTGTAGACTTCCTGCACAGCCCCAAAAAGTATGAGGAGATCGGCGCGAAGATGCCCAAGGGCGTGCTGCTCGTCGGCCCTCCGGGCACCGGCAAAACGCTGCTGGCCCGCGCCGTGGCCGGTGAGGCCGGTGTGCCGTTCTTCTCCATCGCCGGCAGTGAGTTTGTGGAGATGTTCGTCGGCATGGGCGCGTCCAAGGTGCGCGACCTGTTCAAGCAGGCAGGTGAAAAAGCGCCCTGCATCGTCTTTATTGATGAGATTGATACGATCGGCAAGAAGCGTGACGGCGGCTCCAACCTTGGCGGCAACGACGAGCGCGAGCAGACGCTGAACCAGCTGCTGACCGAGATGGACGGCTTTGACGCCACGAAGGGCGTCGTCATCCTGGCGGCGACGAACCGCCCGGAATCCCTGGACCCTGCGCTGACCCGCCCGGGCCGTTTTGACCGCCGCGTGCCCGTCGAGCTGCCCGATCTGAAGGGCCGCGAGAGCATCCTGCGCCTGCACGCTAAGAAAGTCAAGCTCGGCCCTGACTGTGACTTTGGTGTTGTGGCCCGCATGACGCCCGGTGCGTCCGGCGCCGAGCTGGCTAACATCGTGAACGAGGCCGCGCTCTGCGCTGTGCGCCATCGCCGCAAGGCCGTGACCCAGTTCGACCTGCAGGAGGCCGTGGACACGATCCTGGCCGGTGCGCAGAAGAAGAACAAGATCCTCAACAATAAGGAGAAGTGCATCGTCTCCTACCATGAGGTCGGCCACGCGCTGGTGGCGGCCTTGCAGACGAACAGCGCCCCCGTGCAGAAAATTACCATTGTGCCGCGCACGTCCGGTGCGCTGGGCTTCACCATGCAGGTGGAGGACGGCGACCACACGCTGATGACGAAAGAGGAGATCCTGAACAAGATCGCGACGCTGACCGGCGGACGCGCGGCGGAGGAGCTGATCTTCCACTCCATCACGACGGGCGCGTCGAACGATATTGAGCAGGCCACCAAGCTGGCCCGCGCACTGGTCACCCGCTACGGCATGACCGAGGATTTCGACATGGTCGCGCTGGAGACTGTGAACAACGCCTACCTGGGCGGCGACGCGAGCCTGGCCTGCAGCGAGCAGACGGCGGCTCAGGTCGATGCCAAGGTCGTGGAGATCGTGCAGGCCGAGCACCGGAAAGCGTACCAGCTGTTGGCCGACAATAAGCGCAAGCTGGACGAAATTGCCCAGTATCTGTACGAAAAAGAGACGATCTCCGGCGAGGAGTTTATGCGCATTTTGAACGCACAGCCGCAGTTACCGGCGGGGCCTTCGGCAGATTCCACAAATCAGGCGCAATAAATTTGTGCGGTTGTTGCTGGTTTGCCCCTTGACGGAACCGCTGTGGGCTTGTATGATAAGAACACAAAACTTCCCAGTGAGAGGGGGAAAACGGAATGACCTTTGAAGAATTGCAGGATCTGCTGGCGGAGCAGTTCAGCTGCGACACGAGCGATTTGAGCCGCGGCACAGCGCTGGCTGACCTGGGCGCCGACCATGAGGATATGATCGAGCTGGCGTGGGCACTGGGCGAGGCAATCGGCGAGGAGATCGACGAGAGTGAGCTGAGCGAGGATTTCACCATCGGTGAGCTGTGGCGTTTTGTGCGTGACAAGGAAGAAAACGCACAGGAGTAAAACAAACGAAGGGCCTGCCTTTTGAGGCAGGCCTTTTTGGTATGCAGGTGTGTAAACGAACGGGCGCGCATTCCCGTAGGGGCGGATTCCATATCCGCCCGGGAGGTTTGCGGCGGCGCGAGGTGCGCGGGCGCATATAGAATGCGCCCCTACGGTCAGGCAGATACGGAAAGCGAGAATCATGAAAAACACAAAAACCAAGCGCATGCTGGCGGTGGCGGCGCTGCTGGCCGTAGGGCTGGCGCTGATGCTCTACTACGCGGCGCACAAGCAGGGCTACCATGTGGACGAGCTGTACACCTATGAGCTGGCAAACTATCCCGGCGGGTTCTACGCGCTGGAGGACGGCTATATGGACACCTGGCACGACGGCAGCTTTTACAGCGCGGTCCTGACGCCGGGCCGCCTGTTTGACTATACCATCCCATGGAACAACCAGAAGATCGATGTCCACCCGCCGCTTTACTATTGCCTGATCTATACGGCGGAGTCGCTGTTCCCGCAGCTGGGTCTGCCGTGGGTGGGGCTGCTGCCGAACTTTGTCTGCATCCTGGCGGGCGCGGCGGTGCTGTACTGCACGGCGAAGCGGCTGATCGGGCGGTTCTGGCCCGCGTGGACGGCGGCGGCCTGCTGGCTGCTCTGCGTCGGCGTGCAGGGCATGGCGGTGTTCACCCGGATGTACAGCCTGATGATGCTGGAGGGCATCGTGCTTTTGTACTGCCATGTGGTTTTGTGGCAGGCGCTGCAGGCGGGGCAAAAGCCGCCGCGGGCGGTCTGGCTGGGTCTGTTTGCGGTCACAATGGCCGGGGCGCTGACGCAGTATTTCTTTTTGGTGTTCTGCTTTTTCATCTGCGGGCTGTTCGGTATCTGGCTGCTGGCTACGCGGCGGTTCAAGACGGCGGGCGGCTATGTGATCGCTGAGTTTGCCGCGCTGGCTGCGGCGTATGCGGCCTTCCCCACGATGAAGGCCCATATCTTCTCCGGCTCCCGCGGAAAAGAGGCGTTTGCGAGCGTCTTTGACCTGTCCGCGCTGGCGGAGTGGGGCAGGAGCATCGGCACGGTGGTGCAGCTGCTGGCGGCCCAGTTCGGCGGGCTCTGGCTGTGGGCAGTGGTTGTGGCTGCCGCGGCGGTGGTGCTGTGGCGGCGCGGCTGCCGTCTGCGCGGCAAGGGCCTGTTTGCCGCCGGGCTGCTGCTGGCGTCGACGGGGTACGTGGCGCTGATCGATAAGGCCGCGCCGTTTGAGGCGGACCGCTACTATGTGGTGATCTACGCCGCTGTGGTGCTGGCTGTGGCTGTGGTGCTGGCCAGGCTGGCCCCGCAGCACGAGACCCTGCTGCTGCTGGCACTGGTGCCGATCCTTGCGGCGCACCGGACCGACCCCAACGCCTACCTGTATGAGGACGCTGCCCCGCGCAAGGCTGCGCTGGCCGACACCGAGAGGCTGCCCGCCGTTGTGCTGAACAAGGCGGGGTATGAGGTCGCGCCAGACCTGTTCTTGGAGGAGTTCGCCAAGCGCGAGGCCGTTGACCAGGCAAGCGGCGAGGACGATGCCGCCAGCCTGCGCGCGGCGGTGGAGAGCCGGGACCTGCACGACGGATTCTTGCTGTACGGCTACAATTACGACGCCGCCGTGCTGCGTGCCCTGGCCGAGGATACGCTGGACGTGGAAAAAATCGAGCTTGTGACCGACGGGGAACGGTGCCCGGTGTATTATATTGAGCTGAAGTGAGGGAAAAAGGCTTCTCCCCGAGGGGGAAGCTGTCGCCGCAGGCGACTGATGAGGGCAGAGTGAAAGGGGCAACCCTTGCACTGGTAATGGCGGAAGGCCGGCCCTCATCCGGCGCTTCGCGCCACCTTCCCCCGCGGGGGGAAGGCTTTTTAGAGAAAAGGGGGCGTGTATGCTTTCTAAAAAAAGAAACGGCTGTCTGTGGGTCGTGATGCTGTTTGCGGTGTGCGCCGTTGTGTACGGGGTGCTGAGCAGCTACCCGCGGGAGCTGGCCGTCTACAGCGACGAGCTGCGGTATCTGGATGTGGCGCGCAGCCTTTTGCAGGGGCGCGGGCTGCGGGTGCGCAATATGCCCAGCGACTACCAGAAAATTCTATACCCGCTCTGCATCCTGCCGGCGCTGCTGCTGAAAACCACTGCCGCGCAGATCACGGCCATCGGCTGGCTGAACGCCGTATATATGGCAAGCGCGGTGTTCCCGGCCTATGCGCTGGCACGGGCCATGGGCATGAACCGCTGCCGCACGGCGTTTCTCGTCGGCGTTACGGCAGTGCTGCCCACGATGTCCGCTGCGAGTACGTTTATGAGCGAGACGGTGTTTCTGCCGCTGTCGCTGTGGCAGGTGTATTTTTTCCTGCGGGCGATGCTGGCAGAGCCGAAGGCCCGTGTGGGCTGGTGCGCGGCGGCGGGGGCGTTCTGCTACCTGCTGTATCTGAACAAGGAGGTCGCGCTCTATTATCTGATCGCCTGGGTGCTTGTGCGCGCGTGGGTCTGGTGGCATGACAAGGCGTCGTGGCGGGCGGAGCTGGCCTGCAATGCCGCGCTGCTGGGCAGCTTTCTGGTCTGCTTTCTGCTGGCCAAGGCGACGCTGTTCCGCGGGCTGGGCAACTCCTACAACCAGACCGGCTGGCTGACGGCGGAGCAGTGGCGCTTTCTGCCGTTTGCGCTGGTGTGCGACGCGCTGTTTGCCGTGCTGGCGTTCTGGGTGTTCCCGGTGCTGCTGCCGCTCTGCGGGCTGCACCGCCCGCGCAGGGGCAGCGATGCCCGCCGCACCCAGCTGCCGCTCTTTTTGCTGCTGTCCCTTGGCATCGGCGTGGCGGTCATTGCGTGGTCCATCACGGTGCGCGAGGATTTAGGCTCGCCGTCGCCGCGGCAGCATACGCGGTATCTGGAGCCGCTGCTGATCCCGCTGCTGGCGGTGACGCTGGACACGCTGGATGAAAAGCTGACCAAAACGCGCCGCCGGATCTTGGCGGCTTTGACGATAGTCTGGGGCGTGCTGTTCGTGGCCGTCTGCCGGGCTATCGGCGCGGGCGCGGGCGACAACACCCTTTTGCAGTGGTTTGACTTCGTGGCGGACCGCACGGACCGCCTGTCCGTGCTGGGGCAGGGGGCGTGGCTGGCAGTGTGGCGTGCAGTGATTGCTGTTGGCGTGGCCGTGCTGGGCGTGCTGCTGGTGCGCCGCAGGGGCCGCCGCGTGCTGGCCGGTGCGGCGCTGGTGCTCTGCGTGCTGTGCTACGCGGGCGAGTGGCGCATCAACCGCTGGACGTATGAGGTCCCCGCCGGGACTGCACAGCAGGCGTCGGCGCTGAACGACGCGCTGGCGGAGCTGGACGGCAGAATTTTGTTTATCCCCTACGGCGTGCGCCAGCGGGACAGCCAGCTCATAGAAACGTATGTCGCGCGGGATGTCTATATCGTCGAGTATGAGACGCTTTTGCAGAGCGGTGCGCTGGCAGACGGCGTGCTGGACCTGACCGCCGAGGCCGTCGGGCCGGAGTACCCGGGCAGGGCATATACCGATTTGGACGCGGCGGACTGGGTGCTGGCAGCGGACGGCGTGCCGGTGGATACGAGCGCGTTGGAAAAGGCGGACGCGGCGTGCCCGGCGGGGTATGTGCTGTATCGGAATTTGGATGCACAGAGGGTCAGGTTTGCGGTATCGTGAGCGGGCACGGGCGGATATGGAATCCGCCCCTACGAAAAGGTGTATGCCGATACAGGCCCACGTGCTTTTCCGCGCCGCAGACGGGTAGGGGCGGATTCTGTATCCGCCCGCGGAGGTCTGCGCTGTCCTGACCCGCAAAAATTGCTTCCTCTTTTCCCAAGAGGGGGCTTTTTTTCTTGCGATTGGCGGCGCGGTGTTGTATAATCTTTATTATGTAGAACTGTGTGCAGAAAAGGAGCTTTCCATGGAAAAACTGCTGGTTTTTATCCCTGCTTATAACTGCGAAAAGCAGGTCACGCGGGTGCTTTCGCAGCTGTTGGATCAGCGCATTGCCCCGTGGGTGGGGGAGTGCATCGTCGTAAACAACCGCTCTGCCGACGGCACCGAGGCCGCCGTGCAGGACTGGATGGCCCGCCACTCCGACGCGCCGGTCCGCCTGCTGCGCAATGACCAGAACTACGGTCTGGGCGGCAGCCACAAGGTCGCGTTCGGCTACGCGGCGGCCCACGGGTACGAGCATCTGGTCGTGCTGCACGGCGACGACCAGGGCGCTATTGCGGACCTGCTGCCGATTCTGAACGACGGCACCTACAAAAAATACGACTGCTGCCTTGGCTCCCGCTTTATGAAGGGCAGCAAGACCGGCGGCTACAGTGCGCTGCGCACCTGGGGCAACTACGGCTTCAACTGGCTCTTTAGCTTAGTGGCCCGCAAAAAAATCACCGATCTGGGCAGCGGGCTGAACCTGTATGCCGTGGAACCGCTGAAAAACGAGTACTACAAAAAGTTCCCGGATACGCTGTATTTTAACGACTGCATGATCCTGGCGCTCTGCCAGATGAAGCAGCGGGTACTGTTCTTCCCCATCAGCTGGCGGGAGGAGGATCAGGTCAGCAACAACAAGCTGACGAGCTTCGGCATCAGCCTGCTTAAGCTCTGCGGCAAGTATCTGGCCGGGCCGCGGGCCTTTGTGGAGCGCGAATGGCGCGAGAAATTGATTGAAGATTACAGCTACGAGGTCGTAGCTTCCAACCTGTAAGGAGGGCTTTGGTATGAAGATTCTGGTGACGGGCGCTGCCGGGTTTATCGGCGGCCAGCTGTGGCATACGCTGTGGAAGCGCGGGGACGAGGTCGTCGGCATTGACAACTTCTCCTACGGCAATCCGGACAACCTGAAGTTTGACGACCATGATTTTGGCGCAGAGGTGCGCAGAATGGACATCCGCGACAAGGCCGGGATGCTGGCCCTGTTCGAGGCGGAAAAGTTCGATGTTGTGTATAACATTGCGGGCATTGCGCCGCTGCCGGATTGCCAGAGCGACCCCGTGCAGGCCATTGAGGTCAACACCCTGGGTCTGGTCAACCTGCTGGAGGCGGGCCGCCGCACCGGCATCAAACAGCTCGTGCAGGCATCCACCAACGCCATGTACGAGAACGAGACCGAGTTCCCGACGGTGGAGGGTAAGTTCAACCCGCCGACGCTCATTTACCCGAACACGAAATACTGCGGTGAGCGCTTTGCCCAGAGCTTTGCCGACACCTACGGCATGACTGTGACCTGCCTGCGCTTTGCCAACGTCTATGGCCCGCACATCGACTGCCTGCGCAAGCAGCCGCCGTTCGTCGGCTACATGATCCGCGAGCTGTACTATGACCGCACGCCGGAGTTCCACTCCGACGGCAACCAGCGCCGCGATTACATCTACGTGGATGATTTGATCGCGCTGGCGCTGCGCGTCGTCGAACACCCGCAGAAGGGCTTTGACGCGGTGAACGTGTCCAGCAACCAGAGCTATTCCGTGCGCGAGCTGTACGCCATTGCCAACCGCCTGATGGGCAAAAATATTGAGGCCAAATACTGTCCGAGCAGCCATTACTGGGCCAAGTACCCCGAGCTGTACGGCGGGGCCTACGGCATCAAACCGGAGATCCTGGACCACGAGGTCAACAAGTTCAGCCAGTGCGACAACACCCACGCCCGCGAGGTCTACGGCTGGCAGCCGCAGGTCGATATTGAGACGGGGCTGGGCAGAGTCATTGAGGCCGAGACGCGGATGCTGGCGGGGCTGGAAAAGTAAAAAGGCTTCCCCATCGGGGGGAAGCTGTCGCCGCAGGCGACTGATGAGGGCAGAGTGAATGGAGCAACTCTTCTGCGGAAAATTGCACAGGCAATGGCGGCAGGTCGCCCCTCATCCGGCGCTGCGCGCCACCTTCCCCCGCAGGGGAAGGCTTTTTGAAAAGAGGTACATCATGTCTAAACTTCACCTGATTCTCCCCATGGCCGGCAGGGGCAGCCGGTTTTTTAAAAACGGCTTTGTCTGCCCGAAACCGCTGATCGAAATTAACGGAAAACCGTTCTTTTACTGGGCGGCGCGCAGCGTGGAGAAGTTCGTGGACTGCGCGGACCTCACGTTTGTGGTGCTCGAGGAGCATATCCGCGACTTTGCCATCGACGAAAAAATCAAGGCGTACTGGCCCGCGGCCCGCATTGTGGCGCTGCCCGAGGTGACCGAGGGCGCGGCCGTCACGGTGCTGAAGGGCTGCGAGGGCCTGCCAGACGGTGAGCCGATTTTGTTCAACGACTGCGACCATCTGTTTGTTTGCAGGGCGTTCAACGAGTTCTGCGCCAAGGGCGGCTTTGCAAACGGCCCGGAGGGCGCACTGCTGACGTTTGAGAGCGATTCCCCCGCGTACAGCTATCTGCAGTACGGCGCGGACGGCAATGTCTGCCATACAGTGGAAAAGCAGGTCGTCAGCCATGATGCCATCTGCGGCGCGTACTATTTCAAGGATAAGAAAACCTACGCCGATGCCTGCGCCGAATACCTGAAAAACTGCGAGTACAAGGAATTTTTTGTCTCCGGCATTTACAATGTGCTGGCCGCGCAGGGCGCAAGAATTGCGGGCTTTGCGTGTGATTTACATCTGCCGTTCGGCACGCCGGACGAGTACCGCGCGGCGGAGGCACCCGCCAATAAGGCCGGTTTTGACGCGCTGACCTGAAGGAGTAAGAATGAAAACACCTGCAAAAAAGCGAACGGCGGCGGAGCTGGCGGCTGCGGTGCTGTGGTGCGCCCTGACGCTGGGAACGGACAGGCTGTTCTTCCGCTATGACTGGCGCACGCCGGCGTTTTTTGTCTACAAGGCGCTGTTTCTGGTGCTGGCGTTCGGGCTGGTGCACGGCGCGGTGACGCTGGTGCAGAAGCTGCGCGCCGGGGACAAATTTGCCCGGCGGTGGGTGGCCTGGACGCTGCCGTATCTGGCGGTGAATCTGGTTATCCTGCTCATCGTCTGGCCCGGCATCTGGGGCAATGATGACCTGGCCGTGCTGTATCTGGCGCGGACGCTGCAGCCCAACTCATGGCAGCACTTTCTGACCAGCGGCGCGTTCATTCTGTCACTGATGTTTGTGCCGATGCCCGGCGGCGTCGTGCTGGTGCAGAACCTGCTCATCAGCGGCATTGTGGGCTGCTTTGCGGCTACGGCGCAGGACCTGGCCGAAAAGCGGCTGACCCGTCCGGTGCGCCCGGCGTGGTTTGCGCTGGTCTACCTGCCGTTTTTGCTGCCGCCCGTGCTGATGCACACCCAGCAGCCCTTCCGCACGACCTGGTCAACGTGGACCGAGCTGTTTTTGGTGTTCATGCTGGCGGCCATCTACCTGCGCGGCACGAAACTGAACAAAAAGGAGCTGGCCGCTATCGTGATTCTGGGCACGCTGGCTGCGTCGTGGCGCAGCGAGTGCGTCTACTATCTGGCCGCCATCCCGGTGCTGCTGGCGCTGCTCTGCGCCCGCAGGCTGCTGCGCCCGCTGGCGGTGGGCGCGGTGACGGCGCTGGTGCTGGTGGGGTATTTCGCCTGCTCCCGCTACAGCAGCGCGCTGATGGGCGAGGCGTGGCAGTACAAGATGATCGCACTGTGCTATCAGGCGGCGGCGCTGGTACAGGACGCCGACCCCGTGGAGGACGCCGAGGCGCTGGCCGATATTGACCGCGTGTTTGACGTGGAATTCTGCCGCGCCAACCCCGAGACCCACGGCAATGAACTGCGCGGGGGGATGATCGCCGGGCGCGGCGGCTCGGCGGAGGACTGGTCGGCCTGCCAGAAGGCCATTATAAAGTTGGCCCTCAAGTATCCCAAGAGCATGCTGCGGGAGCGTGCGGGTGTGTTCTACAACACGCTGCGCCAGCGCCAGAACGGCCAGTCTAACCAGAAGATCGCGTTTGCATCGGCATTTTTGCTGTATGAGGGCGAGCCGACGCAGGACGACCAAAAGAGCTTTTTGCAGGACAGCGCCGCCGTGCAGCCGTTGAACAAGGAGCTGCGCCGGACGTTTATTGTGGATATGGCGTCCAGCACCGACTTTGCGGGCGGGCTGATCGACCTGACGTGGTGGATGCTGCCGCCGTTCGTGCTGCTGGGCCTGGCACTGGCGGTGCTGCTGGTGCAGCGGCGCTGGATGTTGTTTTTTGCCGCAGGCACGTTTTTTGCACGCATCCCGCTTGTGTTTTTGACCGCGCCGGACACCTACTTTATGTACTATCTGACGCCGTTTATCGCCGGGTATGCGGTGGCGGCGGCTGCGGTGCTGTACGCAGTGCTGAAACGGAAATTGAAATCGGAAAGGATCACGGGCTGATGCTTGCACTTTTTTTGCTGCTGGCCCTGCTGCTGGTGCTGGTGGGCCATGCGTTCCGCCTGCTGCGGTGGGAGCAGTTCATCCGCATTTATGAGCGCCCGCCCCGCGGGCAGATGCTGCGCGGCATGGCCGGCGGCTATGCGCTGAACTTTGTGCTGCCGTTCCATCTGGGCGATGCCTTCCGCGCGGTCTACACGGGCCGCAGGATGAAGAGCGGCATCGGCTTTGCGCTGGCGACGGTCATCATGGATCGGTTCCTCGACGTCTGGTTTGTGGCGTTCGGGTTTATTGCGTTCCGGCTGCTGGGGCTGGGCGGTGCGCCGGTGGACGGCGCGGCGCGGTATTACCTTGTGTTCTCGCTGCTGCTGGTGCTGGGATTGGTGCTGGTCGTGGCGCTGCGGGATTTTTTGAAGAAAATCTGCCTTGCGTTCTGCGGGCTGTTCAATGACACGCTGAAGCTGGACGGCATGATGTTCTTCTGGAGCCTCATCAATACCTTCAAGGATCTGGGCCGCGTGAAAATCGGGCGGCTGGTCGTCAATACACTGCTGATGTGGGCGGCGTATCTGGGCTCCTACACCGCGCTGGCGGCGGCGTTGACCGTGGCCGGGGAGCCGATGCAGCTGGTGGATGTGTTCGGGCTGCTGTTCGGGCGCAACGCCGCGGACTTTGCCGCGCTGCTGCCCGGCGGTGCGCTGGGCACGGCGGCCCCTGCGGCCCGCTGGCTGCTGCTGGCATGGTTTGTGCTGCCGCTGCTGGCCATGTGGGCGGCCACGCTGCTGCCCGAGGGCGTGCGCGGCGCGATGAACCAGGCCACGCAGGCCGCCCCCGCCGGGGAAAGCTACCTGAACCTGCTGCCACAGGCCGACGAGCATGACCGCGCGGTGTTCTTGAGCCGGTATTTCGGTCTGGAAAACAAGGACTACGTCAAGCGGTTTTTGCAGATGAACCGCGGCATTACGATTTTGGAGGACTATTCCGCCGGGTCGAACGCCACGACGATGCTCTGCATGGACACGCAATCGACGTTCTATCGCAAATACGCCTTTGGCAAGGACGGCGCAAAGCTGGCCGAGCAGCTCGACTGGCTGCGTGCCCAGCAAGACCGCCTGCCGCTGTGCGATATTCTGCGCAGCGAGGAGGCCGACGGCTGCTGCTGGTACGACATGGTCTACAACCCGCAGGCCGTGGGGATGTTCCGCTACCTGCACTCGAACCCCGTGGAAAAGAGCCGCGCCATCCTGCGTGCGGTGCTGGCGACGCTGGAGGATAAGCTCTACAAGCCGACGGCGGTCCCGGCGGACGCGGAAAAAATCGAAAAGTACATCGAGACGAAGGTTGACGGCAACTTGAAAAAGCTGCATGAGGACCGGATGCTGCGCGAGCTGATGAGCTATGACACGCTGCGCATCAACGGCGTGGAGTACAAGAACCTGCCCGCGCTGGACTGGATGTTTGACCATGACCGGCTGCGCAACCTGTTTGCGAAGGACCCCGTGGGCACGATCCACGGCGACCTGACGATTGAGAACATCATCTGCCGCACCGACAACGACAGCTGGTATCTGATCGACCCGAATACCGGCAATCTGCACGAAAGTCCGTTCCTGGATTACGGCAAGCTGCTGCAAAGCCTGCACGGCAGCTACGAATTTATGATGAAAACGCCGCGCGTGGCCGTGCAGGACAACCGTATTGACTTCCAGCTGACGCGCAGTGCGGCCTATGACGCGCTGTTGGCCGCCGTGATGGAGGATCTGAGCGCCCGCTACCCGCGGGAGCAGGTCGAGAGCATTCTGATGCACGAGGTCATCCACTGGCTGCGGCTGATGCCCTACAAGCTGAACAAGGATCGCAAGCGCGCGGCGATGTTCTACGCCGGGCTGGTCATGGTCGCCAACGATGTGGCGGATTTTTCGGAGCATAAAAAGGAGACACTATGCTGATTTGCGTGGATCTGGACGGAACCCTGCTGGACACAGTGCCGGCCAACGCGGCATCCTACCGCGCGGCGCTGGAGGAGCTGGGCTTTACCGTGACCGATGAATATTACGCCGAGCGCTGCAACGGCGGACATTACACACGGTTCCTGCCGCCGCTGATGGGCGGTGCGCCGAGCGCCGCCGATGTGGAGCGCGTGCATGACCGGAAAAAGGCGCTGTACAGTGACTTTCTCGATGCGGTGCGCCCGAACACGGCACTGATGGAAATTTTGAAAACGATGCGCGCCGCCGGGCATGACCTGGCCTGCGTGACCACCGGCAGCAAACAGAATGCCACCGAGGTGCTGGAGCATTTCGGGGTGCGGGAATGGTTCGGCTTGATCGTGACCGGAGAGGACGTGGAAAAGCAGAAGCCCGACCCGGAGGGGTATTGCCGGGCGATGGAGCATTTCCGCGTTACGCCCGCCGATACAATGATCTTTGAGGACTCGGGCATCGGCCTGACCGCGGCCAAGGCCAGCGGGGCAAGGGTATTCAGGGTGGAGCAGTTTTAAGAGCGTGATGCAGGGAAAACCTTGTTCGCCCCTACAAAAACAGCCCCGGAAGGCAGTTGCCTTTCGGGGCTGTTGTACTTGTGATGGAAAATCAGGCCTTCGCGTCCGGGCGGACGATGTCACGGATGACGTTGACGATGTTGTCAGCGGTCAGGCCGTAGTCACGCAGGACTTCATTGGCGGGGCCGGAGTGACCGAACTGATCCATGACGCCGATGCGGCGCACGGGGACAGGCAGCTTCTCGCTGACGACGGAGCAGACGGCCTCGCCCAGGCCGCCGATGATGCTGTGCTCCTCGACGGTGATGATGCGGCCGCACTCGCGGGCGGCGGTCAGGATGATCTCCTCGTCGATGGGCTTGATGGTCGGCATGTTGATGACGCGGACGTTCATGCCCTGGCGCTTGGCCAGCACGGCGGCGCGCAGAGCCTCGTTGGTCATCAGGCCGGTGGAGATGACGGCAATGTCATAGCCGTCGGTCAGCTTCTCGCCCTTGCCGATCTGGAACTCGTAGGTCTCGGGATCGTGGAAAACGGGCGTGGCCAGACGGGAGAAGCGCAGGTAGACGGGACCCTGATAGTTGTAGGCGGCGATGACGGCGGCGCGGGCCTCCACATCGTCAGCCGGGCTCAAGACCACCATGCCGGGGATCGAGCGCATGAGGGCGATGTCCTCGCAGCACTGGTGGGACGCGCCGTCCTCACCGACGGAGAGCCCCGCGTGGGTGGCAGCGATCTTGACGTTCAGGTGCGGGTAGCCGATGGAGTTGCGGATCTGCTCAAAGCCGCGGCCCGCAACAAACATGGCAAAGCTGGACACGAAGGGGACATAGCCCATCGTGGCCATACCGGCGGCGACGCCGACCATGTTCTGCTCGGCAATGCCGCAGTCAAAGTGACGATCCGGGTACTCCTTGCGGAAGATCTCGGTTTTGGTGGCAGCGGCCAGGTCGGCGTCAAAAACCACCAGATTGTCAGCGCCCTGCTGGGCCAGCTCTACCAGCGTGTTGCCGTAGCTGACACGGGTAGCAATTTTTTTAATATCAGCCATTGTTGAACTCGATCTCCTTTTCCAGCGTGGCGTGGGCGGTGCGCAGCTCGGTCATAGCCTGGGCGTATTCTTCGTCGTTGGGGGCCTTACCGTGCCAATCGACGGCGTTTTCCATGTAGCTGACGCCCAGACCCTTGGTCGTGCGCAGCAGGAAGCAGGTGGGCTTGCCGCTGCCGTGGGACAGGTCGAACATCTTGAACGCCTGCTCCAGGTCGGCAAAGGAGTTGCCGTTGCAGACGATGGTGTTGAAGCCGAAGGCATCCATCTTGTGGTCCAGCGGCTCGGAGTTCATGACGTCGCGGGTCGCGCCGTCGATCTGCAGGCCGTTGACATCGATCATGATGCACAGGTTATCGAGCTTGTAGTGGTTGGCGAACATGAACGCCTCCCAGCATTCGCCCTCTTCGATCTCACCGTCGCCCAGCAGGGTGTAGACGTTGATGTCGCTGCCCAGCTTTTTGGCACCCAGCGCCATGCCGCAGGCGGCGGAAACACCCTGGCCCAGGGAACCGGTGCTCATGTCAACACCGGGGACGGTGTTCATGTTGGGGTGGCCCTGCAGGTAGCTGTTGGAGTGGCGCAGCGTGGGCAGGTCGGCCACCGGGAAGAAGCCGCGCTCCGCCAGCGTGGCATACAGGCCGGGGGCGCAATGGCCCTTGCTAAGTACAAAACGGTCGCGGTTGGGGTCCTGCGGCTGTTCGGGGTCAATGCGCATCTCGCGGAAATACAGATAGGTCAGAACGTCCGCCGCGGACAGGCTGCCGCCCGGATGACCGCACCCGGCACCGTGGGTGGCTTCGATCACACCCATGCGCACGCGGGTCGCAGTCAGTTTTAACTGCAGCGTTTCCAGTTTTGTCATAGCTAAGCTCCTCCGGTCACTTATGGTAAAATCGGGCAGTATATATGGATACTGCTACACAATATACTATCTTATATTATACACGTTTCGCGGAATCCCGCAACATTTTTTTACAAATTTCGTGAAAAAAGGCTGTTTTGGTGCATTCGCGGTAAAATTGACACGCCCAAAAGCCCGCTGTTATGCACCCTTTGTGCGTAATGCCAAAAAATGGGGCGATTCGTACATAAACTACAGCAAAAAGCACCTTGCACAAAGCGGGCATTTGTGGCATAATTTAAGTACAGCCGCGGTGCGGAAAGCCCATGATATGAGGCAGCCGCCCGGCCCACACTACAAGATATGGGAGGGAAAGAGAGTGCCCAACGGGATCTACATCCAGACTGAGTACCATGGCAAGCTTATCCGCAAAATCGTCTGCAATGGGGATGAACGGTGGTTTATCGGCTCCAACTGCGCCGTGACCTTCCTGTCCATGGACGACTGTATGGCCGCCATTGACCGCCTGTAATTGTAAAAAGGAAGTCTGCCGCACGCCGTCCTTTGGGGGATGACGTGCGGCTTTTTGCATTTGTATACGAGGTTTGTATGAAAAAACGGAACTGGCGTCTGATGCTGCGCCGGGTGCTGAACCTGGTGTTCAGCCGCATTGTTGTGACCGGCGTGCTTCTGCTGCTGCAGGCGTTCTGGCTGTTTGCGCTGTTCTACTGGCTGGCGGACTACGCCAAATGGTTCGGCGGCGTGGGCGTTGCCATGAGCATTATCATGTGCCTGGCGCTGATCCGGCAGGATTCCACGGTGCCGGAGTTTAAGATCAGCTGGATGATCCTGTTTGCCGTTATGCCGGTGCAGGGCGGCATTTTGTACCTGCTGTGGGGCAACAAGCGCCCGGCGCTGGGCTTGCGCCACCGGCTGGAGCGCGCCGAGGACGCAATGGCCCCGGCGCGGAAGGACGACCCCGACGCCGCGGCGGCCTTGCAGCGGCAGGACCCCCGCGCCGCGCTGACGGCCCGCTACCTGCACGACTACGGCCCGATGCCGGTCTGCGGCGGCACGGCGGCGAAATATTACCCGGACGGGCAGAGCATGTTTGCCGATATGCTGCCCGCATTGCAGGGGGCACAGCACAGCATTTATGTGGAGAGCTTTATCATCGGCATGGGCGAGATGTGGGGGCAGATCCACGAGATTTTGCGCCGGAAGGCCGCGGCAGGGCTGGACGTGCGGGTCATCTACGACGACGCGGGCTGCCTGAGCCTGCTGCCCCACAACTACGCCGAGATGATGCGGGCCGACGGTATCCGGGCGTTCAGCTTCAACCGCTGCGTGCCGATGCTGAACCTGGTCATGAACAACCGCGACCACCGCAAGATCATGGTCATCGACGGGCAGATCGCCTTTACGGGTGGTGTGAATCTGGCGGACGAGTATATCAATAAAATCGTGCGGTTCGGCTACTGGAAGGACAGCGGCGTCCGGCTGGATGGCCCCGGCGCAGCGAGCCTGGCAAACATCTTTTTGACGTTCTGGAAGGCAAAATACCCCGACGAGGATCTGGACGCGGGCTGCGACCTGCCCGCCGCCGTGCCGGTGGAAACGGACTGCCTGGTGCAGCCCTTTGCCGACACCCCGGTGGACCGCGAGGCCGTGGCGAAGAACGTGTATCTGGAGCTTATCAACCAGGCGCAGAAGCGGCTGTACATCTGCACGCCGTACCTGATTCTGGACAACGACCTGCTGTCCTGTCTGCGGCTGGCGGCCAAGCGCGGCGTCGATGTGCGCATCTACACGCCCGGCGTGCCGGACAAGCCGACGATCTACCAGCTGACGCGGAGCTATTTCCCACATTTGCTGCGGGCAGGCGTTAAAATTTACAGCTACACGCCGGGCTTTCTGCACGCCAAGACCTGGCTGGTGGATGACCGCATTGCCGCGGTGGGCACGGTGAATCTGGATTACCGCAGCCTGTACCTGCATTTTGAGAACAGCGTGCTGCTCTACGGCGGCGCGGTGCTGGACGATGTGCGGCGCGATCTGGCGGAGATCGAAAAGGAAAGTGCCGCGGTGACGCTGGCGGACTGCCGGACCGGATTTTTTGGCACGCTGTACAGCGCGGTGCTGCGGCTGGTGGCACCGTTGTGCTGATGGCGGGAGAGTCCCCGACGACACGGGGGGCATCCGCTGACGCAAACGGGCACGGAGCGGTCAAGACCGCTCCCTACAAGGCACCCGTGTATGGCAGACCGTAGGGAGGGGTCTTGGCCCCTCCGGGAAAGTGGACCGCTGACGCAAACGCCCCGGAAACAGGCGGCGGTGTAAGCTGGCGGGCGAGCAATGCTCGCCCCTACAAGAGTTTTTTGACATTCTGAGCAATACGCAAAGCCCGTCCCGGGTCAGACCGGGGCGGGCTTTGTGGTTTCAGGAGGCGTATTCGCGCTCCAGCGTTTCTATAAAATGTACCGGGTCGATGATGCGGAGGCCGTCGGCGTTGGGGGCGGCGGTGTCCAGCAGGGTTTGCAGCATTTCCTCGTTTGTCAGGGCAGGCGCGACCTGCCAGCCCACCGCCATGACGCTGACGCAGTAGGGAATGCCCCAGCTCAAACCGCCCACCGCATCATAGCGGTAGCCGCATTGGCCGGGGACGTATTCCTCGGCTACGGTGCGGTAGGCGCAGGGCAGGCCCAGGCAGAAGGGACTTTTCCGGGCGGCCAGCATACCGGAGTCATTGGGCAGGCCGGTTTTGCAGGCGGCAGGGCTGTCCCGCCGGGTGAGGTCAAAGGTGGAGGTGCTCAAGGTGAGACGCGCGGAACCCGCAGCGGCACCCTGCGCGGTCAGCACCAGAAGGCCCGCCGCCTCGGCATCGGCGAGCGCGTCGCGCCAGAGGTCGGCGTTTTCAAACAGATCCCTGTCCCCGGGGGCGGCGGAGACTGACACGGCGCGGATCTTTTCTCCCTCCGGCAGGGTCTCGTTGATCTCCAGGATGTGCCGCAGGGCGTCGGCGTGGGGGCGGCTGTCGGCTGCACCGGGCGTGGCCATATAATAGACCTGCACGCCCGGCGCGACGCCAACGGTCTGCCCCGCCAGAATGCTTGCCACGGCGGGACCGTGCAGCGTGCCCTCGTTGAGGCCGCTGTCGATGCCCGTCTCACAGTAAGCGGCGATAGCGCCTGAGATTTCGGGGTGGTCGGTCAGCAGAGACTGGTCAATGATGGCGATCTTTACACCCTGCCCCGTGATGCCGCGCGCCTGCAGGGAACGCACGCCGAGGCCGGGGTCCCTGCCCGCTTCCAGCAGGGCGGCGGTTTCGTCCTCGGCCCCCACAAGGACGGTGCGGTCATTGAAGGAGTAGGTGTCGAGATAGAGGCGGTTGTATTCGCCCGGCTGGTAGGTTTGCTTTTGCTGAAAGCCAAACTCCGGCACGTAGGACAGGTCGTCGTAGGGGAGCGGGGTGGCCTGCGGCGCTGCCGTGGGGGCCTCGGTGGGCGAGGGTGCCGCAGTTGGTGGAGCTGTGGCCGCCGGGACGGCAGTTTCGGCGGCGGTGCAGGCGGTCAGGGTCAGCGCCAGCAGACAGGCGGCAAGGCGGGAAAGATGTTTCATGAAGGGACCCCTTCCTTATAAAAAGGTCAGGAGCCGCTGGGACCGCGGGAGCTGACGCTTGGGGGCGGGGTGGTGGTGTAAAAGGCAGTGCCGTTTACGGTGCTCTGGGTCATGCCGACCAGGTCGAGGAGCTGGGACTCCGAATAGCGGGCGGCGTCGAGCTTCTCGCAGGTGCAGCGGTAGACGTTGTCGGAGACCGAGACGATGCCGAGCCGCGTCAGGCGGGCCAGCGATTTTTCGAGCGTCTGCGGGTCGGTGCGATAGCCTTTTTCGGTGAGCGCCGCCGCAAGCTGCGCGGCGGTGCTGGGCTTATCTCTGAGCAGGAGAGCCAGCGCAAGCCGATGACCCGTGAGGTAATAGGGGAGCAGACCCCTGCGGAGCCAGATGCCCTTTGGATGCTTCATGGCGGAACACTCCTTTTCTTTATAGGCAATACCGCATAATTCTAAGTGCCGATACGGCGAGCGAGGTGCGGCAGCTGCTAAGCCAAAAGCGCAGATAATACTTTGTGTATTATCGAGCATTTTGGCAACGCAGATGCCGTGCCGCAGCCGCCGGAGCGGCGCTTAAGCCGTAAGGCGGGAATTATGCGGTGTTGCCTAAGCTATTTTCTTATTTACTGCTGCGACTGCGCAAGAGCCTCATCGATCAGCTTTTGCAGTGTGGCAGCGTTATCCTCTTTATCAATACCGCCCATAATCGGTTCCCCAACGATGTTGCCCTGACGATCCACAACGCAGGTAGTGGGGAAGGCCATAATGCCGAGGGCAAACTTACCGGCATCACTGGCAGAGTCAAAATAGATGTTGCGGAATGCAGCCCCGGCCTGTTCCAGAATCTGTTTGGCAGCGGCAATGTTGTCCGCGTTGCCATCAAGAGTTTCTGTGTTGATACCGATCACCTCGCCGCCCTGCTCTTGAATGCGCTGATTCAATGCGTTAAGGTCGTCCATCTCGTCCACACAGGGCTTGCAGCCGCTGAACCAGAAATTTACAACGGTGAACGCATTATCGGCAAAAAGACTGCTGCTTACGCTGTTGCCGTCCAAATCCTTTCCTTCAAACTGCGGGAATGTGCTGGCCGTCTGCGTCATAGACTGGCTGGCAGCTTCATCCTGCGGCAGTGCTGCGATCTGTGTTTCGATCTCACGGATTTTGTCCACATCGGCCTTTAAAGCAGCATATTCTTCATCGGTGAACTGGTCCTTCGCATGATCCAACGCACTCATAAGAATATCACCGTAATTGCTGCTTAGTGTGGTGTCGGTAACATTCTTGTCCATGGAGGCAAAAACCTTTTCCCACAGGGCGTTATTTGCCGCCAGAATATCGTTTTCCTCTGCGAGAAGCTCATTTTCAGACTTGCCCGTCTCAGAAGTAGATGCTTGCTGGGAAGCTGCCGCAGTGCTTGTCTGTGTGCTGCTGCAGGCAGCGAGGGAGAGCAGCATCAGAAGGGCTGTGATCCATGCAAAAAAACGTTTCATTGTCAATTCTCCTTGATTTCTGTTTTTGACTTGTCGCCGAAACCGTACTGATAGCAGATCGCTTTGGTCGGACAAGACTTTATACACTTACCGCAGCGGATACACTCCGCGTGGTTTGGTGTTTTGGTAATATCCACATCCATCGGGCACGCTTTTGCGCAGGCACCGCAGGAAACACATGTATCGCGGTCAACGCGCATCTGAAACAGGGATACATGATTCATAAGTGCATAGACCGCCCCCAAGGGGCACAGCCATTTGCAGAACGGGCGGTAAAAAACCACGCTGCCTACCACAACTGCCAGCAGAATGCAGAATTTCCAACTGAACAGCTTTCCCAAAGCAGCTCGTATGCCCGCGTTTGTAAGAGAAAGCGGAATTGCGCCCTCCAGTACGCCCTGCGGACACAGGTACTTGCAGAAGAACGGATCCCCCATGCCGGATGTGTTGACAATAACAGCCGGAAGCAGTACGACCATGATCAGCAGTACCGCATATTTGATATAGCGCAGCGGTTTCAGGCGTCTGGTTGACAGCTTGGGAGAGGGAATCTTATGCAAAAGCTCCTGCAGCCAGCCGAACGGGCAGAGAAAACCGCAGATAAAGCGCCCCAGCAGCACGCCCAGCAGAATCAAAATGCCGGTAACATAATAGGAAAACCGAAACTTTGACGACCCGATCACAGCCTGAAAGGCCCCGATAGGGCAGGCCCCCGCAGCGCCGGGGCAGGAGTAACAGTTCAGGCCCGGAACGCAGAGATATTTCCCCTTGCCCTGATAAAGCGTTCCTTTGAGAAAATTCGGCAGATGGATGTTTGTCAGCAGTGCTGCACCTGCCTGGATCAGTCCCCGGAAACGGGCCAGAAAATGCGAACGATTCTTATCCAATGCCAACACACTCCATACATAATCGAATTGCTTTCGTAAAGACGGTGCCCGCCTCACCGCGCCATGCCCCGTAACCGATCATCATAACGGCAGCCAGCAGAAAAAGCACCTGAACGATTGCCTTTTTGCTCAACATTTCGATCCTCCTTTTTGTTTTGATGAGATCAGTATAGCACAACGGGTATAAATTTTCTGCTAAGAAAAAATTAACGCAGATTTTAGCAAAAGCTGTTATAATGGTAGTAAACAGAAACACAGTTTATATAAGGAGTGTTTATTATGCGTTTGCTGCTGGTTGAGGATGAGCCGTCCCTGCGGGAAAGCGTTGCCAGAAAGCTGCACCGTGCAGGGTATGAAACAGATGACTGCGGTGACGGGGAAACCGCGCTGGAAATGCTGGCGGCAGAGCGGTATGACCTTGTTTTGCTGGATCTGAACCTGCCCCGAGTGGATGGAATGACAGTTCTGCGCACACTGCGAAAGACCGATTTGGAAACGCCGGTTCTGATTCTGTCGGCCCGCAGTGAAATTGCGGACAAGGTGGAAGGCCTGGACGCCGGCGCCAATGATTATCTGGCCAAGCCGTTCCATTTGGCCGAACTGGAAGCCCGCGTCCGCAGCTTGACACGACGGCAGTTTATTCAGCGCAATGTTTGCCTGCGATGCGGCAGACTGAGCTTTGATACCAAGAGCCGGGTGGCTATGGTGGACGGTCAACCTGTTCCACTGACCCGCAAGGAAAGCAGTGTTCTGGAATATCTGCTTCTGCATCAGGGACGCCCTGTCAGTCAGGAGGAATTGATGGAACATGTCTGGGACGGCCGCGTAGATGCGTTCAGCAACTCGATTCGGGTGCATATCTCGGCGCTGCGCAAAAAGCTGCGCGCGGCACTTGGGTATGATCCTATCCGAAACCGCATCGGAGAAGGCTATGAAGTGGGGGAGAGCGAGCAATGAAGCGATTATCTTTGCAATGGCGCATCACACTTATGACGGCATTACTGATTGCGGGTGCCTGCATCTGCCTGAACTTGTTGCTGTATCGCTCCGGCGCCTCCGGTATGGACAATCTGAACGGGTACGTTTTACAATATCAACAGGACGGCGGGGAGGATCTGACCATAGAGATCCCCGAAGATCAGATGTCAGACTTTCTGGTGCAATTCTCGCAAGAGGTTTACGATACAAAGACGATTTTTGGCCGCAAAGGGTGGTGCATTACGGCAGTGGTGACGCTTTTCAGCGCAGCGATTGCTTATTTTATCAGCGGCAAAGCGCTGGAACCACTGAAAGAGCTGGCACAGCAGGCCGAGAAGGTCGATCAGGATAACCTGGTTGATGTACGGCTGGAAGAAAATACCGTTGCGGAATTTCGGCAGCTAAGTCAATCTGTCAATCAAATGCTGAATCGCCTGGCCCATTCCTTTGACCTACAGCGGCAGTTTGCCGGGAATGCAGCCCATGAGCTGAAAACACCGCTGGCCATCATGCAGGCAAAACTGGAAATCTTCGCCGAAGATCACATGAATACGGACGCGGAAACCGCAGAGCTGGTACACTTTCAGACAGAGCAGATAGCCCGTTTATCGGCGCTTGTACGGACCCTGCTGGAAATGAGCAATTTGCAGGCCGTTCCGCGGGATGACTGCATTGAGCTTGCGCCGCTGGCAGATGAAATTGTGACGGATCTGACACCGCTGGCCCAGAAAAAGCAGATCACCTTGCATCAGGAATGTGAGGATATTCATATTATCGGAAGCGATGCCCTGATTTACCGTATGCTGTTCAACCTTGTGGAAAATGCAATCAAGTACAATCAGCCGGGCGGTTCTGTGCAGATTACGATCAGCCGGTCAAACGGCAAAGCAATACTGCGCGTTGCAGATACCGGCTGCGGTATTCCCGATGAATACAGAACCAGCATCTTTGAACCGTTTTTTCGTGTGGACAAATCAAGAAGCCGCGAAATGGGCGGCGCAGGACTGGGTTTGGCGTTGGTGCGGGAAATTGCAGCACTGCACGGCGGTACAGTACAGGATGAGCCGGCAGAAGGGGCAGGAACCGTATTTACCGTTGCGCTGCCCATGTAAAGAGGAAATAAAAGTCATCGGCAGGGAGAACGAGATGACGGGAGCAGGGGGCATCGGGAAACAAAAGCCTCCCGTAAAAGAGAAATACACAAGTTCGCTAAATGTAACTTTAGCGAATCATAGGGGGGGGCGGGCTGCCTTTTGCGGTGTGTTGCAGTAGACCTTATATAGTATATCAGACCGTCAAAAAATTACATTTTTGCCTTATTGCGTGTGTAGGGGCGACCATTGGTCGCCCGTCAACTGTTTCGGCGTGATCTATATGGATATTATGATGCCGCGTATGAACGGCTGGGACGCCGCCAGAACCATCCGGGCCATGAACCGCCCCGACGCGGAAATCATCCCCATCATTGCCATGTCCGCCAATGCTTTTTCCGAGGATATTATGGACAGCCGACTGGCGGGCATGGATATTCACCTGGCCAAACCACTGGACGAAGCCAAGATGATCAACGCCTTAAAGCAGTGCATCGCCGAACGGAGTGCCGTAAAGCTGCGGAACGATTTGTAACGCTTTGCAGCGGCCAACCTAAGGTAACACCGCATAATTCCCGCCTTACGGCTTAAGCACCGCTCCGGCGGCTGCGGCACGGCATCTGCGTTGCCAAAATGCTCGATAATACACAAAGTATTATCTGCGCTTTTGGCTTAGCAGCTGCCGCACCTCGCTCGCCGTATCGGTACTTAGAATTATGCGGTATTGCCCTAATAAAAACAACAGGAACATTGCAATGTACAGCAGTGTTCCTGTTGTTTTTTATGCCGAAGCTTATTGCGCATGGCGGGGTGTCACTATATATCATTACACGTGTCTTGACACATGTAATGAACGGTGCTATACTGTCAAAGTTGGAATTACAGAAGAAACCGAGGAAACCACATGAAAATGGCTAATATGGATGACTATTTTGACGTAGTCATCGTCGGCACCGGCGCTGCGGGCCTTTACTGCGCCCTGAATCTGCCTGCGCGGTACCGCATTCTTCTGCTTACAAAGCAGAAAGCGGACGAGAGCGACTCCTTCCTTGCGCAAGGCGGCATTTGTATGCAGCATGGTGAGGCAGACTACCGCCCCTTTTTTGATGATACGATGCGGGCAGGCCATTACGAGAACAACCCCGCCACAGTAGAGCTGATGATTCGTTCCTCCAACTCGATCATCCGGGATCTGGTGCGCCGCGGCGTCCGCTTTGCGCGGGATGACCACGGGGCTCTGCGCTTTACCCGGGAGGGAGCGCACTCCCGCCCGCGCATTCTGTTCCATGAGGATATTACCGGCCACGAGATCACCCAGACCCTGCTGAATGAGGTCCTGCGCTGCGAGAACATCGTACTGCGCGAGCATACGACTCTGCTGGATTTCTTCGCCGACGCCTCGGCCTGCGGCGGTGTCATTGCTACCGGCCCGGACGGCGAACCGCGAGCCATCGGGGCAGGGGCGGTGGTGCTGGCCTGCGGCGGCATCGGCGGGTTGTATAAAAACTCCACCAACTTCCCCCACATCACGGGGGATGCCATCGCCATGGCCCTGCGCCACGGCGTTGCCTGTGAGCACTTGGACTATATCCAGATCCACCCCACGACTTTGTACAGCCACCGAAAAGGCCGTCGCTTTCTGATTTCGGAATCGGTTCGCGGGGAGGGCGCGCTGCTGCTGGATAAAAACGGGAACCGCTTTACCAACGAATTGCAGCCCCGCGACGTGGTGAGCGCAGCGATCCGCGCACAGATGGAAAAGGACGGCACCGACCATGTGTGGGAGGATATGCGCCCCATCGGTGAGGCGGCTATCCGTGAGCATTTCCCCAACATTCTGGAGCGCTGCGAGGAGGAGGGGTACGACCCCATCCATGAACCGATCCCCGTTGTACCGGCCCAGCATTATTTTATGGGCGGCATCACGGCGGACCTGAGCAGCCGCACAGCACTGCCCCGGCTGTATGCCTGCGGCGAGACCTGCTGCAACGGTGTGCATGGACGCAATCGGCTGGCCAGCAATTCCCTGCTGGAATCTTTGGTCTTTGCACAGCGCGCGGCAGATGATATACTATACGGAGAACCGCCTGTCTTTACAGGCGATAAGCCCGATTTGGCCCCATACCGTGAACAGGAACCGCTGTTTGCCGCGTATCGGCAGGAGGTTCTGACCGCTATTGAGAGGAGTAAAAACCATGAATGAGATCACCCAGCTGCTGCATATAGACCCGCTGCTGCTGCAAGCGCTGCGGGAGGATATTCCGGAGGAGGACGTTTCCACAAACGCCGTCATGCCCCACGCCTGCCCCGGCACCGTAGATCTGATTGCCAAGGAGGACGGCATTGTTGCCGGTCTGGCGGTCTATGCCCGCGTCTTTACGCTGTTGGACCCCGGCGCCAAGGTGGAATTCTTCTGCCGGGACGGCGATACCGTACAGCCCGGCCAGAAGCTGGCTGTTGTTACGGGCGATATACGCGCCCTGCTTTCCGGTGAGCGTGTTGCGCTGAACTACCTGCAGCGAATGAGCGGCATTGCCACCTATACCCATCAGCTGTCTGCCCTGCTGGAAGGCACCGGCATCACCCTGCTGGACACCCGTAAGACCAGCCCCAACAACCGCATTTTTGAAAAGTACGCTGTCCGCGTTGGCGGCGGCAGCAACCACCGCACCGGCCTGTCCGACGGTGTTCTGCTGAAGGATAACCACATCGGCGCTGCCGGCGGCGTGGCGAAGGCTGTCAAGATGGCCCGGCAGTATGCGTCTTTCGTCCGCAAGATCGAGGTGGAGGTTGAAACGCTGGAACAGGTCAAAGAGGCCGTGGAAGCCGGTGCGGACATCATCATGCTGGATAACATGAGCGACGAGGATATGCGCAAGGCTGTGACTTTGATTGCAGGCCGCGCCAAGACCGAGTGCTCCGGCAATGTCACGCGGGAAAACATTGCCCGTCTGCGGGACATTGGCATTGACTATGTGTCCAGCGGCGCCCTGACCCATTCGGCTCCCATTCTGGATCTTTCCATGAAGCATCTGCGCCCCCTGACCGCGGAGGAGGCCTGATATGACCACCGCAGAGCGCCGCGCCGCCATTTTGCAGCAGCTTGCCCATGCCGGAGCGCCTATTGCCGCCCGCACGCTGGCTACCCATTACGGCGTCAGCCGTCAGGTCATCGTGCAGGATCTGGCGGTCATACGGGCATCACACCCCGGGATCATTTCCACTGCACGCGGCTATGTGCTGGAGCAGCCTGATCAGCCCGCCGGCTGCACACGGGAGTTCAAGGTGCGCCACACACCTGACCGAACCGGGCAGGAGCTGAACCTGATTGTGGACTGTGGCGGCCAGGTCAAGAATATCAGCATCAGCCACCGGGTCTATGGCCGTATCACCGCTGAGATGGACATCCGTTCCCGGCAGGACGTGCGGGAATTTCTGCAATCGTTTGAGGACAGTTCCTCCACGGTGCTGTCCACCGCCACCGACGGCTACCACTATCATCTGGTGGAGGCAGCCACCCCGGACAGGCTGAGCCTGATCGAAAAAGAACTGAAAGAGCACGGTTTTCTGGCTCCGTTGCAACCGTGGGAGCATTGAAGAAAGAAAACGAGGCATAATTATGACTGTCCATGAACTGCAGCAGGAGATCCTGCGCCTGAAACGGGAAAAGAATATCTGCATCCTGGCCCATGCCTACCAGAGCCAGCCTGTGCTGGAAGTCGCCGATTACACCGGCGATTCCTACGGGTTGAGCGTGCAGGCGGCCAAAACCAACGCTGACGGGGTCATCATGTGCGGTGTGCGCTTCATGGCCGAGACCTGCAAAATTTTAAGCCCGGAGAAAACTGTCTGGCTGGCCAACCCCATGGCGGGCTGCCCTATGGCCGAGCAGCTTGATCTGCCGACCTTACAGGAATTGAAAAAGCAGTACCCTGGCTACGCCGTGGTGGCGTACATCAATACGACCTCGGAGCTGAAAACGGCCTGCGATGTCTGTGTGACGTCCTCCAGCGCGCTGAGAATTTGCAGTGCGCTGGAAAACGATAAGATTCTGTTCATCCCCGATCCCAATTTGGGTGGCTATGTAGCAAAGCAGCTGCCGGAAAAGCAGTTTGCCTTTTACCACGGCGGCTGCCCGCGCCATATCGTATGTTCGGCAGCAGATGTAGCCAAAGCCCGCGCTGCCCACCCAGAGGCGCTGCTTCTGGTTCATCCCGAATGCCGCCCCGAGGTCGTGGAGCAGGCTGATTATGTTGGCTCTACCACCGGCATTATGGCTTATGCAGAAAAGTCCGATGCCAAAGAGTTCATCATCGGCACGGAAAACAGCATCGTAGAGCACCTCTCCTATGCTTGCCCGGAAAAGCGGTTCTATCCGCTGGCCGTGCAGCTTACCTGCATGAACATGAAACTGACCACCCTGATGGACATTTACCATTGCCTGCAGGGCAGCGGCGGTGAGGAAATCACCCTGCCGCAGGACGTCATGCAGGGAGCCGGGCGCTGCATCCGCCGCATGGTGGAGCTGGGCGGCTGACAGATTGCGCATGAAAAAAAGCATATACAGCATCGCGTTGCGAACCGCCGAGAGGCCGTTCGCCATAAACGCAGCTGTATATGCTTTTTACTTTGCCGTACAGATCCTTTGTACGCTATTTAAACACGATCACGAATTCTGTTTGAAAACTTTATCCAGTGTTCCCATCAGGATATTCACATCAATCGGTTTTGCAATATGTGCATTCATCCCTGCTTTGAATGCTTTTTGGCGGTCTTCCTCAAAAGCGTTGGCTGTCATGGCCACAATGGGAATGTTTGCCTTTTTACTGCTGCTCAATGTACGGATCTCCCGGGTGGCGGTGTATCCGTCCATTTTGGGCATCTGAATATCCATCAGGATCAGATCATACTCATCCTCCGCAGCCTCGTTCATTCTGGCCACGGCATCCGTGCCGTCCTCAACGGCGTCCACTTTCAGTCCGGCTTCTTCCAGAATGGCCGTTGCAATCTCGCGGTTCAGTTCGTTATCCTCGACCAACAGCACCTTTTTGCCCGTATAGTCGCCGTGTTTGGGCAGAAGGGACTGCCTGCCCGACACCACTTTGTGTGTCAGTGCATCGCGCAGTTCCGACATAAACAGCGGTTTGGAAACAAACGCCGTGACACCGGCCTGCCGGGCCTCGTCCTCAATGTCGGCCCAATCGTAGGCCGTCAATATGATGATCGGCGTGCCGGGTTCGATTACTTTGCGGATCCTGCGCACCGTCTCAATGCCGTTCATATCCGGCATCAGCCAGTCAATAATGTAAACCTTGAACTCCGCACCCTGATTGTGCGCCTCCATCGCGCGCAGGATGGCTTCCTTGCCGGAGGTCGTCCAGTCGGCTTCTATCTCAATTTCCCGCAGCATTTTGCTTACGCTCATGCAGGTCTGTGCATCATCATCCACAACCAGTGCACGGGTGCCTTTCAGGCCCGGAATCGGCGGATATTTCACCGATTCCGTACAAACCTTGCAGTCCAGGGTGACCGTAAACTCGCTGCCCTTCCCCTGCTCGCTCTTGACGGCGATGGTTCCTCCCATCATATCTACGATGTTTTTCGAGATGGCCATGCCAAGGCCCGTACCCTGAATGCCGCTTCTTGTCGCAGTCTGTTCCCGTGAAAAAGAGTCAAAAACGTGCGCCTGGAAGTCCTTCGACATACCGATACCGTTATCTTTCACGCTGAAAACAAAGGTCGCATACCCACTGCGGGCAGACGGCTTTTCTTCAACGCGGATATTGATGGTACCGCCCGCCGGTGTAAACTTGACAGCGTTGCCCACGATGTTGAGCAGGACCTGATTCAGGCGCAGCTTATCGGTGATAATATCCTCGTGGTGCACATCCTGCGTGTCGATGTAAAGGTCAAGCTGTTTGGCGCTGATATTGCCTTGAATGATCGTGCGCAGGTCGTGCAGCACATCGGGCAGGTGGACTTCTGTGTTGTCCAGTTTGACTGTGCCGCTTTCGATACGGCTCATATCCAGAATATCGTTGATCAGACTGAGCAGATGCTGGCCCGATACGCTGATTTTCTTCAGATACTCTTTGACAAGGTCAATGTTATCAATATGCGCCGTGGCAAGGGCCGTAAACCCGATAATGGCATTCATCGGGGTGCGAATATCGTGCGACATACTGTTCAGGAACACCGTCTTGGCCTTATTGGCGTGTTCCGCCGCCGCCAGTGCATCGCGCAGGGCATCCTCCTGCTTTTGCTCCCGCCGCTTTTCCTCGGTAGCGTCGCGGGTAGCAACCAATACGGCTGTTACGTTGCCGTCCGAATCTTTTCGCTGCGGTGTGATCAGCGTAAGGATCCATTTTTTGTCGACAGTCTGAGACGTAAGAGCCAAAGAGGTGTGACCCTTCAGACGTTCGGCCACTGTCGTCATGTCCGCAAAGGCGAGATACTCCTCACGGTATGGCTCCGCGATAATTTTCTCGATTTGCTCCTGCTGTACGGATCGTTTCAGTGCAAAGTGCTTCTGCTTCTCGACCGTATCGGACGCGTTCTTGACGATTTCAACGGTGTTTTTCTTCAAGTCCACCAGTGAAATGGACGTATACGCCGTGCCAAGCGCTGTGATAATTCCGGTACGTTTCTGGTGCTGCCGCAGCGCGTCCTTTTCCATTTTGGTCTGCCACAGCAGTGCCATTAAAAAGACCATTACGGCTATGGCCAGATAGGATGCACAGACAATGTTGCGCGTCATGAACACCTGAGATGCCGGGAAAAACACAAAGAGCGCATAGTTCTCGGTATTTTCCCGGCTGCCGTACCAGACGCCCTGATTGCTGTTCAGGCGCACAATGCCATCCTCCGCAGCATCGAAGGTTCCGTTATATAATTCCTGGCAGTCCTCGATTGCCTTGTTTACCTGTTTGCTGCTGTTGCTGCTGATGACCCTGCCGTTCTCCGTGATCGTAGCGATGCCGCCAAGCTCCAGCGGAAAATCTTTCAACAGGGAATCCACCGTCAAATCTCCAATATCCTCATTGTCCTTCTGTATATAGGTAATCAGGATACCTGGTGCATCCGCGCGTGCCACCGCGGCAAAATCATAGAGTATCCCATTTTCTTCCAGACGGGTCGAGTATGTCTTTTTTGGATAGTCAACGATATTGTGTACATAGGGGCTGTCGATCAGCTTCTCCCACAGCGGCATGGCGCTGCCGCCCTTTGTGGTCTGCATGACAACATTCAGGTTTTCATCTAATACAAGCGCACCGGTCAGACGCTGTTCCTCTGCAAAAGAGTCCAGGTCCTGCGTGCCGAAACCTTCCTTCAGCGTCATTTCGTTGCCAAGGCTTACCGTTTTATCCAGCAGGCGGACAAGGCTTTTCACGCGGTCGTTGGCCGCATCAGTCTCGTACTGCTCTAAGCGAATCTTTACAAAACCAATCGTTTCATCCAATGTATGACGCAGTGCAATTCGGTTCAGATTCGTGAATGTGATCCAAAGTACAATGCCGAACGCAACTAACACAAGCAAAAACAGTCTTTTTTTGCCGGACTGCTTTTTCTCATTCATTTTCCCTGTTCCCCCCACACAGTTTTCTCTGCATCAAGTCCGAATTTTTCTGCAACGCGGCCAATCGTTCCGTCCTGCTTCATATCTTCCAGAGTTTGGGTCAGCTGCACAGCCAAATCCTCATGGGTGTCCTTTGCGAAGGCAACGCCAAGTTCGGAACTGTAAGGACTCTCTGCCAGCACACGGTAACTGCTTTCATCCAGATTTGTCCACTTGGCTACCAGTGCTTCATGGCCCGCGACGGCATCTACATAGCCTTTGCGCAGTGCCGCAAACATATCCTCTGTCGTCTCAAAGCTGTTGACTTGCTTGACCTCGGGCAGCAAAGAGGAAATTTCGCCGAGAAACAGCGACTCCGCCTTTGTGGTTGCCTGTACGCCGATGCGCTTACCGGCCAAATCGGACAGCGACTGGATATCGCTGTCCGCACGAACAGCCACGACCTGACGGCTGTACATATACGGACCGGCCCATTGGTACTTGGTTTCCCGCCCGCTCATGCTGAAGCATGACCAGATACAGTCGATCGTTCCGTCGCTGAGAAGGTTGTCTTTGTCCGGCCATGAAATCGTCCGGAATTCCGGCGTATAGCCAAGTCGTGAAAACGCTTCCGTCGCCAGTTCCACGTCGATGCCGGCAAACTGCCCGTTCCTGTCCAGATAGCTGTAAGGGTCAAACACATCAATGCCGACCACAATCGTCTGCGGCGCAGTCTCTGCCGCAGAGTGCGGCTGTGCGGAACAGGCACACAGACCGGCCATAAAAAGCATAGCCAAAGCCATAAGCAGACCATACACTTTTGCCCTGCTCATTGACGTTTTTTCTGTGTGGTGATGCCCGTTTGAAAAATGGAACATGCGCTTCTCTTCCTTATTATATAGGTTGTATACCGCTTGCCGCCGAATCCTGTCGGACGCAGTAAGCCATGAAGTAAACTATATTATAACTTTTCCAAGTTGGAATTTTATCATACTACGGACATTATTGCAAGTGCTTTGCCTTGTCTTTGACTTACAGTTTACCACATTTATACAATATCCGACGATAACTCCAAAAGGCGGTTTCAGCTATTGAAAAAATCTGGCAGAAGTGCTATAACAAGGGTGGATTACAGTAAATTGAGAGAGATGACATGTATGTATTCCATCTTCCGTGATTTGGCAATTATTATTCTGAGCGCCAAGTTTTTTGGCCTGGCTGCCCGCAAGTGCAAGGCCCCGCAGGTGGTCGGTGAAATTCTCGCCGGTCTGCTGATTGGGCCCTGTCTGCTCAATCTGGTGCAGATCAACGACACGATCTCCGTTTTTGCTGAAATCGGCGTTGTGCTGCTGATGTTTTCCACAGGACTTGGCACCAACCTGAAAGAACTGATGCGGGCCGGGCCTATTGCCACGCTGATTGCCTGCATCGGTGTGCTTGTACCGTTGATGGGCGGTACGCTGCTCTACAGCGCATTCTACGGCTTTTCGGCAATCGGCAGCCCGGAATTCTTCCGCGCATTGTTTATCGGCACGATTATGACCGCAACCAGCGTGTCCATCACGGTGGCAACGCTGCAGGAGTTGGGCCACTTAAAGAGCTTCCTTGGCACTACCATTGTCAGCGCTGCCGTCATTGATGATGTCATCGGCATTATCGTGCTGACCTGTGTGCTGGGTGCCAGCTCCGGTGAGGGCACCGGTATCGGCGGCGTGCTGGTCCAGACCGCGCTGTTCTTTCTGGTTGCCGTTGGTATCGGCTATGTGTTCCACTGCGCCATGAAGTGGCTGGATTCCCGCAATCCCCATACGCAGCGCATAACGATTGCCAGCCTTGCATTCTGCTTTGCAATGGCCTATATTGCCGAGAAATACTTTGGCATTGCGGATATTACCGGCGCTTACATTGCCGGTATCGTTCTCTGTACGCTGCACGACGCCGCTTATGTGGAGCGCCGGGTCGACATCAGCAACTATGTCATTTTTGCGCCGATTTTCTTTGTCAGCATCGGTTTAAAGACCGACATCAGCGGACTGACGCCGGAGATTCTGCTGTTCAGTGTTTGCTTCGTTCTCGTTGCCCTGCTGGCAAAAATCATCGGCTGCGGACTGGCGGCCAGAGCCTGCCGTTTCAACTGGGGAGACTCTCTTAAAGTCGGTGTCGGCATGATGACCCGCGGCGAGGTCGCCTTGATCGTGGCCCAGAAGGGCCTTGAGGTCGGCGTTGTCGAGCCTGTTTATTTTACGGCGGTCATCCTTTTGATCGTGGTTTCCAGCGTCGCCACGCCGCTGGCGCTGAAAGCGCTGTTCACGAAAATGCCCCCTGTCCCCCATCCAAGTGAAGCAAAAAAGTGACCGCTGCATAATCCCCGCCTGCCAGCCAATGCCGGTGCCGGACGACTCATGATGAAAGAAAAGCCCTGAAGGCAGGCTTAAAAGTGAGAAGCTGCTCATTCCCTACGGAGTGAGCAGCTTCTTTTGTGGCAAAATATGCGAAAATGCGAGATAATACGGCGCAGCAACGGCCTGCCGGTGGGCGCTTTGCATTTATCGCAGCTTATTTTCCCAGCCGACATTTGAAATCTGTATATCCGAACGTCACGATTTTCCGCGTAGTGCCGTCGGGCTTGCGGGCGTAAATACCTGGCAGGGGCATACCGTTGAAGGTGTTGTTCTTGCAGGTGGTGTAAATGGCCATATCGCCGAACACCAGCAGATCTCCCACGGCAGGCACAGCGTCAAAGCTGTAATCACTGATGACATCCCCCGCAAGGCAGGTCGGCCCGGCCAACCGCACAGTGCAGGGCTTTTCGTCGGGTTCCCCTGCCCCCAGCAGCGGCGGGCAGTAGGGCATCTCGATCACGTCCGGTGTATGGCAGGCGGCGCTGGCATCCAAGATGGCAACCGTCGTATCGCCGTTCTGCACCACGTCCAGCACGCGGGTCAAGAGATACCCTGCGTTCAGGGCGCAGGCCTCGCCGGGTTCCAGATAAACCGTCACGCCAAAGTCATTCCGGGCGCGGCGGATACACTTTTCCAAAGTGGCCATGTCGTAGCCGGGGCGGGTGATGTGATGCCCGCCTCCGAAGTTCAGCCACTTCATTTTTGGCAGCAAATCGCCGAATTTCTCTGCCACTGCGTCCAGCGTCACGGCCAGCGCATCGGCGTCCTGCTCACATAAAGTGTGAAAGTGCAGGCCGTCCAACAGCCCGGGCAGGGCAGAATTTTCTGCCGCTGCCGCGTCCCACTGGGCGCGGGTCGTGCCCAAACGGCTGCCGGGGGCGCAGGGGTCGTAAATCGCGTGGCCGTCCTGGGTCGAGCACTCGGGATTGATGCGCAGTCCCACACTTTTGCCTGCCGCCTTGGCCGCGGGGCCAAATTTTGCCAGCTGTGCGGGCGAGTTGAAGACGATATGGTCAGCGTACCGCAGCAGCTCGTCCATTTCATCTGCGCGGTAGGCCGCGCAGAAAACGTGCACTTCTTTGCCGGGCATTTCCTCCGCGCCGAGCCGCGCCTCAAACAGGCCGCTGGCCTCGGTGCCCGCGAGGTGCTGCGCCAGCAGCGGGTACAAATCGTAGTTGCTGAACGCCTTTTGCGCCAGCAGCACCTTGCACCCGGTACGACGGGCCAGCCCGCCCAGAATCTCCGCGTTGCGGGTCAGGGCAGCTTCATCCAGCAGGTAACAGGGCGTGGGCAGGGCGGAAAATTCCGGCGGCACTGCGCCGTCGATGGCCGCAAACGGCGGCCGTGCGTCGCGCTGCGCCATCAGTCCACGAGAACCGGGTCATGGTTCTCGCTGCGGGGCAGGCCGTACTTGTCCAGCGCGTCGAGGAACGGGTCGGGGTTGAACTCCTCCACCGTGTAGACGCCGGGCTTGGTCCACTCGCCGGTCAGCATCATCAGCGCACCGCACATCGCGGGCACACCGGTGGTGTAGCTGATGGCCTGACTGCCGACCTCGCGGTAGCACTCCTGATGGTCGCACACATTATAAATGTAGTAGGTCTTGTCCTTGCCGTCCTTTTTGCCGGTGAAGATGCAACCGATGTTCGTCTTGCCCTTGGTGCGGGGACCGAGGCTGGCGGGGTCGGGCAGCAGCGCTTTCAGGAACTGGATGGGCACGATCTCCTGACCGTTGTAATTGATGGGCGTGGTGGAGAGCATGCCCACATCCTCCAGGCAGCGCATGTGGTCAAGATAGCTCTGTCCGAAGGTCATGAAGAAGCGGATGCGTTTGACATCGGGCAGGTTCTTGCCAAGAGACTCAATTTCCTCATGATGCAGCAGGTACATATCCTTCTGACCGACCTGGTCAAAGTTGTACTCGCGCTTGATGCTCATGGGCGGGATCTCGACCCACTTGCCGTTCTCCATATAGCTGCCGGGAGCGGAGACCTCGCGCAGGTTGATCTCGGGGTTGAAGTTGGTGGCGAACGCATAGCCGTGATCGCCGCCGTTGCAGTCGAGGATGTCGATGGTATCGATGGTGTCAAATTCATGCTTGGCGGCGTAGGCGCAGTAGGCCTGGGTCACGCCCGGGTCAAAGCCGCAGCCCAGCAGCGCAGTCAGGCCGGCGTCCTCAAACTTTTTCTTGTACGCCCACTGCCAGCTGTAGTCAAAGTAAGCGGAGAAGCCGGCCTCCTTGCAGCGCTTCTCGTAGATGGCACGCCACGCGGGGTCGTCGGTGTTTTCCGGCTCGTAGTTGGCAGTGTCCATATAGTTTACGCCGCAGGCCAGGCAGGCGTCCATGATGGTCAGATCCTGATACGGCAGGGCGATATTCATGACGAGGTCGGGCTTGTAGCTGTTGATGAGGTCGCACAGCTGCTGGACGTCGTCGGCATCGACCTGCGCGGTGGTGATTTTGGTCCGGGTGGTGGGGGCCAGCTTGGCGGCCAGCGCGTCGCACTTGGATTTGGTGCGGCTGGCGATGCACAGCTCGGTAAAGACGTCGCTGACCTGGCAGCACTTGGAGATGGCGACGCTTGCCACGCCGCCGCAGCCGATAACAAGAACTTTGCTCATGATGGAACTCCTTTGTATTTTATTGTATGATGTGTATAGGTGTTTTGTAGGGGCGAACATTGTTCGCCCGTGCCCGTTTGTGGCAGCGGCAGCTTTCCCGGGCGGATATGGAATCCGCCCCTACATCTTCTCCCCAGATAAGGTTGCGAATGTAGGGAGGGGGTTTGACCCCTCCGCGGGGCGTCGAGGACGCCGCTCCCTACAGGGATGGCTGCTTACTTTTCCAGTGCCAGCAGCAATTCCCGCAGCACCTTGCAGGCCGTGGCCGTGGAAACGCCGCTCTGGTCGAGCATGGGTGCCAGCTCGTTCACGTCCGCGCCAATGATGTTCGCTTTCGTCACGGTGCGGATGGCCCCAAGCAGCTGCAAAAAGCTGACGCCGCCCGCCTCGGGCGTGCCCGTGCCGGGGAAGGCCGACGGGTCGAGGCAGTCCAAATCAATGGTCAGATAGACAGGCACATCGGTCTGGCGCAGCCAGTCGGTCAGCTCGGTCAGCCCGGTAAAGTCGAACTTGTGCATATCGGTGTGCCGCGCGGCGAACTGAAATTCCTCCCGGTCACCGCTGCGGATACAGAACTGGTGGATGCGCCCGTCGCCGACCAAATCATGGCAGCGGCGCAGCACGCAGGCGTGGCTCAGCTGCGCACCGAGGTAATCGTCCCGCAGATCGGCGTGGGCGTCAAAATGTACGATATGCAAATCGGGATATTTGCGCACCGCCGCGCGCACCGCGCCCAACGTGACAAGGTGCTCGCCGCCCAGCAGCAGCGGCAGCTTTCCGTCGCGCAGAATTTCCGCCGCGCGGGACTCAATGTCTACAAGGGCACTCTCGCTGGAACCGAAGCACAGCTCCAGGTCGCCGCTGTCAAACACATTCCCATCGGTCAGGTCCTTGTCCTGATAGGGACTGTAAGTTTCCAGACCGTAGCTTTCGTGGCGCATGGCCGCGGGGCCAAAGCGCGCACCGGGGCGGTAGCTTGTGGTGGAATCAAACGGTGCACCGTACAAAACGATGCTGGCCGTGCGGTAGCTGCTGTCGCAGCCGATGAAATTTTCAACATTGCGATGCAGCATCAGTGTTCCTCCACTTCCCGCAGCATTTCCTCAAGGAAAGCGGGCAGATAAAACGCCCCGACGTGCAGCCGGGAGGTATAATAGCGGGTGCGCATGTTCAGCGCGTTCCACGCATCGGCGTCCATATCGTTGATGGGATGATATTTTTTGCTGGCAAAGCCGAACAGCCAGTACCCCGCCGCAAAGGTCGGGATGTGCGCCTGATACACCTTGCTGATGGGAAAGGTGCTGGCAATGCGCTGGTGGCTGCGCTGCATGGCGGTGGCGTCCTCGGCGTAGAACGGGCTGCCCTGCTGGTTGACCATAATGCCGTCCGCGCGCAGGGCGTTGAAGCAGCTGCCGTAAAATTCGCGGGTGAACAGCCCCTCCGACGGGCCGAACGGGTCGGAGGAATCCACGATGATAAGGTCGTACTCATCCTCACACTTGCGGATGAATTTCAGCGCATTTTCGTAATAAATATGTACGCGGCGGTCATCCATGCGGCAGGCGTTGCCGGGCAGGTAGGCGCGGCAGGCCTCGATGACCTGCGGGTCCATCTCCACAAGGTCAATGCTTTCCACGCGGTCATAGCGGGTCAGCTCCCGCACAACGCCGCCGTCGCCCGCACCGATGACGAGAATATCCTTGGCGTTTTTGTGTACCGACATCGGCACGTGGGTGATCATCTCGTCGTAGATGAACTCGTCGCGCTCGGTCAGCATGACGTTGCCGTCCAGCGTCAGCACGCGGCCAAACTCCGGTGTTTCAAAAATGTCGATGCGCTGATAGTCGCTCTGCTTGGAGTAAAGCTGGCGGTTGACCCGGATGCTGTGCTTGACATCGGGGGTATGAAACTCCGAAAACCACATTTCCATTGTAAAACCTCCCTGTCAGGCCAGCACGTTAAGGCGCAGAATGTCGGGATCTTCCGGTCCGGTCATGCTGCAGCCTTTGGCCTTGGCGTACTCGATATAGTCTAAAATTTCAGCGGTGATGCGCTCGCCCGGGGCCAGAATCGGGATGCCCGGTGGGTAGCACATGACGAACTCGCTGCACACCATGCCCTCGGTCTCGCGCAGGGGCAGGCTCTTCTTGGGGGCGTAGAACGCTTCCTGCGGGCTGGCGGCGACCTCGGGGTCAATGTACTCCTGGCTCAACAGGCCCGCACCGTCGGTGTGGTAGCGGCGTTTGATTTCGGCCAGTGCGCTGACAAGGCGCTCGACCTCCTGCGGGCGGTCGCCGATGGAGAGATAAGCCAGTATATTGCCGATGTCGCCAAACTCGATCTGAATGTCGTACTCGTCGCGCAGGATGTCATAGACCTCAATGCCCGCAAGACCGATGTCCAGCGTGTGGACGCTGAGTTTTGTCGTATCAAAGTCAAAAACAGAGTTTCCGTTGCAAAGCTCCTTGCCGAAGGCATAGTACCCGCCCACGGCGTTGATCTCCTCGCGGGCGTACTCGGCCATATCGGCCACCTGATGGAACACCTGCCGCCCGCGCAATGCGAGATTGCGGCGGGAAATATCAAGGCTCGACATGAGCAGGTAACTGCCGGACGTCGTCTGGGTCAGGTTGATGATCTGCCGCACATAGCCCGCGTGGACATTGGGGCCGGTCAGCAGCAGACTGGATTGGGTCAGGCTGCCGCCGCTCTTGTGCATCGAGACGGAGGCCATATCTGCGCCCGCCGCCATGGCAGAGACAGGCAGCCCGCCGCCAAAATAGAAGTGTGTTCCGTGGGCTTCGTCGGCCAGGCAGAGCATCCCAGCGTCGTGGGCCATCCGCACAATGGCGCGCAGGTCGCTGCAAATGCCGTAGTAGGTGGGGTTGTTCACCAGCACGGCCACGGCGTTGGGGTGCTCGGCAATGGCCTTGGCCACCTGCTCCCGCTTCATGCCCAGACTGATTCCGAGGCGGTTGTCCACCTCTGGGTTGACGTAGACCGGCACCGCACCGCAGAGCACCAGCGCGTTCAGCACGCTGCGGTGCACGTTGCGCGGCAGAATGATCTCATCCCCGCGCTTGCAGGCGGTCAGCACCATGCTTTGTACCGAGCTGGTCGTGCCGCCCACCATTAAAAAGGCGTGTGCCGCGCCGAACGCATCGGCGGCCAGCTCCTCGGCCTCGCGGATGACCGAAACCGGGTGGCAGAGATTGTCCAGCGGCTTCATGCTGTTGACGTCCACGCCGACGCACTGCTGGCCCAGAAACGCGGTCAGCTCCGGGTTGCCGCGCCCGCGCTTGTGGCCCGGCACGTCAAAGGGCACGACGCGCATACGGCGGAAGTTTTCCAGCGCTTCATGGATGGGTGCGCGGCGCTGGTCCAGCCGGGTGCGCTTTGCTTCTCCGTTCATTTTTACCTCCGTTCGCGGTCCCCTTGCAAAATAAAAAACGCAAGCCGTGCACATACGTGCAGACTTGCGTTTGAATCCAGCGTATTTTTGCACAGGTCGAATACCCCCGGTACCACACCGGGAGAACGTCCTGCATGATTCAAAAAGGCTGAGCGTGTCAGAGTCTATATAGCAATTACACTTTTACTACTCTTTATTGACCGTTTCACAAGTCTGCACACCAAAATGTGCAATTTCATGGTTGTAAAGGAACCAACTTATAAAATTTGAGCTTTTAACTCAATCAATAAGGCAACCAAAGTTGCCGATCGGCAGTGGACCCGGCTGTCCGTATGGCCTTAGCCCCCGATGGGCGGTCCGTAGGTAAATTGCTTTGAAAAACTCTTACAAACTCGATTCGTCTTTCAAAATCTAAGAAAGTATAACATGACAAAATTGCTGTGTCAATATTTTGGTGAAAAATAATTTATAGAGGGATTTTCCTGCAATTCTCAAAGATTGTCGCGCGGCTACGGAATCGTTTCCGCTAAATTTGTCACTATTATTGGAACTTTTCCACAAAAACAGGGGGTGCAAATTTGTGCATCAGGCCGATTTTGCAGTAAATCGCAAAAAACGATTGATTATTGCGCCGGAAAGGTGTATTATAAGATTAATCCGAAACGGAAACGTTTCCGACGAAACAAATCAACACCCTTGCAAATCATTGTTTTTCTTAAGAAGGAGGAAAAAACATGAACGCAAAAAAGACACTCTCGATGACTCTGGCAGCTGCTATGGCTGCGGGTCTGCTGGCAGGCTGCGGCGGCAGCTCCTCTACGGCTGCTTCCTCTACCAGCACCAGCACCGAATCCAAGGCTGAATCCACTGCCGCTTCTACCGAGGCGACCACTGATGCAGCCGGCAAGGTCTACTACCTGAACTTCAAGCCCGAGCAGGACGAAGCCTGGCAGAATCTGGCCAAGAAGTACACCGAGGAGACCGGTGTTCCCGTCACCGTCGTGACCGCCGCCTCCGGCCAGTATGAGACCACCCTGATGAGCGAGATGGCCAAGAGCGATGCGCCCACCCTGTTCCAGGTCAACGGCCCTGTCGGCCTGGCCAACTGGAAGGACTACTGCTACGACCTGTCCGGCACCAAGATCGCAGGCGATCTGACCAGCGACACCTACGCCCTGAAAGACGGCGACCAGATGCTGGGCATCGGTTACGTTATCGAGAGCTACGGCCTGATCACCAATAAGACCCTGCTGGAAAAGGCCGGCTACACCGTTGACGACATCAAGAGCTTCGACGACCTGAAGAAGGTGGCCGAGGACATCACCGCCCGCAAGGACGAGTTGGGCTTCTCTGCCTTCACCTCCGCCGGTATGGACGGCTCCTCTGACTGGCGCTACAAGACCCATCTGGCCAACCTGCCCATCTACTTCGAGTATCAGGAGGACGGCATCGACAACACCGACGCCATCAAGGGCACCTATCTCGACAACTACAAGAATATCTTCGACCTGTACATCAACAACTCCACCTGCGATCCTGCTGAACTGGCTGGCAAGACCGGCGACGACAGCCGCAACGAGTTCCTGAACGAAGAGGCCGTTTTCTACCAGAACGGTTCTTGGGAGTACACCAACCTCGTCGGCGACGGCAAGCCCTTCACCGATGACGATCTGACCATGCTGCCCATCTACATTGGCGTCGGCGATGAAGCCAACCAGGGCCTGTGCACCGGCACTGAGAACTACTGGTGCGTCAACAAGGAAGCCAGCGAGGACGACATCAACGCAACGCTCGACTTCATGTACTGGTGCGTTTCCTCTGACGAGGGTACCAAGGCCATGGCTAACGACATGGGCTTCGTTATCCCCTTCAAGAATGCTGTCGAGTCCCCCAACGTCTTCGTCAAGGCCGATAAGGAAATGACCGCCGCCGGCAAGACCCCTGTGGCCTGGAACTTCTCCACCATGCCTTCCGAGAACTGGAAGAACGGCGTTGGTTCTGCTCTGACCGCTTACGCCGCCGGTACCGGCAGCTGGGATGATGTCGTCACCGCTTTCGTCGATGGCTGGGCATCTGAGGCCGCTCTGAACGCTGCTGCATAACATAAGATCGTTTTCTCTATACTGAAAGCTTTTTCTCCTTACCTAGTATTACCGGTTAGCGGGGCGGGCGGTTTCGCCCGCCCCGCTTCTTTTGCAGAAAACAAAAATTACAACAAAGGGAGCATACTTATGGAAAAAGCCATTCGACGTTATTGGCCTGTTTTCGTACTGCCGACCCTCATCGCCTTTATCATCGGCTTTGTCTGGCCGTTTATCTGGGGTGCAGGGCTGTCGTTCTGCAAGTTCACCACCGTCAAAAATGTGCAGTTTGTGGGCTTAAGCAACTACGCAATGATTTGGTCGGATAACACCTTCACCCATGCGTTCTGGTTCACAGCGGCGTTCACCGTCGTGTCCACCCTGCTGATCAACGTGCTGGCCTTTGCCATCGCGCTGCTTCTCACCCGCGGTATGCACGGCACCAACGCTTTCCGCACCATCTTCTTCCTGCCGAACCTGATCGGCGGCATCGTGCTGGGCTATATCTGGCAGATCCTGCTCAACGGTCTGCTGTCCTCCTGGGGTAAGTCGCTGCTGGCGCTGAATGCCACCTACGGCTTCTGGGGGTTGATCATCCTTATGTGCTGGCAGCAGATCGGCTACATGATGATCATCTATATTGCCGGTTTGCAGAATGTGCCGGTGGATCTGGTGGAGGCCGCACGCATTGACGGTGCAACAAGCAGCCAGATTTTGTTCAAAATCAAAATCCCGATGGTCATGCCCAGCGTGACGATCTGCACATTCCTGACGCTGACGAACTCCTTCAAGCTGTTCGACCAGAACCTCTCGCTGACGGCCGGTGAGCCTGCAAAGCAGTCTATGATGCTGGCCTACAACATCTACGACACGTTCTACGCACGCTCCGGACCCCAGTGGAAGGGCATCGGTCAGGCCAAGGCCGTCGTTTTCTTCCTGTTTGTGGTCGTTATTTCGCTGCTCCAGCTGCATTTTACCCGCTCTAAGGAGGTGCAGGCATAATGGGTGCTACTAAAAAAGACCGCCGCATCAACACGGTACTGTCCGTTCTGTTCACGATCCTGTGCATCGCCTGGCTGTACCCGGTGTTCATGATTTTGATGAACTCCCTCAAGACCGAGCGCGCCATCACGACGAGCCACGCCTTTGATCTGCCGAACGCCGAGACCTTCGTCGGCCTGAAAAACTACATTTATGGCATTCAGGAAATGGACTTTTTGTCCTCTTTCTGGTATAGTTTAGTGATCACGGTTTCGTCTGTGGCACTGATTTTGCTGTGCTGCTCCATGTGCGCATGGTATATTACCCGTGTGCAGAACACCTTGTCCAAAGGTATGTACTATCTGTGCGTATTCAGCATGATTGTTCCCTTCCAGATGGTCATGTTTACACTGGCAAAAACCGCTGATACCTTAAAGCTGAATAACCCCTACAACATCTGCATCATCTATCTGGGCTTCGGCGCGGGACTTGCGGTGTTCATGTTCACCGGCTTTGTAAAATCCATGCCGATTGCTATTGAAGAAGCCGCTATGATCGACGGCTGCAATCCCATCCAGATTTTCTTCAAGGTCGTCTGCCCGATTTTGAAGCCGACGATGATCTCTACCGCCATTTTGGAAACCATGTGGGTCTGGAACGACTATCTGCTGCCCACGCTGGTGCTGGACATCAAGACCTTCCGCACGATTCCTATGGCGATCCAGTATTTCCGCGGCAGCTACGGCAAGGTGGAGATGGCACCCATGATGGCCTGCATCATGATTACGGTGCTGCCTGTTATCGTGCTGTACCTGATCTGCCAGAAATATATTATCGATGGCGTGGTCGCCGGTGCTGTCAAGGGGTAAATTTGACACTTCTTCAAGAAAGAGGATTGGCAAATGACCATCAAAGACATCGCGCGGGAGTCCGGCTATGCGGTCGGGACCGTCTCACGAGCCTTAAATAACGCCCCCGGCGTCAGTGCAGAAACCCGTCAAAAAATATTGGAAATCGTAAACCGCCACAATTATGAACCGAACGCCAACGCCAAGCATCTGAAGCAGCAGACCAACGATGGGATCGCACTGATTGTGAAAGGCACCCAGAATATGCTGTTTGCCGGCATTTTGGAACCGCTGCAGCAGATCATTGAGGAAAGCGGCTACGTTGCGACGGTCTACTATATTGACGAGGAAGCCAACGAGGTTGCGCAGGCCCGACGCATCTGCACAGAGCGCAAACCCCATGGTATATTGTTTCTCGGCTCAAATCCGGAATACTTTACGCCGGAGTTGGAGGCACTGGGTATCCCCTGCCTGCTGCTGACGAACAGCGCGGCATCCCTGCGCATCCGCAATTTGTCCAGTGTGTCCGTAGACGATATGGCTGCATCGGACACGATGATCGAATATCTGTACAAAAAGGGGCACCGCCGCATCGGAATCATCGGCGGCAAGCCCAATCTTTCCCGTCCAAGTCTCGCCCGTCTGGCCGGCTGTCAGGGTGCTATGTTGCGCCTTGGTCTGCCGTTTGACATGGAAAAGCAGTATGCGTATGCGCGGTTCTCGCTTTCCAGCGGGTATGAGGCAATGGAGTATCTCTTAAAGCACAGCCCCGACATTACGGCAGTGTTTGCCATGTCCGACCTGATGGCGCTCGGCGCAATTCGTGCGCTGCGGGATCACGGGCTGTGTGTGCCGCAGGATATTTCCGTCACAGGTTTTGACGGCATCGCGCTGGGACAGTACAGTGTGCCCCGGCTGACGACCATCCGGCAGAATATGGAGCAATTGGCGCGGCGTTCGGCGCGGATCCTGCTCCACAACATCCAAAAACCCGGCAATGCCGTGCACGAGATCGTCTCTTTCGATCTGACCGAAGGAGAAAGCGTGCGTGAACTGTGAAGGAAAGATATCCCGGCTGCTTACTATCAAAAGAAAGAGGGGTTCTCTGATGAGAGCAAGCGGCATTCTAATGCCCATTTCAAGTCTGCCCTCGCCTTACGGTATTGGTACCATGGGTGCAGCCGCGCGCAGCTTTGTGGACTTTTTGGTCAAGGCCGGGCAGGCATACTGGCAGATTCTGCCCGTCTGCCCCACAAGCTACGGCGACAGTCCCTATCAGTCGTTCTCGACCTTTGCGGGCAACCCGTATTTTATCGATCTGGACGATCTGGCAAAGCAGGGACTGCTGCTGCCGGAGGAATATGCGTCCATCGACTGGGAATGTACCCCCGACTGCATCAACTACGGCGTCATGTACGAAAAGCGCTACGCAGTGCTGCGCTGTGCAGCCAAACGTCTGCTGGCAAAACCCGGTGCCGACTACCGCCGCTTTGTGAAGGAAAACGACTTCTGGCTGCCCGACTACGCGCTGTTCATGGCGCTGAAGGACGCCCACAACGGAGCCTGCTGGCTGGAATGGGAAGAACCGCTGCGACGCCGTGAGCCCGCTGCCCTGGCAGCAGCCCGGCAGCAGTACGCCGACGATGTGGCGTTCTGGCAGGCTGTACAGTTTATGTTCTACAGTCAGTGGCAGGCGCTGAAGCACTACGCCAACCAGCAGGAAATCCGCATCATCGGCGACCTTCCCATTTATGTAGCGCTGGACAGTGTCGATGTGTGGAGCTGCCCGCAGGAGTTCCAGCTTGACGAGAACCTGCTGCCCACCGAGGTGGCAGGCTGCCCGCCGGACGGCTTCTCCGCCACAGGCCAGCTGTGGGGCAACCCGCTGTTCGACTGGGACTCCATGGCCAAGACCGGCTACGCATGGTGGGTGCGGCGCATCAAACACATGTGCAGCACCTATGATGTGGTTCGCATTGACCACTTCCGCGGATTTGCGGGCTATTATGCTATCCCCTACGGGGAAGCAACCGCCCGGAACGGCCGCTGGCGCGAAGGCCCCGGCTATGCGCTGTTTGCTGCCATAAAGAAAAAGCTGGGCAGCCCGCGCATCATCGCCGAGGATCTGGGATTCCTGACGGAAGATGTCACTGCCCTGCTGAAGCAATGCGGCTATCCCGGCATGAAAGTGCTGGAGTTTGCCTTTGACAGCCGTGACGGCGGCGATTACCGCCCCCACAGTTACCCCAAGAACTGTATTGCCTATGTAGGCACCCACGACAACGAGCCTGTGAACGGCTGGATGGAAACCGCCGCCCCTGGGGACGTGGCGTGCGCCGTGCGCTACCTGAATCTGACGAAGAAAGAGGGCTATCACTGGGGCATGATGCGCGGCATCTGGTCCAGTGCTGCCGATCTGGCTGTCGTGCAGGCACAGGATCTGCTGGGCCTTGGGCATGAATCCCGCATGAACACGCCGTCCACTCTGGGCGGCAACTGGTGCTGGCGTGCCGAACCAGGTGTCTTTAACACGAGGCTGGCCAAAAAGCTGCACAGTGAAATGGAACTGTACGGGCGTCTGCCGGAATGAAAAACGCCTTCGTGCTATGGTGTCGGTTCGCCCTCCGCACAGGATCCGCTGCCTAAGCACATCAAGGCTGCATTCAAATTATTCAACCGTTGTATCACACGATACAACGGTATTTTTATTGACAAAAGTTCCTGCCGCTTAGCGCTGCTTTACCTTCTTCCGATAGGTTCATTCCCCATCTTGCTTGCCGCCGACGATCAAAATGCTGCAACTGTTGTCCCTGCGGCAAGGAGGGCGGCGGAGATTTTTTGCACGAAGGCGAGGGCTTTGGGGCCGTCGCCGTGGACGCAGACGGAATCGGCCTGCAGGGTTACGGTGCTGCCGTCGTCGGCCTGTACGGTACCCTGCGCCGCCATCTGCAAGACCCGCGCAATGGCGGTATCCTCGTCCTCGATCATTGCGCCGGGAGCGCCGCGTGGCACAAGGCTGCCGTCGGCCTGATAGCCGCGGTCTGCAAATACCTCGCTGACAATGGGCAATCCGATGGCGTTTGCGGCCTTGACCATCTCGCTGCCGGAGAGTGCCAGCAGTACAGCACCGGGAGCTGCAGCCTGCACGGCGCGGCAGATGGCTGCCGCCAGCACCGGATCCCTGGCGGCCATGTTGTACAGCGCGCCGTGGGGTTTGACGTGGTGCAGCGGTACGCCCGCCGCGTCGCAGAATGCCTTCAGCGCACCGATCTGGTACATCACGTCGGCCTCGGCTTCGGCGGGGGAAATTGCCATTCTGCGGCGGCCAAAGCCCTGCAAATCCGGCAGTCCCGGGTGTGCACCCACCTGCACGCCGTACTTTTTGCACAGCAGAACGCTCTTTTGCATCACGGACGGGTCGCCCGCGTGGAACCCGCAGGCGATGTTCGCGCTGGTCACATAGGGCAAAATTTCGGCATCCATGCCGATGGTGTACGCGCCGAAGCTCTCGCCCAGGTCGCAGTTTAAATCAATGGACGGCATTGCAACATCCCCCTTAGTATTTAAGCAGTGTGTTTTTTACGTCGGTTACAAACATATACCCCGGCGCTTCGCTTTGCATTCCGGCAGGATTGCTGGTATAATAAATATATCCCATCGGGCCGCCTGTGCGGCCAGGAAAGGTCCCCGCTATGGTAACACCTCACCAGGGCACAGCCCTGTTTCATCTGCCCGGTCTGTTTGAATTTTATGACCTGTATGCGGCGTTTTTGCCGCTTTATCGTGCGCATCGGGAGTATTTTTACGACTGGTGCGCCATCGGCTCGATCTACGGCGCACCGTCTGACTGCTTATGGGCGGGCGGACGGGTCGAGTACAGTGACCGCACCCCACGCGAGGTTCTGGCGCTGACGCGTGAATATGGCATCTCGGCGCGGCTGACACTCAGCAATTCATTACTGCGCCCGGAGCATCTCACAGACCCGGACTGCAATGCGCTCTGCCGACTGTTTCAGGAACAAAATGACCCGCAAAACGGCGCCATCGTTCATGCTGAGCTGCTGACGCAGTACCTGAAAAAGAACTATCCATCGCTGTATCTTGTATCCTCAACCACAAAAGTGCTGACAGACTTCAACGATTTGCAGCGGGAGCTGGCACGGCCCGAGTTTCGCTATGTCGTGCCGGATTTCCGGCTGAACCGAGCATTTGACCGACTTGCAGCGCTGCCCCAGTCCCAGAAGGACAAGGTGGAGTTCCTCTGCAATGAGTGCTGCTGGTTCGGATGCACGGAACGCAGAGCCTGCTATGAGGCCGTCAGCCGCAAAAATCTGGGTCTGCCCGGCCCGGAGCATTACTGCAGCGCCCCCGGCGCAGCGGACGGGTATCGCTTCTCCCGAGCGATGGCGAACCCCGGCTTTATCGGCATCAAGGCCATCCGGGATACCTACCTGCCGAGGGGCTTCACCCAATTCAAGATCGAGGGGCGCGGCCTTGGCAGTGCACTGATTCTTGAATTTTTGCTTCACTACCTGACCAAGCCGGAATATCAGCTGGCTGTCCGCGAGGAGTTGTATCTGGATACCATGCTGGACCTTTTCTGACTGACTTTGTGTCGGGCCGGGTGAAGCTGTTTGCATTTTCTGCGTTGTAAGGCTCCTGTTACCCCAGTGCCACATCCAGCACCATCATCACACTGAAGCCGACAGCAAAGAATACTGTGCCAAGGTTAGAGTGCCGTCCCTGTGACATTTCGGGAATCAGCTCTTCCACCACGACATAGAGCATCGCGCCCGCAGCAAAGCTCAAAAGATAAGGCAATGCCGGTATTACAAGCTGCGCGGCCAAAATCGTCACCACTGCGCCGATTGGCTCAACCACGCCCGAAAGCACACCGCCTGCAAAGGCCCTGCCCTTGCTCTCCCCCTCGGCGCGCAGGGGCATCGAGATGATGGCGCCCTCCGGGAAATTCTGGATGGCTATGCCGAGGGACAGGGCCAGCGCGCTCGCTGCGGTGATCTGCGCGCTGCCTGCGAGAAAGCCGGCGTACATCACACCGACTGCCATGCCCTCCGGGATGTTGTGCAGGGTCACTGCCAGCACCATCATCGTAGTGCGGCCCAGCCTGCTTTTTGGCCCCTCAGCCTCCTCACTGCCGACATGCAGGTGGGGTATCAGATGATCCAGGGCAAGCAAAAACAGCACGCCGAACCAAAATCCGGCAAACGCCGGGAAAAAGGCGAACCGCCCCAACTTCTCCGACTGTTCGATTGCCGGGATCAGCAGGCTCCAGACCGATGCCGCCACCATCACACCGGCGGCAAAGCCTGCAAGTGAGCGCTGCACCAGATCTCCCAGAGCGCGCCGCATAAAAAATACGCATGCTGCGCCCAGCGATGTACCCAAAAAGGGAATCAGAATCCCCCAAAAAGTTTCTGTCAATGAAGTCGTCTCCTTTTATGGTATATACACAAAAACACAGGTACTTTATACCCCCTGTTCAATGATGCTTTTGACAAGCTGTGCCCATTTGTAAGGGTAACAGGCTAGCAGCTCCTCATGCTGCAGATCCTGCTCATGAATTACGGGGTGCTCAAAATGCTGCTGATAACGCGCGCGATACTTCGCTCCCATTTTCAGCGCGTAGAAAATATGAATCTCCGTACCGGGAACATCAATTCCTTCCGGCAAGGGCGTGATGAGGTCGGAATAAAATTGGTTTTTACAGCTTTGCATCGTCACATAGGGGCGTGCAGCACCGAACATCGCCATAAAAGCGCGGACATAGTCCCCCTTCTCCGCGGAGCACTTTTCTAATCGCTTCTGCAGAAAGCGACTCTTGAACTGTCCGTCCCGAATCAGCGGATAAATCAGCGGCAGGAGAAGATTCGTTTGTAATTTGGCCGCGAGCTTGGAGCATTGGTCAAGGTCGGAGCTGCCCAGAATACCGTAGTCCATACGAATGGTTTGCCGTGCGGCCAGCAGTCCCACGAAAGAGCCGCCCAGAGAGCAGCCGTAGGCGGCCCGTATATGCCCGCCGCAGTTTTTCAGGATGTAGGCTTCGATTTTTTCGGTTTCTGCAAGCATTGTCGGAAATTCGGTACTTTCTGTTTCGTCAAAGCCATCATAGCTGACGCAAAGTACGCGAAAATCCCGCTGCAACAGAGGGATCACTTGGCCAAAGTTGCTTTTCCAGTGGCAGCAGGTGCCGGGCAGCAGCAAAATGACCGGAGCGGTATCCGCCCCAAATTCATAAACCTTCATTCTCCTGCCTCCCGCAGCCACAGTCACATCGCTTTACGGCGGTCAAACACAGCCAGCCTGTTTTGCTTTTGTGTACCGCAATGTCACAAAAGCCCGCTTGCTCAAGATATGCTTTCAGCTCAGTATCCTTGTAGATGGTCATGCCATCAATGATTTCTGTCCATTTTTTGTCTTTGTCCGTGTCGCCGTTGACTTCATTGCAGATGAGGAAGGTGCCGCCCGGCTTCAAAACCCGCCAAACCTCCCGGAAGCATTTTGCAAGGTCCGGCCAGAAATAGACGGTTTCAAACGCTGTGACTGCATCGAACCAATCGCTGGCAAAAATGATACGCTGCACGCTGCCCTGCCAGATGACACAGCGATCCCTTTGAATCGCCTCTGCATTGAGACGGCGGGATTTTTCGACGCTGACAGCAGAGTAATCCACGCCCTTTACGATGCCGCGCGGACACCTCTTCAGCAGCCGTTTGATATTCGCTCCGCCGCCGCAGCCGCAGTCCAGCACCTTTGCGTCCGGCGCAAGATGCAGAAAGTGAAGCCCCCACAGCGCCACGGGGGTGTGGGCAAGGTTCATCATGGTGACCATCAGCCTGCCGCCGAAGCCTTTGGGGTCTCTCGTATTTTCAAAAAATGACATCGTTTATCTCCTTTCAACTTTTTTACACTCTGCGTAGGTAAGTGGAATGGAATTCTGCAAAACAACACTTTTGCAAACGGTCCAGCCGTTTTGCTGCAAAAATGCCAGATACGCAGCACTCGTCCATCTGCTGTGCAGCGGAAAGCCTGCAATTTTCAGCGCAAGGGCCTGAAGATTTCCCCAAGGGGAATTCTCTGCATGGGTAAAGGTAGGAGAAATCAGCGTGCCATCGTTTTTAAGCACACGGCGAAACTCGATAAGGGCTTTCTCAGGGTGCGGCACAATGTGCAGTGCATTGGAGACAATGACAACATCAAAGGACTGGTCAGCATAAGGCAGATGGAACATATCCTGCACGGAAAAATACAGCTTGGAGGAAAAATTGCCCCGCTTTGCCTGCGCAATCATCGCTGCGGAGACGTCGGTAGCCTCAATGTGGTCGGCAGAACACAGGAGATGTTTTGCCACCTGCCCTGTGCCTGTGGCTACCTCCAAAACGGTTTTGTGCCACACAGCAGGGCGAAGCAGCGCATATAATTGATCATAGGCTATTGCATTCTTACGCATAAAGCGGTCATACCTTGCTGCATTTCTGTCCCAAAAATTCTTTTTCGTAATGCTCAGCTCCTTGGTTTGCATTAACTAACTGCTGCTTATTTGAAAAGCTGCCCGTCGGCAGCATGGAAGCTTGTATATGCGCGTTAGAGCAATCTAACCGTTGGATCGTAAAAAAGCTGCCTGCAGCCAAAACGGCGCACCAGCAACGATTCTACGATATTTCGGTCATATAATAGCAGTCTGGCACCCAAATGTCAATAGGGTGCTAAAGGTGCTTTTGTGCGTTTGAATTTCAACAAAAATTCAATAGCGGGCAGTGCGCTTTACACTGCCCGCTATTGAGAAAAGCTTACTTTAGCCGTTTTCGTCCTTGGGAATGGCCAGATTCAAGAGGATGGCAACGAGTGCGGCGGGCACAATGCCGGAGCCGCCGAATACCAGAGAGAGCATCTGCGGTGCGTGTGCAAGGATGCCGTTGTTGGCACCGATGCCATAGCCGAGACCGAGCGCTACAGAGACGATGCTCAGGCTGCGCGGGGTCAGCGGCTCGCGGGTGATGAGCTGAATACCGCTCACCACGATCGAAGAGAACATCATGACAGCTGCGCCGCCCAGCACCGACTGCGGCATGATCGAGACGAGCGCGCCCAGCTTGGGCACCAGACCGCAGAGAATCAGGAAGATGCCGCCGGTGGCCAGCGCAAAGCGGTTGACGACCTTGGTCATGCTGACAAGGCCGACATTCTGGCTGAAGGAGGTGTTGGGCAGTACGCCGAACAGTGCGGCAAAGCTGGAACCGATACCATCGCAGATGACGCCGCCGGACAGCTCGGTGTCGGTGGCCTCGCGGTCCATGCCGCCCATGATAACGCCGGAAATATCGCCCACGGTTTCGACCGCCGTGACGATGAACATAATCATGACCGGTGCGATCGCGCGCATATCAAACACCGGCTTGACCGGCATCAGCTCGGGCAATGCAAACCATTTGGCCTCGGCCACCTTGTTCCAGTTCAGCACCCATGCCTTGGTGTAGGCAACGCCCTCGGCGTTCAGCGCCGTGGTGGGCAGAATAAGACCCATGAGAAACGCTGCAATGTAGCCGCAGATGATGCCCACCAAAATCGAGGAGGAATTCAAAAAGGTGCTGCCGGAGTGCTTGCAGATCAGGATGACGACCAGCACAAAGATGGCGAGCAGCAGGTTTTCGACCGAGCCGAAATCCTGCGCGGTGTTGCCGCCGCCGAAGGAATTTACACCGACCGAGATCAAGCTCAGACCGATGGAAAGCACCACCGTGCCGGTAACGACAGAGGGCAGCAGCTTGCGCAGCGGCTTCAGAAAGAAGCCCAGCACGGTCTCAAACAGGCCGCCGATCAGGGACGCGCCCATGATTGCGCCGTAGGCCAGTACGCCGCCGCCCATCGAGGCTGCGACCGAGCTGAATACCCCGATGAAGCCGGAGGAGGTGCCCATGATGATAGGCACCTTGCCGCCGATGGGGCCGATGGAATACAGCTGAACCAGTGTGACGATGCCCGCCACAAGCATGGCATTCTGCAGCAGCGTGACGCGCAGGTCGGCAAATTCGCCGCCGGCCAGGCCGCAGGCGCCCGTGATGATAAGCAGCGGCGTAAGGTTGCCGACAAACATCGCCAACACATGTTGCATGCCCAGCGGCAGTGCCTGCTTCAGGGACATCTTGCCTTCAAAGCGGAAGGCTTCGGGGGAAAGATCGTTTTTCTTCATTCCACAACTCCTCAGATAAAACCTATTACAATATAACATATACCGCCAAAGCGGAAGGGCATACCACCCTATTTATACATTATACCATCCCTCACCCTGTGATTGCAATTCCATCAGCCGCCGCAGCAAAAATTTTGTGTGTTTTTGAAGAAGGCTGAACGGTCAAAAAACCTTGATCGCCTGCTGCTGTCCGTGCAGGGTGTAGTGTACGGTCAGACCGTCGTCTGCATCCACGGTGCAATTTTCGGCGTGGTCGGTCAATTCCCGCAGGGCGTTGTATTGGCGGCGCATCTCATCCGTATAGCGACTGGGCATATCGGAGGTGAGCAGAATGCCGCTGAACAGCGCATTGACCCGGGCCAGGGTCTGCTTTTGGTGTAGGGTCAGCTTGCAGTTTTCCTCGCGCAGGAAGAATACATCGGGGTCACTGCCGTAAGCACGCCCGTTGAGCTGGCGGCGGAAAATCGTGTTGCCGATGGACTGCCTTGTGGAGACCCGCTCGCGGTGGAAAAGCCGCATATACCACACATCATCCCAGTCCAGACCTACATCACACCCAATGCGGCAGTAGTCAACGATGCCAAAGGCAGGCATGACCGGCACACCGCAGCCGAGGATCAGCTTGTCACCGCACCATGAGCGCAGCAGTGCCATGGCGCGCTGCATCCGTCCTGCGCGGGATTCCCGGGCGTTGCCGAACGGTGCTGCGCCGTAGAGAAAGTCCAGCTTGACAAGGTCAAAGCCCCAATCCTGCAGGACGCGGTCAAAGACCTGCTTGAGGTAGGCCTGTACCTCCGGGTGGTCGATGTCCAGCGCATAAAAGCTGCTCCAGTTGCAGCCGCAGCACCAGGGTTGACCGTCCACCTGCAGCAGCCAGTCCGGGTGATCTTTGCAGAGCAGGGATTCCTTTTCGCAGACGAACGGTGCCAGCCACAGTCCTGCCAGAAAGCCGCTTTCATGCGCTGCATCTGCCAGCGGGCGCAGCCCGTTGGGGAATTTGGCAGGGTCAGGCTCCAGCCAGTCTCCTACCTTGCACTCCCATCCATCGTCGATCTGAAAGAGATCCCCTGCGCGGAAAAGCGTTTTGCAGCCGTTGAGGTCTTCCTGGATCGAGGCCTCGTCAATGTTCTGGTAGCGGTTATACCAGCTGGAATACCCGGCCAGCCTGCGCGTGGTGCGGGGGCGGCAGCCCAGCGCCGCAAACCATGCGTCAAATACCTCGTCCTCGGTGCCCTCGGCAAAAAAGAGGGAGAACGCAGGAAAGCTGCCGCCGGTATGCTGTACCCCGGCGCAGTCGCGCTCAATGCGCAGCTGTGCGGCGCGGCTGTCATAGGAAAAAATCGTATAGCCCGGTGCCTCGTCCAGGCTGGCCAAAAGGCGGTAGGTCTTTCCGCGCCGGAAATAGCAGTAGGAGAAGCCGTGGCTCTGTCCCCTCTTGCCGCTGTAGGGAACAAAATGATAATCGCCGTAACGGTCAAAGCTGTATTTCTCCAAAAGAAATTTCGGGACACGCTCAACACCGTGCTGCCGGTCCCATTTGCCCAGCTCTGGGCAGGCGGTCCAGGTTTGGTAGCCGTTCATGAAAAGCTTTTCTTCGTGCGCCATCGTCCACGGAAGCGCAGCAACCGCATTTTGCAGCACTCCTGCGGGCAGCTCTGCCCTCAGGCAGACGGCACCGCTGCGCGGGGTGATGGCTGCCGTGCCGTCAAACCGGCCGCTGTCTGTTGCGGCATACCACTGCATCTCAGCCATTTTGAGTTTCCTCCCTGTGAAGCGCAGCGCTGATTTCGGCTGCGCGGTCATCCGTCAGGGTGAACCTGCGGCGGAACAGTACAAGCGCCGCCGCAAGGACGGCCATGGGCAGAACGGTCATCATGAACCGCAGCCCGAGCAATGTACCGGCGCTCTGGGCAGCAACGGGGCCTGTCTCCTCGGCATTGCCGGCCAGCCCGATCAGATCCAGGCCGATGCCGGTCAGAAAAACCGCCACGCCGGACGCAGCCTTTACAACAAAGGTCTGCATCGAGAAGATAACGCTTTCCTCACGCCGCCCGGTCTTGAGCTGGCCGTAGTCCACACTGTTGGAGAGGAAAAGGGTCGTCAGTACGCTGAGCATGCCGTTGCAGGCAAACACCACCACGCCCGGCACACAGAGCAGTGCCAGACTGCCGGAAAAACCCGTCAGGCAGAGCAGGAGCAGCACAGCATAGCCGCCCAGCGCCAACCCCAGGCTTACCGTAAATACAGCAGTGTTGCTGAGCTTTTTGCGCAGCACCGGATAGAGTACCATCATGCCGAGGATCTGTGCCGCACCGCCGATGGTTGAGAACAGCGTGTAGCTGGCCTTCCAGCCTGTGCCGCCGAAATCGTACTTGAAGAAATAGATGATAAAGTTGGAGGTCAGATACAGCGCCGAGTTGATCAAAACGATGCTGCCTACGACCACAAGCGCCTGATCGTTGGAGAACAGCGCCTTGAACATCTCGCCGACGGTGGCGGTCTTCATCTCGGCGCTGCCGGTCTCCTTGACGCTGGCGCAGCAGATCGCCTCGGTAACCACAAAGATGACAGCCACGAGCAGTGCTACCCAGCGGAAGCCGGTGCGCTCGCTGTCGCCGCCCAAAGCACCAACCAGCAGCATGGTAAACATCGCAATGAGCGCCGAGCCGACGCCCGCACAGGTGCGGCCCACGACTGACAGGTTTTCTCGGTCAGCAGGGGTGCGGGTCACGGCGGGGATCATCGACCAGTAAGGAATGTCCATCATCGTGTAGGTGACGCCCCACAGGATGTAGATGACGCTGAAGTAGACCATCATGTCGGCACCCTCCAGCACCGGCGCGGCAAACAGCGCGTAGAGAACCACCGCATTCAGGACGGTGCCGCTGAGGATCCACGGACGGAACCGTCCCCAGCGGGTGCGGGTCTTGGCCACCAGCACCCCCATAAAGGGGTCGTTGAAGGCATCAAACACACGCGCGATCATCAGGATCAGGCCGACAAAGGTGGCAGGCAGGCCCAGCACATCCTGATAATAGTACATGACATAGGAGGCAGACAGCGCGTAGACCATATCCTTGCCCACTGCGCCGATGCCGAAGGCGGCTTTTTGCTTTGTTGTCAGTTCCATACTGCACACTCCTTCTTTGTGACGGTAAATTCTACGGTGGCAGGCGCACACTGCGGGGCCGAGACGGTCAGCGCGGCTGTACCTGTCTGCCCGACTGTGCGCAGATAAGTCCCGCCCATGCCGCCCTCGGCGGTTGCCGCCGCAGGGCCGACCAGCACGGCGGCACCGGTCACGGCAAAGGCCAGCGGCAGCTGTGCATAGACGGCGGGGCTGCCGTTTTCATCAAGAATCCGCACCCGAACTCCGGCCATGTCGTAGGTGTCACCCTCCTGCAGGACGGTGGCGGAGGGCGTTACCTCAAGATGCAGCCGGTGGCTGGGGCAGAGCGTGACGCTCTTTACTACGGTATCCCCGTTTTTGGCATCGAACCGCCAACGCGTAGCCGCACCGCCCCAGTTGCCGACATACTTGCCGTACAGCGCCACACCGTCCGCAAAGCTCATCTTATAGCGCACCATGCACCACGCCAGCTTCAGCTTGTAGCGCAGCGGCAGCCCGGCCAAGCCGTAGCGCCCGGCTGCAAGCAGACAGTCGCGCAGCGTATCGGCCTTGGCCTTGTCAAAATGCTCCTGCGTTTCAAGCAGGACACCGATCGTGTCATCCACGGCCAGCGGCGGGTGCGGCAGCGCCGTCCAGCTGCTTTTGTGCAGGGTCGTCACAAACACATCGTTTTTGTAAAGATCCACCCGCTCGGCGTTGGTAAACACATAGACCGTGCCGATTTGCCCGGCAGGATAGTCACCGATGTCCATCGCGGAGCTGACCGTCAGCACCGGCTCCTCCCCGCCCTGCGATGCGTAGACGGACGCCGCCAACTTGGGATTGCGGAAGCTGTCCAGCACGCCGTGATAGCAGATGCGGTCCCCGGAGCCGAAATCCTTGTGGGTGGCATAATCAAACATACACCAGCCAAAGCAGCCCGCATGTTCTCCATCTGCGTAGGCGGCGTCCAACACCCGCGCATGGCGCAGGGCATGCTCCTGCCGGTGCGGAGCATCGTCACAGGACTTGGTGGGGTACATGTGGCCGTTGCATTCTGAGATCAGCAGAGCCTTGCTCAAATCAGGCGTTACATCCTTTTTCCGCTTGGCCCCGGCGTTTGAGCCGTTGTGGGAGAAATCGTTGTAGGCGTAAACATCTTCCAGGAGATGGCTCTTTTCCAGATACCGCACGCCAGAGGTCGCCCGGCTCGGGTCCAGTGCGTGGGCGATTTGGTTGGTGCGCGTATAGAATTCGTCATCGTCTACGCTCTCGTTGATGCGCACACCCCACAGTATGATGCTGGGGTGATTGCGGTTTTGCAGCAGCATCTCCTGCAGCATGGCACAGGCGCGGTCCTTCCATGCCGCATCGCCGATGTGCTGCCAGCCGGGCAGCTCGGTAAATACAAGCAGGCCCAGCCGGTCACATTCATCAAGGAAATACTGGCTTTGCGGGTAATGGCTCGTTCGCACCGCATTGCAGTGCAGCTCGTTTTTCAGGATGCGGGCGTCCTGCCGCTGCAGGCTTTCCGGCGCGGCGTAGCCAATGTAGGGGTAGCTTTGGTGGCGGTTCAGCCCGCGCAGAAAGGTCTTTTTCCCGTTCAGATAAAAGCCGTCCGCCCGGAACACAGCCGTCCGGAAACCGAAGGAGGTTTCCCGGCTGTGCAGTACCTGCCCATCGGTATCGAGCAGCTCTGCTATGCAGCGGTAGAGATTCGGATGTTCGGTGTCCCACGGTGCAGCATCAGGCAGCGTAAGGCGGCATTCCGCCGATTCTGCCGGGGGCAGCTGGCGGCTCACCAGCGTCTCGCCCGCACTGCTGCAGAGCCGGACGCGCAGCGCAGCGGCCTTTTCCGGTGCTTCTACGGTCAGCTGTACGGCAGCCTCGGTCAGCGTCGGTGTGTACACGAAAAGATCGCTCACACGGCTCTGCGGCGAGGTTTCAAGCCAGACCTCCCGGTATAGACCGCCGTAGGTCAGGTAGTCGATGACAAAGCCGAAGGGCGGCAGGCTGGGGTCCTCGCGCGTATCCAGCCGCACGGCCAGCAGATTTTCTGTGCCGCGGTGCACAAGGTCGGTAATTTCGATGGTGAAGCCGGTGTAGCCGCCCTGATGCTGCCCGGCCAGCTGGCCGTTCAGGTAGATCTCCGCCTGATGGGCGGCCACGTCAAAGCGCAGGAATACCCGTGGCGCATCGGGAACGGTCAGTGTGCGACGGTAACCGCAGACCATCTCATAGTCAGAGGGGTCTGCGTAGTGGAGCGGCAGCTCCCGGCAGGTATGGGGCAGACGCACCGGACGACAGCCAACAGGTTCACCCCGACAGAAGGCATCGCTCCATTGCTCTGTAAATTCCCAGTGATTGCAAAGACTGTATCTCATCGTACCAACAACCCCTCCAGTAAAATGGAAATCATCTCATCCAGGGCATCCGTGTAGGATATGCCTTGCGCATCGAGCGTGCGGTCTGCAAGAAAATCCTCAATGGAAGCGGAGATCATCCGCTGCAGAACCGGCAGGGATACCCGACGGATAACGCCCTCCCCCATCGCTTGCTCCAGCAGTGCCAAGGTAGGCTCCCAGCCGGTTTCCAGATGCTCCCGCACGCGCGCTGCGACTTTGGGATATTTTTCATCCAAAAGATCCATCTGCTGCAGATCCCGCGCGGTGTACTCCTCCGGCAGGGCGATAATGACCGCCCGCAGCTTTTCAGCCAGGGTGCCGGGGCCGTCAAGGATGCGCTGCTTGCGGGCGTGAATCCTTGTGAACGCATCGTCCACCATATCCAGCAGCAGCGCCTCCTTGGATGGGTAGACCGCGTAGATCGTCTTTTTGCTGATGTGCATCATCGCAGCGGCCTGCTGCATCGTAAAGCGCAGCCCATCCCTGCGGAACAGCTCCATTCCGACTGCGCGCAGTCTTGTGCACAGCTCGTTGTGTTCGTCCATCACTTGCCTCCTGCGGAAACCCGATTTAGTTTTCCGGTTTCCATTGTAGTGCGGAAACCGGTTCGATTCAAGCGGCTTCCTGCACTTTCTACCTTTTTGCCAATCGGGCACAGATTTTTTCGTCATATCGCCCATACGCTAAAGCCGTAGCGGGACAGAAAAACACCCCCGCACAGTGATGCGGGGGCGCTTTGCAGGTGCCTCAGTTCGTTTTTTCAGTTTTTTGCTGCAGGCGGGTCAACTCCCGCAGCTCACGCACGGTGAAAAGGCCGCAGACAATGGCGGCAGCGCCGTCCGCAATGGGGCCTGCGTACATGACGCCGTCAATGCCCATAAAGAGCGGGAAGATGACGATGAGCGGCAGCAGGAACAAAATCTGGCGTGTCAGGGACATGAATACGCCGAGGCGTGCCTTGCCAATCGAGTTGAAGAAGTTGGAGGTGACCGGCTGGATGCCGTTGATCAGCGTCAGGAACATATAAATGCGGAAATACCGCTCCGAAAACTGGTAGTACATCTCGCTGCCGGTGCCGAAAATACTGATGATCTGCCGCGGGAAAAGCTGGAAGCAGGCAAACGCTGCCAGAGAAAGCCCGGTAGCCACAGCCAGCGCCAGCAGATAGCTCTTTTTGACGCGGCGGTAGAGCGCAGCACCGTAATTAAAGCCGATGATCGGCTGTACGCCCTGCGAAATGCCGATGACAAAGGACATAAAGATCATGTTGACCTTTGAGATGATGCCCGCGCAGGCCAGAGGAATATCGCTGCCGTAGATAGACAGTGCACCGTAGTGTGCAAGGGTGTTGTTCAAAACGATCTGGACAACAGCCATAGCGATCTGGTTGAAGCAGGCAGATGCACCGTAGCTGAAGATCTTGCGTGTTCTGTCACCGTCAATCGTAAAGCAGCCCCGTGAGAAGGGTACAGATTTAAAATGGAAGAGATACCGTATGCTGATGCAGAACGAGGCGATCTGCCCGAGAATCGTGGCAAGTGCAGCGCCGGTCATACCCATATCCAGCCCGAAGATGAACAGCGGATCAAGGACCGTATTGATAAGTGCGCCGATGAGCATCGACATCATGGAATAGCGCGGGCTGCCGTCTGCCAGAATCAACTTGCTCATGCCGGTATTCATAATGAGGAACGGAAACCCCAGCGCTGTGATGCGAGTGTAGGCCTCTGCGTAGGGCAAAACATCCGGCGTAGCGCCGAAGAATTTCAGCATCGGCGTCAGAAAAAGCAGCGTAACCGCCATCAGCACAGTGCCGAACAGCGCCATCAGACACAGGCCGTTGCCTGCATATTCAGCAGAACGCTTTTCATTGCCTGCACCCAGCTGGAGACTGAAATTCGTCGCACTGCCGATACCGAGCAGCAGCGCAATGGCTGTGCAGGCAATCGAGAGAGGAAACGCAATGTTGGTGGCAGCATTGCCCAGCAGACCCACACCCTGCCCGATAAAGATCTGGTCAACAATGTTGTACAGCGACGTCACCAGCATCGAGATAATGCAGGGAATGGCAAAGCCGACAAGCAGCTTGCCTTCTTTTTCATATCCAAGCGGGTTGGCAGCATCAGCCTGTGATGAAACTGTTTTTACGCTCATGCAGTTTTACCTCCTTTAATCCTGTTAATAATCGAAAATATAATAATAGTAACAAAATCCGGTAGGAAATGCAAGTCCGTTTGCCTTGAGGCGCTTGAGCTTGCCCTACATGAGCCGGAGACCGTGACACAAACAAAACCGGGGCGAACTTTTCGTTCGCCCCGGCAGTACCTAAATGATTGGAGTCATAGCCTCATAACCTTTATTCGTTATTTTTCGGAGTTGGTTCCTATTTTCATGGGGAATCATTCCCTTTGCAGAATTTCAGGCTTTGAGATTGAGGATCAACCTCTGACACTTAGTACATTGGAGTTTCTCCTTATGGATCAGGTGGATTTCAGATACTCTCTGTTGGGTGGCGTGGAACCAGTCATGATAACCAGCCTTCTTTCATCCTGATCTATATGCTGCATGGGGGTCTTTGATGACGGCCCCTGAGTCTGCTGTTTAAAAGTAAGCTGCCTGACATCTCGTTCAATATTCTTTGTACAGGTTATGACCTGCGGCTTCGGATGCGGTGCTTTTTCATTCAGCAGGCCCAGGCCCGCTGGTGATGAATAGGATCTTTAAAGTTTGCCATTGGACTTGAGCCTCCTTCCTTACGAAATACCGCCGGTGTCTTGCTTTCTTTGGAGATTTCTTATGACATTTCTCCTTGGAAGATCAGCTTCTCTTGGAGTTGTCTGCTCCTTATCTCCGGCTGTTTTCTTTCTGTGACTATACTATACCACAGCCCCAGGGATTCGTCTATTCGCAGATATGCCAACGATGCAGCGAAAGATTTGTGCAGTTTCAAGCTTGCCGCTCCGGGCAAAAAATGGTATAATAAATATGTTGGGCTGCTGTGCAGCCCAGACCGTGCGCTGTCCCTTTTGGCAAGGGACGGCGCTTTTTTGGCGGGATTGTGCTGTGATCCTGCGGGCTGATCTGAACAGGCATTAAACAATATTCACTGCAAAACTACTGTAAAGCAGCTGCCGCTGCCGGGGCGGCTGTCCACAGTGACAGCGCCGCCGTGCAGGGCGGCTATTTTTTGTGCCATGGCAAGGCCCAAGCCGTTGCCCTGCGTCCGGTGGCTGGTGTCCCCCTGATAGAACTGCTCAAAGATATGGCGGCAGGTCTCGGCGTCCATACCGCAGCCATGGTCCGTGACAGCCACAACCGGTCTGCCCTGCTCACGGTGCAGCGTTACGCTTATGGTTCCGTTCTCCGGGCTGAACTTGGCGGCGTTGTCCAGCAGATTCAGCCAGATCTCCTTTACCAGCGCTTCGCTGCCGTGGTAGGTGCAGGGGGCCAGCGCGGCCTCAAACTGCAGTGGCTTATCGCGCCACTTTTGCCGGGTCACAAGGATGCACTGGCGCAGCTGCTCATCCAGCGAAAAGTCTGTACAGTCGGTCAGAATGGTCTGTGCCTCGATACGATTCAAGAGCAGCACACTGCCGGAAAGCTGTGCCAGCCGCCTGCTCTCATCGCGGATGATTTGCAGATACTCGCGCTGCTCCTCCGGGGTGACATCCTCGTCCAGCAGCAGGTCGGCAAAGCCGCTGATGCTGACGATGGGCGTCTTGAACTCATGGGAAAAGTTATTTACAAAATCCTTGCGCAGCAGCTCCGTGCCGGAAAGCTCCTCCGCCGCTTTGTTGAAGGCTGCTTTGAACTCCCGGATCTCGGTGGGCTCATACCCGTGGGCAGCAGGCTGCAGGCGCACGGTGAAGTCTCCTGCCGCCAGCCGATTCATCGCCTGTATGATGTTTTTGATAGGCTTTATTAACACAAGGCGAATCGCAACCACAAGGCTGACAGCCATCAAAATACAGCTGGCATACAAAATAACCAGCGCACCGCCGATGCTGACGCTGCCGTCTTGGATAAAAAAGCCGTGGTCAGCCTCCAATACAACCAGCACCGTCACAACGGTCAGATTCAGTGTAACGATGAAAAACAGGTTCAGCACCAGCAGCATCGTCAAATTTACGGTGCGTATGCAGTCGCGCAGCTTGTTTACAAATTGTGCCATATCACACCTTCTTTATAGCACGGTAGCCGATGCCGCGAATAGTCTGTATCTCAAACTCCGGCCAATCGTAAAAGCGGGTGCGCAGCCGATTGATATGAACATTTACCGTTTTGTCGTCACTTTCGCTGTCCATGCCCCAGATCTCATCCAGCAGCTCCAGCCGGGTAAAGGTCCTTTCCGGATAAGCCAGCAGCTTGTATAGGAGGTTGAACTCCTTGGGCGGCAGCACCTGCGCATCGTGGCCGCGCCGCACGGTGTGGGTGTCGTAGTCCAGCTCGACATCCCCTATCGTGATTTTGTGTTCATCCACGATGCGGGCGCGGCGCAGCAGCGCCTTGATGCGCAGCACAAGCTCCTGCCGGTCCGGCGGTTTTGTCATATAATCATCGGTACCAACGATAAAGCCCGTGTGCTTGTCCTGCGGCATATCCTTGGCCGTCAGCATCAAAATGGGCAGCATGCTGCCGCTTTCGCGGATAGCCTTTGTCAGCGCAAAGCCGTCCATCCGGGGCATCATCACATCGCAGAGCAGCAGGTCTATCTGGTTGTGGTCGAGCAGTTCCAGCGCTTGCACACCGTCGGCAGCAATCAGCGGCTCATAGCCCGCTCGCTTTACGATGGCGCAAAGCAGACGCGCTGTGCTGGGGTCATCCTCGGCAATCAAAATACGAAACATCCGTGTATCCTCCTTGGTTCTATTATAGTACAGCGCAAAGATAAACGGAAGATAAACCTTCCCGTTTACCAAAGGTTTATTTTGGCGGTGTATCCTTAGGAGCATCGAAACCAAAAACAACCTACGGGAAAACGGAGGATACAGCTATGAAAACCATCTATCTTGTCACCGGTGCTGCCGGATTTATGGGCACTAATGTCTGCGCACAGCTTTTGGAGCGCGGTGATGCCGTGCGCGCTTTTGTACTGAAGGGCGACCCCGCCGTAAAATTTGTGCCGAAGGCCGTCGAAATCTTTGAGGGTGACCTCTGCAATGCCGAGGACTGCGAGAAATTCTTTGTCGTGGAGCCGGGCGTCCAGACTGTCTGCATCCACTGCGCGAGCATGGTGACGATCAACCCGAATTATAGTGAAAAGCTGATCGCCGTCAATGTGGGCGGCACCGAAAACATGCTGAACGCCGCCAAAAATCACCCGGAGTGCAAAAAGTTCGTCTATGTTTCCAGCACCGGCGCCATCCCCGAGCTGCCTAAGGGCGAGAGCATCCATGAGGTATACAGCTTTGTTCCCTACGATGATGATCGCGTGGTCGGCTGGTACAGCCGCAGCAAGGCAATGGCGACCCAGAAGGTACTGGACGCCGCCGCGGACGGGCTGAATGCCTGCGTGGTGCATCCCAGCGGTATTCTTGGCCCCAACGACCCCGCCATCGGGCAGACGACCCGCACGCTGATCCAGATTTTGAACGGTGAGATGCCCATCGGTATGCAGGGCTCGTTCAACCTTGTCGATGTGCGCGATCTGGCCGCCGGCACGATTGCCGCCGCTGACCGCGGGCGCAAGGGCGAGTGCTACATCCTTTCCAATGACGAGGTTTCGCTGAAGGAGCTGTGTGAGATGCTCAAGGCTGATACCGGCTGCCGCGGCTGCCTGTTTTATCTGCCGCTGTCTTTTGCGCATTTTGCCGCCAAGCAGATGGAGGCCCGCGCCGCCAAGACCGGTAAGCCTGCTGTGCTGACCGAGTTTGCCGTTTACAATCTGGAGCGCAACAACCATTTTGACTGCTCCAAAGCGAAAAACGAGCTTGGCTTTGCCCCGCGTCCCTACAAGGAAACACTGCATGATCTCGCTGTATGGCTCAAGCAGGAGGGAAAAATCGCATGAAGAAGCTGTATGAATCTATCTGCAAGCTTATGCAAATGAATGACCAGCAGTGGGAGTGCTATCTCCACGCACTGGATTCCCTGCACTGACACAAAGAAAAGGGGGTGCCTATTATGAAAAAGGTTTGCGTTATCACAGGCGGCGGCAGCGGGATGGGACTTGCCACGGCGAAGCTCATCTGTGAAGAAGGATATTACACGATTTTGGTTGGGCGCACGGCGTCCAAGCTGGAAAAGGCAGTCAACGATCTGCGCAGTGCAGGCGGCGAGGCTGAGGCGTTCAGCTGTGATGTTTCCGACCGTGAAAGCTGTTTTGCGCTGGCCAAACACGCCGCCGAATGCGGCGAAGTAAAAGCGGTATTGCACATTGCGGGCCTCAGCCCTCACATGGGCGATGCTGAAAAGATTTTGCGCGGCAATGCGCTGGGCACGGTGAATATCAACGATGCCTTTTATGAGGTCATGGCACCGGGCGGCTGTGTGATCGACACCTCCAGCATGAGCGCCTACCTTGCCCCGCAGTTTGTCATGCCCAAGGGTGCGTACAAGCTGGCGCGCACCGACCGTAAAAAATTCATCAAAAAGCTGGTAGCGCGGGCAGGCATTGCCCCTAAGGACGCCCGCCCGGGTCTGGCCTACGCCATCAGCAAGCATTTTGTGATTTGGTTTGCTAAGACCGATGCCGCACGCTTTGGCGAGAAAAATGTGCGTTGCCTGAGTGTGACACCCGGAAACTTTGACACGCCGATGGGCGCACTGGAAAGCGGGCAGGCGGATGTATTCAAAAAATACTCTGCTCTCAAGCGCAACGGCAAGCCGGAAGAAATCGCCGCTTTGTTTGCGCTTCTTCTGGATGAGCGGCTGGGCTTCCTGACCGGAGCAGACATTCTTATGGACGGCGGCGTTGTGGCAAGCGGCGCCAGCGGATTGAGCAAATAAAAAAGGGCAGCAAAGTAAACCCCGATTTTAGCTTTTGGGGTCTGCTTTGCTGCCTTTTGGATTTTGTGCTTTCGCCTGGCTGTACTTTAGTGCAGCTCGCTTTCGCAACGGTCCAGCACGGCGGCGATAACCTGATCCATGTCGTAATACTTGTACTCACCCAGGCGTCCGCCGAAGATGACCTTCGGCTCGGCGTCGGCCAGCTTCTTGTACTCGGCATACAGTGCGCCGTTTTTAGCATCGTTGACGGGGTAATACGGCTCGTCACCGGGCTTCCACTCGGAGGAATACTCACGGCTGATGATCGTTTTGGGCAGGTCGTTGCCGTTCTCGTCCTTGCCGAACTCGAACCATTTGTGCTCGATGATGCGGGTCCACGGCGTCTCACGGTCCGTATAGTTGACGGCGGCGTTGCCCTGGAAACTGGGCTTGTCGAGCAGCTCGTTCTCAAACCGGACGGAGCGGTACTCCAACGTGCCGAGTTTGTAGTCAAAATAGGCGTCGATCGGGCCGGTGTAGACGATTTTGTCAGCCAGTGCGTCCAGCGCGGCCTTGTTTTCGAGGTAGTCGGTGTTCAGCCGCACCTCGATGCCGTCCAGAAGATTGGCGATCATCTTGGTGTAGCCGCCGATGGGAATGCCCTGATACAGCGCGTTGAAATAGTTGTTGTCAAAGGTCAGCCGCACAGGCAGGCGCTTGATGATAAATGCCGGCAGGTCCTTGCAATCGCGGCCCCACTGCTTTTCGGTGTAGCCCTTGATGAGCTTTTCATAAATGTCGCGGCCCACAAGGGAGATGGCCTGCTCCTCAAGGTTCTGCGGCTCGTGGGTGATCTCACGGCGCTGCTCCTCAATTTTGGCGGCTGCCTCCTCCGGTGTGACGACGCCCCACATTTTATTAAAGGTATACATGTTGAAGGGCAGCGAATACAGCTCACCCCTATAGTTGGCAACGGGAGAGTTTGTAAAGCGGTTGAACTCGGCAAACCGGGTGATATAGTTCCAGACCTTTTTGTTGTTGGTGTGGAAGATGTGCGCACCATACTTATGGACGTTGATACCCTCGATGTTCTCGGTATAAATGTTGCCCGCAATGTTGGGGCGCTTATCCACGACCAGCACGGATTTGCCGTGGACCTTGGCCTCATGGGCGAAGATGGCACCGTACAGACCGGAGCCGACTACCAGATAATCATATTTCATATAACAGGTGTTCCTCTCTTTAAAAGTCAAAGGGATATTGTGCGGTAATGGCATGGAGAGCCTTACTCCACTGTCAAAAAGCGGCAGAAAGGCGTTTCAGTCTCTGCCGAACAGATCTCTTGTGTAGACCTTGTCCTGCACATCGTTGAGGCAGGCATCGTAGCGGTTGGCCAGAATGGCCTGACTCTGCCGCTTGAATTTGTCCAGATCGTTGACCACTGCCGAACCGAAGAAGGTCTTGCCGTCCTCCAGCGTAGGCTCATAGATGATGACCTGTGCGCCCTTGGCCTTGATGCGCTTCATGACACCCTGAATCGAGCTTTGGCGGAAGTTGTCGCTGTTGCTCTTCATCGTCAGGCGGTAGACGCCGATCGTGACGGGCCTTTCGCGGCTTTCGTCAAACTCATTTTCCTGATTGTAGCCGTAGTACCCGGCCAGCTTCAGCACGCGGTCAGCGATGAAGTCCTTGCGGGTGCGGTTGGACTCCACAATGGCCTCGATGAGATTTTCCGGCACATCGGCGTAGTTTGCCAGCAGCTGCTTCGTGTCCTTGGGCAGGCAGTAGCCGCCGTAGCCGAAGCTGGGGTTATTGTAATGGCTGCCGATGCGCGGGTCAAGACATACGCCGTCAATGATCTGCTTCGTGTTCAGGCCCTTGCTCTCCGCGTAGGTATCCAGCTCATTGAAATAGGCAACGCGCAGCGCCAGATAGGTGTTGGCGAACAGCTTGACGGCCTCGGCCTCGGTAAAGCCCATGAAGAGCGTATCAATGTTCTCCTTGATGGCCCCCTCCTGCAGCAATGCCGCAAATTCGTGGGCGGCTGCGACAAGGTGCGCATCCTCCGGGTCGGTGCCGACGATGATGCGGGACGGGTAGAGGTTGTCATACAGGGCCTTGGACTCCCGCAGAAATTCCGGGCTGAACAGGATGTTCCGGCTGCCGAGCCTTTCCCGCACCGACACCGTGTAGCCCACGGGAATCGTCGATTTGATGACCATGACGGCGTTTGGGTTGACCTCCGTGACAAGGCGGATGACTGCCTCCACTGCAGAGGTGTCAAAGTGCTGGGTCTGGCTGTCGTAGTTGGTGGGTGCAGCAATGACCACAAAGTCCGCATCGGCGTAGGCTGCCTTTGCGTCCAGCGTAGCGGTCAGATCCAGCTCCTTCTCAGCCAGATATTTCTCGATATAGTCATCCCGGATCGGCGATTTACGCGCGTTGATCAATGCGACCTTTTCCGGCAGAATATCTACCGCCGTCACATGATGGTGCTGGGAAAGCAGCGTGGCAATCGAAAGCCCCACATAGCCGGTCCCGGCCACCGCGATCTTATATTTTTTCATAGCAGTTTATACTCCGCAGCTGCGAATTTTCCGTAAGGCAGCAGTCAAAATTGCGCCGTGCCGGCTTACCGTATGTGGGTTTATTATAGCACGTCACCGGCCACAATTCAATATTGCCGCTTCCCTCAGAATTGTTTGAACAATAATCCAGTATTGAAAACAATCGTCTCTACTCAGTCTTTGCTGTATCTGCTAAGATAGAATCACGGTACTGGCGTGGTGTCAGACCGGTTTGTTTACGGAAAACACGATAAAAGTAATTGTCATCCAGGAATCCGATCTGCTGGCAGATCTGTGCATTGGACAGATTCGTATCACAAAGAAGCTTCATCGCTTTTTGGATGCGCAGGTGCGTGATCTGCTCGTTGATGCCGCAGCCATAGAGCTGCCGGGAAAGATAGTACAGCCCGGTACGGCTTAACGAAAGATCACGGCAGATCGTTTCGTTTGTCAATGTCTCATCCAGATGTTCCGCCAGATAGCGGCTCAGCTTTTCCTGCGCACTGCCCGCTGCCAACCGCGTCAGCCCCTTTTGGTACAATGCAGCCGCCGCCAAAGCCAGCAGATCCGCTGCTGATTTCAGCACCGGATAGGGCGTGCGCTGCAAGGCATTATAGGCTTTTTGCAGTGCCGTTTTATCAATTGCGTAAGCCGAGCAGCATTTTTGCGCATAGCTCCACTCGCTCTGCTCATCGGCCCCCTGTACAATGTGGCTCAACAGCAAAAAGCCCACAACAGCACCATCGATCTGAACCGGCGTGATCACTTCGATCAACCCCGCATGGCAGGGGTAGATGATCGTCTGCTTTTGCCGCGTTGCCTTGCGGCAAGCCGCCTGGTCACACAGGTAACAGCCGGTCTTTCCATCAGGCACACTGCGGATCAAGCGGCAATAAGCTGGCAGTTCCGGCGGATAGGCAAGCACTTCGATTCCATACGAATCAAAAACGGCGGAGCGCAGCCCCGTAAGGCAGTGAAAATCCTGCAAGAGGACCAAAAGCTCCTTTTTATTGAAAACGGTTCCCATGGGTGCGCTCCTTTCCGAACATTTAGATAGTTTTATGATAAAGACCATCCTTTATTTTGTCAAGGAGGATCCCTATGATTGACTTAAAGCAGTGTTCTCTCGGCATTGAGTTGGGTTCCACCCGCATAAAAGCTGTGCTTGTGGGCGATACCTGCAAGCCTGTGGCCCAGGGCGATTTTACCTGGGAGAACCGGCTGGAAAACGGCATCTGGACCTACCCGCTGGAGGAAGTCTGGCAGGGTGTGCAGGCTGCCTACGCGGCATTGGCTGCGGATGTGCTGGCCAAGTGTGGCCAGCCGCTGACCACAGTGGGGTGCATTGGCGTTTCGGCTATGATGCATGGGTATCTGGCGTTTGATGCTGCGGGCAAGCTGCTGGTACCGTTCCGCACATGGCGCAACACGATGACCGGCGCGGCAGCAGAAGAGTTGACCTCGGCGTTCGGGTTCAACATCCCGCAGCGGTGGAGCGCAGCACACCTGTACCAAGCCATGCTGAACCGCGAGCCACACCTGCCGCAGCTGGACTTTTTCACCACGCTGGCAGGCTATGTACACTGGCAGCTGACCGGGCGCAAGGTGCTGGGCGAAGGCGATGCCAGCGGCATGTTCCCGATTGACAGCACCACCGGCGGGTATGATGCCGCAATGCTCGCAAAATTTAACGCGCTGGCAGACAGGCAAGGCTGCCCCGTGGATCTTGTCAAACTGCTGCCTACCGTTTTGCCCGCAGGCGAGGACGCCGGTATGCTGACCGTCGAGGGGGCGAAGCGGCTCGACCCAACCGGCACGCTGCAGCCCGGCATACCGTTCTGCCCACCGGAGGGCGACGCCGGCACCGGCATGGTGGCAACAAACAGTGTCGCCCCGCGCACCGGCAATGTCAGCGCAGGCACCAGCATTTTTGCCATGGTCGTCCTGGAAAAGCCGCTGTCCAAGGTCTACCCGGAAATCGACATGGTCACGACCCCCGACGGCGCGGCGGTCGCCATGGTCCACTGCAACAACTGCACCAGCGATTTGAACGCCTGGGTCGATCTGCTGGCCGAGAGCGCGGCACTGTGCGGAGCAAACATCGACAAAGGTGTGTTGTTTACTCTCCTGTTTAACGAATCGCTGCACGGTACGCCTGACTGCGGCGGCATCACGCCCGTCAACTACATTTCCGGTGAGAGCGTCACCCACCTGGACGCGGGCGTCCCCCTGCTGCTGCGCCGCCCGGACAGTGCGTTTACGCTGGCCAACTTTATGCGCGCCAACATCTATTCTGCCTTTGCCACGTTGGCGATGGGGCTGGAAATTCTGCGCAAAGAAAATGTGGCTGTGAATACCCTGCTCGGTCACGGCGGCATCTTCAAAACGCCGGGCGTGGCCCAGCGGTATCTGGCTGCGGCGGCAGGTGCGCCTGTGACCTGCATGGAAACAGCCGGTGAGGGCGGTTCCTACGGCATGGCCCTGCTGGCTGCGTATCGTCTGCACCGCGCCGACGGCGAAGCGCTGGCCGCGTATTTGAACCGCTGCGTTTTTGCCGACGCCCAAAGCACGACCCTGTTCCCCGACCCTGCCGAGCAGTCCGGGTTTGCCGCCTTTTTGACCCAATACCAAACCGCGCTGAAAGCCGAGCGCGCCGTTGTAAAATAAGGGCTTGTATGCGTCGGCTGCCGGGCAACGCCAGCCAGCGGCGGAAAGTCCGGAACAGCAGCTGTTCTTGAACGATTTAGCGTTAAAACGGAAAGGATAACCTATGCTGGAAGCATTAAAGCAGCAAGTTTATGAAGCCAACATGGAATTGCCCCGCCGAGGACTTGTAACCTACACCTGGGGCAATGTCTCGGGCATTGACCGCGAGAAGGGCCTGTTTGTCATCAAGCCGTCCGGCGTGGAATATGACGAACTTACACCGGAAATGCTCGTTGTCATGGATTTGAACGGCAACAAGATCGAGGGCGAGCTGAAGCCCAGCAGCGACACGAAAACGCATCTGGAACTGTACAAGGCGTTCTCGGCGCTGGGCGGCATCGTACACACCCACTCGACCCACGCAGTGGCCTTTGCCCAGGCGCGGCGCGACCTGCCCGCCTTTGGCACGACCCACGCCGACTATTTTTACGGCCCTGTCCCCTGCACGCGGGAGCTGACGCCTGGAGAGATTGACGAGGACTACGAGAAGAACACCGGCAAGGTCATCATCGAGACGTTCCAAAACCGCGGCATTGACCCGGTGCATGTACCCGGTGTTCTCTGTGCCAGCCACGGTCCCTTTACCTGGGGCAAAGACGCGGCACAGGCTGTCTACCACGCTGTTGTGCTGGAAGAAGTCGCAAAGATGGCAATTTTGACCCTGACCATTGACCCCGATGCACAGCCTGCCCCACAGCATGTTTTGGACAAGCATTTTATGAGAAAACACGGACCCAACGCCTATTACGGCCAGAAATAAGGAGGTTTTACCGTATGAAATTTTACATTGATACCGCCAACGTCGACGAGATCCGCCGTGCCAACGACATGGGCATTATTGCCGGTGTCACCACAAACCCCAGCCTGATTGCCAAAGAGGGCCGCGACTACGCCGAAACGTTGAAAGAGATTACCACCATCGTGGACGGCCCCATCTCCGGCGAGGTCAAGGCGACCACAACCGATGCCGAGGACATGATCGCCGAGGGCCGCGCCATCTACGCGCTGGACCCGAAGCACATGGTGGTCAAAATTCCCATGACCGCCGAGGGGTTAAAGGCCATCAAGGTGCTGTCCGGCGAGGGCATCCCTACGAACTGCACACTGATTTTCAGCGCCAACCAGGCGCTGCTGGCAGCCCGCGCGGGCGCCACGTATGTCAGCCCGTTTTTGGGGCGTCTCGATGACATCGGCCAGCCGGGCATTGATCTGATCGAGACTATCCATGATATATTCCTGAACTATCCTGACATCGAAACTCAAATCATCGCCGCCAGCGTGCGCAATCCTATCCATGTGACCGACTGTGCCCTGGCCGGTGCCGACATTGCCACGGTGCCGTACAAGGTCATCGAGCAGATGCTTCACCATCCGCTGACCGATGCCGGCATTGAGAAGTTCAAGGCCGACTATACAAAAGTTTTCGGCGTCAACGGATAAATCTTCCGTAAGGAGGAAACAAAGATATGTACTATATTGGGATCGACCTCGGCACCTCTGCGGTGAAGCTGCTGCTGATGGACGAAACGGGCAGCATTGCCAACATCGTCAGCCGGGAATACCCGATTGCCTTCCCGCATCCCGGTTGGAGCGAGCAGGACCCCGCCGATTGGTGGGCGGCGGTCTGCGACGGTATCCCCGCGCTGCTGGACGGGTTTGATGCGTCTCAGGTCAAGGGCATCGGCGCGGGCGGCCAGATGCACGGGCTGGTGGTGCTGGACAAAAATGACACGGTTATCCGCCCCTGCATCCTTTGGAACGATGGCCGCACCCAAAGGCAGGTCGACTACTTAAACGGCGTTATCGGCAAAGACAAGCTGAGCCGTTACACCGCAAACATCGCCTTTGCAGGCTTCACCGCGCCCAAACTGCTTTGGATGCGGGAGAACGAGCCGGACAACTTCGCCCGCATCGAAAAAATCATGCTGCCGAAGGATTACATCAACTATAAGCTGACCGGCGTCCACTGCACCGACTATTCCGACGCATCGGGCATGCTGCTGCTGGACGTGGAGCACAAATGCTGGAGCAAGGAAATGCTGGACATCTGCGGCGTGCAGGAATCCCAGCTGCCGAAGCTATTTGAGAGCTGGCAGCCCGTCGGCACGCTGACCGCCGAAGCCGCCCAAACGCTGGGCCTGCCTGCGGATGTGGTCGTTTGCGCGGGCGCGGGCGATAACGCTGCTGCGGCTGTCGGCTGCGGCGCGGTGGGCGGCGGTAAGTGCAATATTTCCTTGGGCACATCGGGCACGGTGTTCATCACCAGCGATACGTTCGGCGTCGATAAGCAGAACGCCCTGCACAGCTTCGCCCACGCGGACGGAGGGTATCATTTGATGGGCTGCATCCTCTCGGCTGCGTCCTGCAACAAGTGGTGGAGCGAAGAAGTGCTGCACACCACTGACTACGCTGCCGAGCAGACACCCATTACGGCGGACAAGCTGGGCGCGAACGACGTCTACTTCCTGCCCTACCTGATGGGCGAACGCAGCCCACACAACGATCCTGCCTCGCGCGGTGCGTTCGTCGGGCTGCGGATGGACACCCCGCGTGCCGCGCTGACCCAGGCGGTGCTGGAAGGTGTGGCGTTTGCGATTCGCGATTGTGTGGAGATTGCGCGGGCACAAGGCGTGGAGATTAAAGCCAGCACGCTCTGCGGCGGCGGCGCCAAAAGCCCGCTGTGGCGGGAGATTTTGGCGAACGTGCTGGGCATCCCGCTGACGCTGCCCCAGACCGAGCAAGGCCCCGGCTACGGCGGCGCGATGCTGGCGGCGGTGGCTTGCGGGGCATACCCCAGCGTGCAGACCTGCGCCGAGGCGCTTGTCCACGCCAAGAGCACAACCCAGCCGGACGCCGCGCTCGTCGAAAAATACAACGCGCGCTACGCCGTGTGGCACAAGCTGTACCCGGCACTGAAAGTATCCTTCGTGGAAATGGAGGCACTGCAATGAAGATTTTTTCTGTAACTGACCCGGAATTCAAGCCCTATGGCCGCGTTGTGACCGGGCTGGATACCGCCAAAGCGGAAATTTTGGCCGCCTTGGCAAACACCCCGCTGCCCGCAGCTACGGATTATGTGGCCGAGGACGCAGCCCTGCAGGAACTGCCCGCCGCCGTCGAAGTGTCGGAGCATCTTTTCGGCGGCATGCCCTGCCAACTGGGCTGGTGCAACGGTCACAACACCTATTTGAACTGCCTGGAATACCACCGCGACAGCGAGTTCAATCTGGGTACCGAAGATTTTGTGCTGTTGCTTGCCAGGCAGGAGGAAATCGCGGGCGGCAAGCTGGACACCGCCAAGGTCAAGGCGTTCCGCGTCCCGGCAGGCACACTGGTGGAAGTCTACGCCACGACGCTGCACTACGCACCCTGCCATGTGGACGCAGCCAAGGGCTTCCGCGTGCTGGTCGCCCTGCCCAAAGGCACCAATACCGCAAAGCCCGCCATCAAGAATGACGGCGGCGATGACCCGCAGCTGTGGGCCTGCAACAAGTGGCTGCTCGCCCATCCCGACAGCGCCGAGGCCAAGGCCGGGGCGTATGTCGGATTGGTGGGGGAAAACGTACATATTTAGGAGCATATAAAATGCTCCCCTACGATACAGGAAAGTTCCACGGCATCCCCGTAGGGGCGGATTCCATATCCGCCCGCCATTGCAAATGTGTAAATATATAGGAGGCAAAACCATGAAATCATCCAACATCCCCGAGGTCAAGCTCGGCATCATCGCCGTCAGCCGTGACTGTTTTCCCATCGCCCTGAGCGAGAAGCGCCGCGCTGCCATCTCTGCCGCCTGCGCCGCCAAGGGCACTGACCTGTACGAGTGCAAGACCACTGTCGAGAACGAGCACGACATGCAAAAAGCCGTGGCCGAAGTCACCGCCGCAGGCTGCAATGCGCTGACCGTATTCCTCGGCAACTTCGGCCCCGAAACGCCCGAAACGCTGATTGCCAAGCACTTTGACGGCCCCTGCATGTTCGTAGCGGCAGCCGAGGGCGACGGCGATATGATCAATGGCCGCGGAGATGCGTACTGCGGTATGCTGAACTGCTCCTACAATCTCGGCATGCGCCATCTGAAGGGCTATATTCCCGAGTATCCCGTCGGCACGGCGGAGGAAATTGCCGACAAGATCGCCGAGTTTGTGCCGATTGCCCGCACCATTCTGGGCGTGCGTGATTTGAAAATCATCACCTTCGGCCCGCGCCCGCAGGACTTCTTCGCCTGCAATGCCCCCATCAAGGGGCTGTATGAGCTGGGTGTTGAGATCGAGGAAAACTCCGAGCTTGACCTGCTCGTTTCCTACAAAGAGCATGCGGGCGACCCGCGCATCGCGGACGTCTGCGCCGACATGGCCGCCGAGATGGGCGAAGGGCACTATTACCCCGACCTGCTGACCCGCATGGCGCAGTTTGAGCTGACCCTGCTCGACTGGGCCGAAAACCACAAGGGCAGCAAAAAGTACGTTGCTTTTGCCGATAAGTGCTGGCCCGCTTTCCCGTCGCAGTTCGGGTTTGAGCCTTGCTACGTCAACTCCCGCCTTGCCAGCCGCGGCATCCCCGTGGCCTGCGAGGTCGATATTTACGGTGCCCTGTCCGAGTACATCGGCATGTGCGCCTCCGACGACACCGTCACCCTGCTGGACATCAACAACAGCGTGCCCAAGTACATTTATGATGAGGACATCACCGGCAAGTTCAATTACAAGCTGACCGATACCTTCATGGGCTTCCACTGCGGCAACACGCCGTCCTGCAAGATGTGCAGTGACCGCGCCGTCAAGTACCAGCTCATCCAGCACCGCCTGCTGGAGCCCGCTGGCAGCGACCCCGATTTCACCCGCGGCACACTGGAAGGCGACATTGCGCCGTCCGACATCACGTTCTACCGTTTGCAGTGCGACAGCGAAGGCCAGCTGCGCGCCTACATCGCTCAGGGTGAAATTTTGCCCGTTGCAACGCGGTCTTTCGGCGGCATCGCCATCTTCGCCATTCCCGAGATGGGCCGTTTCTACCGCCATGTCCTGATTCAGAAGCGCTACCCGCACCACGGTGCCGTTGCCTTCGGTCACTATGGCAAGACGCTGTTTGAAGTGTTCAAGTTCCTCGGCATTGCGGACATTGCCTACAACCAGCCCAAGAGCCTGCCGTATCCCACAGAAAATCCGTTTGCATAATAATAAGGGAAGGCAAAGAAGAGCTGCGTATGAATCAGCAAGGATTGCAGAAAATCGACGCTTACCGGCGTGCCAGCAACTATCCGGCAGCCGGTCAGCTCTATCTGCCGGATATCCCCCCTGCTGCGCCGCCCGCTGAAGCGTGAGGACGTCAAGCGCAAGCTCATCGCCCTCAAGAACTGCATCCACGAGATCGGTCAGGATATGCCCGAAATTGTGTATCGGAAGCGGCATCTGCCGGAGAAGGTCTACACTTTTTAATTAAAATCAAGCCGAAACCTGATTATCCCTTGAAAACACTGTATCCACGGGCATTTCAGACAGGTCAAAACCACCTCATTTACTACGATTTTACTACTGTTGAGTGAGCCTTGACACGCTGAAAGACCACGAAATGCCGAGATATGGGTACAGCACCCGTCAATCGGGGCCTCCTCCCCGTGACCATATAACTGAATACAGACCGGCCATCTGCCGGGGCAACGCCATGGGTAACACAAACCTGTGGCGTTTTTTTATGCCCTGCTGGGACACGCAGGAACTATTGAAAAAACTGCTGGAACGGGAGAAGCCGGAAACCCCTTAGTTTACTAAGGGCGCAATTATACATCACCCAGAGGTTGGTGCATTGCGTTCTCCGAAGGCTCCTCGCCGGAGGGCTGTGATTTTCCGCAGTCATGGTCTGCTCCAAATCATACAGGGGACGCTATGCTTCCCCTGCGCTGGCTGCCGCCAGCTACCCTTTTGTGGACTTGCCATCTGGGGACACCTTGCGCTGCAAGCTGTTCCCAGCCGACAAGTTTTACAAAATCTCTCTATACTTTGACGGTCGAATAAAGTATAATGAAGTCAACGACAAATCGGAATTTTGGGAGGAATAAAATTTGAAAGTAAAGAATAAGAAACGATTGATAATATTTTCAACTTTGTATATAATTGGCTATTTATATTTTTGTATATTTGGTGGAATCAATTATGGAATGAAAATTTCAGATAATCCAGCTCTAGACATCATGATCAGATCTTCCGGCTTTCCTGTTGGTGTACGTAATTTGTCGCTTGTGATATTTATATGGATTATACTCTCTTTTTTTCTGGTGCTTTCTATTTTATGGCAAACAGATTTAGCTGGGCAAAAGTTAAACAGAACAGCTTTGATTTGCTTGGGAATCAACCTACTGTTCACTTGTTTATCGAGAGGTATTGTAGAGAGTATTGTCAGTGGTGTTGCTGAGGGACTTTTTACAATGCTGATAATTGTTGCTGTTCTCTTTGCTATCGTTGGTGTCGCTATAGGAATCACTTATTTCGTACAAAAAAAGAACGGAGTATTGAATTCATATGAGGCATTTTCTGATATTATGACTGAAGATGAGTTTGAACGATGGCAAAAAAGAAAGAATAAAGTAAAATAACCAACTTCCAGTTTGTTATTCCACACACATCGGGTCAACTCGCCCCGAACTTTTATAACTAAATACCCGCCGCCCATACAGCGGCACACCGAGCAGGAAATCTGAAAAAGGTCTCCTGCTTTTTTTCTGCCCAAAATGAGGTAGAAAAACGCCACCCCATCCACCAATTACCGAAAGGAGGGACACGAAATGCCCTGTCCACACAACGAAATCACGATTGTGCAGCGAAGCCAACAGCAATCTGCGGTTGCTGCCGGTGAGCTGACCCTGCCTGCTGCCACCTGCACCTTTATTGTACTGTAAATAAAACAGCAACATCCCGTCTGCCTCAAGTACACTTATGTAAACAAGTGCGCTTGACTCGTAGACGGGATGTTTTTATTTTCCTATGCTTCTATACCCTGCCGTTTTTATCCTCAGTCTGCAGCCGCTTTTCCAGTGCCGACTGCTTAGCAAGAATAGCATTTACTTTATCGTACAGATCCTCAATCATAATTTCGGTTTTCAAATTGACCTTATAATCATTTTCCGCTCTGCGTCGATCCTTTTCCTCCTGCCGGTTCTGACTCATCATAATAAGCGGCGCCTGAATTGCCGCCACACAAGACAACACCAAATTCAGCAGAATAAACGGATATGGGTCAAACGCCTTGGCCGCCAGCAGAGTATTGACAATCATCCAAAGAACTAAAACGCCGGTAAAGGAAAAGATAAATGCCCAACTACCTGCGAATTTTGCTGTCTGCCAGCAGATTTAACACTTCCTCATCGCTCATATCATGGCGGATGTCCTTGAGCACTTCTTTTAGCAGCTTTCTGTTTTCCTTCATGGCGTTTGCCCCTCCTGTTCTTTATGGGCCACTGTGCCCGCTTCACACTTCGTCTGCTGGCTTGCTGACGCAAACCCTTTCCATCATTCTATCTTTACAGAATATACTCCATCTGCCGTTCCTTTGTTTTCATACCCATCTTCTCATAGAAGCTTTCGGCTGATGTGTTCCCCGCCCAGACATTCAAGGTGACTTCATAGCAGCCAAGCTTCTTTGCCTGCTGCTTCACATATTCAAATAGGCTTTCCCCGATATGTTGTCCGCGCGTCTGCTTGTCAACGCACAGATCATCAATAAACAGTGCCTTAAACGGTACCATATTGGTAGAAAACGGCTGCTCTTTCAGCTGGCAGAAAGCATACCCCATACACACATCATCCTCACCGGCTGCAACATAGATGGGCTTATCTTCCTGCTCCAGCAGTTCTTTCAGTTCGCTGTCGGTATATTTTGTGGTGCCGGGGATAAACACATCCGGGCGTATCTCTGCATGGATCTGCAGCACCTGACCCAGCAGCTCCATAATTCTTGGGATGTCCTTTTCCTTTGCCTTACGAATTTTCATCACAACACAACTCCATTCCACCGTTTGCCTGCGGGATACGCTATGCCAACCTGCCCGCGAGTCCATTTTTTATCCCCTGCAGCCCCGTATTTTCTTTATAGTATCACAAACTCGCGCCAAGTAAATTGCTTGTTGCGAAATTTCACGAAATATTTACGGTTCGTGCGGTCTGCAGATTCCGCCGCTTCTCTGTCAGGCATGTGCCGCCTTGCACAGGATGTTCTTTGTGCTTGCAGCAATGTCCACTGTCATCATACTTTGTAACGCAGTTTTTAACGCTCTATTGACAATACGAGCTGTTTGGCATATAGTAATTCGTATAAACACTATTTCACCAGACGCTCAAGACGCAGTGTGCCCCAGATGCTGGGGCATGCTGCGCCTTTTCTGCAAGGAGGCCACCTGTGGACTACATCCAAATCACCAAAGAGAACATCGACAAGGAACATATCTGCTGCGCGATGTCCGGCAAGCAGAGCCTTGCCAAAAAAGAATGGCTCAAGCAGCGCTTTGCTGAGGGGCTTGTTTTCTACCGCAGTGTTGAGCGCGGCAAGTGCTTTATCGAGTACATCCCGGCAGAAAACGCATGGGTGCCCATTACAGCGGACGGCTGGCTGTACATCAACTGCCTGTGGGTCTCCGGTTCCATGAAAGGGCACGGCTGCTCAAATGACCTGCTGGAAAAATGCCTCAGCGATGCAAGAGCGCAGGGCAAAAAGGGCATCTGTATTTTGTGCGCCGAGGGACGCAAGCGGGAATTTCTCGCCGACCCCAAGTTTTTGTCCCACAAGGGATTTGAAGTCGCAGATGTCTCGGACTGTGGAATCACCCTCATGTGCCTCCCGCTCAACGCCGATACAGCACTGCCGAAATTCAAGAACTGCGCTAAGCACCCTAAAGCCGATGGAGAAGGCTTCGTCCTCTACTACACCGATCAGTGTCCCTTTACCTATTACTGGGTGCCGAAGGTGCAGCAGGCCGCGCAGCAGCATAACATCCCGTTCCGGGCCATCCACATCACCGACAAAGAAGCCGCGCAGAATGTATCCGCACCCGTCACGACCTACGCACTGTTCCGGGACGGCGTATTCCTGACGCAGGGTATCCAGTCCGACAAAAAGTTTCTGGCATTGGCCGGTGTACAGATATGAAAGAACGAATCGTTGATGAGCAAATCAGACTGATTCCCTACTATCAAAACGATGCCGTATCGTTTTGCCGGTATCAGGATGCAGATGTATGCAAGCAGGTCGATAACTGGGATACGCCACATGATTTAGCGCTTCTGCATCGCATGTAATGAGGCCCGGGATATTCGTTTTCATGATATACTAGTGTTGTGTTTATCAGGCCAGGCAGAACCATCTATTCAGTCAATGTTCCCTGTCTCGCGGTAGCTGCGCCAGACGTTTTCAAAAAAGTCGTCATCCTCGGGGATGGGGCGCGGAGCGCGCCAAGCGGTGCGGCAAACGCCGTCCTCATACCACAGTTCCTGAACGAGCGGGTTCTCCGTCTCATCCAAGGCAAAAGTGAACGTATCGGGGAGCTGTTCAAACGGCTTGGTGCCGCCCGTCAGGTCGGTGTGCAGGGCGCTGCCGCGGCTTTTGCCGCCGTGGGCGGTGTAGTTAGTCATGGCAGTCAAGTAGGCTCGCTGACTTAGCAGCATATCTCGCAGGCGGTAGAGCATGGCAAGCTCGGTGCGGCTGCCCGCCTTAACCGTTTGGGCAAAGTCGGCAAGCTGCGCTTCCACCTGTTTGCCGCAGGCGCGTATCTGCGCGGGGTCACGTATGGCGGCACCGCAGCGGCTCATTTCCTCGGCGGCGTGCTGCTTCACGAACCAGAAAACTCCCCTATCCTGCTGCGTGCGCAGCAGAATAAGGGAGTATTTTTTGTGTGCAGCCTGTCAGGTATGGTTATTCCGCGAGCATTTCTCTGCATCGATCGCAAGCACGACCATCAGCGCGCAGAGGGCATCTCTTGGGTCGGCAACCTCAATGGTGTATGTATCGGTCCAATTCCAAAGCTCCTTGGCAATATGCGCCACGGTATGTCCGCTGGGGGCAAGGATGTCATAGTCCCATTCCCAAAAGCTGCCCTCAATGCGCCAGCCATTGCAGTCGATATGGTAGCTGGGCCGGAAAAGCGTCAGCTCCCGGCTCAGGCACCCCACATAATCATCCTCACCTGTGTAGAGCTCAAATTGGGGCATCCATGTAAATATCTTTTCTTTGACGCAGCCAACCGGGCAGCCCGCCGCATCAAAAATTCTCAGGCAATGCCCCCAGGAAAGCTGACCCTTGACCACAAACAGGGTATTCCCATATTCATCGTAAATATCATAGCTGTCGAACCAGGAGAACATCCGTTGCTTGAAAAGCATCTTCATTGCGTTTTTTCCCTTCACTTGCCTGCGCAGTATCTGTTACCGGCATCGCATTTGCTTGCCTTATGCTTATTATAGTTTATCGCGCCACCAAATCACAAGGGAAAATCCGGAAAATTAGCCCTGTTATTTTGCTTTCAGCGGAAGAATACCGGAATCCATTCTCTCTGCAGGGCAAGGACATGCCGCTTGCGCTTTTCTTTCTTTTGTACGCTTTGATTTGTATCCTTATTTTGCTATTGCGGACCAGTAGGCATCGAACAAGCGCCCAATTCACCTGTGTTTTCAATACACAGAGTACAACATTTTCCGGGGTTCATTTTTGTCTCCCGGAAATTGTTGTATTTTGAAACCCAGGAATCTGTTGTATTGCGCTTCCAACCAGTATGCATTGCTGTGCGGAGCATTCCTCATAAACTTTTGTAACCAACTCAAAGCAGCGTTACCGTGCCGGAATTGCGTACTGTGTCCCATTTCTCTGCAGCTAAACTATGTTCACCCCCATAGGCTCTTTATGGCGGTGTGCAGCTTCTTTACGCATAGCATGTGCCAAATGTCATATTCCGAAAGGTAAATTATACCGATATATCGTATGATTTTATGGAAAATCGCACATTTCATGTAGCAAGCGGCAATATCGGCAAAAATGTGCTGTTTTGCCTCCATGAAAAGTGTACATTTCTGCACAAATCCACCCAAAAAGCACATTTCTTCTTTGCGCTTTTTTCACATAGCTACGCTCTGTAATTACCATTCACCTATAAAAAATGCACATTGTACATTTTGTCGCTTTGCAAATGACACATTTTCACATTCCGTCTGCTGATCGCCGGATGTACCGCTTAAAATCCGTTCCAGCGCATCGCAAAACCGGATATCCTGCTCTTTTGTGCGTTTTGCAGCCCCCTTTGGATGCTTGCCGGCGCGAAGGAGCTTTTTGTTTTCATGCCGCTGCAGCATCAGCGCATCTATATTATCCGCCGTATATTCCAAACCGTTCTGGTTCAGCACCCGCACGCATTTTGCCAGGCACATACTTGCCAGACCGTAATCCTGCGTCACAACCAAGTCCCCGGGCTTCACCCGGTTGACGAGTGCAAAATCCACACTGTCAGCGCCTTTGTCAAATACCAGCGTCTGTGCCCCTTCCCGCTCGATACGATGGGATGTATCGCACAGAATCACAACCGGCACACCTTTTTTCCCTGCGCTCCGCAGGGTCAGATCGACCACCGGGCAGCCGTCTGCATCGATCAAAATCGTCATGTGCTTATTCTCCTTCCCTCATCGTACTGTGCTTTGGTTTGATAATTGTACCATGTTCCCGCTGTGTTTTTCAACACGCAGGAGGCACTCATTCTCGGCGCACCGCAAAAAGCGTGGGAGGCTTTTCCGGAGACCCCCGGAAAAACCTCCCGTGCCTTATTACAGTAAATCAGCCGCGCTTTTCCTTCTGCTCGGTCTCCATCTGGGCCAGCGTCTTTTTGTCCAGATTGTAGAAAAATTTGGCACCGATGAACTGCAGCACCTTCCGCACCCACTGGGTAAACTACACAGATCTTTCCCCCGAATCTGCCGATCTGCCAAGGCAGTGTATGCTGCCGGAAAAGCCCGTCCTCAGCATCCAGATGCTGGAGGACCGCTACGCGCTGGAAAATCATCTGCTGGACGCCGTCCACCACGGTGATGCTGAGCTTGCGATGCAGGCGCTGCAGAGCTTTTGCGGCGTAACCATACCCGGGCGCAAGGGTCATACCAAGACCACCACCGTCCGTTTCCGCGCCGTTGCTCTGAATGCCCTGCTACGCAAGGAGTCAGAGCGAGCCGAGGTTCACGACTTTTACCTTGATACCCTTTATAACGATTATCTGCTCGCCGCCGGTGAAATCACCACCGAGCAGCAAGAGCAGGCCCTTGTGGTCGAGATGCTGCAGCAATATTGCGACCGGGTGGCGCGGTACTCTACCGCCGGCTATTCGGTGGTCATCCGCAATATCATCCACTATATCAACCTGCATCTGAAGGAGGACCTGACCCTTTCCACGCTGGTTGCCCGCTTCAACCTGAGCCGCTCTTATCTGTCCGACCGGCTCCACCGGGAAGTGCACAGCAACCTGACCGACTATGTGACCCCGACCCGCATCCTTTTTGCGGCGAACCTGCTCCGGTATCATCACTACACGATCACACAGGCGGCACAGGAGGTAGGTATCCCGGTTGTACCCTACCCGCCTGTTCAAGCGCACCATAGGAGAGACGCTATCCCACTACGCCCGGTAGAAAGCCATCGAGGCCAAAGAGACGAACCAGCTAAAAAGAAGAATTTTGCAGCGGCGCTCAGCCTCCTTGCAATCCTCTGTAGCATGGTATTATAATTTGTATAGAATCGGGAAGCTGCATGCTGCACCAGCAGGAGGGCATTTTATGATTTTGCAAACAGGTTTCCGCACCGATATACCCGGCTTTTACAGCACATGGTTTGCGAACCGCCTGCGTGCAGGGTTTGTGCTGGTGCGCAATCCTTATAATCCGCAGTCCGTCACGCGGTATGCCATCAACCCGGATGTGGTGGACCTGATTGGCTTTTGCACCAAAAATCCTGCACCGATGCTCCCCCGCATGGAGCTGCTGCGCCCCTATGGGCAGTACTGGTTTGTCACGATCACCCCTTACGGACCGGAGATAGAGCCGCATGTACCGCCGAAGGCGCAGGTCTTGCAGGACTTTATCACCCTGTCAAAAATTGTCGGTCCCGATTGTATCGCATGGCGGTATGACCCCATTTTTCTTTCCGACACCTACACAGCTGCGCGACATATCGCTGAATTCGAGCAGATGGCATCTGTGCTTTCCGGCTATACCAGAACCTGTGTGATCAGCTTTATCGACCTTTATGAGAAGGTACGGCGGAATTTTCCGCAGGTGAAAAGCGTCCCACTCACTGAGCGCGAAACATTGGGAAAGGCTTTTATTGAAATCGGCAAAAAATACGGCATGATGATACGCCCCTGCGCCGAGGGCACTGCGCTGGCCCGCTATGGTGCCGATTGCAGCGGCTGCATGACGCAACGGACTTTCGAGGCCGCGCTGCACCGTCCCCTGCGGCTGCCCCCGCAAAAGCCAGCCCGCAAGGAGTGCGCCTGCTGCCTTACGGCGGATATCGGTGCCTACAATACCTGCGGTCACGGCTGCCTATACTGCTACGCCAACGCCAGCCGTGTGACTGTAGCGCAGAATATGCGTATGCACGACCCCGCTTCACCCTTTTTGGTCGGGCACAGCCAGCCGGGCGATGTGATCCACGAGGCAAAACAGGAAAGCTGGCTGGTCGATCAGATCAGTATGGCTGAGCTCCTCTAGCAGCAGACAGTGACTGTCGGCCACTTTCACCGCTGCAACAACAAAAGCTTGCAAGATAAGGCTAAAATGCCTGTACTTGCAAGCTTTTTTGTTTTCATTTGCGAAAATATGGGGCGAGCGATTCCTGTTGCTGTATCGTGCAAAGTGAGCTGCAATACAGCCGCACACAGCAAAAAGGCTGCGCTTCCTGCGCAGCCTTTTTGCAGACGGCCTTATTCGGCGTATTCTTTAACGGCTCCAGTCTTCTGCAGGGCCGCCATCACAGCGGGGATCAGAACCAGCTGCACGATAATGCCCGGCACGGCATTGAGCAGTGCGCCCGCCAAGAATGCCTGGGCGGTAAACGCCTTGCCGCCCAAGCCCAGCAGCACGACCTCAGCCACGCCCCAGACAAGCCGCCCCGCTACCATGGCGGTAAGCAGCGCTGCATACACCCCTGCCGCGCCCTTTTGAGCCATACGGCGGTATACCAGCCCGATAACAAGACCGTAGGTCAGCAGCTCAAAGGCCATCGCAATAGCCACCGGATACATCGGAGGCATCCCGAACAGGACCGAGCGCAGCAGCGGCGCAACAAAGCCCACCGCTGCACCGTACTGCCAGCCGCAGACAAGGCCGCACAAAAGCACCGGAATATGCATCGAGAGCAGCATGCTGCCAATTTGCGGAATCTGGCCCGTCAGCATGGGCAGCACAAGGCACAGCGCCAAAAACAGCGCTGCATAAGCCACTTTTTTTGTATTCTGATTTTTCACAACATATCACCCTTATCAAAAAGTTTGAACCGCGCACCCTTCTGGGCACTGCCTTCCTGGCTTTTTCATAAGGGCATTCCTGCATCCTTCAAGCCCGCTATGGCGGGAACCATGCAGTTATGCCATAGGTCCGCTTACTATATTACACAAAAATCTCCGCCGTGTCCAGTACAAAATTGCAGCGTGCGGCTGGATCATGGGCAGCAAAATACCCTTCCTCCAGCGGGATCCACCGCTGCACAAAATTTGCGTAGCTTATGCCCTCTCTCGCCCGCAGGCGCGCCGCCTGCACATCGGGCGGGCAGGTAACAAACACACGCACCGCAAAGTCAGTCTGCAGCGCCGGATGCAGGCTGTAGCTGCCCTCCAGAATCGTCAGCGGCGCGGCAGCAAACGGCTTAGACGGCAGGAAGGCTCCCGCCGCACAGCTGTATGCATTATAGAGCGCCGTTTTGCCGCACAAAAGCGGCTGCAGAACCTCGTTTCGCAGCCGAATGAAATCCATATTCGCGCCGGGCTGCTCCTGCCAGTTCGCGCAGCGCGCAGCAAGCGGTAGATAGAAATCATCGGTATGCACTACCCGGCAGCCCAGCTGCCCCGCCAGAAATTCCGCCAGTGTAGACTTGCCGCTGCCGCAACGCCCGTCAATGGCCAGCAGCGCCGGGCCGTTTTCTGCGGCCAACTGTGCGGCCTGCAGGATCGGGGCGGCGGCTGTTGCCAGCGGCGTCATGCGTCCAGCGCACGCAGCGTAAGTGCTACGGCATTTTGCAGATACTCGTCAAGGCGGCAATCCTGCGTGCCCGCCACAAAGATCCCGCAGCCGGACGCCGGGATCAAAACCTTGGCTGCCTCACTGCCGGAAATCGCCACCGACATGTTGGGAGAAACCTCTCCCATGATTCCGTTGGCCATCAAGATACCGATGGGCCCAAGGATAACATCGGCTCTGGCGGCGTTGTACACCACCGCATTTTCCCCGGTGGCACCGCGCACTGCACCCGCCTTCAGCATGGCGCTGGTTGCCAGCACATTCGTGCCCACTGCCAGCAGCTCGCAATCCGCAGGCAGTTTAGGCAGCAGCAGCTTTGCAAGCTGTGCGCCCATGCCGCCGCCCTGCCCATCAATGATCAAAATTCGTTTCATGCCCTACATCCTCTGTCTTTATATGTCCTGCCGCTGCAGCGGCTCAGGTTGTCGAAAAACCTCCCTCTGCGAGACAGACTCCCCCGATACGGGGGAGGTGGCGCTTGCGCCAGAGGGGGAGCGGTGCCCCGAAGGGGCGGAGGGAGAAAACTTTGCCATAGCCCGAAATATTTCGGGCAGCCGTACAGTTCTCTCCCCCACCGCCTGCGGGCGGAGCCCCCTCGCAGAGGGGGCCAAAGGGTAAACGCACCTTTTTCGACAGTCTGCGCCACTGCAGTGGCTTACTTATGTCTACTATTTTACACCCCCGGAGTACGGCATCGCAAGTGGCAAAATGAAAAGGGCATCTAATTACTTGTAAAAATTCATCGTGCTCCATTTCCGTCAATTCCTGTTGCTGTAACTTTATTTTCGGTTTTTTTGTTGTGTTCGCTAAGAGATCTCTTGACTGCCAAGGTGACTGCTCTCGTTGCTATAGCATATCGAAACTTTTCCAAATGCTGTATGCCTTTATAGCAGACGCAAACCCAATCCTGCTGCCAGTCCCCCTCCCCTGCCCTCTTGAGATAACCCTTACCTTATTGGATGGTGTTTGCTTTATGCTTTTTCTTCCTTCGGCATGTGCCATATAACCTACGGGGTGATAATCCGCCTTTCTACCTATTGCAAGGTCCATTCTCTTATTCAGCCTATTTCGTGTTGCGAAGGCTTTCCCGCCCACCTAAAAGAGAGGTTTCTACACTTTAACAATCGGATAATTTCCCTTTTGGGAACAGAATGTATGGACCAATTTGTATATTTTCCATATATTATCCTATTAGTATATTAAATTATATCTTATACCGCCACTCACCTATCCTTTTTATCCACCTTATGTAAGTACATTAAGCCTGCAATCCCTGTGGATTACTGCCGAAAAAGTGGATAAGTCCGTCAAAAAGAGGTTTTCTCATCAAGAAGTCGGGAAGTCCAGCGAAAAGAGAGGTTTCTACATCTCACTCCCGAAAAAAATGTTTACTTTGCATTATGCCATACTTTGCACCACTATAAAACTCTCCGGATCATCTTCGCATTACGTTGTGTACATTCTGTATACATTATAATAATATTTCCTTATTGTATTTCATCTGCAACGATTTTTCCAATTTCTACACTCTTCTCTCCCAGCTTTTTTGGTTTTTCAAGTGCTATTTTCTTTTCTATATCTATATATTGTGGTTTTACATCCTTTTATCACTACGCTGCTTTGGTAGTACCCTTCTGTACATGGCTGTGTTTTTTCCTCTTTTCTTTCGCTCTTTTGATGTAGAAACCTCTTTTTAGTGCAGATAATTCCTTTTTCGTAGCCCAATTATATATCGGTATATCGCCTATTATTCTGTTTAATAATTTTACGCTGTTTATGTGTAGTAACCTCTTGGTTCGCCACTATTACCTTTCCTGTCTCTGCCTATATAGACTCTCTTTGTGCAAGAACAAGTATGTTAGTTGATCCACAACACCAATATATAGTGTTTTTGAAGCAATTTCTAAAGGGAGGTTTCTACACCGGAAAAATTTGAGCACTTCCTACCGTAGAGATTACTTGCAACAGAAAAAGGAGGTTTCTACACACGCGGAAGGGAAAATTTTTGTTTCACTCTTTCCCCTGCCCCTATGCATACTATCCTAATTCAAGCGCCGGCGTTTTCCGTTGCTTACGCAAAGAGAGGTTTCTACACCGGAAAAATCAGCTATCGCACTCTCCACCTATGTTTGCCCGGCAATGCTCTCCCGCTATCGCAAAGGCAAGATTTCCACCCTGCACAATTTGTAGCCGCAACAGGCAGTATACAGAAAAAGCTTTGAAAACAGAGATTCTTCCACGGCAAAAAAGAGGTTTCTACATGCTTATTTGGGCTAATTGGGCTGTAGCAATCTCTTTCTACAGCCTTTTAAACCTCTTGCATCCGGTGTGGAAATCTCTTTCGCCAAGTGTTTTTTCCTCTCCGCTAGCATGTGGAAACCTCTCTTTCTACATATTATAATAAATAAGTAAAAAGTAAAAGATAAGATAAATAATTGTAAAAAAGAAAAAGCAAAATTTAAAAAATAGAAAAGCTCCAAACATTTTTCGTTGACAGTCGGCAAATAGTATAGTAATATTATCAGTATAATGATATTTGTGTACCTATTTGTATTGTAACATCTAACGAAAGGAATATATAGCTGTATATCGTAATTATTTTAAGCCCCTCCTTGTACAGCTATAAGTAATGGATATGAACAAAACGAACTCGTCCATTGATGAAAACGAGGAATCTTTAGTTGGAGAGGTCCTTTCTGATGATGAGGTCCGCGAGAAAAAGCAAGCGATTGCGAAATGGCAGCACTCCCCTGTCGGCTTCGGCTCTTACATTACCAAAAGTAATGACCTGATCCAGCGGACAAAGTACTCTCTGCCCAGAAATGAGCAAAAGGTTCTCTTTATGCTCATGTCTAAAATCGACCAGAAAAATGATAAGGATGCATCCAAATATTATTCGATCACTTTCAACGATTTTGCCAAGTTGACCGGAGTGCGCACGGTGGATACGACTTATGCGCTGAATCTGAAGGAAACTATAGAAAATTTGGAAAATCGTACCTTCTGGGTCAAGAAAGAACCTGGCAGTAAGGTGTATCGCTCCATTTCCTGGCTGCAAAAAGGTTCTGAGGTCGATTTCGACAAGAAAGAGATTCGCCTGCGCTTTAACCAGGACATCTGGAAGGATATTGCGCAGCTTACCAGCAACTATACCTCTTACAGCATCGAATATCTGCTGATGATGAAAAGCACTTACTCTATGCGCGTTTATGAAATCATACTCTCCTATGACAATGGAAACAGAGACTATGGCTATACGAACGGCCTTGTATTCCAGCCGGTAAATGATGAGATCCTGAATAAGTTCTCCTCAAAGCGCGACGAGCTGACGGGTTATAAGTATAAAAAATTCAATATTGATGAGTTTAAAGGTCTGCTTTCTGCACCCACAGAGGCAGAGAGAGAGTCCACAAAGAGCAAAAAGAAAAAGGATCCGGCATCTGCCGACAAGAAAAAGTTTGACCGGGAAAAACCGCTGTCTGAAAAGTACAAGACTTTTACAGAGTTTGAAAAGAATGTTTTAAAGACCGTTAAGAAAGAAATCAATGAGATGACGGATCTTTGGTTTGACTATGCCCCGGCGCGCAAGCGCGGTGTTCGCAAATATGAATACCTGTATATTTTCATCAAATACAAGACCAAAGCGGAAATGAGGGATGTCCGCTCCTATCATGATAGAAATACGCACGATGACGAAATTGTAAGGGATTTCAGAAAGAAGAAAACCCAGAGTGCGGAAAAAGCAGCCCAGCATATTACAGAACCATTTAGCACAGATATTTTGAAAATGAAGTATAGAAAAGCAACTACGGAGATCAGAAACAAAGCAGACTATGCTTCGTATGAGGATAAGCTGACGGACAACGAGAAAAATATCTGCAATGATATTTTCACATACACGGCTAAGATCCTGACAAACACCAACAAGTGTGACCAAGCGGAGGAAACACTGGATTCTTTAAACCGAATCATTCATGACAATGCCGGGCTGAAAACATGGGCCCTGGGACTGTGTGTAAAATTTACGGAGATGTTTGAAAAAGCAACCGAAAGGAAGTCTGCACAGTATTATCGCACGGTTGTTTATAACGATACGATTGAAAACAGTGCTTTGATCATCGCGGCTGGCAAGCAGAAGCTCGCATCGTTGGATCCGGCGGGAGTGTTTAAGTTTGATATGTCTGTCTTTGAGGATGTATAAGTATTATTTGGCAGCAGCCTGCAACATGCAGGCTGCTGCTTTTTGCTGTAAAGAAAAAACAAAGATTATAAGTGACAAATAAATACGAACCGAGAACAGCAACAAGAATTGAAAGATGTGTTGACTCTGCCAGACTGTCGAAAAACTCTTGTAGGGGCGAGCAATGCTCGCCCGTGCCCGTTTGCCTTGTAAGCAAACTATCCCAGAAGATGCGTTGCTGCGGTAAGGTGGCGGGCAACCAATGGTCGCCCCTACACATGCAATAAGGCAAGAAGGCAATTCTTTTGACGGTCTGAACTCTGTTCCGTGCTGTGAAGCGCGGTGCGACTATGTAAAGAAATGGCCTATACGAATGCAGGTATATTAAAGAATAGCAACAAGAATTGATAGACTTGAAATATCGTTATGGCAGGATGATACCCGGAAAAGAGAATTGACTTTACTTATATCTATGTTATAATTGAAATCACAATAAGCAGCAAAAAATGGCTGCAACTATTTTGTGGTGAGGTATAGGCTTCAACATATTCAGCCACTGAAGTATGATAAAATCGTACAACCGGAAATGGCAAAAAGACATGGAAAATCGATTACAAGAGAATTACAGAACGATAATTCACAGCAACAAGAATTGACGGACACATCCACAAATAACAGCCTTTACAGAAATGAGGAATTGCTCAATGTCTGCAAAAATTATTACAATTGCCATTGAAAAGGGAGGCACGGGTAAAACCGTAACAGCCTCCAATCTTGCCTACCTGATGGGCGATGAGGGAAAAAAAGTTCTTTGCGTGGATACTGATCCGCAGGGAAATCTCACCAAAGCACTCAGCGGCGGCTTGAGCATCACAAGTGATGAATTCTACGGTAAGGCGCTTTATAATCTTTTCGACGGATTCCTGTATCATAGCAAGACGCGAGACTTTATTGTGGAAACGCAGTATGAAAATGTGGATATGATCCCGTGCGATGCGCAGACGCCGCGAATCAATAAGCGCATTGAACTGCTGATTGGCGATGCAGAGCGCCTGAAGGACGGAGATCCGAGGAAGGTTTCCGGTATGGGGGATTTTCTGTGCTATTTCCTCAATCAGGTACGTGATGAGTACGATTACATTCTTATTGACACACAGCCTACGCGGGACAGCTTGTTGCTTTCCAATGCAATCTATGCAGCGGATTATATCCTGATTCCAGCCGGCTGTGAGGATAACTCCGAAGAATCGGCATTTCGCCTTTATTATGAATGCAATAAGATGAAGCAAAGCTCCACTTCTCACCTGATGGGTGCCGGTGTGTTGTTGGTGAATGTAGACAAAAGCGCAGCAACAGACAAGAAGATTCAGGAGCATTTTAAGGAAGAACTCGGCACATCGTTGTTCAGCGTTGTAATTCCCACAAGCAAGACGGTGAAAACATCCATTTCCCGCTTTTTGCCTGTGTGCTATATGGCAAAAACGCAGCCTGTGGCAAAAGCCTATGTGAAAGCCTACGAAGAGTTGAAAAAGCGTCTGGAGGTGAAATGATATGGGAATGAAAAGCCCCGCCAAAAAGAAGGAAATCGTAAAACGTTCCCGCCCGACGGATGCAGAGCTTGGCAAAATTGATTCTAATAATGGCGATGCAGGAAAGATTATCAGTGATCTGACCGCAGGGCATAAAAGCATTGAATACGAAGCACGGGATATTGCACTGTACGATATTCGCGTAAACGCGGACAACGAAATCTTCCGGCAGGCAGATACCCAAGAGGATATTGTGCAGCTGGCGGAGGATATTCAGCGCAACGGCCTGATGCATAATTTGGTGGTGTTTCCGCAGGAAGAAAATGGAAAAACAGTGTATGTCCTTCTCTCCGGTGAGCGCCGCTACCGCGCGATGGAGTACCTTGAAAAGAGAGGAGACGCCACCTGGAACACCATCAAAAACTGCAATGTGATCACAACCAGTCTTTCGGAAAATGAAAAAAAGGTGCTTTTATATAGTGCGAACCTGCAGGTCCGCGGCGGCTTTGCGGATGAACAGATCCGCCGCAAGGCCGTTGCAGAATTTGTGGTCTGCCTTCAGAACGAGCCGTTCAATATGACGGAAAAGGACGCTAAAAAGGCAATAAAGGAAGTGAGTGCAACCACAGCCAAGCAAATCGACCGTGATTTCCGCATTGAGGAAAAGCTGGACAAAGAGTTGCTTCGCCTTTTGGATAACAAGTTCCTGACCCGCATGGAGTGTGAAAGTTATATCACGCTGGAGCCGGAGGAGCAGCATAAAATTGCGCAGTGCTATCTGTTGCTGAGCGCGGTTGATGTGAGCAACTGTGACACCGATGCCCGGGAGCGTATGCTGCAGGAATGTAACAGCATACATTATGATTTTATACGGGCTATTGACAGAGCCAGAAAAACCAACGAGCCGGATGAGAGGGACGAACGCCTGGAGACTGCATTTGCGGAGTGTGAAAACGCAATCCGCCTGCTGCAGAACAGGGTAGGGGAGTACCGTGACGCCGTCAGTCGGCATGATACGGAGAAGGCCGAGGAAATCGAAAAGGATGTGGCCAGGGATCAGGAGGCAAAGCGCGTCGAGAAAAAGGAGCAAAAGAGCGAGTCTGAAAGCGCGACCTTTGTGGAAAAGACGATCCAGCCTGTTGCTAATAAGATTTTTAAGAAAATGAGTTCAACCAGCTATAAGCGCGGCGTCAGAAAGATGTCTCAGGAGCGCCGTGATAATGATGTTGCGATTCTGAATGAACTGATTGAGCAGGCGCAAAGCCTCCGGGATTTGATTGAAGCCGCAAAGTAAGGCAGGGTAGGGGGAGACACGGTCCCGGTAACAAAGGCAACACCGCACAATTCCCGCCTTACGGCTTAAGCACCGCTCCGGCGGCTGCGGTACGGCATCTGCGTTGCCAAAATGCTCGATAAGACATCCAGTATTATCTGCGCTTTTGGCTTAGCAGCTGCCGCACCTCGCTCGCCGTATCGGCACTTAGAATTATGCGGTATTGCCCAAAGGGTGATGCGAATGAAAGAAGAAAAAGTCAAGGTCAACCTTCGGGTAGGGCTCCTGATTCGGGAGACGCTTGTGGATGAGGCTGCTGTGGAGGATATCCGCGTAGGCACCCTGGCCAATCGGCTGCTCCAGTCCGAGATGGATAAGGTCATGAAGGTCGGTGCTGACAACTGCCTGATCATGAACAGCAGGGAATATCTGGCCAGCGAAGCAGAAATCGAGCAGAACAGGGCGGCTTACTATCTGTTTCCGGAAACAAAGGTTGTCAGCCGGTTTATTGCTACGCAGTTGGATGACAAGATCTATCCACAAATATCTTTTTACTTTTTGAAAGAGCAGATGGATGCGCTGGAAAAGCTGGTACGAAAGCAACGGATACCGCAAACGATCCGAAACGGTGCGGTGCACTCCTATCGGTATGTTATCGCCGGTATGCTGCTGAATCATCCGCTTTGCCGTGCGCTGGGAGCATCCGCCAATAATGATTGAACCCAAAGCCCACAGCCGCCGCTGTGGGTGTTTTTTTGTCTGCTGCTGCCTGCAGCAAAACGCGCTGCAGAGGCGTCCACTCACGCGCTCTGAGAGAGGGACGCGCTGAAGACGGTAAACAAAAAGCCCCACCCGCGAATGAGGGCAGGGGAGAGAGGAGACGCAGCCTTGAAAAAATATAGGGGCGGCACACAGAAATATGCGGTGTTGCCTTAGAGCCAGGTACCCTTCCGCAGGTACTGCGGTCAGCATTTTGGTTTCGCCTTCCTTACAATTTGTTTCTATAGAGGGAAATTTTTGCTTGCTTTTGGGTCGCGGTGCTATTATACTTTGTGACATAGAATGTGTAAGAAGTATTTACCGCATTATGACTATGTAATTTTGGTATGAATGAGGCTGCGCCTATGTATGTCGATTGGGAATACTACAAGATTTTTTACTTTGTCGCAAAATACCGCAATTTTACCAAGGCGGCCCGCGTGCTGGGCAGCAACCAGCCCAACATCACGCATACGATGAACAAGCTGGAGGATCAGCTGCACTGTGTGCTGTTTATCCGTTCCAACCGGGGTGTGACGCTGACGCCGGAGGGGGAGATGCTCTATACCCGCATTTCCTCGGCTGCTGTGCAGATACAGGATGCCGAGGAGGAGCTGAGTGCCAGCGCGACCTTTGAGCATGGTGCAATCAGTATCAGCGCAACCGAGACGGCGCTGAACATCTACCTGTCGGAACGGCTGCGGGACTTCCATGTGCAGTACCCCGGTATCCGGCTGCGGATCTCCAACCATTCAACGCCGCAGGCGATTCAGGCTGTGAAAAACGGCGAGGTCGATTTCGCTGTTGTGACGACCCCCACCGGTGCAGAGGGGGAGCTGAAAAAAGTTGATTTGATGCCGTTCAACGAAATCCTGGTCGGCGGGAAAACCTTCACGGCGCTGGCAAGCCGGACGCTCTCGCTGCAGGAGCTTGACGCCTATCCGCTGATCATGCTGGGGAACGAGAGCATGAGCCGCCTGTTTTACCGGCAGTTTTTCCTTGAGCACAGCGCAGACCTGAAGCCGGATATTGAGGCGGCCACCACGGACCAGATGATGACGCTGGTAAAGAGTGAGCTTGGCCTTGCCTTTGTGCCGGAGCCGATGGCCCGCAGCAGCCTGCAGCGCCGCAGCATTGTGCAGCTGACCCTGCGGGAGGCGATTCCGCAGCGCTCAGTAAGTCTGGTTTATGACCGGCACCGTCCGCTGAATACGGCGGCCCGGGAATTTCAAAAGCAGCTGCTGAATGCGGCCAGACAGGAAAAAGCAGAATAACGCAAAATGTGCCCGCGCAAGCAGGCACATTTTGCGTTATGGGATGCAGAAAGCGGCAGTGTTTATGTCCAACCAGTGCATAAAGTGCTCCGGATTGGAACGCCGCCAAAATGCTGTTGCAAAAGGCGGGGAAAATGTCTATACTTGTACTATACAAACCAGCAGACGCGGTATAATACCCCGCTGCGGACACTTTGCAGAGCAACCAAAGGAGTCACTTGTATGGATAAGCAGAGCAGAACCTATCAGGCGTATGTGCAGATCCTCAAGGAGGAACTGATCCCTGCCATGGGCTGCACCGAACCGATTGCCATCGCCTACGCCGCCGCCAAGGCGCGGGATGTGCTTGGCGGCATGCCGGACAAAGTCGAGATCGGCGTGAGCAGCAACATTATCAAGAATGTCAAGAGCGTCATCGTGCCCAACACCGATGGCATGAAGGGCATTGAAGCCGCCGCAGCGGCAGGCATCATCGGCGGGCAGGCGGACAAGGCACTGGAGGTCATCGCAGCTGTAACAGCGGACCAGAAGGCTGCGATGCGCGCCTTCCTGAAGCAGGTGCCGGTCACGGTGAAGGCAATCGACAACGGCTTTATCTTCGACATTATTGTGACGCTGCAGCAGGGGAGCGATTCTGCCGTGGTGCGCATCTGCCAGTACCACACGAATATTGTCCTGATCCAAAGAAACAGCGAAGTGCTGCTGGATCATACGGCGCAGGAGACAAAGCAGCTCTGCGGTGACGCCGCCCCTGCCGAGAGCGGTCTGACAGACCGGGCACTGCTGAACATTGCGGATATCTTTGCATTTGCCGATACCTGCGAGATCAACGAAATCCGACCTTTGCTGGAAACCCAGATCCGGTACAACACCCGCATCTCGGAGGAGGGACTGCGAGGGGATTACGGTGCGAACATCGGCTCTACAATGCTGAAATTTTACGGCGAGGATGTGCGCAACCGCGCTATTGCCAAGGCAGCAGCAGGCTCTGATGCCCGTATGAGCGGTTGTGAGTTGCCAGTTGTCATCAACTCGGGCAGCGGCAATCAGGGCATCACGGTCTCGGTACCGGTCATCGAGTATGCCAGAGAGCTGGGGGCATCCGATGAGACTCTCTGCCGCGCACTGGCCCTCTCCAACCTGATTGCGATCCACGAGAAGGCCGGTATAGGGCGACTGTCCGCCTACTGCGGGGCCGTCAGCGCGGGCTGTGCTGCGGGCTGCGGCATTGCCTATCTGCAGGGCGCAGACCTGAAAGCGGTCTCCCACACCCTTGTCAATGCGTTGGCCATCGTTTCGGGTATTATCTGCGATGGTGCCAAGGCCAGCTGTGCGGCGAAGATCGCCTCCAGCGTGGAGGCGGGCATCCTGGGGTATCACATGTACAAAAACGGCCAGCAGTTCCGCAGTGGGGATGGCATCGTCACAAAGGGCGTTGAAAATACCATCCGTAATGTGGGACTGCTGGGCCGTGAGGGTATGCGCGAAACCGATAAAGAGATCGTGCGGATCATGCTGCAGGAGCCGTAAGGCCGCCGCAGTGGAGGACAGGGACTACTTATAGGAAGTGACCTTTATCCCGTATTCCTGCGTGGCCAGCTGCTCCCACCCGGAAAGCGGTGCTTTTGTCGGCGCGGCGGGTGCAGACGGGCTTTCCTGCGCTCCTTTTGTAGGATTCTGTCCAAAGTGCGGCGCGTTCGCAGGAAATCTGCGGTTTGGCGTTTACATAGTTTTGGCGTATTTTTTCAATTCGTGCGGTAAGCATTTTGAAATCCCTCCATTCGGAAAACAAGCAACAGAAAAGCCAAAAGGCGTGCAGCACCCAATGAAGTGCGGCACGCCTTTGTGCGCAGACGAAAAAACGGGATCGCGCACCTTGCCTGTGCGTGACCCCGTTGTCCCGTTCCTATTCTGTGATGATGCTATGATTATAGCACGAACCCTAAAAAATGCAAGCACGTTTTCGAGAAATTGGGCCGGTATTACCGGTTCACGGTAAGGTCACGCTCGTTTTCGACAACTGCTTCTACCGCAAGCGCAAGGCCGCGCGCGATTTGATGCAGCTCCATGCTGGGTGTTCCCAGCGGCTTGCTGACGGCCTGCTCCATCGCATACGGCACATGGATAAAGCCGCCCCGCATAGCGGGATACTGCCTGTCGATGAGATAGAGCAGCGTATACATCAGGGAGTTGCACACAAAGGAGCCAGCGGTGTAGGAGAGGGCTGCCGGAATACCGGCGGCTCTCATTTTTTGCACCATGGCTTTTACGGGCAGAGAGGTGAAGTAGGCGGGCGCACCGTCCTTTCGGATCGGCTCGTCCACAGGCTGGTCGCCTGCATTGTCAGGGATGCTTGCGTCCGCAAGGTTGATGGCAACTCTTTCCGGTGTGATGGCGGACCGCCCTCCTGCCTGCCCGACACAGATGACCGCATCGGGCCGGTGCTCGTTTACGGCAGCTTCCAGAACGGTGCCGGAAAGAGCAAACCGGGTGGGAACCTGCAGCTTGATGATCTGTGCCCCGGCAATGGAGTCGGGCAGCAGTTTGACAGCCTCATAGGCCGGGTTGACGGTCTCTCCGCCGAACGGGTCAAAACCGGTGACAAGGATCTTCATGAAGGAAACCTCCGCGTATTATTTTCTGCGCACGGCAAAACCAAACACAGTGCCGCAGGCGCCGCCGACGATGTGCATAAAGTTGGCTACATTGTCCTGCACGAACAAAATATCATATACCTGCTGGCTCAGGTAGGGCGCACCGACAAGGATCAAAGTGATCGGAATACCGCCGTTCCGGCTGCCGTAGCGCTCCTCCAGCGGGGGCGCGATGACAAGGAAAAGCAGCATGTTGCCTATAAAGTGGTCCCAGCCTGCATGGCCCAGCACATGACCAAACAGCCGAACAAAAAACAGCGGATCGGCCAGCGAAGAACGATAGACGCTGAAAAGATGATAGGTCGTCCACCCATTGGTCAGGTAACCCCACTATTAACTTAAAGCAAAAGACCGAAGTTGTAAAGCCTTTTTTGGCTTTTACTTCGGTCTTTCTTTTTGGGGGCTGTGCAACAGCCCCGCGCGCACCCGTGCGCAATTGATAAGCAAATAAAGGGGCTCGCTATGACTGCGGTAAAAGCGGTCATGGCGGCTCAGCAGGGTTGGGTCTGCCGCTGCTTTAAAAAGTGGATCGTCATAACGGCGCAGTAGGCCAGCGCCGGTGCGCAGGCAACCAGACGGAAGTGTGTTTTTAGGACCTACTTTGTATCAGCGCTTTATGCATTGTGCCACGGCATATTTCAATTTCTGCAAATCCGTTTCGTCGGGGTGGGAAACAGCAGTATCAAAGTTTTCAATCATTTTGTCAACGTTTGGGATCGGCAGAGGGCTGTTTTTCATCTTTACATAGCGCTCCCGCACCGATTGCGGCATTTTCCCCTGGCACATGTAGGTGCCGATGACAGTATTGGAAGCACCGAGATGTTTTTGAACGGAAGAAAGAATTTTGTCAAAATATTCCTGGCTGCCGCCGAACCCGGCCGTGCCAAACAGGAACACCTCTTTGCCCTTGAGCGTTTTCAGGAAATCGGTGATTTCCTGATTGCAGCGCCCCTTGTCCGTCCAAAAGCCGATGAAAAGACGCTCTGCCTGTAGAGCCTCCTGTGAGGGGGAACCGAAGAAACACAAATCTGCCTGAGGGAGAACGGAGGAAACAGCCTCGGCAAGCTGTTTAGTATTGCCGGTCTGGCTGCTGAATACAATAGCGTATTTCACAGGTCATACCTTTTCATAAATGCAATGGGTGCCCTGATGCTGCTGCAAGCCGCCAAGGCATTTTTTGTTGCAGCGAACACAGCGATGAATCTCCTTGATCTGCCCGGAGGCCACTTTGTTCGGCCATTCCGGGTCAGCCAACAGCTGGCGGCTCATGGCAGCACAGGTGATGCGTCCGCTTGCAAGCTGCTGCTCTACAAAATCAGGCTGATTCAGTCCGCCCACGCCGGTGATGGGCTTGTCCGTATACTGGCGCACCTCGTCGCAGAATTTCAGGAAGCAGCCCTGCTCTTTGAAGTACGGGTGGTTGGCCGGGGGAATGGTGTCCTCCAGACTGGAATGGTTCGCCAGCGTTACATGGAAGCTGGTCACACCGGCATCGGTCAGCAACGGTACAAAAATACCAAGCTCGGACTCCACCACACCGGCATTGCCATAGTGGGGATCTTCCTGGCGGACGGCCAGCTTGTAGTCGATGGGAATCTCCGGCAGGCGGCTGCGGATGGCCTTGACGGCCTCCACCGCAAAGCGGGCACGGTTCTCGGCGCTGCCGCCGTATTCATCCGTGCGGTGGTTAAAGACAGTGGAGCTGAAGCTGCCGCACATGCGGTCACCGTGGACCTGCACCATATCGAACCCGGCTTTGACAGCCAGCACGGCGGCCTCGCCGAAGCCGTTGATGATCTTATGGATCTTGCGGGTGGACAGCTTGCTGATGTAAGGGGCAACCTCGGCATTCAGCAGGGGACGCAGCTCCTCCATTGAAATCTTCTTCGTCAGAACGCCGGGCACGTATTTCAGCATGGCCAGCATATTGGAGTCGGTCTGGTGCAGCTGGGCGCAGATGCGGCAGTCATAGCTGTGGACGATTTCGACCAGCTTCTGATAATGGGCGAAGCCTTTTTTATCAAAAAGAGATTTCTCAAATTGGCTTTTGCCGACGGGGACGTCACCGATGATAACCATGGCGCAGCCGCCTGCGGCGATCTTGCGGATCTTTTCAAAGTATTCGTCCTCCGCAAGGCCAAAGGTGGTAGGGGCAAAAATGATGCGGTTTTTCAATTCCAAACCGCCGTAATTGATGGGGCTGTTAATCGTTTCGTACATGGTGCGGTATCCTTTCTGTTGCTTTTTCCAATAAGGCAAGCAACTGTTCCTTTTCTTTTGCAGTCAGATTCGTCATAAATCTGTCGTCCCAGTCAAAGAATATCCGGTGGGCGGCTTCAAAAGCCTCCTGCCCGCGTTCTGTCAGGTTGAGCAGATAGTGACGCCCTGATTTTTCCTTGGTAATAAAGCCATCGTCAGTAAGACGATTGATGCACCGTTGACTGTGCCCCCAGTCAAGGGACAATGCTTTTGTCAATTCCGAAGGCGTACAGTTCGGCTTTTTTCCGATATATACAATAAAAAACAAAAGCCCGAAATTTAGTCCGACTTCCTGCAGCTTATCGCCTGTGAAATCCGCAAAGCTGCGGTACAGCATGGCGATGTAGTAGGATAGGGTCTTTTGATACATGGTGAATGCAGCATCTCCTTACAGAAAAGAGTATAGTCCATACGCTTGACTTTGTCAAGTATAAAATGCTGATATACAATCGAAAAGACAAAATATATGCTATAGAGGGAAAGCAAACCGGGCAGTAAGCCCTGGAGCAGGGGACATAGCCCGCCACACGGCGGCGCAGCAAAATACAAACTCGCAGCAGCCAAAGGGTACTTTCGTATCCATGACTGCTGCGAGTTTTTTAAGGCAATACCGCATAATTCTAAGTGCCGATACGGCGAGCGAGGTGCGGCAGCTGCTAAGCCAAAAGCGCAGATAATACTTTGTGTATTATCGAGCATTTTGGCAACGCAGATGCCGTGCCGCAGCCGC